>ERZ1035006.4-NODE-4-length-213441-cov-14.533845_pt1 | contig 213441 bp, 166 predicted proteins | sample MGYA00520694_ERZ1035006 | MGnify/ENA primary metagenome ERZ1035006 (study PRJEB33766, sample SAMN09781746) | gut metagenome | biome: gut microbiome | host: Homo sapiens | place: Madagascar | study: EMG produced TPA metagenomics assembly of the PRJNA485056 data set...
TTACCAATTATTCTTTGCCTCTTCGCCCTCTTTGGAGTTGCCCAGGCGCAAACAACCACGGTTGGAAATCTAACGGCAGACCATGTCGCTGCAACCCCAACTGAAGGAGAGAGTTATTATTTGTTGTCAGCAGCAGACCAACGTGTCCCTGGCGACCCTTCCAATGGTCTAACAGCAGACTTTTTCCCCATGTACGAGAAAAATTTCGTGGTATATAACAGTTCCACCAACGAGTCTCGATACACCATCCACACTGCCCAGTTCACCAATAATGAGCAATTCAAGATTGTCAAAATCAACGGCGAATCCAGATTGCTCAATGTAGGAACTGGTGGTTACATGACGGGATCTTGGGGCTCGAATGAAAAAGGCGAGAAACTGCTTCTCCAACTCATCAGTGGCACCCAGAAACAATATATAATCAAAACTGGCAGCTGTAGCCCGCTATGGATTAAATGTACAACACCAGGCGGAGCCATCATTGCCGACCGATATAATTACGATCGCGGCGGAGCCAAGAATAAGGGCAAAACAACGGCATGGTTCTTTATTCCGGCGGCCGATGTTAAAGCCATGCTCTATATGCGCTTAAACGAGGCACGCCTGTTGATGAAACAGAAGAACATAGGCACCCAACCGGGAGAACTGCTTTGGAGCGAGACAGAAAGAGCTGATTTCAAGCAGAGATTGGCATCCATTGAAAGCTCAACCGACATGAGCCAGTCCACACTCCGTCAGTTAGTGGCTCTCATCAGCGACATGAAAAAAACGATTGCCTATCCTCAAGACAACCAGCATTATTTTTTACGTTCTGGCTCCACCAGTAGTGATCTAAAAGGAGCGTTGCTCACACTCAACTCAGAAGGACGTCCTTGCTGCACGCTCAACACCAAGAGTGTCAACGCAAACATGGTATGGATGCTCGAAAAGCGTACCGATGGCAAGAGGGTGCTCGTGAATTACAATACAAAGGAACAAATCCAGCCAGTGACAACAACCAATGAACCCTTCAGCATGGGCAAGAAAGACGTCCAAATCAGTTTTTCCTACCTTGACAACCAACAATTTAACATCATTGGCAACAACTGCTATTACCACTGCCCCTCTTGGGACATCCAGCGCATTTGCAACTGGAAGGCAGGCGAAGGCACCGGCTCTGCATGGTATTTCGAACCCATCTCGGAAGAGCAACTGAAAGCGCCCGTAGAAATCAATGAAATAGTGGTTTCCAACGCCAAAACAACGACTGGCAAAGGCAACCAAAATGTCCCTGTGTTGCGCATTGTGGCGAATGTCAGTGGATTCCAGGGAGAAATGGTTCTTTCGAAAGTGAAAATAAGCCTAAAGGGAACTACCAATCTCAACGACATCAAACGCATCTGCCTCTATGCTTCCAACGACAGTCGCCGCCTGCGTCCTCAGCAATCAACCTTGCTTTCCCAAACGGAAGGACCCATTGCGCCCGAAATGGAATTGAAACTCAACAGCCAATTGAAAATGCTTTCTGGCGACAATATCTTCTATATAACCTGCGACGTGGATGAACAGGCAAAAGAGGGCAATCTCATCCAGGCCCAACTTGTTGACATGACCAGCGCACAAAACAAAAGTTTCAAGCCATCCAACGGAAAACCATCATACCCAACGACCATCTTCCTAACGGAAAGCGTGGTTCTTGCTGGTGGAGACTACGGCTCAAAGAACTATCGCATTCCAGCCATCATCACTGCCGACGATGGCGCCTTGGTCACGGTGACCGACCGACGCATCAACAACAACGTAGACTTGCCACAACACATAGACCTCTATGTCAATCGTAGCACAGACAACGGAAAGACATGGAGCAAACCAATCTGCATTGCTGGCGACGAACCTGGCACAATCGGATATGGCGATGCCGCAATCCTTAAAAACAAAAACGGCCGTCTCATCGTTCTCTACAACGGCGGAAAAGCCGGACTTTTTAACAGCACGTCTGAAGAGCCTTTCAGAAAATACAAGGTACACAGTGACGACAATGGCAAGACATGGACAAAACCAGTAGAAATCACCCATAGTCTCTATGGCGCAAAATGCAGTGATCCAATAGCCCGTAAATGGACTTCCATGCTGCTCACATCCGGACGTGGCATTTGCACGCGCGATGGCGTCCTCATGGTTGCTGTTGCCGCAAAGGTTCCTGGAAAGAACGGTTTTTCTGATTATGCCTGCGTGTCCTACGACGACGGAGAAACCTGGAAAATCGAATCTTCTCAGCCAGCATGGGATGCTGGCGATGAAGCAAAACTCGTGGAGCTCAACAATGGCGACATCCTGATCAGCATGCGACGTTCTGGCGGACGAGAGTTCAACGTTTCGCACGACAAGGGAAAGACCTGGGGAACACACTATACACATCCCGACCTCAAGACCAATCCTTGCAACGGTTCCATGATCGTCTATAGTTCCACCAAAGACGGCGCCTCTCGCAATCGCTTGCTCCACACATTCCCCGATGCAGGCAGCCGCAAAAACGTCAGCTGCTACATGAGCTACGATGAAGGAAAAACATTCCCCGTCCATCGCACCCTCTGCTCCGATGCTTCGGCCTATTCCTCTTTGACGGTATTGCCAGACGGAACCATCGGTTGCTACTTAGAAGATGGCGCCTCCGACCACGACTTGGTCTTCGTACGCTTCTCTCTCGACTGGCTCACCGACCATGCCGATTCACCCGAGAAATCCGAATTATCGCAGGTCATCAGTAAAGCACAGACCTACATCGGCAAGGTAAATGGAAAAGAAGGGCAACCAGGATTCCCAACACTGGAAACTGCCAACACATTGAAGCAGGATTTGGAAACAGCCCAAAATCTTGAAAACGACAAGCAGGCAACAGTTTCACAAAAAAATGCAGCCGCCGAAAAATTGGCTGCGTCTCTGGAAGCATATCTTCAATCCCACGCCTTACCCGAAAATGGCAAGACCTATACATTCACCTTCAAGGCGCAGGATGGAGAGCATCAGTATTACATCTGTTATGATAGCGACACGCAGAAGATGGGCTACAAATTACGCACAAACGACCCTCTCCCTCGCACAGCAAATTTCATCTGCCACCGCTTCCTCGATGAGAAAGGCAACATCTGCTATGTCTTTTCGGATGAAGAGGGCCACTATCTCTCCTTCTTCGGCAAAGAGCTCAACAATCCTCCTTTCGACAACAAGGGATATTCTGAAGGCTTCGACCAAAATTTCAGCACCCTGCAGTTTGGCAACCTGAATAGCCATTTAGTCAACAACACGCCTGCCGACAACGATGCTCGCATTGGCTGCCTTTCGCTGATTGGAATCCGTTACCGCTACGAGCAATATCAAAAAGTCTATTTCTCCGTCTATGACGACGGAAAAGGAAATGGCGCCACAGTCCCTGTTTTCAAGAAAGAAGAAGGCAGTTCTGCCGTAATGGTTGAAGAATCAGCCGTGCCCTACAACAACACGGTCTTTTTCAACACCATCGAGGGCCAAGCCATTTCTGGTTTGGAAGAAGGCTGCCAAATTGCCACCTTCAGCGCCCCCTTCGCAACCATCCTTCCCGCAAACATACGGGCCTTCCATGTCGCTGGCTATTTAGCAGACAAACAGTGCGTGAAGATGGAAGAAATCAAGGACTACATACCTGCAAAACAAGGTGTCATCTTGGTAAGCGAAAAGGATTGCACCCAAACGCTGCTAACGCCTGCTGCCACGGAAGTCAAACCGCTGTCTGCCGAGTCCCTGTCGTTCGCCACGCTAAACGCTTCCGTTGCCATGACATCAGAAAACTATGTATTGGCCAATACCAACAATATCACGCAATTTTATAAAGCTGGCTTGGACGACTCTCTCGGTGCCAATAAGAGCTATCTGCATATAGACGGCATTGCAACTCCAGCATTAGGCTTAAACTTTGGAGACATCGAGACAGGCATTGAGCAAGTCGATTCAGAAAAAAATGAAGACACACTCATCTATGATTTAGCGGGACGCCGCGTGAACGCCACCACGCAGAGCGGCATCTATATCCAGAAAGGCAAGGTCTTCATAAAGAAATGATCAAACGCAAGGCCACGAGGCATTTTGCCTTGACAGGCAAACTCGTTGGAGGCCGACATCATGTCGGCGAATAGAAGGCCTGGAAGAATGTAAACCTGTTATGCAGGCCACATTTACCAAGGCAAAAACAAAGTGAGACAAGGTTCATTTTAGGGTGAACTTTGCCTCACTTGGAGTTGGGGGAGAAAACAAAATTCAAACATTAGATTATAATATCCCCCTCCGAATCCCCCACACATAGATATTATAAATTATTTCGAGTCTCCATTTATACAATTAGCGGTACACTCAAAGGCAGGAAATGTTGTCCTTCTTTTGAATGTACCGCTATTGTTTATTTTCTTCGGAGTCTCAGTCTTCATTTTGGCTCTCGTCAAAATCCATCCAGGTTTCAACGATGAACTGGATGTCGTCTGTCGACAAGCCGTTGATGCCTGTTTGTCCCACTTCTTTCGCAACTTGCTGGGCCAAGATATCAAGGTTGATGTCGATGAAGCCGTCAGCGTCGGCCTGGCTCTCGAGGATGTCGCTCGTTGCAAGCGTGTCGACTGTTGCATCAATGATTTGCTGGAGGTCTGCATCGGTGCAGAGGGCGCTCATGGAAGAGGGCATCTGTGCTCTGATGTGGCGTATGGCCTCTGCGTCTTCATTGGCGTCGCGGATGAGTTCTTCGTCAAGAATTGCCATGGTTCTCTCTCGCGTTTTTTTATCCGAGGAATTGCTCAATGAGCTCAACGAAATCTGATTTCTTTGCTGCGCCTACGTGCTTGTTGACGACTTCGCCGTTTTTGATGAATAAGACGGTTGGCACGTTGCGTACGCCGAAACGCGAAGTGAGCTCTTCGCTCTCGTCAACGTCACACTTGCAGATGGTTGCCTTACCGGCATATTCTTCTGCGAGTTCGTCGATGATGGGGGCGATTTTTTTGCACGGGCCGCACCAAGTGGCTGAGAAGTCGATGATCAAGGGCAGGCCCTCTGAGGAGATTGTTTCGAAGTTTTGATCGTTGATTGTTAAAGCCATTGTTTTTTTATTTTATGGGTTGATTGTTTTTTACGGGTGTGGGAAAAAAGGTGGATGCGTGTGCACCCCTTCTATCTCCTTTTTTTCCTTAACCAGTTACAAAGTTATCAATTAATTTCATACGAAAGCGCATTGCTCGCGTCAATGTAATCCAGGAGGTCTTTTTTTATGGAGATTTTCCGCCCCGTGGCTTGCAGCAACACGTTGGACTGGGTGTTTCCGTCAAGGATTTTGAAGAAGAGTGCGACTGGGCCATTGCTTTCTTTGAGCATCTGGGAGAGGTCGTTTGTCGTTTTGTCGTCGAGCGCTTCCAGACGGATGCCGACGGTTAGGCTCTCAATTTTGCGGTCTTTGACATCGGAGAGAAATTCTATGTTGCCGATGCGCAGTTCAAAGCTGGTGGGGTCCCAGCGTTTGGGCTCGACGCGGGCTGTTATGAAAAGCGTTGAATTGTTGACGATGTATCCACGCCATTTTGCCCAATCGTCGCCAAAAAGGGCAATTTCTCCTGTGCCAGAATAGTCTTCCACGCGGAAGATGCCGTAGGGCTTTCCTGTGCGCGTTTGGCCTTCGCGCGAGAGGTTGACGATGCCGCCGAGCGTGACTTCTTCGTTGGCGTGCGCGTCCAGACGGTCGAGTTCGGCGGCGCGGAGGTTGCAGACGCGGTTGAGGATGACGGCATAGTCGTCGAGCGGATGGCCGGAGATGTAGATGCCTATGAGGTCGCGCTCTTTGTTGAGCCGCTCCATGGCGCTCCATTTTGCATAGATCTTCGGCGGCTGCGGTTTCGTGATTTCGATTTCGGCGATGTCGTCAAACAGGGAGGCGGTGGCGTTGGCTTTGTCGGCCTGATAGTTTTGGCCGTAGGCAACGAGTTCGTCGAGGAAGAGATTACCGTTTTCGCAGGTGGAGAAGAATTGTTCGCGACTGATGGTACCGAACCCGTCGAAGGCACCGGCGAGGGCCAAACATTCAATGCATTTCTTATTGCAGGCAAGGAAATTGATTCTCTCGATGAAGTCGTAGACCGACTGGTAGGGGCCGTTTTTCTTTCGTTCGGAGAGGATGGCATCAACGGCTGCTTCTCCGACTCCTTTGACGGCGCCAAGACCGAAGCGGATTTCGCCGAGGGCATTGACGCTGAATTTGACGCGGCTCTCATTGATGTCGGGGCCGAGGGTGCTGATGCCCATCGACTTGCTCTCGTCCATCAGTTTGGTGATGGTTTTGATGTCGGCAAGGCTGCGACTCATGACGCCGGCCATATACTGGGCTGGATAGTTGGCTTTCAGATAGGCCGTTTGGTAGGCCACCCAGGAATAACACGTTGCATGGCTCTTGTTGAAAGCATAGGAGGCGAAGGCACGCCAGTCTTCCCAGATTTTTTCAAGCACCTTGGGGTCGTAGCCGTTTGCCGTGCCACCTTTGATGAACTTGGGATACATGTGGTTTAGCTTCTCTATGAGCTTCTTTCCCATTGCTTTTCTCAAAGCGTCGCTTTCGCCGCGCGTGAAGTTGGCGATGACACGCGAGAGGAGCATGACTTGCTCTTGATAGACCGTAATGCCATAGGTGTCTTTGAGGTATTTTTCCATGCACGGGAGGTCATAGGTGATTGGTTCTTCTCCGTGCTTGCGCTTGATGAACTGGGGGATGTAGGACATCGGCCCCGGGCGGTAAAGCGCGTTCATGGCGATGAGGTCTTCGAAGGTGGTTGGCTGCAGCTCTATGAGGTATTTCTGCATGCCAGCAGATTCAAACTGGAAGGTGCCGATGGTGTTTCCGTCGCAATATAGCTGATAGGTGGCGGCGTCTTCGATGCTGATGTTGTCGATGTTGAGCTCGATGCCAAGGCTTTCTCGGATGTTTTCAACCGTTTCTTTGATGATGGAAAGCGTTTTCAGTCCGAGGAAGTCCATCTTGATGAGCCCCGTCTCTTCAATGACACGGCCTTCATATTGGGTGCAGGCCACTTTTTCGCCAGTCTCCTTGTCCTCAGCCGTTGAAACGGGTACCCAGTCGGAAATCTCGTCGCGGCAGATAATGAAGCCGCAGGCATGAACGCCCGTGTTTCTGATGTTGCCTTCGAGCATCTTCGCATAGCGGATGGTGTCGTGCAAAAGGGGGTCGTTGGAGGCTTCGGCCTCTTTCAGTTCGGGAATGCAGGCAATGGCGTTCGTCAGATTCATCTTGGGCACCTTCCCATCTGGGCCTTCTGGCAGTTTGTCGGGGATGGCTTTGCAGAGGCGGTTGCTGGTGTCTAAGGGCAGTTTCTGCACGCGGGCCACATCTTTGATGGCGGATTTCGTGGCCATCGTGCCGTAGGTGATGATGTGTGCACAATTCTCTGCATGGTATTTCTGCGTCACCCAGTTTAAGACCCTTCCTCTGCCGTCGTCGTCGAAGTCGACGTCGATATCGGGGAGGGAGATGCGGTCGGGGTTGAGGAAACGTTCAAACAGAAGGTCGTATTTGATGGGGTCGATCTGGGTGATTCCCAAGCAATAGGCCACCGCACTGCCGGCTGCGGAACCACGGCCGGGGCCTACGGAGACGTTGAGTTGCTCGCGGGCGGCCTTGATATAGTCTTGCACAATCAGGAAGTATCCGGGGAAACCCATCGTTTTCATGATGTGGAGCTCGAAGTTTATACGCTCCTTGGTTTCTGCGTCAAGAGGGTCGCCATAGCGCTTCTTTGCCCCTTCATAGGCGAGTTTTGCCAGATAGTCGGCTTCGAGTTTGATGCGATAGAGTTTGTCGTAGCCTCCGAGTTTCTTGATTTTGTTTTCTGCGTCTTCTTTTGAGAGAACGACATTGCCGTTTTCGTCGCGCGTGAACTCGTCAAACAGGTCTTTCTCCGTTAGTTGCTGGCGGTAGCCTTCTTCTGTGCCGAAATCCTCGGGGATGTCGAAATTGGGCATGATGGGGCCGTGGTCGATTGAATAGAACTCAACCTTCGAGAGGATTTCGCATGTGTTTGCCAGGGCCTCAGGATGGTCGGCAAAGACTTCGTTCATCTCGCTTCTCGTTTTAAACCATTCCTGCTTTGTATAGAGCATGCGGGTCTTGTCGTCCAGATCTTTGTTGGTTGCCAAACAAATGAGGCGGTCGTGGGCCTCGCCGTTTTCTTCGTCAACGAAGTGGCTGTCGTTGGTGCAAATCAGTTTGATATGGTGTTTCTCAGAGAGTTCCTCGAGTTTTTTATTGACCTCTTTCTGCAAGGGATAGGTGTCTCTGTTGGCACGGATGGCGGGGTTTTTGACTTCATGGCGCATAAGCTCCAGGTAATAGTCGTCGCCAAAGACTTCTTTATACCAGAGGATGGTTTTGTCGACTTCCTCGGGAGTGGATTTCATGATTTTCTGCGCGACTTCGCCGCCAAGGCATGCCGAACTGACAATGAGCCCTTCGTGGTATTTTTTGAGGTCGGCGGGGTCGGTGCGCGGACGCATATAGAAACCGTCGACCCATGAGCGAGATACGAGTTTGATCAAATTGTGATAGCCTTTCTCGTTTTTGGCCAACACGATGAGGTGCCATCCTGAATGGTCTATTTTTCCGCTGCGCAAGGATTTGTCGGCACGTCTGGCCACATACATCTCGCAACCGAGGATGGGCATGAAATTGGCAATACGCGTTTGCTTCTGCAGTTCGGCTTCCGCCTTACGAGTAATTTCCTCCATGGGCATCCCTGCTTCCGTTGCATCGGGTTCGTAATCGCCAGCATTCAGTTTCTGCAATTTCTCCTCCAATTTGCGGACGGCGTCTTTACCCTTGCCTCGCACTTTGGAAACGTAGTTGAAAAACTCTTTGCATCCCATCATGTTGCCATGATCGGTCAACGCCATGCCGCGCATCCCGTCGGCAATGGCTTTGTCAACGAGCTTGGGGATTGAAGCTTGTCCGTCGAGAACGGAATATTGACTATGAACGTGAAGGTGAACGAAATCCTGCATGGGGAATATTGGTTGATTATGTCGGGGGACGGAATAGTTTTTACAGAGGGTTTATCGGGTTGGAGCACACTCGATCTATCGAAATGCATTGCTGCGCCACATTGATTGACGCAGCAATGCTTGGTATTGTTTTTTGGGGGTATGTTCGCCATTACGCTTGATGCTCATCGCAATCTTTCAGGCGATGGGAAATGCGCATGGCACAGAAGTTGGGGCCACACATCGTGCAGAACTCTCCATTCTCATAGTGTGCTTCCTTGTAATATTTTTGTGCCAGTTCGGGGTCAAGGCCAAGGTTGAATTGGTCTTTCCATCTGAACTCATATCTTGCTTTCGATAGCGCGTTATCGCGGATTTGGGCCGATGGGTGTCCCTTCGCCAAGTCGGCTGCGTGCGCTGCCAATTTGTAGGTGACAACACCTGTTCTGACGTCATCGCGGTTTGGCAGTGCCAAATGTTCTTTTGGTGTGACGTAGCAAAGCATGGCGGTGCCCAGCCATCCGATCTGTGCGGCACCGATGGCCGACGTGATATGGTCGTATCCAGGGGCGATGTCGGTGACAAGCGGACCGAGCGTATAGAAGGGAGCATTGTGGCATTTCTCAATTTGCCGCTCCATGTTTTCCTTGATTTTGTTCATGGGCACGTGGCCTGGTCCTTCGATGAATGCCTGGACATTCTTGGCCCATGCGCGTTCAACAAGTTCGCCCATCGTGTCGAGTTCGGCAAATTGTGCTGCGTCGTTGGCATCGTATATGGAACCGGGGCGCAAACCGTCGCCAAGAGAAATGGCCACGTCATATTGGGCGCAGATGTCGCAAATGTCGTCGAAATGCTCATAGAGGAAACTTTCACGGTCGTTTTGCAGGCACCATTCAGAAATTATCGAACCGCCACGGCTGACCATTCCCGTTAGGCGTCCGTTAGCAAGGTGGATATTTTTGCGCCGGATGCCACAGTGGATTGTGAAATAGTCAACGCCTTGTTCGCATTGCTCTATCAGCGTGTCGCGATAGAGTTCCCACGTCAGATTTTTGGCAACACCGTGCACTTTCTCCATGGCTTGGTACATGGGCACGGTTCCGACGGGAACCGGACTGTTTCTGATGATCCATTCACGCGTTTCGTGGATGTTGGCACCCGTTGAAAGGTCCATAATTGTGTCGCCGCCCCACTTGCAGCTCCATACGGCCTTTTCAACTTCCTCATTGATGTTGGACGTTGTGGCCGAATTGCCGATGTTCGTGTTGATCTTCACGAGGAAGTTGCGCCCGATAATCATCGGCTCTGCCTCGGGGTGGTTGATGTTGGCGGGAATGACGGCACGCCCAGCAGCAACTTCTTCACGCACAAACTCCGGCGTGATATGGGTTTTGATGCCCAACTCCTCACAGTTCATGTTTTCTCTTATCGCCACATATTCCATTTCTGGCGTTATGATGCCCTGCTTGGCATAGGCCATCTGCGTGACGGACTTGCCTGGCAAAGCGCGATAGGGAAGCGCGATGTGCTGGAAGCGCAATTCGTCGAGCGATTTGTTGGCCAAGCGTTCGCGGCAATATTCAGACGACTGCTGCGAGAGTTTTTCAACGCCGCCACGTTTCAATATCCACGGTTCGCGCAATCGCGGCAAACCGCGTTTCAAGTTGATTTCCACTTTCGGGTCGCTGTATGCGCCGCTTGTGTCATAGATATATACTGGGGCATTTTCGGAAAAATGCTTTTCTCCGTTTTTGTCTTTCGTTACGGTTGGCGTTAGATTGACTTTACGCATGGCAACGCGGATTTCTGGGAACAGCGTCCCTTCCATATATACCTTTTCGCTTGAGGGATATTTGATTTTCATTAAATTGTCCATATTGATAGAATATATATATAAATACTATTTGTTGGTTATCAATGGTTTCAGTTTCCTTTCAGTGTCAACGCCTCGGCGTGAATATCAACAGTGGCGCCTAATTAGAGGATTTGTCGGCATGGATGAACTTTTTCATTTCCTCAACAGGATCTGCTGCATTCAGAACGGCGCCGCTGACGGCTATACCATCAACACCGACAGACATGATGTTGGCAACATCGGCCAACGTGATTCCGCCAATGGCACACAAGGGAATTGTGATTGCTTCGTCACGCATGGTTTTCATGATTTCCTCGTAGCCAGCCAATCCCAAGATCGGCGAAAGGTTTTTCTTGGTCTCTGTGTAACGGAAAGGGCCGCAACCGATGTAATCGGCCGAAGCACGGTGAATCCTCCTGACGTCTTCAATGGTGTTTGCCGTTCCGCCAATCAAAAATCCTTCGCCGAGGAAGCGGCGGGCTTCATCCACTGGCATATCGTTTTTCCCTAAATGAACGCCGTCTGCCTCTATCTTTTTTACCAGTTCGACACGATCGTCAATCACAAAAACGGCGTCAAATTCTCTGCATTTGTCTTTCAGGCGACGGGCCAGTGTTTCCATTTCCTCATCCGATGCGTCTTTCATGCGCAACTGAATCCATTTGCAGCCGCCCTTTAATGCCAACAAGGCAGACTCTTCATACGAAATGGTCTTGGTTTGATGCGTAATAAACTGAACAGGTATCATGATTGTTGTTTGCAAATTGTTTTCTACGTAGGCGGTCTTATATAATTGACCACCTATTTATAATGGTATCAGGGAATCTATTTATGGCAGACACAACACATCACACGCACGAAACGATGGCACAACTTTTCTGACATCATTTATCTTCCATATTGAAGATCATTAAAAACATCAAACACATCCCTTCGTCGGCATGATCCGCATCAGGTACAAAGAGTATGCTCTCAGCCATCCCAAATGGGTGACACCCCCTTGTTTGCTTTAAGTAATGGCGTTTATTTAATGGAGGAGATTTCCAAGTCTGATTTTGCTTTGCCGCATCCTCATTCCTCCAGTACCTACTTATATTAATTGCAAAGCTACACAAAAAAAATGAATTGGATGGTCTGAATTAAAAATTCATGTGGAATATAACAATAATATGTAATGGTGAAAAATAAATTGGTCGGTTTAACCATTACTTAAATTCCAACTCCCTCGTGTTTTTGAGAGAGCAAAAGTCTACATTCATTCTGCCTCCTCCGTCTGCAACACCGCCTCTATGCGCTTTGCATAAGGGGTCAAGACAAGCGTTGACTCCGTTGTCTCCTCAACGGGGCGCAATCGATATATGGCAGCTCCTCGCCTTAGCTGAGAACGCAAAGAAACACAGACATTCCCCATCGTTTGGCGCAGATTCACTTCCACGCAGGGGTGTATGTATTTCTCCCCCTGATATTCGACCACCATCATGTCCACGCCGAGCGGACCGCTGTAACGCTGCGAATAAACATTTTGCAAATGTCGCTGCAAATTTTTGCAGACATCAGACAAATGGCCTTGCAGCGCTTCAGGGATTCTTCTCTTCAAGCAGGGTTCATCGCTCACGTAGTTTCCCGTATATGCGCCCGTACTTGATGTTGCAAACACGGAAATGCCGTTGTACGTCACACCGTGTTTGCCAACATGAAACTCAAGGGCAAAGTCCATCACGCGGTTGTAGAACGGCTCCACTGCGATGCCTCCCTGACGCTTGATGATGCGCTCAACGCGTGGTTGCATCACGTCGATATTGTCTGCCGACACTTTGAATACGCCCCTCCCGCTGCTTGACCACGGGGCCTTGAGCACCAGCGTCTGGAAATGCGCCGAGAGTTTCCGGACTTCATCGCTGGAAGTGACCCACCAGCTCTTTCCGATACATCGCTCTGTTTCTGCAACCATGTTTTCCAATATGGCAACCGACGTTTCCCGGCTTGATAATTTCCGTATTTCATCCAACTGCAAATCTGTTGGCAGCAAATCCTGCGGTGCGCCCAGACGGACGAGGCGCCGAACAATTGCCGCATCCCATCCCCAAGGACACACATGGTTGATTTTTCCCCAATCAGGGGCAGATGCCAGCACACAACCGTTTATACGCTGGCCGTCAAGCGCATGGCCCTTGGGGACTAGCACGATGTCGTCTTGGCAAGCCCACCATGCAGGCAGGGCCGCCAAATCATACTCTAAGACAGCGGCCGCTTTTGCGGGCGTGTAATAGGGTGTGTTTGCCGCAAGGGCTTCGTCGTGGGATGGATTGAAAATGTGGACTACGGACATGGCGGTAGAAGAAAATCGGGGTTGGTAATGGTGGAAACTGTCAGTGGTTCAGACGGCGACGCCTCCTCTCCTATCCTCTTTTCTCTCTGCCAAGAATTTCGACATGGCGGTTTCGGCCTGAGAATAGCCTTCTTCATATAGGGCTGTAAGTCTTTTCGTGTTGTTTTCAAGTCGGCTGATGTCAAGATTAATCTCGGGACGAATGGCCAAGATTTTCCCTTCGTCTTCCAGTTTTTCAACGAGTTCCAACTGGCGGTTGTAATATGCATGGCGGTGGCTGAGCACCATTCGGAGTCTCGGGTAATTTCTGTAGATGAATCGTGGCATTTTGATGTCGCGGTCTGTTGAACGGAATCCCCGCTGACGTGTCAGCACCACTACATTGAAGGTGTGTCCCGTTTCCATGGCTCGTTCCACAGGAATCGAGTCAACGATGCCGCCATCCAGCATGGGCTCTCCGTCGACATCAACAATGGGGCATACAAAGGGAAGACTGCTGGAGGCTTTTGCAATGAGCGTGAGCCTGTCTTTGTCGCTGTGTTCCGACAGATAGCAAGGCATGCCCGTGCGGCAGCTCGTTGTCACCATCTCAAATTCTGTTGGGTTGGCAAAACAAGTTGCATAGTCAAAGGGCAGATATTCATTGGGAATCTTGTTGTAAATGACATCCTGGTCCAAAATGCTGTGCTGCGTCCATAAATGCTTGAGGCCGATATACTGATATTTGTCCAGCAAGTCGATGTTTGTTTGTTTCGCACGGCCGCGCTGCCTACTTAGGTAAGATAGCCCGTTGCAAGCGCCTGCCGAAACGCCGACACAATACGAAAAATTGATGTCATGGTCGAGCATGAAATCAAGCACGCCACTCGTGAAAACGCCTCTCATTCCGCCGCCTTCCAAAACCAGTCCTATACGAGAATCAAGTGTCATCTGTCTTTCTTTTTTTATTTATTCTGACTTCCTGTTTATAGCCTCAAACCGCCATTTTTATAAATGTTCAAAAAGCTGTATCTTCCACTGCTTTTCGCCCTTCTCCCCCTCATGTTTAAGCTGAGAACACATTTAAATCGGGGTTTTACGTAAAAAAGCATTGCAAAGTTAGAACATTCCCAAAGAAAAAGCGTATTTTTGCGTATGAAAAAGAACCTGCTCCGACATTATTTAGAGAACGGTCAGAGCAAGTTTCATCTACTAACTATAAATTCATAGTGTAAACATGCTATTTTCCAAAGAAACATACGTAGAACGCCGAGCTCAGCTTCGGCAGATGGTGCAGCATGGAGTCATCGTGCTTTTCGGCAACAACGATAGTCCGATGAACTACCCCTCAAACACATATAAATTCCGTCAGGACAGCTCTTTTTTGTATTTCTACGGACAACACCGCAACGGATTGGCTGGTATCATTGATGCCGATTCTGGTGAAGAATACCTGGTCGGTGACGAAATTGATATTGACGACATCGTTTGGTATGGCTCCGTAACAACCGTCAAAGGCATGGCCGAAGAATGTGGCGTGGCCCATGTTTTGCCAATGAGCGGCCTTGCCGACATAATTGGCAAGGCCGTTGGCCAAGGACGACAGGTGCATTTCCTGCCGCCTTATCGCCACGACAATCAGATTCAAATCATGGATCTTCTCGGCATCCACCCATCCAAGCAGCGCGAAGCTGCATCACTGGCGCTCATCAAGGCTGTAGTTGCCCTGCGATCAAAGAAGAGCCAGGAGGAGATTGCCGAACTGGAACGTGCTGCCACCATCGGCTATGAGATGCACACCACGGCCATGAAACTCTGCCGCGCTGGCATCACAGAGCATTACATCGGCGGCGCCCTCGATGGCATTGCAGCACAATATGGCAGCATCGTCTCTTTCCAGAGCATCGTTTCGCAGCATGGAGAAATCCTGCACGGCTATCCCTCGACAGCGGCTTTGGAGAACGGGCGTCTAATGCTTTGTGATGCGGGAGCGGAAACTCTTGAACACTATTGCTCTGACCACACGAGAACCACACCTGTCAGCGGCCATTATACGCAGCGCCAAAAGGATATCTATGACATTGTTGTTGACGCTCACGACTTAGCACTGACTCATGCCCGCCCAGGAGTGCGCTGGTGGGATGTCCATATGGATGTCTGCCGGCTCATCACCAACCGCCTGAAAGAATTGGGTCTGATGAAAGGCGACACCGAAGAGGCTGTCAAGGCAGGAGCCCATGCCCTCTTCCTCCCTCACGGACTCGGACACATGATGGGAATGGACGTGCATGATATGGAAGGGCTCGGACAGACTTACGTTGGCTATGACGATGAAATCCGTCCTTCCAGCCAGTTTGGCACCGCCTCGTTGCGTTTTGCCCGTCGCCTTGAAGAGGGCTTTGTCGTGACCGACGAACCTGGCATCTATTTCATCCCAGACCTCATCGACCTCTGGCGCAAAGAAGGAACAAACGCGGAATTTCTCAATTTCGATGAAATCGAAAAATTCAAGGATTTTGGAGGCATCAGAATTGAAGACGACGTGCTCATTACGTCCGACGGATGCCGCTTCCTCGGCGAAAAGAGAATCCCATACAAAACGCAGGACGTTGAGGAATTTCTGGCGATGCACCGCAACTGATTCCTGCATTCCGGGATGCTCCTGCGTTACAATCTACTAATAAAACAATTACATTTTACAATCAATAAAACCAATGAACAAAAAACTCATTATTGCAGCGGCATTATGCCTATTGCCAGGAGTTTCTTTTGCACAAGCTGAAAAGAAAGACTCCACAGTGTTTACCGTTGTCAAGGAAAACCCCATCACTCCCGTAAAGGACCAGAACCAGAGCGGAACTTGCTGGGCATATTCTTCACTCGGCTTTCTTGAATCTGAACTTCTCCGCATGGGCAAGGGAGAACACGACCTCTGCGAATCATTCCTCGTTTACCACACCTACATGGATCGCGCTGACAAGGCAATCCGTACGCACGGCGACGTAAGTTTCTCACAGGGTGGATCTTTCTATGATGCCATCTATTGCTTGAAAAACTACGGTATCGTTCCGCAGGATGCCATGCCCGCACCTGGCACGCCTTATGGAGACTCTTTGTTCAACTTCAACCAGCTCAGCAACGTAACAACTGCCTACGTTGAAGCAATTGCCAAGAGCAATGCAAAGAAAATCAATCCTGTGTGGAAGAAAGACTTGAACTGCATGTATGAAAACTACTTTGGCAAATTGCCTGAGAAGTTCACCTACAAAGGCAAGGAATATACGCCGCAGAGCTATGCCAAGAGCCTCGGATTGAATCCAGACGACTACGTTTCTCTCACGAGCTTCACCCACTATCCGTTCTACAGCAAATTCATCATCGAAGTTCAAGACAACTGGCGTTGGGCTGAAAGCTACAACCTCCCGCTCGACGAATTCATGGAAGTGATGGATCAGGCCGTTCGCAATGGTTACTCATTTGCATGGGGTGCTGACGTCAGCGAAAAGGGATTCAGCCGCCAAGGCATCGCAACCGTTCCCGACACGAAGGCTGCTGCCGACAAAACTGGCTCAGACGCTGCCCGCTGGACTGGAACAAACGGCAAGGGTGTTACTCCTGCAGATGCCAAGGGCGAAAAGGTTATCACTCAGGAAATGCGCCAGTTGGGCTACGACAATTGGGAAACCACTGACGACCACGGTATGATCATCTATGGTTTGGCAAAAGACCAGAATGGCAAGGAATATTTCATGATGAAGAACTCATGGGGTGTCTTCGGCCCATACAAGGGCTTGTGGTATGTGTCTAAGCCATACGTTGCTTACAAGACCATGAATATCCTTATCAACAAGCATGCCATCCCTGCTAAGATTGCAAAGAAATTGGGTCTTAAGTAAGACACTGTTTTGACCACTTATTTAATATCATGTTTGGGAATTTCAAATCGTCCGACAGGGACATTTGAAATTCCCAAATGTTTTTTTTGAATATCTTTGATGAAAACAAAATTACTCATCACTGGCAGCAGCGGATTCCTGGGAAGCCGGCTGGCCCACTACTATAAAGAAAAATACGACCTGTTACTTCCTTCCCACAGCGAACTCAACATCTCTCATGAAGAGGCCGTCAAGACATACATGGAAGAACACCGTCCGGAGGCAGTTATTCATTGTGCAGCGCTCAGCAACACCTGGTATTGCGAACAACATCCCGAAGACTCACACAAAGTGAACGTGCAAGGCACGGTGAGATTGGCGAAGGCCTGCAAACTAACAGGTGCCAAACTCGTCTTTATGTCGAGCGACCAGGTGTATAACGGCACGCCGACCTCGGGGCCGCTCAAAGAGGAAGACGTTCGCCAGCCTGTCAATGTCTATGGCCGGCACAAACTGGAGGCGGAACAGCGTACGTTACGTAATCTCCCCGACTCTGTCGGGCTAAGGTTGACCTGGATGTACGATTTGCCAGATTCCTGTCTGAAGCAGAATAGTAACCTCCTTGCAAACTTGCAGAAGGCATCCCGTGAGGGAAAAACGCTCCAGGCGGCCATCCATGAATTTCGTGGCGTGACCAACGTATGGGAGGTGGTCAGAAATATCGACAAAGCCCTTTCCTTGCCAGGAGGCATCTATAATTTTGGCAGCGGCAACAATGTCAACAGCTTCGAACTCTTTCTTGCTGCCGCCGCCCTGATGAAGCTCCGAAAACCATCGGAATGGATATTGCCTGATGCCGACAGATTCAGCGACCAAGAAAGGAACCTGACGATGAACTGTGCCTCCATCGAAGCGCATGGTATCCATTTCAACGACAGCATAGAAGGAATCAAAGAGGCATTGCAGAGACCTTTCCGCACCAAGTGACAGACACAGAAGGAGAACCGCCTTGAAGCTTGTCAAGTTACTTGTGGAAATAAAAAGCTGGAGAGGGAAATCCGTCATAGTAAATATTAGCGCCCGCGGTAGCAGAGACGACCGTGTTTGGGGCCAGCTACGAGCGCGTCTGCTCCCAGATTCGCTCGTAGCTGGCCCCAGATTCGTTCGTCTCTGGGAGTTGATACGGTCGTAGCTGGGAGCAGATACGAATGAACACCGTCCCATGTTCGTTCGCATTAGCCTCCGCGTGCGCTAAAAGTCATAGGATAAGGATTGTGAACAATAGTTTTACCTGCATTGCATCGTTTCTCAGTGAGTTGCAGGTGAACACGAAGAGCATCACCCAGGCATTCAAGAAGTATTGCGACATGGTCATTTCGCAGTTCGACCCCGAAGAGGAGGCAAGGCTTATTGCAGGTTTCTATAAGAAAATGTCAGCCAGAAAACCATTCATCGAGTGGTTTAAGGGTTATGTGCAGAAGAAAGATGATGCCGACTTCATTCTCGATGCATTATTTATCCGTTTATTTCGCCAAATCTGTTTCATCGCGTACCACCACGTACCATGACGTACCAGTGTGTCCACGATCTTTCCGACCCAAAATCGGAGAGTAACAAGCGAGCAACAAATACGGTACAAAAATGAGCTGAAAAAGCCCTATAAACGAGAACCATCGCTTATAAGGCTAAAAAGAAAGGCGTTCAAAATGAACGCCTTGATAATCATTGATGATATATGCTAATCGTTGGTAATTACTACCTATTTGCCGATGCAGAAGTTTACCCGCATAATAAATAAAGCTATTTCGATAGCCAATAATAAGGGACTTGATACGGCAGAGCATTTTAACCTTATGGTTGAAATGGTTAAGCTGGGTTCTGGCGCATTTCGTAAAGTGGAGAATATCCATCTGTCTCGCATGGCTTGTCTGATAATTGCGGAAAATTCCGATAGCAAAAAACCGCAAGTGCAGATGGCAAGGGAGTATTTCAAACAGGAAACACCAGCGACCGAGTTAATCAATAATAGTCTAGCTTCCAACATTTTGTTGTATAAGACAAAACAAGGAGAAACACGTATTGAGGTTATCTTCAATAGTGAAACTTTCTGGATGTCTCAAAAACGCATGGCAGATTTGTTTGGGGTGGATGTTCGGACTATTAACTATCATCTTGGGCAGATTTACGAATCGGGAGAACTTGCAAAAGAAGCAACTATCCGAAAAATTGGGATAGTTCAATCAGAAGGAGAACGAGATGTAGAGCGTACCCCAATGTTCTATAATTTGGATGCAATTATTGCCGTTGGTTATCGTGTAAACAGTTACCAAGCCACCCAATTCCGGATTTGGGCAACATCAGTTCTGAAAGAAATGATAATCAAAGGATTCGTGTTAGATGATGAACGATTGAAACAAGGAAAACATTTTGGCAAAGATTATTTTGATGATTTATTAGAACGCATCCGGGAAATACGTGCTTCAGAACGCCGATATTATCAAAAAATCACTGATGTATATGCCGAATGTAGTGCCGATTATGACCCCAAATCTGAAACGACCCAACTGTTTTTCAAAATGGTACAGAATATGATGCATTGGGCTGTTACCCATCAAACGGCTGCTGAAATCGTATATTCAAGAGCAGATACCAAAATGCCTCACATGGGACTTACCACTTGGAAAAATGCACCTGATGGCAGAGTTCAAAAGTCAGACACAATAGTTGCCAAAAACTACTTGTCCGACAAGGAAGCCTCTGCCTTAAATCATCTATCAACTGCATTCCTTGATTTTGCGGAACTTCGTGCAGAACGACAGATTATTACCACGATGGCAGACTGGAAAAAACAATTGGATGAGTTCTTGGCTTTATACAAATATGACACCTTGAATAGTGCTGGAACTATTTCCGCAGAACAAGCGAAAGAAAAAGCATACGCTGAATACGACAAATTCCGCTTGATTCAAGACAAAGAATATCTTTCTGATTTTGACAAGGAAATCAAGGAGTGGAAAGAGAAAGGATTGTTTGGTAAGAATTAATTCTATCTATAAGCACTATTAACAGGAACATAGGATGAATCATAACGACATATTCTCACTATCTTTTCCCGAAGCCAAGACAATTATTGTTTCCGGTGATATTCATGGAGACTTTAATCAGTTAGTGTTCAAACTATGTATCCAATATCAGCTTACGAACACTCTACTAATTGTAGCCGGAGATTGTGGCTTTGGCTTCGAAAAGAAAGAGTACTATGAACAGATGGTTAGACGAAATGTCAAGCGAATGAACCAAGCCAACAATTGGATTGTGTTTGTGCGAGGTAATCATGATAATCTCGCTTATTTCGATGGCTCAATGTTCAACTTCAAACGCTTTATCGCCGTTCCCGATTATGCCATTCTACAAGCCTGCAATCATACCATCCTTTGTGTAGGTGGAGCTATCTCTATTGACCGTATTTATCGCATAAATGAATGGAACAAACGGAAATATCGTGTTCACTCCAATGAGTCGCAAGAAAATGATATTCCTCGCAATTTATATTGGCAGAATGAAGTTCCTGTTTACGACGCTGATAAGATAAACACCATCAGTGCAGATTTCTTAATTGATACAGTTGTCACACATACCGCGCCATCACATTGTGAGCTATTCTTAAAAAGCAACCTCAATCAATGGGCAGAGAACGATCCATTACTTCTTGAGGATGTACAACTTGAAAGAGAAGTAATGGATATGCTTCTTAACCATCTCAAAACCAACAACCACTCGGTGAGCCATTGGTATTATGGTCATTTTCACCAAAGTTGGCATTCCGCTATTGACGGAATACTATATCAGATGCTCGACATTATGGAGTTCAGCCAAGTTTATTGATTTATACCATTTCGGGTATAATATTGAAATAAAAAGCGGAATTATACCCGATAGGATATAATGGTCTCCCCCGAATAGGAGTGTACCATTTATGGCATACAAACACTTTTTCAAACGTACTATAGCCTAATGCTGTGCATAAATCACGAGAAGGCCAATACTCTTGTCCGTTTTTATTGAGCTTCTTTATTTGCTCAAAATCAGATTGTATGGGTGATATGTCGTAATCTTCCATTATTTCTGTGTATTATCAGTGCTACAAGTAGCCAATTCTTTCACGGTCAAAAATATATCCGATGTGAATGTCGAAGTTTATCGGGGATAATGTAAAAGGACAAATCTAACTTCAACGGTATATCAATCATATAAGCGATTAAGCTACTAATGCTATTGAAGATATAATATAATTATAACTTTCAAATTCTTCATCCCATATGTCTAAGTTCTTCATTAACCGAACAATTTCAGTATATTCAGTACTACTTATTAGTTCAGTTGAACATACCGCAGAGTATTCTGCTTCAGGGAGACATTTCTTCATCAATTCTCTCATTTTATTTTTAAACCGTTTCTTTGCACCTGCCTGGGTTAACCCATCTTTTATTTCATTTAATCGATCCTCTAATCGTTTATTGATTTCCGTTCCCAATGTGCATCGAGCAATTACAAGCCGTGTACAATCATTTAAATCTAACACGTCAATTGTACTTTTCCCCAATTCATCTTTGGGCTTATAAAGATAAGATTTCAGAAAAATATGCTCTCTCGGAACATCAACAAAAGGATTTATAATAGGTTCGCTAACCACATCGTGAGAACTTTTGTTCCCGTTGCAATGTTTGCAAGAAGGTAGTAAATTTTCCCATATTAGCACATCATTGGGATAATCCTTTTTGTCTCGGAAATGTTCGACCTCCATATAATCACTCTTTAAATCAAGTCGTCCTTCGCAATAAGCACATTTTTGATTAGACATATCTAAAAGAGCTTCCTTTAACCAGTCAACATTCCATACACTCTCTTTTGTGTTTTTATATTTTTCGGTTCCTTTTTTTACAAATTCTTCCGTAAGTTTATCGGGTGCTGTATTTCTCGTAAGTTTAATCATTGCTCAAAGATGTTAGATGTAATTCAATTACCTTCTTTAAAACATTTGATGGATGTAACATTTGTAAAAGCTGTTTCCCTATTTCGCTAGCTTCGGAGGTGTCTTCATTTTCGATAGCTGAAGTAAATTTAGCCCAAAGATTTTGAAAAAAATCAGAATTCGTATTGTTCATCCCCATGACATCTCTTAGAATTTCTTCAATAGTCCAACCAATATATCCATCTTCATTAACTAATAATTCTCTACGAACGATATTATTGTCAACTTTTTCTAATGCAATTAATTGATTAGGTGGTAGAGACTGAATTACATGTGGACTATGTGTTGATACGAAAAATTGAACTTTTGGGAATATTTTTTCTAAGACATCTAAGATTTGTGTCTGCCAAGTTGGATGAAGATGCACATCTATTTCATCAATAATAATAATGCCATCAAAATCCTCAACTTTGATGTCTTGATCACCAAACCTAAATTCTATTTCCATGATTATTCCTAAAACCAAAATAATCAATGATTTAAATCCAGAAGAAAGGTATTCGAAATAAATTTGTCCAGAAGGCGTTTGAAGCATTATATCCAGCGAGTGGCTATCGACTCGACTAAAGGTAATTGTACTATCTAAAATTGAAAATGCTTTTTGAGCATGTTCAAAATTGGCATATTGAGATTTAGTCAGACCCGTAGGATGAGCTGAAAATAAATAACGATTTACGAACCATCCTTTAATTTTGTTTGCATCAATGCCATGAAGAGCCCCATATATATAATGATTGTCATTATGTATAAAATCTTTAGGAATACTAGATAATTCTATATATTCAAATTCTCTATTGTCTGATAGATAAATAACCTGTCGTCCTTTACCAAAACCTCCTCCAGATGCTTCATCTTTAGGGGTAAAAGCTTTTAGTGTTTGAGTACATTCATGTATATTTCCATCATCATTTAATATACCTCTTATTATTCCGCCATCGCTTAATGCATTTCGCTTTAAATTGACCTTCGACGCCGATGTCAAAATAGAACAAACCGACTTTAACAGAGTTGTTTTACCAACCCCATTAGAACCCGTAATTACATTCATATTTGGGTCTAAAGCTTCAAAAGCAAGGGAACGTATGCATCCAATATTTTCGATATTGATAGATTGTAATTTCATAATGTTTATTATATTTGAAAATTTATCGTCTTTATATATTTTTTACTATGCCGCAATCACCTGACTGATAAGTTTCACATAGTCAATCAATGATTTAGGACTATCTCGGAAGATGGTTGTGAACCTATTGAAAGGCGGTTGCTGCAATACAACGGTGGCTATATCTCCATTCTCGCATACATAGCGGATAAGTGTGCGCAGGTACTCTTCCTGCATACGGGTCAGTTCCGCACCATGAATCAATGTTCTGTATTTTTCTAGTGCAATGTCCTGCTCTATACCGATGATTGAACGGATAAAGGCAGCAACATTGTGCTGATAGGGCTTTGTTCTTGTCTGTGCCTCAAACTCCTCCTTAGAACCCAATTCTTCCCAGAAAATCTGTTCCAATCGGCTGATGTCCTGTTCGGAAAGAGGTTCAAGGTGATAGATTTTCTGCAAAGCATCATCGTCAGACAGGTGCTCCTTGAGATAATCTTCCACCCGGCGGCGATAGGTACGGATAGGGGTTATGTTGACTCCGGAACTGTCTTCTACAAAGGTATCAGTTACATTAATGGTAAATTTTTGTCCAGCAACACCTCCATCCAGGTATTGGATAAGGTCACGAAGTTCCTTTCGGATGCGTTCAAGAGAACCTAGACTTTTCGATTCCCAGAAATGAGCGGATAACACCTCGTTCAGTACATCCATCTTCGCCATCACTTGCGGAATAGAGGCTTTCTTCTCTTTGAGGTAGGCGGCTATGTCCGTTATCTTCTTTTCGGATGAAGCGGAACTTACCGTGTCATCTACCAATGCAAGTTGGGATTTCAATACCAGAGCATCAAACTTCAGTGCTGCCGTGTCAGTGGTGGCGTTCTTGAACAGTGGAGAGATATTGCCTTTCATTGCCATCACATCGCCAAGTGTCAGGCATGTCATGGCTTCCGGATTGGAATATGTTTCTACGGCTCTCAGTTGCAGGCGCACATCTATCCGGTTTCTGTTCAAGTCGACTATTTGTTGATGCAGGATGTCGGCAAGATTGTCGTGAAACGCCTTCGACTCCTCATTGCTTTGATGTTCTCCGTCCTGCAAGGCAAATTTTATATCCGTGCGCAAATTAAACAGCAGGCTTACGATAGACTGTGACTGTGTAGGTCGTGCGCCTTCAGGATTCATTTCGAAATACTCAAAGTTGCGGTAGAAATCGAATATCAAAAATTCTTTCTTGTCCCTGCCTTCGCCAAACAGGTTTTCGCACAGGCGTGTACCTCTGCCTATCATCTGCCAGAACTTTATCTTGGAATGGATTGGCTTAAAGAATACAAGATTCACGATTTCCGGTACATCAATGCCGGTATCAAGCATATCTACCGATACGGCTATTTGAGGCTGCTTTTCCACGTCGGCAAAGCGGTCAAGAAGGTCGGAAGAATACTTTTCGTAATTGTCTATCACACGGCAGAAGTCCGCTCCGAGGTCGGGATAAAGTGCGACAAATCGCTCGGCTATAAAGACGGCGTGCTTGTGGTTATAGGCGAAAATGATGGTTTTGCCTATCATCGTGTCGTCTTTCACCCGAATGCCTTCATTCATCAGCCTGTTCAGCACATGGTCAACTGTGTCTTGATTGAAGATGTATTTGAAAATTTCTGTGGCGTTGATGATGCGGCTATAGGGATCGTCCGGTTCCAGTCCGGCTTTCATCTTCTCATACTCGAAAATCTCTTCCAACTGCTTCCGTTCTTCCGGCGTGAGTTGGTCGGGATTGATTCCTTCAGTGAGAATCTTTGAGTTGTCTTTTATCGCCTTAAATGGGTTCAGATAGCCGTCGGCCACCGCTTCGTCATACTCATAACTATCAGTCGGCTCTCCTTGTTCCATGCCAAAGAGGTCGTAGGTGGAACGGTCTACTTCATCGCGTGGGGTTGCTGTCAATCCCAAAAGGAGTCCATCGAAGTACTCAAAGATGGCTCCATACTTGCCGAACACGCTACGGTGAGCTTCGTCAATGATAATCAAGTCAAATCTGCCCAGTGAGAATGTCTTGGTGTCCTTGTCCAAATGGCCTATCATCGTTTGATAGGTGGAGAACAGGATGCGTGCCGATATGTCCACATCGCTGTCGCGTAGGGAACTGACCGTCATATCGGGTAACAACTTGGTGTAGTTCTTTTTCGCCTGATTGACCAACTCGATGCGATCGGCAAGGAATAGTACATTCTTTACCCAATTATTCCGTACCAACACATCCACGAGTGAGATACTCACACGTGTCTTTCCCGTACCTGTCGCCATTACTAACAGGGCGCGGCGGTGCTTGTTGTTGTAATGCTTGCAGACCGATTCAATCACCCGCTTCTGATAGTTGCGATTAGTTATCTTGTCCGAAATCTGCAAATCGGTGATGTCACCCCGTCCACGTTGGGTAATCATCCTACGTAACTCATCAATGGTATGGAATCCCATTACTTTTCGCGACGGATAGCCGAGACCGTCTATGATATTGGTCTCAAAACCGTTTGTGTAATATATTACCGGGCGAGGACAGGCATAGCGCGCGGCAAGACAATCGGCGTACAATTCCGCCTGATGGCGGCCTACGGCGGCATCCACACTGGTGCGCTTTGCCTCCACTACAGCCAGCGGCGTTCCGTCTGCATCAAACAGTACGTAGTCGGCATATCCCACACCGCTTTCATTGGGCATACCCTGTACTTCAATCTCGATTCCGGCTTGGCGAGGGATAATTTCACCCTCATGCTCTGATACTTTCCATCCTGCTTCATGAAGCAACAAGTCGATGTAAAGTTTACGGGTCTCAGCTTCCGACAGGTCGTTTACAACAGGCTGCGCCTCTACCGTCGTGGGCTGTGCATCGCTGCTTTCTTCCACCGCTTGCGCCACAGTGTCAGCCGCCTGCGTGGTGACGGCTTGTGTTTGACCCGTTGGAGAAACAACTGCAATATTTCCGGGCTGGAGTGATTGAGGTATCAGTTCCTTGTCAAAATCCGGCAAGGTATCAATAACTTGCCATGCCAACAAAATGGAACCGATGATATAATAGAGGTTAAGCGTAGCAAAGAAAGACTCTCTGCGGCCCACAAATCCATCATCGGCATGGGCGGCATTGTTTCCGATTTTGCGCACATAGTGGACACGCTTCATCAAATCTTCACTGGTGATGAATGCAGTAAAGCGTTCATCGGTGGTGAGCGAGAGCAGTGAAGCACGTTCTCCGATTTGCCATCCCTTCAGGCGGTAAACGGTCTTGACCATTGTTTCCAACGCAAGACGTGCATTCTGAGCGGAGATTATGGGATTCACTACTTGGAAATCTTCCGCTGTCGAACAGTACTTATAGACCGTGTTCAATCCGCTTATATCTTTTATGATGTCAAAGTTCCTCATACCTCAATCATTTAATAAATTTCCAATAACCGTCTTTGTCAGAGCCGATGCGCTGAATGATTGTTCCATTCAGTTTCTTGATGTGTCGGGCAACGGTAGCACGGCCAATGTGCAACGCCTGTGCATATTCATCGTATGTATATTCCGGGTGCTCTTTGATGACGGCAATGAGTCGGGATGTTGTATCGTTTGGCTTTACAGTATCGGTTACAGTATCACTTACAGTGTCATTGGCCGTTTGCTGATACTGTAAGATGCGGTTTTCCAAGTTTTCGATATGCTGTTCCATCATTACATCTTGAATGATTGTGCTGTCATCTTGCTCGCGACTGTCAATCAATGTCTGTATGTAAGTGCCTTTCTCCTCTTTTGTCACAATAGACGGGATAAGTCCTAATTGTCGTTGCACCATATTCATCAGCAGACGTGTGGCGCGACCATTGCCGTCCACCCACGGATGAATGGTGACCAAGCGGAAATGGGCTTCAAAACTCAGTCGATAGCAGGCCGCAATGTCGTTTTTATCAATGGCTGATAATGCTTCGTTAAGCCATGTGCAGAACTCGGCAGTTGCCTTGGGTACTTTCTGAAAAGCCAAATAACTTCGTCCGCCTATTCCAGCACTCACATTGCAGAGGCGAAGTTCACCTTTGGACGAATCGAATGTTCCGCCTAAGGTGGAGTATTCCGAACCTGTCCGCCGCATCACTTTGGCAGACAGTTCACATAGAAACTCTACCGTGTAGGGCTTGTTAGACTTTACCCAATCAAATCCAAAGAGATAGGCATTTTTCAAGTCCACATTCATCATCTGCTCCATAAGGCTTCGCCCCTTGGCGGCAATACCTTCATCGAAAAGCAGTTGGTTCTCCACTTCTGTAACGGTTGAGCCTTCAATGGCGGTGGAATGCGTGATAAGCGAATACAGGTAGAATTTCTCATAATCCACCTGTTGCTCTATCCCCGAAGCAATATATCGAATGATAGTATCTTTTAGTCTATTGTCTATCTCTTTCATTGTACGGTCGTTTTTATGAGAAATAATACTGCATCCGTTCTGCCATCAGCGTTTCAGCATCTTGCAGTTGTAGGCGTAGCTGCTCTTTTTGCTGCTCAATAGTCTCTACTTTGAGGGCAAAGAGTTGTTGCAAATCAGCAGATGGGACTGGTATAGGAAGGCTACTTAATAACTTTTGATTGATGTTTTGAATGCCAATTCCATTTGATTTTAATAGATGTGTTTTCTTGAATCCAGAATCCGTTAAAAGAGCAATAAGATATTTGTTACTTATTTCAACAGATTTCCTAAATCTAATGCAGAAACCGCTAAAAGTCACTTCCGCATCATTAGGGTAAACTTCAAGGCATCTTCCGACAAGATTTTTATTTCCATTTGAACGCACAAATACTATATCTTCATTATGAAGTAGGTATTCTTCTGAAATATGTTCAACCTCAATGGAAGAAATATCATTGAAAGAGGATAGGCTTTTTATGTTTTGGAAATCTCCTACACCAATTATTTTTATGCTCTTGCCTTGTTCTCCTTTATTGTAATTCAATCCGTTTTTGAAATCACCCAGTTTGCCCATCGGAATGATATTCCATGATTTATCATTCATTGAAACATTTCCAAACATATCAAGAAATATGGATTGCGCAAGTGCATCAAGGTCGGCAATCTGTGCCTTGTAGCCGTCAATCATCGTTTGAATGGCATTCAATTCTGCTGCGATGGCTTGCTGTTCAATATGTGGCGGAATAGGTATTATATATGATTTAAGCCATTCTGTACTCATGTTAAGTTGTGCGACACCTTTTGACGACTTTATACAATCGTCTTTAAAAGTCTTATTCATCATGAAAAAATACAGAAATTCTAACGAAATGGTAGTACTATTTTGGGACCTGATACATGCGACCCGTTGATTAAGAGCTGCGGGAAGCATCTCTTGAGGTAAAAAAGCTACACGCCCAACATTACCTGTCAAAGATATTAGTAAATCGTTCTCATGAAGAATATACTTTGAGAGTTCGTTACTATATGAAACAGGGTAAAATTTAGGATCTGTATCTTCGATGTACCCGTCTTGTACATTAGTAATTCTAATAACACGTATTCCTTTTTGACAATAGCAATCACTCTTAAATGCAAAACCATTTAAGATATGAACCAAATTATCCAATCTGGTATATTTCCATTTCGTCTTATCCACCTTCATACCTTCAAGAATTTAGCAGTTTCTTAAACTCAGCAAAGGCTGCATCGATGGCCTTTTGCCTTTCTTCCATGCGAGCAATAATTACCTCCGGGGCATCATACTGAACCGCTTCGCGCTCCACTTCGTGATAACGTTTGTAGCTGAGGTCGTAACCATTCTCCCTAATCTCATCAGAATTTACAAAGAAAGATTGTTCTTTACGGTTGCGGTCTACCTCCGCATCCAAGTGATGGAAACGGGAGATGACGTCAGGAATATCGTTTTGCTCCGGGGTAGGAATGCGTTGTGTGGTGAGGGAGAACCCATCGGCACGCATATCGTAGAACCAAACCTTGTCCGTTCCGCCTGTTCCGGTCTTTGTAAAGATTATAATTGCCGTTGATACGCCGCTGTAAGGCTGGAACACGCCTGACGGCATCGTGATAACCGCTTGCAGACAATGCGTATCAACCAATGCTGAGCGGATGGTCTTGTAGGCTTGGGCATCGCCTGTCAGAACAGTGTCGGGCACAACGGAAGCGCATCGTCCACCCGTCTGCAACATGCGCATCATCAGAGCAAGAAACAGCAACTCCGTCTTTTTGGTCTTGACTGCCGATTTCAGTGTGTGCGCTATATCATCCTGATCCAGACTTCCTGCAAAAGGCGGATTGGCAAGGCAGAGTGTGTATTTGTTGGTGTCGTTGTTTTCGTCCGACAATGAATTGCGATAGTAGAGGTTAGGTTCGTCCACATCGTGCAGCATCATGTTCATACAGCCGATGCGCAACATAGACGCATCGGAGTCCGATCCGTGGAAGATTTCGCTGCGGAACCGTTTCATTACATCAATGTTCAGCAGCTCATTGCCCTGATGCTCTTTGATATATTTTGCAGCCTCCATAATGAATCCGGCAGAACCCATGGCCGGGTCACAAATAGTATCGTCAAGTGTGGGTCGCATCAGTTCCACCATCATGCGGATAATGTGGCGAGGAGTGCGGAACTGCCCGTTTGTCCCAGATGCAGCCATCTTGCTGAGCATATACTCGTAGATGTCACCCATCATGTCGGCACCGTCAGAAACCAATTCTTCTATACCCTCCACCACACGCGACAACAACCGGGCATTGGTTATCTGAAAAACCGTGTCCTCCATGGCACGGCTGTATGCAGAACCCTCACCACCTATATGGCGTAGGAAGATGAACACATCGTTGCGCACACGGTTCAACATCCGTGCAGGCTCCATCTCTTTGAATATATGCCAACGCATTTCGCTATAAGGCACATCCTGGTCTGTCGATGGGTTGTGCCACACGCCTTCGGGAAAAGTTGGGTCGAGCAACTTGTCACCCGTCAAGTTGGCAATGGATTCCTTTTCCTGCTGTTTCTCATCCAACATTTTCATAAAGAGCAAATAAGTCATCTGCTCAAAGATTGCCGATGGCTGGGTAAAACCATTGTTCCAGAATGTCTGCCATACGGCATCCACCTTTTGTTTTATATCGCCTGTAATCATATTATTGTCTATTTATTCAATGTAAAATTAGGTAAAACAAAGATGCTCGCTACTTTTCGGGAGATTGAATAAGTTCCTTTACATCAACATTCAAAATCTCAGCTATTTCAAACAGTACCTCTAAACTTGGTTGCCGTCTGTTACAAACGTATGCATTAACTATACAGAAACTCTTGCCAAGTTTATCTGCCAACCAAGTCTGCTTGATTCCTCTTTCTTCAAGCACCTCTTTTATTCGATTCATGGGTTTATCCATTACACTAATTTTTACAAAAGAAATCTATTGTCAAATCAACCATTAACGCTGTTATGGAAACTCCACGTTTTTCTTTATCGTTCTTTACAGATGATTTTACAACGGAGGAAATGAAACTTGTTGCCAAATGCAACATCTTGTTGACAGGCTTATCTTCTGGTTTATTGTTGAGAACCGCATCTATTCCCTGCAGTGTTGTAATTACTGCATTCGCTTTTGCAAAATTTTCATCCTCTGGTGCTATTGTTTCTGCAATACTTATCGCATATTTCATTACAGAAAGCACGTCGGAAACTTTTAATTGTTGCCCCTGTGGATTCTGATATACAACGTCTTCTTTTCTAAAAATGCGATTGGTCTGATAAAGAATATTTTGCGCATATGCGTAATGAGTTCGATATATGTCGCGAATATTAATCTCATTTTGCAAGGCTCTCAAGCACCCCACAATGTTCATTCGCAATGATGTGTCATCCTGGATATTGTCGATAGAAGTCGGTGACACCCCAGGTATTAATCCATTTGACAGCATTTCCAGCTTCGTTTCACGTTGCACCAAGTCTGCAAACCCCGGAATACCTATATTGAGTGTTGCTATATAGTGTTTTCTCATTCCATTTCTATCTCCCAGCATATATGCTTTATAAAGATTGGAATACGCAATCTCCAATTTTAAGACATCGTTGGCTTGTTGCTGTTCAAGTATGCTTATTGCGTTCATATATTTATCGTTTCATTTTTTGCAAAGATATAAAATTATGTGCTATATAAAGAGAAAAGGAGAGGAAAAAATCCCCTCCTTAACTCTAATACATATATCAGACATTCAAATCTTTCAGTGCCAGTGCATAATTGTGTCCGAAAAGGTCTTTCCTGACGAACCTCAAGCCGAGTGTTTGGTAATAGCCGTATTCATCTCCTTCGGTACAGAGATACTCGTAACCGTAGCGGGGCATGTACTCCTTGAAGAAGCGAGCCAAGTCTTTCAGATTTTCTTCTTGGTTCTTCCTGAAGTTACTGCGCACGATGATGATGCTCCAGTCGGGGAAGTTGCCCACGCCGTTGCTGTACTCCCAAAAGCGAATGTAGCAGTCTAAATCACGCTCACTGATGTTTACGCAAAAGCCATTGGCATTTTGCATTACGCTACAACTGTTTCTGTAGCCGAACTTCTCACACAGGTAGAGATTGAAATCACAAATCAAATCTTTTTGTAACATAATTGATAAAGTTTTAATTGTTAATAAATTGATTATAAATGAAAGCCTCGCTTGCGCTTAGCCTTTTTCTTTTTCATCAGGCGATTGAACTCGGCTTCTTCTGCGGCAGTGGCATCGTAAGATGAACTGCCGTTTAGCAGACCGAGACTAATGCCAGCCCCTTCATCAAGATGAGAAATACTTTGCAGCACCTCTGCCTCTTCATACTTAGGCTTCTGTTTAGCCGATTCAAACAAGGATGCACAAGCATTCTCTTCCAGACGGTTGTCAATGTTCAGGTAGCTGAACTCACGACCGATTTTTGAGCCGGAGAACGAGAAACCGCCATACTCGAACTTGACACCTTGTATTGTACGTGTGGTGCGACTGACCTTGAATTTCATATCAATGTCCCGGTCGGCAAGAGCGTCTTTCAACTCGCTCCAGCTCCTGGCATTCGGCAGTTCTTCTTTCAAAGCCTTGTATATCTCGTGCTTTGCCCGGTCGTATGGGCGCAGTCGTTCTTCATTGATATGGTTTTTACCATTTGAAAAGTGCAGTCGGTATTTTGCTGTCAGCATCTTGCAGACTTTCTCATTTCGGCGGTAGTCGTTCTTGTCGCTAATTGTTTTACCGTCATTGTCCACCCGATTGAAGACGATGTGACAATGCGGGTGTTCACGGTCGATGTGTCGGGCAACGATGTATTGCGTATTCTGAATGCCCATCAGCTTCATGTAGTCATGAGCGATTTGCAACATCAGCGCATCATCGTGTTTCAAGCGGTCGCTATCTTCTGGAGAGAAGTTGAGCGAAGTGTGTCCGACAATATTCTTTACTTTCTCGTTGAGTAACGATTGTAACTCGAATTGCTCTGCCATCTGTTCGGGTGTTCCGTCCACTCCGACAGCCTCCAGCAACTTGGACTTTTCTTCTTTAAGGACGTAGCAGACGCACCCGCTGAACGATGTACCTTTCGTTTGTTTACCTATCATCCTTCAGTCGTTTTATAAGTTGGTTAATACGTTCCGCCATTTCTTCGCATCGCTTGGCAACGGCTGAGAACCCATAGGTGTTTGCCTGCCTCGCCAACTGGTTGAGATTGGTGCTTTCGCCAATCAACTGTCGGATGATGTAGATGTGCTCTTGTGAAATCCGTTCACGTACCGAACCGTTCTCGATGAATGAGCGGATGACTTCACTTTGAGTCCGTTTTGTCCGTCTGCAAATAGCACCAAGTAATGTGTACTGCATGTCTGTCAGACGGAGAGTTATCGTATATTTCTTTTCCATTTTGATTCTGTTTTTAGTGAATAATTTGTGACCATCGGGAGCCTTCTCCTCAGACTTTTTGAGGAGCAAGTGGTCGGGGAATGTAATACACCGACATTAACTTGCTACAGTAAAAAAGTCTCAAATTTCTTCCCTTCGGTCATAGTCTGAAACCTCGTTTATTAGGTGGTGAAACCTTTGGATGAGGGATGACTCGTTGTACACTGACAAGCTTCAAATCGAGTGCATCTATCAGTATTTTCAGAGCGGGATTCCTCTTAATCATCTGCTGAAGTACAGCTTCATCAGGTTTCACTTTGAGCAGATAATCGGCAATGTCATATCCCTCTTTTCGCTCGGTTTCGCTGGCGTTGGCCTCCAGATAATCGAACATCTGCACCTCAATTCCGTAGCTTTTCATCAGTCCGATTTTACTTTGCCAATAGTCGGTTGCGCCCAAGTCGGGAAACAGGACAACGCTTCTCTCGGCAAGAACAGACAAGCTGTTGGCATTGAAACAACCGTTCTTTCCGCCTGAGGCAATCCATAGGAATTGGGGTAGATAGTAGGAGGCGATGAGGGTGGTCTTCTCACTTTCGACCAATGCAACCGGACGATTCTTATTCTCGGAAAGCAGATGTTCACCGAAGAAACATTGCTTCAGATTATAGCCTTTGTGAAGAACGGAGTGTACCCACGTGACATGATTGTATGGTTCTTTTATCCGCTTACCCGTTTCGGGATTGTAAAGCATAATCTTTCCAGTTCGGACTCTGTTCTGATTGTCCGTCTGCCAGAATACGGTTGCACCGTCCCAATACTTGGATGTTCCGACTTTGTACTTCTTCATCAGCTTCATTGTTTCGGTCTCTCCGAACTGAGCCGATAGAAATTGGAACAACTTGTTCGATGAATAGCCTCGTAATGATTGGTTGACGATGTCCAAATCAATATAAGAGGTGACCACGGGCTGCGCCTCCTTAACAGGAGCATAGCTTCTGAAAGTGTTCTCCGAAAACTTTTCTTTTTCCGTCGGGTTCTGCTCGAAGTAATCACGGGGCGTGAAGTGATAACCACATTTCTGCTCGTGGTCACATCGTCCCACGTACTCGGGGAACTGAATTTGCTTCTCCGTATCAATGTACTTGGAAAAACATCTTTGGCGGTGGCAGTTCGGGCATGTGTGCCGGGTGCTGACGCCTTTATATGGTTCTAATATGAATCTATGTGTACTCATTGTTTTTTTGTTTTTGGGTGTGTCACTTTTGTCGTTATTGTCGCTTTTGCTTGGGAAGTGTCAAAACCGACAAAAATGTCACGGGTTAATCTTTGAATATTCTCCATGCTTCTCTTTGCGGAACAGCGTTCCGATGTTATCATTGAGAAAGCGTTGAAATGTCCGCTCCTTCATTCCGTTTTGCTCGGCCAACTCTATTGCTTGGGCGGTCGTAAAGGAGGACGGAAGCAGATTGACTATCGTCTGCTGTTGGCAGGTGAGGGCATTCTCATTGAGGATGTTCTGTACGCTCAGTGCAGACTCTTTGAAATACTCTGTCAGTCTGATTGCTCGCTCCACCGTCAGTAGATCGATATACGTCTTGTCACACTCTCCGCAAGTCCATCGTGCCAATTGGATAATCAAGCAGAAGCGGATGATATATATTTCCAGCTTGCAGTAGATACTTACAATGGTGTCGTTGGTTTCCCGGTCGCACAGCTCTGAGAAGTGGTGCTGCCACTCATAAAGCCTTCTTTTAGCATCCTCTGTGAAAAGAAGAATTTTCGGTTCAATCTCTCCATATTCATTGAGGGCACATTCTTGCTGTATCAGCTTCTCAATGATGGCTTTCCATTCCTGTTCGATGTTCTCCGGCAATTCTTTGTCATTCCAACGTGCCTTCTGTTGCAGGTTGGGCATCACAAACAGAATACGGTCGATGAAACCGTTGCTGGAGCGTTCGCCTTTTGCCAGTTCGTTCAAAATCTTCTTTTGGATAGTGCCGATGACTGAGATGTACGGACGCTTGATGAAGATGGAACTCTTGGCATTTTTGCGGTCGGATATAGTGGTCTTGGCACTGAATACCGACAACCAGAACTGTTCTTCTGAACCATTATTATAGCGGTTGAAGTTCTTGAACCAAGCGGATAACTCATCAGCCCATAAGCATAGTCCTCGTTTGTTCTGTGCATGAATGAGGCTCAATCCTTCGGGTGTCATATCCGAAACCAAGAAGCGTTTGCGGATAGGTTCTTGTGGGAATTGCTCTCCACCGCTTTCCGCACGTTCCTTGCGGCTCATGCTCATCAGCTCATCGTACTTGGTAAGTGCCTTTTCGAATTCTTGATTCTGTTTGTAATCATAATCAAGAAAAGGCTTCATGGCGAAGCTAAGAGGGTGACTCTTGTTAGCTCCCGGTCTTCCTATCAATGCCATATACAGGATAGGGCTTTCCATCCAGCCTTATTTAATTTGGACAAGATGTGTATTTCCTATACCGACCGCTATTGCCGTCAGGATAGCTGCGGCAATGTAGTCGGTAGGATAATTGTGGCATTCGTGTACCTCATGGATGATGCGTTGAATCTGAGTAGGGAATATACTGATGGGAAATTCCGTACCAGCCAACCGTGTACTCAAATCAATCGCTTCATCAATGACAGATGCAGGGTTGATAGAACTTGTTTCCATACGTCAGACGATTAGAAGTTAAAGGAAGATTTGGGCTTATGCTTGACATTGCCTTGCATATTGGCCAGCATCTCCTCATACGTTTGTTTCGCAGTCTTTCGTCGCCCGTTGTCAATCCATGCCAACAACTCGTCCTCGTAGAAATAGAGTTTCTTGCCTTTCTTGTAAGCCGGAAGCAGCCCCTTGCGTACCAATGTATATATGGTAGGCTTGGCTTTTCGGATAATGCGGCAAGCATCCTCGATTTCAACCAACACGTGTTTGTCTGATGCTGGAGGTTGAAGTTCCGACACCATTCTTTTCAACTCGATGACCTGTTCGGTCAGATAACCTACCGCCTCGGGCAGCTTATCAAATGTTACTGTTTCGTTTTGCATACGCCAATCGTTTTTAATTGTTCGACGGCAAAGGAAACGGGTGTTTCAATGGTGGTAAGAAATGGTTTGTCTTTTATTCTTTCAATAGGCTTTTCTTCTATCTTCTTTTCTACGATTTGATTGTTTGCTTTGATTGCTTCATCACGCTTTCTCTTTTTATAGAGTGCGTTGGCACATTGCTTGGAACAACACGCAGTAGTTGTCTTTTGGGCGATAAACTCTTTACCGCACCAAGCACAAATTCGCTTAATTCTCAGGTTGCTGCTCATTTTAATTCATCTTTATTTCTCCGTTATTTCCGTAAAATCCCGTAAAAACGTGTAAAATGGCGTATAGTTTCTCTACTACCTTTCCACTTGATTTTCGAGCTTCAACAAGCGAGCAACAAATGCGGTACAAAAATGAGCTGAAAAAGCCCTATAAACGATAACCATCGCTTATAAGGCTAAAAAGAAAGGCGCTCAAAATGAACGCCTTGATGATCATTGATGATATATGCTAATCGTTGGTAATCACCACTTATTTGCCGATGCAAAACTTGCTGAAAATGTTGTGTAACACATCGTCTGAACTTATCTTACCAACGATTTCACCCAGATGATAAATACACTCGCGCAAGTCTTGTGAAATGAAGTCTCCAGAAAGATTGCTTTTTATGCCCTCCACCACCCGGCGAAGCGACTCTGAAGCCAAGGAAAGGGATTCATAATGTCTGGCATTGCTGACTATCACGTCTGAAGAGGATTCTTTGGATATTATAGAAGAGACGGTGTTTAATAGCAATTGCTTTAAACGGGAGATGTCTGCTTCGGCATGTGCACAAATCTGTATGGCCGAGCTGGATTCTGCATTATGATGTTTCGTTTCCTGCGCCAACGCCTCTACCCTCTCCTCTTCGAGAAGATCCATTTTGTTTTGAACAATAATTAGTTTCTTGTCGGCTAGATACGGCATCAGTGTAGAGGCCAGTTCGTCATATTGCTCTTGAAAACGTGTTGCGTCAAAAACCCACATGACGATTTCCGCCTCTTTTATTTTGTCGTAGGTGCGCTCAATGCCCATCTGCTCGACAAGGTCGTTTGTCTCGCGTATTCCTGCCGTATCAATAAAGCGCACAAGCGTACCATCCATGTTGATACATTCTTCTATGGTATCTCGTGTTGTGCCTTGAATGTCGCTCACAAGGGCGCGGTTTTCATTGATAAGGGCATTGAGCAGTGTTGATTTTCCGGCATTCGTCTCTCCGATAATGGCCACTGGCAGGCCTTTCTTCAGGACATTGCCCAATTTAAAGGAATGACATAGGAAGTCGATGTGTTGCTGGGCTTCTGTTGCCCATGAAAGAATTTCTGTGCGGTCGGCAAATTCAAGTTCTTCGTGGTCTGAAAAATCCAGTTCCAACTCCAGCATAGAAGTGATGTGCAAGAGTTTGTCGCGAAGTTCCACGATTTTCTTGCTGTAATCTCCACGCATCTGCTTCATGGCCATGCGATGGTTGGCCTGCGTTGTTGAAGAAATGAGGTCGGCAACAGCTTCTGCCTGGCTCAAATCCATCTTGCCGTTCAAGAAGGCCCGTTTGGTAAATTCCCCTGGCAGGGCCATAGTACAGCCGCCCTGCAGGAGTAATTCCAAAACCTTGTTGAGGATATAGGAGGAACCGTGGCAGGAAATCTCCACAACGTTTTCTCCCGTATAGGAATGTGGAGCATGGAAAATACTTACGATGACTTCGTCTATCAACTCGCCGCTCTTGTCCGTGATTCTTCCAAATGAGCATGTGCCTGCTGGAATGTCTGCCAGGTGTTTTTTTGAAACAGGTGAGAATATTCCATCAACAATATTAAATGCCTTTGCACCTGAGACTCGGATAACGCCAATTGCACCGCCTTGAGCTGTTGAAGGTGCACAAATTGTCAAGTCGTTTCTGTCTATATTTTGAAGATTTATCATAGGTAGGTGTTCAAAATTATTGGGGGATGAAGAGCCATCTGACGGTAAGTAGGTGTTCAATAATATTTATAGTATCCATGCAGGTGGAAACCAGTCTGATATTGCCTTGCTGTACGACAAGGCAATATCAGACTAATTTTGATCACCTACTTATCACTGGAATTACAATACTGGATCAGCAGCTTCTTCAGCTATGACGCTTACAATGTGGAGGTTTTTTATTTTTCTTGCTGGTCTAATTCCACATCTTTGACCTTGCGGAACAAGTCTGAGGCAAAGATAAAACTATTGAGTTTCTCATTGTCTGAGCTGACAATTTCGTCTTTTGTACCCTCCCATTCTGCTTTGCCTTCACACAGAAATAGGATGTGCTCCCCTATTTCCATTACGGAATTCATGTCGTGGGTGTTGATGATGGTGGTCATGTTGTATTCGCTCGTTATGTCGTGTATCAAGTTGTCAATAACGAGTGAAGTTTTTGGGTCAAGACCTGAATTGGGTTCGTCACAAAATAGGTATTTGGGATTGAGGACAATGGCACGGGCTATGGCCACGCGCTTCTGCATACCGCCGGAGATTTCGCCTGGCAGTTTTTTCTCAGCATCTAAAAGGTTGACTCTGTCTAAACAATAGCGTGCTCGCTTCAAGCGGTCTTTGAATGAGTCTGAGGAAAACATGTCCAGGGGAAACATGACATTTTCAAGTACGGTCATTGAGTCAAACAAAGCGCCCGACTGGAAAATCATGCCCATTTCTCTGCGAAGCAGGGCTCTTTCGCGTTTATTCATTCGCACAAGGCTTCTGTTGTCGTAGAGAATATTGCCCGCAGTGGGTTCAAGCAATCCAACGATACATTTCATAAGTACGGTCTTGCCGGAACCACTTTGACCGATTATCAAATTGGTTTTGCCGTTTTCAAAGCGACTGCAGATTCCCTTCAGAACGACTTTGTCATCGAATGATTTATGTAGATCCTTAATTTCTATCATGAAAGCAACTGTGTTAGGAACATATCTGAGAATAATATAAGCATGCTGCTTGACACAACAGCATTTGTGCTTGCCTTTCCTACATTTACAGAGCCTCCTTCAACGGTGTAGCCGTAATATGAAGAGACGCTTGCAATGATGAACGCAAAGAACAGACTTTTTACGGTACCCATCCAGAAGAACCACTGGTTGAAATCATGCTGCATTCCCGATGTCAAATCTGTTGCCGTGATGATATGGCCGATGTATGCTGTTGCATAGGCACCGACAACTCCACTGACTGTGCTGAAAACGACGAGGAAAGGAATGACGGTTACAAGTCCTAAAATCTTTGGCAATATGAGAAATGACGCGGAGTTTATGCCCATTATCTCTAATGCGTCAATCTGCTGGGTTGTACGCATTGTTCCGAGTTCGGAGGCTATGTTGGAACCAACTTTTCCTGAAAGTATCAAACACATGATGGAAGATGAAAATTCCAAAAGCATGATTTCGCGTGTCACATATCCAGAGACCCATAACGGCATCCAAGCGCTCTGTATATTGAGCTTTATCTGGATGCAGATAACAGCGCCTATGAAGAAGGATATGAGCAGAACAATTGCTATTGAATTGAGTCCCAATTGTATCATTTCCTTCAGGTATTGCTTGAAGAACATACGCATTCTTTCGGGACGGGAGAAAACGCGTCCCATTAAAAACAGGTACTGGCCGAACGCATGTAGAAATTTGGTTATATACATATTGGTTATCTGATTAGAATTTCACTATCGAGGGAAAGAAAGATTTCTGCTGGTACTTGCAATATGGAGCGTCTTTAAAACCTCTCCAAACGCCTGCTTGAAACGTTCAAGCTATAACGAATGAGAATCTATTTGATCCTGAAATGTTTTCATGTCGGATTTCTTGGTAATCTCCGTTGCATCGGGAAATCTCTCGTCATACCATTTTTCGAAACATTCCAGCGATATTTTTTTCATTTGGATTCTCCCCGCAGAGAGGCCGCTTCTATAATGATGATATGGTAATAAATTCCTGTTATAATTGCCGTCGCTCATAAATGATAAATATAAAATTGCCTTTCATCAGTCACGTAGTCTGCTACGCTTTTTCTATAAGGCGTCTGTAGGAACCAAATACTACGACTATTCAATATAAGTAATGGTGAAAAAATAACTTGAGCAATTTTGAGGAATAATGAGTCATTTCATATACCCTGTATTTTTGCCGCTCTTGGTGTTTGTCATCGGTCACATAGCCCGCTGTGCTCCCTCTTCCAAATTCAAAAACCAACAAAAATACAGGTCAAAAATAACCAACTTATTCTTTCACCATTACTAAACTAATTGTGTAGACCTACTTACTGACGAAAAAAGGTGTACCATAACCTATTATCTGGTCGCGGCACACCTTTATTTATAAAGACTTATCTTTTGCTATATAGAGTCTTACTTCACCTTAGCAACAATTGCCTTGAAAGCTTCAGGATTGTTAACTGCGAGGTCAGCGAGGACCTTACGGTTAATTTCGATACCAGCTTTGTGCAAATTGCCCATCAACTGAGAATAAGAAAGACCTTCCAAACGAGCAGCTGCATTGATACGCTGAATCCACAAAGCACGGAAGTTGCGTTTCTTCGTGCGACGGTCACGGAATGCGTATGTCAAACCTTTTTCCCAAGTGTTCTTGGCAACGGTCCACACATTCTTGCGGGCACCAAAATAACCGCGAGTTAATTTAAGAATTCTTTTTCTCTTTGCTCTTGAAGCAACATGATTGACTGATCTTGGCATAATTTTTTGTTTTTAGGTTGTTAGCGTCGTACTGATTTGTACGCTCTTAATGCTAAACATCCAGTTAACTTTTTTGTTAATTAATTAAAAGACTGCGATTAACGAAGACAGAGAAGTTCTCTTACTTGCTTAACGTTGGTACGATCGACCAATGCGACATGATCGAGATTGCGCTTCTGCTTTTTGGTCTTCTTAGTCAAAATATGACTATGATAAGCATGCTGTCTTTTAATTTTACCCGTTCCGGTAAGAGCGAATCTTTTTTTGGCACCGGAATTAGTCTTAACTTTTGGCATTTTCTTTGTATTTTAAATTATTATTATAACAAGCGGCTGCGTGAGATACCAAACACAGACGCGCTTTTTTATCTTATATTAGAAGTCTTCGCCTTCCACCTTTGGACCAGTGTATTCTTTCTGCGTTTTTTTCGCAGGGGCCACTTTCACTTTTTCTGCTTTATTTGAAGCAGGATTCTTTTCATCTTCCTGCTCTTCGGTTTTCTTAGGTGCAGCAACTTTTTTAGGAGCGATGAAAATAATCATTCTCTTGCCCTCAAGCACTGGCATCTGTTCAACCTTACCGTATTCTTCCAAGTCATTAGCGAATCTCAGGAGCAAGACTTCACCTTGCTCCTTAAACAAAATGCTTCTGCCTCTAAAGAAAACATAGGCCTTTACTTTGTCACCTTCAGTCAAAAAGTCTTTGGCATGTTTCAACTTGAAATTGTAATCATGTTCATCCGTCTGAGGTCCGAATCTGATTTCCTTGACTTCTATCTTAACCTGCTTGGCTTTCAGTTCCTTCTGGCGTTTCTTCTGCTGGTAAAGGAATTTCGAATAATCAATCAATCTACACACAGGCGGCTGAGCGTTTGGCGAAATCTCAACCAAATCCACACCCTTTTGCTCTGCCAATTGAATGGCTTTATGGGTAGGCATTACAGTTGACTCAACGTCATCACCAACTAAACGTACTTCTCGAGAACGGATTTGCTCGTTGATACGATAGTTATTTTTTATCTTCTCATTTTTCATTCAGAACTTGTATATAGATAATATTGATTTTTTGCTTTAGTGATTTATACGACTTCACCATTAATGGATGAAGCAAAATGCGATGGCAAGGCACCGCATTTTGTTCTTCTTCCTATTTTCCGCTGCAAAGTTAATAGTTTTTTGTCATTTCAGCGACTTCATCATTGATTTTCTTTGCGAAATCAGCGATTTTCATGCTTCCTTGGTCGCCCTCGCCCTGTTTTCTTATAGAAACAGTGCCTTCATTGACCTCATTTTCACCCACAATGAGCAAATAAGGAATATGCTTCATTTCATTGTCGCGAATCTTTCTTCCGATTTTTTCAGAGCGGTCATCAACTGTTGCTCGAACATCGCTGTCATTCAACTGACGGCAAACTTCGTTGGCATAGTCATTATATTTGTCTGAAATCGGGAGGACAACCACTTGGTCTGGAGTCAACCACAATGGGAAATGACCAGCGGTATGTTCAATGAGGACAGCCACAAAACGTTCCATTGAGCCAAATGGTGCACGGTGAATCATCACAGGGCGATGTTTTTGGTTGTCAGCGCCTGTGTATTCAAGTTGGAAGCGCTCTGGAAGGTTATAATCAACCTGGATTGTTCCCAACTGCCAACGTCTTCCAATTGCGTCCTTCACCATGAAGTCGAGTTTAGGACCATAGAATGCGGCTTCGCCATATTCCACACGGGCTTCAAGACCTTTTTCCTTGCATGCCTCAATAATGGCTTGCTCGGCATGTTCCCAATTCTCTTCAGAACCGATATATTTGTCACGGTTTACTTTGTCGCGCAGTGAAATCTGTGCTTCAAACTTATCGAACTTCAAGGCGCGGAAGATGATCATAATGATGTCCATCACTCTTAGAAATTCGTCTTTTACCTGCTCTGGGGTACAGAAGATGTGGGCGTCATCTTGGGTAAAGCCACGAACACGTGTCAATCCGTGCAATTCACCACTCTGCTCATAGCGATAAACGGTGCCGAATTCTGCCAATCGCAAAGGAAGTTCTTTGTAAGAACGTGGTTTCCAAGCAAAGATTGAGCAGTGGTGAGGGCAGTTCATGGGCTTAAGCATATATTCTTCACCTTCCTCCGGAGTGTGGATGGGCTGGAAGGAGTCCTTACCATACTTGGCATAGTGGCCAGACGTTACATAGAGATTTTTTGAACCAATATGCGGCGTCATCACCTGCTGGTAGCCGTAGCGCTTCTGGATTACCTTCAAGAAATCTTCAAGGCGCAAACGCAAAGCAGTTCCCTTCGGAAGCCACATAGGCAAGCCCTTACCGACCAAATCAGAGAACATAAACAGTTCCATTTCACGACCAATTTTACGATGGTCACGACGCTTGGCTTCCTCCATCAATTGGATATATTCATCCAAAAGTTTTTTCTTCGGAAATGTTATGCCATAAACACGGGTCATCATTGGACGAGTGGCATCGCCACGCCAATAGGCAGAGCTAACAGCAGTCACTTTAATGGCTTTGATTGGAGCCGTTGTCAACAAGTGTGGGCCGCGGCACAAATCCGTGTAACGGCCCTGTGTATATGTTGTTATATGGCCATCTTCCAATTCTTCGATAAGCTCATTCTTATAGGTCTGTCCTTTTTCAGCAAAGAATGCAAGTGCATCGGCCTTGGAAATTTCTTTGCGCACGATAGATTCCTTTTTCTGAGCTAATTCGGCCATTTTCTTTTCAATTTTCGGGAAATCGGTTTCGCTAATAACGACGCCCTCGGGCGGCATGACATCATAATAGAAACCGCTTTCAATGGCAGGTCCAATTCCGAATTGGGTGCCAGGCCACAATTCCTGCATTGCTTCAGCCATCAAGTGGGCAGAAGTATGCCAGAATGCGTGTTTGCCTTCCTCGTCATCCCATTTCAGCAATGACAATTTTGCATCATTTTCTATAGGATAATCCAAACCAACAATTTCGTCATTCACATTAGCCACCAAGACATCAGCAGCCAGACGACTGGAAATGCTTTCTGCTATCTGCAACGGGGTCACATTCTTTTCGTACTCACGAATGCTTCCGTCAGGAAAAGTTATTTTTATCATAGTAGTTATTTTTATCGTGTTGCGAAGTTAACGTAATTCACGTGAATCCCCAAGAAAAAATAGGCTTTTTTTGGGGTATTCACAAAATCACTTACGAAATTCCACTTATTTTTCTTTCAAACCCAAGGTGGCATTTACGAAATAGAATATCAGTATCACATACATTGCCAATGACATCACCTGGCTTGCGGGACTTGCCAGCCATGTTTCTGACGCAAAGTTCAAGCCACCAAACTGCATGCCCGCGCTGACAACTCCCATCAATGCTCCGCCTGCAATAAATCCGGAAGCCAAAAGGGTACCACGTTCACTGCGCTCATTATTTAATTCCTTATTCAATGAACGTGTGCTGACATACCAGTTGACCAGTCCTCCTACGATAAGCGGCAAGTTCAATTGCAAGGGGATAAACATACCCAAAGCAAACGCTAAAGCTGAAACGCCACACCAATTCATAATAACGGCGATCAGAGCACCAATTCCGTATAAGAGCCAGTTAGCCCCCTGACCGCTCATAAGCGGTTCGATAACGGCCGCCATCGCACGTGCTTGAGGAGCAGCCATCACATCGGAATTGTCTGGTGTGAAACCATACGCCTTGTTTAAAATCATGATGACTCCCGCAACTGTTGCTGCAGAAACAAGGATGCCGATGAACTTGAATGTTTCCTGCTTTTTCGGCGTACTACCCAGCCAATAGCCGATTTTCAAGTCTGTCACAAACGCGCCAGCTGAAGAGAGCGCGGTACACACAACGCCACCCATTATCAATGCTGCCACCATGCCGCCTGTGCCTTTCAAGCCGACAAGCACCATAATGATAGACGAAAGAATGAGCGTCATTAAGGTCATACCACTAACGGGATTGGAACCTACAATGGCGATTGCATTTGCTGCGACCGTTGTAAACAGGAATGCAATAATGGCAACGATGAGAACACCGACAATTGTGAAGAGCAATTGACCATGCATCACTCCGAAGAAGAAGAACAAGGTGATCACTGTCATGGTGACGAGGGCACCGATGGCAATTATCTTCATGGACAAATCTCGCTGTGTTCGCGATTCGATTTCCACATTCTTCTGCCCCTTAAAGACTTTCCCCACCAAAGAGAAGGCATTTCGGATGACGGGCCAACTTTTGACAACACCAATGACACCTGCTGCCGCAATGGCACCGATGCCGATGCTCTTCGCATATCCAAAGATCTGTTCGGGAGACGCTTCTGCAGCAGTAATAGCATTCCCAGAAAGTGCGGAACCTGCAACGGCCAAATCCGGGAATATGATTGCGATTCCAGGAACAATGACCCACCAAACAAAGGCTGAACCGGCACAGATTATTGCTGCATACTTCAAACCTACAATATATCCCATACCAAGCAAAGCAGCACTCGTATTGATGCTGAAAACAACTTTCGCTTTGTCTGCTAAAGTATGTCCCCATTCTGCAAAACGGCTTGTGAAATTCTCATTCCATGCGCCAAAGGTGGCAACCATGAAGTCATAGAGACCGCCTATCGCTCCTGCCGCCAGCAACGATTTTGTTTGGCTGCCACTCTTTTCTCCAGACATGAGAACCTGGGTGGATGCTGTTGCCTCAGGAAACGGGAATTTGCCATGCATGTCCTTGACAAAATATTTTCTGAACGGAATTAAGAATAAAACGCCCAAAATACCGCCCAAGGCAGATGCCAAAAACACTTGCAAGAAATCAACAGTAATACCTTCAAGTCCTGGAGTGGATTGCAGAATGTAAAGAGCAGGCAAAGTGAATATGGCACCTGCTACAATCATGCCAGAACAAGCACCAATGCTTTGTATGATGACATTCTCACCCAAGGGATTTTTGCGATGTGTTGCGCTCGATAATCCCACAGCAATGATGGTGATAGGTATGGCTGCCTCAAAAACCTGCCCCACCTTCAGCCCAAGATAAGCTGTAGCTGCTGAGAAGACAATGGCCATTATAATACCCCAAGTAACAGACCAAGCTGTTACCTCTCTATGCTTTTATTCTGGTTTCATCAATGGCACATACTCTTCGCCCTCCTTCAGTTCACGGAAGGCGTTGTCAGGCAACGAGTTTTTATTCTCTTCTATTGGTTTCATATAATATTCTTTATTAGCTGAAAATTAATGTATTATTATAATATAGTAACGAATTGGCTTCTGCTTTTGAAGAAGTATTAATCCATCCTTTCTCGATAATCTTCGTAGGTGAACTGGCGCAGCACTTTATATTTGCCTTCCAACGTGTGAAGCACCAAGGCTGGATGCTGTATACCATTAAACATGGTTGTCTTCACTGTTGTGTAATGTATCATGTCTTCAAAGATGACAGCATCTCCAACCTTGAGAGGTGCATCAAACTTCCAACTGCCCATATAATCTCCACTAAGACAACTGTTTCCGCCTAAACGATAGATGTTTCCTGCATCACTCGCACCTAAGAAGTTCTCCAGAGTTTCCGCATTTCTGACCTTCGGCCAATAAGGCATTTCCAAACAATCTGGCATGTGGCAGGTGAAGCTTACATTTAAAATGGCGGTTTTAATTCCTTTGTTCTCAACAATATCAACCACGCGTGATGCCAAATATCCCGTTTGCCATGCAAATGCTGATCCTGGCTCTAAGATAATTCTCAAGTTAGGGTAACGCTGATGTAATTTCAGTAAAGTGCTGATTAATAAATCAACATCATATCCCGCTTTTGTGACCAAGTGACCGCCGCCCAAATTCAGCCATTCCAATTGCGACAGCCATTTTCCAAATCGTTTTTCAATATGCTCCAATGTGTGAACCAATGAAGAAGCAGGACTTTCACAATGACAATGGCAATGAAAACCATCTACACCTTCTGGCAACGTTTCCGGTAAATCTTCAGCGCAAACGCCAAATCGTGAACCTGGCGCACATGGGTTGTATAGTTCCGTTTCAATTTCACTGTATTCTGGATTTATGCGCAACCCAGCTGAGACACCGCCGTGCTCTTTTAATCTTTGATAGAAATGGTGGTATTGTTCCAAGGAATTAAATGTCACGTGGCTACTGCAATCAAGGATCTGGTCAAATGTTTCTTCTTCATAAGCAGGAGAATACGTATGGGCTTTTGATCCAAATTCTTCCCACGCCAAGCGTGCCTCATACAATGATGAAGCCGTGGTGTGTGAAATATATTCACGAAATATGTCGAATGTACGCCAAAGGGCAAATGCCTTAAAAGCCAATATAAATTCCACATCGGCATCCTCCGAAATACGCCGAATCAATTGAAGGTTACGACGCAACAAGGACTCCTCAACAACATACGCAGGGTTTGTCGGTAATTGGGATAAATCAGAATATGTCACCATTGGATAATATAACAAATAAAAAGTCGACAGCGACTATCCACTATCAGAAAAAGGAATAGCCGTCTGTCGACAAATGAAATTATATAACGGATGTTCTTATAAGCCTGCTATTCTAAGCATTCAGAATCCCAGACAGGTTTTTTAGAACTCTACTTAATTTAATTACGTGGGGATTACATGATTCCTTTTTCACGCAATTTCTTCTGCCAATTCCACGCTGAGCTAAGAGCTTCTTCCAACGTATGAACGGCCTTCCAGCCCAAAACCTTATTGGCCTTGTCTACATTTCCCCATACCTTTTCAATGTCACCAGGACGACGAGGCACAACCTTGTAGTTGAGTTTAACGCCGGTGCACTTCTCAAAAGTATGAATCAATTCAAACACGCTGACGCCTTTCCCCGTTCCGACATTGTAGATTTCAACCGGCTCTGTGTTCTTGCCGTCTAAGATACGAGCCATTGCTGCCACATGTGCCTTTGCAAGGTCAAGTACGTAAATAAAGTCACGGATGCAAGAGCCGTCAGGAGTGTCGTAATCATCGCCAAACACTGACAGACACGGACGGATGCCAATGGCAGTCTGAGTCAAATAAGGAATCAAGTTTGCAGGAACGCCATTAGGCATTTCGCCGATGATTCCTGATGGATGAGAACCAATCGGGTTGAAGTAACGCAACAAAATAGCTGAAATATTGGCGCCGCTCTTTACATAATCTTGAATAATCTCTTCATTGATCTGCTTGGTGTTGCCATAAGGGCTTTCAGCCTTCTTGATCGGAGCTGATTCTGTCACAGGGAGATTCTCTGGATCTGGCTGGCCGTAAACGGTGCAGCTTGAAGAGAAGATAATACCTTTGACACCATAAACAGGCATCAATTTCAAAAGATTCACGAGAGACATGATGTTGTTCTCGTAATACTTCAATGGCTTCTCAACGCTTTCTCCCACAGCCTTTGATGCAGCGAAGTGTATAATACCCTCGATATTAGGATATTTCTTGAAGACACCTTCCAAAGCAGGGAGGTCACAGCAGTCAACCTTTTCAAACTCAGGACGAATACCAGAAATCTGCTCGATTCCGTCAATGACATCAGCTTTTGAATTTGACAAATTATCGATGATGACTACATCATAACCTGCATTCTGCAATTCAACGGTGGTGTGAGAACCGATAAATCCAGTTCCACCTGTAACCAAAATTCTTTTTTTCATGAGTAGAATTATTTATTCATTAGTATTATTTATGGCAAAAGTAAGAAATATTTTTCAGACCTTATGTTTTTTCGGCTTCCTTTTTTGAAACCGAGGCAAAAACCACATATTGTGCCTGCTTTTTACAGATGTTATCGCGAAAAATATACCTATAATAAAAGCGAATCCCATAAGTCGTTTCAACAACTTACGGAACCCGCTTTTCATTTTTTACTTCTCTGTTTCCTTGGCTGCAATTGCCTGGTTGGCAGTGATTGCAATCATTTTATAGACATCGTCAACGGAGCAGCCGCGAGATAAGTCGTTTACAGGACGAGCAATGCCCTGAAGAATTGGGCCGACAGCCGTTGCATGGCCAAGGCGCTGAACCAGTTTGTAACTGATGTTTCCAACTTCGAGACTCGGCACAACAAGCACGTTTGCACGACCGGCCACTTCGCTTCCAGGTGCCTTAGATGCACCCACAGAGGGAACCAAAGCTGCATCAGCTTGCAGTTCGCCGTCAATCTGCAAATTGGGAGCCATTTGTTTGGCAATAGCAAGAGCTTCAACAACCTTGTCAACAACTTCATGCTTAGCTGAGCCCTTGGTTGAGAAACTTAACATGGCAACGCGAGGATTCAATCCTGCTACACACGCTGCAGTTCCAGCAGTGCACACTGCAATCTGCGCCAACTGATTAGCATCGGGAACAGGAGTCACAGCGACGTCGCCCATCACCAAAACGCCATTATCGCCGCATTCAGGCGCATGTGTCAGCAACAGCATAGCACCGCTGACACAGGTAATGCCAGGAGCCGTTTTGATAATCTGCAAAGCAGGACGGAGAACATTTCCTGTTGTGTTGCGTGCGCCAGCCAACTGTCCGTCGGCATCACCAGCTTTGATGATTAAGCATCCCAAATACAGAGGGTCAACCACGAGCTTACGTGCTTCCTCTATGGTCATGCCCTTTTTCTTTCTCAGTTCGCAAAGCAACTGAGCATATTCCTCCTTCTTCGGATGGTTTTCAGGGTCAATAATGGTGGCCTTTTCGATATTTCCAAGTCCCCATTCCTTAGCCAAACTGCGGATTTCTTCGGGGTTTCCAAGAAGGATTAAGTCAGCAACGCCATCTGTCAATACCTGGTTGGCAGCCTTAAGGGTACGTTCTTCTGTTCCCTCCGGAAGCACAATGCGCTGCTTGTTGTTTTTCGCGCGTGCGATAAGTTGTTCTATCAATTCCATTATTTAGTGTTTTTAGCCCTGTATAAAACACGGTGAAATTCGGTCGTAAACAAGGCATTTGTTATTTTGCTATTGCAAATTTACGTATTTTATATAGTATATCGTCATGCATTCAACAAAAAAATGTCGCACGGCGCTTCTCTCACGCAAAACAGAGCATTTGTCCTAATCCTGGAAATAAACACGTTTCACGCGTTCAGACACCGAGGTCAATATTTCATAGGGGATGGTGTTCAAACGATCGCTTAATTCCGTGACTGGCAAGTTGTCTCCGAATACCTCAACTACGTCATTCTCCTTGCAGGGAATGTCGGTCACATCAATCATACAGACATCCATGCAGATATTGCCAACGTATTCGGCCTTTTCCCCATTGACAAGGCAGTACCCCACCCTATTTCCTAAATGGCGGTTCAAACCGTCGGCATATCCAATTGGTATGGCCGCAATGCGGGAATCACGTGTCAAGATCGTTTTTCTGGAATATCCAACGCTATCCCCAGCCGGCACATCGCGGATTTGCAATATCGTCGTTTTTAATGTTGTTACGTTATGCAGTTTCCGATTGTCAATCGGGTCTATTCCATACAATCCCAGTCCCAAGCGCACCATGTCCAGATGGCGCTCAGGGAAGCGCTCGATGGCTGCACTGTTGCAGATATGCCGGATTATGCGACCAGGTAAAGCATTCTGAAGTTCGCTTGAGCCTTTGTCGAAAAGTTCGAACTGATGTGCTGAAAACTCATCGAAATCCGCACTGTCGCTACCCACAAAATGAGAAAAGACAGAACGAGGAATCAAGGCGTCTTGATGTTGCAAGCGGTTTATGAGCGCTTGCATGTCCGTTTCCGGATTAAAGCCAAGGCGGTGCATTCCCGTGTCGAGTTTGATATGAACAGGGAAATTAGTCACACCTTCTTTTTCTGCCGCTTTTATAAGGGCTTCAAGCAATCCGAAGCTATAAACCTCAGGCTGCAAATTATATTCAAACAATGTGCTGAATGTCGACATCTCCGGGTTCATGATGATGATGTCACCAGTAATGCCAGCTTCGCGTAAACTCACTCCTTCATCAGCCACAGCCACAGCCATATAGTCCACGCCCCTGTCCTGCAATGTCTTTGCAATTTCAATGCTGCCAGAACCATAAGCCGAAGCTTTTATCATGCACGTGATTTTGGTCTCGGGTTTCAAAAACGAACGGTAGTAGTTCAAATTCTCTACAACAGCATTAAGGTTGACCTCCAAAATCGTCTCATGTACCTTCAAAGACAAATGCTCTGTGACTCTGTCGAGTTCTGCACTTCGCGACCCTTTGATAAGAATGCAATAATCAGAAATCATATCCAGCATCCCGCTCTTCAACAATGCCTCCGTATTGGGAAAAAAATGCTTGTCCTTCAAGGCAAATTTTGAATGCTCTGATGAAATCTGCTCTCCGACACCAATGAGCGAGTCGATGCCGCGTCCTGCAATCATGTTGGCCACGTTGGCATACAATTCATCTGAAGACACGCCAGTCTGCAATATGTCCGATAAAATCAACATCCGCTTTTCCTTCATTGGTCGGCGCTTCATAAAATCAAGGGCGATGTCAAGCGAGGCAACATCCGAGTTATAGGCATCGTTGATCAATGTGCAATTCCTTACGCCCTGCTTCACCTCCAGTCGCATTGCAACAGGCTCCAACATCTTCATGCGGTTTCTGATTGTCTCCGCATCCAAGTGCAGATAAAGACAAAGCGCCAAACAATGAATGCAGTTTTCAATTGAGGCGTCATCAACAAACGGGATTTCGAAATCCGCCTCCTGGCGAAGATAAGTATATCTAACCGTCGTCCCCCCTTCCTTCTTTTCAACGCCACGGATAAACAATGGCGCAGAAGCGTCCTTTTTCGACCATGCAATCAAATCGCCATGATGGAGGGTTTCTTCCATACATTTTGAGATAATAGGGTCGTCTCCGTTGTAGATTACAACCTGGCAGTCTGCAAACAAAGAAAGTTTTTCAAGACATTTTTCTTCCACCGTGGCAAAGTTCTCCTGGTGGGCAGGACCGATGTTTGTCATAATGCCGATAGTGGGCTGAATGATAGCCCTGAGGGCAGCCATCTCATCGGGCTGCGAAATGCCAGCCTCAAACAAACCGATTTGGCTTTTTTCATTTAACAGCCAAACAGACAAGGGAACGCCCACCTGTGAATTATAGGAGCGAGGAGAACGCGTAACAGACATCGTCGGCGAGAGCAACTGGTAAATCCACTCTTTGACTATTGTTTTCCCGTTTGACCCCGTAACGCCAATGACTGGGATATTATATTCATCTCGATGGCGCTCAGCCAACCGTTGCAACGCCTTTAACGGACTGACAACCAACAGGAAATTTGCGTGCGGGTAATTCTGCTCCATGTCGTCAGGGCATTTGCCAACAACAAAATTTCTAACACCTCGACGATAGAGGTCGTTTATATATTTGTGGCCATCGCCGCGCCGCGTGCGTAATGCAAAAAAGAGCGTAGTTTCTGGGAAAGCCAAAGATCGGCTGTCAGTCAGAAGCCATTTAATCTTTGCCTCCGAATTTCCGAAACGTCTGGCACCTATTAAGGATACCACCTTTTCCAATGAATAATACATAACACAATTATTTAGTCTTTATTAGGTAGGCATCGTTTATATTCGTCCAGGCCCTTCCATCATGAAGGCCCCTATCCCGATCAAACATAGACGACGCTATTCTTTTGCTCTCAAGCGTTTAAGTATGACGCCCCGATGTTAGCCCATTCTATGCAGAAACGCCAACTCCCGCTTCAAACGAGGCGAAACACAAGGGGCAGAACATCAAAGAAACATCCCCCATTTGCGTTCCATCTCCGTTCTCATTTCAGAGATTCTTTTCGCAAACCTCTCGTGTTCAGCGCCCGATGCCTTCTCCATCCTGTGCTGCAGAGCTTTGTTAAGCTTAAGCATATCCTCGGAAAAGGCATTCATGGCATCAGAAAAACAAAATGCCCTAAAACGCTCCCAAACATAATCCACCGCTTGATCCGATGGGTGCAACATGTCGGCTGCATAAAAACGGTAATCTCGCAATTCGTCTTTCAAAATTTCATAGGCAGGGAAATAAGAGACATGACCATAAATCTCGCTCAACCGCTCTGCTGCCAGCAAGAGAATAGCCTTACTCGTGTTCGACTGTGCGTAACCAAGTTTGGAATACCTGTACGGACTCACACTAAGCACGATTTCCAATCCCCTGTTAATCCCTCTGATTTTGTCGAAAAGACGGCAATAATCAGTCAAAATTTCTCCGACGGTCAGGCGTTTTTCCTGAAACAAGGCAGGATGCTCCTTGTGGCAATTGCCAACAATCGTTTCGACTTTTCCACGAAGGCTGAAAACATGAGACGTCCCCCAGGTGATCACCAACACGTCCGCTTGCTTCAAGAAGGATTTTGCCTGTTTCCGAATACTTTCAAGTGAAGTCGTAAACGTTGCCTTGTCGTTTCCATAGAACTTGTTAGTGTGCATCCAGCTATGCCAAAAACCGTCACGCCCCAGAAAAACCATCTCGGAGTCGTCATACGAATCATCCAACAAAGCATTCAAGACATTGCTGATGCTGGCAGGATTGTAAAGCACACCATTGGGATTTATCATAACCTGCCCGTCTGGCAACGAGACTTGCATTCGGCTGCCGATTTCCTGTGCAAAACACGACCCCAAACACATCATTTTCATGCTTGGCTCAAGCTTCCACCGAGCCGTAGGCAAATCCACAATTGTACGGAATTTCATAATACGGGCTTTTATCTTAACGACAAAATTACATAAAATCTTCGATTAGCAAGCGGTCAAGATAATTTTTATGTTTACACGATTTTTATCACAACACCTGTGTGCCCTGCTTTCATCACTGCAGATTTAAAAACTCACCAAGCATCACCGTCTTAAACGTTACACACGCTGATGATGTAAGCAAGACTAATGGCGCTCACACATATCCATAATACAATTCCTTGAATCATAGGTCTTAAGCCAACTTTTCTTAAAGTACTGATGGTAAGAGAAGCTCCTATAAAGAACATGGAAAGCGTAATCATATGTTTTGCCAACGCTGCAACCATTCGACTGAAATTTCCTCCGATATTTGCAACTTCCTCCCCCAAGAGAGAAGGATTACTCAACACATAGGTATTAAACAGAATTGCGAGTAAGAACCATACGATAAAGGTCGGAACATTCCTGTACAATGCTTTGCCCTTCGCATTGCTTGCAAAATGACTTTTCATGAAAAAGGGCGTCAGCAACACCAAAACGACAATCCATAAGGCACGAGTCAACTTGATGGTCGTGGCAAGCTCTAACGCGCTGACACCTTGCGACAAAACCATTTCTGGATGCAATTGGTCATAAGCGGCGCCGGCGCCGACAACAGAAGATGTGTCATGTATTGCAATGGCGGCCCACATTCCAAATTGCTTCATGCTCATTCCCAAAGCGGAACCAATGCTTGGAAACAGGAACAACGCCAGAGCATTAAGCACAAACACCACTGCCAGCGAAACAGAGAGATTCTCTGATTTCGCATTTAGCGCAGAACCGACCGCAGCGATGGCAGAGCCGCCACATATCGCGGTGCCTGAACTCAGAAAATAACTCGTTTCTGAGTTTACACCAAGGATTTTCCTGCCAATGACCCATCCAAGACTCAATGTGGCAAACACGCTGACAACTGTCAGTAACATGCCTTCCCAACCAGAGGCCAAGGCTTTTTCAATGTTCATGCCGAAACCAAGGACAACAACTGAACACTGCAACATTTTCTTCGACATCAGCTTGTTGAATTTGGAATAAACTTCGCCCATCGACATTGCAAAAACGATTCCAACAGCCAACACAAATGGGGATGAAACTTTTTTCAGAACATTATTCAAGTAACCGACATCCACATTGAATGTGTCAACAATAAAACCTAGGAACAGGGAGACTGACAGCACAATAACTAGGATGATGTAGCTCAATTTTTTCAAATTCATGATTTGACGTTTAATTATATTCTGTGCAAAATTACCATTTTCTTATAAAATGCGAATGACATGGAGACATTATTAGGAAGGTAATATATTATACAGATAATCCAATAGAATATATCTATTTATCTAAATCTCAATGAACTACTGTATTTTCTTCTTTTATATTATAAAACAGCCATCATTTCAAAATTAGACTTTTTGAAAATTTCGCATGGCAAAACAATAACCTGCAAGGATAATACAGAATCTTTACAGGGAGAAAGCGAAGCGACACGGGAAAATTGCAAGTACTACAGCAAATACGCCATTCGATGTATATGGACTATATTACATGGTATGGTGCTAAGCAACCTCCTCACCTCACCGGTGAATGCGCTCTTGATTCTCATATTCTTCAAGAGACATCTTTGTCATCACGACACAGCAGTTGCGTAGCTATAAGCATTGACAATTATAAATATTGTTTTTCAAAAGGGGCGAAATGCCAGTTTTTTAAATCGACACACAATGTAATCAAATAATTTTATGTAAGTTTGCATGAAATTTTAGACGGCACTTCAACCTGATTAAAGCGGTTGCAGTGCGCGCTTCTAAGCGTATCCAAAATTCCTCCGAACAAAATAAAAACAGGGATTCCCCTCTAAAACCAATAGTTCCAATGATTGATAGCAAACAACGTTACATGATGCGTGGCGTTTCGGCCATGAAAGAAGATGTTCATAACGCGATAAAGAACATTGACAAAGGTATTTTCCCACAGGCTTTTTGCAAGATTATTCCCGACATTCTTGGCGGAGACCCTGAATATTGCAACATCATGCACGCCGATGGTGCAGGAACGAAGTCCAGCTTGGCCTATATTTATTGGAAAGAAACTGGCGATTTGTCTGTATGGAAGGGTATTGCACAGGATGCGCTCATCATGAATACGGATGATTTGCTTTGCGTTGGAGCAGTTGATAATATTCTTGTCAGCTCAACCATCGGCCGCAACAAAATTCTGATTCCTGGCGAGGTTATTTCTGCCATCATTAACGGCACAGACGAACTGCTTCAACAGATGCGAGACATGGGCATCGGAATTTACGCAACTGGTGGCGAGACGGCTGATGTCGGTGATTTGGTGAGAACCATCATTGTTGACTCAACCGTCACATGCAGAATGAAACGCAGCGATGTCATCAACAATGCGAACATCCAGCCTGGAGATGTTATTGTCGGGTTGTCGTCAAGCGGTCAAGCTACTTATGAAAAGGAATATAACGGCGGAATGGGGTCTAACGGCCTCACATCTGCACGCCACGATGTCTTTGCCAAATATCTTGCTGAAAAATATCCTGAAAGCTATGACCACACTGTTCCGCAGGAATTGGTTTACAGCGGTGGATATAAACTAACAGATGAGGTTGCAGGATCCCCTGTCAATGCTGGCAAACTGGTTTTGTCTCCCACACGTACTTACGCTCCTGTTGTTAAACGCATCTTGGACGAAATGCGTGCCGACATCCACGGAATGGTGCACTGCACAGGGGGCGCACAGACGAAGGTGCTTCATTTTGTTGGCGAAAACTGCAAGGTGATAAAAGACAATATGTTCCCGATTCCTCCGCTTTTCAAGGCTATTGCCGAACAAAGCGGGACAGACTGGAGCGAAATGTATAAGGTGTTTAATATGGGACACCGACTTGAAGTGTACGTCAAGCCAGAACACGCAGAGAAAATCATCGAAATCAGCAAGAGCTTCAATATCGATGCTCAGATTGTTGGTCGCATTGAAGAAGGTGAGCGTTCTTTGACCATCAAGAGCGAGATGGGCGAGTTCCATTATTGATACATCATCACAGCTTTCGATGATTTTTCCAAGAATAAATGCCCCGTCATGCCAAACGATTTAGGGGAGCCATATTAAGTAATGGTAAAAAGGAATAACCTGACCAATTTTGTGGGACAAGGAGTTATATCTTAAGCCCTGTCAAAATTGACCAACTTCTTCTTTCACCATTATTAAATCCACTTTAACACGTCAATCGAATACATAAGTGAATACCCTATTAGAGAAACTTGAGGGTCTGGTTGCACGCTATGAAGAGGTCGGAACGCTTATTACGGATCCGGCTGTCATCGGTGATCAAGCAAGATACGTGAGACTCACAAAAGAATATAAAGAACTGGAGGACTTGATGTCTGCCAAAAAGGAATATGCAACACTGCTTGACAATCTTGAAGAAGGCAAGGACTTGCTTGTCAACGAGCAAGACCCTGAAATGAAAGAGATGGCAAGGGAAGAAGTGGCGGCTTGCGAGGCCAAAATTCCGCAAATTGAGGAGCGCATCAAACTGATGCTGGTGCCGAAAGACCCCGAGGATTCAAAGAATGCCATTCTTGAAATCAGAGGAGGAACGGGAGGCGATGAAGCAGCTTTGTTCGCCGGTGACCTCTTCCGCATGTATGCAAAATTCTGCGAGAAGAAAGGCTGGAAGATGGAATTTTCAAGCGCGAGCGAAGGCGCTTCTGGAGGGTTCAAAGAAATAGTTTGTTCCGTCACGGGAGCAGATGTCTATGGTACGTTGAAATACGAAAGCGGTGTGCACCGCGTTCAACGCGTTCCTGCAACTGAAACCCAAGGTCGAGTGCACACTTCAGCGGCAACGGTTGCCGTGCTTCCGGAAGCGGAAGCTTTCGATGTAGTCATCAACGAAGGCGAAATAAAATGGGATACGTTCCGCTCTAGCGGTGCTGGTGGACAAAATGTCAATAAGGTTGAATCGGGCGTGCGTCTACGATATAATTGGAAGAACCCCATTACGGGCGTCGTTGAAGAGATTTTGATTGAATGTACGGAAACACGAGACCAGCCTAAGAACAAGGAACGCGCTTTGGCCCGCCTTCGCACATTTATATATGACAAGGAGCACCAAAAATATGTGGACGACATTGCCTCGCGCAGAAAAACGTTGGTTTCAACGGGCGACCGTTCTGCCAAAATTCGCACGTACAACTATCCGCAAGGACGCATCACCGACCACCGCATCAACTACACCATTTATAATCTCCAAGCATTTATGGATGGGGATATTCAGGATTGTATTGACCATCTGATGGTGGCTGAAAATGCCGAACGCCTTAAGGAGGCCGAACTGGGATAGCCAGCGTTTCTCTCTTGGCTGAACTCAACTCGTTCAAGGCTCGTTTATCATAAGCAAAACAGAGGTGATGCGCTCATCCCCAGTATCTATTAATTTCGATACCCACTCAAAAGAATTTTTTTTTGGAAAAAACGCCCATTATTATATGAAAAGAATAAATCCATTTAAAGGTTTGGGAATTGCTCTCGTGACCCCTTTCACAAACGAAGGGCAAGTTGATTACATTTCGTTAGAACATCTGATAGAAAAGCAGATAGCAAAAGGCGTTGATTTTTTGTGTGTGTTAGGCACAACTGCGGAAACGCCCTGTCTGACAGCAGAAGAGAAACAGGACATCATTGATTTCACGGTCAAAGTGGTCAACGGCAGAATCCCCTTGCTCTTGGGTGCTGGAGGAAATTGCACGGCAACAGTTTGCGAATATCTGAACACTGCCGACCTCACAGGTATTGATGGCGTGTTGATAGTTACCCCATTCTACAACCGTCCCAGCCAAGAGGGACTTTATCAGCATTTCTGCAAAGTGGCTTCCTCAACCAAACTCCCGGTGGTGTTGTACAATGTTCCAAGCCGAACGGGAACCAACCTTTTGGCGGAAACAACCATTAGGATTGCAAACGATTGCCCCAATGTGGTTGCCATCAAGGAGGCCTCGGGAAAAATGGCGCAAATTGAAGACATCGTGGCAGCCGCTCCCGAAGGATTTGAGGTTTTGAGCGGTGATGATGCCATCACATTCGAACTGATCAGCATCGGCGCTGTGGGTGTGATTTCTGTTATCGGAAATGCTTACCCTGCGGATTTCGGGAAAATGGTGCATGCCGAATTACAGGGTGATTTCACCTCTGCACTGCACATTCACCGCCATTTGAGCCCGCTTTTCAAACTGCTAAGCGCCCCAGGGAATCCAGCTGGCATTAAGGCGTTGCTTTCTATCAAAGGAGACATTAGCAATGTGTTGCGCCTTCCACTCGTTCCTGCGCCTGAATCTGTTTCAACGAGTTTTGTTGATTGGATGAACGAGCATGCTACTGACCAATAAAACAGAGGCGCCCCTTTTGAGCAAAGCGTTTGAAATTCATATAGGACATATAAATTATAACCTTCTTTATAAAGAGTGCACGCAGTCTTTCCCTGACCAGCGTGTGCTTTTTTAAGTAAGTGGGTATTCAACATTAAACTATTATTATTTCCGACGTTGATATCATAAAATAATTTTAGTTATGGTGAAAGAAAATAAGTTGATCAATTTTGACCTGTATTTTTGTGGGTTTTGGATTTTGGAATAGGGAGCATAGCGGACCATGTGACGATGATAAATTTCAAAAGCGGCAAAAAATACAGGGTATAAAGATATAATTCCTTACCCTTCAAAATTCTCAAGTTATTTTTTACCATTACTTAAATACCTACTTATGTGCCACTCGCCGAAGGCGGTGGCTTTGTTGTGTAGGTATCATTTCACCAGACAACTCACTAAAATCTGACCATCTACTTAAGAGAAAATAAATTATAGAAATACATATGATTACAGTATCCAATCTCGCTATTCAATTTGGCAAGCGCATTCTTTATCAGGATGTCAACATGAAGTTTACCAACGGAAATATCTATGGAATCATTGGTGCAAATGGTGCAGGAAAATCAACCTTGCTCCGTGCAATTTCCGGAGATCTTGAACCCAACAAAGGTTCTGTTGAAATGGGTCCGGGAGAACGCCTGTCCGTTTTGAGTCAGGACCACTTTAAATTTGATGAGGAGACTGTACTTGACACTGTCTTGATGGGTCACTCCGTCATGTGGAAAGTCATGCAGGAGCGCACGGCTCTCTATTCGAAGGAAGATTTTACGGACGAGGATGGCATCAAGGTGGCCGAACTTGAAGATAAATTTGCTAACCTGGGCGGCTATACGGCAGAGAATGATGCTGCTACTCTTTTGAGCGGACTTGGTATCAAAGAAAATCTGCACGAAAAAAAGATGGGCGAACTTTCAGGTAAGCAGAAGGTGCGCGTCATGCTCGCACAGGCTTTGTTTGGCGAGCCAGACAACCTCTTGCTCGATGAACCTACCAACGACCTTGACCTTGAAACCGTTGAATGGTTGGAGGAATATCTTGGAAACTTCGAACATACGGTATTGGTGGTTTCACACGACAGACACTTCCTCGACCAGGTCTGCACACATACAGTGGATATCGACTTCGGAAAAGTGACACTCTTCTCGGGTAACTATTCCTTCTGGTATGAGTCTTCACAGCTGGCTTTGAGACAGGCACAAAACCAAAAGCAGAAGGCTGAGGAAAAGAAAAAGGAATTGGAAGAATTCATCCGCAGATTCTCTGCCAACGTGGCAAAAAGCAAACAGACGACCAGCCGCAAGAAGATGCTCGAAAAACTCAATGTTGAGGAAATCAAACCGTCAACGCGTAAATATCCAGGTATCATCTTCCAGATGGATCGTGAACCTGGCAACCAAATTTTGGAGGTTCACGACCTCAAAGCGGTCACAGAAGATGGAACCGTACTTTTCGACAAACTGAACTTCACGGTGGAAAAGAACGACAAGATTGTGTTCTTGAGCCACGACCCGCGTGCGATGACGGCTTTGTTTGAAATCATCAACGGCAACGCAAAACCAGCCTCTGGTAACTACAAGTGGGGCGTAACTATCACAACGGCTTATCTTCCGCTTGACAACACTGATTTTTTCAACACCGATTATAACATGCTCGACTGGCTCAGCCAATACGGCGAAGGCAACGAGGTGTATTTCAAGGCTTTCTTGGGACGTATGCTTTTCAAGGATGAAGACATTCTCAAAAAGGTGAACGTCTTGTCGGGAGGAGAAAAGATGCGCTGTATGATTGCAAGAATGCAGCTCCGCAATGCTAATTGCCTGATTCTTGACACGCCGACCAACCACTTGGATATGGAAAGCATCCAGGCATTCAACAATAATTTGAAGCTCTACAAGGGAAACATCCTCTTCTCCAGCCACGACCATGAGTTTATCAACACTATTGCCAACCGCATCATTGAACTAACGCCTAATGGCACTATTGACAAACTGATGAGCTACGAAGACTATATCCACGACGACAGAGTCAAGGAACTGAGAAGCCATCTCTATGGCGAGTGATTGCGGCAAAATGATTTGACAACTTTCATTGGAGAGGTTTCGGCGTAAGGCGCCAAGAAGTCTCCTGCAAGCGTCAAGTCGACCTGCAGAAGAAATCATTCCCCCGACAAATCCAATAGGTTGTTTTACACAGGCGTACCCTGTGTCATGGGCCTTGATTTTGGGTTTGACGGGCGAATGTACGATGCGAAATTTGTACTGGCATAAATCTTGCATATATGTCATAAAACAAATAACAAACATTATGACTGACACAAAGAACCAAGAAGAAATCATCAAGAACAACGATACTGCTGATCAGACTGATCCGCAGATTGACAATAACGAAACAAACACTGCTTCCAACGGAGAGGAGAATGAGCATCTCAACATTAACGAAGAAGCAAGTGATGCACCTGAGGAAAAAACCGACGCTGAAAAACTGACTGAAGCAGAAGCGCAAATCACTTCTTTGAAGGATCAGCTCTTGCGCCAGATGGCTGAGTTTGACAACTACAGAAAAAGAACCATCAAAGAAAAATCCGAACTGATACTCAACGGCGGACAGAAAGTGCTCGAAAGTCTACTCCCCGTTCTCGACGATCTGGAAAGGGCGCAAACGAACATGGACAAGTCTGACGATGTCGCCACCCTGAAAGAGGGCGTTGAGCTCATCATCGACAAACTGACCAAGACGCTCTCAACACAAGGCCTTTCGAAAATTGAAACCGATGGGTCAGCCTTTGACACCGATTTTCACGAGGCCATTGCGCTTGTACCCGTTGAGGACGAAAGCAAGAAAAACCAGATTATCGACTGTGTTCAAACTGGATACACGCTCAACGGCAAGGTTATCCGTCATGCGAAAGTTGCAGTCGGACAATAATCAAGAAGCAGGCAATGCCTGTTTTCTAAAATGGTTGCGTGAAGGGGCGAACTTTTCCCAAAACAATTGAGTTCATCCTTATAAGTAGGTTTTCAAAACTAGTTTATATTGAATTAATTTCCCCCTATAAAATAAATTTGAACACCTACTTAACACCTCCACAAATATTCTAAAAGCGAATTATTATGGCTGAAGAAAAAGACTATTATAAAATATTAGGCGTTGAGAAAAATGCCTCTGCAGACGAAATCAAACGCGCCTACAAAAAGGTGGCCATCAAATACCACCCCGACCGCAACCCTGGTGACAAGGAAGCAGAAGAGAAATTCAAGCAGGCAGCGGAAGCCTACGATGTATTGCGCGACCCCGACAAGCGTGCACGCTACGATCAGTTTGGTGCAGCTGGCGTTGATGGCGCAAATGGTTTTGGCGGATTTGGCGGTGCCGGTATGGACATCAACGACATCTTCTCGCATTTTGGCGATATTTTCAGCGACATGGGATTCGGCGGTTTCAGTGGTGGACGTCGGCGAAGCAACGGTTCTGCACGTCCGCAGTTCCATGGCGGAGATTTACGCATGAAAGTAAAACTCAATCTGCAGGAGATTGCCACTGGCGTAACAAAGAAATTCAAAGTCCGCAAAGACGTGGTTTGCGACGCATGCCACGGTAACGGATGCGAAGAAGGTCACGCTCCAGAAACATGTCCAACGTGTCACGGTAGCGGATATGTCGTGCGAAGCCAGCGCAGCTTCCTCGGCATGATGCAAACGCAGGAAGTCTGCCCAACGTGTGGCGGTATTGGCACCACTATTACGCACAAATGCAAGAAGTGTAATGGAGAAGGTGTTGTCAAAGGCGATGAAATCGTCGAAGTCAACATACCAGCAGGTGTGGCTGAAGGCATGGTGGTCAATGTGCCTGGAAAGGGACATGCAGGCAAGCTCAACGGTATTCCGGGAGACATTCAGGTGCTTATTGAAGAGGAACCGCATCCCGACTTTATCCGTGATGAAAACGACCTCATATACAACCTCCTACTCACCATTCCGCAGGCAACGTTGGGGGACTCCGTTGAAATCCCGACAATCGACGGAAGAGCACGTATAAAAATTGCTCCAGGCACACAACCAGGAACAGCTCTGCGACTGAGAGGCAAAGGCTTGCCCGCTGTGAAGGGTTACGGATACGGCGTCGGAGACATCGTTGTCAACATCAGCGTCTACATTCCAGAAAACCTCAATACGAAAGAAAAAGAACTGATTGAAAAACTGAAAGACAGCGAGAACGTAAAACCTGCCCCTTCCATCAAGGACCGCATCTTTAAGAAATTCCGCTCATATTTCAGTTGACACCTAAAAGATAAGCAACCTGCTGGCTCTAAGCCCAAAAGCAAAAGGTAGTCGACAATCATTTTAAACGGCCATCATTGTAATGCGAATTTACATGATGGCCATTTTTTTTAAGTTGTTCCAAGCATGCTTTGGGGAGATTCTTGATACCCACCAAATCTCAAATTGCTTTGGCACGCTATTTGCTGATTAGGAATCAAAACATTTAAAACAATTCATATCATGCAAAAAGGTAATATTGATATAACCACTGAAAACATTTTCCCGGTTATCAAGAAGTTCCTCTATAGTGACCACGAAATCTTTCTTCGTGAAATCGTGTCAAATGCTGTTGATGCTACGCAGAAACTAAAAACCTATTCTTCAAAAGGTGATTTCAAGGGAGAAATGGGTGATCTGACCATTCGTATCGCTGTCAACAAAGATGCCAAAACGATAACCATTAGCGACCGCGGTATCGGTATGACCGCAGAGGAAATTGATAAATACATCAACCAAATCGCATTTTCCGGGGCCAACGACTTCCTTGAAAAATACAAGAACGACGCTAATGCCATCATCGGCCATTTCGGCTTAGGCTTCTATTCTTCGTTCATGGTGGCAGATAAGGTTGAAATCATCACAAAGAGTTATCGCGAAGATGCCAAGGCCGTAAAATGGTCTTGCGATGGAAGTCCCGCTTTTGAAATTGATGAATGTGACAAGGCGGAACGAGGAACAGACATCGTGCTCCACGTGTCTGAAGATTGCAAGGAATTTCTCGAAAACAGCAAGATCAACGAACTGCTCCAGAAGTATTGCCGCTTCCTTCCTGTCCCCGTTGCCTTCGGTAAGAAAACGGAATGGAAAGACGGCAAGCAGGTTGAAACGGAAGAAGACAATATTGTAAATGACACTAATCCGCTATGGATGCAGACGCCTTCAACGCTCAAAGATGAAGACTACAAGAGTTTCTATCGCAAACTGTATCCAATGGGCGACGATCCTTTGTTCTGGATTCACCTCAATGTCGATTTCCCATTCCATCTCACGGGTATTCTCTACTTCCCGAAAATCAAAAACAACATAGAAATTCACCGAAACAAAATCCAGCTTTATTGCAACCAGGTTTTTGTTACAGACGAAGTTGAAAATATCGTACCGGAATTTCTTACATTGCTTCACGGCGTTATCGACTCTCCCGATATTCCGCTCAACGTGAGCCGTAGCTACCTGCAGAGTGATTCAAACGTGAAGAAGATTTCAACGTATATCACAAAGAAAGTGTGCGACCGTCTGCTGTCTATTTTCAAAAACGACAGAAAGGAATATGAAGAGAAATGGGACAATCTAAAGCTCTTCATTCACTATGGCATGCTCTCTGAACCTGATTTCTACGACAAAGCCAGCAAATTCTCCCTCCTGAAGGATGTTGAAGGAAAATACTTCACCTACGAAGAATACCGCGAACTCATTAAGGAGAACCAAACCGACAAAGAGGGGAACCTCATCTACCTCTATGCCAACAACACAGAGGAACAATTCAGCTACATCGAAGCTGCAAAAGCAAAAGGTTATAGCGTTTTACTCCTTGATGGGCAACTTGATGCACCACTTGTCGGACTGCTGGAACAAAAGTTTGAAAAATCACGCTTTACGCGTGTTGACGCCGACGTCATTGACCGTCTGATTGCCAAGGAGAACAATGCGGAAAACGCGTTGACACCGCAGGAAACCGAACGTCTTGCAATGGTGTTTAAGGCTGAAATGCCACACATTGAAAAGACCGAGTTTCAAGTGGAAGTTCAGAGCATGGGAGAGAGCGCATTGCCTGTGATTATCACGCAAAGCGAATACATGCGACGCATGAAGGAAATGAGTCGCATACAACCGGGCATGGCTTTCTATGGTGAAATGCCTGACATGTATAATTTCATTGTCAATGCCGACCACCCTGTTGTCAAAGCCATTTTGGCGGATGCTAACGCTCAGCTCAATAACACGCTTGCGCCTGTTGAAGCCGAACTGAAAGGACTTGAAGCACGCCACACAGCACTTGAGTCTGCTTTCAAAGACAAGAAGGAAGAAGAAATCAGTGCTGACGACCGGGAAATGCTCAAGCAGTGCAACGATAGCATCAGCGAGCAAAAACAAAAAGAAAAGGAAATTTTCTCAGCCTATGCCAAGGGAAACAGAACCATCTCACAGTTGCTCGACATCGCCCTTCTCCAAAACGGACAACTCAAGGGCGCTGCGCTTGACAAGTTCATCAAGCGTAGCATTGACATGATTAAATAAATTATCAAGGAAGTAATCTAAATATTATGCCGTGGTGAGTTGCATTCCATCAGAAGAATGTAAGTCATCACGGCATTTTTTAGAACATCTGGTCAATGTTAACTTGGTCAAATTGTTTTTTTTAAGGAGGTGCTCAAAATTAGTTTATATTGAATTGTCGTACTATTTTGTTGCTACAGTTGTCTTGAAGAAGGAGCGTAGCGAGCTACGTGACTGATGAAAGGCAGCTGTAGGGGCAAAAGGATACGGCAAGGCAATATCAGACAGGTTTTCCCCTGCATGAATACTATAAAATAATTTTGAGCACCTACTTACCATTACTTAACTTTGCCTCCTGTCCTTTCAAAACTCAAAAAATAAATGAAACCCCCTATCCTATCATTCGTATTTTTGCTCTTACCTGCCATGTTCTCGTCGGCCTGCAACAACAGCACAAAAAACGTTCACGATGCTCCTTCTGCAGTTATCTGGCAGGATGATTCGACCGACACGAATAACGCTCTTATGGAGCAAACGCTCTATACGCCAAGAGACTCGGCAGAAGTGGTGGAAATCCTGAAAAAAGACCTCAAGAGTCCTGACGTCCTTACGCTTGCACGCCATTTCGTCAACCGCCCATACGTGGCAGGCACGCTCGAAGGCAATGATCCAGAAAAACTCGTGGTCGATCTTCGCCAACTCGACTGCGCCACATTGGTAGAAACAGTTGGCGCATTGATAATGACAAAAAGGCAGGGAGGTGACAAATTTTCAGATTTCTGCCGTAATCTTGAAAATATCAGATACAGAGATGGCCACATCAACGGCTATCTCTCACGCCTTCATTACTTCTCATGGTGGAAGCGCAGTAACACGCAAAGAGGCATTGTTTCAGAGGTGAAGGTGGCAGACAAATTCACCGTTCCACTCTATATCAATATTCATTTCATGAGCAAGCACTCGGAAAAATATCCTTACCTCGTTGCCCATCCTCAAGAAATTGACAGCATTGCAGCTATGGAACGCTCCTCATGTGGAAGAGACGGAGGCTATATACCAAAGCGTTTCACATCATTATCAAAGACACAGCTTCCGGAAATCCAAGACGGGGATATTATCGCCATTGTCACGAGCAAACAGGGGCTTGACTATGCTCATCTCGGCTTTGCCGTTTGGGGGAAAGACAGCAAACTACACCTGCTTAACGCTTCCATGATTTACAAAAAAGTTGTGGAAGATTCAACGTCCCTACACGATTATCTAAGCAAGCACAAATCCTTTATTGGCATACGGGTCTTCAGATTTTAGTCATACCACTTAGAATTGAAATCACACGCTCAGTCGCATACCATAATTCAAAACCCAGTGCAATGCTTCATTGCGAGATACTTTTCGCATAAATCTTTCCGCTTTTTATTGTTACAAAATAGCACGCACTTCATTTTTTGGAGTTAACTTTGCACACACATTAATCGTGTCCACTTAGACACGATTATCCATATCAAATAATTCTTGATAAACAACCCTTATGGCAAACCATCACATACAACGTCCCATCACGTATGTCGTGAAGACAGAAACAACCCTCCTATCCTTCTTGACCGACGAACACAATGGCATCAGCCGAAACAAGGCAAAAGCCATACTGAAAGGTGGCGGAGTTAAAGTCAATGGAAAGATCTCCACACGGCACGACACTCCTCTCCTCCCCAACACCACCGTTGAAATCTGCCGCCACAAACCTGCAGAGCAACTTAACAACAAATTCGTCAAAATTGTCTATGAAGACCCCTTCCTAATTGTCATAGAAAAGAATGTTGGCATACTCTCCATGGCTGCCAACCACCACGCTTTCAGCGTAAAATCAGTCTTGGATGAATACTTCAGACGAAGCAAGCAGAAATGCACTGCCCATGTGGTACACAGATTGGACAGAGACACTTCTGGACTTCTCGTTTATGCTAAAACCATACAAGCGGAACAGATTCTAGAACACAATTGGCGCGACATCGTCACCGACAGACGATACATTGCTTTGGTTTCCGGACAACTTCCAAACAAACAAGGCACCATTGCCAATTGGTTGAAAGACAACAAAGCCTATTTCACTATTTCCTATGACCAAGACCCAGGAGGTGCCAAATGGGCCATCACACACTACAAACAGATTAAAAGTGACGGCAAACATTCCATTGTTGAGCTGAAACTGGAGACTGGACGTAAGAACCAAATCAGAGTACACATGCAAGACATGGGCTGCCCTGTTTGCGGTGACATAAAATATGGTAACGGCGACAATCCCATCGGTCGCTTAGCCCTACACGCCTTTAGATTAAATTTCTATCACCCCATTACTAACGAACCGCTTTCTTTTGAAACACCATTACCCAAATCGTTTTTAAAAGCTGTGAACAAAAACCAGCAATAGCAACTTCGTTTCAACCCCCATACTTGATGTCGAACACGGGGCGAGACACGACCGCGTCTGGGAGGAGACACGACCGCGTCTGGGACGAGATACGACTGCGTCTGGGAGGAGACACATTCGAATCTGGGACGGTATTCGCTGAAAAGCTGGGAATCCAAATTCTCGCATCGCGCAACTTTGACCAAGATGTGAAAGGAACATAAGTAATTGCGGCAGGTTTTATTGTGTGTATAAGAAAAAATGAGTCTAACGAATTTTCAGAGATTCTGTAGAATAAAAAGGAAAAAAGAGAACTGTTGCAAAACTTGATTAATTGGCAACAGTTCTCTTTTTTCTTTCTACACTGACCAACTCATGATATACACGCTTATATCAGTCAGCCAATGTATCGTTATAAAGTTTCTGCTCACAGCATTTTCCTGCCATGGAGAAATCATCCTTCTTTATGTTCCTGATGTTGTGGACGTACGAGGTCGTTTACTGTTTTAACTGGGTTGAAGGTAGAAAGTGGCACTTCCACAAATATGGTATTCCAATCGCTCATGGAGCCATTCCAAAGTCCTGGAAGTTCCAACGCCTTAAGTTTTTTTCCATCCTTGCTCTTCTCTGAAATGAATCCTGTTTTCGGATCAACGTAGGAAAGAAGATTCAAGTGCTCTCCCTTATAATTCTTTATAGCACACACTAAGTCAACTGGATTGAAATGTGTGCCCTGCTCAAACATGGCTTTCTTCTCAGGATTCTTCACATCAATCTGTGAGCTTTCAAGAATCTGCGGAGAATAGGTCCCGTCTGAATTATAAGCCAGAAACGGACCGCCACCGGCTTCACCGATGTTTTTCACCATACCGCAAACACGGATGGGACGATTAAGTTTTTTGCGGATATAAACAGCAAGCTCGGTATCCTCCAGCAATTTTGTTTCTGGATTTTTGCAGCAGAGCGTTTTCTGTATAAACTGAAGCATCTCGCGCAAATCTTCCATCACATACTGGCCGCTATCCAACTTCTTCAAATAGCTCTTTATCGTATTCTGAACACTGACGAGGATGCCGGCCAAAAGTTTTTTATTGGCCACCGTGTCACCTTTCAAATGATCAGGCACAACATTGTCAATGTTCTTAATGAACACAACATCGGCATCAATATCGTTAAGATTCTCAATAAGCGCACCATGTCCACCCGGTCGGAAGAGAATAGAACCGTCTGCATTTCTGAAAGGCGTATTGTCTTCATTGGCTGCCGGTGTATCTGTACTCTGTTTTTGTTCAGAAAATGAAATATGCAGCTTGACGCCATAGCGCTTCTCTATATCTGCACTTTTGTCTTTCACAAGCGCATCAAAAAGAGCGCGATGCTCGGGAGATACCGTAAAATGAACATTGACATCCCCCTCTTTGCCTTTGGCATAAAGCGCCCCCTCAACAAGGTGTTCTTCAAAAGGCGTACGCTGATCATTCCCGTAAGTGTGGAATTTCAGTGCGCCCTTTGGCATGTGTCCGTAGTTCAACCCCTTTTCGCCAAGCAGGGCGGAAACAATTTCCTTATATTTTTTCTCAGAGAGCAACGCTGGGATTTCTTCCCCATAATTCTTTTTGCAGACTTCGTTTAAATCCGAATAAAAAGCCATTTGGGAAAGGTGGTCAAAGAAGAATTTTTCAAAATCGCTCGTTGGTTCACCATACGCTGCATTCAGAAAAGCGAAGAGATCTTTAAACATTCTGCTTGCGGCACCGGAGGCTGGAACGAATTTCACAACGGTATGGCCTTCGTTGACATAGCAATCCCATGCGGCAACATATTTTTCCCTATCTTCTGGAGTGACGACCTTGATTCCTCTTTCCGTACTTGCTGCAGAATAGAGCTCAAGGAAGGGAAATCCTGTAACGAAACAGTTCATCTGCTGATTGAATTTTTCAACAGAAATGCCTTTACGTTGCAGTTGTAATAAATCTTGTTCGTTTAGCATAATGTAGATTTTATGATATTAGATAATTAAGTTGCAAAAACTTGTAAGACACAAGTAGGTGATCGGAATTATAGTTTAATTTGAATACCTATTTCTGTATTGCTATTTGAAATAATCATTATGTCTTGCTATGCAAACTTACATAAAATATTTGATTAATCGTGTTGCCAAACGAAAAAGAATTCAGAGAGCATTTCTATATAGTGCAAATACAATGCAGATATAGTGTCGATGAAACATTTACAAGCAGAGGAATCTGCTTATCTATTCTTGCAAATGCATCAAACATCAAATAAAAATGCTGTCTGGGTAAACCACATTTACAAGCGAAAGAGCTTTGCCAGGGACAGACTCCCCTGCTGCACAACGGTCTTTCCGACGGATGATTTCTTGGAATTCGCTGAGCGTGATTTTATGTCGGCCAACATCCAGAAGGGTGCCTACAACGGCACGAACCATATTACGCAGAAAGCGGTTTGCCGTTATTTCAAAGCGCCAGAGATTGTCGTCAACCTGCACCCAGTGAGCGCGAGTGACATGGCAAATATTTGTTTTCACGTCTGTGCCGAGTTTGCTGAAACTCGTAAAATCATCAACCGTCAGCAGCATGGCCGCTGCCTCGTTCATGAGTTTGAAATCAGGGATGAAATGCAACTGCACAGCGTAATGGCGAAGAAATGGATTCTTCTGTGTGTAGACATGATAGTGATACGTTCGTGAAATAGCATCAAAACGAGCATTCGCCGTTTCAGATACCTTTCTGATTTCTTTCACACTGATATCGGGAGGAAGAATGCGGCAAAGCTTTGCGGACAGGTTCTGCAAGTCCTCGATTTCCAGAAAATCAAAATGAGCTACCATGGTGGAAGCATGCACACCAGTATCGGTCCTTCCCGCTCCGATGGTTTCGATTTCAGAACGAAGGATGGTGCTGAGTGCCCAATTCAATTTTTTCTGAACACTGACAGCGTTAGGTTGAATCTGCCAACCATGATAGTTGGTGCCGTCGTAAGAAAAATAGATAAAATATCGCATACAAATACATGCTGTAGAATTACTTTTACGAAAATAACGCACTTGCCATTTTTCAGTTCTCAACCATCAGGCATAGCCGTCTTCTCTCTGACATAAAAGAAAGTCTGCTGAACCACTCATAGAGTGAAACAACAGACTTTATGTTTTTTGTATTTTCAAAAGGCAGAAAGACCTGCCATACAATTATGCTTCTTCAGCAACAACCTCAAATGGAATTTCAACAGAAACTTCCTTGTGAAGTTTAACAACTGCATGATAAGCACCAACTTCCTTAACGTCCTTCAAGACGATTGTCTTGCGATCGATTTCGAAACCACGCTTAGCGAGTTCTTCAGAAATCTGCAAACCGTTGACAGAACCATAAATAGAACCAGTGGCGCTAACTTTGGCTGCAATTTTGATTGGTTCGATAGCCTTCAACTTTTCAGCCAATTCAAGAGCATCATTCTTAATTTTTTCCAACTTGTGAGCACGTTGCTTCAACTCTTCTGCCAAGCATTTCTTTGCAGAAGCAGATGCGATGACGGCTTTGCCTGTAGGAATAAGGAAGTTGCGACCGTAGCCGTCTTTCACTTTCACGACATCGTCCTTATAGCCCAAGCCGTGTACATTTTCTTTCAAAATGAGTTCCATATCTTATTACCTCCAGTTTTTATTTCATCAAATCGGTTACGAAGGGGAGAAGAGCCAAGTGGCGAGCACGCTTAACGGCCTGTGCCACGCGACGCTGATACTTCAAAGAAGTACCCGTGATGCGACGAGGCAAAATTTTACCCTGCTCATTGAGGAACTTCTTGAGGAATTCAGGATCCTTGTAGTCAATATACTTGATACCGCTCTTTTTGAAACGGCAATACTTCTTTTTCTTAACGTCAACAGTAGGCGGCGTTAAATAACGAATTTCAGACTGTGCTTGTGCCATTGCTTAATCCTCCTTTTTTGATTTGATGTTACGACGTTTTTCTGCATACTGTGCAGCGTACTTTTCGAGTTTAACCGTGAGATAGCGAAGAACGCGTTCGTCACGACGGAAAGCTACTTCCAACTTCTCGATTACTTGAGGTTCAGCCTTGAACTCTACCAATTCGTAGAAACCAGTTGATTTTTTCTGAATTGGATAAGCCATCTTTTTGAGGCCCCAGCATTCGTCATTGATAATCTCAGCGCCTTGTGCGGTAAGAATACCCTTGAACTTTTCAACCGCCTCCTTCATCTGTTGGTCAGACAAAACGGGAGTCATTATGAAGACGGTTTCGTACTGATTCATCATAATAGTGAATGAATTAATATGTTGTTATTGCAAAATTGCGGTGCAAAGTTACATTAAATATTTGAATTGACAAAATCCCCCAACATTTCTTTGATGGGGATGACTGAAATTCCGACGGATTTTCCCAAGATTACTGGCGTTAACCACTCCCAAAGGACAATGTATAGACAAAACGAGAGGGCATACCACTCGGGGACGCCCTCTCTCAGTTTTCAATAACCAAAGAAAATTAAGCTTCAACAGGAGCTTCTTCGCCTTCAGCCTGCTCTTCGCTTTCTTTTGCAGCAGCTTCAGCTTGAGCCTGTGCGGCAGCAGCTTTCTTTTCAGCCACCTTTTCAGCGATCTTTTCGTTCACTTTTTTCTCAGCCTCAAGGCGAGCAGCGGCGTCAGCCTTCTTTGACTCGGCGTTCTTGCTTGCAGCAGCAGCGGCCTTAGAGTCTTTTTCCTGCTTCCATGCCTCGAACTTTGCCTGTGCAGCAGCTTCGTCGAATGCGCCCTTACGAACACCACCATTGAGGTGCTTCATGAGCATAACGCCTTCTGATGAGAGAATGTTGCGAACGGTGTCTGTTGGCTGTGCACCACACTCTACCCAGTGGAGAGCGCGTTCAAAATTCAAATCGATTGTGGCAGGATTGGTATTAGGATTGTAGGTACCAATCTTTTCAGTGTACTTACCATCACGTGGTGCTCTAACGTCAGCAATAACAATGCTGTAAAAAGCATAGCCCTTACGGCCATGACGCTGCAATCTGATTCTTGTTGCCATTTTGTTTTTTTGTTGTTTTAGATATTGAACATAGCGCTGCTATCTCGTAACAGCGCTGCAAAGTTACGTCTTTTTCTGATATGACAGGCCATCCTTACCACATTTTTTTGCGTAAGACACTAAATTATAGGTCAATGTCATATTTTTCAGGAACACCTCATTAAAAAAAACGCTGTACCAACACTATCATTCAAAAAAATCGTAACTTTGCCGACTGATAGAATGGTCTGTCAAGGCTGGCTTGATAGAATAGTGCATACGGTCGCGTCAAACAATGTGTTGGTGTGGGGCAGATAGATGCTCTCATCACAAATAGATGCTCTCATCACGTGAATAGTTAAGGATGTCAAGGCTCAGATTTTATTATGGTGCTCTGGCTGTTTTGCAAACGGCTTGAAAGGAGAAACATGGCTAAGGTTTACACGCTACGTGCTTAACCGTAAGCGCTCTTCTTTTGTTAAGGCATTGCATTGTGCTTGTGAAATGGTCCATTCCGAAACGCTGTATGTGTATCAATGACAAACGATTAACAATTAAATATATGTGTCATGTCAGAAACTAAGTACATTTTTGTTACTGGCGGTGTTGCGTCATCGCTTGGAAAGGGAATCATCTCGTCTTCAATTGGCAAATTGCTGCAAGCCAGAGGATACAACATCACTATCCAAAAGTTTGACCCTTACATCAATATAGACCCAGGAACCCTGAACCCCTATGAACATGGGGAATGCTACGTAACAGATGACGGCCAGGAAACAGACTTGGACTTAGGACACTATGAACGCTTCACGGGTATTCACACGACGCGCAACAATAATGTCACAACGGGTCGAATCTATCAAAGCGTGATTGAGAAAGAGCGCAAAGGAGACTACCTGGGAAAAACTATACAAGTGATTCCTCACATCACTGACGAAATCAAGCGCGACATGCTCTTCCTCGGGAAAAAGCATCATTACGATTTTGTCATCACTGAAATTGGTGGTACCGTCGGCGACATTGAAGGTTTGCCTTTTTTGGAGACAATCCGACAAATGAAATGGGAATTGGGAAACAACGCCGTTTGCATCCATCTAACATACGTGCCCTATCTCGCTGCGGCTGGCGAACTGAAAACGAAGCCGACGCAGCATTCTGTAAAGGAACTGCAGAGCCTGGGTATCCAGCCAGATATCTTGGTATTACGAACAGAGCACGAATTGGATGCAGGACTGAGAAGGAAGGTTGCCAATTTCTGCAACGTCTCTCCGGAGGCAGTGGTTCAAAGCATCGACCAACCAACCATTTATGAAGTGCCACTACGCATGCAAGAGCAGGGGCTTGACGCCACCATTCTGCGAAAGTTGAACATGCCTGTTGGCGACACCCCGGAATTGGGACCTTGGCGTGCTTTTCTGGAACGCAGACATAAAGCAACAAAAACCGTAAATATTGGTCTTGTGGGAAAATACGACTTGCAGGATGCCTACAAAAGTATCCTTGAATCCCTCTCGCAAGCTGGCACATATAACGACTATAAGGTCAAAACACATTTCATCAACAGCGAAAAACTGACTGAGGAAAATGTGGCAGAGCAACTGGACCGCATGTCGGGCATTATCATTTGTCCAGGATTCGGCCAACGCGGCACTGAGGGGAAGTTAATCGCTGCAAAATATTGTCGCGAAAAAGACAAGCCCACTTTCGGCATTTGTCTGGGCATGCAGATGATGGTCATTGAATTTGCACGCAATGTCTTGGGCTATGCCGATGCAAACAGCGTTGAGATGGACGCCAAGACGCAACACAACGTCATAGACATCATGGAAGACCAAAAGAATCTCACCAATATGGGAGGCACCATGCGCTTGGGCGGCTACGAATGCCAACTCAAAAAAGGCAGCAAGGTGCGCGAGATTTATGGTAAAGAAATTATCCGTGAACGCCATCGCCATCGCTATGAATTCAACAATGAATACCGCGAGGAATATGAGAAAAACGGCATGATATGTGTCGGTGTCAATTCCGAATGTAACCTGGTTGAAATCGTTGAAATACCCGCGCTCAAATGGTATATCGGAACGCAATTCCATCCAGAATACTCCAGCACAGTGTTGAATCCGCATCCGCTTTTTGTTGATTTTGTCAAGACGGCCATTTCAACATTGGAAACAGGAAAAGCATGACACCTCCTTCAAAATAACACAAACAAAAAACATACATTACCAAGTAGGTGGTCAGAAATAATGCTCTTGGCATATATTTTATAAAAATATTTTGACCACCTACTTATATATCGACTAAAATAACACTTTAGGAACGAACAAATTAACCAATAAATTACTCACTGAATAATAATGGACAAAAACACTATTATCGGATTACTTCTAATTGTTGCCGTGATGTTTGGATACGGGTACTACAACAGCAGTCAGCGCCCCCAAGAAACTCTGGTAAACACAACGCAAAGCGTTGCTAAGGAAAACACACAAACTGCTACGGCGGCACAGAAGCAAAAGGAGGAACCCACCATCGACTCCACAAAAATTTTTGCCGCTCATGCTGTTGAAAGAGACAGCATCATCGGCAAAGAGCCGCAGTACGTCACCCTCAAGAATAAAAACATCACTGTCAGCATTAACCGCGTCGGCGGAATGATTTACGGTGTCAAACTCAACAATTACCGCAGCTACAGTGATTTCCACGAGAATCGCGATATTCCGTTGCAACTCTACGACAAGAATTATGCGCATCTTGACATCGCTCTGCCTTTGCAGGAAGGCGTTTTAAACACAAAGGATTATGTATTTACGCCTGTTGACATAAAAGATTCCACAAGCGTAACTATGCAAATGGTTGGCCGCGACAGTAGCTTTTTTGCAATCAGATACAATCTGTTGCCAGGCGACAACTACATGATGAATGTTGAAATCATCACGTCTGGCATCAAAAAGCATCTGGCCGTAAACGCTTCAAACGCTATTGTTCTTGACTGGAAGCAGAAGATTCAGCAATATGAGAAGGGCGAATATTTTGAAAATCAATATTCAACCATCACGTACAAGCTCCATAACGATGATACAAAGAAGATCAGTGAACATGGAACGGAAAGAGAGACGGCGGAAAGCGCTGTCGATTGGGTGGCATTCAAAAATCAGTATTTCAGTAGCGTCTTGATTGCACCAAAGAGCGAGTTTACAAATGTAAACATGGAGAGCGTTGAACTTAAAGACGAACCAGGATTCTTAAAGGATTATCACGCCACCATGAATTTGCCCATTGCTTCAGACAATGCACAGGCAACGACCCTGCAATTCTATTTCGGACCAAACAGCTTCAACCTGCTGAAGTCGATGGACAAGAACAAACTGGGAGAAAAGGACTATGACCTTGAAGACCTGGTTTATCTCGGATGGCCCCTTTTTAAATGGATCAACCGCTTCTTCACCATCTATGTGTTTGACTTCCTGACCAGTCTCGGCCTGCCAATGGGCATTGTGTTGCTCCTCATCACCATCTTGCTCAGAGTCATCGTGTACGTCCCGACCAAGAAGAGCTTCTTGAGCAGCGCGAAGATGCGTGTGCTTCGTCCGAAGATCGATGAGATTAGCATGAAATATCCCAACAAGAATGATGCCATGAAGAAGCAGCAGGAAACCATGGCATTGTATTCCCAGTATGGCGTCAGTCCGATGGGTGGATGTTTACCGGCATTGATTCAGATGCCTATCTGGATTGCGATGTTCAACTTTGTGCCAAATGCCATTGAGCTTCGCCAGCAAGGTTTCCTCTGGGCTGATGATTTGTCAACCTACGACAGCGTATGGGACTTCGGGACAAACGTATGGGGCATCGGCGACCACCTCAGCTTGTTCTGCCTCCTTTTCTGTGCGACCAACTTCATTTACAGTTTCATGACCATTCGCCAGCAGCGCGAGTCGATGTCGGGAGAACAAGCGCAACAGATGAAGATGATGCAATGGATGATGTATCTCATGCCCGTCATGTTCTTCTTCATGTTCAACCGTTATTCAGCTGGTCTGAACTATTATTACTTCATTTCTCTTTTGGCCAGTTCCTTGACCATGTGGTACCTGCGCAAACGCACCGACGATGCCAAACTGCTGGAAAAACTGGAAGCTAATTATCAGGCCAACAAAAACAACCCTAACAAAAAAGCAAAGGGATTGGCTGCAAGATTTGAAAACATGCAGAAACTGGCGGAACAAATGAATGCCGAGCGCAACAACGCCGCCAACAAGCATTAAGTAATACCCAAGGAAGTAAGTTCCGCAATTTTGATAGTTCGTAAAGCTTCATTTACATGCTCCTCAAAATTGCGGAAGTTATTTTTTCAAGAAGGCGCTAAGGTTGAATCCCATATGCACATACAAAAAAGAATTCATCTCCCGCCATCCACGGAACCATCCTCCCCAACAAAACAATTGATAACTTAACCATACAATGAACTTTAAAACCATGCTTATGTCTGCCGCGCTAATGACGGGCACCATGCAAATCCATGCACAAGGCAGCGATGCTGCTACGGTTGTGGTTGAAAAGCCCCATGCAGACTTGTCCTCTGGACGACTGACCCCTGAATCCTTATGGAGCATGGGGCGTATCGGAAATGTCTCTTCTACGACCGACGGTAAAGTGATAACGTATGCCGTTACTTACTACGACATCAAGTCGAATAAAGGCAACAGCGTTATTTACGTAAAAGACCTTCAAACCGACAAAACCCATGCAATCTTTAATGGAGGCAATTCGCCGGTGTTCATCAAGAACGGAAAAGAAATAGCCTTCTTGTCTTCACGCAACGGATCATCACAAGTATGGTCAGTCGGTATCGACGGAAAAAATGCACGCCAGATTTCCCACGCGCAAAAAGACGTTGAAGGATTCTTATTCTCGCCCGATGAGAAGAAAGTCATCTTGATCCACAGCGTCGACAACAATACTGTCATCGAAAAAAAAGAAAATGACCTACCATTGGCAACAGGCATGGTCATCAACGATTTGATGTACAAGCATTGGGATCAATACAACACCTCCTCCCCCCACCCATTCATCGCCGATTTCGATGGCGCCTCTAACATCTCTGAAGGCACCGATATGCTGGAGGGAGAACCCTTTGAATGCCCGATGCTCCCATTTGGCGGTGTTGAACAACTGGCGTGGAGCCCAGATTCAAAAAGCATTGCATACACTTGCCGAAAGAAGGTTGGAAAGGAATACGCAACAAGCACAGACAGCGACATCTTCCTTTACGATTTATCTAACAAAACAACAAAAAATCTTTGTAAGCCAAGCAATTATGCAGCACCTTCTGTCATTTACACCAAGACATTACAAGACCAAAGCGTCAACAAGACAGAGACAGGCTGCAATGTAGGATACGACCAAAATCCTCAGTTCTCGCCCAACGGACGCTACATTGCCTGGACAAGCATGGAACGCGATGGATACGAAAGCGACCGCACACGCCTCTGTGTCTATGACTTCAAGACAGGAACAAAGTCATACGTAACGGAAGTATTTGAAAGTGGCGTCAACGAATTCGGATGGGACGCCGACAACAACCACATTTTCTTCAGCGGCGTATGGCATGGCCAAACCCAATTATATCGCACGGATCTTAAGGGGCATGTCAAGCAACTGACCAACGACACCTGCGATTATTCATTGGTTCAAGTCATTTCGAGCAAGCTCCTGTTGGCAAAGCGCCAAAGCATGCAACGCGCTGACGAAGTCTATCTGGTTAATGTCAGAAAAGACAAGGGATTTGCACATCAGGTAACTTTTGAAAACAAGAATTTCTATGACAACTTGGAATGGGGCGATGTCAAGGCACGCTGGGTGAAAACTGTCGATGGGAAGCAAGAGCTTTGCTGGGTGATTTATCCTCCCAAATTCGACGCATCAAAGAAATATCCAGCCTTGCTGTTCTGCGAAGGCGGCCCGCAGTCGCCTGTAAGCCAGTTCTGGAGCTTCAGATGGAACATGCAAATCATGGCGGCAAACGATTACATCGTCATTGCCCCCAATCGCCGCGGCCTCCCCGGCTTTGGCATGGAATGGCTGGAAGAGATTTCTGGTGACTACACAGGACTTTGCATGCAAGACTATCTCTCGGCCATCGATGACCTCTGCAAGGAAACATACGTAGACAAAGAACGACTGGGAGCCGTTGGCGCCAGCTTCGGCGGATTCAGTGTCTATTGGCTGGCCGGCAACCATAACAAGCGTTTTAAGGCATTCATCGCACACGACGGCATCTACAACACGCAACAGCAATATGTTGAAACCGAGGAACTGTGGTTCCCCAACTGGGATTTAAAATCAGCCCCTTGGGAAAAAACAGCCGCCGGCGAAATGCAGAAAGCCTATGCCACCTCTCCGCATCTTTATGTAGACAAATGGGACACCCCCATTTTGTGCATCCACGGTCAGAAAGATTTCAGAATCGAATACACACAAGCCGAAAGCGCCTTCACGGCTGCACGCATGAGAGGAATAGACGCACAAATGCTGCTTTTCCCTGATGAAAACCATTGGGTGTTGAAGCCGCAAAACGGCATCCTCTGGCAGCGCACCTTCTTCCGCTGGCTCAACAAATATCTCAAGAAGTAAACAACAATCAGAAAGCAGGCGGCAAGGGAGACTGGAATCAGTTGCCATTGAAGCGTTTCTGCGCTCAGCCATCTGTCCCTACCAACAAGAGCAAATGGCACTGAGCGCTCCCCACAAAGCACTCAAGGCGCACTCGTTTTCCGCAACAGCCTCACCCCGATAGTCCACTTAGTAATGGTGAAACAATAAGTAGATCAATATTGACAGGGTATAAGAATACAACTCCTTATCCCTCAAAATTGTTCAACTCATTCTTTACCCATTACATAATTTATAGTATAACAACAATGACACAAACTCTTCAAAACAAACTGAGCAATTCAAAAAAAGCCCGCTGGACAGCGCTTATCTTAGTCAGCATCACCATGATGTTGGGCTATTTCTTCACCGACGTCATGTCTCCGTTGGAACCATTGCTGACAGAAGCCCGCGGACTGACAGAAGCCCAGGGAGGAACAGGCTTCGGTTTGGGATGGACATCCGACGAGTATGGCTTCTTCTCCGGAGCCTATGGTTATTTCAACGTATTTCTCCTCCTCCTCTTCTTGGGCGGAGTCATTCTCGACAAATTCGGCATACGCTTCACCGGCATCATGTCAACCATCTTGATGTTCCTCGGCGCAATCCTCAAATGGTATGCTGTCTCACACAACTTTGAAGGAACTATCAATGTCCCGTTCTTTGGCGAATATCAAACCCAAGTTGTGTTGGCGGCCACAGGATTCGCCATTTACGGTGTCGGATGTGAAATCGCAGGTGTCACCGTGACAAAAATTCTTGTGAAGTGGTTCACAGGTCACGAACTGGCATTGGCTATGGGACTTCAAGTTGCCTTGGCACGTATCGGAACAGCCTGTACATTGGCCTACTCTTTGCCATTCGCCATGGGAAAACACATTGAATACGTGGACACACATTCCGTGGGAGACTTCTTTGCCAACATCAATGCCGGCATCATCAATGGTTTGACGTCCTTAAAGGATTTTTTAGGGCTTTCCTCTGGTGTTCAGGCATCAGTGGCCTTGGGCGCCGCCATGTTGTGCATCGGCATGATTGCCTATCTTGTTTATTGCGTTATGGACAAGAAGGAAGATGCCTCCGCAGCAGCAATCCAAGCAGAAAATGAAGAAGGATTCAAATTCTCCGACCTAAAAATTCTCTTTTGCAACAGAGGATTTTGGTACATCGCTGTGCTCTGTCTGATGTTCTATGCGGGCGTATATCCCTTCTTGAAATTCGCAACCAAACTCATGGTCATGAAATACAGCGTTCCAGAAAGTACGGCAGGTCTGATTCCTGCCATGTTGCCGTTTGGAACAATCTTCCTGACGCCGATTTTCGGAAGCATCTACGACAAGTTCGGTAAAGGCGCAACCCTCATGCTCATCGGCAGCGTGCTGCTCACCATTGTCCACGTGACACTTGCCCTGCCGCTCAACTCATGGATCATTGCCATCATCGCCATGACCGTGCTGGGCATCGCCTTCGGCTTAGTCCCTTCTGCGATGTGGCCGTCCGTGCCCAAGATCATCCCGATGGAATACCTCGGCACAGCCTACGCGCTCATTTTCTATATCCAAAACATCGGCCTTGCCCTTGTTCCCGTCTGGATTGGAAAAGTCAATCAAGCCAACACAATGACCGACGGGAAAACCATTGACTATACGGAATCCATGACCATTTTTGCCTTCTTCGGCGTGGTGGCCATCATCATTTCCCTTCTTCTGATTTTTGAAGACAAACGCAAAAAATACGGGTTGGAAAAACCTAATATCGAAAGAAACTGACAGGGGGTTGCCAATCCTCAAGGCCTGAATCAATAAGATGTCATAAACGAAGGGAGGGGCGTTCTGAAACGACAGCAGAACGTCCCTTCTCATATATAAAGACTTCTGCGAAAGTTATTTGTTTACCCTCCCCCGCCCCAATCTCTGCCTATTATCTCTGCCTATTAAAAGACTCGTCTATATTTAGAGATTTAAAATTCGGAGAATCCAATAAAAATTCTTATATTTGCGTGTTTTTAGCGGAATCAATTCCGACACGGTCTGAAGATAGACTCGTCTGTGATATTTCAAGATTCTATTTTGTAGTTCCAGACGGTGCTACTAGATACCAGAAATCGGAATACTCAAAAACATATAAAGAAAATTATCAAGAAATGAATCCAATATTTATAGCCGGTCCGTGTGTGATTGAATCAGCAAGCCTGTTGGATGAAGTGGCGAAACAACTCATCTGCATCAAAAACAAGTTCAATGTTGAGGTGTATTTTAAGGCGTCGTTTGACAAGGCCAACCGCACTTCCATCCATTCGTTCCGCGGACCTGGCCTTGAAAAAGGCCTGCAAATGCTGGCCGACATCAAAGAACGCTACGCCCTCCCCCTGCTGACAGATATCCATGAAAGCTATCAGGCCGCCGCAGCTGGCGAGGTTGTCGATGTGTTGCAAATCCCCGCTTTCCTCTGTCGGCAGACTGATCTTCTCGTAGAAGCCGCCAAGACGGGGCGCATTGTAAACATCAAAAAGGCGCAGTTTCTCTCGGGTGAAGACATGAAATATCCCGTTGAAAAATGCCGTGAGGCAGGAGCGAATGAAGTTTGGCTGACGGAACGCGGCAACGTCTATGGCTACAACAATCTTGTTGTAGACTTCCGCAATATTCCAATAATGAAGCCTTTGGCCGACCGCGTCATCATGGACTGCACGCATAGCGTGCAACGTCCCGGCGGCGGAAATGGAAGCACAAGCGGCGACCGCCAATTTGTGCCAGCCATGGCCATGGCTGCAAAGGCTTTTGGCGCAGAGGGCTATTTTCTGGAAACGCATCCCGACCCAAACAGGGCTTTGAGCGACGGCCCTAACATGTTGCCGCTTGAAAATCTCCCCGCCTTGGTGGGCGACTTGCTGAAATAACCTCCGAAACGACGACGTTTATCACCATGCGGGAAACGCGGGCGGTTCATGCAGGAAAGGCGAATTGAAAGATGTTGTTTTTGAACGCCCCCGAATGAATCATCCAGAAAACCGTTTTCTTCAGAGTTCTATCCCCCACGCGCGAAGACGAATGGGGCTAATGTGGGGTTGCTTCGCTAGCAGCTTCTGCACGAATAGCTACGCTCCACAACAGCAAGACCCGCATAAAATCGTTTCAAACATATATATATATGACCACACATGCTTAATTTTGAATTATGAGTAAATGGACTGAAACAGCCATCAAATGCTTGCGCGATGAAAGCGAAGCATTGTTGGAACTGATACCTTACATTGATGAAAGTTTTGACAAGACCATTGAACTGATACTGAAATGCAAGGGCAAACTTATTGTCACTGGCGTCGGGAAAAGCGGACACATCGGTGCCAAAATTGCCGCTACATTGTCGAGCACGGGCACTCCGAGTTTTTTCATCAACCCCTTGGACGCATTTCATGGTGACTTGGGCGTCATCATGAAAGACGACGTGGTTTTGGCCATTTCAAATTCAGGACAGACAGACGAGTTGCTCCGCTTCCTGCCCTATCTTCTCGAACGGGAAATTCCTGTAATTGGGATGAGCGGCAATCCGGAATCTTTGTTGGCAAAATATTCCACGACACATTTGAATACCGCCGTGACGCACGAGGCATGTCCCCTCGGTCTGGCTCCAACCTCCTCAACCACTGCGGCCCTTGCAATGGGCGATGCCTTGGCTTGCGCCTTGATTGTGGCCAGAGGATTCAAAGCGTCTGATTTTGCACAATTTCATCCGGGAGGAACCCTCGGACGCCGTTTGCTGACTAAGGCAAAAGACGTGATGCGAACAGATGACCTTCCTGTCATATCTCCCGACATGAAATTGGGCGAAGCCGTGATTCATGTGAGCCGCGGACGTCTGGGCTTATGTGTGGCTGTGAGCAACGAAAAAATCTGCGGTCTTGTGACAGACGGCGACATTCGTCGCGCCATGGAGAAATCGCAAGATGTGTTCTTCAAACGAACCGTGGCCGACATCATGTCGGTACACCCAAAATGTGTCGGACCTGAAACGAAAATCACGGAAATCGAACGCATTTTCCAGCAGTTTAAAATCCATTCTGTATTAGTGGTTGACGCCGACAACCATCTGCTCGGCATTGTCGACTCGTTCCGGGCAATGATCTGATTTCGGTGCCAATGAGATGGCTGGATTTGCAACCAGTGTGCCCCCAAACGCGCTCTACATTGAAACACCCCTAAACGTAATTCAGATCATTTACCTATGACGAATGGCAGAAAAAAAAATCCCAACAGAGGACATCACAACAAATCTCTTTCCGTTGGGTGCCCTGCGAATATAAGCGAAAACTTTTTGCGGCATACACTTCTCGTGGTATTAGTATCCGCAGCAATGTTCCTCCCCTCCTTGCTGCATGCCTCGCCGGCAGAAGACGAACGGCCTTCTGTCTCCTTTCCGCATCCAGAATGGCTGGACTCCACATGTGAGAGGGAACAACGGGTTGACTCAATGGTTGCCCTCTATCTCTCAAAAGAATGGCACGTTAATTTTTCATCAAACAACCGCATAACGGTTTTCAAGCGCGGTCAAGAAAAATTCGACGACCTCTTTGAGGCCATCAGGCAGGCACGGAGTAGCATACATTTAGAATACTTCAATTTTCGAAACGATTCCATATCTCAGCAATTGTTCACGCTATTGGCTGAATGCGCATCGAGGGGCGTAAAGGTACGGGCGCTTTTCGATGGATTTGGCAACAGTTCGAATAACCGTCCTTTAAAACAGAAGCACCTTGAAATGCTGCGTGAACACGGCATCGAAATTTATGAGTTCGATCGCGTCCGCTTTCCCTGGATAAACCATGCACTCCACCGCGACCACCGCAAAATCGTTGTGATAGATGGTCTCGTTGCCTATACCGGCGGCATGAATGTGGCTGATTATTACATCAACGGAAAGGCCGAATTCGGAGAATGGCGTGACATACATGCACGCATAGAAGGCGACGCTGTTGCTGATTTGCAGAGCGTTTTTTTGGACTTTTGGAACAAGGTGACAAAGCAGAATATTCATGGAACCGAATACTATCCAGGTGAACGTGATGCACGCCGCTTTTTCGCGAATCTGAAAGCCGACACGTCGGTTTCCTCAGGAGGGAAAGTCATTGGCGTTGTCAATCGCGACGTTAAAGAAACACCGCGTATCATACACGACACCTTCCTGAAAATCATCAACAATTCAAAAAAACAGATTCAGATTATCAACCCTTACTTCACCCTCTGCGGACATATCAAAAGAGCTTTGAAGCGGGCTTGCAAAAGAGGTGTTGACGTGCAGATAATGGTGTCTGAAAAAAGCGACATCCCCATAACGCCACGCATCGTTGAACACAACGTACGCCAACTGATGAAAGCTGGGGCGAAGGTCTATTTTTTTCAGGGCGGTTTCCATCACAGCAAAATCATGATGGCCGACAGCGCATGCAGCTTTATCGGTTCGGCCAATCTCAACAGCCGCAGTTTGTCGTTCGACTATGAGTGTAACCTTTTTATAGCCGACAAGGCGACAACGGCGGAATTACAGAAGATTTTCGAGACAGATAAGGAGCAACGTTGTTTCCTTCTGACGCCGCAACGCTGGAAATCCTTTTCCCGTTGGCACCGTCTGCAAGGACACCTATTCCGCGTGCTTGCGCCAGTCGTAGACAACAATTGATTCTGCTTTTGTTTCAGATGTCACCCTTGAAGATGAGATGCGCCTTCTCCGACAAGGACGCTTTTGGGGTCTCTCCATAGAGAAAAATCAAGACACCTACTACGCATAGACTTTCTTGTCTTGATTTTCTGTATATATTTATAAGTAATTGTAAAACAGCTCCTTACTCCAAAAATTGGTCAAATTATGTTTTCACCATTACTTACTGACCATCTTCAGAAGGGAGAACATTCTATATAATACATCCTGCTTAAAAATTAGTTCAACAACAAATGGGCGAACAGTCATTAACAATAACAAAAGGGGTTGCAGCCGTTTTCATCGTTCTGTCCCTGTCGGGGGCTCCCGTGTTTCTTCGCGATTCCCTCTCCCAATTCTCCCTGCCCCTTCTGATGCTTTGTACGGGGTATTCCTTAAGCAACAGCAAACATGAAAACGCAGATACGTTCCTCGGTGCAAGCGTGAGAACGATCTATTGGCCGTTTTGGTGTTGGAGTCTATTTTTCCTTGTGACACACAATTTATTTTCATGGTTGCACATTGTCAATGCTCCCGCATATAGCGGCCATGATCTCTTCCAGAGACTTTGGAACATCACGTTTTGTATGTCGGACTTCGACGGGGAACTCGCAATGTTATTTTGGATTTTCAGGGCCCTCCTCGTTGCAAGCGTGTTCCAATTCTTCTGCTTCAAACTATTCAGGCACATCCGTCCGGCAGATTCCATAGAAAAAACCGCCTACATTGTTGCCGCAGGTGCTTTCGTTTTGACAATTTGGCAGCAACTTTCAGGACTCAGCATCGCGATTCTTCCCGATGGCGGGTGGCGCGAAATGCTCTCTGCCATTCTCGTTGGTATCGGTTTTTCCTTCGGATTGACTTCACACCGCCTACGCCTCAATATCCCGGTTCTGGCCGCCTGTTTTCTTGTATCAATGCTGGGAGCCATTTATTGCCCCTGGAACATGACAAACGGCGTTAATGCAACGCATCTGTTTATCCTCCTTCCTTCCTGGCTCTGCGCTTTCGTGCTCATACGCGCGCTTTCAAATGCGCTCTGTCGCAAGCCCAACTTGCTTGCCTCAGGTTTGACTGTCATCGGCAAACATGCACTCAGCATCATCGCCTTCACTCCTCTCTCCTTCAAGTTTGTCGCAGCCATAGGGGCAGCGTGCTGCGGCCTTCCCTGGAGCACCGTCGGCGGAGTTTCCCTCCCAGTTCCCTCCGCAGGCGTCATCCTTTGGCCCTTCGCCTTTATAGCAGGTATCTGCCTCCCCATTATTGTGACATATACTTATCGACGCATCGACAAAAGAGTGGATATGTCCTTCGGCAACATCCTGCGCATGCTGCTGACCCTAACCATCACGCTCGCAGTCTTCGCAGCAAAAACAGTCAGATATGTCGCAAGGAAAATCTATGACGGCATTCTCGCCACAGCCACCGCTCTCAAAGACATCGTCAAGGCTTCAAGTCCGAAAGAAGAATAAACGCATTCCACGCGAAGAGCACATTTCAAACCGCAACAAGAATGAGACCAACGAGAAAAAATACACTTGGGCAAACACCAAAGCTCAGTCATGCTCCCTGTGACAAACCGCTTTCTTCGCAGGCCTCCCTGCGCGTTTTGTTTCCAGAGAGTATTCTTGGCGTCTTTCTGCTATTTGTTGTGGTCGTCATGTACAAACGCATAGGCATGAGCAACGAATCGATTCTGCATACCACGTCAGCCGCTCTCTTGCCACTGCTTTTTAAGCCTTTTGCGATATCAATGGCCGGCCGTCTGCACATCAGCCACACAGCAACTCGCCTTGGCTTCTTCCTGGCCTTTGTCTTTCTGCTCACAATGGCCCACGGCATCAAAAACGCCGCTTCAAATATCCAATATTTCTCGCTTTTTTCATTGGCAATTTCCTTCTGTCTCATCAGCAACACGAGACCCCTCTGCACTGTCAACGCCCCAGCTGCAGCAACTGACGCTCCGTGGCGAAAATGCGCCATCTCCTACGAAATTGCTATACTCGCCCTTATGGGCGGCCTTGTTATGTTCGCGGGCGTTCTGGAGGTCTACACTCGACAACCCAGAACATCATGGGCCGTATCGTGCGTCGTCATGGCCATTTTCCTGCTTTCTCTTTCCCTGTACCGTCACTTCAGCACCATACGCCACGGGAGCGCCGAGGCATGCAACAAGTACTCATTTCTCTCCGCAGAACCTTCTTCTGCGCCTATGGCCGACAAACTGAGACACCTATGGCACACGACATGCATCATCGTATGTTTTCTACCCCTCTTCTTCTCGCTTCGTCTTCTCCCTCTTTTCCTCTTAGACCGTGAAAGCGCTGGCGGACTTGGTTTTTCCACATCCGACACAGGGCTGCTACAAGGCTGCATTGCTGTTGCCGGCCTTTTGGTTGGCGCTGCCATCGGGAGAAAAGTCATTCAGCGTTATGGCCAAAAGAACACCTTGGCCCCCATGTCTCTGCTGCTCTCACTTGTCAATGCCGTGAGCATCCTCCTTGCCTACCAACAGTTCAGCTCACTTCCGCTTGTTGGCATCTGCCTGTTTGTCGCCTGCTGTGGCGTGGGAGCATCGTCCATCAGTCTTCTGAAATGGCAAATCATGGTTTCCAACAATAATACACAAAACTATACCTGCCATGCTGACACAACGACAGCCGCCGCTGGAATGATTCTCTCAGGCCTCATTTCCGCATACCTGCTGCCACTTGGATATTTAAACGCCTTCATCCTGCTCACCGGCCTCCTTGCCCCTCTTTCGTTTCTTGCAGCCTCCTTCATGCGCACGCGTTTGCCGAAAGAAACAAAAAGGGAAACAACGATAACTGACTCGTGACGATGAAAGACTAATTGCCATTTTGCAGCTGATATTCAAAGCGAATACCTGAGCGCAAAATGGCAATTATTTTTTTCAATCAGTGACCCCCACTCACAATATGTGTACCTTACAGGTAGGAAATGGGGACATTTGTACCCTGGGTGTTACCCTGTGGGCTGCTGGGCCCCGCGTAGGGCCGCAGACAAGGCTTTTTCCGCACAATCTCAATCAACTTAATACTCCACCTTGTCCGTTTTCTTCCGCCAACTGTCAAAAATGCCCATCGCTTCATCGCGCATCATCTCTGTAGTGTTCAAACGCCTGTCGGCAGGCTTCAAGTCGAGTTCTTTGTAGATGAAGTCATCGTCGAAGCCGGCATCTGCGGCATCTTTTTTAGTACAAGCAAAGTAAAGACGGTCTAAATGTGCCCAATATATAGCTCCCAAACACATGGGGCAGGGTTCGCACGAAGAGTAAATTTCACAGCCTTCCAAAGAAAACGTGCCAAGCTTGTCGCAGGCTGTGCGTATGGCCGATACTTCGGCATGCGCAGTCGGGTCGTGATTGACGGTCACGCGGTTGACACCTGTTGCAAGAACCTTCCCGTTCTTTGCAATGACAGCACCAAACGGGCCACCGCCATTTTCCACATTCTCATTTGCCAGGCGAATGGCCATGGCCATCAATTCTTGTTTGTCCATAGTTTTATTGTTTTGAAAGCACCATTGTATCAGTGATCAATTGCAGCAGGATTTTCCATATCGGAACAAATTTACTCAAGAGTTTCGGATTTACCAACGACAGCATGCAAAAAAATCAAAAGACTATATGGCATGCCTTTGCTTTTGGCCTTTTCATTGTTTACGGCCGGTTCTGCCTGTAGAGGTATTTTTGACACCAATACTCCTTGTCTGCCTCGCTTTTTTTATGTCTGAGGCTGGACTTTCCAGGAAAAATGAATAACTTTGCGATAAACGAACTATTAACTCATTTGGAACAATGGATATAATTGAAAGATTCTTGAAGTACGTCAGCATAGACACACAGTCGGCTGAAGACACAGGGAAAACGCCAAGCACCAACAAGCAATGGGACTTGGCACATTATTTGAAAGACGAACTGGAAAGCATCGGACTTGAAGATGTTGAGCTTGACGAACTGGGTTATCTCTATGCAACGTTGCCTGCCAATACGGAGAAAGAAATACCGACCATCGGATTCATCTCACACATGGACACCAGTCCTGATTGCTCCGGCAATGAAGTCAAACCACGGATTGTTGAAAAATACGATGGCAGAGATATCGTTCTCGATGGAGGAAACAACATTGTCACGTCGCCACAGAAATTCCCAGAACTTCTGGACCACGTTGGAGAAGACATCATCGTCACCGACGGACACACCCTGCTGGGAGCAGACGACAAGGCTGGCATTGCGGAAATAGTTCAAGCCATGGTTTACCTGCTGGAACATCCAGAGATTAAACACGGCAAAATTCGTGTGGCCTTCAATCCCGACGAAGAAATCGGTTTGGGAGCACATCATTTCGATGTAAAAAAATTTGGATGCGACTGGGGCTATACCATGGACGGTGGTGAAATCGGAGAATTGGAATATGAAAATTTCAACGCTGCCTCTGCAAAAATCTGTGTTTCCGGCGTCAGCGTCCATCCTGGCTATGCCAAAGGTAAAATGATCAATGCCGCCCGCGTTGCAACAGAATTTGCTTCTCTGCTTCCCATGACAGAAACGCCAGAAGCCACTGTTGAATTTGAGGGCTTTTACCACCTGCTCGGAATGGAAGGAAACGTGGAACGCGCAACACTATCATACATTATTCGCGACCACAACCGGCAAAAATTTGAAGCCCGCAAACAAACCATGATAAAAGCGGCTGAATGGTTGAATGAAAAATACGACAGCCAAATTGTTGAAGTGGAAATCAAGGACCAATACTATAACATGCGCGAAAAAATCGAACCAGTTATGCACGTCATTGATATTGCAAAGGATGCCATGAAGGAAGCGGGAGTCACTCCAAAAGTTCGTGCCATACGCGGAGGAACCGATGGTGCGCAACTTTCTTTCATGGGGTTGCCTTGTCCCAATATTTTCGCCGGCGGACTTAACTTCCACGGCCCGCACGAATTTCTGCCAATTCCATCGCTGAAGAAGGCAAGCGAGGTCGTCGTAAAGATTTGCGAACTGACTGCCAAGCGCAAACTTTGAAGTCATTTATCAATGGCGAAAGAACAAGTTGACCATTATTTGAAAACGCACTCTTTGGCGGAGTGCGTTTTCATTTAGTAATGATGAAAGAATAAGTTGAACCATTTTGACCAGTATATTTCCTCTTTAGGAATTTGGAAGAGGGAGCATAGCGGACTATATGACCGACGACAAACACCCCAAGCGGCCAAAAGAAATAACATAAGAAAAAAAACGCCTTACTCCTCAAAATTGGTCAAGTTCTTATTTCACAATTACAGTGATAATGAAAGAATGGTGAGATGATTTAAAGGGGCATAACGCCTCTGGGCATAAAAAAATACTTTCACCTGCCTACTACTTAAAAAAACGTATTTTCCAAAAGGCTTTATGTCGTATCTTCCGGAAATCATTTCAGACCTCGCGTTGATTCTCATTTCAGCCGGGCTTGTCACTCTGATATTCAAACGTCTCGGACAACCACTTGTTTTGGGTTATATCGTGGCCGGTTTCATGGCCGGCCCACACATGCCCTACACTCCCTCCGTCACTGACACAAGTAGTATCCAATCATGGGCCGACATCGGTGTGATTTTTCTCATGTTCACCCTCGGACTCGACTTCTCCTTCAAAAAGATTCTGAAAATGGGCCCGAAGCCGATTTTCGCTGCCTGCATGATTGTATTTTGCATGATGAGCGTCGGCAATGTTGCAGGTTTTTTATTCGGTTGGAACAGTATGGACCGACTTTTCCTCGGCGGCATGCTTGCAATGTCTTCAACCACCATTATTTACAAAGCATTTGACGATTTGGCCCTCCGTAGCCAGAAATTCTCAAGCGAAGTGCTCAGCGTGTTAGTCCTTGAAGACATCTTGGGTATTCTTCTGATGGTTGTGCTTTCCGCCATGGCCGTTTCGCGCACCTTCGAAGGTGCTCAGCTTTTAGGCAATTTACTCCAACTGAGTTTTTTCCTTATAATATGGTTTGTCGTCGGCGTATACGTCGTGCCTACCTTCCTTCGGAAAAGCGGTAAATGGATAAACGATGAAACCTTGCTGATTGTGGCAATCGGCCTCTGCTTCATGCTCGTAGTTATGGCCTCAAAAGCTGGATATAGCTCAGCCTTCGGCGCGTTCATGATGGGTAGTATTCTGGCGGAAACCACAGAGGCTGAAAACGTTGAGCGTGTTGTAAAACCATTGAAGAACCTCTTCGGTGCCATTTTTTTCGTATCAGTCGGCATGTTGGTCAATCCGCAGATACTGATGCAATACTGGTGGCCCATCCTGGCGCTCACACTGGCCATCATTGTAGGTCAGGCCATTTTCGGTTCCATCAGTTTTCTGCTTTCCGGCCAGTCGCTACGTGTGTCTATGCAATGCGGCTTTTCGTTGACACAGATTGGAGAATTTGCCTTCATCATTGCCTCTCTCGGAACAGCCCTAAACGTGACAAGCCAATTCCTCTATCCCGTTGTGGTTGCTGTTTCTATCGTCACCACCTTCTTAACGCCTTACATGATCAAGGCGGCAGTTCCTTCCTACAATGCCATCTGTCGTCTTATACCAGAACGCATACACGGGAAAACAAGCAGCAACAAAAATCTCTTGCAAGACGCGCAGCCCTCTCGCCCTTGGCGCACGCTGATAGGCTCACTTCTCAGCGGTGTCAGCATTTATCTGGCGCTCAGTGTGGCTGTCGTTCTGATTGCATTCGGTTTTCTGCTCCCCTTCTGTAGAACAATCTTTGGACATTGGCCAGGAAACACCATTTGCGCTGTGCTCACCATATCGCTCGTCTCGCCCTTTTTGCGTGCCATCGTCATGCGCAAAAACCATTCCGAACCATGGAAAATTTTAAGAAAGAAAGGCAGAGGCAACCAGTGCGGCCTGTTGCTGACCATCGGCATCAGATATGCCTTGGCCACATTTGTCGTTGCATACGTCATCAATTTCCTCTCACCTCTACCCTCTCCGTGGCGCCTGCCCGCCCATATTTCCATTTCTGCCTTTCTCGTAGGGGCGATGGTGGCATCGCGAAGAATCAAATATCTGAGTATATTGATGGAGCGGAATTTTGTCAAAAACCTTCGCTCGCGCGACACAAAAAAACAGCTCGAGGCCAATGGGAAACGGCCTGCCTATGCCGGCCGACTGCTGAGCCATGACATCCATCTCTCCCAACTTCAAATCCCCGCCAACTCCAACTGGTGCGGCAAAAACCTGCGTGAACTCCAATTTGGAGAAAACTGCGGAGTCCTCATTGCCGCTATCATACGCGGTCCATATCAAATCAACATCCCCGACGGTGGAGCAACGCTTTATCCCGGCGACCGCATCGAAGCGATAGGCGACGACGACAGCTTGCAGCATTTTTCCGAACGTATAGGTTCCGAAATCACACCGCTAACTGAAAACAGCAGCAAGCACCAACTAATGCTACACCGACTCAACATCACAAGAAACAGTCCGATGATTGGAGGTACGCTAAAAAGCAGCCACCTGAAAGAAAAATACCATTGCATGGCTGTTGGCTTTGAAGCCGATGACGGCACGATAGACACAGCAGATTCTTCTCGCGTTATCAACTGCAACGACACGCTTTGGCTCGTTGGAGAGGAGCAAAGCCTGAAAAGAGTTGAGGCGGCCGTCAGGCCAGATGCCTAATGGTTTGTCCCCAGCCTAAGTGCGCAAAGACCCGCCTGTCGGCATTCGTTGCTACAGAAAATAACCATGAAAATATTTCCCAGCACATAGTTAAAATCGTATTTTTGCACCAGAATAACGTAAAGCTTTTTTTATGAGAATAGACATCATCACAGTATTGCCCGAAATGCTTGAAGGCTTTGTGAACACCTCAATTCTGGCCCGTGCACAAAAAAAAGGGCTGGTTGAAATCCACGTGCATAATCTGAGAGACTATACGACAGACAAACACCGGAGAGTGGACGACTATCCGTTTGGCGGGTTTGCGGGTATGGTGATGCAGTGCCAGCCCATTGATGCCTGCATCTCAGCGCTCAAGGCGCAACGCGATTACGACGAGATTATTTTTACGACACCCGATGGAGAGCAGTTTGACCAACCCATGGCCAACCAACTCTCGATGAAGGAAAATATCATCATCCTCTGCGGACACTATAAAGGCATTGACTACAGGATAAGAGAACACCTCATCACGAAGGAAGTTTCCATCGGCGATTATGTGCTAACAGGAGGGGAACTCGCTGCCGGCGTGATGGCCGATGCTGTCGTAAGACTCGTTCCTGGCGTGCTCAGCGACGAACAGAGTGCGTTGTCGGATTCTTTTCAGGACAACTTGCTGGCAGCACCTGTCTATACGCGCCCTGCTGACTACAAAGGATGGAAGGTGCCAGAAATCCTGCTTTCAGGACATGACGCAAAAATCAAGGAGTGGGAACTCACCCAGAGCCTTGAGCGAACGAAACGGTTGCGACCAGACCTTTTAGAGAAGTAAGAGGGGAAATAAAGGAATGGGCATTCTGAATTTTGTTCAGAATGCCCATTCCTTTACATATATTTTTTAGTAATCGGGAAACTAGTTCCCTTTCTTCCAGTTGTCTTTCAGTCCGACAGTCTTGTTGAACACCAAATGCTGCATCGAAGAATCTTTGTCGTAGGTAAAATAACCAATTCTCTGGAATTGCAGATAACGATTCTCCTGCTGTTCGGCGGCATACTGCTCGACGAAGCAGTTTTTCAACACCTTAAGAGAATCTGGATTCAGCAATTCTCTGAAATCTTTGTCGCTGGCTGACGGATTCTCAACGGCAAAGAGTCGATCGTAGATTCTCACCTCTGCTGGGAGACAGTGGTCGACACTCAACCAGTGTAGCGTTCCCTTGACTTTTCGGTTGGCACCTTCCAAGCCGCTTTTGCTGAGGGGATCGTATTCACAATAGATTTCCTCGATTTCTCCGTCGGCATTTTTCTTGCATCCCGTACATTTCACGATGTAAGCGTTCTTGAGTCGTACTTCTTTTCCTGGCACCATGCGGAAAAATTTCTTGGGAGCTTCTTCCATGAAATCGTCACGCTCAATCCAAAGGTGCTTGCTGAAGGTGATGGTGTGTGTGCCCTCTTCCGGATTTTCGGGATTGTTGACGGTAGTGAGTTCCTCCACCTGGTTGTCTGGATAGTTTGTGACTATCAGTTTTACGGGTTTAATCACGGCCGACACTCTGAGCGCACGACGGTTGAGGTCTTCGCGTGCCGCCGCTTCCAGCATTTCGTAATCGTTGAGTGCGTCGAACTTCGTATAGCCAATCATGTCAATAAATTTGCGCACAGCTTGTGGAGAATAACCACGACGGCGCAAGCCGCAGATGGTTGGCATGCGGGGGTCGTCCCATCCAGCCACAAGGTTCTCCTTGACTAATGCCAAGAGTTTGCGCTTGCTCATAACTGTGTATGTCAGATTCAAACGATTGAACTCATACTGGCGGGGGCGATGGTCTTGAAGGTCCTTGCCTTCTTTTAGTTCGTCAACGAAATAATCGTAGAGAGGACGGTGAGGCACAAATTCGAGGGTGCAGATGGAGTGTGTGACACCTTCGAAATAATCGCTCTGTCCGTGTGCAAAATCATACATAGGATAGGCTTTCCATTTGTTGCCTGTGATGTGGTGTTCCTTGTTGATGATGCGGTAGATCACTGGGTCGCGAAAGTGCATGTTGGGGTTTGCCATGTCTATCTTGGCGCGGAGCACCATCGCACCTTCAGCCACCTTGCCGCTATTCATTTCTTCAAACAGACGGAGATTTTCTTCTATTGGTCTGTTTCTGTAGGGGCTGTCGGTGCCTGCTTGTGTCGGCGTGCCCTTCTGAGCGGCAATCTCTTCGCTTGTCTGCTCGTCAACGTAGGCCTTTCCTTCCTTTATGAGGCGTACGGCGAAATCCCACAATTGCTGAAAATAGTCAGAGGCATGATAAATATTGCCCCACTTGAATCCAAGCCACTGGATGTCTTCTTTGATGGCTTCAACGTATTCGGTGTCTTCCTTTTGCGGATTGGTGTCGTCCAAACGCAGGTTGCACACACCGCCAAATTTCTCGGCGATGCCAAAGTCCATACATATAGCTTTCGCATGTCCGATGTGTAGATACCCGTTTGGTTCTGGCGGAAAACGCGTTTGCAGCCGTCCGTCATTTTTTCCTTCTTTCAAATCTGAAGAAACAATCTGCTCAATGAAGTTCAGACCCTTTCTTTCGTTATTCTCTAGTTCTTTATTAACTGTCATATTCTATATTTTTTCTATTGAAAATCGCTTTCAACTTAGCGGCTAAACAGATGTTATGAAGCAAACGGCAGCCGCTATCTGCCGCCTTAAAAGGCCACATGGCTGTGGCCCCCTTGTTAATTGGCCATTTCCGAGATAAACTTTATGCGGACAAGACGGATTTCCTCGTCGGTGTAGTCGTCGCCCAATTCCTCAATGGCCGTTTCCAGGTTGTCTGTTTCCGAATCTCTGAAATACTGGTATATCTCCGCGATATGATCATCGTCCATCACGTCGTTAATGAAATAATCGATGTTTAGCTTCGTTCCCGAATAAACGATGGCTTCTATCTCATCAAGGAGTTCGTCAAATTCGATTCCTTTGGCAACGGCAATATCATCAAGCGCAACCTTGCGATCTATACTCTGAATGATACTTACCTTGATTTTCGACTTATTGGCAACGGTTCTAATGCGCAGGTCCTCCGGGCGCTCAATATCGTTTTCTTCACAATGTTGCTTGATAAGCCGGCAGAACTCCGCACCATATCTTTTTGCTTTTCCTGCGCCGACACCTGGAATGTTTTGCAGTTCGTCGAGCGTATGGGGATAAATGGTTGCCATCGCTTCCAAAGAAGCATCTTGGAAAATGACGTAAGGCGGCACATCCAAGTCTTTGCTCATGCGCTTTCTCAAGTCTTTCAGCATCTGATAGAGCAGAGGATCAACTGTGCATGCCTCCCCACCCTGCAAGGGGATGTTGGGCTCGGCATTCTCATAATCCCTGTCTTCGACGATTTTGAACGAACATGGATTTTCCAAAAAATCCATACCTTTGTCTGTGACCTTCAAAACGCCATAGTTGTCTACGTCTTTTTCGAGGTATCCGGCAACGACTGCTTGTCTGATAACAACGTACCATACCTTATCGCTCACATCGTCGCCACATCCAAATTCTTCTATCTTATTATGTTTATGCGCACAGACCTCATCTGTTGCACGCCCGATCAATACGTCTTTTAGATAATCTTCCTTGAAATTCTCCTTAGTTGCTAAAACCGTGTTGAGAACTTTGCATAAATTTTCTTTTGCTTCCACTTTCTTTTGAGGGTTTAGGCAATTGTCACAATTTCCGCAATTTTCCTTCTGAAAATTTTCACCGAAATAATGGAGGAGGAGTTTGCGACGGCACAGGGAACTCTCTGCATAAGCGGCTGTCTCCTTGAGTAGCTGTCGACCAATTTCCTGTTCAGAGACCGATTTTCCCTCCATGAATTTCTCTAATTTCTGAAGGTCTTTGCGTGAATAAAAGGCAATGCATTTTCCTTCTCCACCGTCACGTCCGGCACGCCCCGTCTCTTGATAATATCCCTCGAGACTTTTGGGCATGTCATAGTGAATTACAAACCGGACATCGGGCTTGTCGATGCCCATTCCGAAGGCTATCGTCGCGACTATGACATCAATTTTTTCCATCAGGAAATCGTCTTGCGTCGCTGACCTTGTGGCTGGGTCCATTCCAGCATGATAGGCTTCCGCCTTTATATTATTGGAACGTAATACCTCTGCCAGCTCTTCCACGCGTTTTCGGCTGAGACAATAGATAATGCCGCTTTTATCCGGATTTTGCCTTATAAATTTTATTATGTCATTGTCTATGTTTTCTGTCTTTGGGCGAATCTCATAATAAAGGTTGGGCCTATTGAAGGAACTTTTGAATTCCGTTGCATCCAGAATGCCCAGACTCTTCTTGATGTCGATACGCACTTTGTCGGTTGCTGTTGCTGTCAGTGCAATTACTGGCGCATTGCCGATTTTGTCTATGATTGGGCGGATTTTCCTGTATTCTGGCCGGAAATCATGGCCCCATTCCGATATACAATGTGCCTCATCTACGGCATAAAAAGAAATCGTTATATGTTGCAAAAAAGAAACGTTGTCGTCTTTGGTTAGGGATTCGGGAGCCACATAGAGCAGTTTCGTTTTCCCCGAGAGAATGTCTTCCTTCACCTTGTCGATGGCAGACTTGCTGAGCGACGAATTGATGAAATGCGCCACTCCATCGTTTTCACTGGTGTGTCTGATGGCATCAACCTGATTTTTCATTAAGGCGATGAGTGGTGAAATGACAACGGCCGTTCCCTCCATCATCAAAGCTGGAAGTTGGTAGCAGAGTGACTTTCCACCACCCGTCGGCATCAAGACGAAAACATCTTTGCCCGCCAAAAGATGGGTTATGATAGCCTCTTGATTAGACTTAAAGCTATCAAAACCAAAGTATTTCTTTAATGCTTCATGTAGATTCTTTTTCACGCTCATAAAATATCAGGTTAGTAATCGCACGACGAACCATTCCATGTGTGAACATTCCAAACGGACCATTCCACATGCCATGACTCAAATGCTAAACAAAGATATAAACAAGTTTTGGATTTAGGCATAGTCTGACCCAAAAAAATTACATCAGCATTTGTTTTTGCAGATGTTCTGAAATTTCCGACAGAATCCAATTTAGTAATGGTGGAAGTATAAGTTGATCCATTTTGACCTGTATTTTTGTTGGTTTTGAAATTTGAGAAGGTCACATAGCCTATGTGACCAATGACAAGCACCAAAAACGGCAAAAAGACAGGGCATAAGAAATAACTCCTTACTTCTCAAAATTGGTCAAGTTATTTTTTACCATTACTTAATTCCAAAGCAGAATTTAGGGGTGTCCTGAAAATTCTACTTGAGACAGAATTTTAGCACACCCCTTTTAGTAATGGTAAAAGAATAAGTTGAGCAATTTTGCCCTGTAATACAGGGCGTAAGAAATAACTCTTTACTCCACAAAATTGGTCAAGTTATTTTTTACCATTACTTAGTATTACTTAAAAATAGAACTATCAGAATTCCCAAACATCATGCACCTGCCAGATTGTTTTTTGAGAGCTGCTTTTCAACGAAATCCTTTGTCACCACAAACTTCTTTTCGTTCGACGAAGGAATTTCAAACATAACATCCATCATGATGCTCTCTACGATGGACCTCAGTCCTCTTGCGCCCAACTTCCTTTCGATGGTTTTGTCAACGATTAATCCCAGAGCGTCGTCTTCAAACGAAAGTTCTACGCCATCCATTTCAAACAATTTCTTGTATTGCTTTGTAATGGCATTTTTGGGCTGAGTTAGGATTCGCAAAAGGGCTGACTTGTCGAGCGGGTTCAAATAAGTCAGCACAGGCAGACGACCTATGATTTCAGGAATCAATCCAAACGACTTGAGATCTTGCGGTTCGACGTAAGCCATCAAATTGCTTGGGTCAATCTTCAAAGCATTCTGCACAGAGTTGTAGCCAACAGTGTGGGTGTTCAGACGCTGCGCAATCTTTTTCTCAATGCCATCAAAGGCACCGCCGCAAATGAAGAGAATATTTCGCGTGTCGACATGCACATAGTCTTGGTCTGGATGCTTGCGTCCACCTTTAGGGGGAACGTTAACCATTGAACCCTCCAGCAGTTTCAGCAAACCCTGTTGCACGCCTTCGCCACTCACGTCTCGCGTGATGGAAGGATTGTCGTTCTTGCGAGCAATCTTGTCAATCTCGTCTATAAAGACTATGCCGCGCTCCGCAAGTTGCACATTGTAGTCTGCGACCTGAAGTAGCCTGGAAAGAATGCTTTCAACATCCTCTCCGACATAGCCAGCTTCCGTGAAAACCGTTGCATCCACAATGGTGAAAGGCACCTGCAGCAATTTGGCAATCGTGCGTGCCAAAAGCGTCTTGCCCGTACCTGTCGAGCCGACCATAATGATATTTGATTTTTCAATCTCAACGTCATCATCGTCATGTGCCTGCATGAGTCTTTTGTAGTGGTTGTACACCGACACTGCAAGATGCTGTTTGGCTACATCCTGCCCTATGACATACTGGTCCAGATAGTCCTTAATCTCCTTGGGCTTCGGAATTTCCTTTAAATCTATGTTCTGGATTTTAGCGCCTTCATTCTGCTGTTCTATCTGCTGAACATACTCGTATGCGCGTTCGGCACATTCATCACAGATATTGCCGTTAAGCCCGGTCAGCAGGAAACCCACTTCCGACTCGTCACGTCCGCAAAAAGAACATTTTTTCTTATCTTTCATTTGGTTTGCGACATAAAATTTGATCAATCATGCCATATTCCTTCGCCTCTTCCGATGTCATCCAATAGTCTCTATCTGAGTCGGCCCATACTTTTTCAAAGTCCGTATGGGAATGATGGGCGATGATTGTATACAATTCTTTTTTGAGTTTCTGAATCTCGCGTGCCGTGATTTCTATGTCTGAAGCCTGTCCCTGAGCGCCACCCATTGGCTGATGAATCATAACACGGCTGTGTTCCAATCCAGAGCGCTTGCCTTCTTTTCCCGCAACAAGCAAAACAGCGGCCATGGATGCAGCCATGCCCGTGCAAATCGTTGCAACGTCGCTTTGGATGAATTGCATTGTGTCGTAAATACCCAAACCGGCATAGACCGAACCGCCCGGTGAATTAATATATATGGAAATGTCCTTTCCTGGGTCGCACGAATCCAGATACAGAAGTTGGGCCTGCAATGTGTTTGCCGTATAGTCGTCAATTTGCGTTCCGAGGAAAATGATTCTGTCCATCATCAATCTCGAAAAGACGTCCATCTGTGTGACATTGAGCTGGCGCTCTTCCAATATATAGGGATTCAAGTATTGATTTTGCATTTTCACCACATCTTCAAAGACCATAGAGTTGATGCCCATGTGTCTCGTGGCAAACTTTTTAAAATCGTTCATATCATTTGTGTATTAAGATAAGAATCTCCTTCTCTCCCACTGCAGCTTGTTCTTTTACACGAGAAAAACAAGAATCAAAGGGCGAGAAAGAGACTCTATAAGAAAGCTGACTATGGTAATGGTAAAAAACAACTTGAGCAATACCATTACATAAAGATGGCCGAATGCCGACCGCATTTGCATGCGGCAGCCATATTTTCCTTGGGTTAGCAGATGCGCGTCAGACAACGACAGAGCACACCAACTCACCTCATACGCAGCAATTTTTAGTTAAACATTTTCGAGAAATCCTCGACAGAAATGCTTTTGTGGTCAAGCGTAACAACTGACTTCACGGCTTCAACCAACTTCGTGTCAATGCAACGTTCAACCAGTGCGTTAACCTGCTCTCTCTTCTTCAACATTTCTGTTGCATACTGTTCCAGATACTCTTCAGGAATATCCGTCATGCCATATTGGGCAAACTGGAAGCGGGCAGCCTGAACGGCCGTTTCCTTCAATTCTTTGTCGTCTACTTTGATGCCATTCTTTTCTACGAGCTGTTCCTTAATGAGGTGCCACTTCAATTCCTCGATACTCTTGTCGAAGTTCTTCTCAACGAATTCCTCGCCCTTATCCTTGTTGTTGGCCTTCATGATTTTCTTGAGCAATTCCGTTGGGAATTCCAATTCACCCACCTTCTGCTCCATATATGCACGAAGATCCAAGAGGAACTTATAGTCGCTGTCTGCAACATGCTGCTTCTCGATGTTCTCCTTGATTTTGCCGCGGAATTCTTCTTCGCTCTTCACATTGTCCTTTCCGAACACATTGTCAAAGAGTTCCTGATTTACTTCTGCAGCCACAAAGCGGCTGATTTCGTCAACCTGGAACGAGAAGTCGCCAGAATATGCGCCAACCTCTTCCTTCTTCACCTTCAAGAGAGAAGCCACTTCTGTTTCGCTGCCCTCGTATGCCATTGAAGGATTGAACGTCAAGACATCATTCTTTTTCGCACCTTCGAAAATTTTCTTCTGGTCGTCGTTCTTGAAATAAGTAGGCATCAGAGAAACCTTCTCTACGACCAAGCCACCTTCCTTGGGCTGGCCATTTTCATCCAATTCAGCCAAAACGCCACGGAGGATGTCATTGTTTTCGTAGCTGTCAACATTTTCAGAATGGCCTGCACGCTGTGCGATATTCTTAACCTGCTCGTTGATCTGCTCGTCAGTGGTTTCGATATCATAGAAATCGACGTGGTCGTCAGCCGACAAATCAACGGTAAATTCTGGAGCCAGAGCAATGTCGAAGATAAATTCGAAATCATCCTGCTTCTCGATATCCTGCATCGTCTGCTGTTCGCTTGACAACGGTTCGCCGAGCATATTGACCTTATTTTCCTTTATATAATTGAAAAGTGAATCGTTCAGCAACTTGTTGACCTCCTCAGCTTTTGCTTGTGCGCCATACATTTTCTGGATCAAACCGAAAGGCACTTTTCCAGGACGGAAGCCTGGCATTTGAGCTTTGCGGCTGTAGGTTTTAAGAGTGTCCTTTACTTTGCTTTCGTAGTCAGACTTCTCCATCTTGAGTGTGAGGACGGCGCTAACATTGCCTGTCTTTTCAAATGAAATATTCATCGTTTGATTTATGTGAATTATATATATTGTTTATTCTTGTGGTATCAAGCCCTCTTGTTCCACGTGGGCTTTGGATATGCAAAGTTAACACAAGGGAGGAAATAAACCAAATTTTCCATTATTAAAAATCACGTTGTTCATTTCAACACGACACCCAAAGCATGCCTTCCGTCCATTTTGATTACAAACGGCGCGTCGCGGTGGACATGCCTAATGAAGTCTGTTTCATGCTCGGCCGGCAGCGCGTCAAGCCACGCCTCGTCAAACACCCCCTCGTTTATATACGGGTTAATCGTGAAATAGCCCACGCCAAACGACGTCAGATTTTGGAAGAAATGGGTGCCTTGGCTCGGATCGACACGGTAGCTTTCAAGTCCGCACTCAACAATCACGCGTGCCCCTGAGATGTGTGGCCATTTCACGGGGATGCCCAGCCAGGCATCACTGCTCCCCCATCTTCCTGGGCCGACCAGCACGTACTGTCGGTCTTCCGCCGTCAACTGGGCATTCAGCTTTTCGATCTCCCGTGCAATCAGCGGATTGTTTTGCGCATTAAACCCCTTAGTCTTTACGTATACAACATCACACACGTCTGTCACGATGCCGTTGCCCAACACCATTTTCGAACTCAAGAGGCAGGACTCATCGGGGATTACAGACAAATCCTCGTCAACCGTCTCCTTGTTGTCAACGATGGGACGTATCTGCAAGAGGTAGAAGCTGGCGGTTCCGGCATCAAGATTCATGGCGAACTCAATCTCCACTGGGCGTCCCATTTCGCAACGCCCAATTTCAAGCAGCCGCGAAATCGTTTTTGCCAGCGGATACTGGTGGTGCTGGAGTATATTTGCGAATGAAACAATCTTCCTGCCGCCGGGATAATACCCCTCGCGAATCACTTGGTCAACCGGGTCAAACGTCGAGGCAACATAACGCAATGACCCGTGAGGCTCCGCATCGCGTATCCTGAGTTTCGAGAGATTGAAGGCATCGTCCGTCTTGAACTCCTGCGCCATGTTCTTCAGGTCGAGCGCATAAAAGTTACGCTGCGTCTCACGTAAAGCCAAATCCGTTGTCGACAACTGAAGGATATGGTGCGGGTGTTTGGGAGAAAAGCGCAACGTCTGTCCGCCGTCAACGATATATTTTCCGAGTCCGAAAGCAACGTTGGCAATCCCGTCCTCCGCCCTTTCGTCGCCAATGGGATAGAAATTCAAAGAACGAGCAACCCCAGAGAGCGTTGGATAGAAATAAGACAAAGCATTCCCGTTAGCATCCACCGTGTCATACCTCGCGCCAATAACCTCCTGCAGAACGATGGCCATCTTCTCTTGGTCAATCAAGTTCTGGGTCGCCGTCAGATAGGCCTTGCTGTCGCTATAAAACACAGAAGCGTAAACAGCTTTGATGGCCGAACGGAGCAACCTCAGCATCACACTTTTATCAGGCACTTTCGGAATCATGTAGGTCTTATACACGCCAGCGAACGGCTGATAGTGGGAATCCTCCAACAGACTTGAAGAGCGCACCGCCAACGGTCCTTCAACAACTTCAAACAGCGCCAGCAAGTCATCGAGCAGACGTGTCGGCAGCGATGCGTTTTCAAACGCATCAAGGATTTCAGCATCGGGGATGTCACTTAAAGCCGTTGGATAGAGATTGTTCGTCTCCATAAATTCGTCGAAGATATCAGTGCAGATGACAACCGTCTTGGGAATATCCACAGAGAAATGCTCTTCTGAGAGCTTTGGATAGCGCTTTACCATGGTTCCCATAAAGGCCAGGCCACGCCCCTTTCCCCCAAGCGAACCGTTGCCAATGCGAGCGAAATTGCTGTACTGGTCAAAACGTTCCTTCTGGTAAATAGCCACGACCCCCTGGTTCTTCATCCTGCGGTAGCCAACGATCAAGTCGCTGATCAACTGCCGAGCTTCGTCCATGTGCGTATATTCACTGACATCCACCTTTTTAAGTATGACTGCAGGCGGAAACATGGCACGCGAGAAGAAGAAACGCGAAAAATGGTTCTGGCTTAAATGGTAGCGCAGCGACTCGTCGGGGATTTCCGGCAATTTGCGTTGCAAATCCTTCAAATCCTTGATTGTCATAATCGGCGCCATCGTTTCCGGATTAACGATGGTGAAAGGACCAAACCCGAAATGCTCCATTACTTCGGCTCTGAGGTCTTGCGGATAATGCTTAGAGTTTTTCACGATAAACGACGCCTTCAACTCCTCCGCATAGCGCTCATTATCCGCCTCGCTCGATTCAAGAATGATCGGGATATGCGGCTCCCTGCTTTTGATTTCGCGGCACAAGGCATACCCCGCCAACGGATCTTTTTCCCCGTTTCTGGAGAAACTCATGTCCGAGACAATACCGAGGATATTTTCGCTATAATCCGAGTAGATATCCATGGCCTCTTCATACGTACGCGCCAACATAATTTTCGGCCGCCCTCTCATGCGCATGGTCTTCAGGTGGTCGTTGAGGGCCTCCTTCGAAAACTCCTGACTCTGTTCCAGCACGATGCGGTAAAGATGTGGGAGGGCAGAAGAATAAAAACGAATGGAGTCCTCCACCAGAAGGATGATTTGTACGCCGACCGACGCTGAATCGTTAGGGGCGTTCAGTTTGTCCTCAATGAGTTTTATGATGGCCAGCAGCAGTTCAGCGTTCCCCAGCCATGAAAAGATATAGTCAATGCTGGAAAGGTCGGCCATGGCGACACGCTTACTCACCTCACGCGAAAACGGCGTCAGCACCACGATGGGCGTATGTGGGTATTTCTGTTTGATTTCCTTCGCGCCGACGAAAATGTCGCGGTTGTCCATATTGGGCATCACGATAACCAGTTCGAAATTTCTGTCGGCCAGTTCGCGCATGGCCTCCTCCTCGGTGGTCACCTGGGTGAAGCGCGGCGGATAACGCAGCGAAAGGGCCGTATATTCATTGAATATCTGCTCATCCACGCGTCCGTCGTCTTCCAACATAAACGCATCATACTTGGTGGCTATGAGCAACACGTTGTATATACGCTTATTCATCAATTCCGCAAAGGGCGTATCGCGCAAAACTATGTCTTTTAACTTGGGAATTTTGCTCATAATTTATATAAAAATTTAATGATTCTGAGGAAACGCCCTCTCCTATTTGCCGTAACATAGCAACCGGTAGTTGCAGTTCTCACACCTTTGCAAAACGCTCGTCGGTTTGAATGGCGTTGCCTCGTCCAACATCTCGCTCAGGAGTTTTTCGAGGCGGAACTTGAAATCTTGGGCAAGAGGGGCGAAATCCGTAAGCGGTTCGTTGGCATACTTGATGTATGGCAAAAAAGTCTTGTCACCATATTTATTGACAAAAAACAGAGTTGGCATCAGGGGCATGCTATTCACATCTGGAGCAACCATCAGGGCGTAGAGGAAGGTCTGCAAGACATAGTGCGGATGTTTTTCGCCAGGCGTAAAAAGAGCATCCATTGAAAGGGCTTGCTCCATGCTCCCATTGGTCTTATAGTCAACAATGCGAAGCGTCTCAGCCCCATCGTTGATGGTGGGATCCGACACGATGTCCATCCTATCAATGATGCCGCAAAGCTCCACCTGCCGCACCGCGCCATTGACCAACACGTTGAATGTCAAAGAACGCGGTGTTTCCAATCCCTTGATTTTAAAGGTTTCCAATTTGCTGTCATTTCGCAGCAACTGCTTGAAAAAGGACTTAACAATTTGCTCAACGAGGACGTTTTCGCCGACCTGCTCTTCCGCCATGGCACGACGGACGTAAAACACAAGGGAGGCATCGGCTGCCGGTTCCAGAAAGGGGGCCAGCCGGACGGGCGTGATAACGGGATTTCCATGCTTCACAAAATCCAGATAAAATAGTTCAGCAGTTTTGTGAAAAACGCTTCCCAACACGTTCGGTTCTATAATCACCGCCTGTTTTTGAGGGGCCTTTATTTTCGCAACGCGATTGTAGAAAAACAGCAGTTGGCAGCGCATATACTCATTAATGGCAGAAGGGGAAAACCTGCGCATGCCCTCTGCCCATGCTACAGGCTTGGCAATAGGTTGTGGAAATATCTGCCTGCTTTGGAGATCGAAGTCCATGGAATGATGGGTAACGACCAATGGTGACTCCACCAGCAGTTGCGTCATGAACCGCGACATCTCTCCAGCACCGCCCACTGAAGGAGAGGCGTTGTAGACGAGGCAGATTTTTTCCGCCCGCTGGAGGAGTCTGTAAAAATAATAGGCATACACCGCCACTTTGTGACGCGTAGTGGTGAGACCAAATTCAAGACGCAGATTATAGGGGATGAAGGAATTGTCTTTCATCGTTCCAGGGAGAAAGCCTTCACTGACCGAGAGCATAATGACATTTTTAAAGTCGAGGCAACGCGTCTCCAACACGCCCATAATCTGGAGTCCGGCAGCAGGCTCCCCATGAAAAGGAACAGACAGTGGGGCAACGGCCTGCCTTACCAGTTTGAAGAGCGTTGCACGTTCCAAGTCGAGCCAACCTTCACTGATGAGGCGGCGGAAACGGTTGAGCGCAGTGTAAACCAGGAAGAAGGTTTCTGTGTTGAGTGTGCACTCAAGGGGCGTTTCTCCTTGTCGCTGCTCCGACGCCATTTTATGCAGCAATTCCATGGTTTCTTCCAGCCAGCCGACATTGGATTTTGCGCCGTCGGTGGCCTCCTGCATGCTTTTCTCGAGAACCTGATGAGCAACAGTGTGTCTCACAGGGTAACCTTTTGTGATGTTTACTTCTTTAACCAATGGGGGTATGGCATGCAAAACTGGTTCGATAAGCGCCTCATTGCACAACACCACTGCCGTCTCCTTCTCATCGGCGCTCAAATTTTGCTCCAGCCAGGGGGCAAGCGCATGCACCTGAGCGTTTTCCGTTGACGCAGCGAGAAATTCGACCTGCTTTGTATGTCTGAAGTTATCGAAATATTCCTGGGGCAATTGGTTGGGAAACAATTTCAGATTTGAACGGAGAAACGTTCCTGCCTCGAATCCCTGGTTTTGCTCGGTGTAAAACACATCGTAGTCCCAATAAAACCAGGCACGCCCCTGCTTGCCCAGCAAAGAGAACAAGGCACTTTCAACTTTGTCGAGGACATTGAAGCCCACAAAGGCATATTGCTTCGCAGCAAGGGGTTCGGGAAGTCCCTTTTCTTGCAGCATCTCAACAACACTCCGGAACTGGGCACCTTCATAGGCCAGACAACTTTCCTTCATCTGCTGATTTAATTTATGATAGATGGCGCCAAGTGCATTCCACAATTCCAAATACTTCCCTTTAAGTTTTGAATTTGCGTCTACAGAAAAATCCGAAAAGAATTTGCTCAGTGCCTGCTCCTGGGCATCGCCCAGAAGCGAACCAATTTCGTCAATTTTCTTGATGTCGCGGATGTTGCGAAAAAGTTTGTCGGCATCGGCCATATTCTTGTCGATGTCGTCGAAGTCCGCCAACAGGCGTTCGCCCCAACCGTAGAAGAAATCGAGCGTTTCAGAGCTCCCCGTTTCTTCGAGGTATATCTTGTGGATTCGGCAGATCGTTTCGATTTTATCGGCCACCGTGAGCGGAGACATACTTGCGAAAAGCTCATTGATGGTTTGATACTGAGGAATCCAAATGGGCGACGCTTCGCTGCATGCGCAGCAGGAGGCGATGTATTCGTTCAGAAAAAGGCTTGCCCTCTTGTTGGGAAACACCACGACAAGCTGACTCATATCGCGACCGAGCTTGCCGAAGAGGTCTTGCGCTACGTATTTAAGGAATGGGGTCATTTTGTACGAATTATTTTTAGACAGACAACCGGAATTGTTTTCTTACCATCTATTTAGTAATGGTTAAAAAATAACTTGAACAATTTTCAAGGGTAGGGAGTTATATCTTTATACCCTGTCAAATACAATCAACTTATTCTTTCACAATTACTTAACAGGTTGAATTGGGCATTTTTAGACTACGGGAGCGCCCCTGCCGTGTGCATCACGATTCTTCAGAGAGCAGATTTTCCTCCTTGCTGGAGACAACTTCATCGGGATAGAGATACCATAGGAAGCCTTTGACGTTTTTGTGGCCCATAGACCTAAGAAAATCGCAATATTCATTGACCTGCCGCTTGTGGTCGTCCTTTTTCTTCCCGCATTTGTAATCAATCACCAGCGTAGTCTCCCCGTCGGTGATAACCCTGTCGGGCCGATGCGTTTTCAGATTGCCATCCTTGTCGCGCACCAATATGCTGCATTCGTTATACACGCGCCATTGTCTTGTAAACCATTCCCGGGCCTCGGAATTCTCCAGCCTGTTCCTAACAAAGTTCTTGAGTTCCTCAAAATGCCCCTCCCCAGCAATCAGTCCCTGGGCCTGTACGTTCAGGAGGGCAGAAGAGGCATCCTCGGCATAGCGGATTTTTGAAAACAGATAATGGATGACCTTGCCTTTGTCGATATAGCCGTTCTGCTGGGCATCACTGTCATCAGACACAAAATCAGCGGCAGAATTAGACTGCTTAAAAGTGGCACTCAAGGGGAAACTGTTCATCTGGAAAGATTCTGTGGCATTGGAAATCTTAAGCGGATTACTGGATGATGCGCCCTCCGCCACAGGGGATACGGAAATGACTCTGGCGTCATTTCCAAGGCGGGGCGGCACACCGCACACGTATTTTTCGCGGCCGTCCGTTCCAGAAAATCGATCCTTAGATGCCTGATAGAGCGCCTCGCCAATCGTCAAGTCGTGTTGTGAAACGGAAACGTCTTCCCGCACTTTGGCCCATACGTACAAAAACTCTTCAGCCCGCGTGAAAGCCACATAAGCCAAGTTCAGGTTCTCCACCCTGCGGTCAAAATGCTCAGCTTCATAGGCATCGGCATAGATGCTGTTTTTCATTTTCGAGGTCGGCGACGAGGGGATGACCGGCAGACAGTTATAGGGCTTTTCCTTTGGCAAAACCCACATTATATCGTCGGTCCTGTCTTTCTCCACAGCCCAGTCCAGATAGGGCAGAAAGACGGCACGGAAAGCCAGGCCTTTCGACTTGTGAATGGTCAGCACGCGCACCCCCAGCTTGTCGCAAGAAGGTATAGGCTTTTTCTTCATCGACTCATCCCAATAGATCATGAAACTCTTCAAGTCGCTCTTCCCGCCGTCCAAGTATTCCATGACGCCGTCCAGAAAGGCCAGCAGATAGGGTGCCTCCCCTTCCCAACTATTCAATTTGAAGACATCTATGACATGTTCGCAAAGTTCAAGCAAAGGCGTATGGCGTGTTTCTTCGAAAATGCCGATTAAATCACGGGGCATTCTTTCCAACATTTCCTCCTTGCAGACAGGACCTAAGGCGGAAGGCGAGACGGCCTCATGCTCCCCGCCTTCTATGAGCCGATAGATATATGTCAAAGCAACCTCGTCGTCATGATCAAGACAATAGCGTATGACGCAGATAATCAGGTTGACAGCACGCGAACTGCTGAGCCAAAAGGCCTCGTCCGAGACGAGGGGAACGTCGGGAAACCTATCGGAAAACGTCTCCACAAGCTGCCTCGCTTCTCCGTTGTATCTAACCAGAATGGCCATTTGGGAAGGCAGAACGCCGCAAGCTTGCAATGCCTCGATTTTTCCGTAGAGAAGGGCCAACACATCTTCCTGATCTTCCCCACCGTTTCCCGTGGCCGCTACACCAGCAGTAGCAACCTGCTTCTTTTTTTTGCTACCGGCCGCAACCATACATGAAAATTCGGCATACCCACCTTTTCTTTGGTTACACTGCTGAACGACATCAGCGTAGATCCTCTCGAGGGTTTCCCCATGACCGCTGGCGAGCCAGTGGGCCGCAGCGGAGAAAACCGTGTTATTGAAAAGTATGACGTTGCTGTGGCTGCGATAGTTCGTGTTCAGCGTTTTAGACTCAACGCCAAATCTTTTCATTTCATTTTCAATGCCATTCAGGATTTTCCAGTCGCCACCGCGAAAGCGATAGATGCTCTGCTTGACATCGCCAACCAGCATACACGTGTTGCCGGCCGACATGTTCTCCACCAACAAACGCTTGAAATTGACCCATTGCAGAGAGGAGGTGTCTTGAAATTCATCAATCATTATGTGGCTGAAGGTCGTGCCAACCCTTTCAAACACAAACGAGGCATCGTCGGCACCGACCAATTTGTTGAAAAGTAACGGAGTCTTGGCCAGCAGGAATCGGTTGTTCTCAGAGTTAATTTTGGCGACATCCCGGCTGATTTCGCCCATCAGTCTCAGTGGATTGATGTATTTTAAAGTGAGCTTAACACTGTTCGATACGAAAAGGTCTTCCTTATAGGCATCCTCAACTCGATTGAGCCACTCATTGAGCTTTTGAGCTTCGACCTGCAGGTTGCCCTTCTTCTTGTCGGCCGTCTTGTTCCACTTTGTGTGGTCGCTCAGTTTCTCGGCGTATGCAACTGTCGGAAGACCGGCATCGCCGCTCATGATATTCTGCAAACGAGAGAGCGCGTTTTTCCCGTTTGAAAACAACTGGAACCCGCCAACCGACTCGACATACTCCAGAGCATAGCCAGCAAGATTCACTGCGTTTTGGTGTGCATTTTTTTTGCACAACAACAGCAAGTCGCGATATTCCGCAATGACGTCTTCCTTGTCGTACATTTGCAAAAGGGCATCTTCATTTGCCAGGAATATCTCCTGAGTGGCCTGCCTGGCAAGCCTTTTAACCTCATCGCTGACATTCCAAACCTTGCCCTCCATGATTTTCTCATTGACATACCCCAGGAGCCAACTGGCGATATTCCCCCTCGTGGAGATGGTGTGCAGCAAGTTGTCCACAGCCTGCTCGATGACGCGCTTATCGTCGATTTCCACCCCAGCCCCCGCAGAAAGTCCCAATTCGTGAGCCAAAGAGGTCAGCAGACTCTGAAAGAAAGCATCAATGGTTTTCACATGGAAATAGTCATAGTCATGCAATATGGCATGCAATGCCGCCTTAGCCCTTTCGCATATCTGGCCGTTGTCGACACCTGGACATTTCCTTGCAACAGTCTGAAAGAAATCGCTTGCAGAATAGCCGGCCTTGTAGCCCATATCCCACAGTTCCTTCAAGACGCGCTGTTTCATTTCAGCCGTGGCCTTGTTAGTAAAGGTCACGGCGAGCACGTTACGATGATTCTCCTCAGGGTTGCCGATGATCATCGCAATGTATTCTGCTGCCAAGGTAAAAGTCTTTCCTGATCCTGCAGAAGCTTTATAAACAGTCAAAAATCCATGCATAAAAAGGTCGCTATATAGAAAGGCCTTTTTGGGCCCATCGTCAAAATTAGGAAAAAAAATCAAATCCCCCGCTGCAAACCCCTAAAAACTACACACGCAGAAAAAAATGCGCTTTTTGTTTTGCAGTTCCATTATATGTTCGTACATTTGCTTCATCATTAAAAAAGGACCAACCAAAATGGTCCGAAACATAAGGCTGTACTGGTTCGATTGGGATACTCATCAATAATTACCTGAAAACCGAGAATGCCGACCTTGATAATGGCGTGCCAACATGCTTTTGCAGAGTTGGATTACAGAGTCTTGGAGGCGCTCAAATCTTATTTTCTCTCGGAGTTTCATCACATCACCAGTGCAGCCCTTTTTGTTTCTAAGCAGGTGTTCGAAATCAAGTCAAACCGAAGACACCCGGCATTGACGACGCCAACAGAATTCGAGTACCCACTTACCTGCCATAGACATATCATACATAAAAACGCCAAACAAAATAATGAAAACCATTGTATTGCGAAAAGGCAAATCTGCCAGCCTCAAACGATTCCACCCCTGGGTTTTCTCCGGAGCAATTGCAAAGAAAGACAGCGGGATACAAGAGGGGGAAACCGTCAGAGTCGTCAACGAATCAGAAGATTTTTTAGCAGTCGGACATTTTGAAAACGGCTCGATTGCCGTGCGTGTACTGTCTTTTGACGACAGGAAGATCGATGCAGGATTTTGGGAAGAACGCATTCGCGAGGCATTCAAGCTACGTGTTGCATTGGGGCTCGTGAACCAAAACTGCAACAACATGTTTCGGCTTGTGCATGGCGAAGGCGACCAGTTGCCAGGACTGATCATTGATGTTTATGGAGACACTGCCGTTGTGCAAGCACATTCCGTCGGGATGCACCTCAACCGCGACGTCATCGGAGAATCGCTATTGAAATGCACCGATGGAGTCGTGCGCAACGTGTATTACAAGTCGGAAACCACCCTTCACTTCAAATCGGCAGAAGACGGAGGAAACCAATTCCTCATCGGACAGACAGACGACAACATTGCCTTGGAATATGGACTGAAATTCCACATTGACTGGCTCCGAGGGCAGAAAACAGGATTCTTCGTCGACCAAAGAGAAAACAGAAAACTGCTGGAAAAATATGCCAAAGGCCGGAGGGTGTTAAACATGTTTTGCTACACTGGCGGTTTTTCCGTATATGCCATGAGAGGAGGGGCTCAGTTGGTGCATTCCGTTGATAGCAGCGCAAAAGCTATCGACCTTACAAACGCCAACATCGGTCTGAATTTCCCCGACGACAAGCGCCATGAAGCCTTCACAGAAGACGCCTTCAGATTTCTCAGCCACATAGGCCATGAGCAAAACTACGACTTGATCGTGCTGGACCCCCCGGCTTTTGCCAAGCACAAAGACGCCATCCGCAACGCCATCAAGGGATACACCCGCCTCAACACCATCGCCTTGCAGAAAATCGAAAAGGGAGGTATTCTCTTCACGTTCAGCTGCTCACAGGCTGTCGACAAGGAGCAATTCCGTCTCGCCGTGTTCACGGCCGCCGCAATCAGTGGGCGACACGTGAGAATCTTGCATCAGCTCCACCAACCTGCAGACCACCCGATAAACATATACCACCCAGAAGGGGAATACCTCAAAGGTCTGGTGCTTTACGTTGAATGACGGTTCAAGGCCCTAACCGCTACACGTCCCCCACTTAGTAATGGTGAAAGAATAAGTCAGTTATTCTTTCACCATTACGCTAACCACATTGCATCCATGCTCACATTTCCAAACGCAAAAATAAATATCGGTTTAAACATCACCGCCAAGCGCAATGACGGATACCATAATCTGGAAACCGTTTTCTATCCCATAGGTATCCAAGACGTCCTTGAAATCAAGCCGTTGGAAAACAGCGACAAAGATTGGGATTTCCAGATTGCAGGACAGCAGGTCACGGAAAGGCCTGAAGACAACCTCGTCATCAAGGTCTTCAAGGACCTACAGAAAGAATTCGACTTGCCCGCCGTTGACATCTATCTGCAAAAGAAAATACCGACGGGAGCAGGACTGGGCGGAGGCAGCAGCGATGCCGCGTTCATGATGAAGACGCTAAACGAGATGTTCGAACTCGATTTTTCCACCGCAGACATGGAAAGGCGCATTGCAGCCTATGGCGCCGACTGCGCGTTTTTTATAAAAAACACCTGTTCGTATGCCACGGGGATCGGCGACAGGCTGCAACCGATAGACCTCTCATTGAAAGGCTATAACATCACGCTTGTTAAACCCTCCGTGGCCATCCCAACGCGCGAAGCCTACAGCGGGATAACGCCGCAGCTCCCTTCCCGCAGGATTCTCGATTTAATAAGGCAGCCTGTCGAAACATGGAAAGGGCAGATCACCAACGATTTTGAGAAACACCTCTTCATCCTCCATCCCCAGCTTGCCGCCATCAAACAGACCCTCTACGACATGGGGGCCTTATATGCCTCCATGAGCGGGAGCGGGAGCGTCCTTTATGGCATATTCAAGGAGAAGCCAGAATGCGCCGAAAGGGTTTTCGAAGATTGCCAGGTTTTCCAGCATCAATTGGGATAGCCCATCCCCGACACACCGCCTCCACCGACTCACGACAAACCATGATTTTTTATTTTTCCGGAACAGGCAACAGTCTTGTCGTTGCCAGGGAACTCGCCAAACGCCTAAACGAACCGCTTGTTGAGATGGCATCTTCCCACACAGCCCCACCCTACGTCTCCCCCGACGCCCCAGCTGGGGTCGTCGGCTTTGTGTTCCCCGTGTACGCATGGGGAATGCCCCACGTTGTCGAGGATTTTCTGAAACACTATTTTCGGCTCTTCATGCCCAAAACGCAAACACACGCCCCCGCCGCAAGCCCTTCCCAGTCTGCGCGTCAGAACGCGTTGCCCAGCGTAGCCGAAACCCCTAAACCAACCGCCGCCCGAAGCCAGACGCTCTCTCACGGAAAGCCCTACGTCTTCTTGGCCTTAACCTGTGGAGACGACACAGGGAAAACACCCGTTTCCTTCAAAAACACATTAAAGGAAAGGTACGGCCTGCACGTCGATGCCTTTTGGAGCATACAGATGCCCAACACTTACATTTCAATCCCCGGATTTGACGTGGACAAAGAATCCGTGGCGAAGAAGAAAATCGGCGATGCAGCCCTGAAAACAGCACACATCGCCCGCCAGATACAAAAGCGCCAAACAGGCGTTTTCGATGTCAAGGTTGGGAAATTCCCCAACATCAAGAGCCACATATTGAGGCCGTTGTTTAATGCCTTTTTGTCCTCACCTAAAAGATTCCATGCCGATGTCTCTGTTTGCACGGGATGCAAACGATGCGTGAAATCGTGCCCATTGGCAAACATATCCCTTCAGAAGCACACGAATGCTCCCGCAACACCCCAATGGGGAGCGAATTGCACAATGTGTCTTGCCTGCTACCATAGCTGCCCGCATCATGCCATTAGCTGGGGAGCATTTACAAAAGGAAAAGGGCAATATTGGATGAAGGGGATTGAGCAAGGGGATTGATTGCACCCCAATCCCTGCAACCTTTAACAAGTTATCGCATCGCGGCCGCAATACGCGCTACTTTCGGCCGCAGTGCGCATTACTTTCGGCCGCGATGCGCATTGCCTTCGGCCGCAGTTCGACAACAGATGTGGATTTTCAGGAGAGCATCAGCAGGTCATGAAAAACTGAAACGGGATTCGGAGACCCGCTCCTACCCTGCCGCATTCCTTTTTAATCCGTCTTCTCTGAAGCCGATTCCTCCAAGATGTAATTCCCTTTTTCTTTCAGACTGCACAACCTGTCATAGAGTTTCAAACAGGCGTAAGCGTCTGTTGCTGCATAGCGTTGCTGTTGCTCTGTCAAATCGCTTGCTTCCCAGTTTGACAAACGGGCATTTTTTGATATGCGCATGTGGAAGATGTTGGCGTAGAGTTTTTGCAGGCTCATGTCTTCTATGCCCATTTCCTTCACAAAGTCCTGCAAGTCAATGAACCCCTTCGGGGAGAAGGGGTGACGCGCACGTAGCATGTGGAAGTCGTCTTTCAGGGAAAGGCCCACTTTCAGAATGCTTTCATCTGAAAGCAAATCTATGAGACATTGCGGAAAGCCGATTCGGTTTAACCGGAACAGGAAACAGAGTTCCTCGGTTGAGATTTGCAGCAGAGCGACTTTATGGCTTTCGCCCTTGCGGAAGGATGGACGAGTTTCTGTGTCTATCCCCAAGAGTCTGCTTTTGCGCAGAACGGACACTGCACGTTCTGCTGTGTCTGCCCCGATGATGGTCTGTATCGGGCCAGTGTACATGAAACGGGGCAGGCCGCTAATGAATTGCTTGTTTGTCTTGACGAACAAGGGAATGTTTTCCGGGTAGGATTTTCTTTGTGTTGCTATTTCGGTCATGGTCTGCAATCAGTCGTTGTGGATGGAGAAACATACGTCGTGGAGGGCCCGCAATGAATTGAGGCATTTCATCCCCCAGCTGCATCGGAATTGTTCCTGGAGTTCGTGTAAGGAGACACGGAGGGCTTCATCGTGTCCGCCTCTGACGATTTCAATGAAATCGCGTTGGCACTGGTAGATGTCGGAAAAATTTTCGCTCAACGTGCATAACACGGGCTGGTCTGAATATTTGAAGTCTTCAACGAAAACGTCGAGGAAATCATCTTGCTCTCCCATGGTCTTCGCAATGTTATAGCGGATGAAATCGTAGTCTTCTTCCGTCACGTGCGGCTCGTTGAAGCCGGGATATTCCTCATATTCGGGAAGAAGGGAGAATTTCAAATACATCATGGGCAGCAGTTTTCTCATGACTTCAACAAAATCCTTCCGGTCTTGTCCTTGGCAGCTTTCCAGGGTTTTGCAATATTCCACAGCCACTGTTATATAATCAATCAGTGGCTTTTCAAAAAGGTTGTCTTGCACGTTCATTATATTTTTGATGTTTTTTAAAAAACGGCCGCTATTCAAAAAACGAAATACGGCACAAGTTTTTCCACTGCAGCAGGCGGAAAGTTGTCGTCGAGCCTGAGGTCTTGCCAACTATGAAGGTCCCCATATTTTCTTCTGTATGTGAATATCACTTTAACCTGTTCGAAACTGAGGTAAGGATGGCGGACCAGTTCTTTAAAACTGGCTTTGTTGACGTTCGTTTTGCGGATGGTGGGCGTTTCTGTGACAGAAAACCAACGGGCCACGTCTCTTGGCAATCCTTCTATCTCACTAATCTGGCGCGTAGAGACAAAACCGCCCAACTGCTCTCTGTACTTACAGATTTTACTGGCATAATAGCTGCCTATGCCTGGAATCTTTTTCAGCATATTGGTGTCTGCATCGTTTATGTCCACAACGGTTCCTTTGGGGAATTTCTGGATATATCTGCGCGCCAGACTATCGTGCACGGCCTGGCGGGCCGCTTTTTCCGCATCGGCTTTAACGGGTTGTATTGTTATATATGGTTTGAGCCGTTGGAAATCTTTCTCACTGAGTCCGTACAAACGCGAAAAATCATCGGCCGTTTTCCATCGTCCTCCTTTTCTCCGGTATTTCATGAGATTTCTGATCTGCCATTCTTTGATCCCCAGCTTTAACAGGGACAAGGAATCGGCGGTGTTGGGGTCGAAACAAAACAATTGATATTCCTCTGGAGAGAAGACCGCACTGTTTTTATGTCTACCAACGATGCTGTCTTTCTTGACTTTGTTGCCAAAGCGTTCTATTTCCTGTTTCCGTTTTTCTGAAATGCAAAGGGCCGTTGTTTGCTCGGATATGATGTGTTTGTAGAGCCACCGTCCCCCCAATATTACGAATATGATGAAAATGAAATGGAACAAGGCATGGCGCATTGCCTTATTAAAGTAGATTTTTTTCATGCTCGAATTTAAACACCCTATCCGCAGGAGGGGGCTACTTATGATTTTCTCTTTCTATCACAGGATTTTTGTAAGATGAAAAAAGACCAACAGATTGTATTTTTGATATACAGTCTGAAAGTCTTTTTTCTATCGGGGAGGACCCGTACGCGTATCTTTGTGTCTATTAGAATTCCGCAGATTTTGGCGTTCTCGGGAACGGGATGACATCGCGGATGTTCTGCATGCCCGTGACAAACAATATCAGGCGTTCAAATCCGAGACCAAAACCGCTATGAGGACAACTTCCGAATTTTCTTGTGTCAAGATACCACCACATGTCTTTCATCGGTATGTTGAGCTCCTTGATTCTACCCATCAGTTTGTCATAGCTTTCCTCGCGTTCCGAACCACCGATGATTTCTCCGATCTGCGGGAACAAAACGTCCATAGCGCGAACGGTTTTCCCGTCATCGTTCATTTTCATATAGAAGGCCTTGATTTCCTTGGGATAGTCCGTCAGAATCACTGGCTTCTTGAAATGCTCTTCAACCAAGAACCGCTCGTGTTCGCTGGCGAGGTCGACTCCCCAATATACGGGGAATTCAAACTTGTGTCCGTCGGCAACTGCCTGCTCCAATATCTTTATGCCCTCTGTGTATGTCAAACGAACAAAATCATGATTGACAACAAAGGACAGGCGGTCGAGGAGTGTTTTGTCTATCATCTTGTTTAGGAAGGCCAAATCGTCCTTGCAATTTTCAAGCGCCCAACGAACGCAATACTTGATGAAGTCTTCGGCCAAGTCCATATTGTCCGTTATGTCATTGAAGGCGACTTCTGGTTCGATCATCCAAAATTCTGCCAAATGTCTCGGCGTATTTGAATTTTCCGCGCGGAAAGTAGGGCCAAACGTATAGATTGCTCCAAGGGCTGTTGCACCCAATTCTCCTTCCAACTGGCCACTCACGGTCAAGGAGGTTGTCTTTCCGAAGAAATCATCGCTATAGTCAATTTTTCCTTCGTCGTCCTTCTTCAGGTCGTACAGGTTCTTTGTCGTCACCTGGAACATCTGGCCTGCACCTTCGCAGTCGCTTGCCGTGATAATGGGGGTATTGAAGTAGAAGAATCCGTGTTCATGGAAATAACGATGTATGGCCATTGCCATATTGTGTCGGATTCTGAACACGGCGCCAAAGGTGTTCGTGCGCAAACGCAGGTGGGCATATTGGCGCATATATTCAAAACTCTGGCCTTTTTTCTGCATCGGATAGTCACCACCGCAGACACCCAAGATTTCAATCTGCTTTGCCTGGATTTCAACGTTCTGTCCGCTTCCCTGGCTCTTGACCAAAATTCCTTCAACGCTCAAGCAGGCTCCTGTTGTGATTTGCTTGATGATTTCAGAATCAAAGTTCTCAACATCGGCAACGACCTGGATGTTGTTTATCGTTGAACCGTCATTGAGGGCGATGAAATTTACAGACTTGCTTCCGCGACGAGTACGAACCCAACCTTTTACAATAATGGATGCTCCATAATCTTCACTTGATAAAGCATCGATAATTTTTGTCCTTTTCATTGATTTTTGTATATCGTATCCATGTATGACACGACAAGCCATGCCATACATGGATTATTGACCACTGCCTTTTTTATTCGAATGCACCCATACGGAGCATGTCTACCTCTTTTTCTGTTAGATAGCGCCAGTCACCTCGCTTCACGTTCTTTTTCGTGAGCCCAGCGAAATACACTCTGTCGAGCTTCGTCACATGGTATCCAAGATGTTCGAAGATGCGACGAACGATTCTGTTCTTGCCTGAATGTATTTCAATGCCGATCTGCTTTTTGTCTGTCGGGCTTGCATACTCTATGGCATCGGCTTTGATGTCGCCGTCTTCCAAGGTGATGCCATCGGCTATTTGCTGGATGTCGGCGGCTGTCACATTTTTATCCGTATAAACATGATAGATTTTTTTCTTCATGAATTTGGGATGCGTCAGTTTTGACGCCAATTCTCCGTCGTTGGTGAAGAGCAGGACGCCAGTCGTGTTACGGTCCAAGCGGCCGACAGGATAAATGCGTTCTGGACAAGCATTCTTCACGAGGTCCATAACGGTCTTGCGATTCTGAGGATCATCGCTTGTCGTTACATAACCTTTCGGCTTGTTGAGAAGGACATATATCTTCTTTTCCATTTTCACCTGCTGATCGTGGAAAAGAACAACATCGGAACGAAGCACTTTTGTTCCCAATTCCGTTACTACCTGTCCGTTTACAGAAACGACACCTGAAGCGATGAATTTGTCAGCATCACGGCGAGAGCAAACGCCTGCGTTGGCCAGGTATTTGTTCAGACGGAGCGGTTCATTGGGATCAATGTTTTTTTCTTTGTATTCCAGACGCTTTTTTTGGCTATATTTTGCATGCGGATTATAACCGGAATTGAAGTTACGTCTTGGTGAATAGCCATTCATACCGTATCCGCCTCGTGGCTGTCCGTTGTTTGGAGAAAAGCCGCTACGCTGCTCTCTCCCGCCGTATGACGGCTTATTGCCATAACGTGCACCATCTGGAGCTTGGCCATAGTTGCTTCTATGGGATTCTCCATAATATGGCGTTTTGTTGTAGCGGTTTTCACCGTAACTGCCGTTTCGACCCTGCGAACCATATCCATCTGAATTATTTATCCGATTGTTGTTGGGGTATTTCGGACGGTAAGGACGCGCATTATAGGCATTCTCGTTTTCATTATTATATCTTCCTTCGCCATTATAGCCTTGATAGCTGCCAGAGCCTTCGTAGTTTCCGTATCTGCTGTTTCCACGCTGTGAAGGATAGGCATTACGTCCGTCGGCATTCCGGCGTTGGCCATAGTTATTATTACGACGTTCTCCGTAACTTTTGCTGTACCCGTTGTTATAACGCGACTTGTCATACGTTCCGCCGGAATAGCTTATCCGTTCACGGCGCTGGGTGCGTTGTCCTACGAAATTTTCTTTGTCTGCTGAAAAAGAGTTGCCATCTCGGTTTTCTTCTTCATTACGCTGACCCATTCTGTTTTCAAAAAAATCATCACTCATAGTGCTTCGTTTTAATTTATGAACCTCACGGCTCTGTTATATATATGTTTGGATTCTCAGATTCCTGTGTAATTATGTGGGGTGATGGCCCTTAATTCATTCTTAACATTTTCGCTGACATCAAGTCCGTCTATAAAATGGCGGATGCTTTCTTCCGTTATTGCGGAGTTAGTGCGTGTCAAAGCCTTCAGTGCTTCATAAGGATGCGGATATGCTTCACGGCGCAGGATTGTCTGTATGGCTTCCGCAACGACTGCCCAACAATTGTCAAGATCTTTTTCCAGACTTTCCTGGTGGAGCAACAGTTTGCCCAAACCCTTCAAGGAACTTTGGAAGGCAATTACCGCATGTCCCATAGGAACACCGATATTACGAATCACCGTACTATCTGTCAGGTCACGCTGCAAACGGCTGATTGGCAATTTCCGGCTCAAATGTTCCAATATGGCGTTGGAAAGTCCCAGGTTTCCTTCTGAATTTTCAAAGTCAATGGGATTCACCTTATGCGGCATGGCGCTTGACCCGACTTCTCCTTCCTTGATCCGCTGTTTGAAATATTCCATCGAGACATACTGCCAAAAATCTCTGTCCATATCGATGACGATTGTCTGGATTCGCTTCATGGCATCAAACACAGCAGACAAATTATCATAATTACTGATCTGCGTCGTGTAGGCTTCCCGCTGAAGTCCCAATTTCTCTTCCACAAATTTATCGCCGAATTTCTTCCAATCGTATGCTGGATAAGCAACATGGTGGGCATTGTAGTTTCCCGTTGCACCACCGAATTTTGCAGTGATTACACAATTTTCCAGTGAAGACAATTGCTGCTCAAGTCTATATGCAAAAACTTTGATTTCCTTGCCCAAACGTGTCGGCGATGCAGGCTGGCCATGCGTTTTGGCCAACATGGGCACATCCTTCCATTCTTCTGCATAAGCGTTAAGCTGCTCGATGAGTTTTTTTACCCATACGATATAGACATCATTGAGGGCATCCTTCAGCATCATGGGGAAGGAAGTGTTATTAATGTCTTGCGACGTAAGTCCAAAGTGTACAAACTCTTTGTATGACTCATATCCGCCGAAAGCATCAAGCTTTTCTTTTATGAAATACTCAATGGCTTTCACGTCGTGGTTCGTTACGCTTTCGATTGCTTTCACACGGGCAGCATCTTCTTCAGAGAAGTTTTCATAGATTCCTCTCAACTGGGGAAACTTTGCATGATCAAGGCCTTCCAATTGGGGCAATGGCAATTCACACAATGTGATGAAATACTCCACTTCGACTCTGATGCGATATTTCATCAATGCGTATTCTGAAAAATACGGAGCCAATAATTCTGTCTTATTTCTGTATCTTCCGTCGATTGGAGATACTGCGGTCAAAATATCCAAATTCATAAGATTTATTCGGTTTGTTACTTACTGCAAATTTAGCAGAAATAAATTAGTCTTATTCTATGATTGCCTATTTTTTATATTGTACGCCAATTGTGTGATATCTTCGAGTTTCAAAACGCCGAATTTATCACACAATTCCCCAATTTCATGTCCTATTGTTTTTACCTACTTACAATTAACTGTAAAAGGGAAATTCCAAAATCCAGAACACCTTAGATTCTATCCAATACTTTGGTGATTAAGGTATCTATTGATTCTTTGTAATTGACATTTGCTTTTCCAGCCACACGATTGGCTATAACCATACAGCATGTTAGCGCTTTATGTCCCATCAAAAGGCTCAGTCCAGCAACAGCACTGCTTTCCATCTCGAAATTGGTTATCTTCATGCCATCGAACTCAAATCGCTCGATTTTTTCATTTTGTTTCGGGTCTGCCAAAGGCACACGCAATTTTCGGCCTTGAGGTCCGTAAAATCCGCCACACGCAATTGTTATGCCTCTCACCATATCATCTTTCGCAATCCTCTCTACGAGTTCCTCACTAGCAGCGGCCACATAAGGGTGTGCGATACATTGGTTGCCAGTCCACTGCATTGCTTTTAAGAACTCCCGTTCCAAAGGCAAATCGCAGACCTCATCTCGTCCGGCGTAAAAATTCAACAATCCATCGAAGCCAATACTTTTGACGCTGGCCACAAAGGTTCCCTCGGGAGTTTCTGGCTGCAAGCCACCACATGTACCGATTCGTACTATTTCCAAAGAGCGAATGACTGGCTTTATTTGCCTTGTCTCAAAATCAATATTAGCCAAGGCATCTATTTCGTTAATGACAATATCTATATTGTCGCATCCGATTCCCGTTGAAATAACGGATAACCTTTTTCCTTTGTAGGTGCCTGTAACTGTTTTAAATTCTCGATTAGAGACTTCGCACTCAACTTCACTAAAGTGTGAAGCGACAACGGCAACGCGCCCCGGATCTCCCACCAATATAATCTTTTCAGCAATCTGTTCTGGACGCAAATGAAGATGGAAACAGCTTCCATCTGGGTTTATTATGAGTTCAGATGGTAATAATCGTTCGTTCATGGTTCGATTTTTTATGTTTTACATGTTCAAAAACATTCACTTATGCAATCCTTGTTAAAGAAATAACGTAAGTGAATGTCCATTAAGGTTTTCATTTAAATGAAATCGGTTTCGTAACCGTATCAACTTTGAGTATATAGATTCCGCGCATCCCCGTCGGCAATGTTATGGTTTTGTCGTTGGAGTCTATCGATGTAATTGAAATGCGCTTGCCTGTAACACTATAAATTTCCAATTTTTTCCCAGACGCATTCAATATTCTCACTTCATTGCCTGACACTTTGATGCTTATCTCTTTTTCCAACGACACTTCATCCATGGGAAAAGAACCAGCGGTTGTACATGGCGCAGCGCTCACGCTTGACATGAACAACACCTGCAAGGCTATAAATATAATTGTATAGTATTTTTGTTTCATACGCAACTTATTATTAATAGTAATTTATAGGACACCTGTTACGACCAAGTACACCACGACCTGCCTACTGGCTTATAGTATACTTTGATGCTTGCTGCAAATATATATATTTTTTTTTGCCCAACAAAGCAAATAATATTTTTTTCATTCCCCACTCAACAGCACACTCCAAATGCGGGATTTAATATGTAATATTCGCAGGTTCAAGGAAATATTTCGGATAAAAATAAAATTAATTTGTACCTTTGCCGTTATAATATGAATTACAGGGGCTGTTTGGCGCTCCAATTCATTGTTGACAGTATAACTGATTATGCATAACTTCAAAAATATTGAATCTATGAAAGGTATGAAATTTTCAATTGGCGCACTCTGTGCTGCCATGCTTTTAAGCGGTTGCTCAATGTCAAACACTGCCAAAGGCGGCCTTATTGGCGGCGGTGGCGGCGGCGCACTTGGAGCGCTTATCGGCCAACTCGCTGGTGGCGGTAAAGGAGCTGCTATCGGTGCTGCCATCGGTACAACTTTGGGCGCCGGTGCTGGTGTCATTATTGGCAACAAAATGGATAAAGCGAAGAAAGCCGCTGAAGCAGCTAACGCAAAAGCTGAAATCATCGAAGGAAATGATGGCATTTCGTATGTAAAGGCAACCTTCCCTTCGGGAATCCTTTTTGCAACAGGAAAATATGTCCTCAACTCAAGCGCCAAAAACGACTTAGCTACATTTGCCAAGGGGTTGGACAGCGACATGGATCTTTGCATCTACGGATACACGGACAATGATCCTTGGAGAGGCTCAACAGCTGCAGAAAGCAAAGAAAAGAACAAGCAACTCTCTCTGATGCGTGCAAGCTCCGTTAGAGATTTCTTGCTCCTGAATGGTGTCACATCCTCACAAATTCGCGAACTGAGCGGTTTGGGAGAAGAAAACCCAATCAGTTCAAACAGCACGCCTGCAGGAAAAGAGCAGAATCGCCGTGTCGAAGTCTACATTCTGCCAAGCAAGGCCATGATTGAAGCAGCCAACAAGGCCGCAAGCGAAAAATAAAAATTCCTGCGTAACAGATGAGAGTATAAGTAATTGGGGAATAATAGGTTGAACAATTTGACAGGGTATAAGTATATAGCTCCTTATTTCTCAGAAATTGTTCAAGTTACTTTTTTACCATTACAATATTATCACATCACTGTAAACGATGCTAAGGAGCTGCAAAAAGAATATGCAATATAATCTATTAAAATGTTGCGTTTCCATTTGCAGTTCCTTAGTCTTATAAAAAACTTCACCTTACACTTTAACATGAAGCGTTATCTTAGAATCGCTCTTCTCTTTTTCCTTCTCGCCGTTATTTCGCCAAATGCAATACAGGCAAGAAATATCACCGAAGAAAAAGAGGGATATATATTTGGATATGCCACTTGTTTGGGAGACAGCGTTGTTTACCTCTCAGAGATTCAACCAATCCAGGGAGTAATTATCAACAGGAAGACGGGATTAGCAGAAATGCAAAGCCAATATTCTCATGAATTTGAACAGGCGCTGAAACACAAATATAACAAGCATTTCACTTGTGCTGTTTACGTCTCCGACAACAAACATGCTCTTGAAAAGAAATTCATTGCCATCACCAAAAACCTGTCAAAAAACAAATCTGTCAAGGTTGGGCATGTAGGTCAGAGTGAGTTTCAATTCAAGCCAACAACAAATACAAAACAACAGTGAATAAAATGAGCACCTTGTCGTTTTGCGTTGCAGATGTGGGATTCACCCTCAATTTCACCGACATTCCTGACGCACGTTATCTATTGCCGAGCTATGCTCCCTTTTTCGTAAAGTCGTTAAGCAATGACGAACGAATCATGAACATGATTGTGGGGAATGATTGCGAAACATACTCAAGCGAAAATGAATTTGTGGGCGATTTCGATTGTGGAGATAGTTTTTATACCATCTCCAAGGACTCTAATGGTGAGTACAAAATATTAATATCAAACTTGCAAAGAGAGCCTGCATGTGCTCTTCGAGCCAATGCTGATTTTTCAAAATGCAAAGCAACGCTATTTGGTGATGAATCCATGCAACGCTTTGGACTTGGAAATGCCATAATGGTTGCTTTTGCTTTTTCTGCTGCAAAATATGGGATTTTGCTAATGCATGCTTCTGTCACCGAAAATAAAGGCTTCGCCTATCTTTTCCTTGGAAAGAGCGGGACAGGCAAGAGTACACACTCTTCACTGTGGTTGAAATATATAGCAAACAGCGAATTATTGAATGATGACAACCCTGCTGTTCGTTGTTTCCCTGATGGCCGTATAATCGTTTACGGAACACCTTGGAGCGGAAAAACGCCTTGTTATCGCAACAAATCACTCCCAGTAGGGGCATTTGTACGTTTACAACAACATCCTCAGAATGAAATACAGGAAGAGCCGAAGATAAAGGCTTTTGCTTCAATACTTTCTTCGTGCTCCACTATGATTTGGGACAAAAAATCATACGATGCTATCTTGTCCAATATTTCAAACGTAGTCAAGCAAGTTCCTGTTTACTTTTTACGCTGCAGAGCTGATAAAGAAGCAGCACAGTTGTGTTATAAAACGATTGCGCGGGCATCTGCCACCGATAATACCTTTCAATAGGAAACAAGGTTTTTCATCTACTATATGTCTACACTTAAAATAGCGACAAAAGAAATTGAAAACAAGGTGTTTATCCCGATGATTAAGTCGTGCATTGACGAGGGGAAAACAACAACCTTTCGTGTCAGGGGATACAGTATGCGCCCATTTTTAGAAAACGACAGAGATTGTGTTGTTATTGGACCAGTCAAGCCATGCGAAATAAAAATCGGAGATGTTGTTTTGGCCGAAGTCTCAAAACAGGTTTACGTTCTTCACAGAGTCGTAAAGAAGAATGACAAACTATTTGTTTTACGCGGAGACGGCAATGTATATGGAACTGAAACATGCAAGCATTGTGACGTTATTGGCATTGCAAAAGCATTTCAAATCGGCAACAAGGAAATTTCAACGTCCTCCTTGAAATGGAGAATCTACAGTTTCCTATGGCCACGAAATTCTTTTCTGAGAAGATGTTTCTTGTTTCTATTTAGACATACCATTTTCAAGAATAGCAAGTAACTGTCAGAAATATCAACCGCAAAGAGAGGACACGAAAGGCTTTCGTTTGCAATATCCTCTTCTCTTCAGTACACTGGTCTGTACATTTAAAGAATAATTATATATATTATGAAGATAAACAAAGGATTCCAGCTTAGAGATATCTGTGGCGAAAAAGTAATTATCGCCGAAGGCTTAGAAAACATGAATTTCAGCAAGCTTATCTCTCTCAATGAGAGTGCTGCATACATTTGGGAGGCTATCAGCAAAATGCAGAGTTTTGATGCAAATGCTATGGCAAAGCTTCTCTTGGACGAATATGACGTAACGGAAGACGAGGCTTTGACGGATGCAAATAATTTGCTTACAGAGTGGAAAGCACAAGGACTGATTGAGGATTAAGTCAAACGATTCATATTTCCATTTGTAGTCAGGTCACACCTGACAGGTTTCCAGCCTCGAAAACTTTCTTAAGATATGGACTACTTTGAGTTCAAACAATTTCGGGTTTACCATGACCGTTGCGCCATGAAAGTCGGAACCGACGGCGTTTTACTTGGGGCATGGGCAGACGTGGAAAATTCCAAAAGAATATTGGATATAGGATGTGGAACTGGATTGATAGCCTTGATGGTTGCCCAAAGGAGCAATGCTGAGGTTGTTGGTATTGACATAGATTCAAATGCCGCTGAACAGGCAAGCGAAAATGCCGAAGCTTCGCCTTTCTCAAAGTGCATAACCATAAAGCGAGCAGATATTCTGAAATATGAAGATACCACGGGGTTTGACACCATCATCAGCAACCCTCCCTTCTTTGTTGAAGACACCTTGTCGCCCAACATGAAACGCTCATTGGCCAGACACGCTTCTTCCCTTCATTTTGAAGACTTGATATCCAAAAGCATAGAATTGATGAAACCTGGTGCATCATTTCAAATAATACTTCCAACACAAAACGCAAAACGTTTTGGTGATTTGTGCACGCTTAAAAAATTATCTCTGGTTAGAAGAACTGACATCATTACCAAGAAAGGCGGACTACCTAAAAGGACTATGATGCACTATATCAACAGAATCAATGCAACTATGCCTGTTTTTTCTCAGCTGACAATAAATGATGAGAATAATGGCAGAACACCAGAGTATACGGAACTCACCAAGGATTATTATTTATAAGAGCATATTTATATCCGTTTCTATATTCCACAAAATCTTACAAAAACATATTCGAGCTGCTTCTCAATCTATTCACCAGAACAAGATTTGAGAAGCAGCTCGAAATTGTCATAAGGACTATCTCATTTACTTGGACTCCAGACAATCATCAAGGAGTTTTTCGATTGCAGCACGATCCATATTTTGGCCGATGAAAACAATTTTCTGCATACGATCGCCATATGTATCGTCCCAATCATTCATTATGGAGGGATTCTCCTTCTTGAAATTGTCAAATTCCTCTTGGGGCATGGTTGCATACCATTGTCCAGCCTGTGTTAGAGACACCTGTTTACCTGCCTGCTCAAACAAATAACACATATCTCGTTCTGTACTAAAATAACACAATCCCTTGCTACGAATGACATTCTTAGGATAAAATCTTGCTATAAATTGGTCAAATTCCACCATATTAAACGGTCTTCTGCGCTGATAAACAAAAGTACTGATACCATATTCCAAGGCTTCCCCTACCTCATCGTTTTCTATTCCATGACTATGTCCAGCTGAAGAACAATGCTCATGTGATGAATGAGAGCAGCAACCGTGTTCATTGTGGTGGTGGTGCTCCGGGTGTTCTAAATCTGAATCTTCAATGTGCTCCTCCATCTTCCTGAACCATTGTGCAGACGTTGCGACTTTTTCCATGTCAAACGCATTGACGTTGAGAAGAATATCCAGATCTACATCACAAAAATCACAGGTAACAATTCTTGCACAAGGCTGAATTTCCCTTATGACTCTCTCCACATTTTCAAGTTCCAACTTTGAAATTTCTGAAGCTTTGTTTAATAGGATAGTATTACAGAACTCTATTTGCTGAATGACAAGACTTGCCAAATCCTCTTCTTTTGGAACGCGATGAGATAAATCATTACCACATGAAAATTCATCGCGTAGTCTCAAAGCATCAACGACCGTGACAATTGAGTCAAGCCGTGCCACACCATTTTTAACAAGGTTCGGATACAATTGCGGATAGGAAACAATCGTTTGCGCAATAGGATCTGGTTCGCAAATACCACTTGCCTCTATAACAATATAATCAAACCGCCTTTGACTTACAATCTCGTTTAATTGTTGAACAAGGTCTAATTTCAAAGTGCAACAGATACAACCATTTTGCAAGGGCACCAAACTGTCGTCTCCTTCGCCAACAACACCTCCCTGTGCTATCAGTTTTGCATCGATGTTGATTTCACCTATATCATTTACGATAACAGCAAATTTTATATTGCGTTTATTTGTCAGTATTCTATTCAACAAAGTGGTCTTCCCACTTCCTAAATATCCAGTCAACAATAACACTGGAACCTGATAATCATTCATGCCACATATATTTATAAGTCAATATTTCTTAGGAACCGATTTAGGGTAATAGCTGGAAATCTACTTACTTAAACATGACTCAGCATAATCCTTCGCTACTACCAATAATAAAAAATGAGAGAAAGTTTTTCAACAATCTCTCATTTCTATCAGTACGTTTCTAATTTATTAGCACAATTTGCGTGAGCCATCACCAATAACGACATCGATGACAATTGGCTCCTTGCCAAACTTCTCTTTATATGCCTTCTTGGCAGTAGCAATGAAGTTGTCATACAAATCATCGCTTACAAGATTGATGGTGCAACCGCCAAAGCCACCGCCCATGATTCTGGAACCAGTAACACCGCAGCTATGGGCAACATCATTCAAGAAGTCGAGTTCTGGACATGAAACCTCATATTCCTTGCTGAGGCCATAATGGGTTTCATACATTTTCTTACCAACTTCTTCGTAATCGCCTTCTTCCAAAGCAACGCATACTTCAAGAACGCGATACTTTTCGCCGATCACATATTTAGCACGCAATGCATCCTCTTCACTGACTTCTGGACGAACTTCGTCAAGCATGTCATAAGTTGCATCACGCAAAGAGTCAACTTCAGGATGATGTTTCTTGATTGCAGCAACAACATTTTCGCAGCTCTTTCTTCTGTCGTTGTATGCTGAAGAAGCTAATTCATGCTTCACCTGAGAGTTCAACAAAACGAGTTTGTAACCCTTCGGATCAAATGGGAAATACTTAAACTCCAAAGAGCGGCAGTCAAGACGCATCAAACTACCAGCCTTTCCGAAGACAGAAGCAAACTGGTCCATGATGCCACAGTTGCAACCAATATAATTGTGCTCAGTAGCCTGACCCACCTTTGCCAACGTAAACTTATCAATTTTGTTATCAGCAAACAAGTCGTTAATAGCAAAAGCATAAGTACTTTCCAATGCAGCAGAAGAAGACATACCAGCACCAAGAGGCACGTCACCGGCAAAAGCCGTATTAAAACCTTCAACAGGAACGCCCAACTTCATCATTTCGCGGCACACGCCATAAATGAAGCGGAAGTGTGTAGCGGTAGGGCCATTCTCATCATCCAGACTGAATTCAACATAGTCTTTCAAGTCTATCGAATAAGCGCGAACCTTGCGCGTACCATTCGGTTTGATTTCTGCAATAACACCCTGAGATACGGCACCCGGAAATACGAAACCTCCATTATAGTCGGTGTGTTCACCAATCAAATTAATGCGACCTGGTGATGCATATACAGAACCTGTCGTTCCATCGAAGTGTTCTACGAAACGACTTCTAACGTCTTCAATAGTCAATTTCATGGGAGTAGAGTTTTTTTGTTTGTAAAATTAGGTAGAGAATAAAGAGCGAAAGCAGGTGATTGAAATCTATAAGGAGTTATTATACATTATTTCCTTAATCGAATCACTCCTATTTTGATGATTGAAAATTCAACCACCTGCTTTGCATTCAAATATAATTGCGTCAAACGCTTGCAAAATTATTTGTTTGATTCCTTAACGCGGCTTCCCACCAAAGCGTAGAAGAGCAAGTAAGCTGCACAGAAGAGGACAACCCAGAAGCTGTTGATGTAACCGATGGCATCGGCAACAGAAGCCTGGATGAACATCATGACTGCACAACCGAATACCATGGTCATAAAAATACCACTGGCAATAGCTGTGTACTTACCAAGGCCCTCAACAGCCATATTAAAGATACCACCCCACATAACCGAGGTGCAGAGGCCAATCAAAAGGAATGCAAAGATGCCGACAGGAACAGGCTGCCATACAAGTTCCAACTTACCCCAGTCAACGCCAGGGAAGCTAACTGTTGCATCTGTAAAGTTTGGAGCAAAGATTCCGAAGAGAACAAGCGCAATAGTAACCAAAGATACTGTTGTAATCATCTTGCGGCTGCTTACCTTTCCACCAATGGATGCACCGACAAAACGGCCAATCAACATCATGAACCAGTAAACAGCTACCAACATACCGACAGTACCTGCAGGGATGCCAAGACCTGCAAATGTGTTTGCAATCTTTTGGCTTGAAATTTCTCCCTTTTCAAATTTCTCAGTTGTCTTCACGAGGTCCTTATTCAAGTTTGCGACCTCTGTAGAGTCGTTCTTTTCTTTAACAGCTTCAATATCAGTAGTCACAGCAACAAAGTCATAGGCAGCAGCCTCTGCGTTGGCGTATGATTTATTTTCGAAATCCTGAGCAATTTTAATCTTTTTATCCAAGACTTCCTGGCTGTCTGAACTTAAATACTGCTGAACGAAGTTAGGCACACCAACTTCAATGCCCATGTACAAGAAAATGGCCAAAGCACCAAGTGCAAAATGACGATAGCTCATGGCACCCTTGATCAAGCCCAATTCCACAGGAGCCTGCTCAGGTTCTTCAATCTTGGTCTTTAAAATAATGACAAATGCAACAACGAAAATGGCCAAAGCAATCATCAATGCTGGCGTAGCATCAGCAATCTTGGCTTTGGTTGCATCTGAGATAAGAGCACCCATCAAAATATAGCAGCAAACGGCAGCAGTTGAGTTAAACACACCACCAATCTGAATCAGCTGGTTACCCTTGTTACCGCCGCCACCAAGCAGATTAAGCATCGGATTAACAACGCAGTTCAAGATGCACATGCAGAAACCTGCAATGAATGCGCCGATAAGGTACACTCCGAATACGAGTCCGAGGTTCTTTTCAACGTCAAGCTGACCGCTAAACCATTGGATAGAGATACCAACAATACCCACAACGAGACCAATCAAGGCTGTTTTCTTGTATCCAAATTTAGAGATAAGCATTCCAGCGGGAATACCCATTACAAGATAGGCAACGAAGTTACCGTAGTTACCAATTTGCGCAAGCACATTGGAGATTTCACCCTGATTCTTAATAATGGTTGCCATTGGCGTACACAAGTTTGTCACAAAGGCAATCATAGCGAAGAGTGCAATCATGATTACGATAGCTCCCCACTGTTTCTTTTGATTACTCATGGTTTTTAAAATGATTTTTGTTATTAGTGAAAAATGATTGATTATTGTTCAACCCCAAATTTGTAGATTGTTTTCTGTGTATAGACCTGTCCCGGCTTCAAAACAACGGGAGGGAAATATGGTCTGTTAGGGCTGTCGGGGAAATGTTGCGCTTCGAAGCACAAAGCCGAGCGACGTGGGAATGTTGCCCCATGCTGTCCCTTATATCCATCAGCCCAGTTGTCTGAGTAAAATTGCACTCCCGGTTCCGTTGTATAAACCTCCATGCTACGTCCGCTCACTGGTTCAACGATTTTTGCAGCAAAAGATAATTCACCTGGCTCACGCTTGTTTAACACGAAACAGTGGTCATAACCTGCTCCATTTCTAATCTGTTCGTCATCAGCATCAATACGTTCGCCCACTGCATGCGGCTCTGTAAAATCAAACGGAGTTCCTTTCACGCTTCTGATTTCGCCTGTTGGGATACTGTTTTCATCAATTGGAATATAGAAATCTGCATTGATATGGCAAACCACATTCTCGCATGTCGGCGTCGGATTGCCAATTCCAGACAAAGAGAAGAAACCATGGCTTGTCATGTTCACCACCGTTTTCTTGTTTGTTGTTCCCTTGTAATCAATTTTCAGCTCATTATCATCGCTCAAAGTAAACATAACCGTCATCGACAATTCGCCAGGGAATCCTTCTTCGTAGTATGCCGAAATATATCTCAACACGAGCGTGCGGTCATTAATCTGTTCTGCATCCCAAACGCGAGCATGGAAACCAGTAGGGCCGCCATGCAGATGGTTAGGACCGTTATTGACTGCGAGGTTATATTCCTTTCCGTTGAGCGTGAACTTGCCTTTGCAAATACGATTGCCATAGCGTCCAACCAAGGTTGACAAAAATGGTTCGGGAGAATTGACGCAGTCTTCCAAGTTATCATGACCTTGAATGACATTTTCAAATTTACCATTTTTATCTGGGACCATTATAGCCACAATGGAACCTCCATAATTGGTGATTGCCACTTCCATGCCGTTGGCGTTGCGCAGGAAGAACAAATCGACCTTCTTTCCGTTAATTTCTCTTTGAAAATCAGCTTTTTTAAGTCCGCTTACAGACTGGATATTGCTTTCCATGGTCGTTATTTTTTTGTTATGCTATCGCAAATTTGCTAATAACTTTTGAATATACCAAGAATTTTTGCAAAATTTCCATGCTCAGATTTTTTAATTACGTTTATGTAGATATTTCCAGCTGCCATTTGCACATACGAAATATGAGGTATTTGGGGGGATATTCTAGAAAAGGTATTATAAGATACTTAGCATGCAGCACCAGAAATACACGTTTTGAAGAATAAAGAATATCTCCAAAACGAGCCTCTCTCCATCACACAAAACATATTTTAAACGCCATCGCCTAACCAATAACCAATTGATTCGAGACCCATTCTTTCTTACCAAACACGACAAATACCATTTTCCCATTGCAAAACGCTCGACAGCGCCCCATCTTTTCAATTTATTATTTTGACATTTAAGAGCCTTATGCTAACTTTGCATCAATTCAAGGAGGCTCCGCTTTTTCGAACGCCCCTTGTAAATGGCAAGAAACAATTAGATTTTACTATCACCCGAAACGACGTTTCAAACAAACATACAATAAATCAGGCAACTCAATTATGAACCAGTCAGCCAACAAATTCAAGCAGCTTAATGCCTTCGCCATGCAATATGGCATAGCCTTAGGAGCATGGGGCATACTCTCCTTAGTAACCACGGGAGTATCCTTGAAAATCACCTCTCTTTCACTTCTAAGTAGCATTGTCACGCTCGCTTCGCCAGTCATCGCGGCATTGCTCACATCAAGATTCCGCAAGAGCACAACCACCCCCGAAGAGGGCTTTACCTTTGGAAGAGCATTTCTGTTCGTTTTCACAACTGGGTTCTACGCTTCGATATGGATCGCAGCCTTCGTCTTCCTATACCTGGCCTACTGGGACAATGGCTATATTTTCAACGCCTACGAATCCCTGCTTTCCAGTCCTGAATACGCCGGAAGCATGCAGCAGAGCGGCCTTATGAATTCATTAAACGCCAACAGCGTCTCCGACATGATTGACGCAATGAGAAGCATCTCTCCCGCTGGCTACGCATCATCTGTCATCTACATGAGTTTCATGACAAATCCAGTCATCTCGGCCATTATAGCCTTGATCTGCCGAAAAAGTCCCAACTTTGGAAAAGAAAATTAGTCGTATAACACCATATAAGATAAAACTGCCAAACTATGGAAAATGAAAAGCATCTGAATATATCAGTCGTTGTCCCTCTCTACAATGAAGAAGAGAGCTTGCCCGAACTCTATTCCTGGATCGTACGCGTGATGGAAAGCCACGGCTTCACATTCGAAGTCATCTTTGTCAACGACGGCAGCACAGACCATTCATGGAACGTCATCGAAAATCTGTCTGCAAACGATTCGCGCATCCACGCCATCAAATTCCGCAGAAATTACGGAAAATCCCCGGCCCTTTATTGTGGTTTCCGCATGGCGCAGGGCGATGTTGTCATCACTATGGATGCAGACTTGCAAGATTCTCCAGACGAGATTCCGGAACTTTACAGGATGATCACGGAAGAAGGATATGACTTGGTCTCTGGTTACAAGCAAAAACGCTACGACCCGCTTTCGAAGACTATCCCCACCAAACTCTTCAACGCCACCGCCCGAAAAGTGAGCGGCATTAAAAACCTGCACGACTTCAACTGCGGCCTGAAGGCCTACAGAATTGATGTCGTGAAAAACATCGAAGTCTACGGTGAGATGCACCGCTACATCCCCTATTTGGCAAAGAATGCAGGATTCAACAAAATCGGAGAAAAGGTGGTCCACCACCAAGCTCGCAAATTCGGCAAAACAAAATTCGGTGGTTTGAACCGCTTTGTCAACGGATATCTTGACCTCCTCTCCTTGTGGTTTATGGGTACCTTCGGCTTGAAACCCATGCACGTGTTTGGCTTTCTCGGTTCCATCATGTTCTTCCTCGGCTTCTTGGCTGTGATCACCGTTGGTGCCATCAAACTGGTTGCCATCTGCAGTGGCGTTCAAGCCCCGCTGGTCACCTCCTCGCCCTACTTCTACATTGCACTGACAATGATGATTCTCGGAACACAACTGTTCGTTGCAGGTTTCTTGGGCGAATTGATAAGCCGTAATGCCCCTGGAAGAAATAACTATCAGATTGAGAAGGAATTTTAAACTAACTATACAAAGGATAGCTATCAAAATTCAGATATCCAAAATATTACGGTAATAAGCTATAGCTATCAAACTCAGTGCTTGCCGCTCGCCTATACTAATAATACAGGCAACAACAACTAAAGCGCAAGCATTCAATTTATTACGCCTTCAAAAAGCATCCTAAATCAAAAATTTTTCAAGAAAGCAGGGCAAAAAAGCGACACAAGCGCAACATTCTGCCCTCGCTTCCTTGGAAAAACAAATAAAACAAGACGGCATCCCACGCCCAAGATACCCCTTTTGAGAACAACATCTCGAACGACTTACTATATATATGCATCTCAAACACATTCTTTCCACGTCACTGTCCGCGCTTTGTCTACTGGCATGCACCAACGTTGATTGCCCGTTGGAGAACGTCGTGACCATGAATTGCGGATTATACAATGCGGAAACAAAAGCATCGCTGAAAATCTCCGACACACTCACAATAAAGACAGGCGGAACAAAAGACACCACATTGCTCAACAGGGCCAATGGGATTTCATCATTCAAACTTCCCTTACGCTACGCAGCAAAGGAGGATACACTTCTACTGCGCTTCTCCAACGCCGCAGGTCAGTTTGCAACAGACACCATCTTCGTCCTCCACGATGGCCAATCCCATTTCGAATCCGCCGACTGTCCGCTTGTGGTGTTTCATAAGCTGAACAGTGTCAGATGGACAACCCATGCAATGAAGACAATGCCACTGGCCATCGACAGCATAGCTATCATCAAAGAAAACGTGACTTACGACAATGCTCAGAATCTTAAAATATATCTCCGTTCTGTGGTTACTCAGTAATTGTGCAGCCGCCTTTGCGACCCCAACGGCAACCACCCCACCCGCCCAACCAGAAAACGCAGTGACGGCCGACAGCCTCAAACCACAGGCGCCGACAAGAGGCATCCAGTTTGACGCAACGGCCGATAGTTTGCTCCAGCTGCAAAAGAATGCCCCTCTGTTTGCCGGATTCTCTGTTTCGGGCGACCTCGTTGGTGTGATCATGGCAGCAACGTCTTCTCGCGGACAATACGAAGGTGCTTTCAGGCTGAATCTGAAAGGCAAATACTTCCCCATTTTTGAAGCTGGATTCTCCACCTGTAACCACACGGACGAAACAACAAAAATCCATTTCAAAACCAACGCCCCTTTTTTCCGCATTGGCTGCGACTATAATTTCGCACGCGACATACATGCCGGCGGACGCATTTTGGGCGGCCTAAGATATGGATTCTCCAAATTTGATTATGACACAGACGCCCCCGACATCATTGACCCTATTTGGGGAGACCGCCTACCTTTCGCCTACAAGAGCCTGTCCGGCAATACGCACTGGGCAGAAGTAGTTTTCGGCCTTGAGGCAAAAATATGGAAGATCTTCCGTCTCGGCTGGAACGTCCGTTACAGGATTCGGCTGAAAGACAAATCCTCCATCATTGGCAGCCCCTGGTACATACCAGGCTACGGCCAAAACGACACGCACGCTCTATCGGGCACTTTCAATATCATATTCGACATATAAAACGATGAGGAAAAAAAACATCATCCATTTCATCTTTCTAGTCTTTCTTGTTGTAGGCACCATCTATGTCATCAGAAATCATCAGACAAACAAGTTGCAACACAGCGAAGGAAATATCTTCGGAACTGTCTTCAGTATAGAATATGAATACAAAACAGCTCTGGATTCTGCCATTCTTGAAAAATTGAATGAGGTGGACTCATCCCTTTCCATGTTCAACAAGCAGAGCATTGTCAGCAAAATCAACTCAGGCGAATCCGATTCAACCGACCTCATGTTCAGAAACGTTTTCCGTCTCGCCCAAAGTGTGGCGGAAGACACGGACGGCGCATACGACATAACCGTCGCTCCGTTGGTCAACGCCTGGGGCTTCGGATTCAAAAACGGAGAAGACGTTTCAGCGCAAAAAATCGACAGCATCAAAACATTTGTAGGCTACAAGAATGTCGCGTTGGAAGGCACTAAGCTCAAAAAAGCCGACCATCGAACCATGCTCGACTTCAGCTCCGTTGCCAAAGGCTACGCACTCGACTGCATAGCAAGTCTGTTCGACAGTCTGAACATCAAAAACTACTTGATCATGATTGGCGGCGAAGTCGTCGTAAAAGGCATGCATCCCGAAGGACGCCCCTGGAAAATCGGCATAAGCCGTCCAACGGCCGACATGAACGCCGAAAGCCAAACGGCACTTTCCATCAGCAACATCGCAATGGCAACGAGCGGCAACTATCTCCGCTACTACGAGAAGAACGGCAAACGATACGCCCACACAATCGACCCCATCTCCGGCCATCCCGTGCAACACGATTTGCTCTCAGCAACAGTGTTCGCCCCCACATGCGCCCAAGCTGATGCCTATGCCACGGCCTTCATGGTCATGGGAATGGAACGCGCCAAAAGCATTCTCCGGAAACACCCCGAAATGCTCGCCCACTTCATTTACACAAACGCCCAAGGCGATTATGAGGTCTGGATGAGTGAGAAACTGAAAAAACACGTTGTCAAGACAACTGAGCCCTAAAAGCCACGTGCGCTCTCCTGCCCGACACCAACTGCCCAGCCACAAATCGCAACAAAAAGACAGAAACCAAAATGGAACTACGAACCAGCTTCTATGAGCAGCTACTCCAGCTACCACTTTTCCAGGGAACAAACCGGAGCGATTTTATGGAAATAGTTGAGAAAGTCAAATTCTCCTTTTTCAAAGCGCGGGAAACACAATTGGTTGCCAGGCAAGACACCCTCAGCAACAGGCTCGTATTCATCCTAAGGGGCAGTGTACGCACTGAACACACAAGCGATGACCATTCTTATTCCTTCTCCGAACGACTCATCCACCAAACAGTCATACAGCCCGAATCTCTTTTCGGGCTGTCCAACCATTACAGCAGAAACTATTGGGCGGAGGCGGAAACTGAATATCTCTCCATCAACAAAGACGCCGTTCGCGACTTTCTGTTCCTCTACCCCACTTTCAGAATCAACTTTCTCAACCTTCTCTCCACCCAAGTGCAGCAGAAAACGCGCCTACTCTGGCGCCAGACGCCTGAAACGCCCCACAAACGCTTTACCCTCTTCGTCCTTAAACATTGCTCCCATCCTGCAGGAGAAAAAACACTGAAAATTAAAATGGAGCAACTGGCCAAAGAGTTGCTTGAAACAAGGCTCAACGTCTCGAAGATGCTACACGAACTCTCAGACAAAGAACTCGTCAGCATAAGCCGCGGGAAAATCGTCATTCCAAAAGCAGAAAACCTCTTCGGACAACTGCAATAACCTCCACGCAAAAATAGTCGGAAATTCAAACATGCGCAGCCGCTCCACCCTACGAAGCAAACATCTCACATCCACGCCTTTGAAGGCAATCATAGAAGAAGAATTACTCCAATTTTTCAAAACAATCTTTAAGCATATCTAAAACCGATGCCAATCCGCGCCTAAGACCGCCAAAATAATTGCCCACGTAAAATTAAAATACTAACTTGCACCTTCCAAAGGAGCATTCCAACTCCCATTATGGATATGCCCAAATACCACATAAGAAACCAAACAACGCAAAAATCATGAAAAAGATTCTTTCCTTCATCGGCATTCTGGGATTCACCCTCGCCGTGTCGAGCTGCGTCAGCAAAAAGCAGTTCACTGACTTACAAACCAATTACACACAACTCCAAACCAAGCATTCCGCACTACAGGAGGAATACAACGGAGCAAAAGTGAAACTCGCCGAATACACCAGCGACTCCAAGAGCCTGGCCGCACGCCTGGCCGAAGAACAGCAAAGAAACAAGGAACTCAAGGAGGCATACGCAAAACTGCAAGGCTCCTATCAGAGCAATGTCCAGCAGGGCAACGTCAACATCTCAAAACTCGTTGACGAAATCAACGCCTCAAACAAATTCATCAAGCAACTCGTTGATGCCAAAACAAAAAGCGACTCCCTCAACCAAGTGCTGACAAACAAGCTGACACGTTCTCTCTCAAGAACTGAAGCCAACGATGTCGACGTGCAGGTGATCAAGGGCGTTGTCTACATCTCCCTCGCCGACAACATGCTATATAAGAGTGGTTCATACGAAATTGGGGAGCGTGCTGGAGAAACACTTTCAAAAATCGCTAAAATCATCACCGACTATAAGGACTACGATGTCCTCGTGGAAGGCAACACCGACAACGTACCCATCTCCCAGAAAAACATCAGAAACAACTGGGATCTCTCAGCGCTCCGCGCCTCTTCTGTCGTGCAGGCGCTTCAGACACGTTATGGTGTAGACCCCAAACGTCTCACAGCTGCCGGACGCGGAGAATACAATCCTGTGGCCTCCAATGATTCTGCCGTTGGCAAGCAGCGCAACCGCAGAACGCAGATAATCATCACGCCGAAACTCGACCAATTCATGGATTTGATTGACCAGGCACCGGAGCAGACAGAAAACGCCGAATAAACGCTGACTCCACAACAAAAACGATAGCAAGACAAGCACCGCAATCAGATGGGCATATACGCCCCTGATTGCGGTGCTGTTATTTATTAAATATTATTCTTATTATCCATGCAGGGGAAAACAGTCTAAACTAATTTTTAACACCAACTTAAGCGACAGGAGTGGTCGACAAAGGAATCTTAGTTGGTAGCGAACGCTGCCCCACGTTCGGCCGTGTCTGGGAGCAGACGCAGTCGTGCCTCGCCCCAGATGCGTTCGTATCACGCCCCAGATACGCTCGTATCACGTCCCAGAGGCGGATGTATCTCGCCCCAGACGCGCTCGTGCCTCGAACCGCATTCGCCAAAAGGCATAGACCTTGATTCAATAGCGATAATCTCTCTATCATCATCTGCCTTTGTAGGAAATTGCAAGTAGTTTTTTCACCGACTATAGATGCTTTAGTAAGGGCGAAAGAATAAGTTGATCAATTATTCAACAAAAACAAAATATTCAAAGACTATGAAAGAGACAAAGACAATTATCAAGTCTGATAATGTGCCAGCCGTGGATTTCGGCAAGTTGAAAATAAGGTTTCCCAATTGCAGAGGGGAGCGTGGTAAGAATTGCACCAAAAGGCAAACGTTCCATCCGTAATATTAGCACAGAACCATTGGTAATGTTCTGCGTGCAATATCGTAGTGCTACTTTTACAACCGAAGATGCCACGGATGGAGTCATATTGAATGAAAAGGTGAAACTGCAAACCGCTTTTTCTTCCTTATTTCCTTGTAATTGGCTATTACAACTAAAAAAGCCGTATCTTGACCAAATGGTCTTGATGCGGCAGATTTATACTTTTGTTATAACCTTATTTTTAAAGTGGACTCATATTTTTTTCATAATTAGTTCGTTCGCCTTTTATAGAATTTTACTTACATCATTGGGTGTTTTAAAATAATAGTCCGCATGTATAGGATTAGATACATTGTTGCTCCATAAAACCAATCCAGAATCAACACCAGCATTGTTAGCACATTGAATATCATAAATACTATCACCAATATAGAGAGCGTTTTCGGGGCTTACATTGGCTTTAACCAAATATGCTACTAAGGGGGCTGCTTGGGGCTTATGTTCATCAGTATCATCGGCACATACAATTGTGGAAAAAAAATCCGCTAACCCTAATGGCTCAAAATCAGAATAATATTCTTGATATGTTTTGGAGGTTACAATGCCTAAAAGATAGTCTTTAGTTAAAAGGGATTGCAAGCATTCTTTGATACCTTGAAAAGGTTGAATAGTGTGCTGGAGCAATTTCATATTCCTATCCCATCGTTTCAATGCATCTTCTATGTCGGGTATTTTGAGCAATTCCAACGCATTTCTTCCTGTAATACCTAAAGCAAATTTCAAACTTTCATATTGAGGTGCGCGTCCTGTTATTTCTGAAATGGTTTTTATTAAGGAGTTGATGACTGCATATTCCGTATCTATCAATGTACCGTCTATGTCGAATACAATATGTTTATATTTCATATGTTTTGTTTATTAGTCAAATAATACTTGCCAGTTTTTATCGTGGTAAGCTGAAAAGCACATTTTAATTTGTTCTTCGTTATTTTTCTCTTTTGCAAGAACAGGTAATGCTTCCAATCCGAAATAGCCGCTCTCATCCGTTTCAATATTGGCTCGGAAAGATCCGCTTTCAATCTCACAAAGAACAAAAACTTTACAAACATTGTAGGCATATGGGGGAATATTATGCAAATTTCTATCCTGTATAGCTATTACCCGGATAGCTTTTACATTTAATCCTGCCTCTTCTTTTACTTCTTTTTCTGTATTAGTCTTGATACTCTGATTTATATCGACCCAACCACCGGGCAAAGACCAAGTTCCATTTTTCTCTTTCACAAGCAATATTTTATCATCTTTGAATATCGCAGCTCGTGTATCTAATTTAGGAGTTTGAAATCCAGTTTCATTGCAAAACAGATTCTTTACTTTTTCTATGGGTATTCCACTTTGCAGACTAAGCATTTCTGCTGCAATTTCTCTAATGCGTTCAAAGCGTTCTATATCAAATACATCTTTGGAGTATGTCAATCCCCCTTGGGCAATGAATTGTAGTTCTTTTGCCCATTCAAGCCATTGTGGTTGTACTATTTTATTCATATAGTGAATGTTTGTATCGTTATATTGATATGCAAAGCTAATGTTTTGCTTCTAAACAATGACACAAAACACGTTTGCTTATCCGAGTTCACATTGATTTCGTCCTTTACGTCATTAACATTTTTTCTGTATCAAAGCGCCCTTTTTTGGGGGGAAACCCAAGTTCCGCGATACCAAAAACGGCTGAATGACCAAAAAGGTATTCAGCCGTTAAAGAGGTGGATGCTTTTTTATTTGAGATTACGTTTGAAGAAATCGCACATGCGTGTCAGAAGATGGTAACGCGTGTTGCCACCATAGATGCTGTGGTTTCTGTTGGTGTAAATCTGCATTTCAAACTGCTTGTTGGCCTGTACGAGGGCTTCGCTCATTTCCGCAACATTTCTGAAATGCACGTTGTCGTCAGCAGTGCCATGAATGAGAAGCAAACTGCCCGAAAGATTGGCCGCACGCTCCATCGGATTGATGGCATATCCCGCAGCGTTTTCATTGGGCGTGCGCATATAGCGCTCCGTATAGACGGTGTCGTAATACTTCCAGTTGCTTGGTGCTGCAACGGCCACTCCGGCCTTGAAGACGGGGCGGCCCTCAGACATGGACATCAGCGTATTGAATCCGCCGAAGCTCCATCCCCAGATGCCAATGTTTGCTTTATCAACATAGGGCAAACAGCCTAGGTAAATGGCTGTTTCGACCTGATCCTGAGACTCGCGAAGTCCCAACTGGAGATAGGTGCATTTCTCAAAGTCGGCACCCCGCGCACCCGTTCCGCGGCCGTCGACGCAGGCGCAAATGAATCCTTGCTCTGTCAGATAGCTCTCGAAGATGCCAGCGCCATAAAAGCCCAAGTTCCACGAGTCGGTCACTTCCTGCGAGCCAGGTCCGCTATACTGATACATCACGACGGGATATTTCTTCGAAGCATCGAAATCGCGGGGCTTCACCATCCAGCCGTTGAGCTGGACTCCTTCGGATGTGGTGAACTGGAAGAATTCTTTCTTCCCGGCCACTTTTTCAACTTTCGCCTTGAGGTCGGCATTATCGATTAGCGTGGTGATGGTTTTTCCGTTGTTGTCGCAGAGAGACGTGACGGGCGGCTGCTGCGCTGAACTGTAAACGTTCATGTAATATTTCATGGTTTTCGAGAACTTGGCCGAATTGGTTCCTACGCTGCTCGAAAGTTTCTTCACGCGCCCTTGCTTGTCGGCCTTGTAGACGGCTCTGCGCAAAGGGCTTTCCTGCGTGCTTGCATAATAGAACGAACCCGTTCGCGCGTCATATCCGTAAAAATCCGTCACCTCAAAGTTACCCTTGGTGATCTGCGCTTCGAGCTGTCCGCCCAAGTTATACCAATAGAGATGCTGAAAACCGCTGCGCTCGGAGAGCAGAGAGAAATGACCGTCGTAGAACTTCATCTGAGTGTAAGCCGTTTCTCTGACGTATTTCTCGTTTTTCTCACGGAGCACCAATTTGCAGACTTTTGAAAGCGGGTTGGCCATATAGACATCCATCTGACTCTGATGGCGATTGAGCGTAATGACAGCCAATTTCGTCGGATCGCTGGTGAATTTTATGCGGGGGATATACCCATCTTTGTCCAAGGGGACATCAAGGGTTCTGGTGACACGATTTTTGATGTCGAAGGTCATCACCTTGACTTCGGAATTTTTCTGTCCTGCAACCGGATATTTGTAGTCGTATGTGCCAGGATAGGCATCAAACTCACTACGTGCGGGGTATAAACCCTTGAATTCCTGCATGCTGTAGATAGGCACCTGGCTCTCGTCGTATCTAACCCATGCCAGCACTTTGGAGTCGGCTGAGAAATCAAAACTGCGATTGGTGGTAAATTCCTCTTCATTGACCCAGTCGGGCAAACCGTTAATGACTTCGTTGAACTTGCCGTCTTTCGTCACCTGCACCTCTGCATTGCCAAAGAGCAGCTTAACAAGGAAGAGGTTGTTGCCCCTGGCAAAGGCAATGACGTTTCCATCGGGAGAGAAAAGAGGAACCTGCTGCGGACCGCCTTCTGAGAGCGGCTCAAGCGTGTTGTTGCGAACGTCATAGATATAATACACAGCGGTGTATGAGCGACGGTAGATGCCTTTTGTTTCTGTCTGTATGAGGATGCGATGCTCATCAGGCGACATGATATAGCCGTCAATGCACGGGAGTTTTTTTGAACCTCTTGCGGTTTCGACATCAAAGACGGTGGCTATCTCCTTGCCGGTTTTAAACGAATGACGCACGATTCTCTTGTGGTCGGGAGACAGCTGCGTGTAGCTCTCGCCGTCGTTCATCGGATTGACTCCGTCTATCTGCTTCGGCCAGTAAACACCGTTTGTCACATCTTGAAGTTTGATCTTGCCTTCTTGCGCATGAACCACTTCTCCTTTAAAGAGAAAGAGGAAGCATGCGGCAATCATGAAAAATTTCTTCATAGTTTATTATTTGTTTTGTTGTTGAGTTGCTGTTTGTCAAAATAGAATATGTCAATCGCCCTCAGGTGTTTCCTCAGCGTTTGTGTCTTGCTGCAAATCTTTCAAGATACTGCAAACGGCGCTTGAGGTTGACACTTCAACCGTAAATGCGGGACCTTCTCCCGATCCCGGCTGCCCAATCTGGGCTGCAATGCAGATTTTACTGCCGTTTGACTTTTCTTCATCAAAAGCCATTCCGAGCAAAATACTGCCCGCCCTGTCCGCCTCACTGAGGTAATCAAGAAACGCTTCCTTACTGAAGTTTTTTTCGAAGAAGGATTTGCCATCACGCAGAATTACAATTTCCACACTGTTGTCGTAAAATTCCTGATCAAGCTGATCTTTTACGATTGGCAGTTCGTGATTGGGGTAGCGTTTAATGCTGATGCTGTAGGTGTGTTCTCCATATTTCGCAGTATAGCTTCGTTCAAGTTTTCTTTCGGCCTCCATGGGGGCCGTCTTGGCAACTGAATCTACTCTTTCTTCCTCTGCCTCTTTTTTTTCCGATGAGCCGCATCCGGCCAAGGCCAAAGAGGCCAATGCAACAATGGCTATTACGCTTTTTTTCATTGGGTTTGTATGTGTATAAATAGGATTCTGCAAACCGTTTTTTCGGAGACGGGGAGCACTCCCCTTCCCTGCCGTATAGGCCATCTATCCTCAAGACACTCATACTTTTATGGATGTCATACCGACGAAAGACGGCAAAGGCTTCTCTGCTGACCTTGAGCGCCTGTCGTCGAGCAGGCTCAATGGCTGCGGTTTGTTTATTCTACAAAATAACGAAAACATACGCAATCTTGCAAGAAAACAGAAGTAATTTATTGCTTCAAGGCTAATATTTGCGTAATTTTGCGGACATGATGTGGCCACCAAAGGGAAGGAAGCGAAGAATACTGGCCATTCACACGCACAAAACGCGGCTACGCATGTTTCGTATGCGTCAAAGCGTATATACCCTGCCCGCTTCCAACATAAAACAAGCAACTGAAAAAATGTGGAATAATCCCAAACCGTTCTCTCTGTTTCTCATCGTGTCTTTCCTGATTGCTTCCCTGTGTTCATGCAACGCCGACGATACAGGAGGCAAAGATGTGACACCGCCAGACACGACCAACGTGGTTCCAACGGCCAAAACGGTGCTCATTTACATGGCTGCCCAGAACTCACTCGGAGCGAGGCGGAATCAGCAGGCTGACTCTTTGGAAATCATGCAGGCCTATAAAGACATACCGGGAGACGCGCGCATATTGCTTTTCATTGACGACAAATATGCGCCAAGAATCTATCGGATTGACAAGACAACGCCTCGGCCCGTCATGGTGAAGAGATGGCAGAACGATGAAGATTCGGCATCGCCTGCGTTTTTGGGGGAATTGCTCTCATTCATCAAGAGGTTCTATCCGTCGGATGAATACGGAATGGTTCTGTGGTCGCACGCAACGGGATGGGTGCCGCCAAGTTTGGCATTGACACGAAACGCTAAACGGCTGCATGCAAAACCGCTGTCTTTCGGCATTGACGACGGGGAGGATTTTGGAAGCGACAACGGCAGCGAAATGGAAATCCGCGACATGGCAGTTGTGATGAAGAAGGTGGGCTTTCATGCCAGATATATTTTTTTCGATGCCTGCCTGATGCAAAACATAGAAGTGGTGTATGAATTGCGGCACGCAGCAGACTACATCGTGGGGGCTCCCATCTCCACACCAGGCGCAGGTGCGAATTACACCAATCAAATCAGAAAGGGCTTGTTTGACGATGATGTCAGAAACATTGCATCAACATATCTGTCTGACGTATGCGACCCAAGCCAGGCTGAAGACTACAGCGACTTCGGTTTGGTGATCTCTGTTGTCAAAACGTCGGAATTAGACAAACTGGTTGCTCTCTTGAGAGACCGACTGCCGCATTCGGCGCTTGCGGGGAAAACATCTCCCGACATGGAGTCTGTTTTGAGCTACCAGGCATACAGCAGGAGATTCTATTATCGACCTCACAATTACGACATGGCGGAATCAATGCGCCATCTTTTGAACAAGGATGACGCAACAGCTATCATCGACCAACTTGACAAGGCGATTATCTACAAAGGCGCCACACGTTCGTTTTGGATTGGTCCAGGCGACTGGTCTTTTCAAACAGTAGACCCAAACCTGTATAGCGGAATTTCTATGTTCATTCCGCAAAATGTGTACACCTACAATGCAGAGGCCTGCAGCGCGTATGGCGACCTGAACCTTCAGTTTAAAAAGACGAGCTGGTATGTTGATGCCGGATGGAAAGAAACTGGATGGTAAAACAAGGATGCCGACATCCTCAGCACACACGTGAACACATTATAAACTAAGTTTTGACACCCATATAGGACAACAAAAAAATGAATAGAGCATTAAGTTTTTTGCGTAAATTCTTATCTGTCATGGCACGACACAAATATGTGTGGACCATCGGACTTTTTGTTTTGATTGTCGGCTTCATAGACGACAATAGCTACTACAACTATTTTCTGCTCAAAAAGGACAACGCAGAGTTGGACAAGGAAATCAAAAAATACGAGGATAAATTCAACCACGATTACGCAAAGCTCAGACAACTCAAAACAGACCCTCGCGCTTTGATCAAAGTGGCAAGAGAAGACCACCAAATGAAATCGGCGGATGAGGATGTTTATTACATCGTTCACTCCGACTCGTTAAACACAAAATAAAAACATGAAGGAACTAAGCAAACTACAGTTGTGCGTGTACAACATCGGTGGTCTACTGCTCGTTGCAGGGATAATCGTCCCGCTTTTTTCAGGCGCAACAGCCGTTGCCCTGTATCTCTACCTGCTCGGTGCATTGATGTTTTCATCCATGCAAGTCTTGCAGAAGTATGAAGGGAAAAACATCACGCTGAAACGGCTGCGGCGCCAACAGATTCTCGGCGCCCTGATGCTGCTACTGGCAGGTGCACTGATGGCCTGCTCGGTTTACGGCATCCCCCCTCTATGCAAAGGGGAATGGCAAGTGGCACTGGCAATCGGAGCCGTTCTGGAGGTCTACACTGCATTTAGAATACCGGCTGAACTGGCACGCGAAAAACGGTGAGACGCTGACGTATAAGTCAGACTGAAATCAAAACGAAATGCGACAAACGCCATAAATGACAGGATTAAAAAAATCCTTACTTCGCTTGCCTACCCTCTCTTTAATGCCAAATATGTCACTCAAAAGGAGAATTATCTGACCCAGAAGAAAAATATTCCTCGAACAAAAGGCCTATTCAAATATAAATTCGTATATTTGCATTTCAAATTGGGTTAATATGCGTCAACTAAAAATCAACAAGAGTATCACGAATCGTTCAAGTGCAGCACTTGACAAGTATCTTGTGGAAATCGGCCGAGAGGAATTGATTTCCACAGATGAAGAAGTGGAATTGGCTCAGCGCATCCACAAAGGCGACAAAGAAGCCTTGGAGCGTCTGACCAGAGCGAACCTTCGATTTGTGGTCAGTGTGGCTAAACAGTATCAAAATCAAGGACTGGCCTTGAACGACCTTATTGATGAAGGCAACCTTGGTCTCATCAAAGCTGCTAAAAAGTTTGACGAAACCAGAGGCTTTAAATTTATCAGCTATGCCGTTTGGTGGATTCGTCAGAGTATTTTGCAGGCCATTTCTGAACAGAGCCGCATCGTCAGAATGCCGTTGAACCAGGTTGGTTTCCAAAGCAAACTGACAAAAGCCATTGTCAATTTCGAACAGGAATTTGAAAGAAGACCGTCTGTTCAAGAATTGGCCGACTTGTTGGATACAGATGTTGCCAAAGTTCACGAGGCATTGGGCACGAATGGAAAAAAGGTGTCTGTTGATGCGCCGTTCCAAGACGATGACTCCAATAGTCTCATTGATATCATGACGGACGAAAGCGCTCCCGGAACCGACAATCTGATGGAAAAGGAGTCCTTGTCGTCGGACCTGGAAGCCGCATTGGGTACGCTCTCTGAGCGCGAGCGCCAAGTATTGAAAATGCTATTCGGTATCGGCCGAAACGAAATGACGGCAGAAGAGGTGGCCAACAGCCTGAACCTTACAAGAGAGCGCGTGCGCCAAATCAAAGAACGTGCACTCCGCAGATTGCGTGAAGCTGACAATATCAAAATTCTGATGAAATACTTGGGATAAGCGATAGCAAACAAGGAATGTTATTGCCTCTAATATTCAGATCGGATTCAACTGCGATTTGCTGAAGGAATATACAGATAAAGCATAAAGGTGGAACACAAATATTTAAGTTTGTGTTCCACCTTTATTATATGCTATACACCGAGCTTTCCCAGGCGCTAAACTATTCGCCCAACAACCGGCCGAGTTCTTTTACCTTCGATAAGGAGTCCTGGCTTACGCCCTGCTTCCATTCAACTGTTTTATCAATCAGCTGCATCTTCATCTTCTCGTTGTAAGCCATCATTTTCTTCACTGCCTGACTGCTCCAAGTATAGCCACCAAAGAGGCCCAACTTATGATTGCTTACAATGCGTTCAGACAAACGGGCAAAGAAATCTTCAACAAGCGGGAATACACCACCGTTATAGGTCGGGCTGCCGATTGCCAATGTATCATAGCGGAAAACATCTGCCAAAACAAAAGATGTCTCAGATACGCTCAAATTATGAATGACGATTTTCTGCATGCCCGCTTCTGCGGCTCCTTCTGCAAGAGCTTCAGCCATGCGCTCTGTGTTTCCATACATGGAGCCATAACAGATGACAAGACCTTTCTCTGTTTTTCCAGAGGAGAGACGGTCATAGATGGCAATAGCTTCTGAAAGATGTTTTTGCCACACAGGGCCATGAGTTGAACATATCATATTGACTTTAAGGGATGAAAGCTTTTTCAGTCCAGCTTGAACTTGTGCTCCATATTTTCCTAATATGGCTGCATAATAACGCTCCATCTCCCGCCAATAGGGTTCCACATCAATGACCTCGTCTTTAACGTGACCATTTAAAGCGCCAAAACACCCAAAGGCATCTCCCGAAAACAGCACACCATTAACCGATTCGTAAGTCATCATGGTCTCGGGCCAATGAAGCATGGGCGTCAGATGAAAACTCAGTTCAAGGCCGCCCAAAGAAAGCGTGGCACCATCTGTGACCACAACATCATTTTCTGATTTTTCGGAATAAAACCCTTCCAGCATTTCCATCGTTTTCTTATTTCCGATGAGTTTGATTTGAGGGTAGTACTTGCGAATGAGGGATATGGAACCTGAATGATCTGGCTCCATGTGGTTTATAATCAGATAATCGATGGGACGCTCTCCAAGAACAACTTTTAATTTGGCTAAATACTCAAAGAAAAAATCCATTTCTACGGTATCAACCAGGGCGACTGCGTCAGAGCCGACAAGAAGATAGGAGTTGTATGACACACCTTGCGGCAACGACCACAAACCTTCAAAGCGATGCTTCGTCCGGTCGTTTACGCCGACATAATATAATCCGTCTGTAAGTAACATAGGCTTTGTTTTTAGAATATTCTGAACTACCCTTTTTCATGGGCCATTCTGTTATTTAGTAATGGCGAAAAATACGACTTGAACAATTCTATGAGATAAGGTTGTTTCTTATACCCTGTCTTTTTGCCGTTTTTGAAATTTGTCATCGGTCACATAGCCCGCTATGCTCCCTTTTCCAAATTCCAAAACCAACAAAAATACAAGTCAAAATTGCTCAACTTATTCTTTCACCATTACTTACGCTTTTTTTTTGCTTTCACGTTTGTGGCAGGCCACGTCTTCCCCTCTTTACATACCTTTATGGCGCGAAGTACGCAGGGATCAAATTCATTCACGAATTGGGCAGTGGCTTCTGTCCCCAGGACATCGTCAATGATATTGCTTCCGATGTATTCACGCAGCAATTTGCGAGATGATTTTATCATCAAATTGCGGCGTTTCAGTCCACGTTTATTGGCGTAGGAGGCAAATTGCTCAACGATATCATTCTTGTCTAATATTTTTTTGACCTGTATAAAGTCTTTTTGCTGGCTGAGTTTTTTGCGATGACTGTCAACATAATGATAGGCATATTGCTGGATAAGACCGCTCAAATAGGCACTGCGGAAATAGGAATTTATGCCCAAAGTGTCTCGTGCAATGAAGATGTCGGGAATTATGCCACCTCCGCCATAAACCACACGGCCCTTTAGGGTGTGAAAAGCCTGACCTGAGGTTTTAATGCTATCTTGATTGAAGTATTCACCATGCTCAGCACGCAAAATCAGATCCTGTTCGTAATCCTTTTCGTCTCCTGGCGTGTATGGTTTTTGTACACATCGACCTGACGGCGTATAATATCTTGCCTTCGTTAGGCGCAACATGGAACCATCGTTGAACTCGATGGGAATCTGTACAAGTCCCTTTCCGAAACTGCGTCTGCCGATGATTAATCCACGGTCGTTGTCTTGTATGGCCCCAGCAAGAATTTCGCTTGCTGACGCTGAAGACTCATCAACCAACACCACTAACGGGAGGCTCTGATAGGCTCCCCGGCCATTGCTTGTGAAATCCTCACGTGGGGATTTCCGTCCTTGGGTGTAGACAATGAGACGGCCCTTCGGGAGAAATTCATTGGCAATTTGCACTGCCGGCGACATATACCCACCTAAATTCCCGCGCAAATCAATGATCAGACTTTCCAATTTCGAATTGCTCAACGTTGCCAACGCGGCAAGAAACTCTGAATATGTTGCTTCTCCAAAATTACTAATCCGTATGTAGCCGATATTGGATTCGGTCATGAAAGCTGCGTCAACACTTTTCAATGGAACCGCACCTCTTGAAATGGAATAGTTTTGAAGACGTTTGGAATTTGAACGGAGGATTCCCACTCTGACAACTGAGCCATTGGGTCCTTTGAGTTTTTTCTGGACATCCTCTGAGGATATGTTCTTGCCTACTGCGGCTTTTCCGTTGATGGTGACGATTCGGTCGCCCGCTTCCAAACCGACACTCTGCGAAGGCCCGCCCTCAAGCACCTTGACGACTCTGATGGTGTCGTCGTAAATCATAAACTGGATGCCAATCCCCACAAAACTACCTTTCAAATCCTGCATGGATTTTTCGGCCTCACTCGCGGGAATATACACAGAATGTGGGTCCAACTTCTTTAGGATTTCTGGAAGGGATTCTTCCACGAGGTTGGCAATGTTGACAGAATCCACATACTGGTCATCAATGATATGCAGAATACTATTAAACTTGTCGCTTGAAGAATTTATGATGTTCAAGCGTTTGCCCGAAAAATGATTGGCATAAAAATTACCGATGATTATACCAATCATCACTCCGATAGCAACCAACAAAGGCGTGTATCGGTATGATTTGTTTCTGTTCATTTTCTATTGAAAATCTATTGATTAGCAATCGGCCCGATGATGAGCAGGCTGTCCAAGCCCCATTTATAGAAAGCCCCTTGACAGCCCGCTTAGAGAAAAGCCACTGCAATTGGAAGACTCACACTCCATTTGCCCCCTGCTCTTCATTAAGAGGGATGTTGATCAATTCGATACCTGCACGCTTCAGAAGTTCAAGCCCGTCTGTCAGCCGATATTGTCTTGCAAAAATCACACGTTTGATTCCAGCTTGAATGATCAGTTTGCTACACTCAATGCACGGAGCATCCGTGACATACAATGTCGCCCCGTCTGAATTATTGCTCGAACGGGCGATTTTGGTGATTGCATTGGCTTCTGCATGAAGAACATAAGGCTTTGTCAGCCCATTCGTGTCTTCGCAGATATTTTCGAATCCTGATGGCGTACCATTATAACCATCGCTGATAATCATTTTATCTTTAACGATGAGCGCTCCCACCTGGCGGCGTTTACAATATGAATTCTCTGCCCATATATGCGCCATTCGCAGATAGCGTATGTCAAGTTCTTGCTGTTTTGTCATTGCCTTATGTAGGTATTCAAAATATTCTATAAGTAGGGTTATTTTCTTGGTTTTCCGCTCACGTCAGCGGCCCTTGTGCTGAGAACATTGTTGGGCTATTCCGTTGCGCTTCAGCAGGGCACAAAGGCACGGGCGTCTTCCCCTGAAATTAACATAGAGTTCCATCGGATTTTTTGTACCTCCCAAAGAAAGAACCTCATCACGGAACTTCTTGGCCAAATCCCGATTGAATATCCCGCATTCCTTAAACAAGCTGAAGGCGTCTGCATCAAGAACCTCAGCCCATTTGTAGCTGTAATAGCCAGCAGAATACCCTCCCGACATGATATGTCCGAATTGAACCGACATACATGCTTCTTCCACTTCTGGCAAGACCTTGGCATCTGCCCACGCCCTATGTTCAAATGTCCTGACATCCTCCGTCAGAGGGCTGGTTAACGTGTAGTAGGCCATATCCAACAGGCCGAACGACACCTGTCGTACACAGGCATAAGCCACATTAAAATTTCTTGCCGCAACAATGCGCTCAATGAGTTCGGCTGGTATGGTTTCTCCCGTTTGGTAATGCTTTGCAAAGGTAGTAAGAAAATCTTGCTCTATTGCATAATTCTCCATGAACTGCGATGGCAGTTCAACAAAATCCCAATATACATTGGTACCACTCAAAGAGCGATATTTCGTTTTCGCGAAAATACCATGAAGCGCATGTCCAAACTCGTGCAAGAATGTCTCAACCTCAGACAAAGTCAGCAAAGCCGGTTTGCTTTCTGTCGGTTTGCTCAGATTCATCACGATTGCCACGTGCGGTCTGTCTGTTCCGTCCCACTCCTCCTTATAATTTGTCATCCACGCGCCGGCCTGCTTAGAGGCACGCGGGAAATAATCTGTGTATAACACAGCCAGAAACTCTCCATTTCCGTCATAAACCTCATACGCTTCCACGTCGGGATGGTATACGGGAATTTCCCTATTTCTCTCGAAGCGAATGCCATAAAGTTTTTCCGCCAAAGCAAACACCCCCTTAATAACAGAAGAGAGCTCGAAATAAGGGCGCAACATCTCGCTATCAAGATTGTAGAGTTGGCGCTGAAGTTTGTGGGCATAATAAGAGAAATCCCAAGGCATGAAATCAAAATTCGCGCCTTCTTCTTTTTCTGCCAATGAACGAACAGCCTCCACTTCCTTAATGGCTTGACCTTTATATGAATTAAGAAGATTTTGCAGCAAATCGTAGACATTGGCTGTGTTGGCCGCCATGCGGTGTCTGAGAATCAGATCTGCATAATTTTCATATCCGAGGATTTTGGCCTTCTCCTGTCGGAGGTTTACAATTTTTCGGACAATCTCAAAATTATTATTTTCATTGCCATGCGTACACTTGGTGTTGTATGCCATATACAACCTCTTTCGCAATTCACGATTTGCAGAATAAGTCATAAACGGCACATAGCTTGGAGCCTGCAACGTAAACACCCATCCATCCAGTTTTTCCTTCTGGGCTGTCATGCGTGCTTGTTCTATTTGCGAATCAGGCAAGCCGGCAAGGTCTTTTTCCTCTGTCACGTGGAGCGTAAAGGCATTCGTGTCCCGCAAATTATTCTGGGAAAACGCCAACGTCAGATTAGATAATTCGCTTTTCACTTTGCGCAACTCCGCCTTACCTTCCTCAGAGAGGTTCGCACCAGAATCAATGAAACTATTGCAAATCTTTTCATACAACATCTGCTGCTCCTTGTTGCAGCAGTCCAACTGACCTTTAACAGAACGGATCCTTTCCCACAAACGCCCATTCATCAATATGTCGGAACTATGTTGCGAGAGAATCGGAGTAAGTTCCTCAGCAATTTTTTCAAGTTCGTCGTTGGTGTCAGCGCTCAACATGTTATACATGTAAGTCGTTGCATTTTCGAGCAAGGAACCTGTTTTCTCAAAGGCTTCCACCGTGTTTGAGAAAGTCGGCGCTTCGTAATTCGAAACAATCGCCTCAAGTTCCTGGTTTTCAATTTCGATGCCCTTCAATATTGCCTTTTTGACATCCAACGGTTTTATCTTGTCAAATTGAAACGTATGATGTGGCGTTTCCGAATTACCACTAAAATATATAAGTGAATCGCTCATATTGCTAATATACTGACTGTTATTTAAAATTGGACAAAACACGCTCTATCTCCTCAAACTTCGGCCCGTCGTTGAGCGTGAAATAAACCCTGTAGAGCAATGGTGCCCATTTTCTTTCTTCGTTGGGTGCAATTGCCCTATACTTTTCCAGATAGGGCCTTGCAGCCTTATAGAAGTTTTTCTTTTTTGCAGCGTTTGTCTTATATGCCTTGTCCTGTACATTCTCCGACTTTTCAAGCATCAAAGCCATGTTGCAATATATGGCTCCAATATAAAAATACGCATCTCTCAACGTTGAATCCTTTTCAAGCGCATACAATGCCGTTGAAAGCGCCTGTTTGTAGCAGTACATATTCATCAGAGCAAGGCTTCTGGCTTCAAGGGCAATGGTTGAAACGCTGTCCAATCTAAGACGATTGTCAGCCAAATTCAAGATAGCTTTATAATCGGCCCTTCCGGCATAGAAGTCTGCCAAATGGGAAAAGAAGAAATCATTGTCAGGATAATCGTCAATCCCCAGCTTAAGCAAATTTGCATAACGAACCGTATCATTCAAAGCCTTTGCCGCCAAACTCATAGTTTCTAATGTTGACCTACGCAAAGAAGATGTGTCAGCGAGCGTCACCTCCTTATATCGCCCTACTTTCTGATACGCCTTACTCAGATAGGCACACTTTTCATACAAGTGAGCGTTTGATATGTATAATTGCGAGGTGCAAACGCTTTTGTCGTTTCCCCATATCGGCTGATAAGGCATATCAAGATAGGTTTCAAGAAACTTTGCAGCCTGCCCGTAATTTTTCTTTGAATAAAAATAGCGCGCACCAGCATTCAGATTGTTATAATACTGATGAACAACCTGCCTATTCTTTTTATGGAACTTCATTTTCGAGCCACTTTGAGCAAGCTGAACCTGTTCCTTATAGTCACACTTCAGGACATAGTCATAAATCCCCCATGTCGTATTGAAAAACTTGGCAGTATCATAGGGTTGTTTCAAATATAATTTTTCATTCTCCACATCGTTCAAAATAATCTGCGCTTCCTTCCCCATGTCATACAGCTGAGGAAGGGCATTCACCGTTGTGTCGCCTTCAAGTTTGCTTACCAGCTTAAGGGCCTCGGTGCCATTTTTCGCCTTCAATGAAGCCTTAATAGGCTTAAACACCTTTTGCCCAAATACACTCCCCCCATTTGTGTTTAAACATATAAGTAAAAGTAATCCGAAAACCCTTTTCATTTTTACATAAATTATTTAGAAGCAAGCTACTCCGAAATTTGTTACTAATTTAATCGTCAAGGATGACGATTTCCAAAAGCCTTATGTACGATTTCATTCCCCTCGCAACAAACGCAAGAATATTCAAAAGGAACAAACCATTTATTAGATTTGTTCCTTTTGAAAAATTCATTTAGTGATGGTGAATACTTACAAGCCCTTGATGATTTCATCAATTTCTTTTTTCTTGTCCTTCATCTGAAGGTTTTCATAAATCATTTGCAAGGTATAAGCCCAAAGCTTTGCCTGTGTCGGAGCCAAAGTTCTCACCTTCTCCATGTAAGGCAACGCATTCTTGTAGTATGACTGAACAAGGGCCAACTCCTTCTTATAAGCCGGCATCTGCGCCTGAGTGATCATCTTGTTTGTTCCCACGAACTTGTACTTTCCTGCCATTTTGTCTGAAACGGCCTGATTGACGTAGGTATAAGCAATATTGACGTTGGCGTCGATAAACTCAGGATCAATGGCCAAGGCGTTTTCAAAACATTTGCGTGCCTCTGCATAGTCCTTCTTCAGATTCAATTCCACGCATCCCTTCATATACCATGCCATCTTGCTGTTTGGCGTTGCAACGGCCATGTCGTTAGCCATAGCCTCGGCACCCTGGACGTCGTTGTGAGAGACATAATAATAGAGAAGATTCTGGGCGAAGCCTTCATTTTCCGTTTTCGAAACAGCCTCCTTCAAAGTGCTCAACCATTGTGCTGAATCCCCCTGAGCTGCATAGGCCTGCATTTTAATGATATATAGGTCACGCGTGCCGATTGTGTCCTGCAAGGCAATATCAGCAAACTCAATTGCCTTTGGCCAGTTTTTCTTGTTATAGTTCAAAGAAGCCAAGTTAAGAGCCGTTTGACTGTAAGCACTTTTCTTTGCGGCAAAGATGGAGTCGCTTTCATGCTTGGTAAAAACAACGTTGTTGGGGAATTTCAGATACTTTTCAAAGTAGCTGATTGCCTGCGCCGTGTCATGGTTCTGGTATTGGAACATGGCGGCATAGTTGTAGTAGTCAACCATTGTCAGCATTCTCGACTTGTTCTGAGCCACGAATTTGCTCTTCACGCGCCCCTTCTCATCTGGTTTGACATCAGCCTCATGACTCTTCGTGTAGAAGTCAACCATCTTGTCGAGGTGCATGCAAAATGCGGCAGTATCAAACGGCAATCCCTGTGCAGCCTTCATAAGCTCAGGGTTAAACAATTTGGCATTATCTTCAGCCACCTGATGATACATTTCTGCAAACTTCGTTGTTTTCGGGTGCTTCAAAGCCTCTTCAAGCAAAGCGGCAGCACCTGCGATATCGCCTTTCTGCTCCAATGCCTGTGCCTTAAAAATAGCAGAGTTCTGAGCAAAAGCTGTTCCGCAGAACAAAGCCATGCCAATGGTAAATAAAAACTTTTTCATTTTAAATTCGATTTATGTTTATTCCTTATTTCTACCGGATTAGTCAAACACGCGCACGCCTACCCCTCCAACGACGAGGAAAAATCATCCTCTGCGCCGGCAGGCTGCTCTGCGCCATTTCCTTCCGTTCCGCCATCAGAAGCCACACCATCAGACATAACGTCCTCCGACGAGACAACATCACCACTGGCAGCTGCATCGTCCTCCGACTCTTCTTCCTTCGGCACCTGGCAGACGCTCGCGATGACACCTCCGCGTTTTCCGAGGTCAATGAGCTTAACGCCCTGTGTGGCACGTCCCATGACCCTCACGTCTGAAAGTTTCAAACGGATAGTTATGCCATTCTTGTTGATAATCATCAGGTCGTTTTCGTCAGTCACGGATTTTATGGCAACAACCTTTCCGGTCTTCTCCGTAATGCTTATCGTCTTCACACCCTTTCCGCCACGGTTTGTGACACGATAATCATCAACAAGGCTACGCTTGCCAAATCCCGTTTCGCTGACAACGAGAATCGTTTCACGCTCAGGGTCATTAATGCAAATCATGCCGACAACCTCGTCAGTCTCGTCATGTTCGTCAAGCGTCATACCCTTCACGCCTGTTGCCGTACGCCCCATGGCCCTCACGGCATCTTCGTTGAAGCGGATAGCTCGTCCGTTTCTGTTTGCCAAAACGATTTCGTCTTCGCCATTCGTCAAGCAGACGCCAACAACGCGATCGTCCTCACGGATCGTGATAGCATTCACGCCATTCGTGCGCGGACGAGAATATTCAGAGAGACGCGTTTTCTTGATGACGCCGTTCTTTGTACAGAAGAGCACATAGTGAGTATTACAGAACTCCGCATCATTCAATTTCTTGATGTGCAAGCAGGCGTTGATGGCATCGTCAGAATCAATGTTCAGCATATTCTGAATCGCACGCCCCTTGGCGTTCTTCGCGCCTTCTGGAATTTCATACACCTTGAGCCAGAAACATTTTCCCTTTGCAGTAAAGAAAAGCATCGTGTTATGCATGGTTGCAGGGTAGATATACTCTATGAAATCCTCATCGCGCGTTGCACCTCCCCTACTTCCAATACCGCCGCGTCCCTGAGTGCGGAAATCGGCCAACGGTGTCCGCTTGATATAGCCAAGATGGCTGATGGTGATGACAACTTCGTCGTCGGCATAGAAGTCCTCAGGATTAAACTCCTCACTTGAAAGTTTGATTTCCGTGCGGCGTCCATCCCCATATTTTTCCTTGACCTCCAGCAATTCGTCCTTCATCACCTTTTTGCAAAACTCATCGTCACTCAAAATCTGTTCAAAATAAGCAATGCGCTTTTCAATCTCCGCATATTCCTGATGAAGCTTATCCTGCTGAATATTTGTCAACTGCGAGAGGCGCATGTCAACTATGGCCTTGGCCTGCACCTCGTCAAGACTGAAGCGCTTCATCAAAGCCTCCATAGCCTCCTGCGGCGTCTTTGAAGCACGAATAATTCTCACCACCTCGTCGATATTATCGCTGGCAATGATAAGTCCCTCCAAGATATGCGCCCTTTCCTGCGCCTTTCTGAGGTCATACTTCGTGCGTCTGATTACCACATCATGGCGATGCTCAACGAAACACCTTATACAGTCTTTCAGCGTCAACACCTTCGGACGACCATGCACCAAAGCAATGCAATTAACGGCAAAACTCGTCTGCAAAGCCGTCATCTTAAACAATTTGTTGAGCACCACATTGGCATTGGCATCTCTTTTCACGTCAACCACAATGCGCAATCCCTCGCGGTCGCTCTCGTCGTTCACGTTTGAAATACCGTCAATCTTGTGTTCGTTCACCAAGTCAGCAATACTCTTGATGAGTTCTGCCTTGTTAACGCCGTAAGGTATTTCGTTAACGATGATTTTGTCATGCGCAACTCCATTTTCAATGTCAGTCTTCGCACGCATCACAACGCGGCCGCGCCCCGTCTCATAGGCACTTTTGACGCCCTGCATACCCATGATGTAGCCACCGGTCGGGAAATCAGGCGCCTTCACATAGTGCATGAGTCCTTCAATGTCAATATCAGGGTTGTCAATATACGCAACACACCCGTCAATCACTTCTCCCAAGTTATGGGTCGGAACATTCGTTGCCATGCCGACAGCGATACCGCTCGCACCATTAACCAAAAAGTTAGGAATGCGCGTAGGCATAACCGTCGGTTCCTGAAGCGAGTCGTCAAAGTTCGGCACCATGTCCACAGTTTCCTTTTCGATATCCTGCATCATGGCCTCGCCGACGAGGCTGAGTCGGGCTTCCGTGTAACGCATGGCCGCAGCAGAGTCGCCGTCCATAGAGCCGAAGTTGCCCTGCCCGTCCACGAGCGGACAACGCATGTTCCAATCTTGTGCCATGCGCACCAATGCGCCGTAAACAGAACTATCTCCATGTGGGTGATACTTACCGAGCACCTCACCGACAATACGGGCCGACTTACGCGTGGGCTTGTCATGCGTATTTCCCAAACCAAGCATACCATACAATATGCGCCGGTGAACAGGTTTAAACCCGTCACGTACGTCAGGCAAAGCTCTTGCCACGATTACAGACATGGAGTAGTCTATATAGGAGGATTTCATTTCCTCCTCAATATTCACTTTGATTATCTTGTCTTCTTCTGCCATTATATATATAGAACTGTTTGTTCGTTTGTCTCCAGCTGCAAAGTTAAGAAATTAACCCTATATTCGCCCCATCTTTTTGCTTCGATTTTGCCGAAATAGTGTTTTTAGCCCATTTTAGACCTTTACAACGCGCCATCGATCATCCCTCGAAATATGAAACGCAATAGCGCACAGAGCTTAAAATAGGGCTTTAATGCAGAACAAGCAGATTTACACAACGCAACGAACTTACTTATCACGTAGGTAACTACCGTTCACGTTATCTGCCGCTACTTGCAACGAACACACAATATTTTCACATTCAAATTATTCAGCTTTTTAAATATCGCCCAATAAAGCCGCTGAGCAATATTCTCATAAGCCCCGCGTTCAACGCGGTAGTATTCTAACGGCTGCTGGGAAAATGCGCAACGGGTCTCTGTACGTATTAAGGCTCTCCATCATAGCCTCCTTCGTCAGGCGCAATTTTCCGCAGAACACTTCTTTGCCGTTCAGGGTGACTGTCACCCTTTTTGAAAGGTCGACAAGGTATTCGTTTAAGAAAACTGTCAAGGCTGCATCGTCGGTCGGCTCGTATTGCTTTTCCCATTTCACAGTGATGCCCCAGTTGGGTTCTTTCAGCGCCGAAATGTATTTCACGTTTCTGGCCTGGATATCAACACGATTGTTTGCGATGGACACATCATAGCGCGTACGGAGGCTGTCTGAAGGGCGTTTGTCCACCCGCAGATTATAGAATCCGTTTCTGTGGATGCCGTCCATCTCATAATCCTCCCATATGAAATGGGACGGCCACGGGTTGCGGCGGAACTGCTGCAACCAAGGAGTGGTTGGGCGATAGTCTATGCCGTGTCCCATATTGGGGATGAGTTGGACGCGATGGGCATACTCGCCAGGATATTTGTTCTGCAAACTGTCTAACACGTTTGAGACGTGTTTCGTCAAGAGGTTACGACCAAACATGAAGTCTTTTTCTCCCGTCAGCAAGCTGAATCCAATGTTGCCTATGTTCTCTGGAGGGCAGTTTTCCAACGGTTCGCCGCCCGCCATCGGGCCGACGGCTGCAAGATAGTCAGCGTAGAACGAGGCCAGACGCTGGCTGCCATATGCTCCTTCTGATATTCCGAAGAGGTAAATTCTGTTGGGGTCGGTGGTGTCGTCGAGCATCAGTTGGTCCCAAAGCCATTTCCAGGCCCATTGCTTGGCACGCTGCCACCAACGGTAATATTCGCCCTCGTTGGGGATTTGCGGAATGAAGTATCTTGACGGTGCGTCGGAGAATATCTTGCACCAACTGATACCTGCCGCCCATTCCTGGGCCTTCGGGCCTGAACCGTGGATATAGACGAACGTTGGGAGAGAGACGTTTCTGCCTTGCGCCAATTGGCCTTTTGTTCCCCAATAATAAGGCATAACGGCATTTGCCTCCAAACTGTCGGGAAGGTACAGACGGCCGACGTGTGTCGTATCGAGCGTGCTGGTGCTGATCAAACACTGGGTGGCCTCACTCCGCAATTTGCTTTTCCATTGGCTCCAAAGTTGATTACGGAGCGCGTTGGTCTGCCCGACGGCCACAGTTTCGCGACCTTTCAGATTTTCAACTTTAACTGGGTTTGCAGCCTGCATCCCGTGGGGAAGAATTGATGTTTGGGCGGCCATTAATGCGACAGCCGCCATCAATGCGTTAATTTTATGATGTTTCATAGTTTTGAATTGTATTTTCTTTGCCAAATAGGGAACCAGAATTATATTTCTTCTATGGGGATTTAGTAATGGGGGAAAAAACTTGAGCAATTCTGAAGAATAAGGAGTTGTTTTCTTATGCCCTGTTTTTTGTCGCTTTGGGTATTTGTCATCGGCTACATAGCCCGCGATGCTCTCTTTTCCAAATTCCAAAACCAAGAAAAAATACAGGTCTAAATTGCTCAACTGATTCTTTCACCATTACTTACTTTTCTCTTTTTCCTTTTGCAAGGCTATCTCTGAGAGCGTCTGCGTGTCGGACGCATAAATTGCAACTGGAACATGTTTCTCCGTTTCGTCAATAAAATTCCCGAAGAAAGCGGCAGAAAGGCCGTTCCCGTCGTCTTCAGATTGCTTCAATTTGTTTGTCACAAAATTGAAGCAGGAGTTTCTTGCATCAACGGGCGATTTAGGCTCAAAATGGTTTCTATCGCGCGGATAGGAAATTTCCGACACTATCAGCGGTTTGTTTATCCGCCTCGAAAAACGGAGATAATCATCAAAATATTCCTGTGCCTTTATATAAACATTTGGCAATGTCTGATAGAGCGATGACGTGTTTGTCCATTTCCATTCAAGCGGCAGCAAATTCATGTTTATATAGTCGACCTCAGGAAGGTTCATCAAGTCATCCATCAATGTCAAATCCGCTCTGCTGTGGCGTCTGTTGCCGCAGGATATTGACACGAGATGATTGGGGTCGGTCTGCTTGAGCGAAGCCAAAACCCTTGCATAGTCGGCAACGGCATCATCCGAAGAAACGCCCATGCTTTCGAAACGGCCGATTTCCCAGGAAAAGACTGCTGAAGACTGGAAGAGGGATTTGCGTGACTTTGGCATTTTGCATTTCGCGGTTTGGCAGACAACTGCATTGTAATCTTCAACATCATATCCACCTATCATTGAATCATTTGCAGGCTTACAGTTCAAGCAAAGCACAACATACTGATGCAACTGTTCCACATGCTCAACGATGAGAGCCAAAGCCGCCAGCACGCTGTCGTTCTCGGCTTTCGCCATGTTTCTTTTATCATGCCGGAGGGCGATTTTTAAAGGTACATTTAACCTGACAAACGTCACACCCTGGCTACTGAGATAATCAAGATTTGGTTGCACCACTTCTTTGAAAGCAGCAGGATGCGCTGCCACCATCTCCACTGCGGAGGGATAGTTTATGCCAGAGAAAACGACGGGGTTCGCAGAACGGGGCGACAGACAGAATCTCCCGTTCTTTACGCAAGCATAATCTTTTTTTTCCGAAGTGTCGTTTGCTGCGGCCCAGACAAGCAAGGGTAAGGCAGACAGACATAACAAAGCTATTTTAATCAATTTCATATTAATAAGGCGGGGGCTGGAATTTTCAAACGATTCTTCGGAAAAAATCGGCAAATGCCATTCAGCTCGCAAGTTTTTAGTTTTGGTAATGGTAAAAAAATAACTTGAGCAATTTTGAGGAATAAGGAGTTATTTCTTATGCCCTGTCAAAAAGGCTCAACTTATTCTTTCACCATTACTTGGTGGAAAAACGGGTCAAGATTGACCAACTTATTCTTTCTCCATTACTTCCTGGAAAAGATTTAATTTATTTGCACGCGCCTCATCCAATTGTCGGACCTCGTTTTTCGAAGCCACATAATCGTTTCTGAGACGGCATTGCTCTTCTTCGTTTTCTTCTATAAACTGCCGTCGCTGCGTCTTGTTTGTCAACTTCGACGCAACGATGACCATTTGAGAGGCGTCCTTCACCCAAAAGACCGGTCCGCCATAGGCAGGGGCAATTTTCAGAGCTGTATGCAACTTGCTCGTGGTTGCCCCTCCCAGCACAACTGGCGCAGAAACGCCGGCTTTTCTCAACGCTTCGACCGTTTGGATCATTTCATCGAGGCTCGGCGTTATGAGTCCGCTCAATCCGATGAAATCGGGATGTACTTCAAGCGCGCGTTCCACAATGGTTTCAGAGGGACACATCACTCCCAAGTCCACTATCTCATAATTATTGCAAGATAGCACAACAGAGACGATGTTTTTCCCGATGTCGTGCACGTCTCCCTTCACGGTTGCCATTATCGCCACGCCCGCTTTAGCACCTCCCTTTTGTGAAGCCTCAATATGGGGTTGGAGAAGAGAGACTGCCGCTTTCATAGTGCGGGCGGTTTTCACCACCTGCGGCAAAAACATTTTCCCTTCGCCAAACAAATCCCCCACGTGGTTCATAGCGACCATCAATGGGCCTTCTATGATATCAATGGCACTTTCATATTTTGTAAGCGCCTCATTTATATCTTCTTCTATAAAGTCATTTACACCATTTATCAAGGCATGCTGCAAGCGTTTTTCCACGATATCTTCGCGCCATTTTTGAGTATCAGCAACAGATGTTTTCCCTTTGCCTTCAGCGGCAATTTTCTGCGCCATCTCCACCAAGAGGTCTTGCTTCTCGCCCCTGTTGAATATCACGTCTTCCAGGGTCTCACGCAGTTTGACGGGAATATCGTCATACATGACACTGGCAGCCGGATTGACAATGCCGAAGTCCATTCCCCTTTTTATATTATGGTAAAGAAACACGGCGTGCATGGCTTCACGGACATAGTTATTACCCCGAAAAGAAAAAGAAAGATTGCTCACGCCACCGCTGACATGTGCTTCTGGCAGGTTTTTACGAATCCACTCCGTTGCACGAAGAAAATCAAGCGCATACGCATTATGTTGCGCAATGCCAGTGCAAATGGCCAATACATTGGGGTCAAAAATAATGTCTTGCGGGGGCATGCCCACCACCTCCGTCAGCAAGCGGAAGGCACGCTGGCATACTTCGATTTTGCGTTCAAAGGTGTCGGCCTGACCTTTTTCGTCAAAAGCCATGACCACAACGGCAGCGCCAAATTGCCGAATTGTCCTTGCACGCTGCATGAAGACTTGCTCACCCTCTTTCAGCGATATCGAGTTGACAACACATTTTCCCTGTACGCACTTCAAGCCTGCTTCAATGACCTCCCATTTTGAAGAATCAATCATGAAGGGGATGCGGCAGATGTCGGGGTCGGCGGAAAGAAGATTCAAGAAATGAACCATCTCTGACTTTGCATCCAGCAGTCCGTCGTCCATGTTTATGTCAATGATCTGGGCACCATTTTCAATCTGGTGGCGTGCAATGCCCATTGCCTCGTCATATTTTTTTTCATTGATGAGACGAAGGAATTTGCGCGACCCTGCAACATTGCAGCGTTCGCCGACATTGATGAAATTCTTGTCGGGAGTGACCTCCAAGACATCAAGACCGGAAAGTGAAAGATAGCCTGCCGCTGCAACAGGAACATGGGGCTTCTTGAAATGCTTGCCATCCATGACGAGGGGAAGAAATTCGGAAATGAACTCATCCGTTGTGCCGCAACAACCGCCAATGATATTAACCAGTCCTTCGTCAACAAACGCCCTCATCTCACGTGCCATCTGCGCCGGAGTCTGGTCGTACTCACCCAAAGAGTTGGGCAAACCCGCATTGGGATAGACAGAAATGTAATATGGCGCAACAGCCGCAAGTTCCTCAAGATAGGGCTTCAGCTCCTTTGCACCAAAGGAACAGTTTAACCCCACCGAAAACAAATCGGCATGCGACACGGAAGCGAGAAACGCCTTTAGCGTCTGTCCAGAAAGCGTTCGGCCAGCCTTGTCAGCAATGGTCACAGACAACATGATGGGCAATTTTCTCCCCGCCTTTTTCATGCAAACCTCTGCCGCCATGATGGCAGCTTTTGCATTCAGCGTGTCAAAAATCGTTTCAATCAGCAACGCATCAACCCCGCCTTCCATCAGCGCCTCTACCTGTTCAGCGTAAGCGTCAAAAAGCTCGTCGAATGTCAGATCGCGCTTGGCCGGGTCGTTGACGTCGGCACTAATGGCACAGGTTTTATTGGTCGGCCCTATAGATCCCGCCACGAAGCGCGGTTTATCGGGCGTCATGGCAGTGTATTTATCAGCTAAACGTCTTGCCAGTCTCGCAGCTTCATAATTAAGTTCCCGACATATATCCTCGCAGCTATAGTCGCGCATGGATATACGTTGAGAACTAAACGTGTTGGTTTCAATAATGTCTGCTCCCGCCCTGAGATAACGCTCATGAATTTCTTCAATCACCTGTGGACAACTCAACGTCAGAAGGTCGTTGTTTCCTTTTTGCTGTCCAGGTAAATCTCTGAAACGAGAACCGCGAAAATCCTCTTCATTCAGATGGTAACTTTGAATCATTGTTCCCAAAGCACCATCTAAAATCAGAATACGTTTTTGTATAACATCGCTTATTTCAACCATTTATGTAAATATTAATAGTTAATTGGTGGAAGAAGGGAAATTACAATTACTTCAATAGCGTTTGATGGCCCTATCCATTTCCCTGCGGTCTGCTTTCTCCTTCAATGTCGCACGTTTGTCATATTCCTTCTTACCCCTGCAGAGCGCAATGACAAGTTTGGCACACCCGTTTTCATCAATGAAAAGGCGCAACGGCACAATGGTGAAGCCAGGTGATTTCGTTTCATTCTGCAAATTGACAATCTCTTTTTTGTTCAACAGCAATTTCCTGTCCCTGCGGGATACATGATTGTTGTAGGAACCGAAGTCGTATTCCGCCACATACATGTTCTTCACCCACATTTCCCCGTTATGAATATAGCAATACGTGTCAACAAGACCTGCTTTTCCAGCACGAATGCTCTTGATTTCCGTCCCCGTCAACACAATTCCAGCAGTGTAGCGGTCAACGACCAGATAATCAAATTCAGCTCGCTTGTTTTTGATATTGATATTCCCGTTTTTTTTCTTGAGTTTATTGTTATTTGCCATAATCTTCTTATTTCGTGATGGTTGAGTGGACCAAGAAAACGCCATAGACCAACTGCTCCCGATGTCTACGGTCTTGTGCGGACTTTCTCGATTGTCTGCAATGCTAACACAAGGCGGAAACAATCGCAACCCACTATTTTTCTTCTCCTTAATATCTACGACTCAGCAGATATTTACAGGAAAATCCAACCCTTACTCAACAACATGTACAAAGTTGTCCAAATGCTCATCAACATAATGGGCTATCATCGCAGTCCATTCCTCTTCGTTTTCAACGAAGGAATCATCAAACTCGTCAAACTGTGGAAATTGTTCAAAGAGCGCCATGAAATCCTCGTCAGAACGTTCCTTCTCAAGTTCCGCCCTGTTTTTGTCATACACTCTATGGGCCTTCCGGATGATAGACGCCAATTCGTCCATCCCCCACCCTTCAACAGCACGGGCAAACGGATTACGGAAGAAGAAAGAGCCATATCCATTATATATGAGTTGGATGAAGCCGCCATCCATAACCTCCTCGCGGAGAATAAAATATCCCCACAGCGTCACCTGCTCGGCATTCAAGTTGCCCAACGCCGCAGCATTCAATTCGCCGCCCGCTGCATCGACAATAGCGCCTTTTACTGCCAGGACAAACTCATCGACTCCTTCCTGTGCGGCCTGTTTCAGTGTCTCAGATGAAATATTTACTTCCATGTTTCTTTTATTGCTCGTTAATGGTTAGATGGTCACAGGGGTTAGGGATGTTGGAAACAAAAGGATTCTGATGAAAAACAAGAATCTCTGTCTCCTCAATCTGCATCAAAACCCTACCCCACTTACGCGACACGCAAGTTGGTGTTCAAAAATTGCTTATATTGAACGCCAACCTATTTTTTCGGGAGGCGTTGCTGTCAAAAGCCACACGCCAAATTCCACCAAACAAATCCGCGTAACACCTCTCAGAGTGCCGCATGCCGCAGCCTTGAAAAGCCCACACGTTCTTTCGCTGGATTTCCAACCGCGAAGATACTAATAAATTGCCAAACAAGCGCCATCGCTTCCAACGTTCTCATTGAGGTCTTGCCACAAGATTTCCTTGACTGTCGACAAGTCCGTATGTTGTTCTCAACACGCGGAACTCCGTCCGTCTGTTTAGCGAATTACACACCTCCTGTTGCTCCGGATTCAGCTTCAGAATAAATTCTTCCGTAAGGACGTCATTTTCATGAAGGAAGGGATATTTTTCTGTCATTTTTTTTGACACGGTCTTCGGTTGGCTCTCGCCATAGCCCTTCGCCGTCAGTCTCTCTGCTTCAATACCGTGTTCCGTTAGATACTTGACAACACTCTCCGCACGGCGTTGTGACAATCTTTCATTATATTCCGCACGTCCGCGGTAATCACAATGCGCACTCAATTCGATGGTAATGTTAGGGTTTTCCTTCAAAACCTTCACGAGGCGATCTAATGCTTCGCGGGAATTGTCCGTCAGGTCGGCCTTGTCGAATTCGTAATACACACCGCGCACAAGAACTGGGATGCTGATTGAAGGCAAGGGAAATTGCAAGACATACTGGTGTTCTTTCTGCGCCAAAGAGTCAACCGTCAGTTCTGCACGATAGTTCAGATACCCCCTGCACGTAGCTAGAAACAAGTATTTCCCGCCTGGCGCCAACGGCTGCTCAAATGATCCTTCAAGATTGACTCCGATTTTCATATTGGTACCGTCGTTGCCCACCATATAAACCACGGCCTCAGGCAGTTCATAGCCATCTTGTTCATACACCCATCCCTTGACACTCAGAAGTATCTCCGGGAACGAAAAACTGTAAATTTTGTCCCATCCACGCCCTGCTGAAGCACGATTAGAGGAAAAGAAACCGCGGTTGTGCAATCCCTCAAAGGTAATGCCGAAATCATCGCCGTTGCTGTTCATGGGATAAGGCAAATGCGCCACCTCCCAGTGTTTTGTCAAAGTGTCTTCTTTGGCGCGATACAAGTCAAGTCCGCCTAAATTCGGTTCGCGTCCGTCGGAGGAAAAATAGAGTTCCCCCGACGGACGGAAAGCAGGAAACATTTCGTTGCCTGGCGTATTGATTTCTGGTCCGAGATTCTCCACGACCCCGATGCCATGCCCTCCAACAACTGAGGCTCTCCAAAGGTCATAACCGCCATATCCTCCTGGCATATCGGAAACGAAATAGAGCCACTTCCCGTCGGGCGAAAGCGCTGGATGGGCATACGACGACAGTGTGTCGGCTGTTATTTTCAACGCCTGCGGCTTACCCCATTTGGCATCGTTTCTTGTGGAAGTCCATATTTCCGCCATGCGCGGATACTGCGGGTCGGAACGACACACCGTGAAATACATCGTGTTTCCGTCCTCTGTGAAACACGCAGCGCCCTCGTCCCATTCCGAATTCAGTTCACCTTCTGCCGCCTCAGGACTTTTCCAATGTCCTTTTTCGTCTTTTTTCAAGCAATAGATGTCTCCAGGTTTCGTCCCGGTTATACCACTCATCTGTCCGCCCGTACCCGAATTTCGGGTGGAGGAAAAATAAACGGCAGAACCGTTACGATCTGAAAAAGCCGGACAATAATCTGCTCTTGAACTGCTGAAGTTCTTGTCCAGTTTGACAGTATAAGCCGAACCAGCCTCCCGGATGGCGGTAGCTTTCTGCGAAGACCTGTAACCAGCAAGCGCCAACACATCTTCTGGATTCTTTTCAAGATATGCTTTATACTTCTCTTCCGCGCCCTTGTAATTGCCTGCGTAGCGCAACATGTCGCCCTGCTTGCGGAGCACCAAACTGTCGGCAACGCCAAACCGTTCCGCATTCTTATAGGCCGCTAATGCGCGTCCCACATTGCCAAAGGAGCGGTAAGCTTCACCCATCTTGTAGGCCAACGCCCCGCGCGAAGCACGCTCACGGGGTGCTGTCTGCATATAGGCCCGCCTATACAAAGAAGCGGCTTCCTGATATTCTCCGATGGTCATGGCGGCGTCAGCACGCCGCGTTGTGCGCTCGGCATTTGAACAAGCGCACAAGGCAGACATGATGACAACGGGAACAAGCCCCTGTATGATTTTCTGAATACTGATACACATAATAGATACTTGCAATAACTGGATGACTATTCACTTGCCGGCTTTCATGCCGTTCAACGTATGGAGCGTGATGGGAAGCGCCAAGGCAAAAGTGCAGACATCACTTACCGACTGGCAAACTTCAAGTCCCGCCAACCCCCAAAGGGAGGGCAATATGCCAATCAAGGGGATAAAAAACAAACCGCTGCGTGCCGCAGCCACAAGGTTTGCCCTCAAGGGCTTCCTGATGGTTTGCAAATACATGTTCGACAAACCGATCAGAGGCAGCAGGGGAAACGTCAGAAACTGCCAGCGCAAGGCGCGCGTGCCGATGTCTATGACCGTGGCATCGTTGCGAAATTCACCAACTATTTCCGGGGCAAAGGCAAAACCCACTGCTGCAACAACGGAGAGGAAAATCGTGCCATATCTCACGCAGAAGAAAAAGCCCTCACGCACACGGCGATAAAGTCCTGCACCGTAGCAAAAGCCACACAGCGGCTGGAATCCTTGTCCAAATCCGATAATAGCAGCGAAGATAAAGAAGCAAAAACGCCCCACAATTGACATGGCGGCAATTGCAGCATCGCCATATTTCCCAGCAACAACGTTGAGCGCCAGCGTTGACAACGAGGCAAGCCCCTGTCGCGAGAGTGATGGCGTGCCGCCAAACACGATTTCCTTCAGGATAATGCTGCGGAGAGTAAACAACGGAAGACGGATGCCGACGCCTCCACCTCTAAACGACATACGAAGCAGGATGAGAAAACCGACAACCTGGCTGATAAGGGTTGCCATCGCAGCGCCGCGTACCCCCATGTCAAAACCGAAAATCAGCAGGGGGTCAAGCAATATGTTCAACACTGCTCCAGAGAGCACGCCGAACATGGCATACACGGCGTTACCTTGAAAACGCATCTGATTGTTGAGCGTGAAAGAGGTTGTCATAAAAGGAGCGCCGAGCAAAACAATGCCCAGATAGTCCTTTGCATATGGGAGTATTGTGGGCGTTGATCCGAGTCCGATTGCAATCGGTTCCAAAAAAGCCAGACCTATGATCGCCACAACACACCCTGTCATCCAACTTAAAACAAGACCCGTTGTTGCCATCATCTGAGCGCGACGCACACATCTCGCACCCAAAGAACGCGACATAAAATTGCCTGATCCATGACCAAAGAAAAAGCCAACGGCCTGCACCACCGACATCATACTGAAAGCGATTCCAACAGCGGCCGTACTCTGCGTGTTGATACGTCCGACGAAATACGTGTCTGCCACATTATACGCGCTGGTTATCAGCATCGAAATGATTGTCGGTATTGCCATTGTCAATATCACACGCGATACCGGAGCTTTTGTCAAAAACACGTATTTATCTCTTTCTGTCTTCATGAATTCTCTTTGCTTGATGCAAAGTTAACATTTGGCGGGCTCTCCTGCAAATTAATTTCAGCCAAATGTGACTAACAGCCCCGTCCTCTATGCCTGTCAGCGAACGCTACCCCGCGTTCAACTGCGTCCGACTCCAAGCACAACTGCGTCTGGGCCCATGTGCAGTTGCATCTGCTCCCAGATTCGAACGCATCTGCTCCCACGTTCGCGGACAAAAATAGGCATTAAACAAGCAAAATTGCAAGGTTCAATTACCAAGATGGATTGTAAAAGTATTAACTATCAAGCATTTGTCTACTTTTACATTGATTATAATCAAAAAAATACATAACTTTGCACCCAATAATTCCATTTAACATCACAAAATAGTCAATTATGTTACAAGAAAAAGCTGGAGAAATCGCCGGAAAAATCTGGGAAACTCTCAACGAAAATGGTGAAATGTCGGGCAAGGATTTGAAGAAGGCTGTCAAAGCTAAATCCGAAAAGGAACTTTATCTCGGTTTGGGTTGGTTGCTCCGCGAAGACAAAATCGTCTGCACAGCCACAGACAAGGACTATAACTTCTCGCTTAAATAATTCCAGCAACGAGGTTATAAGCCATTGGTACGAATCTTCATTTCCTCCTCTTTATCGCTTTCGACAGAAACATCCCTAAGCAAAGGAGGAATATCTACCTAAAAAGAAAGCCCTGGTCGTTCTGACTCAGGGCTTTTGTTTTTTACCACAGAAAACAGATAGCAGAAAAAACTGACACCTGCTTAATTTTGTTTCTCTTTTAGCGCTGGGATTCTCAACGCCGTCCCAACGACAATGTTGTCGGGATTCGAGATATTATTATACTGAACTATGTATTTGGAAAACTCCTTATGGCCATAGATACGTCTGGCTATCATCGAAAGGGTCTCATTGGTCTTCACCTTATGGATGCTTTGTAAACCAGAGATGGAATACTTTTTCTTTAGGCTGTAGGAAACTGGCAGTTCCTCTTTTTTTGCGCTATCCTTTTGTGTCGCCTCGACATTCTCTTTTGCCGACACGTTTTCGTTGTGCATGGCGGCTACACTGTATTTTTTATCTTCCTGCACGACTTTGGCTGAATCCCCTTCCGCCGCTGTCGCTGCATTTGCCGCCATATCTGTGTTGTGCTGATGGGTATTTACTACTTGGCTGGTATTGCTCCCTTCCTCACAAGGCGGACAAAAGACCTTGTAATAGCCAGCAAAGTAACTTAGCGCTAAAAGGATAGATACAAACAAGAAGATGGCTATCACTTTCCACCAATTGGGACGCTGCATAGCGCGTGTCACTTTCAGGACATATCTGAACGGATAGGGCTTTCCCGTTGTGTGCGACACTCTTGAATAATAGGACTCTTCTTGATTGGCGTTATCTGACTCACAATCCGATCTACAAGCATCGGAGGCATGATGGAAGGCTGCATCAGCCGGCTCCACACTTTGAGACACAAACGCCAAATCTTTAGCATTCTCGGCATTATCATCCGTAGATTTTTTTTCCTTATCGAATGGTAATCCACCGTCTTCCACATCCGAGTCAACATGTCTATTTAAGTTCTCTGTTACCTCTGTACCCACTGCCTCATCCGAGGAAACGTCACCATCTGAATTGTCAACGCAGTTTTGACCAAGGCCATCGCCCAAAGAAGTCGATGGCTCTGGAGAAGCCACCTTGCTTTGCGCTGTCGCGACATCCCCCTGCTGCACCACATTTTCAGCCCCCCTCTGTGAAAGCAACGACAAATCTTCTTTTTCTGGCATTTCTTCATCAGACGATTCGTTCAACGGGTTCTGTCCGCCATCGGTCTCTTCCGTCTCCAGTGCCTGCTCCATTTCTAAGATGTCGTCATTAGCAATGGAAGCCATTTCTTCCAAATTCGTTTCATCGTTGATAGCAACGGTTTGAAAATGGGCAAACGGACTATTAATCAAATCCTTCAAATCGTTATCCGGAATGAAAGAAGCCTTTGCGTGACCACTGATTTGAATGCGTTCTCCAGTATTTACGTTAATGCTTTCACGATCTGATACGTTGATCAACTTAAACGTACCAAACCCCTTAATCTTGACATACTTATCTGCCAAGAGGCCCGCTTCAATGCTTTCGAAAAAGATGCTGCAAAACTCATCCAGTTCTGTTTGTGAATAATCACCATTTTCAGCCATGCAGGCTATTATTTCTTGCAAGAGCGCATTTTTTTCCATGTATAAAAACGGTTTGGGTTATATCTGAGAACTATTATTCTTAATCGAAAATCTTGAGATCGGAGACAAATCAACACCTTTCTTTCCATAGAAGAAAGGCTACTCTCTCATCAAAATCCTTCCCCGAAACGAGATGCCCTTCCATTCAAAAGCATCACAGTTCAGGACTTGCCGGAGCATCAAGATTTACTGTCTGACAATTTCTTTATTTTATCTTTTAACATCAAGCTTGGCTTGAACGACAATGCAAGACGCGGAGGTACGAGCATCTTTTGCTTGGTATTGGGATTGGTTACAATTCGCTCCAATTTCTTCTTTACCTCAAAGGTGCCAAATCCCTGTATAGCCAAGCTGTCATCTTCACTCAAATGGCTGGCCATTTCTGTGACGAAGGCGCTAACCATTTGCTGGACATCTTTGGGGCTTTTGCCCAAGCGTGCGCTCATGCCAGCAATTAATTCTTTGTTATTCATGACGTCTTAATATATGTAGATGATCGAACGCTTTGTTGATGATAACGGCGGATTCAATAGAAGAATCCAACCGCCTGCCTAACATCTATTGCCATGAGAATTCCTCCTTACAAACAGACGTTCAAGACCAAAGCCGACCAAAGAGCATCAGGCGCTCTGTTCAACAACTGTACCATAGAGATCGAACGTATCAGCCGAAACGATTTCCACTTGATAGAAGTCTCCTATATTCAACGCACCTTCGCTATGCGGAATCAACACCTCGCAGTCAACTTCAGGAGAATCGGCTTCGGTTCGTCCCACATAATAATCGCCCTCACGTCGGTCAATAATGGTTTTAAAGACCTTTCCTTCCTTTTGGGAGTTCAACTCCGCCATGATGCCTTCCTGCACCTTCATCACCCTGTCAAGCCGGCTCTGCTTGACATCCTCTGGAACGTCATCTTCATAGTTAATGGCAGCATAGGTGCCTTCTTCTTCGCTATATGCAAAGGCCCCCATTCTGTCGAACTTTGCCCACTTCACGAAGTCAATCAGCTCATCAAAATCAGCCTGGGTTTCACCTGGGAAACCAACCATAAGCGTTGTGCGCAAAGTGATTTCGGGAACATCTTCGCGAATCTTTTTTATCAAACTGATGGTTTCTTCCTTCGTTGTATGACGCAACATATTTGACAAGACGTGATCGCTGATATGCTGCAAGGCGATATCCAAATATTTGCAGACGTTTTGGTTACGACGAATCACTTCCAACAAATCAACAGGGAAATTATTAGGGTACGCATAATGCAAGCGAATCCATTCCACCCCTTCAATCTTAGCCATTCTGTCAACCAGTTCAGCAATACATTGCTTGCCATACAGGTCAACGCCATAGAATGTCAGTTCCTGGGCAATAATCTGGAACTCCTTCACGCCTTTATGAACAAGACCCTCCACTTCCCGCAAAATATCCTCCATGGGTCGACTCACATGCTTTCCCGTAATGATAGGTATGGCGCAATAGGCGCATTTCCGGTTGCATCCTTCCGCGATTTTGACATACGCATAGTGGGAAGGAGTTGTCACTGCGCGTGCCTCCACGGAATCACATCCACTTTCCATATTTAAATCCGAAAGCAGTTGCTTCCAATCGAATTTACCATAGAATTTGTCAACTTCTGGAATTTCCTCCATCAGTTCATTTCTATAACGTTCAGACAGACACCCCATCACATAGACCTGATTAATCAAATCCTGCGCTTTCTTTTCACAGAGCGAAAGAATCATTTCTATGCTTTCTTCTTTAGCATCACCTATGAATCCGCACGTATTCACAACGGCAATGTCGCCATGCAATTCGTCCGGATTGTGGAACACATCTATCCCTGCCGACTTGAACATGGCCATCAGATGCTCTGAATCAACCAAATTCTTTGAGCATCCCATTGTAATTATATCAACTATATGACGAGGCATTATCTTATTCTGTTTTCTTTACGTTAAACTAATAAGGGCTATCCTAAGAATTACATTTTGGAACGCATGTGACTGCGCTTGAACCATTGCTTCCTTCTATGAAAACGATTCCGGCACACCAGTTCCTTAGAACACCCCAACGAATTACACTTTTGATGATTGATTATTAGGTGCAGAAAAATATGTTTTTTTCTGCATCACCATTCAAAGTTTCGAACCGCCAAACAAAGAATCAACGAACTCCTTTGAATTAAAAGGCTGAAGATCTGTCATTTTCTCTCCGAGTCCGATGTATTTCACCGGCACCTTCAACAGATTGGAAATTCCTATCACGACACCACCTTTCGCCGTGCCGTCTAATTTCGTCACAGCCAAAGCCGTGACTTCCGTTGCCTTGATAAACTGCTTGGCTTGTTCATAAGCATTCTGCCCTGTCGAGCCGTCCAACACGAGCAACACTTCATCCGGAGCCTCTGGCACGACCTTATGCATGACATTTTTAATCTTAGACAATTCATTCATAAGGTTCACCTTATTGTGCAAACGGCCGGCGGTGTCGATTATCACCACATCTGCCCCCGCAGCCTTGGCCGCACTGATTGTGTCGAAAGCAACGCTTGCAGGATCGCTTCCCATCTGCTGCTTGATGACAGGAACGCCGATACGTTCGCCCCAAATATCAAGTTGCTCGATGGCGGCGGCACGAAAGGTATCGGCGGCTCCTAAGTAAACCTTTTTTCCGATTGCCTTAAACTGATATGCCAATTTGCCAATAGTTGTTGTCTTCCCGACACCATTCACGCCGACAACCATGATGACATAAGGCCTTCCAGTGTCGGGAAGCGTAAATCCGTCATGTCCGTCGTCGTTTCCGCTTTTCGTCAGCAATGCGCCTATTTCTTCTCTCAGAATCTCATTCAGTTCCGAAGTATTGACATACTTGTCCTTCGCAACACGGTCTTCAATCCTGTGAATAATTTCCAACGTTGTATCAACCCCGACATCCGATGTTATCAAGACGTTCTCCAAGTTGTCGAGCACTTCGTCGTCAACTTTGTCCTTTCCTGCAATTGCGCGAGCAATCTTCGAAAAGATGCCAACCTTGGTTTTCTGCAAGCCGGAATCCAACGTTTCCTTCTTCTCCTTCTTTGAAAATAAACTACTGAAAATGCCCATGTTTCCTTTTGTGTTATTTTTACTATACATCCATCCACCCGACATCTCTGACTTTTATGTGCCGCCCTCTTCAACAGGTGGCCAGAATCATTTCATAAGAAAGTTGTCAAAATCATTTTATCAGATCAGATGCCCACTTATGCCATATTCCGTTGTCATAGTTTCAGAATATTCGCTACAAACTTAGCAATTTATTTTGGAACGACCGTGTTTGGCACATAAAAAAACCCTCCCTTTTCGGGGAGGGTTCAATTTTATTTGAAACTTTAAATTAGTTCTTGAAGAAATCCTTAACGGCTTCATTCGGAACCATTTGTTCGTCAAAAATATATGCACCAGTCTTAGGGCTCTTTACCATTTTGATCACCTTAGTATAAGAACGACCATCGGTCTTACCCTCCTGAAGTGTAGCGACTGTTTTCTTTGCCATGGTTTATAATTGAATAGAGTTATAAGATAATGTATTATTTAATCTCCTTGTGAATCGTCATTCTCTTGAGGATAGGATTGTATTTTTTCAATTCCAAACGCTCAGGAGTATTCTTACGGTTCTTTGTAGTAATATATCGAGACGTTCCTGGCAGACCGCTCTCTTTCATTTCAGTACATTCGAGAATTACTTGTACTCTATTGCCTTTTGCTTTCTTTCCAGCCATTGTATCGAATTAATTAGCCAATTACTTTAATATTTTTCCAATCGCAATATCCCTTGGATACGGCATTATTAAGTGCAGCATCAAGGCCAACCTTGTTGATGAGGCGCAAACCAGCTGCGCTGATCTTGAGGCTAATCCAGCAGTCCTGCTCAACGTAGTAGAATTTCTTTGTAAACAAGTTCACATCGAAAGTACGCTTTGTGCGGCGCTTTGAGTGAGAAACATTATTGCCAACCATGGCTTTTTTCCCTGTAATCTGACAAATCTTAGACATTGCTATCGCTTGTTATTTTATTTAGAGCTTTTTGAATTGCCTGTCCCGTGCAAGAGAGCTTCGGATGTTATTGTTGCGTAATCTTGGGGTGGTACCCTCCGCCACTCTTGCGAAGCGACAATTCATTTTCGGGGTGCAAAGTTAGTGATTATATTTCTTTCTGCAAAATTTACAGGCACTTAATTACGCGTTTTTTTCACTCCAAATAAATATCCCGAACAAATCAAGCGCCGAAATGCCCCAAACATCACAACAGCCCAACCATTCTTTCCAAATCTTGCACGTTCCAGACGAAATGCGCATCAGGATATTTTCCCCGCAAGAAATCCTCGTCACGAAATCCCCACAAAACGCTCAGACAGGGAATGCCAACAGCCTTGGCGGTTTCGATATCCACTTCCGAATCTCCAACATAAACCGTCTGTTCGCAAGTGCTCCGAAGTTCCCCCATAGCCTTCAAAACGGAATCCGGAAACGGTTTTCTGCGAACATCGGCGCTTTCTCCGATTGCAACGCTTATCACATCTCTGAAAAATCTTTCATTTAATTCCGTCACCGCTGGCTGCAATTTGTTTGAAACAATAGCCAACTTAAATCCCTTTTCTTTAAGTGCCCTCAGCATTTCAACGATGCCCTCGTATGGCCTTGTTGCTTCAAGACAATGGTCAACGTAATGCGCCCTAAACGACTGAAAAACGGGAAGGAAACGTTCCTCATGGCTGGCAATGCGTTCACCAACGGCTTTTTCCATCAAAAACCGGATTCCGTTACCGAGAAAAGACCTCACTTCCTGCTTTGTACGTAGCGGCAATCCATGTTTTTCCAGCGCATAGTTCACACTCTCCACCAAGTCGTCCAACGTGTCAAGGAGCGTTCCGTCAAGATCAAAAACGACAGTGTCTACCTTATTCATAATTCTTTTTTCTGTTTTCGGCTGCAAATTTATAGAAAAGAATAGAAAAGAAACGTGCTGAGTAATGACGAAAGAATAAGCTGGTCAATTTTGACAGGGCATAAGAATATAAAATTGGTCAAGTTATTTTTTACCTTTACTAAAGAACCGCCATTGATTACAATTCGAAGCAAAGAAAAAAAAGCCGCCAATCCCACGTCAGCCCCTCATGGCGAGTTTGGGCCAAAGGTTGCTGTACCCAACAATTTCATCAACAAAGTTACGGAAATCTCCCCGTCCACCCAAAGAAACCTGCAAGAAAAATCCACGCAAACGGCCGTTGAATCTGTCGTTAAATCTATCGAAATGGAAGGTGGAGACATCCAAGCCAAACGAAATCATGCAATTCAATCAAAAGTTTCAAGCTGCGGATTTGTTCGTGTACACGGATTGCGCTAACTTTGCATGATAAATAGTGGCAGTCTTTCATTCTTATGTGTATCTGCACTTCTAATCAGAGCACACGGATAACACAGACTGCGCCCCTCGGCAAAGCATCCCAAGGCGGCGGAAAATCCGTATCTGGTTTACACTGCATGCAGATAATATATGAATCTATTCCGACACCTATTTAAAACATGCTAAAAAATCCGACATCTGTTCCAATGAGAAAAAAAATATTACTCACACTATTTTATATTATCGGCTGCGTCTATGGTATAGCCAGTTCCAGCATAACATGCTGCAACATGGCTCCAGCGGACTCTGCCGACATGCTCATGCAGGCAGACACAGCAAGAGCGAATGGCGGAACAACGGAAAACGCGCGCAAAGAGCAGGGCATCATCCGGCGCGTCTGCAATTATTTCCTTGATGCCAACAAGACCTCGAACCGCAAATTTGACTTCGGGGTGCTACCTGGTCCCCACTATTCCTCCACCGTCGGACTCGGACTCGGCGTTGTTGCAACAGGCCTGTATTCGCTCGACCGCTCTGATTCAACGCTTCAAAAATCCAACGTCACGCTCTATGGCGACATCACCACAAAAGGATTTCTGATGCTCGGACTTAAAGGCAACAACATATTCAAAAAAGACAAATACAGGTTAGACTATCGTCTCTATGCCTATACTTTCCCGACACATTTCTGGGGCATCGGCTTCGACAAGGGAAAGCGAGACGAAAACGACACGGAATACCGCCGCATCAAGTTCGACGCAATGATGCGCTTTCTCTTTAAGATTGCCCCAAGATTGTACATGGGACCAACTGCAAATTTCCAATTTGCACAGGCGCAGGATATAGACCCCGTCGGGGTGCCGCTTTTTGAAGGACAAGACAAGACAACTCGAACGCAGTCGTTGGGGCTGACACTCACCTATGATTCGCGCGACTTCATCCTCAACGCCAACCGTGGATTTTTCTTACAACTCGACCAAACCTTCGCGCCACGCTTTCTCGCCAACAGTTATTGCTTCTCTGCCACTGACGTCACGGCGAGCACCTATACCAGAATCTGGAAGGGCGGCATTTTGGCAACGGAATTCCATTCCCATTTCATCTACGGGAAACCGGCATGGAGCATGATGAGCGACGCAGGATCGAGCAGCAGGCTTCGTGGATACTACGAAGGACGATACCGCGACAAAAACATTGCCGAACTGCAAGTGGAGCTCCGCCAGCATATTGTCGGGCGCCACGGCATAGCCCTCTGGGGCGGCGTCGGAGAGGTGTTTCCCGATTTCCAGTCAATGAGATGGGAAAAAATTCTGCCCAACGCTGGCATCGGTTATAGATGGGAATTCAAAAAACGCGTGAATGTCCGCGTTGACTATGGATTCACAAGAGACGGCGGCGGATTCATATTCAACATCAACGAGGCATTTTAGTCATGGCGTAAGAAATCTGAAAAAAGAGCCGACAAAGAGAGGCAGAACTCCCCGGACGCATAAAACCACATTCGCCCGAATCAGACAAACTGCCAACAACTCCACCACACAGCATCTCCACATAGACAATAACATACCGAAACCTGCAGCAACGCAACACCGCTGCTGCAAAAAAACAAGATAAAGAATGAAGAAAAAGACGCTTTTGACCGTCATGGCCATTCTCGCAAACGGCTTGCTCGCAATGCACGCCAGAACACAATCACCTGAAATCAATCAAAGCGATGTTGAAAAAGAACTAAACGAGAAAATTGAGTTTTTCAACTTTGGCAGGTTCGACACATGGCTCACGAGAAACATCAAAGAAAGCGGCATCATCGGCGGCAAAACCAAAACGCTTTATGAGATTGCCCCCAATGCGACGTGGAACAACAACAATCCTTATCACGGACTCGGCGGTTCGCCCTGGGCCACGTCAAACGTGCTGGCAAAGGTTTCTGGCATAACCAAGACCAACACATCTGTCTACAGGGAAGCCCGCCCCGGCCACGGCTACTGCGCCAAGCTCTACACACATCTTGAGGAATGCAAAGTGCTGGGCATCGTCAACATCAAGGTGCTCGCCGCAGGATCCATCTATTTAGGACAAACACAAGAACCCATCACGGGAACCTCCAATCCGATGAGCAAGCTTGATGCCGGGCTGGCATTCCACAAACGTCCGAAAGCCATCATGTTCGACTATCGCGTTAAACTCTCTGGAAAACCCAATAGAGTCAAGCAGACAGGATTCAGCAAAGTGCAAACCATTGCCGGCATAGACATGCCCGATGTCATTCTCTATCTCCAGAAGCGGTGGGAAGACGCTAAAGGCAACATACACGCCAAGAGAGTGGGAACCCTGGTCCACCATTTCAGCCGCTCCACAAACGGATGGGTAAACAACGCCAAATTCCCCATACATTATGGCAACATAACGGGGCAGGCTTTCTTCAAAAACTATATGGGGCTCACTTCAGGAGGCAACACCAAATACGCCAAAAATAGCAAAGGAAAGATGGTAAAAGTCATCGAAGAAGGCTGGGCTGGCGAGAGCGAAACCCCAACACACATCGTCCTCCAGTTCGATTCGAGCCACGGCGGCGCATACATCGGCAGTGTCGGAAACACACTTTGGATTGACAACCTGCGACTGGTTTACTGACAAACAAATGGGCTCTGAATTGTTTTTTACAACGCATCCCTTAAGAACATACCATAATAAACAAAATACAACATGCACACAGTAGACGAATTAAACGACCTCCTCATCGACCTTTCTTTTTCTGAAGACATAGGAGACGGCGACCACACAACGCTTTGCTGCATTCCAGACGACGCCATGGGAAAATCGCAGCTCATCATCAAAGAAGACGGCATCCTGGCCGGCATCCGAATCGCAAAAGAAGTGTTCCATCGCTTCGACGCCTCGATGCAAGTTCAAGTGCTCATCGAAGACGGCAGCCACGTGAAGAAGGGCGATGTCGCCATGATTGTCACAGGAAAAGTTCGCAGCCTCCTACAAACAGAGCGACTGATGCTCAACATCATGCAGCGCATGAGCGGAATTGCCACCATGACCGCAAAATACGTAGATCGCCTCAAAGGCACAAACACCCGCGTTCTCGACACGAGAAAAACCACGCCAGGAATGCGAATGCTGGAGAAAGAAGCTGTGAAAATCGGAGGCGGCGTCAACCACCGCATCGGACTTTTCGATATGATTCTCCTGAAAGACAACCACATTGACTTTGCCGGAGGCATCGCCAATGCCCTCGACAGATGTGCAGAATATCAGCGCGAAAAAGGGCTACACCTGAAAGTGGAAATCGAAGTGAGATCGTTCGACGAAATCCGCCAAGTGCTCAACCACGGCGGCGTTGACAGAATCATGCTCGACAATTTCTCCGTTGAAGACACGCGAAAAGCCGTTGAGATGATCAATCACCGCTACGAAACGGAATCCTCTGGCGGCATCACGATCGACACACTGCGCGACTATGCAGAATGCGGTGTTGACTATATCTCCGTCGGAGCGCTCACCCACTCAGTTGCCGGCCTTGACATGTCTTTCAAGGCGTGCTGACCTCCCCGTCGGGAGAAAACCACAAAGGGTGTCCTGAAAAATCAACCCCACCTGGGTTCTTTTCAGGACACCCCTTCTTCCGTAAAAACAAGCTCCGCCGCTATATAAGGTGAAGCCGTCATCGCCGCCCCCTCTTTTTGGGGGAGAGAGCAATACAGCTTTCCCATAACAAGACAAAACTGTTTTTCCTCAAGGACATAAAATAAAAACATGCAAAAAGCCATCATTACACTTCTTCTGCTTGCCGCCTGCATCATCCAATCTCCGGCATGCACCAGTTTTCTCGTAGGCAAAAAAGCCTCGACAGACGGTTCCACATTCATCACCTACAACCAAGACTCCTTCGGCATGTATGGTTCGCTGGGCCTCTACCCCGCCGCCCGCCATCCCAAAGGCACCATGCGCGGCATCGTCGACGGCGACACCAACCATTTTCTCGGATACATCCCCGAAGCCGAAACAACATATTCCGTTGTCGGAAACATCAACGAGCACCAAGTGTCTGTCATGGAAACCACCTTCGGAGGCCGCGAAGAACTCGTTGACACCGCAGGCACCATCGACTACGTCAGCCTCATGACCATCGCCCTGCAGCGGTCGAAAACCGCACGCGAAGCCATTGCCGTCATGACCACGCTGACACAGAAACACGGCTATGCCAGCAGCGGTGAATCCTTCTCCATCGCCGACCCCAACGAGGTGTGGATCCTTGAAATGATTGGCAAAGGCCCCGAAGAGAAAGGCACCGTGTGGGTGGCCATACGTATCCCCGACGATTGCATCGCTGTCCATGCCAACCAAAGCCGCATCCATAAGTTCAACCTCAAAGACAAGGCCAACGTAATGTATTCAAAAGACGTCATCTCCTTTGCTCGCAAAAAAGGCTATTTCAAGGGCAAAGACGCCGACTTCTCATTTGCAGACGCCTACGCTCCCGCCGATTTCTCGGCCATACGCATCTGCGAGGCACGCGCATGGAGCTTCTTCAACAAATGGGTCGACGGAATGGAGAAATACCTGCCCTATGCTGACGGCAAGCATATCAAAACGGCCGAAACCATGCCCCTATACTTCAAGCCGAAAACACCGCTTTCCCTCCACGACCTCATGGTCTCCATGCGCGACCACTTCGAAAACACGCCGTTCGCCATCCAAGGAGATGCCGGAGCGGGGTTATACGACATGCCCTACCGCCCATCTCCCCTCTTCTTCACCCACAACGGACGGAAATATTTCAACGAGCGCCCCATCTCAACGATGCAAACAGCCTCCACGATGATAGCGCAGATGCGCCGCAACTTGCCCAATGCCATCGGGGGTATACTGTGGTTCGGAAACGACGACCCCAACATGGTGGCCTACACGCCCGTCTATTGCTGCGCCCAACGCATCCCCGCATGCTACGCCCCCGAAACAGCCAACGACGTGACCTTCTCATGGGAATCAGCTTTCTGGGTGTGCAATTGGGTTGCCAATATGACCTACCCGAGATATTCCATGCTTTTCCCGAGTCTCGAAAAACAGAGAGACGCTCTGGAAACTGCCTACATCAACAACCAAAAAAACGTTGAACAGAAAGCCATCGGCCTCTACAACTCAAATCCCAAGGAGGCCGTAACCTTCCTGACAGATTATTCCGTTAACTGCGCTCAAAACATGCTCAAAACCTGGAAAAAACTGGGGGAATACATGATTGTGAAATACAACGACATGGTCGTCAAGCCAGAATCCGCTGACGGAAAATTTCTCCTTACACCCGACGGCATCGCCGTCCCACCAACACGTCCAGGCTATAGCGAAAAAGCAAAAGAAATGCTCATCAGAGACACAGGCGACAAATACCTGCTGGAACAATAAAACATGCGACGCTTCAAACGCTGGGGAGCGATAATAGTTGAAACGCCGCATACTTTACTTGACTTTATATATTAAGAAAACCATATCAAGGGGGCACAATAAGAAACACCCCCAAAAAAAGATTCAGCCTGATTCACGTGCGCGTGAATCAGGCTGATTTCTTGCGTGATATGAGGATGATCAATGATGTTCACTCATGTGGCGAACGATACCGTGCTTGGCGTTCTTGATGAAATCAAGGATGTTCTGAATTTCATCACTCATCGGGATTTGCTCGGGAATCTTGATGATGGCATCCTCAAGAGAGAAGTTTGAAGTGTAGATCAAACGATATGTGTTGGCAATGTGGCGCAACACGCGTTCTGACGTATTGAAATGTGACAAGACGACGGAATTGACACCATGATAGGAGGCTGGATTGCCACCCAAAACAATGTAGGGAGGAACGTCCTTCTGAACGCGACAGCCGCTCTGCATCAATGAGAAACGACCCACACGGACGTGCTGCTGAACTATCACGCCGCTACTCTGTATGGAATAGTCGTCGATGACGCACTCGCCTGCTATGCTTACACCAATGCCAACAACGCAATGGCTGCCAATGACAACATCATGGCATACATGAACTTTGTCCATAAGGAAATTGCCATTCCCGATACGCGTTGCTCTATCGGAATGGATGCTTCCTGCTATGACGACATTTTCACGGATGCAATTGTTGTCGCCTATCTCTACATGGGTGGGCGTGCCTTCCACATAATGAAAATCCTGTGGTTTCGCTCCGACTACTGCGTTCTGATAGATGACGTTATCGTTTCCTATGGTTGTTCCAGAGAGAACAGACACATGCGGCATGATGACGCAATTATCGCCAATCACGACATCTTTCTCAATATAGGCGAATGGCTTAATTTCTACGTTTTTCCCCAACTTTGCCTCAGGGTCTACATATGCTAACGGACTAATCATAATATTAAAGTTGTATGTTTAGGTTATGGGGCTGTTTGTCGGGACGACGTTTTTCTCTCGTCCCCTGACAAACAGCGCCTTTTGGTTTTAACGTCCACCGCCAAGGGCCTGATACAGGGAGATGGTGGCCTGCACCTTGTCGAACTTATTGGAGATTAACGACAGCTTGGCTGAAAGAAGGCTCTGCTGGGCTGTCAATGTTTCGAGGTAGCTGGTAGTGTTTCCGTGTGAGAAGAGGAAATTGGTGCTTTCAACGGCTTTTTCCAATTCGGCAACACGTTTGGCCTGTGCTGTTTCTTGAATGGTGTATGACTGATAGTTGCTCAGGGCATTGCTGACCTCGTTTCCTGCTTTCAGAAGAGACTGCTCGAAACTAATCAGGGCCTGCTCCTGTTTCATTTTGGAAATTTTCAAGTTGGCAATCAACGCACCACGATTGAAGAGCGGCTGGACCAAAGACCCGACTGCAGAGGCCAAGAACTTGGCGGGATTGACGATTCCTTTGCCGCCGCTGTTTGTCCATCCGGCTGTTCCAGAAAGCGTGATGGACGGATAGAAAGAAGAGCGGGCCACATTGACGCCATAGAAGGCATAGGCCAGCTGCATTTCTGACGCACGCACGTCGGGACGGTTTGACAACAGCTGAAGGGGTACGCCCACTGATAGTTTCTCGGGGAAATTGGCTCCGCTGAATGTGCCACGTTGGATGGGGTGTGGGGCTTCGTGAAGGAGGAGACAGAGGGAGTTTTCTGCTGAAGTAATGCTCTGTTCAAGCGTGGGTACTGTGCTTTCAATCTGATAGAGATTGGCTTTTGCCTGGGAAACCGCTGCAGAGTTGGTCAGTCCTCCAACCTGAAACATGGCTTCCATTGCATCGACGTTTTTCTTCCAGATTTCAATTGTGGCATTGGTGGTTGCAAGCTGTTCGTCGAGCATCTGAAGCGTGTAATATAGGTTTGCAACTCCGGAGATGATGCCAGTGCGTGCCGCCTGCTTATATGCCTTGCTCTGCTCGAGCTGCATCTCATATTGTTTCTTCTGGTTGCGAACTGAGCCAAAAACGTCGATTTGCCAACTTGCCTGAACGGGAAGTGAATAGGTCTGAGTGGCTTTGGCACCGTCAAAGCTGCTGACGGTTGCCTGAGGCGCAAAATTCAACGCGGGCAGGTAAGCCAAACGCGAAACTTTCAAAGCGGCCTCTGCCTGCTGGATGGTCAGATCGGCGGTGCGAATATCGGCATTTTGCACCAGGGCTTTATTAATGAGAGCCTGCAACTGGGGTTCGGAAAAGACTTCTTGCCAAGGCATATTGCCGAAGTTTGCCGTATCGGAAGCCAAGACAGCATAGGCCGCGGTGGTGTCGCGATAGAGACTGTCGCTGACGATGTTTTCTGGGCGCTCATAATTGCTGTAGATATGGCAACTGCTGAGCAAGGCCGAACATCCTATGATGTATAATATTTGTTTCTTCATTGATTTGTTGTTGTGAAACTGATTCTGGTTTCAGAATTATTCATACCTCCCCCTTGTCTTGCACGATGCCGACCGTTTCTGGCGGTGATGGTATGCGTTGCTGGACAAGGGGACGATATGGAGGTGTCTTTTTACTTGCTATATTGCTCGATATCAGCATTTGCTTCTGAGTTGTCAATGTCCTCCCATTTCATCGGAGAAATCTTTTCCTGCAAATACTGGAAGATGACAAACAGAGCGGGCACGATGAATATCTGGCAGATCATACCGATCAACATACCGCCGATGGCTGTGGTACCCAACGAGCGGTTGCTGTTTGCACCAACACCGAAGGAGAACATCAAAGGCAACAGACCAATGATCATGGCCATTGAAGTCATCAAAATCGGACGCAAACGGGCACCAGCACCGAGAACTGCCGCCCAAGAGATGCTCATGCCCATCTTGCGGCGGTCGAGCGCAAACTCAACAATCAAGATGGCATTCTTGGCCAACAAACCAATCAACATGATCAAGGCAATCTGCACGTAGATGTTGTTAGCGGCTTCACTGAATATCGGAATGATGGAGTTGATGCCTCCCATCATGTGGATGAAGATGAACGAGCCTGCCAAACCAAACGGTACTGAGAGCAATACGGCCCACGGCAAAACGTAGCTCTCATATTGGGCCGACAGCAGGAGATAGATGAAGACGAAGCAGAGAAGGAACACGATGGCGGTTGTGCTGCCTGCATTCGCCTGCTCTTCACGGGTCTGTCCAGAGAACTCAAATGAATATCCTTGCGGGAGATTCTGGGCGGCAACTTCTTCTATGGCCTTGATGGCCTGACCTGAGGTGTATCCGGAAGCCGGGTTGCCGTTTACAGACATTGAAGTGTACATATTGAAACGGTTGATATTGTCGGGGCCGTAGGTTTTCTTCAATGTAATGAACTCGGTGATGGGGGCCATCTCGCTGCCGTTTCTGACCTTTATTTTATAAAGGCTTTCATAGTTGCTGCGTTCGCTCTGGGCTGACTGGATCATCACACGGTAGACTTTTCCGAAACGGTTGAAGTTTGAAGCATAGAGACCACCATAATATCCCTGCAACGTGCTCAGGATGGTGCTGGGAGAAAGACCGGCACGCTTACACTTGGCGGCGTCAATGTCTATCTGATATTGGGGGAAGGCGGTGCTGAAGGTGGTCTGCGCTGACTCGATTTCAGGACGCTCTCTCAATTTGGCCAAGAAATCCTGTGCCACATCATAGAATTTCGTCAAATCGCCACCGGTTCTGTCTTGCAAGTTGAGCGTGAAACCATTGGTTGCACCATATCCCGTAATCATTGGTGGCTGGAAGAACAACACCTGGGCGTCTTTGAACACCTTGCGAGAACGGAGGAAAAGGTTTGCGAAGACAACAGTTGAACTTTCTTTCATTGAACGCAAATCCCAGTCTTTCAATTTGATAATAAACGAACCATAACTTGGGCCTTGGCCACCGATGAAACTGTAGCCGGAAATGACTGTGCTGCTTTCAACGGCAGGCACAGAGCGCACGAGGCTGTCAATTTGGTCAAGATAGGCTTCTGTGCGGTCCTGAGAGGTTCCTGGGGGCATGGTCACGACGCCCATGATTGTACCGGTGTCTTCAGCAGGCACCATGGCCGTCGGAGTGATGTTCATCAGCGTGACGAGGCCGGCGATGCTGACCACGACCAATGCTATGGTGAGAACAGGACGCTTGATGAAGCGCAACACGTGTTTCTTATATTTCTTCAAGATGTTGTCGTAGCCATGATTGAAGGCATTCTGGAATTTCTTCGTACTCATGCCGATCAAAGCGATGACACTGATGACGCTGAAGGCTGTGGCGATGACTGGATGTGACTCAAAATTGAAAGCACCGAAAATCAAGCCCAACACGCCGATGACGATCAAAATCACGGTCACTGAGGGGTGGATGAAACGGCCAAAGGCCTCGGTGTAGCGGCCGGCCATAGTGGTACGAGCTTCCTTCATCGCAACTCCCATGCGGTCTTTGAGATTGGTTTCCTTGTTGTGTGGCTTCAAGAAGATGGCACACAAGGCTGGAGAAAGGGTCAAGGCGTTCAATGCGGAGAAACCAATGGAGATGGCCATTGTCAGACCAAACTGGCGATAGAACGTACCAGAGGTTCCCGACATGAAACTAACTGGAATGAACACGGCCATCATGACCAGGGTGATGGACACCAAAGCGCCGCCCAGTTCACTCATAGCGTCGATGGAGGCTTTTCTTGCTGAAGTGTAGCCCTGGTCGAGCTTTGCATGAACGCCCTCGACAACAACAATGGCGTCATCAACCACAATGGCGATGGCCAACACCATGGCTGACAGGGTGAGGAGGTTCAAGGAGAATCCAATGAGGTTGAGCACGAAGAACGTACCGATCAAAGCGACAGGGATGGCAATCGTCGGAATCAAGGTGGAGCGGAAATCCTGCAAGAAGATAAACACCACGATGAAAACCAAGATAAAGGCCTCAAGCAGAGTCTTGAACACTTCATGGATTGAAGCAAAGAGGAAGTCGTTGACACTCTGTGCCACAGAGATTTTCAAACCGTCTGGAAGCTCCGTTTGACACTTGCCGAGCAAGGCTTCAACATCCTGTACGATTTTCGTTGCATTGGTTCCTGCAATCTGAGAAATCATACATGACACTGAACGGTTGCCGTTTACCTTGCCTGAGAATGAATAAGTATTTCGGCCCAATTCAACCTTGGCAACGTCCTTGAGGCGAAGAATCGTTCCGTCGGCATTTGCCTTGAGAACGATGTTTTCAAATTCAGGCACCTCAGACAAGCGTCCTTTGTAACGCAAGGTGTATTGATAGGTCTGTCCTTGGCGCTCACCGATGTTACCTGGTGCGGCCTCGATGTTCTGTTCTGCCAAAGCGGCTGAGATGTCGCTCGGCATCAGATGGTGTTCGGCCATTTTTTCGGGATTCAGCCAAATACACATGGCATAATCTGCACCCATGACCATCGCGTCACCCACGCCCTGGATACGTTGCACCTGGGGAATGATGTTGATTTTAGCATAGTTCTCTATGAACTGCGCATCATATTTTCCAGAGGTGTCGGAAATTGAGAAGATGACAAGCATTGAGCTCTGGCGTTTCTGTGTGATGACACCGACCTTGGTCACTTCTGCCGGAAGAAGACCCTGGGCCTTGGCCACACGGTTTTGCACGTTGACTGCTGCCATATCGGGGTCGGTTCCCTGTTTAAAAGTAATCTGAATGCTGGCTGAACCCGTATTTGTTGCGGTTGAACTCATATAGTCCATGTTTTCCACACCATTGATTGACTCTTCAAGAGGGGCAATCACGGAGTTCAACACGGTCTGTGCGTTAGCACCCGTATAGGTGGTGCTGACCTGCACCGTTGGAGGCGCAATATCAGGATACTGCGTAATTGGCAGGGAAATCAATCCCAAAGTACCCAGGATGACAATAACGATAGAGATTACCGTTGAGAGCACCGGGCGATTAATAAATCTATCAAGTTTCATATCTGATTTTTTGATAATGCTTTATAACGGCTTGTGTGTTGACTCATCAACGCTCCAACCCGACTGGCACGCTCTTTTTTGAACGTCTCAGAATATTGGCACGCCGATGAGTTTCCCCGACACAAGTGTTCTCTTTTTCTTATTCTTCGTTAGGAAGCTTGCCAGCCTTTAAATCAGCCTTTGCCTTTGCCTTGTTTTTCTCGAGCTGGGCCTTGCTGATAGGATTGATTTTCTGGCCGTCCTTGAGCTGGTTGACTCCGTCAATGACAATGCGTTCGCCTGGACGCAGACCACCAGTCACGACATAGTTGGTACCGTCGTTCTGAGGAAGAACCTGAATCTCGCGCGATTTGATGACATTGTCGCTGCCAACAACGTATGTAAATTTCTTATCCTGGATTTCAAAGGTTGCCTTTTGCGGAACAAGGATGGCACCGGTAGCGCGCGTCGGCATCAAAACAGAGCCCGTACCGCCTGAACGAAGAATGCGTTCTGCATTATCGAATGTGGCACGAACCTGAACAGAACCAGTAGCGGGGTCTATCACGCCACTAATGGCCGTGATGGCACCAGACTTGTCATACTGGGTGCCGTCGGCCATAACAAGCATAACAGCAGGCATACTATCCATGGCGCTCTTTATGCCGCCATTGCCCTTCGTGAAAGCCAGCATCTGCTTCTCCGTCATGCTGAAGTAAGCATACACTTTGGAAATATTGGACACGGTTGTCAACGGTTCTGCCATAGAAGAGTTTACAAGACTTCCCACGCGATAAGGAATGGCTCCAATGACGCCGTCTGCAGGACTGGTGATGGTGCAATAACGCAAATTATTCTTGGCCTCCACGAGCGATGCTTCACACTGGGCCAACTGGGCCTTCAGCGTCTGAAGCTGGTTGTTGGCCACATCGTAATCGTATTTGCTGATGATCTGCTTGTCGAGCAATTGTTTTTTATTGTTCACCGTCAACTGCTGAGTGGCAATATTGGTGCGCACAACATTAATGGCGGCCTGCGCCGATTTTACCATGGCTTCATACTGCACACGGTCGATCAAGAACAACGGCTGACCAGCACGCACAAAGTCTCCCTCATCAACCAAGACCTTGGTTATATGGCCGGCAATTTTCGGTCTGATTTCAATGTCCTGAACGCCCTTGATTGTGGCGGGGTAAGAGGTGGTCAAGGTGGCATCAGTTGCTTGAACCGTCTCTACAGCAAAGTCATTACTTGCCGCAGGCATTTGCGTCTTGTTTCCACTGCATGCACAAAGAGCTAAAGCAATAGCGAGATAAGCGATTTTTTTCATGTTGTTTATAATATAATATGTATTGTTTTTTTATTCGACTGCTCTAAATTGGACAATAACTCCAAACGCGGATGTCATTTCAATGTCGTATTTGGATTGTACACAACTTACAAGCTACAAAATTACGTATTAAAACTTGTTCGTGCAAAATAGTTTTCGCCATATTCACTTGATTTGCGCTTTATTAACTCTGCAAGACTTCACAATGCTTGTTTTACATTGCTTTATCAGGGGAAATAAGTATGCTCGGCATAAAACATGGTGTGCGTAATTCAGAAAAAATGTTGACAAATGCCAAAAGCGGGGCCTCTTTTCCCCAACACACACACCAAAAATAGACACCATATCCCACCCTAACACTGCAAAAATATCCTTTTTTGCTTTGCCCTTCAACTCCCTTACACTAACTTTGCCTAAAAAAGAGACAACCCCACATAAGAAGATGCTACATGCAAAATAACAATTGGTCTGACGAATTAATTAAAATGATTGGGCTAAGCAGAGATGCCGCACTTGAATATGGATTATCAGAAATCCCCTCGCTTTGCTTCCTAATAGGGATTCTGAGGTCTAAAGGATTTGCCTACAACATCCTGAGTGATTACGGACTTTCCAGCGAGGCGAGCATCAAGGAGATGCTTAAAACGGACAAGCCCCTTACGGAAAACGGCAACAGGAATACGGACCAAACACCTAAAGAAATAACCATCAGCGTTGAAGGCGGGCGCCTACTACGATTTGCACAAATGGAGGCCAGACGCATGGGTGACAGCGAAGTGAAACCGCAACACATGTTGCTGAGTATCCTTCATGACCACAACAACGAGGCAAAAACATATCTAACAGGGTATGGCATCACGCTCGAAAAGGTTGAAAGAAAAATCAAGGCCATTCCGAACGCACTGGATGTGTTTGAACCTGTTGACGGCGAACTGATGTCGCCAGACGAAGTAAACAACAAGCCCATATTCAATAAGCCTGAAAAGAAACGCAGCAACTCCAATACCCCCGTCATGGACTGCTTCAGCACCGACCTGACAGCCAAAGCTGAAAATGGAGGCTTGGATCCCGTTGTGGGACGCGAAGACGAAATGCAGCGAATTGCCCAGATTCTTTGCCGACGAAAGAAAAACAACCCCATTTTAATAGGGCTGCCAGGAGTTGGCAAAAGCGCAGTTGTTGAAGGGTTGGCACAAATGATTGTCAAGCATCAGGTGCCATACACGCTACAAGACAAGCGCATACTGTCGCTTGACATGGCTTCCATCGTTGCTGGAACACAGTTTCGCGGACAATTTGAAAACAGGATAAAAAATATCATTGAAGAGCTAAAGGCCCATCCCGAAATCATCCTATTTGTCGACGAGATACACACAATAATCGGAGCTGGTTCTGCTACAGGGTCACTCGATGCCGCCAATATGCTCAAGCCAGCTTTGGCACGCGGTGAAATTCAATGTATCGGCGCAACCACGGTCGACGAATACCGCAAGACAATTGAAAAAGATGGAGCGCTGGAAAGACGCTTTCAAAAGGTGATGCTTGAACCCTCAACAAAAGAACAGACGCTACAGATTCTCAAAAACCTCCGCGCCTGCTACGAAGCCCACCACGGGGTGTCATATACCGACAAGGCTCTGGAAGCATGTGTCGACTTGACAGAGCGATACGTGACCGACCGTTTTTTTCCAGACAAGGCCATTGACGCCATGGATGAAACAGGCAGCTATGCGAGGCTGACCAGAAATTCCGTGTCCAAGGAAATCAAGGAGAAAGAGACAGAAATTGAGAACCTGAAAGAGCAGAAAAACGAAGCGGCAAACAACCAAGACTACGAATTGGCGGCACGCCTGCGGGATGCCGTTGCCGACTGCACGGAGGAACTCAAACGCATGACGAAAGAATGGACTGAAAGACAAAACGAATCCAGCATCACTGTGGGAGAAGATGACGTGGCGCACATTATTTCCAAACTGACTGGCATTCCGGTCGGCAGGGTGATGCAGGATGAAAACGAGCGCCTCCGAACAATGAAGACGGTTCTTGCCAGTCAGGTCATCTCGCAAGACGAAGCTATCGGGAAACTGACGCGTGCCATTACCATGAACCGCCTCGGCTTAAAGAGGCCCAACAGACCAATAGGCACCTTCTTGTTTGTCGGCCCAACAGGTGTCGGGAAAACCCACCTGGTCAAATGCCTCTCTAAATGTATGTTCGACAACGACGATTCACTGATTCGTATTGACATGAGCGAATATGGCGAGAAATACAACACAAGCCGACTGATAGGTGCTCCTCCGGGATATATTGGCTATGAAGAAGGTGGGCAGCTGACAGAACGGGTGCGGAGACACCCCTACTCCGTTGTTCTCCTCGACGAAATAGAAAAGGCCCACTCTGATGTGTTCAACATCCTGCTCCAAGTCATGGACGAAGGAAGAATGACAGACGGCAACGGCGTCACAGTAGATTTCCGCAACACCATTATTGTCATGACATCGAATGTCGGCACGCGACAACTGGAAGAGTCAAGCACAAGAATCGGCTTCAACGCGCAACAGGCAAATCCCAAAATGGCAGAAGGTATCATCCAGAAGGCTCTGAAACGGCAATTTTCTCCAGAATTTCTCAACCGACTGGACGACGTGATATACTTCAACTCGCTCACGAAAGATGACGCACGGAAAATATGCAAATTGCAACTTTCCGAACTAAACGAACGTCTGGCCGCAAAGGGATACCACGTCAATGTCAACGATGCGATCGTTGATTTTCTTGTTGAACACGGCTTCCAGCCCAACTACGGTGCACGTTCATTAAAGCGTTCCATAACAGAGCATGTGGAAACCGTGCTGTGTGAAGCCATTATGTCGGGAAGGAAATTGAACGACTGCATTTGTCTTGAGCCAGACAAAGACGGGGATTCGCTCCACATAGCATCTCTTTCTGAGCAATAAACACCCCCTATATTACCTATATTATTAGATCACAAGGCAATCGAGCTCATCCACTTAGTAATGATGAAAGATTTTGAACACCTTCTTACCATTACTTCCCCCCCGTTTGCCATTCAAAAAAGAAAAGCAATGAAATATATAGAAACTTCAATACCAGACGTATGGGTTTTGGAACCGCGCGTATTTGAAGATGCACGTGGCTATTTTATGGAAACATGGCGTGAAGAAGATTTCAACCAGCACATCGGCCGCAAGGTGCATTTTGTGCAAGACAACCAGTCGCTTTCTTCGCGCGGCGTACTGCGCGGATTACACTACCAAAAGGGCGAACTCTCGCAAGCGAAACTCGTCAGAGTGTTACAGGGAACTGTCGTCGACGTTGCAGTGGACCTGCGAAAAGACTCCCCTACTTTCGGAAAATATGTCATAGTGGAACTGAGCGAAGACAACAAGCGGCAGTTGTTTATCCCAAGAGGCTTTGCCCACGGATTCCAGGTTCTTTCGCCAAAAGCAGTATTCACCTATAAGGTTGACAACCGCTATGCGCCTGAGGCAGAATGCTCCATTCGCTTTGATGACCCTTCCATTGGCATTGAATGGCCCATCAACGACCCGTCAGAAGTGCTTCTTTCCGAGAAAGATCTGGCACACGCTGTCAGCTTCGAAGCGGCTGAAAAATTTTGAGGAGGATAAAGCCCCTGGCATTGGCCAACCACAGCTCTGCCGTCAGCCAGCAAAAGAGGCTCACGTCATCCATTCCCCAGCCATTCCCCCAACAATCCATCGGCCATAACCAATCTTGGTTTTCAAATGATTATCCGCGAACTATAACACATATAGTCTAAACATCACCACCAAACAAGTATAGATAATTTCATGAAGAATATACGCAATTTCTGTATCATAGCCCACATTGATCATGGCAAGAGCACCCTCGCCGACCGCCTGCTTGAATACACCAAAACAATTCAAGTAACAGAAGGGCAGATGCTCGACAACATGGACTTGGAGCGTGAGCGAGGCATCACGATTAAAAGTCATGCCATTCAAATGGAATACAACCGTGGTGGCGAAACATACCGTCTTAACCTCATCGACACTCCGGGACACGTTGACTTTTCCTACGAAGTGTCGCGAAGCATTGCCGCCTGCGAAGGATGCCTTCTCGTGGTCGACTCCACGCAAGGCGTTCAGGCACAGACCATCTCCAACCTCTACATGGCCATTGAGCACAACTTGGAAATCATTCCCGTTCTCAACAAATGCGACATGCCCAACTCAATGCCAGAAGAAGTTGAAGACGAAATCATAGATTTGCTCGGGTGCAAGCGTGAGGAAATCATCCGCGCCTCCGGCAAAACCGGTATGGGCGTAGAAAACATTCTCAACGCTGTTGTCGACCACATCCCCGCTCCCGTTGGCGACGAGTCCGCTCCATTGCAGGCCCTGATTTTCGACTCTGTGTTCAACCCCTTCAGAGGCATCATCGCCTATTTTAAGATTGTAAACGGCTCCATCAAGCAAGGCGACGACGTTTTGTTTGTCAACACGCAAAAGCGCTATAACGCAGATGAAATCGGCGTATTGAAAATGGACCTGTCGCCACGCAAAATTCTGCACTGCGGCGATGTAGGCTACATCGTCAGCGGCATCAAAACCGCCACCGAAGTGAAAGTGGGCGACACCATCACACACACCGAACGCCCTTGCGACAAAGCCATTGATGGATTTGAAGAAGTCAAGCCGATGGTCTTTGCAGGCGTTTATCCGATTGAGACAGAAGATTTCGAACAACTCCGTTCCAGTCTCGAAAAATTGCAGTTGAACGATGCTTCCCTAACATTCCAGCCCGAGTCGTCCGTAGCCCTCGGCTTTGGTTTCCGCTGCGGCTTCCTCGGTCTGCTCCACATGGAAATCGTTCAGGAACGCCTTGACCGTGAGTTCAACATGAACGTCATCACAACGGTCCCCAACGTTTCCTACCACATCTTTGACAAACACGGAGAGATGAAGGAGGTGCACAATCCTGCCGGCATGCCCGAGGCAACGGAGATTGATCATATTGAGGAACCATACATCAGAGCCTCCATCATCACCCGAACAGACTACATCGGAAATATCATGACGCTCTGTTTGGGCAAACGCGGCGAACTGATCAAGCAAGAATATGTCTCGGGAGACCGCGTTGAACTCTATTACGACATGCCGTTGGCCGAAATCGTAATCGACTTCTACGACAAACTGAAATCTCTGTCGAAAGGATATGCTTCCTTCGACTACCACCCCATTGAGTTCCGTCCGTCAAAACTTGTCAAGCTCGACATCTTGCTCAACGGCGAACCTGTCGACGCGCTTTCAACGCTGACACACGTTGACAACGCTGTCTACTTCGGAAGACGCATGTGTGAAAAACTGAAAGAACTGCTGCCCCGCCAGCAGTTTGACATTGCCATACAAGCCGCCATCGGCGCAAAGATTGTTGCGCGTGAAACCGTCAAACAGGTGAGAAAAGACGTCACAGCCAAATGCTACGGCGGCGACATCAGCCGTAAGAGAAAACTGCTCGAGAAGCAAAAACGAGGCAAAAAGCGCATGAAGGAAATCGGCAACGTGCAAGTGCCGCAGAAAGCCTTCCTCGCTGTATTGAAATTAGATTAAGAATGCCATTACTAAGAGGAAAGATTCAAGAAATCCCCTCCGACAATCCATTAGGAAGCATCCAACAACGGCCGCGCCCTTATCGACTACCATCTTTTTAACCCTGCATGGATAGTATAAAATAATTTTGAATAACCACTTAATATGCTTATAAATTTATCAAACGCCACCATTGCTGTAACAGAGAAAATACTGCTGAGCGATGTTGACTTTCACGTTTCAGAAGGAGAGTTTGTCTACATCATCGGGCATGTCGGCTCAGGCAAGAGTTCTTTGCTGAAAACGCTCTACGGAGAATTGCCCGTTGCAGGAGAGGGCGAGGCAACGATTTTGGGAACCGACCTACACCAACTGCGACGAAAACATTTGCCAGCACTGCGACGACAACTCGGCATTGTTTTTCAGGATTTCCAGTTGCTTCGGGATTACACGGTGTTCGGCAACATCGACTTCGTGCTGAAAGCCACCGGCTGGAAAAAGAAGCAGGCACGCCACAAACGCATATTGGAAGTGCTTGATGAAGTGGGCATGAAAGACAAAGCCACTTCATTCCCCCACCAGCTCTCTGGCGGAGAACAACAATGTATCGCAATTGCCCGCGCTTTGATCAACAAGCCGAAAATCATCTTGGCAGACGAACCGACGGGCAACCTCGATCATGAAAGCAGCACGCAAATCATGCAACTGCTGAAAAGAATCTGCGAACAAGGCACTGCCGTCGTGATGGTCACCCACAATCTGCAATTGCTGAAAGACTTCCCAGGCATCGTCTATAAATGTGCATCAGGAAAAATCCACGACACGACCGGTTCCTATCGTAGCACCCCCAAAGACACAGATGAAAACTCGGAAGACAATCAAACTGAATACCATGTTGATGCGCTGCAGGCTGACTGACTTATGCCTTGTCAAAATTGCTCAACTTATTCTTTCACCCCTTGCTAAGGCTCCCAACCAAGTTTATAAAAATTCACCAAAAGCAAACACTTATGAAAATATTGAAATTCGGAGGCACTTCCGTCGGTTCCCCACAGCGCATGAAAGACGTGTGCAAATTGATCACAGACGGACAGAAAAAAATCGTTGTCCTCTCAGCCATGTCTGGAACAACCAACACTTTGGTTGAAATTGCAGACTATTTTCAGAAAAAAAATGCAGAAGCCGCCAACAACGTCATCAACAAGTTGCGCAGAACCTACATGAAACATGTAGAAGAGCTCTATGAAACTGAAGAAATGGCTGAAAAGACCAAACAGCTTCTGAACTCGGTGTTCTCATATCTCCATTCATTCCAAACGGTCGATTTCAGCGAAACAACATCGAAGGCCATCCTGGCCCAAGGGGAAATCATGAGCACCAACATGGTGACAAACTTCCTTATGGAGCAGGGTGTCAAAGTACACCTCATCCCGGCGTTTGAATACATGCGTCTCGATGAAATGGGCGAGCCAGACATGACGCACATCCAAGAACACTTATCGGCTTATCTGAGAAAACACGCAAACTTCGACCTCTATATCACGCAGGGATTCATCTGCCTGAACCACAACGGAGAAGTCGACAACCTTCAGCGTGGCGGCTCCGACTACACGGCCTGCCTAATTGGTGCAACCCTCCAGGCCAGCGAAATCCAGATTTGGACAGACATCGACGGCATGCACAACAACGACCCCCGCATCGTCAACGGAACATCGCCAGTCCGTCAGCTCAATTTTGAAGAAGCAGCCGAACTGGCCTATTTCGGAGCAAAAATCCTCCACCCCACATGCATCCAGCCAGCACGCTATGCTGGAGTCCCCGTCAGACTCCTCAACACGATGGACCCCAAAGCACCCGGCACCCTCATCAACAACGACATGACCTACGGCACCATCAAGGCCGTCGCTGCCAAAGACAACATCACGGCCATCAAGATTGTATCAAGCAGAATGCTATTGCAGGCAGGCTTCCTCCGCAAAGTCTTTGAAATTTTTGATACGTACAACACAAGCATCGACCTGGTCACTACCTCGGAAGTCGGAATCTCGCTGACCATTGACAACACGGCACACCTGGACCCGATTTTAGAAAACCTGAAACACTACGGCACGGTTGAAGTGGACAACGACATGTGTATCATCTGCGTAGTCGGCGACTTGAGATGGACCAACGTTGGCTTTGAAACGCTGGCAGCAAAAGCGCTCTCAGAAATTCCCTTACGCATGATTTCATACGGCGGCAGCAACCACAACATCTCCTTCCTTGTAAGAGAATCCGACAAGAAAGCCGCGCTCCAAGCATTGAGCGACGAACTTTTCAACAAATAACCCCACTCCGAAAAAGCAAACGCCAATTGGCATCCTTCAAATCGAATAGTATGAAATTTCATGCTATTCGATTTATTAATATACACCCAATAAACCCAAAAAGATGAACCATCCAACCATTTTCCCCATTCAGCGCTTCCAGTCCATCAAAACGCCCTTCTACTATTACAACCTCGACCTTCTGAAAAAAACAATTGCAACAGTCAAGGAAGAAGCAGGAAAATATGAGAATTTCCACGTTCACTACGCCATAAAAGCCAACGCCAACAAACACATCCTCTCCATCATCTCTGAAAACCGCTTGGGAGCCGACTGCGTGAGCGGAGGCGAAATCCAAGCAGCCGTCGACGCTGGTTTCCCTGCAGATAAAATCGTTTTTGCTGGAGTCGGGAAAAGCGATTGGGAAATAAATCTGGCGTTGGAGCAAGGCATCTCCTGCTTCAACGTAGAAAGCCTGCCAGAATTAGACATCATCAGCCAATTGGCAGAAGCGCGCGGTGTCAAAGCCACCATCGCCTTCCGCGTCAACCCCAACGTGGATGCACACACCCATGCCAAAATCACGACAGGACTGAACGAAAACAAATTCGGTATCGCCATGGAAGACCTGCTTCCAGCCGTCAAGCATGCACAGAGCCTGCCCTCAATCATTTTCTCTGGCCTGCATTTCCACATAGGCAGCCAGATACTCCATTTGGAGGTTTACGAATCTCTGTGCCAGCGCATCAACGAATTACAGGACCAGCTGGAGCGAAACAACATCTCCTGCGCCACCATAAATGTCGGTGGCGGTCTCGGCATAAACTATGAAGCCCCCGACGCTGACCCCATCCCCGCTTTCGCCGCCTATTTCAAGATATTTGGCGAACACCTCAAACTCCGTCCCGGTCAATCTCTCCACTTCGAATTGGGGCGTTCCATTGTTGCACAATGCGGAACACTCATAGCCAAGACGTTGTACGTCAAACACGGACACAGCAAGAAATTTGTGATTGCAGATGCTGGGTTCACGGAACTCATTCGCCCCGCAATGTATGGCGCCCACCATTTTATAGAAAACCTTTCAGCAGCAAGCAACGCGCCCTGCGACACATACGATGTCGTTGGCCCCATCTGCGAAAGCAGCGATGTATTTGGAAAAGACATCCAGCTTCCGCTTTGCCAAAGAGGCGACTTGATAGCCTTTCGTTCCGCAGGGGCATACGGTGAAGTAATGGCGTCAACCTACAACTGCCGACAATTGCCAAAGAGCTATTTTTCTGACAGTATCTGATGAGAGGGGAACACAGAAAAGCCTAACGTCTCAACTAGACATTCCGTTACATAATCACTTACCCCCCGTTTCACGACATCTTATAAAAAGAGGAGTGCCAAAAGACATCAGCCTTTTAGCACTCCTCTTTCATTATGCAGTTTTGTTAATTAAACCAGCGAACATAGCAAAGGTCCTGACGGTCTGCCAAATCCTTGTTTTTCGGATACATACGGTAGGCCACCTTGAAGGAACCAGCAAGGTCAATGCTCGTTTTCAGTTCGAAGGTGTAAAGGTTGCCTTCGTGCTTCGTCACCTCCATCGGATAGACCTGATAGATGCTGTCTTTGCCGTCGTTTCCAGACGTCATGGCAACGAGGTCAATACCGATTGCGTTGTCGAGGCCCTGCTCGTCAACAACGTGGGTCACAGAAAATTCCTTGTCGCTAATGAGGTTGCCGTTGGTGAGATTCTCGCTGCGGGTTGTCGAAACCACGCGGATGCTGTCCCAACGTTCTGCAACGCGCTGCTTCCATGCGGCAATCTCTTTTGCCTTCTTGTTGTTGTCGGCGCTGAGAACCTTGAAGCGAGCGGCTTCCTTGCAATAGAAGCGGTCGTAATAGTCGTCGAGCTGACGCTTCATCGTGTAGAAAGGAGCAATCTGCGCGATGGAGTTCTTCACGGTGTGAACCCAGTTTTCGCTGTATCCCTTACGGTTGCGTGCGTAATAGAGCGGAATGATTTCTTGCTCTAACATAGAATAAATCGTCCAGGCATCGAGCTTATCTTGATGTTCCTGGTTCTGATAGGTGCGTTTGTCGGTCAATGCCCATCCAGCACCTTCACGATAACCTTCATACCACCAGCCGTCGAGTACGGAGAGATTGACAACGCCGTTCATCAATGCTTTCTCACCAGATGTTCCGGAAGCTTCAAGCGGACGTGTCGGTGTGTTCATCCAGATGTCAACACCTGAAACAAGGCGGCGGGCCAACTGCATGTCGTAGTTCTCAACGAAAAGAATCTTACCGATGAACTCAGGACGCTGTGAAATCTCAAAAATACGCTTGATTAATCCCTGTCCAGCTCCGTCAGCGGGGTGGGCCTTGCCAGCGAAGATGAACTGCACAGGATAGTCGGGATTATTGACAATCTTGGCCAAACGATCTAAGTCAGAGAAGAGCAGGTGGGCACGCTTGTAGGTTGCGAAACGACGGGCGAAACCAATCAAGAGGGCGTTTGGATTGATTTTGTCGAGCAAAGAAACGACACGCGAAGGGTCGCCCTGATTCTTGAGCCAGTTGTCACGGAAACGCTCGCGGATGTAGTCGATGAGTTTCACCTTCAGCTTCATGCGAGTTTTCCAAACGACATCGTCGGGCACATCGTAGATTTTCTCCCAAATGCTTGCGTTGCTTTGGTCGTTGAGGAAATTCTTGTCGAAATATTTTCCATAGACTTCCTTCCATTCCTTGGCAGTCCAAGTCGGGAGGTGAACGCCGTTTGTTACGTAGCCAACGTGGCTTTCTTCGCTGTGATCTTGATAGAGGTCATACCATTCGTCGTGGGTGCGGAACTCATGGTCTGGACGGTTTTCGTCGGGCAGATAACCTGGCCAGATGCCTTTGAACATCTGCTGACTCACTTTTCCGTGTAACCAGCTGACGCCGTTGACTTCCTGGCAGGTCTTGCACAAGAAGGTTGACATGCAAAACTTTTCGCCGTGGTCGCTGGGGTTTGTGCGGCCAAGGCCCATGAAGTCGTCCCATGAGATGCCGAGGCGTCCGGGGAAAGAGCCCATATATTTGCCAAACAAGCCTTCGTCGAAGTAGTCGTGGCCAGCAGGCACTGGTGTGTGGACGGTGTAGAGAGAGCTTGCACGCACCAATTCAAGAGCTTCGTCAAAATTCAGTCCGCTTTCAACGTAGTCAACCAAACGCTGCACGTTGCACAAGGCGGCATGACCTTCATTGCAGTGGTAAACGTCTTTCGTGATGCCCAACTTCTTCAAAGCCAGGATACCGCCGATACCGAGCAGATATTCTTGCTTCAAACGGTTTTCCCAATCTCCGCCATAGAGGGAGTGGGTGATGTTGCGGTCGTATTGAGAGTTGAGGTCGTTGTCTGTGTCGAGCAAATAGAGGCTGATGCGGCCCACGTTGGCACTCCAAACGGCTGCATGAACCTGATAGTTTGGGAAGGGCACATCGACGATGACTTGGTTGCCGTTTTCATCGAGCACACGCTCAATTGGCAGACGGTCGAAATCCTGGGTATCGTAGTTGGCAATCTGCTGGCCGTCCATCGAGAGCGACTGGGTGAAATAACCATAGCGATACAGGAAACCAACGGCACACATGTCGACATTGCTGTCTGATGCTTCCTTCAGATAGTCGCCAGCCAAGATGCCAAGACCGCCGGAATAGATTTTCAACACGTGGTTGATGCCATATTCCATGCAGAGATAGGCCACAGAGGGGCGCTTGGCATCTGGCTTGACGTCCATGTATTGACGGAAACTGGTGTAGACCTTGTCCATGCGTGCCAAAAACTCCTCGTCGGAGGCTATTTCCTTCAGGCGCTTATAGGAAATGTGCGTCAGAAGTTCAATTGGATTTTTGTCAACCTTCTGCCACAAATCTTTGTCAAGACTGCTGAACAGAGCGGTGGCCTCGTTGTTCCAAGTCCACCAAAGGTTGTGTGCCAACTCGTCGAGTTTCTTCAACGGTTCTGGAATGTGGCTTTTGACAGTCACAGTCTTCCAAACTGGCGTGTTTGCATTGCTTACTTTTACGTTCATGAATTCTTATATTTTTATACTAATTATTTTTCTTCAGACGGCCGAGGCATTCCGTGTGTCAGAATTCCCCATATTCTGAACTCGGAGTTGACTAGCACTTGGGGCTTTCAAAATCGAGCCGCGGCCTGAGGTAATGGTTTATTCTGGATTACCACAACGGCACTTTCCGAGTGCCATATCATAAGCTTGGTAATAAAACTTGATGAAATGCTTCCACTGGGCCTTTTGGGCCAATTTGGCAGCCGATCGCCGAATGGCAGTGCGCTCCTTGACTGGCATCTGCAGGAGGTGTTCCACGTCAACGCTGATCTGGCGTGCCGACTCATAATAATTGTCATCATTGCGATGAATGACGCTGACACCGTCTTCCAGGGCTCCGCGATGCTTGAGCACGTCATCAACCCACTGTCCGAATCCAGAGAGGTCGGTCGTGATACAAGGCGTGTTGAAGACACAACTTTCAAGCGGCGTGTATCCCCATGGTTCATAATATGAAGGATAGATGCAGAGGTCGTTGGCCGTCAGGAGGTCATAATATGGTTTGTTGAATATGCCGTCGTTTCCTTCCAGATAAGAAGGAATCAAAATGACCTTCACGGCGTCTAAAGCGGAATTCAAAAGTCCCAGTTGCTTGATCATGCAGAGAATGCGGTCTTCGTTGAGGTTATGCAGGTCGTGCGTGATCATCGGATTGGGCAGCGCCCCTTCTGGCAGTTTCTTTCCCTTCATGCGCTGCAACAGGTCTTCACGCGGACCGAGCATCCAGCACGGCACTTCAATCAGCGCCAACACCTTTGTTGCGCATTCTCCCCGTTGCTCTTCGCCCTGCTTGCTTTTCAAACGGGCATTCAGTTGCGCCATGGCTTCAAGATAGACATCGAAACCTTTGCAGCGGAAGTCGTTTCTTCCGCTTGTTGAAACAATCAGCGTTTCGTCGTCCATCTTCTCGCCAGTCAGCGCCTCGGCCACTTTGAAAATCATCTTGCGGGCAGCACGACGCTTTGCGGAGAACGAGGCTCCCTTCGGCACAAAGTCGTCTTCAAATCCGTTGGGGAGCACGCAGTCAACGCTTTTGTCGAGCAGTTGGGTGCATTCACGCGCCGTAAACGCACTTACCGTGGTAAAACAGTCTGCACGGAATGCCGATTGCTTCTCCACGCTATGTTTCGACTCCATACTCAGCTCCGAAGCCATCTGGTCGCCGTTGTATCCTTCAAAATATTTATACAGCAACTTATTGTTTCCAGCTATGGAGCGCCCGATGCTTGTTGCATGTGTCGTAAAAATCGTTGCAACGCGCGGTTGGGCTTTTTTCAGGAACATCATGCCCATGCCGCTCATCCATTCATGCGCTTGGTAAACAATCTTGGCATCTGAAGGCAGGCATTTTCCGCAGAGACATTCCACAACACGTCCGGCTGCAACCGAAAACATCGAAGCCTCGTCATAATCGCCGTAAGCATGAAGCGAATCCACCTGAAAATAATCCCAAGCTGCCTGATAGATGGCATCTTTTTCCGTAAAAAGCGGTTTGAAATCAACCAGCAGCGCCACTGGCTTTCCGGGAACATCCCAACGGCCGATGCGCACGATTAGGCCAGCCTCCTTCAGAGCTTTTTGCCATTTTGGAAACAGCTTTTTCTCTTCAATAAATAGCGGATTTTCTTCTTGCAAATCAGGACCGATAAAACAAAGGTTATCGGCCAGTTTTTCACAGAGGGTCTTTGCGCGGGAGGACAACACAGTATAAATGCCTCCCACCTTGTTGCATACTTCCCAACTCGCCTCAAAAACGAAGTCGGGGAAAAGTGCTTGTTGAATCATATATTGTTTTCTCGTTGTTCGCTGCAAAGATACTTTAAAAATTGGAATAAAACGAGCAAATTCCCTTGTTTTGCGCCAACCAGCCTTTCTTCATCACATTCTTTCTCAATCAACTTTGCAAATCAAACGGATTCACAGCCCATGCCCACCTCTGCCCCCTGCCCTGCCGTGGCAGGCACAAGGCGGGCAGCGAGCGACGGACCAATGACTTGCACGCCTGCCAGGAGAGACCTTTATGAAAAGGCCTATTTCAGAAGTTCGTTAATCTTTGCAGCGGCAGGCGAGGCTTTTCTCTCCACGATGTTGCCGTTTCTGTCAATGTTTGTTTCTATCAAAGATACGCCATACTTATAAAGGGCTTTTCCGCACAATCTCCACCAACTTAATATTTCAATTTTGAACACCCTACCTTACAGGACGCAGGCGTTTATACACTGATACCCAGGGCGTTGTCCTGAGCTAAGGATTAACCGTCCTTTCAGGTAGGTGTGTTCAAAATACAGAAAAATATCTGTGCGGTTTTGAACCAAATAACATAGCGAGTGCGGCATCGCTGCAAGGGACACCGCACGAACATTTGGCGAAAGCCTAAGGCGAAGCACTGTAGCTTACTTTGCTCGCAAAGTGAGGAGGGCGAATATTGTGGCGGACAAGCGCTGAAAATCTAACAAAGTCATGCCCCAGAGCGTTGGTCATTTTCGCTACGTGTTCGTGGCCCTCACTTTGCGAGCAAGGTGAGCTACAATGCTGACGCCGCAACAGACGATTGTGTGGGCCTGTGCAAATCTCCGCTGCGAGGGCGCTACCGCTAACCTTTGATATTTTAATTTTGAACACCCTATCTTTCAGGGGCGCTGTCGCCTCTCTACCAATCTTGATTTTTCCTAAATTTTGAACGCCCTACCTTACTCCCCCAAAATGGTCAAATCGTTTTTTACCATTACTTATTCCACGTTTTTGACACCGCTGCCTACCAGAAAGCATTTTTCCCCAGAAAATAGTTTTAAAAAAAGCAAGTTTTCAGTCCTAGGGCTTGCAGGTTTTGAGAATCTCATGTACTTTTGCACTGTTTTTCATGGTATTAGATTTAAGGTTAGTGAAGATTGGTTGTCGGGAGACAATCAATTTTTTTTGCACCTACACGAAAAAACAGGGAGCAGGGGATGTCTCTCCCCAGGTTTATAGGAGGAACAGAATAATACGACAACTCAAATTTTTGAAAACCAGTTTACAAACTACACAGCCCCCATATTTTGAAATCACAACCCTACACCACGTTCTGCCCCGACATGCAGGGTGTGTATGGTTGGCTTGTCGACGAACCGTGCCCTACTGACTCTTGGCGAACCCAGCCCCGCGTGCGAACGTGCCTCGGTGCAGACGCGGTCGCATCTAGGTGCAGATGCGGTTGCATCTCGTCCCAGACGCGGTTGCGTCTGGCCCCGCGTGCGCAGACAATCATTATCCAAGCTTTTTTCCACCCCCCTCCCAACCTTCCAACATTCAAACGAAGCGCCTATAAGACGGAAGGAAGGTACAATAAAAAGGGAACGTGTCATTTCGTTGCCATGACACGTCCCCAACTCTTTATCCAATTGTTTAATCAAAATTCCTATTACATAAGCTACATCAATTGCAAGCCATACCCTTCATCTGAAGTTTTCTCATCTTCTGATTCAGAAGTTGACACATCGGGCCGTTGCCCATTGCTTGATAGCGATCGATGCTATATTTAAGCATCATGATTTCATTTTTTCTTTCTTCTTTCATAATCGTCTTTTTTTTGCAGCCCGCGTTTCGAACTGCGGTTCATAAAAACCTTTTTTCTTCTTATCATTTGCAAAGGTACCGCCAAAACACGAAATTTCCAACACGGTTCTAAATTCTTAATTGTTTTTTAGCCGCTAACAAGCCATTCTGCAAGGTGATATATTACAAAACAAGGATTTAAATCGAATATATATGGTCACCTTAAAAGACGAACCAAACAGCGCACAATGACTGCCAAAATGACACACAGGGGGACACGCCTTGTTGTATGTAGGTGTCCAGCGGAAGGGGGAAACTGGCGACATGCCACACTATGCCGAACAAGGGAGGCAGGGCAACGAATCATGGCGAAGGATGTCGCCTCCATCTCTATTGCCAAGGGTGATAATTCGTTAAAACGCATCTAAAACCTTGCAAAAATCCTTATTATTTGGCAGAAATAAAGGTTTTTCCTTGGCAGTTTCGGCAAATTCACGAAATTTGCAATTGAAAACTTTTCAACGCGTTGGGGTTTTGCGCCGTACACGGTTCCAGCTGACAAACAGAAAACAACGAAACGGCCATCAGCCGCCCCGACATGATTGCAACAAAAAAACAAGGGCACTTGGCAGCGAAGGAAAGAAAAGCCCTAGCCTTCACGCTTAAGTAATGGTAAAAAAATAACTTGAGCAATTTTGTGGAGTAAGGAGTTATTTCTTATGTCCTGTCTTTTTGCCGCTTTTGAAATTTGTCATCGGTCACATAGCCCGCTATGCTCCCTCTTCCAAATTCCAAAACCAACAAAAATACAGGTCAAAATTGCTCAACTTATTCTTTCACCATTACTAAAGGCCCGTCACAAACGACATAATTCAAAGAAAAGACATGAAACGATTGTTACTACTTCTCATCCTGACGCTGGCAACGGCCGGCGGAATTAAGGCCATGAGCTATGAGCAAGCCAGACGCGAGGCGTGGTTCTTGACAGACAAAATGGCCTATGAGCTGAACCTCACTCCGACGCAATTCGACTGTGCTTACCGCGTCAATCTCGACTACTTGATGAGCATCAATACAGCATCAGACTGCTACGGCTATTATTGGAGTTACCGGGACGACGACTTGCGTTGCATCCTGTTTGACTGGCAATATGCCCTCTATTCATCGCTCGACTATTTCTACCGCCCTGTGCGCTGGCTGAGATACGCATGGTATTTCCCTGTCTGCGACCACTATCGGCGGGGCTACTACTATTTCGAACGTCCAGCCATCTACATCAGTTACCGCGGCGGCATGTGGACACGCAGGGGGCATAATGACATCAGCCCTTATCGCAGATATAGTTTCCGCCCTGGACGCGGCATGAGAGACAACATTCCAGGCGCACGCCCCATCCGCCGTCCGGAACCAGGACGCCCCAACAGAGGATACCGTCCAGAAAAGCCCAACGACAATTACCGACCAGGGTATGCCCCACGACCAGAAAGGCCGGGGAGAGGCGAAACGGGACGACCAGCAGGCGGATACACACCGGGGCAAGGAAACCGCAATGACAGGCCAAACAGAAATGACAGGCCAAGCAGAAACGACAGACCAAGCAGGAACGACGGCAGCTACAGCAATCCTGGGGGAAGCAACTACCGCCCTTCACGAGACCGCTCCAACAGCCGTCCGTCACGCGGTTCTGAAAACGGCAACGCTTCTGGAACTGGTCGTCAGTTCGGAAGATGAGCAAGGACGGCAAAGCAGTTCTCCGTTTAAAGCGCCACGCAGGGCCAACCACTCGTTTCTCTTAAGCAAATGCACACGAGAGGACGTTGCGAAAAATAATCCGACCACTGCTTACAAAAAAGTTTCCGAAACGCTGTTGCAACGTTTCGGAAACTTTTTTGTTGATTTAGAATCAGTAATGGTAAATGCATAAGTTGACAAACAAAAATACAGGACATAAGAAATAAACCCTTACTCCACAAAATTGGTCAAGTTGTTTTTCACCATTACTCAAAATACTATTTCTTATGCCTGTTGGCCCGCCGTGTTCTGATATCAGCCTTTTTCCTGGCTGCGCCCGAACCATGGGCTCCTGTCACATAGCCTTTCTTTTTCGCTTTCGTTTTTACACCAGCAGCCGGTGCAGGCCCTCTCATTTTTGAACCTTTGAAAACGATGCCTGTGGTCATGGCCTGGGAAACTTCTTCGTCTGAGGCCTTGCGATGTGGCACAAGGGTTGTTGCTGTTGTTGAATTGTCGGTTGCCATGTGTTTTATTTGAAAATAAGTAATGGTAAAAATTAGTTTGACGAATTTTGTGGAGTAAGGAGTTATTCCTTATGCCTGTCAAAATTGCTCAACTTATTCTTCCGCCATTACTAAGACTAAGTAAGTGATATTCATCTATTTAATGATGGAACAAGCGGATGCCAGTGAAAGCCATGGCGATGCCATATTTGTCGCAGGTGGCGATGACATGGTCGTCACGTACGCTTCCTCCTGCCTGAGCAACATAAGCGACACCGCTCTTGTGGGCACGTTCGATGTTGTCGCCAAACGGGAAGAAGGCGTCAGAACCGAGGCAGACGCCCGTGTTTTGTGCGATCCACGCTTTCTTCTCCTCCATTGTGAGCACCTTTGGACGTTCCGTAAAGAATTGCTGCCATACACCATCGGCCAACACGTCATCGTGGTCTTCAGAGATATAGATATCAATGGTGTTGTCGCGGTCTGCACGGCGAATTTTCTCCACCCAAGGCAGATTCATCACCTTCGGGTGCTGACGCAGCCACCAGATGTCGGCCTTGTTTCCAGCCAGACGCGTGCAATGGATTCGGCTTTGCTGACCGGCGCCGATGCCGATGGCCTGTCCGTCCTTCACGTAGCAAACGGAATTGCTCTGCGTGTACTTCAACGTGATGAGGGCTATTTTCAGGTCACGCATGGCTTCTTCCGTGAATGTCTTGTTCTTTGTCGGGATATTGTCGAAAAGACTGTTCTGCGTCAGGTCGATTTCGTTACGGCCCTGTTCGAAGGTGACACCAAAGACCTGCTTGTGTTCTATGGGTGCAGGCGTATAATCTGGGTCTATCTTGATGACATTGTATGTTCCCTTGCGCTTCTCCTTCAAGATTTCAAGCGCCTCGGCGGTGAATCCAGGGGCAATGACGCCATCGCTCACCTCGCGTTTGATGAGCAGGGCTGTTGCCTTGTCGCAGATGTCGGAAAGCGCAATGAAATCGCCGTATGACGACATGCGGTCGGCACCACGTGCACGTGCATAAGCCGTTGCGATGGGGGTTAAGGGTTCTTTGATGTCGTCGACAAAGTATATTTTCTTCAGAGTTTCGCTCATTGGCAGACCAATGGCGGCTCCAGCAGGCGAGACATGCTTGAACGATGTGGCAGCAGGGACGCCTGTTGCCGCTTTCAGTTCTTTAACGAGCTGCCAGCCATTGAGGGCATCGAGAAAGTTGATGTAGCCAGGACGTCCATTGAGCACTTCAATGGGCAATTCTCCCTCTGTCATATAGATTCTCGAGGGTTTTTGGTTGGGATTACAACCATACTTTAAAGCCAATTCTTTCATGGGACTTTGATGGAATTTTTAATAAGAGTGTGTTCAAACTCCACAAGAGGGTCTGAACACGCCTGCAAATTTACACTTTTTATGTGGTTTGGCAATGCCTGTCAATTTGGTGGCCGTGATATTTTTTTCGGCAAAGCAGCAATGGAAAGAGAAGCGAGCAACTGAAATTGCACAGGGTCCCCCTCCTCTTCCACATTGTATCTTCTTCCGGACCATTATACAAAATGCTACCAGAAGGGCCAACGAGGTATCAGATTACACCAATGATGTCGTGAATATCCGCCACATGATGACTGTCGAGCCATTTATCTATGCCCTCAGCCACCTTGACGGTGACGGCGGGGTCGATGAAATTGGCTGTGCCGATTTCAATTGCGGTGGCCCCGGCCATGATAAATTCAATGGCATCGGTGGCATTCATAATACCGCCTAATCCCACTACAGGGATGCCTACGGCCTTTGCCACCTGGTTGACCATTCGCAAGGCAACAGGTTTTACGCAGGGACCGCTCAGTCCGCCCGTCCCGATACTCAGGCGGGAACAGCGGCGTTCAATGTCAATGCTCATCCCCATAAGGGTATTGATGAGCGACACGCTGTCTGCCCCCTCAGCTTCAACAGCGCGGGCGATGTCAGCGATGTTTGTCACGTTGGGAGAGAGTTTGACAATAAGTGTCTTGCCGTAGGCCTTTCGCACAGCACGCACCACCGTTGCAGCGCCCTCACAGGTGACACCAAAAGCCATGCCGCCGTTTTTCACGTTGGGGCACGAGATATTGAGTTCGATGGCTGGAATGTGCTCAAGTTCGCCGATGCGTGCAGCACATTCGGCATAATCCTCTGGTGTTGACCCCGACACGTTGACAATCATGTTGGTGTCATAGTCTTTGATGAGCGGATAGATATTTTCGCAGAAATAGTCGACACCCTTGTTTTGCAATCCCACGCAGTTGAGCATTCCCGACGGGGTTTCTGCCATGCGCGGATAGTCGTTGCCTTCGCGCGGATGGAGGGTGGTGCCCTTCACGATGATGCCGCCAAGATCATTCAGATTAACGAAATCGGCAAATTCAACACCATAACCAAAGGTCCCGGACGCGGTCATAACCGGATTTTTAAGCCGCAGTTTACCTATATTTACTTGGAGATTAGCCATTGCAGTTGATTTATGTTGAACACTGGTCCTTCTTTGCACACGCAAACATTGTGCCCCTCTTTGTCTTTTTCTACACAACAGAGACAGGCACCCAATCCGCATGCCATCATATTCTCTAACGACACTTCGCAATCGACATTGTTGGCAGCAGCGAATGCAGCCACGGCTTTCATCATGGGTTTGGGGCCGCAAGAGGCAATGGCATCAAAACGCTCTGAAGACAAAACGGAATGATTGGTCACAAAGCCCTTCTCGCCCCGCGAGGCGTCTTCTGTGGTGATACACACGGGGCCATAGGCTTCAAACAGTTCAACCTGCAAAATGTCTGCCGCTGAACGTCCGCCCAAGAGGAAGGTTGGATGATGCCCTGCGTTTTTCAAACATTTGCCCAAATAGAGCAAGGGGGCTGTTCCGACACCGCCGCCAACGAGGAGCACGCGCTTCCCCTCGCCCTCCGGCAAAGAGAAACCGCGGCCGAGAGGCAGTATGCAGTTGAGCCTGTCGCCGGCTTTGAGCATAGCCATTTTCTTGGTGCCGTCGCCAACGGCATGCACCAAGAGCCATATCTCGTTTTTTTCTGGAATGACAAAGTTGATACTGATGGGGCGACGCAAGAATGTGGAGGGGGAATCGTCGACACGAACTTCCACAAATTGCCCTGGAAGCACCTCTGGCAACTCGTCACGATCAGCGGTGAGCTTTAGAAGCACATAGTCTTCACGCAAAAGCACTGACTCTGTGACCAGGAGGTCTGATACTATTTTTTTCATACGTATATTGGATGATTTTCTTAAGTCTGAGACAAAGTTAAGAATTTTGTATGTAATTTTGCCGTAAATTTCTCTGTAAGTAATGGTGAAAGAATTAATTGAGCAATTTTGACCTGTATTTCTCGGCTGGTTTGCTACACACAAGCCCCCACACGACACATTTTTTCGTGGACGACAGCCACCTAAAGACGGGACGAAAGCATGGTTCTTTTCCCCATACACAGACCATTATAAACTGTCCGTTTTTTTACCATGAAAACAAAATATGTTTTAGAAATATGCGCATCAACCTACGCAGCCGCCCTTGCTGCCAGCCGTGCAGGTGCCAACCGCGTTGAACTCTGCTCGGGATTGGGAGAAGGCGGGCTGACCCCTTCCGCAGGCATGATACGCGAAGTGATTAAACTTCCACATGTGCGAAAGAATATTCTCATCAGACCACGCGGTGGCGATTTTCTCTATTCGCCCGAGGAAATCAACATCATGAAAGAGGACGTGTTGATGGCAAAGGACTGCGGAGCGCACGGTGTTGTTTTAGGAGCGCTGCGAGCGGACGGACACGTGGACATGGATGCCATGAACGCCCTCATGAAAGCCGCAGAAGGCATGGAGGTGACATTCCACAGAGCCTTCGACATGTGTTGCAACCCCGAACTGGCACTTGAAGATATCATCAAACTAGGATGCCGGCGCATCTTGACTTCTGGACAGGCGCCAAAAGCGACGATGGCCACCAGGAGACTGCGAGCCCTCGTTGAGCAAGCAGCAGGACGCATTGTCGTCATGCCCGGATGTGGGGTGAACGAAGAAAACGCACGCAAAATCCTCGAAGAGACTGGAGCTACGGAAATCCACGCTTCGGCCTCATCGATACATGAAAGCAAAATGAATTATAGGAACCCGAACGTGTGCATGGGGAATGACGGAACGGATGAGTTCAGCATTTGCGAAAGCGACGATAGAAAAATTTCAAACATTCTAAAGGCGATAAACGGCTAATGCTATCAACTGAATTTCAAGGACTAATAGGGAGCGCCACGCCCACCAAACGCAATGCGGCATAAACCGATGTTGCAAAAAAAACGTTGAAAATTTTGGAGGTAAAAAAATTATTCGTAATTTTGCACTGCTTTTGAGAAACAAAGGGCGCTTAGCTCAGTTGGTTCAGAGCGTCTGCCTTACAAGCAGAGGGTCGGGGGTTCGAATCCCTCAGCGCCCACTCTACCCTGAAATGTTTCAAAAAAGCAAAAGAACATAGACTAAATCGGGCGCTTAGCTCAGTTGGTTCAGAGCGTCTGCCTTACAAGCAGAGGGTCGG
>ERZ1035006.5-NODE-5-length-210880-cov-16.477681_pt1 | contig 210880 bp, 191 predicted proteins | sample MGYA00520694_ERZ1035006 | MGnify/ENA primary metagenome ERZ1035006 (study PRJEB33766, sample SAMN09781746) | gut metagenome | biome: gut microbiome | host: Homo sapiens | place: Madagascar | study: EMG produced TPA metagenomics assembly of the PRJNA485056 data set...
CATATATGCTCCCTGAAAGGGAGCTGGCATCGCCAAAGGCGATGACTGAGGGTTGGCGTAAAAAACACTAAGGAGTGATCCTCATGGAATTTGACAGACTTCTCTCCGCTGCTGCGGATTATGGTTTCCCCATGCTCGTCAGCTCGTATCTTCTGGTCCGTATGGAAGGCAGAATCGAAAAACTGAGTGCCAATATCGACACCTTAACCCGTGTGCTGCAGGAAAGACTTGTGATGCAATTTCCGTATGTACAGCAGTAAATAGTATATACAAGCAAAAATATACTAAGAACTAATCATATGGTACAGGGGCTGTCGTACACAAAGTACGGCAGCCCATCTTTATAGAAAACAAAAGCCCCCGGACATAAAAGTCTGAGGGTTTTCTTCATTATATATACTGATTTAGGCATGCATCCCCGCAGGAGCGGAATGGAACCGGCAAGCTGCCTATCCGAAAGCAAAACTAAAAGGCCATTAGTATAATAATAAGCAAAAAAAGTCCTGCGCAGCATCTTAAATGCACGCAGGACTATGAAACTTGCTATGAAATTTTCGGCTTACAGGTCTTCTCCGTCTTGCTGAATCGCACCCTTAACCTTGTTCATGCGCTGCCATACATAGGCAACAGCAACGAGCGCAACACCGATACCATCGGTAAATACGCCAGGGATAATCATGCAGATACCGCCAACGAGGAACAGAATACGCTGCGGAATGTTCAGCAGATTGTTGCAGAAACCAATCATCGCCATGGAAGCACCCCACATACCTACAATCGCGGTGAAGGCACTGTAGCAGATGGTAAACGGAGTTGCGTTAATCATCAGCAGCTCAGGTGCCAGTACGAAGATGTACGGTACGATGAACGCAGCAATCGCCAGCTTAGCAGCGATAACGCCGGTACGCATCGGGTTAGCACCGGCAATACCTGCGCCGGCATAAGCAGCCAAGGCAACAGGCGGTGTAACGTCGGCAACGATACCGAAGTAGAACGCGAACATATGCGCTGCCAGCACCGGTACATTCATCTGCACCAGAGCAGGCGCTGCAATGGTAGAAGTAATTACGTAGTTAGCAGTTGTCGGCACGCCCATGCCAAGAATCAGAGAAGTTATCATGGTAAAGAACATTGCCGGCAGCAGATTACCGCCTGCCAAGTCCAGCAGAGCAGTTGCAATCTTCAGGCCAACGCCGGTTTTAGTAACAACGCCGATGATGATACCTGCGGTTGCACAGGCAATCAGTACGCCAAGCACGCCCTTGGAGCCGTCAATCAGACCTTGGACGATTTGCTTGAAGCCGATGCGGGTGGATTTACGCAGGCAGGCGCAAACGATGGTCAGCACGATGGCTGCCAAAGCAGCACGCATAGGAGTATAACCGCTTACGAGCAGGTAAACGATAACGATTAACGGAATAGCCAGATGGCCTTTTTCCATGAACAGTTCCTTGAACTTCGGCAGCTGGTCACGCGGAGTGCCCTTCAGGCCGAACTTTTTAGCTTCGTAGTGAACGCCCAGCCATACGCCGATGTAGTACAGCATTGCCGGGATTACGGCAGCCTTAACAACATCAAAGTACGGAACGCCTACAAATTCTGCCATCAGGAAGGCAGCAGCGCCCATTACAGGAGGCATCAGCTGACCGCCGGTAGAAGCAGCAGCCTCAACAGCGCCCGCAAACGCCGGACGATAGCCAAGCTTTTTCATCATCGGGATGGTGAAAGCGCCGGTGCCGGCAACGTTACCAACGGAGCTGCCGGAAACAGTACCCATGAGGCCGGAGGACAGTACGGCAACCTTCGCCGGTCCGCCTGCTGCCCAGCCTGCGATAGCATTGGCAATATCAATGAAGAATTTGCCGAGGCCGGTGGTTTCCAGATATGCACCAAAGAGGATGAACAGATAAATAAAGGTAGAAGATACACCCATAGGCGTACCGAAAATACCCTCGGTAGTGAAGAACAGATGGTCAAACATTTCCTGCACGCCAACGCCGCGATGCGCCAGAATACCGGGAACGTAAGGACCTAAGAAGGCATACAGCATGAAGCAGAAGGCAACGATAATCATCGGCCAGCCTACTACGCGGCGCGCTGCTTCAAAAACCATAATCGTACCGATGAGGCCGACGATGAAGTCTGTTTCCGTATTCATGCCGGCACGCAGCACCAGCTCCTGATAGTTCACAACCAGGTACATGGCAGTACCTGCGCTGAGCAGTGCCAGGAAGGCATCAAAGGGATGCATCTTGCTGCGGGACCAGGAATGTCTGCTGGGATACAGCAGGAAAATCAATAAAAAGCCGAAGGCTAAGTGAATAGCGCGCTGCAGATGCGCGTCCAGCACACCGAAGGTGGCTGTATATAATTGGAAAAGTGCAAACAGAATACAGATTGCGGAAATAATTTTCCCCCACACACCTGTAAGCTCACGCTTGTCTGATTCCTTGTCAAATTTTTGCAATACCTCTTCTGCTGAAAGCTCTTTTACTTTCTTTTCTTTTTCAGACATGGGTATCAGCTCCTCTCATTTAATATAATAAAACCTAAAAGTACCGTTCCAGCCAGTACTGATATCGATACATGGCCTTCACCGTTACCGCAGTCCCCTGCCCGTACAGAGCAATCAGATCGTAGCTGTCGCCGCCGTGGACAATGTGCGGCATTGCCTGCTCGGATATACGCAGGGCAACCTCCTTATAGGGACGGTTCATCTCCATATCAAACTTGCCGTCGGCAGTCTGCGTCAGCTTGCCGTCGGCAGCGGAATAAGGATAACCCCAGCCCAGCGAGGAAAAGCGGGTGTGCGTCATGGTCATGTTATTTGCGCCGTTAACCCTGAAATAATCATTCCAGGCAGTTTTTTCCACCGAATGCGTCAGGCTGATGTACCATTCATCACCTGCCGCTGTGGCAAAAGCAACAGCTCCCGAAGTTCCCTCAGGTATAATCGCCACCACAAGGCGCGTACTATACCACCCCAAAAGCATTAAAACAACGCTTACAATAATTACTAAATTCTTTACTGGGAAAAAAGACCGGCCACCGGCAAACGCCGGTTTCCGGTCTTTGAAGTTCGGCATCATTTAAAATCCTTATTTTTCGTTAAAGAATTTTTCAGCACCCGGGTTCAGCTTAATGGACATGCCGTCTTTAGCAGTATCTTTGCTGATAGCATTTGCTGCGGAGTGAGCAGATTTCATACGGTCAAGGTTGCCGTACAGAGCTTTAGCAATTGCATAAGCGGTGTTTTCGTCCATCTTGTCGGTTACTGCCAGCATGCATTTTACTGCTACTGCGGAAACGTCAGCATCCTGCTTCGGATAGGTACCGGCTTTGATAACCAGCTTGGTGTAGAACGGATATTGTTTGATCAGAGCGTCAGCCTTATCAGCATCTACCGGAACCAGTACAACATCGTTCTGAGTTGCGATATCCTGAATAGCAGCGGTCGGATGGCCTGCAGTTACGAAAGCAGCATCAACGTTGCCGTCCTTCAGAGCACTTGCAGCTTCACCGAAGGACAGGTATTGAACCTTAATATCATCATATTTAATGCCATATGCTTCCATGATCTGGCGAGCGTTAGCTTCGGTACCGGAGCCTGCAGCACCTACAGCGATGCGTTTGCCTTTGAAATCAGCAACAGATTTGATACCGGATTTTTTCAGGGTAACAATCTGTACGGTTTCCGGATACAGAGTTGCAAGACCTTGCAGGCCGGCAACCTGTTTGCCTTTGAACATTTCAGTGCCGTTGGCAGCATAGTAAGCAATATCATTTTGAATAAACGCGATTTCAACCTTGCCTTGGCTGAGCAGGTTTACGTTTGCTACGGAAGCGCCGGTAGATTGTGCGGAAGCATTGGTACCCGGAATATTTTTATTCAGGATATCAGCCAGAGCACCGCCTAACGGGAAGTAGGTACCGGAGGTACCGCCGGTAGCAATGTTAATGAATTTTTGTGCAGCAGGTTTTTTATCATCTTTCTTATCTCCACCGCCGCAGCCGGCAATCATAGTAGCCATAACCATGATACCAAGTAAAAAAGCCAAGAGTTTTTTCATAAGAGTTCCCCTCCTTTAATATACATATGTGCTAAGATAATAAAATTCACGCAGCAACATATTGTTATTCTTCTTATTCGTCAACATTGTGTAAAATCCTGCTGAAAAATTCATAAAAACGTCATGTATACAAAATACTTTCAGCATAAAAATGCAGATTCTATGAAAAATTCTTGCTATTTTGTGATTATTAATACAGCTTTCTTGCATAAATCGCTGTGGAATCATTTCATTATAGAATCATTTTGCTTATTTCCGTAATCTATGTTACAATATTAGCGTTATGTTTATTGCTTTTTCTGATAAAAGCGAGAGTCATCAAAAACATCTTTTTAAGGAGTGAATAATATGAGTTCCGGAGCTTATTCTTTAAGACTCGCTCGTACCCTGTACGAAAATGTTTATCATGCTATGCTGTACAATGAAAACCAACAGCCTATCGGTGATCTGGAAATTATTCCGAACATCCCTCTCGACCGCAGCCAGGTTCCTGAGGATGCACCGGAAGTACCGGCTTATCTGCTGGTAATCGTAAAAGACGCTGACATCAACAAGGACAACCTGATTGATTTCGAAGAGCGCGCTTCCTATGCTCTGCTGAAACGCTTCTCCACCGAAGTTATCAACTTCCAGCACTGCAAATTCTACTATCCGTCCCCTGCCTTCATTTTTGAACAGCCGGACGCAGTAAACGGTGGCGCTGAGCCCATGCCGCTGCAATAATTTAAACCGAAAAACTCCGCTCCCTGCTGCCTGTGCAGTAAGGAACGGAGTTTTTTTGTGCCCAAACTTTTGTAATTAAGCCTCCGCAGCTGCCTTAGCAACCGCTTCGGACATACTCTTAACGTATTCGTAAACGTGCTCGGGAGAAGCCTCGCCGTATTGAGCCACGATTTTTTCAATCGCACTGCCGACAATCGCGCCGTCACTGGCCTTGGCCATCTTATACGCCTGCTCCGGAGTAGCGATACCGAAGCCTACAGCCACCGGAATATCGGTAGCCTTGCGCACCTCTGCCACAATGCCGTCGATATCGGTAGTGATGTTGCTGCGCACACCGGTAACGCCTAAGGAAGAAACTACATATACATAGCCTTGGGCAATAGCGGCGATTTTCTGGATGCGGTCCTTGGAGGTAGGCGCAATCAGTGGCACCAAAGCAACGTGATGCGGTTCGCTGAATGGACGCATCTCCTCGCGCTCCTCGTACGGTATATCCGGTATGATAACGCCGTCTACACCTGTTTCTTCGCAGCGGGTGAAGAATTTTTCCGCACCGTAGGCATAAATCGGATTAGCGTAGGTCAAAAATACCAGCGGTACCTGTGTTTCCTCGCGAAGCTCCGCTACGAGGTCAAAAATTTTATCGGTAGTAGTGCCTGCAGCCAACGCACGCATATCCGCTTTTTGGATAACCTCGCCCTCAGCCACGGGGTCGGAGAAGGGAATGCCGAACTCAATTAAGCCTGCACCGCCCTTAATCATAGCTCTCACCAGCTCCTTGGTTACAGCAAGGTTAGGATCGCCAGCGGTCACAAAGCCGATAAATACCTTTTTCTTTTCGTCAAATGCCTTTTGTATTCTATTCATGTAAATCAACTCCCATATAACGTGCGATTGCGGCAACGTCCTTATCACCGCGGCCGGAAATATTTATAACCATAATCTTGTCCTTCGGCAGAGTGGGTGCCAACTTCATAGCGTAGGCTACGGCATGCGCACTTTCGATTGCCGGGATAATGCCTTCTGTTTTAGAAAGATAGTTGAAGGCGTCAACCGCCTCCTTATCGGTAGCAGGAACATATTCCGCACGGCCGATGTCGTGCAGATAAGCATGCTCGGGGCCGATGCCGGGGTAATCAAGACCGGCGGAGATGGAATAAACCGGAGCAATCTGGCCGTATTCATCCTGCAGGAAGTAGCTCTTCATGCCGTGGAAGATGCCCAGCTTGCCGTTTGCCATGGTTGCGGCGTTCTTGGGATTATCTACGCCCAGGCCTGCAGCCTCTACGCCGATTAAGCGCACGTCCTTGTCCTCGATGAAGTCATAGAACATGCCCATAGCATTGGAGCCGCCGCCTACGCAGGCCACCAGCACATCAGGCAGGCGTCCTTCCTTTTCCAGCATCTGCGCCTTGATTTCCTCGCCGATAATCTTCTGGAAGTCACGCACAATTTCCGGATACGGATGCGGACCCATAACGCTGCCCAAAACATAGTAGGTATCCTCAACGCGTTCGGTCCATACGCGCAGTGCTTCGTTTACAGCGTCCTTCAAGGTACCAGTGCCGCTGCTTACAGGCACAACCTTCGCACCCAGAAGCTCCATGCGGAACACGTTGAGCGCCTGACGCTCGCAGTCCTCCTTGCCCATGTAAACAACGCATTCCATGTTCATCAGCGCCGCTGCGGTAGCAGTTGCAACACCGTGCTGGCCTGCGCCGGTTTCAGCAATTACACGCTTTTTGCCCATCTTCTGCGCCAGCAGAATCTGTCCCAGAACGTTGTTGATTTTGTGGGCGCCGGTGTGGTTCAAATCCTCACGCTTCAGATAAATCTTGCAGCCACCCAAGTCCTTGGTCATCTTCTCTGCGTAATACAGCAGGGACGGTCTGTTGGCATATTCGCGGTACAGGCGCGCCAGCTCCGCCTTGAATTCGGGATCATTTTTAAATTTTTCATAGGCAGCCTCTAATTCCAGTACTGCGTTCATCAAAGTTTCCGGCATGTACTGACCGCCGTGAATACCATATCTACCTTTTGTCATTGTTATCTCCCCTTACCTCCGCTATAAATGCGGCAATTTTTTCCGGGTCCTTCAACCCTTCTGTCTCCACGCCGCCGCTTACATCTACGGCAAAGGCGTTACTGTTTTTCAATACATCTGCAACATTCGCTGCCTCAAGGCCGCCTGCGATAAAATACGGCTTGCTTATTTTTTCATCTGCCACCAGCGCTAAATTAAAACGCTTGCCGGTGCCGCCGTACTGCCCCTTGGTATAGGTATCAAAGAGCAGGTAATCGCAGGGATAGGCTTGCAGATTTTCAAAGGAGCCTGCGTCCTTCACGCGGACTGCTTTGATAATCGGCAGCTCCGTCTGCAGCCGCAGCCTTTCGCAATAGGCCGCATCCTCGTCACCGTGCAGCTGGATGATGTCTATCGTCCTGCTTTTAGCCAGGTGTATAATCTTATCTATCTCGGCGTTGACGAAAACGCCGACTGCCTTAATCTGCGGGTTAAGCATTGCCTTCAGCTGTGCTGCCTGCTGCTCCGTCACCTCGCGTTTAGTCTTGGCAAAAACGAAGCCTATATAATCCGGCAGCAGCCTGTTGACGCACTCTATATCCTGTGCACGCTTCAGGCCGCAGATTTTAACCTTTACCTTACGCATCACGCATCTCCCTCAGCATCGCCGCCGCATCCGCACTGCACATCAGGGCCTCGCCCACCAGCACCGCCTGCACGCCTGCCTGCTTCAGCGCCCTTGCATCAGCTGCACATTGAATGCCGCTTTCCGCTACGAAAAGCTTGCTTGCGGGAATCGCATCCCTCAAGCGCAGGCTGTTTAGCGGGTTCACGCTGAAATCCTTGAGATTGCGGTTGTTCACGCCGATGATTTCCGCGCCCGCCGCCAGTGCCATTTGCACCTCGCCTGCGGTGTGCGCCTCCACCAATGCGCTCAGCCCCAGCTCCTGCACCTGCGCCAGGTATTCGCCCAGCTGCGCTGCACTCAGCAGGCTGCAGATAAGCAGAACAGCGTCGGCTCCGATGCATTTGGCCTCGTAAATCTGGTACTCGTCCAGCGTAAAATCCTTCCGCAAAAGCGGCAGCTCCACTCTTTGGCGCACCGCCTGCAGGTAAGCATCGCTGCCTTGGAAGAACTTCGGCTCCGTCAGGCAGGAGATGGCTGCTGCGCCGCCTGCCTCGTACTCTGCAGCCTTGCGCAGGTAGATGTCCGTAAAATCGGGGGCAATGATGCCCTTCGAGGGGGATGCCTTCTTCAGCTCGGCGATGACACTCAGGCCGGGGGCAGCAAGCGCTGCCCTGAAATCCTTGCCCTGCGGTCTGCCCTCTGCCTCATCACGCACCGCGTAAAGGCTTTTGTGCGCTTTGAGCGTTTGCACACGCTCCTTGGTATATTCCGCAATCTCATCTAAAATCATAATCTAACCTCTTTAATCAGCTTATTTATTACTCAGTTCAATCAGCTTTTCCAATGTCTGCAGCGCCTTGCCGCTGTCAATCAGCTCTGCCGCCAGCTTCACGCCATCCGCAAAGCTTGCAGCCTTGCCGCCGATATACAGGCTGGCGCCGGCGTTCAGCAAAACTGCATTGCGTTTCGGTCCCTGCGCTCCTGCCAGAATGTCGCGCGTAATCTTGGCGTTTTCCTCCGGCAGACCGCCTACCAAGTCAGCCTTGGTGCAGCGCTCCATGCCAAAGTCCTCAGGCTTAATCACGTAATTTTTCATCCACCCGTCTTTGAACTCGCAAACGGTAGTCGGTGCGCTCAGCGAAATCTCATCCAGCTTATCCTGACCATAAACCACCATGCCACGTTTAACGCCCAAATTCATCAGTACCTGCGCCAGCGGCTGAACCAGATACTCGTCATACACACCCAGGAGCTGCATCTTCGGGCTGCCGGGGTTCGTCAGAGGTCCGAGGATGTTGAATACGGTGCGGATGCCCAGCTCCTTGCGGATAGGTCCTACATATTTCATCGAAGTGTGGTATTTCTGTGCGAAGAAGAAGCACATGCCAACTTCCTTTAACAGCTCCACGCATTTTTCCGGCTCCTGCTGAATGTTCACGCCCAGCGCCTCCAGGCAATCCGCAGTGCCGCATTTGGAGGAAGCGGCGCGGTTGCCGTGCTTAGCAACCTTCATGCCGCCTGCCGCAGCAACCAGAGCAGAGGTTGTGGAAATGTTGAAGCTGTTGGAGCCGTCGCCGCCGGTACCGACGATTTCAAAGATATCCATGCCGGTTTCGCATTTCAGTGCGTGGTCACGCATCGCAGCGGCACAGCCGGCGATTTCATCGGTAGTTTCCGCCGTAGTGCTCTTGGTAGAAAGCGCTGCCAGAAAGGCCGCATTCTGCGTTGCACTTGTTTCACCGCTCATAATCTCGTTAATTACGTCATATGCTTCGTTATAGGTTAAGTCCTCTTTGCCGACGATTTTTACAATTGCTTCTTTAATCATTTTGATTCCTCCCATAGTTTAAAGCTTTAACATTCTACGAGAAGGCCTATCACAGATTGTTATACAAAAAAGCCTGTCCTGAAGCTGCTTAGCTTTTCTAAGCAATTCCAAGGACAGGCTGTAAATACTTATACCTGCGGTACCACCTTGTTTCGTCGCTATCGCGACGCGCTCTCGCAGAGTGCCATCACACTCCTCACCCTTAACGCCGGTGTTGCGTTGCCGAATACTCTCGCCGAAGCGATTTGACAGCACCCTCAACGGTCCATTTATCAGCCTGCATCTCTATCCGGCTTCCACCTGTCCGAACTCTCTGTAAGCGCATTTACTGACTTGATCTCCGTCTCAACGGTTTGTGGTTTTTTTGAAGTTGTGCCTAGTTTACCACTGCGGATATCTTTCGTCAACACATTTGTACAAAAACTTAAGGATTTTTTTATTTATCTGTATTTCTGTAAAGGTGTTTACAGGTTTGTAACAAAAAACGCTCTGCGTACTACCGTCAGTAATACGCAGAGCGTTAAGCTTACCTGCTGATATACTTTCTGCTTCGCCCTACGCCGATAGGCGCCAGCCTGCCTGCATCACACAGCTCCTGCAAAAGCATATAGGCCTTAGTTGTTTTCACCTGCAAGGCATCCTCAACCTGCTTGCGGGTAACATACCCCTGCATAGCAGCAAGCTGCATTACTTTGTCCTTTTCATCCGCAAAGCCATAGCTTTCCTGCGTTTCGCTGATGCTAAACTCCTTGGCCTGCACCTCATTAATATTGGGCAAAACAACCTTAAAGCCACCATAAACCGCAATAAATTCCGGCCTTGCCGCAGTATCCAGATAGCTCTGCTGAATTTTTTCAATCCCCGTACCAAAGCTCTCTATTAAACGCAAGCGGTAGAACACGGCAGCCAGAGCAGGATTGCGCGTCTGCGATACACCAATAAAAATTGTTTCCATTTTTAAGCCAGTAACGAGTCCACCCAAAGAGATAAACTCAATGCGGTCATCGTAAATATTAACCAACGTGCTGCCGCTGAAGCTGTAATCACGATGCACAAGGCAGTTCAGCAGCACCTCGCGCACAGCCTCAGGCGGATAATCCTGCGTATCTACACGCTCCAAGCCGTGAAAGGTTGCTTTGGTTTTATTATAATTATCTATAAATGCGTAAGCATCGTAAAGCTGCTGCAGCAAAGAGCCGGTAAACTCACGTCTGTCGCGAAAAACCGCTCTCGTACTGCCCTGAAAAACCGCTACCTTCAGTGAATGCTCGCACTGCTCGGAAAGCAGCAGCGCCAGATTCGTGTACAAGCCATCGTCACCGATAAGCTTAAGCGTGCGCAGCTGCGCCTCATCCAATTTCAGCTCACGCTGCTGAAAATGCTTGCGCAGAGTTGTAAATGTCAGCTCCTGCTGCATACTGCGCATGCTTTCATAGCTTTTACCGTTAACCTCTATTAGCATACGGCGAATGCCTTCATCGCTCAGCTGCTGGTTACTGCTGCCCTGCCTGATATAAACACCGCTGGGCTTTAAGCCTTTTTCACGAATATAATACGGTCTGCTCGTGCCGTTTTGCACCGCAACCTCAATAATCTGTTTACCTTCTTTGGTAACTGCACGTATTTTGACAAACGGCATAACATCCGGTGCAATGCTGTCCTTAAGTGTGTTGGCTGTCTGCTGCATTACATCGTCTACGTTCGGCAGACCGACAACCTCTCCTGCATCATTTATGCCGATATATAAAATTCCGCCCTCTGTATTGGCAAAAGCAACTACTGTTTTTTTGATGTCACTGACATACAGCTCTTTAAACTCTCTGTCGATATTCTCATACGCAAGTGTTTCTTTTGTCATTAGCTTTCGTTCCTTTCGTTTTCTTTTATTTTACATCATTTTAGGAAAGAAAGCAACAAAAAACGCTCTGCGTACTACCGTCAGTAATACGCAAAACGTTAAACTTGCCTGCTTAAAATCCACTCCTTACGGCCGCACGCTGGTGCGCAGCTGAATGGCCTCCGCCAGATGCACCGCCTCAATGTTCTCGCTACCTGCAAGGTCGGCAATCGTGCGTGCCACCTTCAGGATGCGGTCATGGCTGCGGGCACTGAGGTTAAGCATATTAAAGTAGCGCTCCATAACGTTCTGCGCCGCCGCGTCCAGCTGGCAATATTTAACAACCTCGCTCCGTCCCATCTGCGCATTGCAGTGCATCCCCAAGGCCTCCAAGCGCTCCTGCTGCACCAGTCGCGCCTTTACCACACGCTCGCGGATGGCAGCCGAGGCTTCGCCCTTTTCCTTCGTTTTCAGCTCGCTAAACTCCACCCTGCTCAGATTAATCTGCATATCGATTCTGTCCATCAAAGGACCGGAAATCTTGCGTTTATAGCTGTCAATTTCCGATTGTTTACAGGAACAGCGGTGCACCGAATCGCCGAGAAAACCACAGGGGCACGGGTTTTGAGCAGAGCATAAAATAAACTTGCTTGGGAAGGTCATTGCCGCCCTGACACGCGAAATGCTCACCTCTCCATCCTCCAGCGGCTGACGCAGCATCTCCAGCGTAGCACGTTCAAACTCCGGCAGCTCGTCCAAAAAGAGTACGCCGTTGTGCGCTAGCGTCACCTCTCCCGGGCGCGGTGTACTGCCGCCGCCCAGAAGCGCGCTGCCGCTGATGCTGTGATGCGGACTGCGGAAGGGACGCTCCAGCATGACACTGTCTGCCTGCGGCAAGAGTCCCACAATGCTGTAAATCTTGGTGACCTCCAGCGCCTCAGCCTCCGTCATCGGCGGCAAAATCGTTACCAGACGGCGCGCCAGCATCGTCTTCCCGCAGCCCGGAGAACCCACCATCAGGATACTGTGACCGCCGGCGGCAGCAATCTCCAACGCTCTGCGCGCTACAAGCTGTCCTTTGACATCGGCAAAATCCACATGATAAATCTTATTATTATTCTGCAGAATATTTTCCTTCGGCAGCGGCGTCAGCGTGTTCTTCCCCTTCAGGTGCTCCACCAGCTCCTTTAAGGTTGCCACCGTATACACATCAATGCCGTGAATGAGCTTGCCCTCGGCAGCGTTAGCCTGCGGTATATACACCTCCTGCGCCCCGCACTTCTTGGCATCCATAATCATGGAAAGCACGCCGGAAACCTTGCGGATTCTGCCGTCCAGCGACAGCTCGCCGATGAAAACCTTGCTCTCCAGCTTTTCGGGCTCCAGAATTCTGCCGCAGGTCATGAGGCCTACGGCAATAGGCAGATCAAGGCCGCTGCCCTCCTTGCGCAAATCGGCAGGTGCCAGATTAACTGTAATCCGCGTCATCGGGAAGGGATAATCGGAATTGCGCAGCGCCGCCTTCACACGCTCCTTGGACTCGCGCACGGCCATCGCCGGCAGTCCCACCAGATCGAAGCTGGGCAGACCATTGCTCACGTCCACCTCCACCAAAATCTGTACACCATCAATACCACAAGTTGTTTCGCCAAGAATCTGTGCAAACATTATCAACACTCCTTTTCTTTTAAAAGCAGTGCGGCCAATGCCTGATGCTGATAGCCGCAGTGCTTTCAATGATAATTTCTACTACATCAAAGGAAAGCACCGGCGGCTGCTCCAGCAGACCTCTGCATTGGAGATAATATTCAGCGCAACGATGAATTTTTCTTTGCTTTGCCGGTGTCACGGCCTCTATCGGTCTGCCGAACCGGGTAGAAGCACGCGTCTTGACCTCTATGAAGCTTATACAGCCACTTTTTTCAACAATAATATCAATTTCACCATAACGGTGACAGCGAAAGTTGCGGGTCAATATTTTATAACCCATATTTTGCAGATAGCGGCAGGCAAAATCTTCGCCGTATTTCCCAAGACTACTCCTCGACGGGGTACTCATAGTTATCAGTCTGCGGAGCATAGAGGATATTTTCCTCAGCAGCCACCGGCGGCAGCTGCATGCTCTTCACAGGCTCAAAGCTGCGGCGGTGCCAGCGTGTGGCTCCCTGCTCGCTCACAGCCTGCATATGCGCGCCGCTGCCATAGCCCTTGTTATGCGCAAAGCCGTAGGCAGGATAAACAAGATCAAGGCGCTCCATGATGCGGTCACGGGTAACCTTCGCAATAATCGAAGCAGCGGCAATAGAAGCGCTCAGCGCATCACCATGCACCACAGATTCAATCTTCATACCGGGAACCTTCACCGGCATAGCGTCAATCAGCGCTGCCTGCGGACGGCAGTGCAGGTTTTCCAGCACCTGCGCCATGCCCTGCTGCGTAGCGGAATAGATATTCAGCTCATCGATATTGCTGACGCTGACAATGTTCACTTCAATATCAATCGCCTTGGCCATAACCTCGTTATAAAGCATATCGCGCTTAGCAGCGGAAAGCTGCTTGGAATCGTTCAGTCCGCTGATAAACACATCCTTGGGCAGAATAACGGCAGCGATAACCAGCGGTCCTGCCAAAGGTCCGCGTCCTGCCTCATCTACGCCGGCAATCAGCTCGCAGCCTTCGGCATAAAGCTCGCGTTCCAATTTCAGCATTGCCGTGAAGCGCTCCTTCTCCGCCGCCGCCTTCTCCAGACGCTTGTTGTATGCTGCCAGCAGCTTCTGTACTCCCTTGCGCTCGTCTGCTGCCAATGTCGCCAGCTGCTCCGCCGTCGGTGCACCTGCCAGCAGCTCCTTGATTTCGGTAATATTCATTTTGCATCCCCCTTAACATTTATTTTTGCATAAAGAAAAACCGCCCTGCGGCGGTTTTTATGGCACGACAAATCAAGGCTCGTCGATTGTAAACCGCCCTAAACGTCCTGCTCGGAAGTCTCTGAGTACAAGCTGAATAACCTTATCAAGGTCCAGCAGTCCACCAGACTTCAGACAACCTCTGGCAACGGCAATCTTCGCCATAACGGCGTTGACATCATCACCCTGCTCGAGGCTTACTGCATATTTAGTTTGCAAATCCTGAGGATATTTGCGTATCAGCAGGTCGAGCAGCAGCTCTACGGCCTGCTCCCTGTCGAATACATCCTCCTTGATGGCACCGGTAACAGCAAGCGCAAAGCCCACCGACGGGTCCTCAAACTTAGGCCAGAGTACACCAGGCGTATCCAAAAGCTCTAAGCCCTTGGCAATCGTTACCCACTGCTGTCCGCGTGTTACACCCGGCTTATCGGCAGCCATTACCTTGTTCTTGCCTACGAGGCGGTTAATCAAGGTAGACTTGCCGACGTTCGGAATACCTACAATCATAACGCGGACGGGACGGTTGCGCACGCCCTTCTTCAGCCATTTATCAATCACCGGCTTGGCAGCCAGCTGAACTGCACTGATAAGCTGCTTAACGCCCTTACCGGTAGCGCAGTCAATCTTGCACACAGGCAGACCGCTGTGCTTGATTTTTTCCAGCCACAGGTCAGTCTGGGCCTTGTCTGCCATATCAATCTTGTTCAGTGCGATAACCTTCGGCTTGCTGCCAAGAATATCCTGCAGCATGGGGTTGGTACTGGAGCGCGGAATACGTGCGTCCAGCATCTCCACCACAACGTCAACCAGCTTAATCTGGCTTTCCATCATGCGCTTAGCCTTGGTCATATGGCCGGGGAACCACTGAATCTTAAAATCCTCCAGCATCATTCGCCCATACCCGTATCAGCCTTCAGCACGCGCATCTTGTCCAGCGGCCAGAAGGCAACCAGCGCACGTCCCTTAACCAGCTTCAGCGGCACAAAGCCAACGTCGGCAAAACGGCTGTCCTCAGAATTATTACGGTTATCACCCAATACAAAGATGGTATCCTTGGGAACAACTACCTTGCGGTAATCGGAAATGTTTTTGCCCTTCGGGTCATTGTGGTAGATGTAGGTTTCGTTCAGCTGCTTGCCGTTGACGAATACCTTGCCCTGCTGCATCTCCACAGTGTCACCGCCAACTGCGATAACACGCTTGATAAAGTCACGGGTCTGATCCTTAGGGAAGCGGAAGACTACGATTTCGCCCTTCTTCGGGTCAGTAACAAAGTAGCTCAGCTTATCAACGACAAGACGCTCATGGTTTACCAGCGTAGGATACATAGAGGAGCCTTCTACCATATAAGGCTCTACTAAAAAGGTGCGGATGCAGAATGCCAGTGCAACCGCAATAATAATCGAAACAAGCCAGTCGCTGGCAGAATCCTGCCAGGAGGTTTCACTTTTCTTGCTCAACTAATGAGCCTCCTCTCTATCGCCGGCACAGGCCGGATTTTTAACTACAATAATATAGATATATTGTAGCATAGATTACAGCTTCAGTTATGACATAATTGTAAATTTGCTTTATTTTAAAGCATAAATGCTTCATAACGTAATAAAAGGGACCGTACTACTACAGTCCCTTTTACTATAAACAAAGATTGATTAGCGTTTTTCTCTGATACGAGCAGCTTTACCAGTCAGTTTGCGCAGATAATACAGTTTAGCACGGCGAACGATACCAACGCGTGCTACAACGATTTTCTCAATACGCGGGCTGTGAACCGGGAAAGTTCTTTCTACGCCAACGCCGTAGGAAATACGACGAACGGTGAAATTTTCACGAACGCCGGAGCCACTGCGGGAAATTACAACGCCTTCAAACAGCTGAACGCGCTCGCGGGTACCCTCGACGATTTTGCAATAAACTTTAACGGTGTCGCCTGCTTTAAACTCAGGGATGTCGGAACGAAGTTGTTCTTGTTCCAGTACTTCAATAATGTTCATAGTTTCCTCCTAAATCATAGACGTTCATGTGCGAACTCCACAGCGGACCGTCCGTATTACACAACGTAAATTGTATCATAGACAAACAATTAATGCAAGAGAAAAGTGTATAATTTCTTGCATTTTTCTTTAATTTTTTTCCCACCAGGCCTCGCCTGCAAGCCTGTCCAAAATAATGGCTGCGGCACTGCGCACGCAAAGATGATTATAGTCACAGGGGCCGTAAACAGGCTCCAGAATATAATCAAATTTGGCCATAGTTTCCGCCTCAATGCCAAAGCCTGTGCCGAATAAAAGCAGCACCGGTCTGTCACCCTCCTGCAGCTGCTTGCGCATAAAGCTGTAGGAAACGGTGTTGGGATAAATGCGTGCATCCGTAGTAACAACGTAAGGCTGCTTGCCTGTGCGCTCTGCTATTGTCTGCACCGCACTTGCGATATCAGGCTGCCACAGCACACGGCTCAGCGCGTCGGCACGGTCGGGGTTATACACCTTGCCATAGCCCTCCTGCCAGTAGGAAAGTATCTTGTCGATAATCTGCTTCTGGACTTCGAGCGGATGGATGATGTAATAGCCCTGCACGTTGTAGGTGCGGCAGGTACGCGAAATATCGTGGATATCAAAGTTAGTCACCGCGCCGGCGATAACGTTCATACGCTTGTTATAGATAGGATAATGGACCAGGCCAACATATAAATCAGCCATTTGCCTCATCCTCCTTCACCTCGGCGCTTGCACGTTTTTCCTGCTCGGCAGCTATTTCGGCGCGCAGCTCCTCATAGAAGCGGCGCTCCGACTTTTTCATTTTATAGGGCAAGCGGCCTGTCAAAAGCTCCTTCTGCTCCGCGCTCAAAAGGTCGGGACGCAGAGCAAGCGTTGCCTTGAGCGACTGCTTCAGGCGCCAGCTGTTAATCAGCGCATGGTTGCCACTGCGCAATACCTCAGGCACCTCCATGCCCTCAAAATTCACCGGACGGGTGTACTGCGGATATTCCAGAAGGCCGGTGCTGAAGGAATCCTCCTCCGCACTTTCAATCTTGCCCAGTACGCCGGGAATAAAGCGGGAAATTGCATCCATCACGATAATGGCAGGCATTTCGCCGCCGGTGAGCACATAATCGCCGATAGACAGCTTTTCATCTACCCAATGGAAGATGCGCTCGTCAAAGCCCTCGTAATGACCGCAGACGAAGATAAAATCCTGGCCGCTGTGGGCATATTCCTCGACAATGCTCTGTTTGAGCGTGCGTCCACCCGGGCACATAGCAATAACGCGGGCATTCGGCAGCTGCTCCTTCGCCTTGCGAATGGCTGCCACCATCGGCTCGGGCTTCAGCACCATGCCTGCACCGCCGCCGAAGGGAGAATCATCCACCGTGCGATGCACGTCATGCGTAAAATCGCGCGGATTGATGCAGCTCACCTCAATCAGGCCCTTGGAGGCAGCGCGCTGCAGAATACTGTGGCTTGCGGCCTGCTCAATCTGTTCGGGAAATAAGGTTACAAATAAAAACTTCATTCTGCCTCAACCCACTCAGGCAGCTCCACGACAATGCGCTTTTCTGCCAGATTGATTTCCTTGACATATTTCTTCAGTGCCGGCAGCAGGTAATCCTTCTGCCCGGGGACAGCGATAACATAAACATCGTTGCTGCCTGTGCTCAGTGCGTCCTTAAAGGTACCGATTTGCTCGCCCTGCTCGTCATAAACAGGCAGGCCGATGAGGTCAGCAACATAGAAGCGTCCTTCCTCCAGCTCCGGCAGGTCCTCAGCGTTAATGCTTACCTCCATGCCGCGCAGCAGCTCGGACTCGTTCATGCTTTTAATTTCGGCAGTAGTCACCAGCACCATTCTTTTATGAAAGCGTGCTGCTTTCACGGTCAGCTTGCGACCGTCCGGCAGCAGCAGATAATCCAGGTCTAAAAATTGTTCCGGCTTATCGGTTAACGGCAATATACGAATATCGCCCCGCACACCGTGCGGAGCGACAATTTTGCCAATAACTATTTGGTTTTCCATGGATTATTCGCGGAAAGCGATAATCTTACCGTCTTCGGTAAGGATTTCTGCGCCCATCAGGGTATCAATATTGGTGCCTACGGTAATTTCTACAGTACGCTCCAGGGTACCATGACCAATTTCAGCGCCCAGCTCCAGAGCTTCCGCTCTTTTCAGCTTAGCCTCTGCTTCTTGTTTGGCAGCAGTACGCTTATTTCTTTCGATGTCAATTTGTTCGCGCAAAGCCGGAAGCACGCTCAAATCGCTGGCAGCCTGATGCAATGCTTTTTTAGCCTGGAACTCGAATTGCTCCAGATCAAGCTCCATATTCTTTATGGTATTTTGGAGATCTCCAACAATTTTCAACTTTAAATCTTCAGTAACTTTTGCTTTAACAGCGACGGGAACCCTAACGATCATTTTATCCATAGCGATATACCATCCTCAATCAAATAATTTCGACAATGACTTTTACATTCTCACGGGTTGCTACTGCTTTCATAACAGTTCTGATAGCTTTTGCGATACGGCCCTGTTTTCCAATAACCTTACCCATATCTTCAGAAGCAACATGGAGGCGAAGCACCGTTGTTGTACCGGTGGTCTCCTCCTCCACTACTACTGCAGAGGGATCATTTACAAGAGATTTGGCCATAACTTCTACCAATTCCTTCATGTAGATCACGCCCCCTCAAATTATTTTGCTGCTTTAGCTTCAGCAAATTTTTTCATGATACCATCCTTGCTGAACAGGTTTTTAACGGTATCGGTCGGTTGAGCGCCTTTGTTCATCCAGTCGATAGCTTTCTCAGCATCGATTTTTACGCTAGCCGGTTGAACGGTGGAATCGTAGTAACCGATAGATTCGATGAAACGACCATCACGAGGAGAACGAGCGTCTGCAACAACAATACGATAGAAAGGAGCTTTTTTAGCGCCCATACGTTTTAAACGGATTTTAACTGCCATGTTGATTTTCACCTCCTTAAATTAATATCTCACAACATGGAACTTTCTTTATTATCTGCCAAACGGCAGCTTGAAGCCGCCCTTGGAAGCAAACTTTGCCATACCCTGCATACGCTTCATCATCTTCTTGCTTTCTTCGAAGTTCTTCAGAAGCTTGTTGACATCCTGTACACGCATGCCGCAGCCTGCAGCGATACGTTTACGACGGCTGCCGTTGATGATTTCGGGTTTTTGTCTTTCCTTCTTGGTCATGGAGCGGATGATTGCTTCAATGCGGTCGAATTCCTTTTCGTCCACATTAGCTTCCTTCAGCTTCTGGCTGATGCCGCCCATGCCGGGGATTAAGCCTAAGATAGTTTCCAGAGAACCCAGCTTTTTAACCTGCTGCATCTGGTCCAGGAACTGCTCTAAGGTGAATTCGTCCTTACGCAGCTTTTTCTCCATCTCCAATGCCTTGGCGAGGTCAGTTGTAGACTGGATTTTTTCTACCAGAGTCAGAATATCGCCCATGCCCAGAATACGGGAAGCCATACGATCCGGATGGAAGGGCTCCAAAGCATCCAGCTTTTCGCCCAAACCGATCAGCTTAACCGGCTTGCCGGTAACAGCCTTTACGGAAAGCACCGCACCACCGCGGGCATCGCCATCGAGCTTGGTAACAATCAGGCCGTCAATGCCCAATTCCTTGTCAAAGCTTTCGGCAACAGTTACTGCGTCCTGACCGGTCATAGCATCTACAACCAGCAGAATTTCCTGAGGATGAACAGCGCCCTTAATGTTGCGCAGCTCCTCCATCAGCTCTTCATTTATATGTAAGCGGCCTGCGGTATCGATTATTACCGTATCGCATGCCAGGCTATGTGCCTTTTCCATGGCCTTTTGGGCAATTTCTACAGGAGAAACCTTGTCACCCAAAGTAAATACCGGCACATTCAGTTGTTCGCCCAAAACCTGCAGCTGGGTAATAGCAGCAGGACGGTAAACGTCGCCTGCAACCAGAAGCGGTTTTTTGTGCTTACGCTTCAGGTAATTGGCCAGCTTGCCGGCGGTAGTAGTTTTACCTGCGCCCTGCAGACCAACCAGCATGATAACTGTCGGCGGTTTGGGAGCAACAGTGAGCTTGCTTTGGGTACCGCCCAAAAGCTCAATCAGTTCTTCGTTAACAATCTTGATAATCTGCTGATGCGGATTCAGGCCTTCGCCGATCGCTTCACCAACAGCGCGCTCTTTAACCTTGGCTACAAAGTCCTTAACAACCTTGAAGTTAACGTCGGCCTCCAAAAGCGCCATACGCACTTCGCGCATAGGAGCCTTTAAATCTTCCTCAGTCAGCTTGCCGTTGCCACGGAACATCTTTAATGCATTTTGTAATCTTTCAGATAAACTTTCAAATGCCATTCTATCTACCTACCTTCACTGCAAAGCTCTTTCAGCATTTGCACGGCCTCGTCTTTTTTTGCCTCATCCGGAGTTGCCAGCAAATCTATTGCCTGCTGCAGCTTAGCATGCAGCTCCTCCTCTCGGCTCAGCACCTTCAGTGATGCTTCATAACGTTCTAGCAGCTGCTCAACACGCTTGAGCAGGTCGTGGACAGCCTGACGCGAAACGCCCAGCTCCTCCGAAATCTCACTCAGAGACAAGTCGTCATAGAAATACAGTCCCAGGCATTGCTTCTGCTTAGCTGTCAGAAGTCCGCCGTAAATATCAAAGAGCCTGCCTAAGCGCATACGCTGCGCAAAAATTTCTTCTGCTGACATATTTATCCCTCTCGAAATTTAGTCGACTATGTAAGTATAAAGCATAAAGCGATGCTTGTCAAGTATTTTTACTTGTCACCTTTAAAAATTTTCTAAGCCTCTTTTTCTTCCTTCAGCCATTGCCAAATCAGCGGCGCTGCGTAATTCCCCATCGCCTCATACGTCTGGGATTTTGGATGAATGCCATCAACATAGGCCTTGAACCTGGTGCCAGCGTCCAGGCCGATGGCAGGCTGCAAATCCAGCAGGAAGGCCTTGCCGCCGCAGATATGCTCTGCCTCCTGCCGCAGGTTCAGCAGCTGACGGTTGAGCGCTTGCTCCGTGCTGATAAACGGCAGCACGATGCACAGGCTGTACTGCTTTTCCTCGCACCACTGCAGCACACGCTTGTAATCGCGGCTGCTGTCCTCAAGGCGCCGTCCCTGCAGAATGTCGTTGGCACCGCCTAGGAAGATAATGTGATGCACATATTCCGGCAGCGCGTATTGGCGCATGCGGTAGATGATATCGTCGCAGCAGTCACCACAGACGCCGTAATTGAGCATTTTAATCTGCGTCAGCTTTTCCACCTGAGCGGTCCAGGAATAGCGTAGGCCGAAGGGAAAGCCCTGCACCAGAGAATCACCGTAACAGGCAACGTATTTCATGATAATCGCTCCTCACGTTGGTTTTTCTACATATTATTATAGCATAGATGGCGGAGGAAGAGTAAAGGCGTTCTATCCACTACCTTGACATTCCCCCATATTTCAAGTACACTTAAACTAAGTTCTTGAAAACCGCAAGTAAGCTTACGCATCCGGCTCATTTACCTGCGGACAATTAAATAAGCAGTATATCCTGCAGATGCATCTTTTCTGCAGAAGCTTAAGCAAGGCCATTTATTTTTATCTGGTACATTCTAAGAGTAGTACAAACTGACGATTTTTTATCGTCAGGGTACTGCTCTTTTTTGTTTTTCAGGCGCTTTGCAACTGCTTATGTATTTTTTTATTCACTTGTGTTAAAATGAAAGGAGAAAAAACCATGCAAGACCTGGCAACAAAATTTGCAAACCTGACTATCCAAAGCGACTTCATCTTCAAGAAGGTTATGTCGCGCAAGCGCATCTGCAAGCATCTGCTGGAGGAGCTGCTGCAGATAGAAATTGCGGATATCAACTATCTGGAGGCAGAAAAATCCCTTGAGCCTGAATACACAAGCCGTGGCATCCGTTTGGACATCATTGTAGCAGACGATAGAAACACACATTATAATTTGGAAATGCAGGTAAAAAACAATAAGAATCCTGATACCAAAAAACATGTGCTGCCCAAGCGTACTCGCTATTATCAAGCGTTGTTAGACATCGACTTGCTGCAAAACAGCCAGGAATATGACCTGTTACCACCAACCTATGTAATTTTTATCTGTGTCTTTGACTTTTTTGCCAAAGGAAATTATGTTTATACCTTTAAAAAACGTTGTCTAGAGGATTTGGAACTGGAGCTTCCCGATGAAGCAACTACCATAATTTTAAACACTCAGGGTACTCATGGCAACATCTCTAAAGACATCAAAAGCTTTTATGATTATGTCAATAACCACGTTATAAATAGCGATTTCACCAAGCAAATAGATGATGAAATCAGCTATCTAAAGCTTGATACGAAAGTGAGGCGAGAATTTATGCTTTTGGAAGCACGTTTGTTAGACGAAAGACGCGAGGGTAAAGCAGAGGGTAGAATTGAAGGCAAAGCTGAAGAAAAAAATGCAATTGCTACGCTCATGCTGGCTAAGGGCTGTTATTCTCTGCAAGAAATCTCTGAACTTACCAAGTTATCCATAGAGGATATAGAAAAATTAGAAAAAGAAATGCACGCAACAGAGTAATCTTGACAAAACATCTCTGCACAAAAAAGCATCGTAAGCTACCTCAATAGCCTACGATGCTTTTGCTTTCAGCCTTATTTGCTGTGGTGGCAGTGACCGCTGGTCTCGCCATTCATGATTTTGCGGAAAACCTCATGCGCTTCGTCTGCGCTCTTGCCGCTTTCCAGTGCTTTTTTCATATGCACCATGGCAGTGCGATACTTAGCATGTGCTTCATCCTGCGGAATGGACTCAATGTCCATCGGGTTGAACTCCATTACCTTTTTGAAGATAGCATGGATTTCATCGCTGGATTTACCTGCTTTTTTAGCAGCCTCTACGTGCTTCATAGCGCTTTCATAACGATGCTTGCCGTGCGGATCAGTCGGAATTTCAAATTTCGGATGCATATTATTCACCTCGCTTCCTTTGATTACAACCATAATATACACTATATTGCCGCTATAAGGTCAAGTGCATATTTATATTTTTCTCACCTGAAACTAGCTCTCTTTTGCAGTCTGATGCAAGCGTTGGGTGATAATTTTGTTAAACTGCTGCTGCCAGGAGGCCAGCATAGAAGCCAAAGTGCCTTCATTTATAATCTCAGCTTCAACATTATATTGTTCTGCAATAGCCTGCAGCAGCTTCTGCCCTGCCAGCTGCATTTCCCCGGCGCTGATAAGCTCCCACAAATGCTGGTCCAGCAGGTGCGCATAGAGCGAAGTATATACCAGCATTATATCTTCCTTAGCCAGCTTTTCGGCTGCCAGCAGATATTCCGGCTTTACTACCGCAGCATCCTGTGCGCTGTATGCCTGCCACATATCGCCCGGCTTGATGCCAAAGCGTTTGAGGCGGCGGAAGACGTCATGCTGCTTCGCCGGAGTGAGACCGGATTGCTTGGCCAGCGCTTTTTTTACTGCGTTCTTCACGGTCTTGCCGATAAGCTCGCCCAGCTTGGAGTGCTTGCCTGCTCCCTCCATGTACAGCTCGCTCGCACTGTTGGCGATGATAATTGTCTGGTCCGTGCCGGAGCCTGTAGCAATACCGTTGGAGTATTTGCTGCCCTCCAGCAGCTCCTGAATGGCAGCAGTCTTGGCCTCGGTGCAGGTCACCAGAGCGCGCGCCATTACTCCTTCCGGCATATCGCAGTCCAACAGCAGCATAATGTTGATGGTGCCATACTTCACAGGCTTGGGCTGCGGCTTGTAGTAATCCGCAGGGTCACCTGCGCGCCCGCCGTTTGTTTCAATGCCGCCGGTTACGATGGCGGTCACGGTAAGCTCCTTAAAGCTCATGGTTTCTACCACGGCGTTTTCCATGCTGGCCGCTGTGCCCATGCCGCTCACCTTGTCCGGGTCCAGCGCCAGGCGCTTGGATACAAGGCGCATGTGCTCCACATAGGTGTCCGCCAGCATTTCGCAGGGCATGCCGGCTCCCTGCTTGGCATCATAATTATATACGGCAGCGTAATCATAATGGTAGCCGCCGTTATAAAGTGAGGTGCTTAAGATTTTACGCGCTCCTGAAAAATAGATAACGATGCTTTTATCGTAAAAATAAACCTTATCTCCTGTCGACAAGGTACATAAATGTTCCGACATAATCAGCCTCCTTTGATTTTTATTGTTATTATAAGCTATATAGTAATAGTATGGTCAAGAGAATTACAGGTGAAAACAGCTCCGAATGCACTGCGCATGACGGAGCTGTTTTTTATAAGTTTTTTGAGGTTGCCGCAGCGCTGCAAGTACAGCGCCGCAGCTGAGTATGAAAAATATGAGAGAGCTGAAATTAAGATTAGAAGGTAACCTGCATACCAAGTACGAAGCTGCGGCCCGGCATGGAATACCAGTCACCGGGACGGCCGGTTGCATAAATAACGTGGGTACGCTCGGAATACATTTTGTCAAACAGGTTGTTGACCTTAGCGTAGATATTGATATTCTTCGTAGGTGCATAGCTTGCACTCATATTGAAGATAGCATAATCATCTGCCGGCCAGCCGTTCGGGTAATTCGGATTTACACGACGGAAGAAGTAGTAGCCGTCCAATCCTGCCTTAACCTTGGCATAGTCGTAGTATACGGCGAAGGTAGCCAAATCCTTCGGGGAATAACCATAGCTATAGGTATCCTCATCTTCGTACTGGTACAGATGTCCCCAGCCGATATTGGCATTCCAATGCTCGCCCAACTGTGTCATAAACTGTGCGTTCCAGCCACGCGACATGCCTCTGGTGTTAACATAGCCGGCAGCGGTAAGACCTATACCGCGTTCTGTTTTAGTTTCAAACCAGTTGAAGGTGAAGATATTATAGTCATCAAAGCTCTTGCTGTAGCCGATGGTAGAGGTACGGCCGTAAGCAGGCTTCAAGGATGCGTTACCGTATTGTCTGTTGGTCAGCTGATACATGCTGGGCAGAATAAAGAAATCACTGCGACCTGCATAAAGAATATCCTTATCGGTAATATCCCAGCTCAGCTTGTAGCTCTTGGAGGTATGGCTTTCCAAGGTTGCACCTGTCTGACCGCTGTTGCTGGGGCGATCATAGCGCAAGCCGCCGGACAAGGTTACATGCGGAATGATTTTCCAGTCATCCTGCACATAATAAGAAGTGTTCTTCATCTTGAAGTTTGCAGGCTTACCGCTTGTGCCAACCAACGCTTTAGCAGCGTTGTCCTTGCCGTGAGCATAATCCACGCCGAAAACTACATTATGTCTGTTGGTGAGATATGTTACCTGATCACTGATAAAGTCATAGGTATAATCGGCATCGGCATTGAACAGAGTGTGATTATTCTGCGCATACTTCCCTTCGGTGTTGCTACGGCGATAGGTAAAGCTGTTGCTCCACTTATCCGACAAGGTTAAATCATCCTTGAAGGTAATGGAGTCGTTTTTATAATCGCCCCTATAATTGTTATGGTAAATATAATCATAGCCGTTAAAATCGGATTTGCTCCTGTCATAGCTCAGGCTCAGCTTATGATCCGCGGTAATATCATAATTTACCTTCAGGCCGACAGATTTGCTGTCAATATCGCTCTGCCATTTTTTACCGGAGCCATCCTTAAAGTCACCGCTGTGCTTATCATCATAATAAACGTGGTAGCCCACTTTTCCCTGACGACCTTGGGTATTCAGCTTATATTCTCTAGTGCTGAAATTGCCGGCAGAAACATCAATGCTGGTTTTGTTATCGTTGATTTTGCGGGTAATGATATTGATAACACCGCCCTTAGCACCGCTGCCGTAAAGCGTACCGGCACCGCCGCGCAGTACTTCAACGCGTTCGATATTATCCGTATTATTGGTCAAAGCCGCAAAGAAGTAGCCGGAATCGCTGCCCTGGAATTCGTTCACACGGACACCGTCAACCAGAACGACAACTTCCTTACTGCCGTTGATACGGATACCGCTCATGTTAGCGTTCATGCCGCCGTTGCCGCCGTAGTTCATGAACTGTACGCCGGGAACGGTACGCAGTACCTCTTCCACGCTGCTCATATGCATCTGCTCGATATCCTTACGCGTAATAACGCTGATATCGGCCTTAGCTTCGGTGATTTTGGTCGGGATACGGCTTGCTGTTACAACCATAGAGTCAAGCGTAAACTCCATAGTATCCGCATCATCTACCATAGCATCGGCAGCAAAAGCATAACCGGCAAAGCTCATAGCCATTATGGAGCTTGCTGCTGCCAGACAAAATTTCTTTTTATAAGAGTTTCTCATCATCGATATACCTTCTCAACAATCAAAAAATTATTTGCTCCAGATTTTTTCCATCAGAGCGGAATAATGCGTATCCAAATGTGCTTTCAGCTGGTCAACCAGGGCAAATACCAATGCCGGGTCGAATTTATCGTCGCCTACGGGAATACTGAAGGTAAGAATTACGTTGCCCTGCGGATTGATGCTGTATTTAAGCATGTTGAATTCGTTGTTCAGCTCGTTCAGATAGCTTAAGGTTGCAGCCTTCTTTTCCTCGGTAAGAGTTACCAGATGTGCCTGCAAATAGGTGTAAACGGAATTGTTTACCACGATAAACAGGGGCAAGGTCTGGCCTTCAACCAACAGTCTGGTGTTGACGAGCAGGTTTGCCTCGTTAATCTGCAGATATTGCAGACCGCTGATTTCATGTGCATCGGCAAATTCCTTTAAAGCGGTGAGCTTCTTCATTGCCAGGGTTTCTTCTGCCTTTTCTGCTGCAGCGGTTACTTCTGCGGTTTCTTCCTTAGCTTCTGTATCTTTAATTTCTTCAGCCATTATTTTCTATCTCCTGTCACTGATTGCTTTTATGGTTGGCAGGGGCTTAGCGCCCCTGCCTGTAAAATTATTTTAGAAAGTGAATCTCAAGCCTGCGTTAACCTTCCAATCCTGCTTGTAATCACCGGTCAAGGTCTTTGTTACATCACCGTAGAAGGAAACCTTGTCGCTCAGATCATAGGTACCGCCGACAGTCAGGTCGCACCAGGTGCCGTCAAGGTTGAACTCTCTGGTCATGCTTGCGGAGCTGTCGCTGAAGTGAGTATCTACGTTACCGGCAAATTCATGGGACAGGCTCAGACGGGCAAAGTATCTGCCGTGGTCGCTTGCCTGACCTGCTTCGATACCCAGTCTGCCGACAATGCTGGTGAAGGCATCCTGAGAAATGTGGCCTTCCAGAGTGCCGGTGCTGTCAAAGTCGCAGCTGCCCAGTCTGCCGATGGTCAGCTGTGCCTGAGGCTCAAAGTAGCCTGCTGCTTCACTGCCGAAGCGTTTGCTGTACTGGCCGGAGAAGCTGAAGCCGTTAGCCTTGTAGTCACCCTTAACGGTTCTGCCAAGGATATCCTTGGTTTCGAAATCATTGGAAACTCTGCCAACCTTAGCGGTCAGGTCAATGAATTCGTTATTGCTGATTTCCTTACTGCCGTAGAGGCCCAAGGTGTAGGTCTTGGTATCGCCGCTGCCTGCATAGTAGGAATCGTCGCCGGTCATATAGTCAAAGGCTACGCCGACATTCCAACCGTTGCCCAAGGTCTTGTCGTAGCCAACCTGACCTGCCCAGTAGCTGTTCTTAAAGGAGGTGTTGTTGCCGGTATATTTATTCTGGCCACCCCAGGTTCTTGCCCAAACGCCCTGGTTATCTTCGCCGTATGCACCGGCACGAGCTCTGTAGGTATCTGTTGCAGCATTGCGCCAGCCAACCATACCGCTCATAATAGCAGCACGGGTATCCTTACTTACCGCATCCTCATCATACAGCAGCTTAATGCTCTGCTCTGCGGAATCCAGCTTGTAGGAGCCGTTGTTGCCGTCCCATTCAATCTCGCCGCTCCAACTTACGTTAGAACCGGTCAGACCGCCGCCAAGCTGCAGTTCAGCCTTCAGGTTGCCGGGGTTCTTTTCTGCATCCTTGTAGATGAGCTTGTTAGCCAGGCCCTTGAATGCATCCTCAACGGAATCCTTATCGAAGGTGTTGATGCCGTTGGAGCCGGTTGCCATAATAACCTGGCTGCCGTCCTTAGCATTGTTGATTACAGTGTCGCCTGCTTTATAAACAATCTTCTTGTCGCCTGCTGCGCGGGTTTCTGCATCTTCGAATTCATGGTCATAAATAACTCTGATGCTGCCAGACAGAGTGTCAATGGTCAGATTGTTGCTGTCCTTCTGGTAAATCTGGCCTGCGTTATCAGCATTGGTGCCGCCAATCAGATTGGTAACATAACTGCCCTTGAACTGCTCGCCGCCCCATACGCTCGGTAATTCACCCTGCTGCTCGTTGGTCCAGAGTGCGCCGTTTTGCAGCCACAGGTTGGCAGCGCCGGTAAAGGTCTTGCTGTCACCCTTTTGAGATAAGGTTTTGCCGCCTTCGGGGAACTCGTTATAGACAACACCGGTCAACTTGGAGTCCTTAGTGGTCAGGCCCAGGTTAACCTCGGTTTCGGTGCAGCAATCTACATAGTTTACTGCGCCTACGGATACAACAACGTTACCGGTAATATCAACCTTATTGTTGCCTGCGCCGATTACCTTGCCTGCTGCGTCCTTAACGGTATTCATGTTGATGGCACCGCAGGTTGCGTAGATTGCGCTGTAGCCGTTTTTCTTATCGGTATCAACGATATTGATCTTGCCGCCGTTAACGTTAATGGTTGCTCCGCCGATGTTAGCAAACAGGCCGTTGCCTACGCCGGAAATATCTACATTGCCGTTTACGTTAACAGTTCCGCCAACTGCTCCGCCGTAGCCTGCATGTGCATAAATGCCTGCTGCGCCGTATTCGTTGAAGCCGCCGCGCTTGCCGTCCAGTACTACCTTCACGTCGCCGTTAACGGTGGTGCTGCCTGCATGGCTGTAAATGCCCATGGTGGAGTTATCGCCCTTAACGTCAATATCTACGTTAGCATCAATGGTCAGATTACCCTTGTCCTGACGGATAGCCTGCGCGCCCTTGCCGCTCTTTTCGCTGTCGAGCTTAATAACCAGCTTGTCAGCCTTAATGGTACTGTTTACATCTACATCCTGAGAAATACCTGCATTACCCTTGCTTGCTTCGGTTACGTTAACGCTCAGAGTTTTGCCGCTTGCATCAACAGCAGTGTCCTTAACAAAGTTCATGCCCTTAGCGCCTTCGCCGCTTACGTTGATTGCAGTATTCTCGGTAAATTTATAGGTGCCGTCCTTAACTACGCCGCCCATTACATATTCCAGGTCCTTCAGTCTTTCGCCTGTCAGAGTGGAGTTAAAGGTCTTGGCAGTCTGGTTGTCCGGTTCATCGGCAAATTTGATGTTATCAGTGCCGCTGCCCTTACCGGTTTCTTCGCTGAAGCGGATGTCACCGGTTACCATGGTTACGCTGTCACTAGTCAAACCGCCTGCCAGCTTCACATAACCGTTCAAGTTACGCTCGCTGCCGTTGGCAGTTGCATAATTCAAATAAGTCAGCTTGCCTGCCAAAGCATTCAAAGCTGCACTGATATCGGTTACGCCCTGATTAGAGGTAATCATGTTAACAACAGAGCCTGCTTCCGCATGCTTGATAACAGTATCACCTGCAGCATAGCTAGTGCCGTCGCCGCCATGAGCATAGATGATGTTGGTAACACCGCTGTAATTATCAATAGTCAGGCTGTTGCTGTCATTTTGATAAATATTGCCTGCAGCTTCGGCAGTTGCACCGCCTGCCAGCTTGTTGACACGGCTGCCCTTGAACTGCTCGCCGCCCCATACGCTCGGCAGAACGCCCTGCTGCTCGTTGGTCCAGGTTGCACCGTTTTGCAGCCACAGATTGGTAGCGCCGGTGAAGGTCTTGCTGTCACCCTTTTGAGATACGGTCTTGCCGCCTTCGGGGAACTGGTTATATACAACGCCGGTCAGTTGGGAGTCCTTAGTGGTCAGGCCAACGTTAACCTCGGTTTCGGTGCTGCAATCCACATAGTTTACCGCACCTACGGAGGTAACAATGTTACCGGTAATATCAACCTTGTTGTTGCCTGCGCCGGTTACCTTGCCGTCAGCATCCTTCACGGTATTTACGTTAATCTTGCCGTTAGCTGCATAAATTGCGCTGTAGCCGTTTTTCTTCACGTTATCGGTATCAACGATATTAATCTTGCCGCCGTTAACATTAATGGTTGCGCCACCGATGTTAGCAAACAAGCCGTTGCCGACGCCGGAGATATCTACATTGCCGTTGACATTAATGGTGCCGCCAACTGCTCCGCCGTAGCCTGCATGTGCGTACAAACCGGCTGCGCCGTATTCACCGAAGCCGCCGCGATTGCCGTCCAGCACTACTTTAACATCACCGTTGATAGTGGTGCTGCCTGCATGGCTGTATACGCCCATAGTAGAATTATCGCCCTTAACGTCAATATCTACATTGCCGTCAACAGTAAGATTACCCTTAGTCTGGCGAATACCCTGTGCACCCTGGCCGCTCTTCGTGCTGTCGAGCTTAATAACCAGCTTATCAGCCTTCACAGAGCTGTTCACATCTATATCCTGTGCAATGCCTGCATTACCCTTGCTGGCATCGGTTACATTAATGGTCAGAGTTTTACCGCCGGCATCAATTGCAGTGCCCTTAGCAAAATTCATACCCTTAGCACCTTCACCGCTTACGTTAATGAAGGTTGCTTCGGTAAATTTATAGCTGCCGTCCTTAATTACGCCGCCAAGTACATATTCCAGATCCTTGTCCTTATCACCGGTCAAGGTACTGTTGAAGCTGGTGGAAACCTGATTCTCCGGAGCGCTCGGAACGGTAATATGTTGAGCACCGCTGCCCTTGCCGTCAGCCTCGTTGAAGAAGATGTCGCCTACGGCCATGGTTACGCTGTCGCTGGTCAGACCACCGGCAATCTTCACCTTACCGTCAAGGTTTCTCTCGCCCTTTGCATAGTTGCTGTAAGTCAGCTTACCTGCCAATGCGTTCAGAGTATCGTTGATAGTTTCCGCATTGATGCTCAGGCCCTTGTTACTGGTAATCAGGTTAACAGCAGATCCCTTTTCCGCATGTTTGATAACGGTATCACCTGCGTTGAAGGTTACGCCGTCGCCTGCATGCTCGTAGAAGATATTGGTGTTGCCGCTGTAATTATCAATGGTCAGCGCACCGCTTTCCTTCTGGTAGATGTTGCCTGCAGCTTCTGCGGTTGCACCGCCGGTCAGCTTAGCAACACGGCTGCCGGTAAACTTCTCGCCCTGATATACGTTGGCCAGAGTACCCTGCTGCTCGTTGGTCCAGGTTGCACCATTTTGCAGCCACAGGTTTGCTTCGCCGGTAAACAGCTTCTTGTTGCCACCCTGAGAAGCTGTCTTACCACCTTCAGGGAATTCGTTATAAATAACACCAGTCAGTTGGGAATCTTTAGTGGTCAGGCCAAGGTTAACCTCGGTTTCGGTGCAGCAATCTACATAGTTTACTGCGCCTACGGATACTACCACGTTACCGGTAATATCAACCTTGTTATTGCCTGCGCCGATTACATTGCCCTTTTCATCCTTAACGGTGTTCATGTTGATAGCACCGCAGGTAGAATAAATTGCGCTGTAGCCGGTTTTGGTATTATCGTCCACAATATTAATTTTGCCGCCGTTAACGTTAATGGTGCCGCCGCCGATGTTAGCAAACAGGCCGTTGCCTACGCCGGAGATATCTACATTACCGTTTACGTTAACGGTGCCGCCAACTGCACCGCCGTAGCCTGCGTGTGCATAAATGCCTGCAGCGCCGTATTCGGCAAAGCCGCCGTGGTTACCGTCCAGCACTACCTTTACGTTGCCGTTGATGGTGGTGCTTCCTGCATGGCTGTATACGCCTACGGTATGTCTTTGGCCTGTAATATCAATATCTACATCACCGTCAATGGTCAGGTTGCCTTTATCCTGGTGAATTGCATGTGTTGTACCGCTGGCATCCTTGCTGTCCAGCTTAATAACAATCTTGTCGGCCTTCACATGGCTGTCAACATTTATGTTTTGGGAAATACCTGCATTCAGTCTGATGCCGTCGGTTACGTTGATGGTCAAGGTCTTGCCGCTTGCATCAACAGCAGTGCCCTCGGCAAAATCCATACCTCTTGCATCCTTGCCGTTCACATTGATAGTGGTATTTTCGGTAAACTTATAGCTGCCGTCCTTAACTGCGCCGCCCAATACATATTCCAGGTCAGCCTCGGTATCACCGGTCAGAGTGCTGTTGAAGCTGGCAGCAACCTGATGGTCGGGAGCCTGAACATTAAGATTGGTTACGCCGGTGCCTTTACCGTCAGCCTCGTTGAAGAGGATGTCGCCTACGGCCATGGTTACGCTGTCGCTGGTCAGACCACCGGCAATCTTCACCTTACCGTCAAGGTTTCTCTCGCCCTTTGCATAGTTGCTGTAAGTCAGCTTACCTGCCAATGCGTTCAGAGTATCGTTGATAGTTTCCGCATTGATGCTCAGGCCCTTGTTACTGGTAATCAGGTTAACAGCAGATCCCTTTTCCGCATGTTTGATAACGGTATCACCTGCGTTGAAGGTTACGCCGTCGCCTGCATGCTCGTAGAAGATATTGGTGTTGCCGCTGTAATTATCAATGGTCAGCGCACCGCTTTCCTTCTGGTAGATGTTGCCTGCAGCTTCTGCGGTTGCACCGCCGGTCAGCTTAGCAACACGGCTGCCGGTAAACTTCTCGCCCTGATATACGTTGGCCAGAGTACCCTGCTGCTCGTTGGTCCAGGTTGCACCATTTTGCAGCCACAGGTTTGCTTCGCCGGTAAACAGCTTCTTGTTGCCACCCTGAGAAGCTGTCTTACCACCTTCAGGGAATTCGTTATAAATAACACCAGTCAGTTGGGAATCTTTAGTGGTCAGGCCAAGGTTAACCTCGGTTTCGGTGCAGCAATCTACATAGTTTACTGCGCCTACGGATACTACCACGTTACCGGTAATATCAACCTTGTTATTGCCTGCGCCGATTACATTGCCCTTTTCATCCTTAACGGTGTTCATGTTGATAGCACCGCAGGTAGAATAAATTGCGCTGTAGCCGGTTTTGGTATTATCGTCCACAATATTAATTTTGCCGCCGTTAACGTTAATGGTGCCGCCGCCGATGTTAGCAAACAGGCCGTTGCCTACGCCAGAGATATCAACATTGCCGTTGACGTTAATCGTACCGCCTACTGCTCCGCCATAGCCTGCATGTGCATAAATACCTGCTGCGCCATATTCGGCGAAACCACCGTGGTTGCCGTCCAGCTTAACCTTCACATCACCGTTAATCGTTGTGCTGCCTGCATGGCTGTATACGCCCATAGTAGAATTATCGCCCTTAACATCAATATCTACATTGCCGTCAACAGTAAGATTACCCTTAGTCTGGCGAATACCCTGTGCACCCTGGCCGCTCTTCGTGCTGTCGAGCTTAATAACCAGCTTATCAGCCTTCACAGAGCTGTTCACATCTATATCCTGTGCAATGCCTGCATTACCCTTGCTGGCATCGGTTACATTAATGGTCAGAGTTTTGCCGCTGGCATCAATTGCAGTGCCCTTAACAAAATTCATACCCTTAGCGCCTTCGCCGCTTACGTTGATGGAAGTATCTTCGGCAAATTTATAGCTGCCGTCGCCTTGGATAACATCTGCCTTTGCATATTCCTCATCAGCGTCTGCATCACCGGTAAGAGTAGTAGTAAATTTGGTAGCAGCGGGTTTGCTGTAGGAGCCCTTGCCGTTTTCGGCAAACTGAATCTTGCCGCTCTTGATGGTTACGCTGTCATTGGTCAGACCGCCGGCAATTTTTACGGTACCAAGCAGGTTTTCCGGATTATTTGCGTAATCAGCATAGGTCAGCTTGCCTGCCAGTGCATTCAGAACACTGTTCAGTTTTGCGCTGTCTTTGGTATCTATTTTGCTGCTATCAGTTACCATGTTGATAGCAGAATCCTTTTCCGCATTGCGGATGATGACATCACCGGCAGTATAATCTGCGGAAGCAGAGCCATCATTGTCATGTTTATAGAATACAGTAGTATGACCACTGTAATTATTGATATCAATATTTGCTTTATTATCCTGGAAAATCAGGCCTGCATTAGCTTCGCTGCTGCCGCCGCTGAGCTTGTTGATATGGGTAATGCCGTCATATTTGTCATACTGCGGTGCGGAAAGTGCAGGCAGCTCGCCCAGGCTGATGCCGTTGGTCAGGGAGAGGGACTTGTGGTTCCATACTGCGTTATTCTGCAGCCACAGGTTAACTTCGCCGGTCTGTTTGGTTCCGGTATTGTCAACAACGCCTGTCCAGGAAGATTTATCATTTGTCAGGCCGATATTTACCTGACCTGTACGGTAGAAGTACGGTTCACCGTGGCCATCGTCACGCATAGCCAGCACGTTGCCCTTGATAACAACGGTTTTATCTCTGGCTGCGGTTGCATCGGCATTAACGTTGATAGTACCGCCGTAGTTGGCGATGCTGTAAAATGCCTCGGTATCATCCTCAGGAGTATCAATATTTACATCGCCGTTCGTGGTAATGGTAGAAGTTTTTAAATCATCGGCATATTCTGTGCTGCCGGTTGTTTTTACAGCCTTGTAGTACGGGTCGGTAACCAGAGCGCTGCCCTTTACAGCCATATCAAGGTTGCCGTTGATAATAACGTCACCGCACAGGCCTGCACGGATGCCGACAGGCTGCCAACGCGCACCTTTATAGGTCAGGAAACCGCCGTGAAGGTCATCGGAGGTTACACCCCATTCGCCTTTAACGTTTTTGTCACGCAGAGTAACATTGCCGTCAAAGGTTACAGAGCCTCTTTTGTCTACAGCCTCATCAAAGTTGCCTTCCAGCCAGCCTGCCTGAATAGCCATAGCAGAATAATCCTTACTGTGCATAATGCCGGTAAAATCACTTTTAATGACTACGGCACCGGGAACGTTGCCATTCTTAACCAGGGATTTCGGAGAAGCTACATTAGAATTTTCAAATGTAACTGCTTCGCCAAAATCGAATACGAGAGAACCGTCTGCGGCAACAGACATATTAGAACCGAAGGTCTTGCTGTCTTCAGACTGCATACCCCAGATAGTGTTGTTATTGCCGCTATATGAAGCAGCAAATGTCTGCGGAACATAGCCTGCAGCAAGAATGCCGGCAGTTACTGCCAGCGCCAGCTTGGTTCTCCATGATTTTTTCGGAAATTTTTCAATACTTTGCCTCCTTTAATACACTCATAACAACTCAAAAAACTAAATAGCACAGCTTAACAAGGCTTAAACTGTGCTATCTTGAAAACTTATAACAGCAGATCAAGCAAAAATGGACTCTCATCGTGTAATAGACATACTACTACCGTCAAGTTAATAAAATCCATTCTCGCAGATCTTTACTAAATATCAATTAGTCAGTACCCTGACTTAAGATCATTACCGTTTCATCCCTTGGTAAGAGGTTTAAGCTAAAGCTCAACGATGAAACAGCTCCCTTTCACAGTTGCGGACCAGCGCCAAAATTTCATTGGACTTCCCTGCAAAGAAGATATCCGGCAAGAATATCTTCACCTAATTGTTTGTATTAAATTGAACGACGCAAAAAGCAGCATCAGCTTCTCTTTTAGTCATTTGTATTTTAATCGGGGTGCATTAATTACACTTTCTCCTTTATCGAAAACATATATTACTTAGAGTCTACCACATGTATTATTAAACGTCAAGTAGTAATCAAATATATTTGTATTTCAGCACAGCAAGCAAGAATTCAGTATAAACATCGGCTTGCATCAGAAAATCCGCAAAAATTACCGATAATACAAATATAAGAAGCTCTCAAAAAAATGTGCTGCATATCCGCCTTACAGCAGATATGCAGCACATATATTGTCGTTTACAAGTTTTTTGAGTTTACCGCAGCGCCGCACAGGGCAGCACTGCGGCTGAGTATGAAAAATATGAGAGAGCTTAAATAATTTCTTAGAACTCGAAACGGAGACCAACGTTCATCTTCCACTTGCATTCGAAGTTGCTGTTGAAGTCCTTAGCAATATCTGCATACAGATGTGCATTATTGCTGAAGTCATAAGTTCCGCCAAGCTTCATTTCCATCCAGGTTTCTTCACCGTCGAAGCTGGTGTGTTTTCTGTCGCCATCGTTTGCAAAGTAGCTTGCGCTGATGTCGCCGTTAAACTCGTGTGCTGCGAACAGACCTGCATATACGCGGCCTTTTTCGCTCTTCACGCCTGCTTCAAAGCCCAGTCTGCCAACGAAGCTGCTGTAGCTGTCCTGAGAAATCTGCATGGTTGCGTTATCGGTATGAGCAGTGTAATCCTTGCTGCCTACCTGAGACCAGGTCAGCTGTGCTTTTGGAGTGAAGTATGCTTCTTCATCACCGAAGGTCTTGCCGTATTCCATGGTCAGGCCGTAAGCATTGGCTTTGTAATCGCCGTTCAGCTTCAGGCTGCGGATTTCATTGTATACGTCATATTCGTTTTCAACGCGGCCAACCTTCGCTGCAACACGGAAGAAGGCATCGTTGTCAAAGTTCTTCACGCCGTATACGCCCAGGCTGTACATCTGGTTGTCACCCTTGCCGCCCAGCAGATAGTTGGAATCGCCGTTGCGGTAATCGAATGCCACGCCGGTATGCCAGCCGTTTGCTGCAGCCTTGTCATAGCCAATCTGTACTCCGTAGTAGGTGTTGCTGTCCTTCAGGCCCTTAACATCGGAGCTGGTCTTGCCGCCCAGTGCTTTAGCGAACATGCCGTCTTCATCAGCCAAGTCTGCACCGGTGTAGGTATCCTGCATGTTGTCACGCCAGGTGTGCAGAGAGGTTGTTGCTGCGCTTCTTACGCCCTTCATAACAAAGGTTTCGTAATCGCCTTCTATGATCTGATTCCAGTTTACACTGTCCAGATCATATTGACCCTTGCCGTTTTCATCCCAGTGGATGGTGCCCAAGTTCTTGCTTACGCTGGAGGAGGTCAGTCCTTCGGCAATCTGTACCTTACCGCTCAGATTTTCGCCGTTTGCGGCATGATCCTTATAGGTAACCTTCTGTGCTAATGCCTTCAAGGTTGCTTCAACAGCATTCTTATCGGTCATGGTAATGCCGCTGCCGTCGGTGGACAGAATTACGCCGGAGCCCTTGTCAGCCTTAGCAATAACGGTATCGCCGGACTTGTAGTCCTCAACCTTGTCACCTTTACCCTCATGGTCATAGATAACGGTTTCCCAACCGCTGTAATGAGCGATGTCCAGAGTTTTGGTTCTCTCGGTCATGTCAAGGAAGCCTTTTTCTGCCTCGGTCTTGCCGCCGTTGATGGTCAGGCCTGCATCAGCTGCACCCTTAGACATTCTCAGCAGGGACATGCCTGCAGCTTCTTCGCCGTCGGTCAGATGCCAGGTTGCGCCGTTTGCCAGGTTCATTTCAATGCTGCTGGTCACGTCTACATTGTAGCCGCCGGTCAGCTCGGAGCCTTTTTCGTTCAGGTTGATTGCAACGCTGCCGCCATTGCTTGCATTGATGTCGCCCTTGATAGCGCTTGTTGCTTTACCGCTGTCTATGGTAATGTTGCCGCCGTCAGCATTGATACTGCCGTCAATCTTCAGTGCGCTGTTGTTGCCGTCAACAGTTACGCTAGCGCCTGTGCCTGCGTTGATTGCTGCGTCGGTACCATTGATAACAGTGCTGCCGTTCAAGGTTACATTGCCGTTTGCTGCATTGATGCCGGTTGCACCGCTGATGCTGGTGTTGCCCTTAACAGTAACGTTTGCACCTTCTGCGTTGATGCCGGTTGCACCCTTCAGCTCCAGCTTAGCCTTGGTGGTGTCGATTACGATGTCTTTATCGGTTGCACCTACTGCTGCGCCTTCTTTAACCTCGATCTTAGTCGGATCCTGAGTGAATACATAAGAGCCGTCTTCCTTCAGGATGCCGTCCATCTTCAGCTGGTAATCATCCTTAGCGTTACCGGTAATGCCCTGGTTGATTACATTGCTGCCCGGTTTCTGGGTTTCCGGATAGGTAATGCCGGGAGTAATGGAGCCGTCCTTCAGGCTGCCTTTACCGTCTTCGGCGCTGAAGGAGATATCGCCGGTCTGCATAGCCTTGCTGCTTGCAGTCAGACCATCGGCAATCTTCACAGGAAATCATAGATAAGTTTACCGTCATTTTCTGTTACGGTATTACCATCGGGACTCAGTATCTCGCTGTCCTTTTTTAGCGTGCCTATGAGAGGCTTGCTATAATCAGCGGCATATACTGGTGCTATGAGAAAACTCGATGCACTGGCTGCGAGAAGAACACCTGCAATAAGTGACTTCCACTGTTTTTGACTTAGCTTCATGATATATTCCCCCTTATCAAAAAGCAAGGAACGAACAGAAACAACCACTGTTTCTGCTGACTCCTTTATACAGAGAAAAGCTCCGTACAAATATATATGAAAACTCCGCAAACTGCTACTCATCAATACAGTTTGTGACCTCATAACAAAATATGCAGTCACTGCCCTCACGGCAATGATTTTGCGGCAGCACTGCCTGAAGCGCTTTTTGCTTGTCCTTAACAGTTATAAAATAAAAAACACAGCTTAATTTAACTTAAGCTGTGCTATATCCGTTTCTGTTCAGCACAAGATCAAGCAAAAAGGACACTTAATTTATTATTATAGTCAAACCACTACCAATAATTAATAAAGTCCGTTCTCGTAGACCTTTACTAAACACCTGTCTGTCAGTACCCTGGCTTAAAGTCATCATCTCTGCATTCCTTTGTAAGAGGCTAGTTTTTTTCCTAATAATGCATCGACTCTTTTTTACAGTTGCGGAACAGCGTTGAAATCTCATCAAACTTCCCTGCAAAGCATTCATCCGCGTGGGACAAAGCTTCCAGACTAGGCTTATATTCTATTGTATTCGAGCTATACAGAAGCTGAAATTTACTTCTTTTAGCAAAAGCTGTACACTTTATTAAAAATACTTCATTTGCAATATATCTCATATTAGTATCATTTTCAGTTTAGCACTGGCGCAAAATTTTGTCAAGAACTATTATCAGAAAACTTATTTTTTGCAAAACAATATATTTACTTTATTATTTTCCAGAATGTACGTCAAACAACAAAAAATACCGACGTCCGCAACCCTTCCGGGTTACAGCGTCGGCATTTTCACTTACGTCTTACGGCGATTTTATTTTGCTTTCTTCAGGAATTTTTCATACATTGCATGGTCTTCAGCCATCATCTTATCAGCATCGGCACCGATAATGCAGGTCGGGTCGATACCCTGTTTCATGAAATAATCCTTGAATTCCTTGGATTCGCAAACCTTTTTAGCAGCAGCGCGCAGAGCTTCCAGCTTTTCTTTCGGAGTATCTTTAGGAGCAACCAGTGCTGCCCAAGCGCGAACGGTCATGTTGTGGCCCAGCTCTTTGAAGGTCGGGACATCCGGATAGATTACGCTGCGGGTATCAGCCATAACAGCAAGAATCTTCAGGTTGCCTGCGTCTACCTGGCTCTTGAATACAGACGGGTCAGCCAAAGTTGCGTCGATGTGCTTGCCTGCCAGAGCAGCAGCAATATCAGCGGATCCTTTCGGATACGGTACATGCTTGAATTGTACGCCGAATTCCTCTTCAAAGGAAAGTGCTGCAATATGCCAGATAGCACCGATACCGGAGTTACCCATCTTCACCTTGCCGGGGTTTGCCTTAGCGAAGGCTACGAATTCGTCTACACTGTTATAAGGAGCATCCTTCGGCACAATCAAAGCTGCCGGAGCTGCAATCGGAGCGCAGATAGCTGCATAATCCTTATAGGTGTTTTTGCATTTGCCCTGATGCGGGAACATAGCCAGCTCAACAGTAACCATGCCCAGAGTATGGCCGTCGGGTTTAGCATTAGCCAGCTCTACCATGCCGGTTACACCGCCGCCATCGGGTTTGTTTACGGGGACAAATTTGCTGCCCTTCAGCTCTTTTTCCATGAACTGGATCAGGCCTCTGGCAGAGATATCGGTACCGCCGCCCGGAGCCTTAGGAATGATTACGGAAATATCTCCGTCTGCAGGATAAGCTGCTTTTTTGCTGTCGCCGCCGCAGCCGGTAAGCATAACAGCCATGGTCAGCATAGCCATCAGCACAACTAAAATTTTCTTCATTGTCTTACATCTCCTTATATTTTAAATTTAAAGGGTAACAAGTTCATCCGCGCTCAATTTTACACAAGCAATATTACAACGCTTATAGGTATAGGTAAGTACAAGGTCCTCGCCGTCGGCAATAATCGCTGGATAGGAAAATTCCGCAGGCTCTGTTTCCAGGTCAAGCAGCTTTTGCCAGCTCGCACCCTCATCTGTAGATTTGAACAGGCTTAAGGGAGAACGCTGACCCCAGTTGGCAGCCACCGGATTGCACACCAGATAGAGTACACCGCCGGCAGTCCGCACCAAGTCAAGACCGCTGTTATTGTTTGGCAGGCTTAAAGCGTAGGCACTGCACCAGGTTTCGCCGTCATCCGCAGAATCACTGCGATAGACAAAGCCCTCACTGCTACGCAGCAGCATATGCACGCTGCCGTCTGCACTCTGCCACATGCTCGGCTGGATTACACCGCGTCCGTAAAAGGACTGCTGGCTGACAGCAATATTACTGTCGGCAGTCTTTTCGCCTGCCTGATATTGCAATCCCTCAATCTGCACTGCAGAGGATTTATGCCAGGTTGCGCCATCATCATCGCTGATATCGGCAAAGGCCTTCCAGATGCCGTGTTCGGTAGAAGCACCGGCAAGAATGCGTCCGCTCGCCAAACGCAACGGCTTATTGCGTACAGGTCCGCGCCCGCCGCTCACATCACCCGGCACCAGCTCCTGCGGTCCGCTCCAGGTTACGCCGTTATCCGTCGACTGCAGCAGCCACGTCTGCCAGTCGGCAATCTGCTGGCCCTGCTTGTAAAACAGCAGCAAGCTGCCGTCCGCGCCCGCAAAAAGCACCGGATTCCAGTTCGCCGCCGCCCCGTTCACCAGCAGCTTCGGCTCACTCCAGCCTGCATCCGTGCGTCTGCTTAGGTAGATACCCACATCGCTTTCGCCCTCATGCGTACCGCCGAACCAACAGCAAAGCAGGCTGCCGTCTGGCAGCGCCAATACTGTTGAAGCATGGCAGAAGGCCGTCGGCAAACAGCGCATAATCAATTCCTTTTGCATTATATCAATCACATCCAAAAAAGTCGCATAATTCTATAACATAAATATTGTAACACATATACAAAAAAGCGTAAACTTTTTTCTTCACATTTCTGACAAATTTTGTCCGTCGACACGTTGCCAACTAAGCCATCGGCAGCGCTTTACAGAACGCAGACAAAAAACTGCGCAAGCTTTTTGCTTGCGCAGCTGCTTATTTATTCGACATACAGCTTTTCTACATTAGATATACAGCAGCAATATTGTCATGATGTACAAGCCAAATTAGAGCATTCCCTTAAGCTCCCCCGATTAAAATGTAAGCCTCATCTGGTGCCAGACAGCATTGCCATGCGTAGATTTCTCAGACACACCCTCATCGGTAAAACCGAATTTAGCATAATAATGAACGAGCCTATCCTTGCAGGTCAGCACCAGGCCCTTTCTCCCCTGCTGTTTGGCATCCTCAATCGCACGGCGAATCAGCTCACCGGCATAGCCATGCTTACGATAAGCAGGAATGGTATTGACACCGAAAATCATCTGCCACGCGCCGTTTTCATCGTGCAGCGTTGCCTTCTCGTACATTTCATCCGTCAAATCAGGCTCATCCGTCACAAAGCCGTCCACGAAGGCAATCAGCTTTTCAGCCTCATACATAAGCCAGAAATGATTGCCGTAATATTTTACCCTGTCAATAAATTCCTTTTCCGTTGCTGCCTCAGCCGGCGAAAAACATTCTGCCTCCACTGCGGCAATCGCGGTAATATCTTCCGCAGTTGCATATTTTATAATCATAAGCTCTTTCTCCTCAATAAATTATTTATTCAAAGCACATGCATCACAATATTTTATTACGCTTTGAATTTATCCTCATAGCACTAGCAAAATTGCAAATTATAATAAGTATATCACGAATCGTTATCTGGTTAAATAGGAAAAAGCAAAAGATATTCTTAGCAGTTGCCTTTTTGGCAAAAAACTGGAGCGCTTTCATCTATAAAAATGTTTGTTTTATGAACTATTGTTTTTATTCTTTTTCTATGTTATAATAACCTTAGTTGCATGGGTAGCCGCAATTTTGCGGAGCTCTTGCCTGGTCGTGCGGACCAGTGGCGCCTGTCGAGCTTTCGGCAGGCGCTTTTTTTATATCTGCTGTCTTATATATTTTTGCCTGACTTTATGCTATAATCAAAGGAGGAAACATATGAAAAACTTAGCAACAAAATTTGAAAACTTGACGATTCAAAGTGACTTCATCTTTAAAAAAGTTATGTCACGCAAGCGCATCTGCATTCATCTTTTAGAGGAATTACTGCAGATTAAAATTGCTGACATCAGCTACTTCGAGGCTGAAAAATCTCTTGAGCCTGACTATGCAAGTCGTGGCATTCGTCTGGATATCATCGTGGCGGATGACAAGAACACGCATTATAACTTGGAAATGCAGGTCAATAATATCAAAAATCCAGACACTAAAAATTATGTGCTGCCCAAGCGTACACGCTATTATCAGGCGTTGATGGATATCGACTTACTGCAAAAGGGCCAGGATTATGACTTGTTGCCTCCAACCTATATCATATTTATTTGTGTCTTTGATTTTTTTGCTAAAGGCAATTATGTTTATACCTTTAAAAAGCATTGTCTGGAGGATTTGAACCTGGAGCTTTCTGATGAAGCAACTACCATGATTTTGAACACTAAGGGTACCCACGGCAATATCTCCAAGGACATCAAAAGTTTTTATGACTATGTTAATAACCATATTGTAAATAGCGATTTCACCAGGCAGATTGACGATGAAATCAGCTATCTTAAGCTTGATTCGAAAGTGAGGCGAGAATTTATGCTTTTAGAAGCACGTTTGTTAGATGAGAGGCGCGAAGGCAGAGTTGATGAAAAAGTTTCTATCGCTAAGCTTATGCTGGCTAAGGGTTGCTATTCTCTGCAAGAAATCATTGAGCTTACCGGTCTGTCTATTGATGATATAGAAAAGCTGAAGAATGATATGCATGTAGAGAAGCAAGCTTGATAAGAAAGTGAGGCGGTAAATTATGCTTTTAACTCCCCTTATGTCAGATGCAAGACGTGAAGGTAGAGCTGAAGGTAGAGCTGAAGCAAGAACTGAAATCGCTAAACGCATGTTAAATATGGGATACTCTCTGCAGTTTATCTCTGAAGCTACTACTCTTTCTATCGAACAGATTGAAACGCTGAAGGCTGAACAAGAATAGTCAACCTATAACTAAAAATTCTACCACCACCGCCGTTCGCTGCCGCGAACGGCTTTTTCTCTGCCCGCACAAAAAATCTCCCGCACGCTGCTTAAAGCAGCTGTTTCGGGAGATTTTCTGCTATATTCGTATATCCTACTCAGCAGGCCTTAACGCCTGCTATCTGAAAGCAGCCTCTTATTTGCCGCTGTCAAAAAGTGCTTCCACAAACTTATCCGGCTCAAAGGGGCGGAAGTCCATAATACCCTCGCCTACGCCGATCCATTTAACCGGCAATCCCAGCTCTTCCTTAATTGCCACAACCACGCCGCCCTTAGCAGTGCCGTCAAGCTTTGTGAGTACAACGCCGGTAACCTTAGCGGTTTCCATGAACACCTTAGCCTGATTGATTGCATTCTGGCCGGTGGTAGCGTCCAGAACCAGGAAGGTTTCGTGCGGAGCTTCAGGAATTTCGCGTTTGATAATGCGGTGAATTTTTTCCAGCTCGTTCATCAGGTTAGCCTTGTTGTGCAAACGGCCTGCGGTATCAATGAAAAGAATATCTGCCTTACGCGCAATAGCGGCCTTCATAGCATCAAACACAACTGCCGCCGGATCGGCACCTTCTGCATGGCGGATAACGTCGCAGTGCGCACGCTCGCCCCAGATCTGCAGCTGCTCGCCTGCCGCAGCACGGAAGGTATCGCCTGCTGCCAGAACAACCTTGTATTTGAACAAAGTGAAGTAATTTGCCAGCTTGCCGATAGTAGTAGTCTTGCCTACGCCATTAACACCAACTACCAGGATAACAGTCGGTTTAGCACCGATACGTGTACGTTGACCGCTGTCAGCCAGCATTTCTGCCATATATTTTTTCAGGAAGGGAATAACATCCTCGGTACCGCTGATTTCCTTCTTCTTCGCAGCCTTGCGCACCGCATCAATCAGCTTTTCAGTAGTTTTTACGCCCACGTCGGCAGAAAGCAGAATCATTTCCAGCTCATCAAGGAAATCATCGTCAATCGTTGCAGACAGGCCTACAAGCTCCTGAATGCGGTCAGTAAAATTGCGTCTTGTTTTAGAAAGGCCTTCCTTTAAACGCTCAAAAAATCCCATTATTCATTCTCCTTTGCATTTATTTTTACGGATAATAGTTTAGAAACACCGGATTCTTCCATAGTTACGCCATACATGATATCAGCGCATTCCATTGTTCCCTTGCGGTGTGTAATCACGATAAACTGCGTGTTTCCTGCATAATCCCGCAGGAAATCGGCAAAGCGCTGAATGTTGGCATCATCCAGAGGCGCGTCAATTTCGTCCAGGATGCAGAACGGCGATGGCTGGTAGCTCAAAAGCGCAAAGAGCAGTGCGATAACCGTCAGTGCTCTTTCGCCGCCGCTCATCAGATACAGGCTCTGCAGCTTTTTTCCGGGTGGCTGGACGTCGATATCAATACCGGAATCCAGCAGATTATCCGGCTCGGTGAGCCGCAGCACCGCTGTACCACCGCCAAATATCTTGACATAGCATTGCGCAAAGTATTCGTTGATTTTGGCAAAGGCCTCCTTGAAGCGTTTGGTCATACCGCTGTTGATTTCCGCGATAACAGCCTCCAGATTTTCCTTTGCTGTACACAAATCATTATATTGCTTACACAGGAATTCGCTGCGCTCCTTCACTGCGTTATATTCTTCAATCGCCGCCGCGTTAATCGGTCCCAAATCCGCAATCTGCAGTGTCAGACGGCTTTCCTGCTTTTGCAGCGCCACCAGATCCATTTTCTGCAGCTCGGCAAAATTCTGACCGCGCGCCGCCGCCTCATCCAGCTGATAATCTTGCTGCAGCTGCTCACGTATATGGCCGCAGTTGCTTTCGTGCCGCGCCAGGTCCAGCTCTGTCTGCTTCAGCTGTGCTTCACTATCATTCACCTGCTTGCGCAGTCCGGCAATATCTTTTTCGATATCCTGCTGTTTATCAAGCAAGCTGCCGCGCTCCTGAGCAAAGTCATCCTTACCGCCCAAAATCTGTTGCAGCTGTGCCAGCAACTCGTCGCTTTGCTGCTGCAGCTTCTGTTTTTGCACACCGCAGTCGGCAATTTCCTGCTGTCTGCGCTCCTGCTCCCTGCCGTTGGCAGCAATCTCCTCCTGCAGCCGCAGTGTATCCTGATCAAGGCTGTGCATAGCCTTGCTGATATCCTGCGTGCGTGCTGCCGAAGTCTGCAGGGTAATCTTGGCGTCCTGCAGCTGGTTATCCAATGCCGTTACTGCACTGCCGTATTTGGCAATTTCCTTTTTCAGGCTATCCAAAAGCTCCTTGGCCTGCGTATCCTGGCCCTCGCGCTCGGCAACTGACGCGCGCAGTTCCTTCACCTTATCACGGTTTGCCATATAGGCCGCAGTGATATTGCTGCGGTCATCCAAAAGCAGCAGCAAACGTTCGTTGTCGCGCGTTTTCTGTTGCTGCAGCTGGTCCAAATTGAGCTTGAGCCTGTCGGCCTTCAGCTGCTGTTGACGCAACTGTGCAGCAAGCTGCTGCAGCTGCTCCTTCTGATTTTCTTCTGTTGCTTCCAGCTCCTCCAGCTTTTCCTGCCAGCTGAGCATCTCGGCATGCAGGTGCTTCACCTGCGCTGCCGCCTGAGCAATTTCTACATTACGGCTCAAATAGCCTTCCTTATGCTTTTTGCTGCCGCCGCTCATACTGCCGCCGGCATTTACCACATCGCCGTCCAGCGTAACTACGCGCAGACGGTAGCGGCCAGCCTTTGCCGCAGCCAAGGCAGCATCAATGTTTTCGGCAATCAGCACTCTGCCCAGCAAGAAGCGGACAGCATTTTCCGCCTCGGGCTTGAAGCCGATTAGATCTACCGCATAGCCAAGAATTCCCGGCAGCTTCGCCAGTGCTTCCTCCTCGCGGTTCGGCCCGCGACGCTGCACGGTATCCAGCGGCAGAAAGGTTGCGCGTCCGCTACCAGTACGCTTCAAAAAGGCTATCGCTTCCTTCGCCGCATTGGCCGAGCGCATCACCAGGTTCTGCGCACCCTCGCCCAACGCGGTTTCGATAGCAGCGACATATTTATCTTCTACCTGCAGCAGCTCCGCTGCCACGCCTACAACCTGCTCACGCCAAGGCTCCTGCGCCTTCAGCACCGCCTTGATGCCATAACTGAATCCCTCGTAGCTCTGCTGCAGACGCTTTAAGCTCTGCTCGCGTGTTTCGGCCGCAGTCAGCTGACGCTGGCACTGCTGCTGACTGCTGCGTACAGCCTGCAGCTCCTTTTGACCTGCATCATAGGCACTGCGCAGCTCCTCGCCCTTTTTGCGCACCAGCTCCATGCCGTGAGCGCATTGCGACTGCTGCTCCAGCAGGCTGTTATACTGCTCCTGTGCCTGACGGTCAGCCTCCTCGGCTTCTTCTATACTCTTCTTCAGAGCCTCGCGGCGACGTGCGCGCTGCTCCTGCTCCTGTTCCAGATTGTGCAGCTCGTTGCGGAGATTAATCAGCTCCTGCATACCGCTGAAAAACTGCGATTGCGCCTGCTCATCATTGCGCTTCGCCTCTTCCAGCTTGGCGCTCTGCTCGTCACGCTGCGCCTGCAGCTGCTTCACAGCGCCATCGGCCACAGCATGTCTTTTTTCGACAGCATCAAACTCTGCTGCCAGCTCCTGCATTCTTGCTTCCTGCTCGCGCACCTGCTGCTCTAAACGTTCATTGCGCTGCACAAGGCGTTCGCCGGCCTTTTCGTTCTGGCTGACACGTTCATCCAAAACCTTTTGGTCACCGCGCAGCTTTTCTAAAGCAGTTTCGCGGTTTTTGATATCATCCTGCAATTTATTATAAGCCTCGGCCAGCTTATCCAGCTCCTGCTGTACCTTTACAGCCTCGGCCTGCATGCTGCCTACCTTCGCTGCCTGCTCGGAATAAGCACCTGCCGCCGCTTCCTTTTTCGCCTGCAGCTCTCTGCCTGTTTCCTCCAAAGCGTCCAAGCGACGCAAAAGTACAGATAACCGGCAACGGCGCAGCTCCTCGCTTAGCTCGTTGAACTGCTGCGTTTTGGCTGCTGCCTGCGCCAAAGGCTCTACCTGCACATCTACCTCACTGCGGATATCGTTAATACGCGTAAGATTGTTAGCCGTATCGTCAAGCTTGCGTACCGCATCCTTCTTGCGCAGACGATATTTAGCGATGCCTGCCGCCTCTTCGAACAGACTGCGTCTGTCCTCGGGACGGCTGTTTAAGACCTCATCAATTTTATTTTGGCCGATAATGGACATCGAGCCCTTACCAAGACCGGTATCTGCCATCAGGTCGATTATATCCTTCAGACGGCAGCTTTTTTTATTAATCGCATATTCGCTTTCACCGCTGCGGAAAATGCGGCGCGTCAGGCTTACCTGCTCAAAATCGAGCGGCAGTGTTCTGTCGCTGTTATCAAAATCAACGGTGACCTCTGCTACGCCCAACGCTCTGCGCTTGCCGCTGCCGGAGAAGATAACATCCTCCATTTTGCTGCCACGCAGATACTTGGCGCTCTGCTCGCCCAACACCCAACGGATGGCATCCGAAATATTGCTCTTGCCCGAACCGTTCGGTCCGACAACAGCAGTAATTCCCTTGTCAAAGGTCAATTCAGTTTTATCAGCAAAGGATTTAAAGCCATAGGTTGAAAAGGACTTTAAACGCACTAGAAATCACCCATTTTCTCTAAGTCAGTTATTATATCTTTTTATTGTATCATAAAACGCTGTTTTTTTACACCTTGCAGAACTTCACTTATGCTAAAAATTGCAAAATAACCTGCCAATGCTCTACCAAATCCTCCAAACGCAGACGCGCGTTGGCAGGACTTGTAGACGGCAGATAAAAAATTTGCACCTGCTCAGGCATTTTTTTGGCAAAATATTTTTTAAAGGCTGCAGCCGCCTTGCCGCCGTTGCAGACCACTGCCTGCAAATGCGGCAGCTCGCCTGCAAGCTCCACAACAGCGTTCGGCGCCTCGTTTTTGATGCTGCTGTCCAAGCTGCCCTCGCGCTCGCAATAGCCCAGCGTGTCCCACAGCGCAATGTGATGCTTATGCAGCAAAGCCTGCTTGGCTGCGTAATCCTGCGGCACTTCCTCCTGCAAAAGAAGTGCCAACAGACGCCAGAAGCGGTTCTGCGGATGTGCGTAATATTCCTGCTGCTCCAGGGATTTTATTCCCGGCATAGAACCGAGAATCAATATTCTGCTGTGCTCATCTACGATTGGTGCAAAGGATTTACATGTGGACATACTCTTATCTCATCTGCCTTATCTTGAATTATCTGCAGCTCAAGCCCCGGGAAGCACGCTTCCCAATAGCGCAGGTTGCAGCTTTTTTGCCCGCGCAGCTTCGATTCCAGGCGTGCAGGGCAATATATTGTAACAGCGCCGCAGTCAGCCAGCTTCTCTAATTGTGACGTCACTTCGGTGCGCAGCACTCTGCTTTTCACCAGCTCGCCCATCGCCGGATGAAACGGCCCCGCAAGAATGTTGCCCGGTGCGCACAGCTCCTCGTCAGGCTGCAGGCCAATGCGGATAACATTCACGCCTGCTTCCGTCAGCTCGCGATAAGCCCAGGCCGCCTGCGTCACGGCCTCCTCCAGCGTCAGAGGTACAAAACGCCCCGCCGCGTACTCCGCAGCCAGCGGCGTACCCTTGATTACTAACAAAGGATAGATGCGCGCCACATCAGGATGCATTGCTATCGCCTTACGCACCGTTTCCTGCACGCTGGCAAAGCTCTGCTCGGGCATGCCCACCATCAGCTGCAGGCCGACTTGAAAGCCGAAGTGTTTTAAAAGCGCCACCGCCGGCGCCACCTGCGCCGCCGTGTGGCCGCGCTCCGCTGCCGCCAGCACCCTGTCATCAAGCGACTGCACGCCCAGCTCCACCAAACGCACACCGTGACTGCGCAAAAGCTGCAAACGCTCTTCATCTATATAATCCGGACGCGTCGACAGGCGCACGCTGCCGATAAAGCCTTCAGCAAGCAGTGCGTCCGTCAGCGCCAACAGCTCCTCCTGCAGCTCCGTAGGCAGGCCGGTAAAGCTGCCGCCATAAAACGCTGCCTCATGCGCAAGCGAGGGGCGCAGCCACGAGCGCCAGCGTGCAAGCTGCTCCTTGGCGCTTGCCAGTGCCGCACTGTGCTGACCGCTGATTTTCTTTTGATTACAAAACACGCACTGATGCGGACAGCCTGCATGCGGTATGAAAATCGGTAAAATAGACATAATAAAGCCTCTTTTATTTGTACAAGTATCCAAATTTAGGTATAGTTATCTTCTTAATGATACTTTTTACTATTGACATTATCCCCTATAGGGGGTTATTATAGTGTTGTAAACTTTTTAGTAGGAACGTGATGCAACAATGAAATTATCTCACATGCGCTTTATAAAAACAAGTCTGCCTTTCACCTTTTCCACAATGGCAGCCTCGCTCATGGGCGCAGTCGACACAGCAGTTGTCGGTCATCTTGGCAATTATACCTATATCAACGCTGTTTCGCTGGGTGCTGTTATCTTCAGCACCGTTTACTGGCTCTTTGGCTTTTTGAAAATCTCCACCAGCGGCTTTGCAGCGCAGGCCATGGGGCACCACGACCCCAAGCTGCTCGCCGGTGCTTTTATCCGCGGAGTGTTGGCAGCCTTCGGCATCGGCCTGCTGCTCGTAATTTTACAGGAACCAATCTGGCGCACAGCGCTGGTGCTCTTTAATCCTGATGCAGCAACGGAGCAGATGCTAGAGCGCTACTACCGCCTGCTCATCTGGATTATGCCGCTGACGCTCGTCTTTCAGACGGCGCAGGGCTGGTTTGCAGGTACACTGCATGTACGTATTGCCGTGCTCACGGCACTGGCCAGCAACCTTATTAACCTCGTGCTCGACGTGCTCTTCGTCGTTGTGCTGAACTTTGAGGTTACAGGTGTAGCCGCTGCCACCTGCATTGCCAATATCACAGGCTTTCTTGCCATTCTTTATTTTTACTGGCAGCATAAGCCGCTGCCACTCACAGCTGTACCACTCAAGGAAATCTTTTCCGGACCCACCTGCCGCCAGATGCTGCAATGCGGTTCGCATCTCACCGTGCGTATGTTCTGCATGATTATCATGGTCAACAGCTTTATGCATCAAAGCTCTGCCTTCGGCGGCGAGCTTTTGGCCGCTAATTCTATTCTTTTCCAGATACAGTTTATCATGGGCGATATTCTCACTGGTCTGTCACAGGCCGGAGCAATTTATTCCGGCATTGCCTTTGGTGAGCATAACAAGCCCATGCTCAATGACACACTGCGCATCAGCTTTATCTGGGCCATCGGCTTTGGTCTGACGCAGTCCGTCGGCTATTATGCCTGCCGTCATGCAATATTGAGCTGCTTTACAGATTTGCCGTCGGTAATTCATACCGCGCAGGAATACGACCTCTTTATCGCCTTCTTCCCGCTCATCAGCGCGTTAGGCATTGTCTACTACGGCGTTTTCAACGGCGCATTATATACCAAGCCTATCTGCATTTCCATGCTGCTAACTGTGAGCTGTTATCTTACAGCCTACTTCACGCTAATTCCGCTCTATGGCAACATCGGTCTGTGGCTGGCCTTCCTCGTGTTCTATATTGCGCGCAGCGGCTTTCTGCTGCTCTTCGTACCGAAGCTGCAGCAACGCTTTGCTTAAATAAATCTACAATAAAATATTATCGTAAATACTGGTCGATGGCAGCTTCAAAGTCTTGCAGGCTTTTGCTGCCATCGCCTTTTTCTATAGCGTGCAAAATGCAGTGCTCCAGATGATCCTTCAAAATAACCTTTGCCGTATTATCCAAGGCCTTACGCACTGCGGCAATCTGAATCAGCACCTCCGAGCAATCCCTGTCGTTATCTACCATAGTCTTGATAGAACGCACATGTCCTTCAATGCGTGCCAGGCGGTTGACAACCTTCTTCTTATTAGGATGGTTGTGAGCGTGTGCATGAGCTTCCTGCAAAGTCTGCTGCTTTTTATCATCCTGCTGCGTAAGCTCCGCCTGTCTGCGCACATATTCCAATAAAGATTTTTCCTCTGCCATTACTGTCACCAACCTTATCTCTACATTATTAAAAGGGAGCGCACTAAACACGCTCCCTCATTTTATTCCGCTGCCTGTGGCGTCAAAATGCTTTCAATAACCAACGCCACGCCGTCATCATTATTAGATGCGGTGATGATTTTTGCATTCTGCTTCACGCTGTCCTTAGCGTTGGCAACCGCTACGCCGATACCGGCATTGGCAATCATCTTCACATCGTTATTGGAATCACCGATACACATAATTTCCTGCGGCTGTACGCCGTAGCTTGCAGCTACACTCTTAACTGCCTCCCATTTGTTGACACCGGGCTCCATCAGCTCCAGGAAATTGTCTTTGGAGCTGGTTACATCCAGCTTGCCGGCAAAATCCTCTTTAAATTGCTGCCATACAGCGGCAAATTCCTCGCTCTTAGTCATAACAAGAATCTTATACGGTGCTTCATCCGTATGATAAAGCGTCTCACCGATAGCAGTAGTTTGAATACCGCTGATTTTGGTATACATGCGGGAGCAGTCGTTCTCCTGCTTAATCAAAATGCTGTCACCCACATAAAGCTGCAGGTAATAGCCCTTCTCGTGGCAGTATGCCAGCACCTCGTTGGCTGTAGACAGCTTCATCTTGTGCTCATAATAAACCTTGCCGCTCAGGCTGCCCTTAACCAGCGCACCGTTATAAGTAACCAATGGCACATCAAGGCCCAGCTTTTCCGCATAAGGACGCACGGAAACGTACATTCTGCCCGTGGCAATCAAAAAAATCTTGCCTGCGTCCAGCGCCTTTCTGATGGCTGCTTCGTTACGTGGAGAAATTTGGCAGTCCTTATTCAAAAGTGTATCGTCCATATCGCTGGCAATCAGCTTAATTTCCATGCTCCATCTGCTCCTTTAACATCAATTTATCCAAAAATATAGCTGCTGCCGGATAAAGCAGCAAAAGAAAAATTCCGTGCATGATGCCAAAGTTAAGGTCATAACCCGGCAGCATCCGGCAAACAGTTACGGCACCCTCCAGGGAGAAGGCAGCCATCACCAGCATAGCCTTCAGGGAGTCATTTCTGCGTTTGGACAGCTCCTGCAGCCTAGTCAGCAAAAACTGCTTGTCGACAATAACATGCATCAGCTTCAAGCCCAGACACATAAAAGCACCTTCGATAAAGGAGCCTGCCACCAGACCGCCCAGGGTAACAACCTGCAGCATACCGGTTACATATTCACAAAGGAAAAAAATGACGCTCAGCGTCAGCCACATTGTAGCTAAATTATACATTGTTTTCTTCAAATTAATCACCAAGATACATTATAACACAGACAGCCGTCAAATTACACTGGGCGTCTGATATTTTATGATGCTTTTAAGCATATTTTGCAAGTATTTCTGCATATTTTGTGGTAAAATAAATTTATTAACGTAAGCAGACAGCATTGTCTGTACGAAAGGAGCAGTTTATATGAAGCGCAGTGATAAATTCCGCCAGGCCAACCGTGAGGCGCTGGCAACTGTTCTTGCCACCATCGCCGTCATCATCTTCTGGTGCCTGGCAGGCTTTGGACTGGCAGACAGCAATATTACATTCTGGCATACACCTCTTTGGGTTTGGGGCGGCTGTGTAGGCACCTGGCTTTTTGCCATCGCCGTTACCGTTTTTCTGACGAAGAAGGTTTTTGTCAACTTTGATTTAGATGAAAGCACGGAGGATAAACAGCATGAGTAGTATTTTGAACATTATACCCGCGCTGGCCTTTCTGCTGATTCTTCTGAGCATCAGCGCCTATATCCAGCGTACCTCCAAGGAAAACAGACAAAAGGATTTTGCCAAGGATTACTTTATCGGCGGACGTACTCTCGGCGGCTTTGTGCTGGCAATGACCACCGCTGCCACCTACAGCAGCGTCAGCACCTTCGTCGGCGGTCCGGGCGTAGCATGGGTTATCGGCTACGGCTGGCTGTACATGGCTATCGTCCAGGTAGTCGTTATCTTCCTCGTTCTGGGTGTGTTCGGCAAAAAAATTGCCCTCATAGCCCGTGAGATTGACGCCGTAACCGTCATTGACGTACTGCGTGCCCGCTATCATTCCGATTTTCTGGCGAACATGGCTGCCGTTGTCATTGTCGCCTTCTTCTGCGCCACTATGGTGGCACAGTTCGTCGGCGCCGCCAAGCTCTTCGAAGCAGTAACCGGCTTTTCCTACCTCACCGGCCTTACGATGTTCGGCCTGATTGTTGTCATCTACACCACTATCGGCGGCTTTAAGGGCGTTGCCGTTACCGATGCCTGCTGCGCCATCGCCATGATCGTCGGCCTGTGCATCCTCATGGGCGGCATGATGCACGCAGGCGGCGGCTTCAACAAAATAATGAGCTACATCAGCACGCAGCATCCCGATATGCTGGAGCCGCTTTCCCGCGGCAAGATGCCGATTTCGCTGTACATCAGCCAATGGCTGCTCGTCGGCATCTGTACGCTGTCGCTGCCGCAGTCCGTTGTCCGCGGCATCAGCTACAAAAACACCAAGGCGCTGCATAACGCTATGATTATCGGTACCGTCGTAATCGGCGCCATGACGCTTGTCGCAACCTGGATAGGTGTTATCAGCAAAGGCATCCTTACCGGACCTATTACAGCCTACGGCAACAGCGTTGATAACATCATGCCTGTCGCCATCGTGCAAAGCCTCACTCCCTTCTGGGCAGGTGTCATTATCATCGGACCGATTGCAGCAACCATTTCCACCGTATCCTCGCTGCTGCTTTCCTCATCCTCCTCTATCGTCAAGGACGTTTACATGAACATCAAGGGCAAGCGCGAAGAGCAGCTCAGCAATAACCAAATTCGCCTCTACAGTCTCGGCGCTACTGTTATCCTCGGCCTTTTTGTTTATGCCATCGCCATCAAACCGCCAAGCGTTATCTGGCAGATTAACATGTTTGCCTTCGGCGGTCTGGAAACAGCCTTCTTCTGGGTGCTGATTTTCGGTCTTTTCTGGCCTAAGGCCAACAAATACGGCGCTATTGCTGCCATGGGCGGCGGCGTTATCATCTACTGCCTGGCCATGGTCTTAAAAATCAAGGTGCTCGACCTGCACCAGATTGTGCTTGGCATCGGCCTTTCCCTGCTGTGCTTCTTCATCGGCAACAGCTTCGGCAAAACAGTCGATGAAAAAACGCTGCGCATCTTCTTCCCCGAAAAATTTGACGACGAAAAATAAAACTGCATATTAATCCGATATCCAAGAATCAAAATCTCTGCTTCCGGTGTTTTCAAGCATCCTGGCAGAGATTTTTTATGCTCTGTTTTCTTTATAAAATTAAGTATCCGACAATATTTGCCTATGATTTTCTTGTATTCGACAGACACTGCTGATTCATTTACTCATAAATAAAATTTTCTCAACGCTGACACTCCTGCCTTTTATATCCGCCTCATTCTTATTTACAAAAACGACAAGTAGTTTTCATTAAGTAATCATAATTATCCATTGACATGGAATATTATTTTCTGCTATCTTAAAAGTGTAAGCAGTTCTCAGCCACTCACCCCACGATGCAGGAAGGAGCGTGCCGTCATGCTAAAAAAATCTGTCATTATTCTCGCAGGAATGTTGCTTTTAATTACCAGCTGTTTTGCAAACACACGCATGCAGCAATCTGCTAAGCAACAAGCAATCCCAAAGGTCAAGGAGGTCACAATTATGGATTTTTCCCAAGAAAAAGAAAATGTTATCTATCTTGCAGGCGGCTGCTTCTGGGGACTGGAAAAGCTGATGCAATCCATACCGGGCGTCATAGATGCCCAAAGCGGTTATGCCAACGGCACAGGCAAAGCCGATGCCAAGTATCAGGCAATTTTAGGCGGGAAAACCGGTTTTCGCGAAACCGTGCGTGTTGAATACGATCCGGCAAAGGTGAGTCTTGACCATCTGCTCTTGGCTTATTTTTACGTCATTGACCCAACAGTCCTCAACAAACAGGGTAATGATACCGGAACACAGTATCAGACTGGCATCTACTATACCAATACACAAGCGCAGGCTGTCGTAGAACGTATCGTGGAACTGGAACGCGGTCGTCATAAGGTATTTGCAGTCGAAGTCGGACCACTGAAAAACTATTATCCGGCAGAAGAATATCATCAGAACTATCTTGATAAAAATCCTGGCGGATACTGCCATATATCGCCTGCTAAAATCAAGCTGCTCAGTACCTTGAAAATTGATGCCGGTACCTATAAAAAACCTGCTGCCGAAACTATACGCGATAAGCTTACTGCAGAACAATTTCAGGTAACACAGCAAAACGGTACCGAACGACCGTTCCACAACGAATTTTGGGATAAATTTGCCAAAGGCATTTATGTTGATATCGTCACCGGCGAACCGCTCTTTTCTTCAACCGACAAATATCAGAGCAGCTGCGGCTGGCCCGCCTTTACCAAGCCTATTGAAGCACCCTTGATAGTTGAACGCAAGGATACAAGCCATGGTATGGTACGCACCGAGGTGCGCAGCCGCAGCGGCGATTCGCATTTGGGACATGTTTTCACCGGTGACAGCGAATCACCCAACGGTGTACGTTACTGCATCAACAGTGCTTCCCTGCGCTTTATCCCCTACGAACAGATGGAAGCCGAAGGCTATGGCTATCTGCTGTACCTTTTCAAATAATACCCTATAACTCAAAACACCCTACGCATTGCCAACAGCAATACGCAGGGTGTTTTTCAAAGCTTATTCAAATTCCTTATAGATACCTTCCTCGCGACGTCTGGTTGCCGTTTTGGAAATATATGTACCATGAACAATATTGGTAAGCTTCTTTTTCGCCAAAATCTTTTGGATGTAATCAAGATGCGGACAAGGCGGCTTATGCGAATTATCCGATACCATGCAGGTAGAAAGATGCACGCAAATCTCCTGTCCATCCTCCTTAAAGCGGCGCAGGCGCTTCGCCAGGTTTTCCAGCTTAACCGTCAGCGCACCGCCGGAGCAGCCACCGCAGGTGAAGCTCATGTAATGCGTATCCTCTGGATAACCGGCAAACTTGCCCTCACGGCTGTAAAAGGCATGCGTACAGTTATAGCCGCAGCAACGCTGCTGCACTGTATCGCACTGGATAATTACTACCAGCTTGCTCATTTTATCATGCCTGCTGCTTTTAAAGCTGCATCAAGCTTAGCCTCAGCGGCAGCGCTGATAGGAGTCAGCGGCAGACGCGGAGCACCGGCATCAATACCGGTAACCTTGGTAACTGCAGCCTTGATAGGAATCGGGTTGCTTTCCACAAACATAGCTTTTGCCAGCGGTACCATAACCTTGTTGATGTCAGCGGCATCCTTAACGCGGCCTTCGCTGTAAGCCTGCATCAATTGCTGCAGTATGTTGCCGTTGACATTGGCCAGAACGGAAATCAAGCCGCAGGCACCAACGGACAGGAACGGCAGAATCAGGCCGTCATCACCGCTGTAAATGGAGAAATCCTCCGGCAGTACACGATACAGCTCTGCAGTTTGTGCTACGTTGCCTGCTGCCTCTTTAATAGCAACAATGTTGCTGAAATCTGCTGCCAGACGTGCAACAGTTTCCGGAGCAATGTTGCCGCCGGTACGTCCGGGAACGTTATATACGATAATCGGCAGCTTGGTAGCCTTTGCTACGGCTGCAAAATGCTGGTAATAGCCTTCCTGAGTAGGTTTGTTATAGTACGGGCCAACTACGAGGACACCGTCAACACCGCAGGCCTCCATTTTCTTAACCAGGTCAATAGTGCTGGCAGTGCAGTTGGTGCCTGCACCGGCAACAATTTTAGCACGGCCGTTTACACGTGCAACGATGGTCTGCATGAATTTAATTTTTTCATCCATGTCCATGGTTGCAGCTTCACCGGTAGAGCCTTCTACTACCAGTCCGTCACTACCGTTAGCCAGCAGCCAGTCAGCAAAATCTGCACCGGCTTCATAATTGATGCTGCCATCAGCGTTGAACGGCGTAACCATAGCCGTTAATAATCTGCCAAAATACGGTTTTTTCATTGTAATTCCACCTCTTAAAACTAATAGAAACTAAAATTCTCTATGATATATTGTTTATTATCTAAATGATTTTATATTTTTTACGGCGTACTTCACGTACGTTGAGGAAACGCAACAACGCAGGCGGTGCTTTATACACGGCCTACAGCTTGAAGGCCTCATGCAATGCTTTGACTGCTTCCACCAAATACTCCTCTTTAACAATCGCGGAAATCGTAGTATCGCTGTCCACAGTCTGCAGAATAGCGATATTGTGGCTGGCAAGCGCAGTTACAAAGGTAGCCATAATGCCGGGCACGCCACGCATAGCACTGCCGACAACGGAAACCTTACCGCAGCCCTCGTTCAGCGTATATTTAAAGCCAGTTGCATTAAGAACCTTGCAGGTGTGCTCTACGTCCGGAGAAAATACTGCAAACATTGCTTCCTTCTCGGACAGATTCAAGCAGCCTACGCTGATGCCTGCATCCGCCAAATCCTCGAACAGATTACGGCCTGCAGTAATATCCTGCGGGTTCAGGTCAATGCGGAACTGTGCCAAATCATTAAGATGAGCAACGCCGCTGGCGCAGGATTCGTTAATCGCAATTTCGCCGCCGTTACCCTGACCGATGCGTTCGCTGGTAATCAAAGTGCCGGGAGCATCGCTGAAGGTGGATTTTACATACATGGGAATGTTGCTGCCCATAGCAATTTCCACGGCACGCGGATGAATAACCTTAGCGCCGTTCTGTGCCATCTGGCAAACCTCAGCATAAGAAATCTGCTGCAGAATATTAGCCTTCTCAACAATACGCGGGTCAGCAGTCATAATGCCCTCAACGTCTGTATAAATTTCAACAAAATCAGCCTTAAGCGCAGCGCCCAGTGCAGCAGCAGAGGTATCGCTGCCACCGCGACCCAATGTCGTAAATTTATAGTTGTTTTCCGTCATACCCTGGAAGCCGCAGACAACCGGAATGATGCCTGCCTCCAGCAGACGGATAAGACCGGAGGTATTGATGTTTTTGATGCGTGCGGCACCAAACTGGGAATCAGTGACGATGCCTGCCTGACCGCCGGTGAGCGCCATAGCGTTGATACCGAATTTTTGCAGCGTTGCTGCCATTACGCAGGCGGAAATGATTTCGCCGCAGCACATCATCATATCCATCTCGCGCACATTAACGGAAAGGTTAACGTCCTTCAGGGCGCCGATAAGAGTATCGGTTGCATAGGGTGCGCCCTTGCGTCCCATAGCCGAAACAACTACTACCGGGGAGTAACCGTTACGGATAGCCTGCTGTACCTTGTTTTTAACTGCAATGCGGGCTTCCTCACTCGCGACGGAGGTGCCGCCGAATTTCTGTACAATGATTTTCATGTAAATTGCTCCTCATCTGTTTAAATTAAAATGCAAAATGTACCGGATGCCGGAAAGGCTGTGGCGTACAAGCTGTACGCCAGATAGTCTTTACACCGCAGAGGTGCATTATTATTTTTCTAACCAGCCGTTTTTAATCATAACCTCAGCAATCTGCAGAGTGTTCAGCGCAGCACCCTTGCGGATCTGGTCGCCTACTACCCACAGGTTGAAGGTATTCGGATTGGACTCATCGCGGCGCAGACGGCCAACGAAGCAGTCATATTTTTCCGAGGTATATAAAGGCATCGGATAAATCTGGTTGGACGGATCATCCATCATCTGAATGCCGGGGAAAGCATTGATTGCAGCTGCCATATCCTTCAGCTCTAAATCATGCTCAAACTCAATGTTTACGGATTCGCTGTGGCTGCGGTATACAGGCACGCGCACGGTAGTAGCGGTGATGCGCATTTCGTCATCATGCATAATCTTTCTGGTTTCGTTGATCATCTTCATCTCTTCTTTGGTGTAGAGATTGTCAAGGAAAACATCAATCTGCGGAATCAGGTTAAAAGCAATAGGATAATGCTTCGGCAGGCTTGCGGACGGAAGAATGTGTGCCTCCATCTCACGGCCCTCGCTGTAAGCCTTGGTCTGGTCGGTGAGCTCGTCAATGCCCTCCTTGCCGGCGCCGGAAACAGCCTGATAGGTAGAAACGACGATACGTTTAATGCGTGCCAGGTCATACAGCGGTTTTAGTGCCATAACCATAATAATGGTAGAGCAGTTAGGGTTGGCGATAATGCCCTTGTGCTTCAGGATGTCCTCGGGGTTAACCTCCGGCACAACCAGCGGCACTTCGGGGTCCATACGGAAGGTGCTGGAGTTATCAATAACAACGGCACCGGCTTTCACAGCGTAGGGAGCAAACTCCTTAGAAACGCTGCCGCCTGCGAACAGAGCGATATCAATGCCCTCGAAGGAGTCCTTGGTGGCCTCCTGCACAGTATATGTTTTGCCCATAAATTCAATCTGCTTGCCTGCGCTACGCTTGGAAGCCAACAGACGCAGTTCTGCAAACGGGAAGTTTCTTTCTTCGATAAGCTTCAGAAATTCAGTACCAACAGCACCGGTAGCGCCCAAAATAGCAACGTTATACTTTTTCATAAAATTCTCCCCCTCACTATTTAGAGTAATTTATCTAAGCCGTATACCAGGCCTACTTGGTCAACAATTTTGCGGCAGCCAAGCGCAACGCCCGGCATGTAGCATTCGCGGTTAATCGGGTCGGTACTGATTTTCAAAGTTTCGCCCTGACCGCCGAAAATAACCTCCTGGGAAGCAACGTAACCCGGCAAGCGGACACTGTGAATCTTCATGCCCTCGTAATCCGCACCGCGCGCACCTGCCATGGTTTCCTTTTCATCAGGATTGCCCTGCTGCATTGCCTTGCGCACCTCAGCAATCTTTTGTGCGGTGATAATAGCAGTACCGCTCGGAGCATCCAGCTTGTTATCGTGATGCTTCTCGATAATTTCTACATGCGGGAAATATTTGGCAGCCTCACACGCCAGCTTCATCATTACAACAGCACCAAGCGCAAAGTTCGGAGCAATCAGCAGGCTGGTGTTGTGCTTGCGTGCCAGCTCATCAACCTCTTTTAAATCCGCATCGCTGAAGCCTGTTGTGCCTACTACAGCATGCACGCCGAGCGGCAGCATTTTGCGCAGGTTGCCCATTACAACGTCAGGACGGGTGAAGTCAACAACAACGTCCGGTTTGGCAGCCTCAATCGCAGCAACCATGTCAGTAGTTACCTTAACGCCGTCATCCAGATGTACAGTGCCTTCCTTAATATCTACAGCACCTACAAGCTCCAAATCAGCTTCGCTATATACCTTTTTACATACCTCGCTGCCCATGCGGCCCAGCGCACCATTTACCAAAACACGAATCATGTCGTTCACTCCTTAATCATAAAAATAACCGTTGAGATATTTCCTTTGGATTCTATCTCAACGGTTAGCATGTCAAATAAATATTCACACCCATAGCCGAGATAGCCCTCCGCTGCAGATGCAGCGACAGTCCGGCAGCTTTCACTGACGGCCCAGCACAACGACACGGCTGCCATTGCACTTCGGCGTTAGCCCTTTTGTGATGCTTCTCAGCTCCCGCTCCACAACCTACTCATGCTTTCCGCGCCTCTATCTTAATGGTTTGCTATAAAAAAATTATATTACTGTTACTGCTATTTGTCAACGAGGAAATTTATTAGCATCTTCTTATAACAGCAAGTGTAAAGATTTTACAAAAAGAGTGTACGCATAGGCACAAGCAAACTATCAGCGTGAATTATTCCATATTCGAGCGCCAGACCTTTATTTCTCATGATAATATGCACTAATAGTACGCTTTTCATTCACGTATTCCACACATTTTAGGCTATCCGTAGCGTCTTTGGAAATTCTGTAGCTATTTTGTAGCCACTGACTAACAACGCAACCTCCGCTGGCTGATTCACCTCAAAGCCACTTGGTACTATCTATTTCAAGTAATACACTGAGGTTAGCACTATGGAAAAATACATCTACGATAACAGCAACGGTCTTTGGTATGAACTGCACGGAGATTATTATTACCGTGTCTGATCATCCCGGAGAAAGAAGTAGACACCATCGGTATCTGTGGCAGAAAACATCAGCAGTATCTCAGAGAGTATCGTCCTATCCTCTACTCCGATTTGGTTCTCAGCTGCAAGCTACACAGCTATCTTGCTGACATTGATCCTCAGGCAACCGCCAAGCTCGTCCTGCTGACAAAGCAGATAGCACAGAAGAAGGTATCAACGAACTGCTGAAAACACAGAATCAGATGGCATGGGTCAAAGCCATGAACAATATTCGCAACCGTGCAGAGGAAATCGTCCTCCAATAGCTGATCTATGGGGAGGAATTTCATGAAGCTTTTGGAAGAATTCTGGTATGGCAATATCGAACTGACCGACTACGATACCTCAGCTTGTAAGAGTGTAAAGAAGCACTTCGCTTGATTACCAAGAACGAAGAACAACTTCAAGCTACCTTGACAGATGAACAGAAGGAACTGTTCTCTCGTTACACGGACGCTGTTCGTGAATATCAGACCTTAACAGAGTGTCTGCTGTTCCAGAGCAGCTTTAAGCTGGGTGCCAGGATGATGCCGGAGGTTATGGAAGAACAACTCAATAAAGGCGATCAGCCGGGCAGCGATTAGCTGCTCGGCTGATTTTAATCTTTCATACCATTAGAAATCCATTTGTCAAAATCGTATTTTACAATATTGGCCATGTAATATGCACCATCCCCTTCATCTGAATGGTACGTGAACCAATCTTTTACTTTTTTCCCAGAAACTTCCTTTAGCTTGTCGATGAAATTAATATAGCTGCAATTCGAATAAACCAACGTAGGATTGCCTTTTTTGTTTCCCAACGAGGAAAAGTTTGATGCTCGTGTTACAGCTTTTCCAATCCACACTTTACTGTTTATTCCGACATCTTTTCTGCCCGCTTTTACAACGAGTTCCTGTGCTGTTGACATTCCAATTCCAACGTTTATTTCAGGAAGCGAACGATTGTATAAAAGTTTGTTCAGCATTTTCATATATGTATTTATGTAAAATGTTTTATCCGCTAACTCATAAATATCGTCTTTGGACGGGGTGGTGTATATTGCATACACGCAGTCTCCTCTAATTCCAATTTCTCTTAGATTTTCATCTTTACGCAGAATTTCAATAACTTCGGAGGTAAAACTACGAATAACTTTAGATACCTTTTCCTTGTCTTCATCTGCAAACAATTCAGAAGAATCTCTAATGTCTACAAAGATCCCCGTCACCCAGCTGTAATAACCATTAGAAAAAGTAAATGCATCATCTGTCGGTAGTTCATTTTGTTCTATGACAATTAGCTCATTGTCTAATATTGCTTCTATTCGTTCCTTACCTTTTCTGTAATCATATGTTGCCATAGCGTCCTCCTCAATAGATATAAATGCCAATAAGCAGAAGCACAACGAAGAAAATGAATCCTACGATTGTGCGTTTGAGCCCCCGATTATATGTTGCATATTTGATAGATGCAATATCAGCATTTATGTATATCTGCTCAACCAAGTCGTTTAGGAGATCTTCCTTGCTCATAGCATAGAATTTCTGGTGGTAGGTATTGTAGTCACCATTCTTTCTTATTCCAGCAAAGAAGATGTGAGAGTTTTCATCTTTTCTTCCAATCGCTTCTTCTGAGGTTTTTGCAACCAACACACTTCCAAGATTGAACATTCCCAATACCATAACAAAGATTGCACTCGTAAAACAAAGTAAATAAAGTATGCTACAGAAAGTCTTTGTTGCAATACATACTTTTACAATATTAAATATCTCGTTCAAACCTTCATTCGTGAGAATAATTGCAAGAAGCATCCCAAATGCGGCTAAGACAATAGATGTTTTGTTATCGCAATTTGTAACAAAACCAATGTTGCGATCAAGGATTTGAGTTGCAATTTCGATTTTGCATTCAAGCTCTTCTGCATCAAGGAACACTTTGTTGCTCTCTTTTTCTTTTGTAATCACTGACATATCAGATATTCTCCTCAATCCATTTATCAAAATTAGTTTCTATTATACTACAATGGTAATAATCAACACTACCGTAATAACCGGAAGTATGGCTACTGATCCACGATTTATATTTCTCATTTTCCTTGCATAAATGTTCTATAACATTATCATAGAACAAAGGACTCATTGCTATTGGAGACACCCCGTTTCTGTTGGCAATATCCGATAGGTGGGCTGCATCTACAACCGCTTTTCCAATCCATATTTTATCATTGATGCCACTACCGTTTTGACCAGACTTAATAATTAAGTCCTGACTGCATCCCAGCCCTATACCGGCTCTAACGGCGGAATAACCATTCTTTGTGAGTAACTTGTTCAGCATACTCATAAAAGAATTAATGCGATATGCGTGACGAAAAATATCTACCAAATCAGTTTGATAAGGAGCATTATAAATACAGTACACACAATCTCCTCTGATGCCGATTTCTCGATAGTTGCTATCGTCTTTGAGAATTGAAATAATCTCAGAGCAAAAGCTTCTAATAATACGAGCTGTATCTTCGTCGGGAGACTGGAACAGCTTGCTCGAATCCACGATGTCTACAAACAGAGCACCAACCCACGCTTTAATTCCATTTTCATAAGTGAACTCAGAATCTGAAGCTGGAATGTTATCCTTTTCAACAATTTTTGTTGGAGATTTCAGTATTGCCTTTACAGCTTCTTGGGATTTCTTATAATCATACATTAAACAAATACCCCTTCCCATCACTCAAAAGCGAAGGCTATCAAAGATTTCGTCGATCGCCTTCATACTTTTTATTTAGTTATTAGAGTAAATCAGACCGATCATAGCATTTATTTCGTTGTGCAATCTATCCGCATTTTCATAATCAGCGTTTTGTTCAAAAGTAATAACTTCTTGAACCTTCTTGATTACGACCTCGAAAATATCTGCAGCAGGCTCTATATATGGTAACTGCTTTATATAGTTTGATGAATTGTTTGCGGTTGGATTTATCGCATGAATCAAGTCGTTTATGGTGTCTGAATTCATCAGTGCTAATAAATAGTAAAGTCTCGAAGAATCCTTTGGGAAAATACCGACTATTGATTGATCAAAAACGTGATCTGCCATCAGAAATGCTCGTATTGTACTGGATTTTACCATCGGAATGCCGATTCCAGTCTTAAAATAAAAAGATGAATTCTGGAATCTCGACTTTTTGTTTTTATTATAGAAATCAATTGTCGCTTTATCCCAACGGACAAACCACTCATCGCTTTGTCTAACATATCTTCTCTTGGCTGCGCTCTTAATATATGGGACATACCCTTCCTCAACATCAGGTATTCCATACAGTGAAGTGCATCGAGCTATGGTTGCTGGATTTACTATATCATACTTCTTGGCACCTTTAACATCTTTGCTGGCCGCTCTGATAAACCTCAAATTGTCTCCTGTATAGAATCCAGTTACTATGTCAGCAACATCGCCAAGCTTCTGTGCGGAACAGTACAAAAGCGTCGAAGTCTTCGATTCTGCTAAGATTACCCTGCATTGTTCATTCTCAAGAATATCGCTTTGCTTAAACTTGAAAATTTGCAAATTGTCGGGGTATTCTTTTTTATCTCCTAACAGCGTGGCAAATTCACTCGAAGAATTGAAACCTTGAATCACTCTAAATGTATTATCCAAAGCGCTCTTCTTATCGCACCTTTCGAGAGTAATAATTGAAAGGTTTGAATAGCCAAAATTAACACCTGGAAAGAATTTAGATGAAAAAATTAAGATTTCATCGATCTTAGTATTTGTAAAAATCAGTTCTCTCAATCGAGAATGCATATTTAAGAACAAATAGGTATCTGGAATAATAAAAGAAAGTCTACCATTCATTCTTAAAACAGAGATACATCTCAATAAAAACAACGAGTATGTTTCTTTTACATAATGTCCAGCAAACTTTTTCTTGAGGACATCTCTCTTCTCGTAATCTTGCCATGCTCCGTATGGCGGATTACCAATAACCTTTGTGTAATGACCACCCAAGAAACTGAACATATCTAATTGTTTGTCAAACAATGTATCCGTTTGCTTTAACCACAACTGAGAGATGCTGTAAAGATCTAACTGCTCATCGAGCAGGGTATCTGTTTCTCTAACAACAACAGCAGAGTTATCTTCGTATTTCTTTTTCAAAATTGAGATAGCATCACTGTTTATATCTAATGCATCTATTTGTACTATTTTATTGGTTTCTAATACTTCATCAATAAAGATACCTTCACCTGCAGATGGTTCAAGGATGATGTCATTATTAACAACATCCAACTTGGAAACCATGTACTCAGTAATGTCTTTTGAATTGGTGTAATAAGAACAAAATCTATCTCTCATATAGTTTTCCTCCTCGACTGGTGAGCTTAAGGATTGTCTTAAGTTTTATCTTAAGACAATTGTATCATGAGAGGTTTACCATGTCAAGTATTTCAAAAGATCGTTACGCTCCAAATGCTGCTTCAGTTCTGCGCTAATGTCATTTTTCCAATCTGCGTTTTCGTCAAGCCACTTACGCATATCAAATCCAGTAAACTCTTTCATCGCAGCATATCCATCATCAGCACAATGGACTTCCCAGTAAGGAGAGTTTTTGAGTGTTTGCAAATAATGGTTGTTTTCGTCTTCGGCTTGTCTTACAAACAAGACGGTTTTTTCGATTTCTCCTAAAGAATTGTAAATGCTTGCAACAAGTAGAAGTCTATTTGTATTTCCCTTTTCATTTGAGCTAAATCCGCTCTTGAAATCGCAATTATAATGGATTCCGTTCTGCTCAAAATGCAGATCAAGTCCAAGTTTGATTCCACCACTATCAACCATCGTCCAAGGAATAGCATAGTGCCGCTTCAATTCGGCTTTAATTTTCTCGGACAAATCCAGGCTTTCGATATATTCTATAGCATCGTTTTTAATTCGCGTTTGTACTTCATCAAAATCCGGAGGATCAATCAGGGTAAGTTTTTTAATTGGGAAATCAAATGCCAGTTTACAAAACGGCTCCCACAGTTCACCGATGCGACGTGCAAATGCCATGTATTCATATTTCCAAACTTTGTTGCGATATTCGATCATAACAATGTAAGACGCATAGGTTAAGAGTAAAATTTCATTTAATAGCGTTTGATTATCCCACGATTCACGTCTGGCAACAACATTAATGTTGGCAATCTCGTGCTCTCTATGCTCTTTGATGCGTTTATTGATTTCGCTTGCTTTATCATTTTTAGATTTCTTAGATTTGGAAAGTTCTATCAGCATGGCATCTCCGGCTTTTCTAAATATTGAAATCCACTCTGCTTTTGTTTTAATCACAACAGTGTCCTCCCTTGAGAATATAATGTTTTATTATACATTATTTCGACATTTTTCTCAATATGCCGTAGTAAAGATCCACCCGCCTAGCGGGTGGCTTTTAGTTTTCGGACATAGTCCTATCTTCAGCAGCCACACATAAATGTGTCTTTTATTGGCCTGCCAACCATGCAATTATTATTTGCTCCCCATAAATTTGTCTTGGGGGTTCAAATAATGCTAACTGATCAATTTTTTATCTAGCTTCAGTTTAGCTCCTATATATTCTTTTATCGCGATAGTGTTTATACTATTAATATCAGATCATTAGTAAATTATCTCATTAGGGGCCTTTTCCTTTACTCACTGCTTAACCTCTTTTTATTCCCTTCCTAATGGCGGTTTTTTGCATACAAAAAATCACGCAAGCACAGTAAACTGCTTACGTGATTAATTCAAGATATTATATTGCTTGCTAAAATTAAAGAGCTACTTTTCTGAGCAGGAAATCGATGAGATTATAATGGATAATGCCATTTCTTGAAATGGTATGCTTATCCAAAGTTATAACATATTTGGGATAATTATCGGCAATTTTTTCATATGCCCCAAACTCTCGCTCTATTGTTTTTTCATCAGTTAAAAGATATGCTGCCTGAATATAGACAATCTTTCCATTCAATTCTGCGATAAAGTCAATCTCACCCTTCCATGTTTTACCTACATAGACCTTGTAGCCACGCGAAATCAGCTCATTATAGCAAATTGTTTCAATAATATAGTTATACTCATCCTTAATTCTGTTTTTCTTCAAATGCAGAAAGCCAAGGTCGCAAACATAATACTTCTCTTCAAATGCAAGCGCCTTCTTGCCACGAATATCATAACGCGAAACCTTATCACAAACACAGGCATCAACAATGCAGCGCAGATAATCGTACACAACAGGTGCAGAAACCTTATGCCCATTACTTGAAAGTGTACCGGCAATAGCATTACCGGAAACAGTCAGTGAAGAGTTACCTACAATATAATCAAGTACCTTTTCCAACACCAGCGGCGAATTTATTTTGTTACGCATGACTATATCCTTCAGCACAACCGCATCATATATATTATTTAAAATAACCTCTTTGGTTTCCTTATTGGCAGCGCCACATACCAATGGTAAGCCACCATAAGTCATGTATTCCGCCAACAGGCTTTCATAATCCGGCGCTGAAATATCTTTGTATTGACAGAACTCCATAAAATTGAACGGTAATACGCGCAAAGATACAGTCCTGCCACTTAAATGCGTAGCTAATTCTCCCGAAAGCAGTTTGGAATTAGAACCGGTAATAAAGATACTCACATTATGAGTTGCCCGAAAAGAATTTACCACAAGCTCAAAATTATTTACATTTTGAATTTCGTCGAAAAACAGATAATATTTACTTTCATCAATAATTTTTTGCTCAACATATTCATAAAAAGCATCCGCATCTGTCAGCTTATGATACTTGTAATCTTCAAAATTTATGTAAACGATATGCGAATCCTCGATACCATTTTCCTTTATTTCGGCTATAACCTGACGCAAAATAGTAGATTTACCGCAACGTCTGATGCCAGTAATAACCTTTACCAGCTCCGAATCATAAAATGGGCGCAAACGCTCCAGATACTGTGTTCTGATAACCATAATCCTGCTCCTTTCCGCTTTGTAAGCACATTCTCCTTTATTATATTCTAACACAACCCACTCCTACCCGCAACAGTGTTAATTATTTTTAACACTGTTGCACATTTAGTCGATAGTATTAATTTATTTTAACACTATGAGTGATTTTCGCGTTAGTGTTAATTATTTTTAATACTATTGCACGAGATACTCATCTTTAACCTAAATGCAAGCACAAAAAAAGCCCGCCCTTACGGACGGACTTTTCAGGTTCTATAATAAGTGTTGGGGTCTTGATCTAAAACAAGATTAAGGCCACCGGCACTTATTTTTTATTAAAGACAAAAAAATAAAGCATAAGTGCTGGAAGTGTAGTAAAATAATCATTGGCTAAAATAATCACAACTACAAAGGAGAACCAGTCAGCTTATGCTTCAAGACAATTATACACAAGATTTACCGATTTTTAAAGGGGTTACTGTAAAATATTTTAGAGAAAGTGAAGACAATAATAGCTACGAGGCTTTTATCGAAATGCCGGTAAAAGAACATCATTGCCCTCATTGCGGTTATACAACTACTTATATCAAAGATTACAGGTTACAGAAAGTCAAAGATTTATCTCTAGCTGGAAAGCCATTAAAAGTTACTATCAGCAAACGCCGCTATATCTGTAAAAACTGTAACTCTACTTTTTCAGAAAATAATCCGTATATCAAAAGATACTGTCATTTCCCTCAAAGGTTTTATTTTGAAGCCATCAAAGAGACCCTCAATCTACAAAGCTTCTCTGCTATAGCCAGAAGGTTTGGAACATCTGTAACAAGCATTATCAGGTGGTTCGACAATATAAATTATCCTAAGGCAGAGTTGCCAAGCTGTATAGCAATAGACGAATTTAAAGGTAATGCCGGCGGCGAAAAATTTCAATGTAATCTTGCTGACCCAGTTAAACATAAAATCATAGATATATTACCTAACAGAGATTCAGAAGACTTATACAAACATTTCTTAGAGTATCCATATGAAAAACGAGCTAAAGTAAAGAAAGTTGTTATGGACTTAAGCACTTTATTCCGTTCCGTAGCTAAAAAGATATTCCCTGAGGCCAAGATAATAGCAGACAAGTTCCATGTTATCAGGGTAGTAACAAACAGCCTTGAGAACGTCAGAAAGCGCATACAGAAAGAATTCCATGACACTAAGAGAAAATGGTTCAAACGTAGCCATTACCTGCTTTTAAAGAAGCACGAAAGCTTGACGGAAGAGGATATAATAGAACTAAATAGAATGCTAAATTCTTCACGCGAACTTGAACAAGCTTGGGTATTAAAAGAGTTATTCTATGAAATTTTTAGAAAGGAAACACGCCCTGAAGCTAAGAAAGAGCTTGGAAACTGGCTCTCGCTAGCTAATCAGTTATCTATTCCTGAATTTCAGCATTGTATTACTACTTTTACTAACTGGCGTACTGAAATAGCTAACATAGTTGGAGAGACTATTTCTAACGGTTTTATCGAAGGTAGTAATAACAAAATAAAAGTCCTGAAGCGTATTAGTTTCGGCGTTCAGAACTTTGAAAGATTTAGAAATAGAATATTAAATTTGGAATGAAATATTTTATAGCGATAGATTCGGATAGTAATAGAGATCTAATTGTTGCTAAAAGTAAAACCGATGCGCGTAAACTTTATAAAAAAGGAAAAAGACGAAAAAGTATAGAAACAATTTATGAACTTAAAAAAGATACTTTTGATTCAAAAGGGTTTCTTTTTAGAGATAAGTATCCTGAATAAATATTACTATTATTTACCTTTATGCTTAGTCTTATCGGCTAATTTATAATATTTTTCGCCATTATCGGATTGTGTTGCAGGAAATTTTTTGCCCTCAACCATTGTTATTTCTCTTTCTTTACTGCCACCTCTCGGCCCAACAACCTCGTATTGCCCAGAAACAGGTGCTTTATCGCCTGGTTTATATAGTTTTTCATTCGTCATTGTACAAATCAACTCCTTACAAAAATAACCAAAGCTCTGATATAGCTATATCTAAAACTATATCAGAGCTAATTTAATTTGTAAAGAGTATTTTTAGCATGTTTTAGGATATTAAATTATTAAAGACCCCAAAACTTGACAAAGAATCTCAAAAAGTCCCGAGATGTTAAAATCCCGGGACTTTTATTATGTCGCTGTATTCTATGCTCAGCTTTCGCGCTTCGTAAAGCCGACAAATTTGGTGAACTGCTTTTGGAAGAACAGATTAACGGTATCTACCGGACCGTTACGATGCTTAGCAATAATCAGCTCGGTATGCTTGTTTTCCGTTTCCGGATTGTAGTAATCCTCGCGGTACAGAAAGGCTACGATATCCGCATCCTGCTCCAAAGAACCGGATTCACGCAGGTCACTGAGCATAGGACGCTTAACCTGACGCGATTCTACGCTACGGCTCAGCTGTGACAGCGCCAGCACCGGCACATCCAGCTCACGCGCCAAGGCCTTCAGCGAGCGAGAAATTTCCGAAACCTCCTGCTGGCGGTCGCCGGAATAATTGCGCTTGCCGCTGCCCTGCATCAGCTGCAGGTAATCGACAACAATCAAATCCAGACCATGCTCTGCCTTCAAGCGGCGTGCACGGCTGCGCATATCCATTGCAGTAATGCCCGCCGTATCATCAATATAGATTTTCGCACGGCTCATCGTATCGCAGGCATCCCAAAGGTGCGTCCAGTCCTCGTCATGCATCTCGCCTACACGCAGGCGCTGGCTGTCGATGCCTGCTTCGGCGCAAAGCATACGGTTAACCAGCTGCTCCTTGCTCATTTCCAGGCTGAAGAAGGCTACACTGCGCGGTTCACCGCCGATGACTTTGTGCGCACGCAGCGCTACGTTCTGCACAATGTTCAGCGCCAGCGCCGTTTTACCCATGGAAGGACGCGCTGCCAGAATAATAAAATCGGAAGGATGCAGACCGCTCGTCAGCTTATCCAGATCCGCAAAGCCTGCAGGCAGACCTGTAAGACCGCCCTTGTTCTGCAGCAGACTTTCGATGCTCTGCACGCTGTCCATCAATACATCATTAATCGCTGTAAAATCCGTCTTTTTCTTGCGGTTGGAAATTTCCAGAATGCGGCTTTCCGCTGTATCCAGCAGCGTACCGACATCCTCATTGGCCTCATAGCCCATGGCCGCAATTTCGGTAGAAACGCGCACAAGCTGACGCAGAACCGATTTTTCGGCAACAATATCCGCATGATATTTAACGTTGGCCGCTGTCAGCACCACGTTCGCCAGACTGGTGATATAGGCGATGCCGCCGATGTCCTCCAGCTTATTGTCACGCTTGAGGATTTCCGTAACAGTAACCATATCTACTGCTTCATTTTTATTATAAAGCTCCAGCATCGCACTAAAGATAACGCGATGCGCTTCGCGGTAAAAATCATCCGCCGACAGCACTTCGGTCGCCTTGGCAATAGCTTCTTTATCAATCAGCATTGCGCCAAGCACAGCCTGCTCCGCTTCTATATTTTGCGGTGGCACTCTTTCTTCAATCACTCGCTTCTACCTCCTGTCAGTAATCTTTTCATTCATATTATTATACATTATTTGCTACAAAGCTGAAAGCTTTTTATTTGAACAGTATCAATGCTAAAGCAAAAACAACCTCCCGCAAGCAATAGCCTAAGGGAGATTGTTCGTATAGTTTTTCCTATTAAGAGCTACAGCGCCACCTCAGCGAACTCTGTGCCCTCCTGCTCCAGCTCTATCTGCTGATTGAGGTTCTCTGTCAGCCAAGCCTCGGCCTCCGCCTTTTGCTCCGCGCTCATTTTGAGGATAACCTTGGCGCGCAGGTCGTACTGCACATCGGCAATCTCAAAAAGCTGCTGCTGATAAAGCACGTTCAGAATGCGTCCGACGCTGTTCACATCATATAAAAAGCTGTAATAGCCCAGCAAAATTTTCTGCGCCAGGCCAGCTTCCTTCACCGCGCCTGCCACGCTGTCGCTGTAAGCGCGCACAAGTCCGCCCGCACCCAGCTTAATGCCGCCGAAGTAACGCGTCACCACTGCCGCCGTTTCTGTCAATCCGTTTTTACGCAGCACCTCCAGCATAGGAATGCCTGCGGTACCGCTCGGCTCGCCATCGTCACTGGAACGCTGTGCCAGGTCATCCACGATATAGGCGGAGCAGTTGTGCGTTGCATCCCAAAACTCCTTTTTCACAGCCTTAATAAATTCCTGCGCCTCCGCCTCGCTGTGCACCTTTTTCAGCGAGCAGATAAAACGTGATTTTTCAATCACAATTTCTTTACGGTAATCTCTGCTTATAGTATACAAGTAGCGTACCTCCGTCCGTATTTTTCGCAATTTATATTAACATTATAACACAATTTCACCGTTTACAAAATTTTTTACGGTTTTTTACATCAAGCACTTTATTTACTCTTCCATCTTTGTTATAATAATGGACACTTACAGATAAAGAAGAGAGTCTTATGGCTACTCTTCAAAAAACTTATTTTTTATTAAGGGAAAGAGGTAACTTCATAATGAAACAATTTTGTGCTTTAATCGGCAAATTCTTTGGCATCATCGCCATCGTTTTTCTGGTTCTCGGCCTGACTATGCCGCAGAACTTTTTGTGGGTATTAGGCAAGGTGCACGGCATCAGCGTCCTGAGCTGCATGCTCGGTATCGTAATGTTCGGTATGGGCACCACACTGAACCTGAAGGATTTTGCGTTGGTACTCAAACGCCCGCTTGATATTATCATTGGCTGCTGCGCTCAGTATTTCGTAATGCCCTTCTTGGCATACCTGCTGTCCGTTGCCTTTAATCTGGACCCGGCACTGACCACCGGCGTTGTGCTGGTAGGCACCTGCCCCGGCGGCACCTCCTCCAACGTAATCACCTTTATGTCCAAGGGTGACGTTGCACTTTCCGTAACCATGACCAGTGTTTCCACTGTATTGTCTCCGATTCTGACTCCGTTCATCACCTACATGATTATCGGTGAAAAAATCAACTTTGACCCGGTCGGTATGTTCTGGAGCATCGTACAAATCGTTATTCTGCCTATCTGCTTAGGTTTAGCTGTTAAATCCTTCCTGCCCAAGCTGGCCGAAGCAGCGACCGACTATCTGCCGGCTGTATCCTCCATTGCAATTTCTCTGATTATCGCCGGTGTTATCGGCGCCAGCCGCGACCTGATTTTAAAGGCTCCCGGCCTGATTCTGCTGGTAGTTATTCTGCATAACTGCTGCGGTTACGCTCTCGGCTTTGCCATCGCCCGCTTCACCGGCCTCAGCTGGAAAAAGGCTGTTGCCTTGTCCATCGAAGTTGGTATGCAAAACTCCGGTCTGGCAACCGGCCTGGCAAAAGCACACTTTGCCGCTCTGCCTGCCGCAACCGTTCCCGGTGCAGTTTTCTCCGCATGGCACAATATTTCCGGTGCTCTTTTGGCATGGGCTTATCAAAACTACCTGAATCCGAAATTTGACCCGGATTACGCTAAGGAAGAAGCTGCAGAAGCAGAACCTGCCAAAGCTTAAATTAAATTTGGTTGAAAATTATTAATCCCCTTGAGCTTGAAAGCCCAAGGGGATTTTTGTCTGCCAATAATCAACCGAAATTGAAGTTACATATTCACGTACTGCTGAATATACTCAAAAAGCATATCCGCACCTCTTTCGCCCATGAACGGCAAATGCTTGGCAATAGTCCTGTGACTGAAGCATGGGTGGCTCACGCAGATTTTAAGGTTTGTCGCATCAGTCTTGGCAATAGTATCCTCATCAGCCAAAATAAGACAATGACGAATAGCTGGCAGCAGCTGCAGATAATCCTTCTCCTCTTTAAAGTACTCTATGCCTTCCGCAGCAGTACCGGTGATTTTATGTGTGCATACACTGTGGACTACATTAAATTTCAACTCCTTGAAAAAGTCGCCCAAGCCTTTGACTGTATCATAATTACCCTTTAAAAATACCGTACCGGGAGTTCTGCTCAGCAGCGGAGAATTTAAAAGCATTTTCAGTCTGCGGTTTTTTTCCTCCAAACGCTGCAGCATAGCTTCCTTAACCGGCTGGCCTATAACCGCTGCAACGCTATTTAAAAACTCTGTCGTCTGACTATAGCCGTAAGGCGGCAGATAAACATAAGGCGTACCGGTAACGCTTTGCAGATATTCCGCACACGGAAGCGCTTCGGCAGCCAAAACAATATTCAGCTCGGCGTTGCCAAGCTCGGCAATCGCCTCCGTAGTCGTATTCATTGCAAAACAATGCAGCAGATCATAGCCAAAGGCTTCACGCAACAGGCTTTCTATTTCGCAGATATCGGATTCTGCTCTGTAATGCAGCGGCGAAGCACCTAAAATATTATACCGCTTGCTTTGCTTGACAGGAGCAGTCTGTACAAACAGCTCGGCCAGCTGCAGGTATATTTTTCGCAAGCCTGCGCTGTAATCAGCGCCCAGCCCGGAGGTATTTACCGGAATCAGCCTGCTCTGCACCTTGCTCTGCAGGCTGTCGCAAATTCCCACGATATCCGTACCGATAATAGAGGTTACAGAAGAAGTAAGCACAAAAATAGCCTTGGGCGAATATAACGCATCCAGCTCAAAAATACCTCTTTCCAGATTCTCGGTGCTGCCCATAACGATATCACTGTCATCTACACCGGTGGTAAAAAGTCTGTTGGGGTAATCCTGCCCCAGCTTATTGAAAAAATTCATGCTGAAATGTGTTGTTCCTTCGGGACCATACTCCAGCACAACAGCATCCTCAATATTCAGCAGCGTGCTGATTATTGCCATCCTGTCAGACGGCACCGGAAAATTTCTTATCAAAGCCATATTCACTTCTCCTCTATTTGCGTCTGCGTAAAATCCAGTAAACGCTTCAGCAAGCCGAAACAGCCTGCAAAGCCCAATACATCCTGTCCCGGCATACTGTCTATACCGAAAATCCCTTTTCTTTCCAGGCTGTCGGTAAAGCTTCTGCCTATATACAGCTGAGGCTTTAATTTATCATAGACAAATTCCATCGCTGCCAAATTGGCACTCTTGCAGATATAAGGATCCGCATATTGCAGCAGCTCTTTTTTTGCTTCCTTGTTTTTCAGAGTGCTCATCTGTATCATCAGCGGCTTCAATCCCAAAGCTGCCAGATAAGTATTCAGCTCCCAACAATTAAACGGACTGTTGCCGTAGATATAACCTGCACCCTGCAGCTTATCCTGCACCTGCTGCTGTAAAGCAAGGCATTTCTCCAAAGACTCTGTAACAATCTGCGGCAGCTCCATTTCCAAGGCCACAGCAAGCTCCTTATAGGCCTGCAATATATTTTGCGGATTACACATCGGCGGAAAGTAAACATAAGGCACAGCCAGCCTTGCCTGCATCTGCTTCGCCAGTTCCAGCCCCAGCTCATCAACAACAATATTCAGCTTCGCTCTGCCTGCAAGCGCCAAATCCTGCAGACTGCATTTGCCAGGAAGCTGCAGTCCTAACTGTACGCCGGCCTGCTCCAGCAGCTGCAGTAAAGCAGAATTTTTTTGCAAAGGAGCGCCATTGCCAAGAATATTGACAACATTTTCCGTCGGCATTTTCCGCATCAGTTTTACAGTGGCAGTCAATGTTCTTTCAATACCCGGCAGATGGTCCCTGCACTGAAAATGCTCTGTACGCACAAGCAGAACCGGAATATGGTACTTTTCCTCCAGCTCATCAACGAGCGCATCATAATCATCACCGATGATTTCCAGAACGCAGGTTGTTACCAAAACTATGCATTTAGGCGCACCTGTCTCAAAGGTTTCAGCAACGGCCTTTTTCGTTTTCTTAATTGTACCGAAGGTCACATCATAATCATCTATTACTACGGAAACACAGCTTTCCTTAAGACTGCCGAATATTTTCATATTCGCCAACAGCTTGGAATAATAGGTGCATTCATCTGTACCGATGATAACCGTAACAACCTCCGGCATCTGTCTTACGGTCATCAGAACACCCATCAGCGGGCAATGAGTCCCCGGAAAGGATGTCGCCATCAAAGGCTTGATATCCCTCTGCTCATTCACTTCGCTCAAGCGCCTGATATTATGCAAAATATCATCGCTATAGTTTTTCTTTTGCAGCATATTTCTTCTCCTCAAAAAACAAGGGGCAGCAGATAAAACCGCCACCCCCATAAAATGTTATTTAATATCACGTAAAGACCTTGGTTTCTATTTGCCGTAAACTGCTTCATGCAGAAGCTCTACACTGTCAGCGACATGTTGCGACAGACAATTTACATAACCCTGCGGAATGACAATCGCCTGTTTTTTCTTTACTGCGGTTACCGTAGCCAAAGCAGGATCCGAATAGAGTTCTTCTAATTGCGCATTGCCTGCCTTATAGGCCCCGCCCTGAGACCAGGTGCCTATAATTATGTAGTCAGGATTGGCCTGCACAACTTCTTCCTTACTCAAAATACGGCTCGTTCCCGGCTTATCCGCAATTGTATGACGTGCTGCCTCATAGCAGTCCTCTACGCCGGCAGCAGTCATGATATCGTTAAAGATAATCCCCTTGCCGCCGATAGCGCCAAAGCGCAGAAAGAGCAAACCTTTTTTTCTGTCCTCAGGCTGCATTTTTTTAACCTTAGCTTCAACCGCACTGATTTTTTTCTGCATCTCGGCAATCAGCTTTTCAGCCTGCTCCTTTTCGCCTACAGCACCGCCGATAGCCTTAATCGTCTTGGGAATATTGCTCAGTCTGGATGCGGCGGGATAAACAAAAACCTTAATTCCCACATCCTCCAAGCTGGAAATCTGCTCCGGCTTACTGCTGTCCGGCAGCAGCACCAGATCAGGCTTCAGTGCAAGAATAGCCTCCGGATTGCTTTCCGCAATTTTGGTAACATCCTTAGCCTCCTTGGCACCCATGGCCAAATCCTCATCATGCACCCATTTTGACAGACCTGCTATGCGCTTATGGTCAACAAGGCCTAAAAGCACCTCATCGCCATAAACATACAAACTGATTATTTTTTGAGGTTTAGACTCAAAGGACAGCTTCTTGCCGCGTACATCCTGCACAACATAGCTTTGCTTTTTAGCAGCATCATTCTGCTTATCTACAGTACCGGCACAGCCGGAGCAATAAACAACAGCCAGCAAAGCAAGGATAAGGAAAATTAATCTACGCATAATCAGCCAAGCCTTTCATCAGAAGCTGTGCTCGTAAGACAGCATCCAGTTGCGTTCCTCCAGCATAGCACCGGTGCCGCTGGAAGAACCGGTTCTGATATCATCACGGTCCAGCAGATTATACACAGCAAATCTTAAAGCATCATTTTTGGTAATCTGCTGTTTTACATTCAAAGTAAGGTCTAACATCGGTTTAACGCCGTTAATTCTTTCTGCCATATAGTTAGCATAAATGTTGGCATTGGTCTTGCCTAAGTTATAACCTACTCCTGCATGCAGACCTAATTTAAAGTCAACTCTCTGCCAATCGCCCTTAGCAAGCTTTTGCTCAGGATTGCCATAGGAAACGCCTACATTGTAGCTGAACTTTTCCGAAGCAGCTTTTTCGTAGCTTACTTCAACGCCGGTATTTCTGTACTTATTGGCATTCAGGAACATGCTCTTGCCGCTGCCGTTATAATTGCGTTGGCTGTAGATACGGTCATTGATATCCATATGGTACAGATTTACCTTGAAGAGTTCATCGGCAGCTAATTTCTTTTTCCAGCCGAATTCATAGTTCCAGCCATTTTCCGCCTTAAGATCAGGGTTCATCAGCTGAGTTGCCGTACCCCATTGCTCATTGACATGAGGTGCGCGCATAGAACGGTTCACATTCAGATAAATATTATCATCTGTGCCTAAGGAATGCATTACCTGGAATTGCGGACAGAACTTGCTGCCGGATTTCTCAACATATGCTTCACGAGCACCAAGGAAAATTTTGGTTTTATCGGATACCTCGGTTTCCGTCATAAAGAATACTGCGGCACTGTCGCGTTTTGCAGCCTCTATATTGTTACTGTTTTTTGTATTTTCATTTTCATAGTTGGCACCGACAGTCAGCATGGTATTGCCTAATTTGAATTTATCCTGCAAATCGGCACCATAGTTATGACCTTTTTGGTGTGTAGAGGTATTGAATTTCCAATCTCTGTTTCTGAAGAACACGGTAGCCTGTAAATCATCATTTACATATCTGAGCTGGCCGAAATGATATTTAATGTCACTGTGGAAGCCGGGCTGGTAAATGCCCTTAACGGATTTGGAGCAGTCGGAAACCTTCTTGCTGTACATATATTGCAAGGACAGGTTATCGCTGATAGCATATTGCAGATTCAGACTGTCCTTTTCCAGCTTGTCACCGGTATAGTAGTTGCTTGCACCGGAGTTTTTATAGACAAAGCCTCTGTCCTTAGATTGCTGTCTGGAATAGCTTAACTGCAGCTTATCGGTAGCTACGTTAACAGCGCCTTTAAATTTGTTTTTATCGCCAAAGCCAAGCAATACTTTATTCTTAGCTGCCTTTTGTTTAGTAATAATATTGATAACACCGGCACTGGCATTAGAGCCGTAAAGAACAGTAGCGCCGCCCTTAACAACCTCAATGCGGTCGATAATATCGGCGGAAATGGATTCCAGGTCATAGTTGCCGTCTTGGTTCAGGGGAATTCCGTTTACTAAGATAGCAACGTTATCCTTAGCAATGCCTCTGAAGCCGATGTAAGTATTACCGGTCGGAGAAGCGGTTAAGGTAAAGCCGGGAATATTTTTTACTACTTCCATAACGTTATTGGCACCCAGCTTTTCGATTTTCTGCTGATCATAAATTTCTGTTGCAGCAGGAATATCTACATCTCTTTTCTCATAACGGGCGGCAGTAACCATCATGGGATCCAATACATACTCATTTAATGCTTCATGTGCCATTACCGGCGCAGCAAACAGCATTCAGCCCAAAGCTACAGCGCCGTTTACCATTTTCTTACTCATCAAACTCATCAGTCATACACTCCTTGAAAATTTTAATAATATGGCGTAAAATAATAATATTGGCTTTTGATAACTTATACCACGTTATCAGTATTATCTTACAATATACAACGCTTATACAGTCAAGAGGTTTTTTATGAAGGATTCACGTTATTTCACTCCCGGTGAACTGGCGAAACTGCTCGGCATATCCAAGCAGCTGCTGTTATATTATGATAAAAACGATATTTTTTCACCGGAATTCGTCGATGAAAACGGCTATAGATTTTACGTTCTGTCGCAGTATTTCACTCTGCAGATTATCATTTCTCTCAGGAAACTTGATGTTTCCTTAAAAGAAATTAAAGCTTACTTAAAGAGCAAAGACATAAACCTGCTAAAAAATATATATCGCAACAAGCAACAGGAATATAAAAAGCAGATTGAGGAATTGCTGTATTTAGAAAAAACTATGCAGCAGAAAATCGCCTTTTTAAACGATATTCAGAATCTGCCTCTTAACCAGATTCTGCTGGAACTTCAAGAGGAAGAACATCTTTATTTTAGTGAGGATATAAGTTTCCAAACACCTATTAAACATCGAATGAATATTTTGGCTAAGCATATGCTGCCAGTATTTTCTCATCCGTCCTTTCAGGAATATCTGATGGGCTTTCATTATGACAGCAATGAATTCTTCTACGAAGATCTTATAACGCAATACAACGTATTTATTAGCGCAAATAGCAAATTACATTATAATAATCCAATAAAGAAAACGAAAGAAAAAGGCTTATATCTGTGCGTTTACTGCAATGCTCATTATGGAGTAATTGATTCAAAAATAAAAGAACGCATATTAAAATTTGTCGAACAAAATAATTTGCATATGCATGGAGGCATATATCTTTTCCCGCTGCGCAACTTCTGGTCTACTTCTAAGCCTGAGGAAGAACTTGTTAAACTCTGTTTAAGAGTAGAATATACTGATTAAGGTGTATAACTATTATACACCTTATTTTTATTTTAAATTGAAGCTCATGCGGTAAAACACAACAAAACCTCTGATATTTCTTCCGGTATCAATACACAGGCAAAAGAAGTTGGTATATTTGTGCCAACTTCTTTTTATATGAGTATTCTGTGCATCTGTAAGGTTATTTTTGTGCTATAATATTAGTTACAAAAATTCGAAGAAAAGAGTTATATTTATGGACGATAAAGAACAAAAATTCAAAACCTACCGTTCGCTCAGCGACATGCACCGCTTCCGCCTGCGCCTGTTTGCGGAGGGTATCCTCACCGGTATCTTCGCCGGTATAGTCATCAGCTTCTTCCGCTTCGCTCTCTCGGAGATGGAATACCTGCGCGGAGTGCTCTACAACCGCCTATGGGTGAGCGACTGGAGCATCAACGCCTGCTGGTTCGCCGTGCTCATCGCCATCGCCTTCATCCTGCACCAGCTCAACTGCATCGAGCCTATGGCGGCAGGCAGCGGCATTCCGCAGGTCAAAGGAGCAATTTTAGGCCTGATGAAAATGCGTTGGCTGCACATTCTCTGGGTTAAGCTCACCGCCGGCATTATAGGCATCGGCGCCGGTCTTTCCCTGGGACGCGAAGGCCCTTCCATCCAACTGGGCGCAGTAGCTGCGCAGGGCGTCAGCCGCCTCATGGGACGCACCCGCATGGAGGAACGCTATCTGCTGACTAGCGGTGCCAGCGCCGGTCTTGCGGCAGCCTTCAACGCTCCGCTCGCCGGTGTAATCTTTGCTTTGGAGGAGCTGCACCGCAACTTTTCCATCATGGTTCTGCTGCCCTCCATGGCAGCAGCCTTCACTGCGACGATTATTTCCCGCGCTATTTTCGGTCGAGCGACAATTTTTGATATCCCCGACTTACAGCTGCTTCCCATCAGCTATTACGGCATCGTCATTCTGGTTGCTCTCGCCAGCGGTCTGGCCGGTGTTATCTTTAACTGGGGCCTGCTGAACATCGGCCGCTTTTACAGCCTGCCCTGCTTCAAGCGTCCGGTAGAGAAAATTGCCTTTGCCCTTATCTGCGCCGGCATTTTAGGCTACTTTCTGCCCGAGGTTTTGGGCGGCGGCAACGAGCTGATTAACCATTTGGCCAAAGCACCTGTATCATTGCAGCTTTTGCTGCTTTTTCTTGCAGGCAAGCTGATTTTTACGCTCATCAGCTACGGCTGCGGCGTTCCCGGCGGTTTCTTCCTGCCGATGCTCGTTATCGGTGCTCTTTGCGGCAGCATCTGCGCTCAGATTCTGATTATGCTTGGCTGGATTGAGCCTGCATATGCCACAAATATTATGGTAGTTGCCATGGCTGCACTCTTCGCTTCTTCCGTACGCGCGCCTATCACAGGCACCGTACTGATAATGGAAATGACCGCCAGCTACCAGCAGCTGCTTTCGCTGGCAATTGCTGCCATGGTAGCCTTCGTCATTGCGGAGCTGTGCCACAGCAAGCCCATCTACGAGGAGCTGATGCAGCGCATGCTGCACAAAAAAGCGCCGGAGCCGGCTGTGCTGGAGCAGCGCAATGTTATCGAGCTGGCAGTTTGCAGCGGCAGCAGCGTCAGCGGCAAGCTCATCAAGGATATCCCCTGGCCGCCCAACACACTCTTAGTAGACGTCAAACGCGGTGAATCACAACTCATCCCGGCAGGTGATACACGCCTGCTCAGCGGCGATTTCATCTATGTGCTCACTGCTACCGAACACGTTGAAGAGCTTACTAAAATGGTAGAAGAATAATTATCTGCCGGACATAAAAAACAGAGAGCCTGCGCTCAGCGCAGACTCTCTTATTTTTTGTCTTATTACAGGCCAAGCATTACATCAATAATTTCTTTATCGGTTTCTACCATGCCCTGGCTGGCAATTTTGCCAACTGCAGCAATGGTTTCATCGGCAGTATTTTGGACAATACCGTCACCGCCGGCAAAGTTTCGCTCTGCCACGGACATATCAACGCCCATCAAACCGCCTTCAACAGCCATAGCAATTTTAGCTGCGCAAGAGGATTTAGCACCGTCGCAGATAATACCGCTATTGATAGCCAGAGCATTTTCTACAGCATGCTCAATCTGGTCATCAGTGCAGTCATACAGGAAAGCGATTGCCGCACCTGCACCGCAGCCGGCACTGATAGCACCGCAGTAAGCAGACAGCTTGCCGATGCCCTGTTTCAGGTAGATGGTAACAAGGTCACTCAGCAGTACTGCACGCAGCATTTTTTCTTCGCCTGCAGCCAATGCATGTGCATAAACAACAACAGGAACGGAAGCGGTAATGCCCTGGTTGCCGCTGCCGGAGGTAATTACTACCGGAAGCTCGCAGCCGTTCATACGCGCGTCGCTGCCTGCAGCAGCGCTGGCACGTGCACGGATACGCAGGCTGTCCGGATCACGGCGCAGCAAAATCTTGCCGATGCTGGCACCGTAATCATTAGTCAAGCCTTCTTTAGAAATAGCCATATTGAAATCAATCTGGCGTTGCAGCAGATGCTTAACATTATCTAACGGCATATTGCGGGCCGCATCCAGAACGTCTTCGATTCTCCACAGGCTCTTTGCCTCTTCTTCGGCAGGCACAATCGGTTTTTCCAAAATAGTAACGCCGTTTTTCTTGATGCAGGTAACATTAGTGTGGTCTGTGCGGATAGTTACCTCGGCATTATTGCCGCCTGCTGCCAGGAAAATACGGATATAGAAAATATCCGGTTCTTCGGAAACGTGAATATTAATCTTGCCGGATTCAGCCAAAGCCTTAATTTCAGCCTTTTGTTCCTGGTTGATATAAGCCAGAACCTCCAGCTGACGCTCGGAATGAGCAGCAACAACACCGGCAGCACAGGCAACCTCAATGCCCTTCATTTTGTTGGTGTTCGGAACAACAACGCTCTTAACGTTTTTGATAATATTACGGCTAACCCAGATTTCGATCTCCTCCGGGAAAGCTCCTAATTGCTCGCGGCATACAGCAGCACAGTAAGCAATGGCGATAGGCTCGGTACAGCCCATGGCGGGAATAAGCTCCTCCGCCAACGCCTCCTCGTAAACAGCATATTTATTTTGCATAAGCACATCCTCCAAAATTCGGCTGCAGTCCCTCGCAGCCTGATAGTTTTTCCGAAAGCATTATTGCCTAAAGCTTCCGACAATTCACTATATATTTTAAATCAAAAGCAGCTTTCAGGCAAGTGCTTATATCACACAATAATAAAGGACCGAAGCCCTCAGGCTCCAGTCCTCATGAAACAACATCACTACGCGTTGTTTTTTACATTTTAATTTTTGCTTCTTCTGCCAGCTTCGGTCCGTACTCGCCGAAATCGAAGGTAGCAAAATAATCTGCCGGGGTTTCTGCACGACGAATCATTTTAACACTGCCGTCCTCCTGCAGCAGCAGCTCGGCACTGCGCAGCTTACCATTATAGTTATAGCCCATAGAGAAGCCATGTGCACCGGCATCATGGATAAAGAGCAGATCGCCGATATTAATTTCCGGCAGCATTCTATCTACGGCAAATTTATCATTGTTCTCGCACAGGCCGCCGGTTACGTCATACTTATGGTCGCAGGGAGCATTTTCCTTGCCCATAACTGTAATATGATGATAGGAACCATAAATAGCAGGACGCATCAGGTTAGCAGCGCAGGCATCACAACCGATATATTCTTTGTAGATATGCTTTTGGTGGATAGCGGTAGTTACCAGAGCGCCGTTCGGTGCCAGCATATAACGGCCAAGCTCGGTGAACAGCTTAACATCGCCCATGCCTGCAGGTACAAGCACCTCTTCAAACACCTTGCGCACGCCTTCGCCGATTGCCAGTACATCGTTATCTTGCTGCTCAGGCTTATAGGCAATGCCGATACCGCCGCTGAGGTTGATAAAGGAGATATGCGCGCCGGTTTTTTCCTTCAGCTCAACTGCCAGCTCGAACAGAATACGCGCCAGCTCCGGATAGTATTCGTTGGTAACGGTATTAGAAGCCAGGAAGGCATGAATACCGAAATTCTTTACGCCCTTGCTCTTGAGGATTTTATAAGCCTCAATAATCTGCTCATGAGTCATACCGTATTTTGCATCGCCGGGGTTATCCATAATGTTGTTGGCAATGGCAAAATGTCCGCCGGGATTGTAACGGCAGCAGACGGTTTCCGGAATGTCGGCAACCTTCTCCAAAAAGTCAATATGAGTAATATCATCCAGATTGATGGTTACATTCAATTTACGAGCCAATTTAAAGTCCTCTGCCGGAGTTGCATTGGAGGAGAACATAATCTCGCTCTCCTTAAAGCCTACGGCATCGCTCATCTGCAGCTCTGTATAGGAGGAGCAGTCGGCACCGCAGCCCTCTTCGCGCAGGATTTGCAGCAGATAGGGGTTAGGAGTAGCCTTTACTGCGAAATATTCTTTAAAGCCCTTGTTCCAGGAAAAAGCCTTGTTCACCAGACGCGCGGTGCGACGGATGCCGGCCTCATCATACAGATGGAACGGAGTAGGATATTGAGAAACGATTTTTTCTAATTGTTCTTTAGTAACAAACGGAATTTTCTTAGACATTTATATCACCTTTCTGTAATTTAATCAGCGCAATTTCATTCTGCAGCGCTTCCTTAAATAAATCAACTAAATTGCGTTTGCAGGAATACAAACAGGTTGAATCCTCATCATCCTGTAAATCTCCCGTCAAAACAGTGTGTGAATCGGCAATCAGACGAATCTGCTCGCTTTGCTTATTGGTACCGTAGCAGATTGCACCCGGCAGAAAAAAGCTTTTATCGCCGATAACTACTACCTTCAAGCCCCGCTGCAAAGCAGCCTGCAGCTCCGGCAGCAGCAGCTCCAGCATTCTGCTGTTAGCCGACAGATAAATTCTTGCCTGTGCCTGACGCACGGTATTGCGCAGTTTATTTATAATCTCTTGCGCACCCTTAATGGTGATATACCCCTCAGGATCATTATTCAGCACCGGCAGCTGCTGGAGTATATCTTTTTTTATCTCCTCCAGGCAGCTGATTTTGTTGCTGCAAAACTCAACAGCAGGCACCGGAGTATAGCGTGTTACCTTGCCCTCCTCCAACACATACGCTGCTCCCTTATCTACCAGTCCTGCCAGCGCAGTATAGGTGTTGGAGCGCGAAATGCCGGTCTGCTTGGCTGCTTCATAGCCGGTCATCTGACCGAATTTCAGCAGCAACACATACAGAGTTGCTTCCTGCTTTGTTAAGTTAAAATTAGTAAGACCTTCAATTAAATTCATAAAACCCTCATTCAGCTCTTCGGCTTTTGCGACGGAACTTTTTGCTTTTTGAGCGCATATTTATATTGTTGTTCCTGTTTAAGACCACTATACTACGATTTAGACGAGTTGTCAATAGCTAACCGCCGTTTTTTATGTTTTTTCCCACAAAAAAAGACGAAGATAACAGTAATTTAATCCGTTATCTCCGTCTTGTATTTTCAGCTTAGTTTCTGTCGAAAACCATTACTCTGTCAAAGTCCAAGTATACCTTGGAGCCGTCAGGAATTGCATCAAGATCTGCGCCCTTAACGATAACGCGGATGTCATGGCCGTGAACGTTTACACGATAGTCAACCGCATCGCCCAAATAGAAGCGGTGAGTTACCTGCCCTTCCATCTGACCGCCGCTGAGAGACATGGTAATATTCTCAGGACGTACGGCAATTGTTGCTTCGCCGGTAACCTTAGCGGTATTCGGGAAGGAAACGTTGCTACCTTTAATGAATACTCTGTCACCCTTAACCTCGCCATCGATAAAGTTAACCAGACCGATGAAGTCAGCAACCATTTTGTTGGCAGGCTTAGTATAGATTTCGTGCGGCGCACCGATTTGCTGTACAACGCCGGCACTCATAACAACTACGCGATCGCTCATTGCCATTGCTTCGCCCTGATCATGGGTTACATAAACAACGGTGATGCCCAGTTCCTTTTGAATAGCAAGGATTTCAAAACGCATGGATTCACGCAGCTTAGCATCCAGATTGGACAAAGGCTCATCCAACAGCAGCAGGCCGGGCTGAGCTACCAGAGCGCGCGCCAAAGCTACACGCTGTTGCTGGCCGCCGGACAGCTGATGCGGATAACGCTTGCTGTATTCGCCCAAATGAACCAGCTCCAGCATCTTCTGTACGCGTTCTTCGCGTTCCTTTTTATCTACCTTTTGAATTTTCAACGGATAACCTACGTTTTCGGCAACAGTCATATGCGGCCAAACAGCATAGGACTGGAATACCATACCGATGTCACGTTTTTCAGGCGGAGCGAAGCTTCCTTTAATAGAGGAGCTTACACAGTGGTCACCGATATAAATTTCACCTTCGGTAGCACGCTCAAAGCCTGCAATCATACGCAGGGTAGTGGTTTTACCGCAACCGGAAGGACCGAGGATGGAAACAAATTCGCCATCCTTTACAACTAAATCAAAATCGTTTACGGCAGTTACAGCGCCGAAACGTTTAAATACATGCTCAATTCTTACCTCAGCCATTTATTACACTCCTTTAATTAAATACCTACGTTACCCTTGGAAACCTTATTCAGAATCAGGTTACCAATCAAAACAATCAGCAGAATGATTACAGAAAGCACAGAAGCGTTCTGCGTATCTGCATAGGTCTGCAGTTCATACAGCAATACGCCGATGGTCTTAGTATCACTGCCGTACAGGAGCAAGGACATAGTCAGCTCGTAGAAGGACGGCATGAAAATCAGGAACCAGCCGGCAACTATAGACGGTGCAATAAGCGGCATGATGATATCCTTGCAGCAACGCAGCCAGCTGGCGCCGGAATTCAGTGCAGCCTCCTCCAGAGAGATGTGCACCTGGCTCAGCGAAGCGGCGATGGTACGCACAGACATCGTCATGTATTTTACCAGATAAGCAACTACCATAATCCACATCGTGGAATACAGGTTCAAGCCAAAATTACCGCTGAAGGTAATAATCAAAGCCAACGCAATAACGATGGACGGGGTACTGCCACCGATAACTACCAACAGATCCGGCAGGCTGCGGCCTTTGATTTTGGTTTTAACTGCAAGATATGCAATAAAGATAGAAATAAGTGTGCCGATGCAGGCAGCAATAACAGCGTAAACAACAGAGTTCCAAACGCTTTCCATGTACTGGGAGCTGGTGATAACCGGAATCCAGGCATCAAAGCCCAGGTTGTCCAGACCAATCGGCTTGGACAGGGTGATAATCAGGCTGGTAAGCACGATGGAGCCCAGCGGAATGATAATGGAAATCATGCTGTAAGCGCCAACCAGGCAGAAGCAGGGCCATTTCCATTTGCCCAGTTCAACAATGTTCGGACGGGTGCTCTTACCGCTGATAGTGGTGTAATCCTTTTTGCCAACCATCCAGGTCATACCGAACAGCAGGATGTTAGCAAGGAACATCAGAGAAGCAGCCAGAGCGGTAGCATCACGTACGCCCGCAGTATCGCCCATGTAAATATAGGTTACGATACGCGTGGTCATTACTTCAATGTTGCCCGGCATACCTACAATAGCAGGAATACCGAAGCAGCTGCCGGCAGCAATAAATACCAGCAGGCCGCCTGCCAGAATGGACGGAGCCATCAGCGGCAGGGTTACGTCAAAAACGGTACGCATTGGAGAAGCGCCGCTGACACGCGCAGCCTCCTCCAGAGTCGGATCCATTTTCTCCATAGCACGGGAAATGGTGATGAAAGCAAAGGGAGAGTAGAACAGAGTCAGTACCCAGCCTAAGCCGGCCATAGTATAAATGTCAAAGGGTGCTGTTTCCAGACCAAAGACAAATTTAAGAATCTCGTTCAGATAACCTACACTGGGGTTCAGCAGCTGTACCCAGGCAATAGCGCCTACATACGGCGGAATCATGTAGCTGGATACCAGCAGAGTACGGTAGATTTTTTTGCCGGGCATATCAGTACGGCCAACCAGCCAAGCCAGCGGGAAGGTAATCAGCACACTGACAATCATAACACCCAAAGACAGCTCGATTGTATTCGTCAACGCACGCCAGTTGACATCCTGACTATACACATTGCGATAGTTTTCCAAGTTAATTGCGCCATCCAGCATGATGCTGTCATACAGCAGAATTCCCATCGGGAAGATAACAAAGTATAAAAGCAACAGCACGGAGATAGCGATAACAATAAATTTACTGTTTATTCTTGACATAGAACGCTTCTTTCTCCTTTTTTGATACCTCAGAGTAATACCAAAAGCAGTCTTTCGGCCCCTCTTTATTGAGCAGAAAACAGGGATGGCCTGAAAGGTCTCCCTGTTTCCGCTATAATTTAACTTAGCAACGCATTATTTATCCATAACTCTCTTACGGAATTCCTCTTTAATTTGAGCATTGTTGTTAGCCAGCTTCTGCCAGTCAACTTTAATTCTGCCCTCAACAATTTTCTTGGTTTCTTCAGCACCGGTAGGAGCTTTTACGTCGCCACGAACGGAGTGCATCCAACCCTTAACAACTGCTTCCTGACCTTCTTTGGACAGCCACCAGTCAACCAAAGCTTTTGCACCCTCAGGATTCTTGGTTTCCTTGAAAATAGCGATCGGGGAAGGAACGTTGATTACGCCGTCGGTCGGGTAAACAATCTTCAGAGGCTCTTTCTTGGTGTTAGCCAGCTTCAGGATGTTTTCTTCCAGAATCATTACAGCTGCATATTCGCCGGTCAGCAGCTTGTTCTGAATAGCGGAGTTGCCTTCTTCAACGCGCAGACCGTTAGCTTTCAGTTTATCGAAATATTCCCAGCCGTATTTGTCAGCCAGAGCGCCAACTGCTACATAAGCAGTACCGGACAGCATCGGGTTAGGCATAGCGATTTTGCCTTTCCATTTCGGGTCGGTCAGATCAGTCCAGTTTTTCGGAGCTTCTTCAGCTTTCAGCTTATTGGAGTTATAAGCAATGATCATGTTGGAGATACGAACGCCGTACCAGTTGCCGTCTTTGTCTTTTTCACTGATAACGTTAGCATCTTCTTTGGATTTATAAGGCAACAGCAAGCCTTGCTCCTGCAACTTCAGATAGTAGGAAGGATCCGCAACCATCAGAACGTCTGCAGCAATTTTTTTAGCTTTGATTTCGCCGGTAATCTTGGTGATAACTTTTTCGGTACCGCCTTGGAACCAGTTAACCTTCATATCCGGGAAAGCTTTTGCAACATTAGGTTTGCACATATTGTCGATAATATCAGGATAAATAGAGGTATAAACCATCAAGCTGCCTTTTACGCCAGCAGCCTTATTGTCTGCTTTTTTGTCGCCGCCGCAGCCAGCCAAAGCTACAGATAAAGCCAACATTGCTGCTGCACCAAGCATCCATTTAGATTTTTTCATTCACATACACTCCTTTTTTTGCATCGTCGTTGAAAATTATATTTTAGCGTGTTCCATTCTACACCCATATTTGATAAATTCGCTGCAGGCCGTTTTTTACCTGCTTACACTTTACATTAATTTTGCAAATATTTAACTTTTTGTGTCACTTTGACATTTATAAAACGGACATTCCACCACCATATTACATTTGACGTTTTTTGTCCTATATGGACATTTATCGTCCCATCATCGTCCGATACAAATAAAGTTTAATTCCCATGCAGGGATATAAGGATGCTTACGCAGATAAATCTTATACTCCGGCACCAGCTCCCATAAAAGCAGTGGCAGACGGAATAAATCAACATCATAATGATAGGCTGCCACAAACAGCTTCGGCTTACATTCGCCGATGGTCTGTCTGCCGCCGGCAATAGCCTGCACCTCAGCCCCCTCGACATCTATTTTGATCATTGTCACCTGGCGTCCCGCCGCTACAGCATCAATCGTCGTCACCGGCACTGTTTTCTTCTCCGCACCGATAAACGTTGACTGCCTGCCGCCGCTGTCGCTGAAGCCCAGCTCTCCCTGCTCGCTCCAGATGCCTGCCTCGTGTACCTCGACAGTAAGCCCCTTCTCCGCCAGCTCGTCAGCCAGCAGACGCAGCTTGCGGCAGTTACGGCGGTCCGGCTCTACCGCCAGCACCTCGCGCCATTGCCAGTCAGTCAGACGTCCCAGCTCCTGTATGGTATCACCGTTATAGGCACCAAGATCCATATATACCTCGTTAGCCGTCGGCACAAGCAGTGAACTGATATCCTCCTCACGCTGCGTTTCGCAGTCAAAAAGATAGCTTATCTTACCGCTGAGCTTATAGTTAAGCGTATCTGCAAAAACTCTGCGCGACTGTTCATCCGCAAGTCTGTCGTAAACATACGCCAACTGCTCTTCGTAACGCTGCAGCCAGGCTGCGCTTACAGTTTCTTCCTCGTCAAAAAGCGGCAGATGCGGTGCAACCACCTCCTGCTCGGCAGCCAGCTGCGCAAAGCGCTCCAGCACCTCCGGTCTTTCGCTGGCAAAGGCGATAACAACCAAAAGGTCATTGCCAAGACGTGCGCGCAGCGCATCATAGCGTTCCACCGTAAAGCCGCGGAACTGCTGTCCGCGAACGAACTCGTCACTGGCAAACACGCCCTGCACCTGCACTCCGTTTGCTTCGCACCAGTCAATAATTTTATCGGCTCCGTTGCCCATTCCGTAAAGCACTATCGGTTTTTTTGTCCGTCGCAGAAGCTCCCATACACTAAGTGTTTCCTGCATAAATTTTAACATATCACTACCTCTTTCCATTTCTGATCATCTATTTAAGATAGCCGCAGCTTACTCATCTGACTATTTTGTTTGTTTTTTATTATACACTATCTCTGCTAGTGACGTTAAGAATTAAATGTGTTAAAATAGTAGTAATCGAAATATTACATCTGATACTGATGGAGGTTATAAAAATGTCACTGCTGGAATCCGGAGAAAATTACTTGGAAACTATCTTAGTTCTGACCAAACGCAATGGCAGCGTACGTTCTATCGACATTGCGGAAGAAATGAATTTTACAAAAGCCAGCGTCAGCCGCGCTATGAGCATTCTTAAACGAGATAACTATATTATCATGGAGCCTGACGGCCGCATCCTGCTTACCAAGGATGGTCAGAAAAAAGCTGCTGCCGTCTACGACCGTCATGTAACCCTCACCCGTTTCATCAACGAGGTTCTGGGCGTAGACGAGGAAATTGCAGAAAAGGATGCCTGCCGTATCGAGCATATCATCAGCCCGGAAACCTTTGCAGGCATTAAGGGCATGCTTAAGGATTAATTTGCTATAAGTTTTCAAGAGGTCCGCTATGAAAAATTCAGTCTTTTCCCTGCTTACATTCATTATGCTGCTCTGCGTCAGCATTTCCTGCTTCGCAAATCAGCCATATAAGCATCCTGATTACAATCTGCGTACAGTCAAAGAAATTCATATCACCAAGATTGATAATCTGGAAGGAGAGCCCTCACGCAGCTTCAAATCTGACGAAAATGTCGAAACCAAGGTGCTTGCCGCTGTTTTGCAGGCTGCAGGCAAACAAAAGCTGATTGCTGCAGATGAAACGCAAAAGCCGCTGCCTGAGTATAATAATGACAAGAATAACGGACGCAAAGCCTTTGCTCCCAGAGATTTGGAAATGCGTATTACCGTTAATCATTGCGGTTACAGCGTAGTTGCTGTTCCCGGTCATTTTGAAGATTACACTACTCAGGAAAGACATTATTACTATGATAAAGATGGCAAACGTCACTATTGGACGGAGGACGTTGTCCGTCAGCGCTGGGTACCGGAAAGCTTTCACCCGTATGCGCAGCTAAGCCTGATTTACAACTTTTATGATTTGTCTGACGGTACGCTTGTGGCCTCCTTCAGCGACAGCCGCAGCCGCGAATACGAAAACGACCCGGCAGACGGTATGCTCAATCGTTCCCTAAAGGACTGCTTTAAAAAAATCTTCAGGAAATAATACTGCAACAGACTGCTGATAACAGCAGTCTGTTTTTTTACTACAGCTTCATAATAGCAATTCTTATTATTTTTGTTGACATCTCAACTATAAGTGATATAATACAGAGAAGTGAGGTTTATAAAAGAACCTTCTACTATTTTTGATGATTATGAATTCAAAAGGAGTGCTTTCAAAATGAAAAGTCTGAAAAAATTTGCTGTTGCATCTATGACTTGCGCTGCCCTCTTAGGCTTTGCTGCTACCAGCCATGCCGCATACCAACTGAACGACGAAGTTAAAGACGCTACCCCGGCTCTGCTTATGGCATCCCAAATCGGCGTAAAAACCAATGTTAACCCGGCTCTGGCAAACCTGCCTGACAAAGACGCTATCGTTGTTATGAGCTTCGGTACCACCTTTAAAGACAGCCGTGCTAAAACTATTGAAGCAACTGTAGACGCTATTAAAGCTGCTCATCCCGGTGTAAAAGTAGTTACCGCTTTCACCTCTCATATTATTATTGACCGTATCAAAGCTCATGAAGGTCTCACCATCCCGACACCTGAACAAGCTCTGGCTCAACTGAAAGCTGAAGGTTACACCCGTGTTGCTCTGACCTCTCTGGATATTATTCCAGGCATGGAATATGCATACAAAGATGCAGTTTATAACCTGCACAAAAACGACTTCAAGAAAATGACCTTCGGTACTCCGCTGATGTACTGGCAAGGTCAGGAAGGCCAAGCTGACGATATTACCGAAACCATGAAAGCAGTTTCTACTCAATTCCCGAAACTCGGCAAAAAAGATGCTGTTCTAATCATGGCTCATGGTACTCCGCATCCGTCCAATGCTTACTATGCAGTAATGCAAGACCGTCTGAATGAGCTTGGCTACACCAACGCTTACATCTTCTCCGTAGAAGGCTGGCCGCATCTGGACACCGTTACTCCGCAACTGAAAGCTAAAGGCATTAAGAACGTAACTCTGATGCCGCTGATGATGGTTGCAGGTGACCATGCTAATAACGATATGGCCGGTGACGAGCCTGATTCCTTTAAATCTCAACTGCAGGCTGAAGGCTTCAAGGTTAACACCTATATCCACGGTCTGGGCGAAAACGCAGCAGTACAAAAACTGTTCGTTGAAAGAGCAAACGATTCTTGGAATGCTCTGGAAGCTAAATAATTTACTGACCAAGTAATTCATTTCTTTCACACCTTTTTACTCTCCGTCCGCTTGTCTGGGCGGAGAGTATTTTTATAATATAAATTAATTCAGGAAGAAGAGGTGCTACAGATGGATAGCAAAAAAGCTCTGGTGGTTATCAGCTTCGGCTCCACCTTCGACGAAACCAGAACCCACGATATCGGCGGCATTGAACAGGCCTTGGCCGCAGCCTTCCCTGCCTACGACCAGTATCGTGCCTTTACCTCCGTAATTATCCGCAAACGTCTGGCTGAACGTGGTATTAAAATCGACGATACGGAAACAGTGCTGCAAAAGTTGGCAGACGCAGGCTACGAAGAGGTAGTATTGCAGCCGACACATCTGCTGCACGGCGAAGAATTCGAACAGAAGATTCTCAGCCTCAAGGATAAATTTACCGCTAAATTCCAAAAAATTATTATCAGCCAGCCTCTCATCGTTAACGAAGAGGACTATAAGCTGGCAGCAGCAGCTATCGCCGTCCAGGTTCCTCCCTTAGCGCCTGGCGAAGGCGTAGTCCTGATGGGCCACGGTACTCCGCGCAACAATAACAAAGCACATGGCTATACCTATGTTAAGCTGCAGGAAATCTTTGATTCTATGAAATTCCCTGTTATTGTAGGAACCGTAGAAGAAGAGGATACTCCTAATTTTGAAGCTGTCCTCGAAAAGCTGCAGGAGCGCAAATACAAGCATGTACATATGTATCCCCTGATGGTTGTTGCCGGTGATCACGCCAACAACGATATGTACAGCGACGAGGAAGACAGCTGGAAGACTCAGATTGAAGCTTTAGGCATCAAAACAACTGGTCATCTGTGCGGTCTTGGCCGTTCCAAAGCTATTCAGGCTATTTATATCCAACATGTTTTACGCGTTTTGTCTTTAGAAGATTGACATTTATTAATAATTAACTAAAAAAACCTGCATTCTGTCCCCTTCGCGGGGAATATTGCAGGTTTTTTATTGCTTAATGCAACAAAGTTATGCTATAATGGAATTGCCTAAATTTTTGTAAAATAAATTCATAAGAGAAAGGGATGATGAAAATTGGGTATTGTTATTTCTGCAATTATAACTTTTTGGGTTGGCTATTTGATTTACAAAAAGTACAAACCACAGCCTGTGCTCTTCATGGGCGGTATTATCATGATGTATATCGCTGCTATGTTGGGTTACAGCCAGATTTTAGGAGCTAAGGCTACAACAGGCTCCGTAATTTTCGATGCCTTTGAATTTATCCGCGCAACCTTCAGCTCTAACGTCGGCAAGCTCGGTCTGAACATTATGTCTGTAGGCGCTTTTGCTAAATATATGGATAAAATCGGTGCTTCCCGCTCTTTGGTTCGTTTAACCATCAAACCGTTGATGGCTTTAAAATCCCCCTATCTGGTAATGAGCGGCACCTGGGTTATCGGTATGCTCATCGGTCTGTGCATCAACAGTGCCTCCGGTCTGGCAATGCTGCTGATGGTAACCATGTTCCCCATCCTGTTAGGTTTGGGCGTAAGCCGTCTGTCCGCAACCGCTGCTGTAGCAACCACCCTCTGCTTCGACTGGAGCCCCAGTGATACCGGCACCATCCTTTCCGCTGAAACCGCAGGCGTTGACCCTGTAGTTTACTGGAGTCATTATCAGGTTCCCATTGTTGCTGTAGCCTTCGTAGTTGTAGGTTTTTTGCATTACATGACTCAGAAATATATGGATAAACGCGACGGTCATATCGTGCAGCCGATGCAAGTTGAAAAAATGGAAGAAGAAGCAGATAATGCACCAATGTGGTACGCTATCCTGCCGGTAATTCCCCTGGCATTAATTCTTTCCTTCAGTTCTCTCTGGATTACCACTATCAAGATGAATATCGTTATGGCAATGTTTATCGGCCTGACTATCGGTGTTATTTGCGAATACGCCCGTTGGCGTGACGGCCATAAGGTTCTGGGCGATATTCAGACCTTCTTCGATGGCTTAGGCATGCAGATGGCTAACGTTATCACCCTGGTTGTAGCAGGCCAGACCTTTGCTAAAGGCCTCGTATCCATGGGTGCTATCACTACTCTTATCGACGGCAGTAAAAACTTAGGCTTCGGCCCGATGGCTATGATGCTGGTTATGGTAGCAATCATCGGTGTATCCGCAATTGTTATGGGCAGCGGCAACGCACCATTCTTCGCTTTCGCTGCACTCACTCCGGCAGTAGCAGCCCACAGCGGCCTGCACCCGGTACTGATGCTGCTGCCGATGCACTTCGCAGCTTCCATCATGCGTAGCTGCTCCCCGATTACCGCGGTTATCGTAGTATCCTCCGGCATGGGCGGCGTTTCCTCCTTTGATCTGGTAAAACGCACCGCAATCCCCATGGCCGGCGCTATGATCGTTACTATCGGCATGACCTTCTTCTACTACTACACCGGCTGGTAAGAAGCAAGGCTGTCTGACTGTTAATTAAAAAATTACAATTAGACCCCCGCTGTTCCACGTTCGGGAAACGCGGGGGTTTAATAAATTCTGAAAGGAGTTTTTCTCATGTTTATCTGTGACTGTCACTGCGACACCCTGACCGAATTATATAAGAAAGGCACCAGCCTGTATGCCAACGACCAGCATTTTGACATTCAGCGCCAAATCGCCCTCGGCGGCGGTCTGCAATTCTGCGCCATCTTCGTCCCCACACGCGAATTCCGTTATTACGGTGGCCTGCGCTACACCCTGCAGCTGCTTGACAAATACCTCCAGGAGGTAAAGAAGCTGCATGCAGACGGCATCGACGTGCTGCAGGTGCTCACTAAAGAGGATGCTGCCGACGTACTCAACCACAAGGCTGCAACATTGCTCGCCATTGAAGAGGGCGGTGCTATCGACGGCAGTCTGGAAGCACTGCGCTGCCTCTACGCCTTAGGCGTGCGTGCAATGACACTCACCTGGAGCAACCGCAACGATATCGCTGATGGTGTCAACGAAGAAGGTAGCGGCGGCGGTCTTACTGTTTTCGGCCGCCAGGTAGTTGCCGAAATGAACAAGCTCGGTATGCTGGTTGACGTTTCCCATATCGCACCGGCAGGCTTCTGGGACGTTATCGAAGCCAGCAGCAAGCCTATTATCGCTACTCACTCCAACGCCAAAGCTCTGTGCCCGCATCCGCGTAACCTGGATGACAAGCAGATTCTGGCAATCAACGAAAATGACGGCCTGATTGGTGTTACCTTTGCCGGTCAATTTTTGGAGCACGATTACAACGACGCCTGCATCGAAAGCATTTACCGTCACATCGACTATATGCTGAACCTCATGGGTAATGATGACCATATCGGCTTCGGCAGTGACTTCGACGGCATCAGCCATCCGCCCTATAACCTCCACGGCGTGCAGGATTACAGTGCGGTTTACGAATACCTTTCTAAAAAATACAGCGCCAGCACCGTTGAAAAAATTACCCATAAAAACGTGCTGAATCTGCTGCAAAAGGTACTGTAAAAAAACACCTCCATGCATTAACGCACACTAAAAAGCCATACCTCGCTAAGCAAATTGCTTAGCAGGGTATGGCTTTATTTATTGCCTAAATCTGGTTATTTCTTTTTGGTGCTGCTCTTAGCTTTAGCATCATTAGCATTGGCTATCTGCGCCCAATCACGCAGCATATCAACGCAGGCTGCGGCATAAGCGCCGGCACTGCCAAAGGCACCTGCATCCTGAGTATACAGACGGAAAACCTGGATATCGTCATAATAGATATCTGCCGTACTGCCGTTGTCATAAACCACAAAATGATTGGGGTTTACAGGTCCGCGCTGACGCACGTTCCACAAGCCGCCTGCGAGCATATAAGCACGATATTTACCCTTGGTATTGCCAATGCTCTGACTTACGTTAAAGCTCCAGTTGCCCTCGGTAACAGTTGCATGGTCATCATCCTTAACCACAACATCAGGATGAATGTTGTATTCCTTAAGCTGCTTCATAACACGTTTTACGCGCTCTTCCGGCTCGGGATGGCTGCTGAACAGACCATATTTAGCACCGCCGCCCTGCTTGGACAAATCGTCCAGCTTCCACACGGTAATCAGCATGCTGTAAGGGTTATAGCCTGCCGCAATGCTGTTTTTTACGCCTTCCTTATCGGCGCCGCGCTCATCGGTACGGCTGTAGCCGGCAAACAACGCCTGCTGTGCCGCCTGTACCAGTCCCATACCCTGTCCGCGGGTGGCAGCTATCAGAATCAGCGAGGTCCACATCTGCTTTTCAATCGCATTTACCGTATGCTTTTTGGCTACGTGTCCCACCTCGTGGCCAAGAACGCCTGCCAGCTCCATGTCCGTAGGCATATAGTCAATCAGGCCCTTATACACATAAACAAAGCCGCCGGGACAGGCCAAGGCATTGACCTCATTGTTATTGAGCACCTTAAAGGAAAAGGTGATATCATCACGTCCGCAAACCTTAGCCAATCTCTGGCCGATGCGGTCAACTCTTTCCTGCAGTGCGGCATCCTGCGACAAGCCATACTGCGCCTCCAGCTGCTTAGCTGTCTGCTGTCCCATTTCAATTTCCTGCTCTCTGCTGATTAAGCCTGCTTCTGCAGGATTAACGCCTACGAACAGGCAGCAGGCAAAAACAAACGTCATAAAAAACTTTAATATCTTCCTCATATTGGCCTCCTGCTTCATAAATACACTATAATCAAAAAATCTTATATCGCGCCCTCTTCATGCAAAGCGCTGATTTCATTATCATTATATCCCAGTTCCTGCAAAATATCCAGCGTATGTTCGCCGAGCTTAGGCGCTCTCATGCGTATGCTGCTTTGGTCTTCGCTAAACTTCACCGGTCCGCCGATATACTGCAATTTGCCAAGATCACTGTCTGCTTTCTGCAGGATATGCTCCTGCGCCGTCAGCTCACTGTCCAACGCTTCCTCCAGACTGCATACGGGCGTTACGCAAAATTCTGCGCCACCGATTAAATCCAACCATTGCTGTTGGGTTTTAGCTGCAATTTTAGCAGCCACCAGCTGCTGCAACTCCTCCTCATGAGCAAAATCATATTGGCGTTTTTCCAGCTCCGGACATTCAATCAAATCGCAAAAGCGCTGCCAAAACTTAGGCTCGATAGTACCAACTGTCAGATATCTGCCATCTGCTGTACGATAAATATTATAGTAATGCGCTATACGGCCAAAGGGCTTTTCACCTGTTTCTCTGCAGCCCCACAAAGCGCTGATGCCCGTCACCTGCATAGACAGTGCCGTAGCATACAAATTAACATCGAGCCACTGTCCTTTGCCGGTACGTTCGCGCGCCAGCAGCGCCATCGAAATCGCACTCAAAGCATTTAAACCGCTGCCGATAGCGCTCACCTGCACCTCAGATACGCAGGCTCTGCCGACATCGTCAAGATTGTTTAAGCCAGCCAGTCCTACAACATTCAGGTCATGTGCCGGCTTATGCGATTCCTGGCCGAAGCCGGTAATAGAGCAATACACCAGACGCGGATTGATTTTATGCACGCTTGCATAATCCAGTCCATAGCGCGCCAGATATCCCGGACGGAAGCCCTCCAGAAAAACATCGGCCTCCTGCAGCAGCTTCAGCAGCAAATCACGTCCGCCGTCCTTTTTAAGATTCAGGGCAACGCCTCGCTTATTGCGGTTCAGCATCAGATGCCAATAGCTCATACCTTTAGTTTTTTCAGGCCAAAAGCGACGTGTCGCATCACCCTGCAAATCCTCAATCTTGATAACATCCGCACCGTAATCACCCAACAGCATACCACAATATTGTCCCGGCAGCCATTTGGAAAAATCAATAACCTTAATACCTTCTAACAAAGCCAAATTTATCACTCCTATTCTGCTTAATAAGCTTTTATATTCTGAAAAATTTTCTTATGAATTTATTCAGATATGTTCACAAAACACCTATTTAAATGCTATAATATAGTTATATCATTGTTAGCCATACACAACTTTCATATGGAGGTTTTTATATGCAAACCCGTAAGCTGACATCAGCAGCGCTTCTGATTGCCATCGGCACACTGAGCGCACATTTAATTTATATTCCTGCAGGTGTTTCCAAATGCTTCCCTGTGCAGCATGCCATCAATGTTATGAGTGCGGTTCTCCTGGGACCTGATTACGCCGTTGCTATCGGCTTTATTATTGCCTGTCTGCGTAACATGCTGGGCACAGGCTCGCTGCTGGCTTTCCCCGGCAGTATGATTGGTGCAGGCATCGCCGGACTGGCCTACAGCCGTTACAAAACATTGCCGGCAGCTATGGCTGGTGAAATTTTCGGCACCGGTATCATCGGTGGCTTCGTCGCCTGGATTATGGCCACTCTGCTTTTAGGCAGCAAGGCTGTAGCCTGGTTCTTTATTCCGCCGTTTTTGGTAAGCACCATCGGTGGCAGCGTTATCGCCTGCCTGCTGCTCAAAACCGGCTTTTTCAAGCAGTTCAGCAGCAAAGAAGGTAAGTAAGATGGACTTCGGCGAAATCGTTAACCTCCTTCTTTATGCCTTCAGCGGCATTTGCTTCGGAGCCTTTGCCTCACGCTACAGCGTCTTCAGTGCGTTGCACATCAAAAGCAAATGGCAGGAGGAAGGCATCAGCTGTCTTTTCGGCTGCTTGCCGCAGCTGCTCTTTCTCAGTGTAAGCTTTTTCCTTTTTCCGACGTGGTTTATCAGCAAGACTCCTACCGGAGGCTTCTTTTATTACGCAGTACTCGCATTCTTTTTCAATAAAGGTCTGCGCTTAAACAATAAAAAGTAAAGTAGGTGAAAAAATGACACACATCCACAATCATGCCTTGCCTCTCCCCGGCAAAGATGACGAAAAATATATCCAGCCTATGGCAGATATTTTTAAAGTTCTCAGCGATCCTACACGTATCCGCATTCTCTCTCTGTTAGCACACGAGGAAATGTGCGTTACCTGTATTGCCGATGCCCTTGGTATGACTCATTCCGCTATTTCGCATCAGCTGCGTCTGCTGCGTGCCACCAACCTGGTAAAATTTACCAAGGACGGCAAAGAGGTTATTTATTCTCTGGATGACAGCCATGTGCTCAGTCTTTTTGACCAGGCACTGGACCATGTAAAGCATAAGGTTTTATAATGCTGATTGGCGCTGTAAAAGCGCCAATTTTTTTATGCCTTTAAAGCGCACCTCTCCATTGACGGATAATCTCACTCTTATAGACCGATGTCCAGCTTAAATCATCTACCGGCACGCGGACATTACCTATAAGCTCCCTACGGCCGTCATTATAGGGATATTTTTTTACATGCCACATATAATGATACCCGTTAGCAGGCAACAGCTCTACGCCCGCGTCACTCATCAGATAGTCTAAGAAGGCACGCGCCTGATTGGGATGCTCTGCGCTGCGCATAATCGCTGCACCGGTAAGCATCGTACGGTTGGCATCCTTCACCACTGTCGCAAACAGATGGCGGTGACGTGCTTCCATCTGCAAAGCATAATCCAAAGGCACTATAGCAACGGTTTTTTTACCGATATACACAAGGTCTACCGCCTCGCCGAAGCCCTTGGTATACACCGGCTGCTGCGCATTAAGCTTGGCTGCATAAGCCATAGCCTGCTCCTTGCCGCGCATCTGCCAGATGCTTGTAATCATGCCGAAGCTTGCTCCGCCAAGATCAAAGTCGGCAATCGCCAGCTCATCCTTAAGCTGCGGTGCCAAAAGCTCATCCCAGGTTTCCGGAGCATACAGACCGTAGGCATGCAGATTGTTTTTATTGCTCAGCAAAGCAATGTAGCTCAGATACAAGCTTGTCCATTGTCCTGTACGGTTACGCAGCTCTGCCGGCACCTTGTAGGATTCCTTGGCAATATACGGCTGCAGGATGTGCTGCTCATCCGCCATGAAATACTCCTCACTCGTACCGCCCAGCCAGACATCAAACCTGTGCTTGCGCAGGTAATCCAAGCGTTCCTGCTGTGTGCCTCCGGGCAGATAGCTTATATTTACTTTTACACCTGCAGCCTTGCTGTAGCTGTCGGCAATAACCTCCGTCAGCTTGGTGCCCATACTGCTGCAGAGCTGCAGCTCCTTCGGCTGTGGCTGCTCACTGCCACAGCCCGCTGCGAGCAAAGTCAGCAGCGTCAAAATATATATTATAACTTTTCGCATCATCTTTTCCGCCTTTCGCTTTGCTATTATTATAGCATGAACGCCGAGCTTTCTCCATATTTAGAAAGCGCGCAGGTTGTCATAAGACGCATGCTGCCTTATAATAAAATGCATCAACATACAAAACTTACTGTGAGGAGATTACCTATGAGCTTCGACAAAAATAGTATCTATGCCATTTTAAACAGCAAGAATATACAATTCTCCTATACAGAGCACAGGCCTGTTTATTCTATGGAGGAATCAGACACACTGAAAATACCTGCCGGTGCCGTTATCTGCAAAAATTTATTTTTACGCAACAGCAACGGTAAGCAGCACTTTCTTCTCACCATCCCTGCAGCTACGCCTGTTGATCTCAAAGAGCTTGCAGTAAAGCTTGCAAGCTCACGCCTCAGCTTCGCTTCGGCAGAGCGTCTGGAAAAATATTTAGGACTGCAGTCCGGCTTAGTTTCTCCCTTCGGCCTATTGAACGATACAAGCAAAAGCGTTATCTTCGTCAGCAGCAAAAACTTACCGCCATCCGCCATCATCGGTATTCATCCTAATGATAACACTGCTACCGTATGGCTTGCCTTCGGCGATTTACTGGCATTGCTATCTGAACTGAGTATAGAAGTGAAGCTGATAGAGCTGTAAGCGAAAAACCGCACCAACGTTAAACGCTGATGCGGTAATAATTCTATTTTCATTTTACAGCCTGCGCCACAGACTGATTCATCTCAACACGGCCAACGGCGGCCACAGGCTCAACCTCAGCCTTTACGCGTTCCCAGATAACAAACTTAGCCTTGCTGAAGCCGTTAAAGGTAGTTGCGCTGGCAGAGGTATAGGCACCGCAGCTGGGAACCAGCAGCAAATCGCCAACCTGCAGCGGCACTGTCAGGCGTCCGCGGAACATAATATCCAGGGAATCGCAGCTCGGTCCTGCAAACGTCGCTGCCACCTTTTCATCACCATCACGGAAGCTGATGAGCTTGAAATCCCATTGGTCAAAGAGCACACCGGAGAAGGTTCCGTACAGGCCTTCATCGAGGAAGTACCATGGCTGACCGCCGCGCTCGGTAACACCGATGACGCTGGTAATCAGATTTACCGCCGTACCGCAGATATAACGGCCCGGTTCGGCCCAGATTTCGGCATCGGCAAAATCTTCATCCAGACGTGCGTTAATCTGGCGCAGCATTTCCGGCAGATTGAATTTAACCTTCGGCTCAGGAATAGGAAAGCCGCCGCCGATATCCAACACACGCAGCTTCAGGCCTGCTGCCTCAGCCTCCTCAAACAGCTCACGTGCAATATCCAGCGCATGCAGATAGGGGTCAGCACTGACAGTCTGGCTGCCTACATGAAAGGCAATGCCGGCCATATCCAAGCCTGCTTCCTTAACCTGCTGCATCAAAGCCAGAGCATTTTCACGCGCTGCACCGAATTTTTTATTCAAATCAACATGTGCCGAAGAATTGTCGATACGCAGTCTGAGCAGTACAGTCGCATCCGGGCACTGTTTTTTTATTTTATCTATTTCACTGGCGCTGTCAAAGGTCATCTTGCGTACGCCACAGCTGCGGCAGGCCTCCAGACCTACGCCCGTCTTTACCGGATTAGCGTAAATCAGACGACCGCCATCTACGCCCATATCATACAGGGTGCGGATTTCTCCGTCGCTTGCTACGTCAAAGCAGGAGCCCATATCTGCCATCACCCGCAAAATTTCCGGATGCGGATTAGCCTTAATCGCGTAATGAATTTTGACACGCGGCATATATTTTTTCAAAACCTTGTAGTTCTTTTTGATTTCATCAAGAGAAAGTACTAACAGCGGCGTACCGAAACGTACCGCTAATTTTTCTACAGCCTGTTGGCTTATTTGGAAATGTTTTTTACTACTCATAACACTCTCCCCTTGCTATTGCATTTATTTTTTCTTCTATGATTGTACCACAATAATTTGAAAGTACAATAGGAAAACGGCAAAAAATTGATTTTTTTCAAGGAGAACGGGAAAATTTTCCAATAATCACGGATTGGCACATTTTTAACTGTAAAATACAGAGAATTTCGCCATAAAATATTTTAAACTAGCAAAAAGTTACTGAATGCAGCAGACAAAACAAAAAGCGTTGAAATGCCAATAAAGTGGCATTTCAACGCTTATTTTTATTCAGCTGAATCTGCGCAGCTTATTTTTTCGGAGCGGGAATTACATCGCAACCCATGTAAGGACGCAGAACCTCAGGAACAACTACGCTGCCATCAGCCTGCTGATAGTTTTCCAGAATAGCGGCAACGGTACGGCCAACAGCTACACCACTGCCGTTAAGGGTATGTACAAATTCCGGTTTGGATTTTGCATCACGACGGAAGCGGATGTTGGCACGGCGTGCCTGGAAGTCCAGGAAGTTGGAGCAGGAAGAAATTTCACGGTAGCAGTTTGCTGCCGGCAACCATACTTCGAGGTCATAGGTGGTAGCAGAGCTGAAGCCCAGGTCACCGGTGCACAGACGTACAACATGGTACGGCAGGCCCAGTAATTGCAGAACCTCTTCAGCATCGTTGGTCAGCTTATCCAGCTCAGCCCAGGATTCTTCCGGTTTAGTGAATTTAACCAGCTCAACCTTATTGAACTGATGCATACGGATCAGGCCACGGGTATCACGGCCTGCAGCACCGGCCTCTGCACGGAAGCAAGCACTGTATGCGGTATATTTCAGCGGCAGCTCATCGCCGGTCAGAATATCATCGCGATGATAGTTGGTTACAGGAACCTCTGCAGTCGGAATCAGGTACATATCGCCGTTTTCCAGCTTGTACATATCCTCGGCAAATTTCGGCAGTTGGCCCGTGCCCTGCATGCTTGCACCATTAACGATGAACGGCGGGAAGAATTCGGTATAACCATGCTTTCTGGTGTGTACATCCAGGAAGAAGTTGATAACGGCACGCTCCAGACGGGAACCCATGCCACGATAGAATACATAACGTGCACCGCTAACCTTAACGCCACGTTCGAAATCCAGAATGCCCAGGTTTTCACCGATATCCCAGTGAGCCTTAGGTTCAAAATCAAACTTGGTCGGTTCGCCCCAAGTGCGGATAACCGGGTTGCAGGTATCATCCTTGCCTACAGGAACATCTTCTGCGGGAACGTTAGGAATAGTCAGCAGAATGCTTTTGATTTTTTCTTCAATTTCTTTCAGTTCCTTGTCATCTGCAGCAATTTTATCGCCGAGAGCACGAACTGCAGCCATCTGCTCAGCAGCATCCTGACCGGCTTTTTTCAGCTTGCCAATCTCCTGAGATGCAGTATTGCGTTCTTTCTTCAGTGCTTCTACCTGTTGGGTAATTTCACGACGTTTTTTATCCAATTCCAGGAATTCAGTCAAATCAAGGCTGCCATTACGGCTTTTTACAGCCTCTTCGACCAGCTTCGGATTTTCGCGGACGAATTTTAAATCTAACATAATATAGCCTCCAAATAATTTATCATAACTTATATTGTAGCATAAATCCCGTCGGGATAAAAGATTTTACTGCAATTTTTAATAGTCAATTCCCTCATCGCGACGTGCAAGATAGCGGATGGCGGAAAGAGCAGCCTTTTGTCCCTGACCGGCAGCACGGTTTACCTGCCACGGCTGACCTGTGCAGTCACCGCCGGCAAATACGCCTTCAATATTTGTTTGCGCCTGATCATCAACATAAATGCTGCGTCCGCGGATTTCCAATCCCGGCAGGAAGCTGTTGAGCGGGTCACTGGCGCGGAAAACAAAAGCAGCCTTAACGCTGTAAAAATCATCGCCTGCACGCAAGCCGGTAACCTTGTCGGTACCGGTAATTTCTGTCGGCTTATCCAGCACTACAGTAATATTTTTCTTTTTGGGCGGAACAAAACCGGAATACAGCGGGAAGAAGAAAACGTGCTCGCACTGGTCTGCCAGATATTCCACTTCTTCCAGTGCATCAGGTACTGTAGCAATAGCAGCCACAGACTTACCCTTATATTTATCAGCATCAACAACAGCGCAGTAGCTTACGCCCTTTCCCAAAAATTCTTTTTCACCCGGGAAAAGCGTAGAGCGGGAAATACCTGTTGCCAGTACTACGGAATCCGCAGAATATTCACCATGCGGAGTACCCAGCATAAAGCCTTCGCCTACCTCGCGTAAAGAAATAATTTTGGCCTCAATGATATCTACTTCCATCTGCTTGAGATGATTTACAAAAATATCCATAAGCGCAGTACCGGAAATATCCGGGATACCCATGTAATCTGTAATCTGCGCTACACTACGCAGACGGGGGCTGAAGCCGTGGGCTTCAAACAGAACAACCTTACGTCCCTTGCTGGCTGCAGTAATCGCTGCAGATACGCCGGCAGGACCACCACCAATAACGGCAATATCGTAATCCATAAGTCTATCCTCCGTACAAAAAAATTTAGGACCTACTATAACACTTTAATTGTATGCTTTTCTAGATGCATAGTCAAATGTTTTTATGCTTCCGGAGATTTTTTAAGTTTTTTTGAAAAAAGTGCTTGACATTTTCCTGCATATAGAGTATTATAATCAAGTAACGTGACCACGGCCCATTAGCTCAGTTGGTAGAGCACCTGACTCTTAATCAGGGTGTCGTAGGTTCGAGGCCTACATGGGTCACCACATTTGGCCGGTTGGTCAAGCGGTTAAGACACCGCCCTTTCACGGCGGTATCGGGGGTTCGATTCCCCCACCGGTCACCATTTTCGGGCGCTTAGCTCAGCTGGGAGAGCGTCTGCCTTACAAGCAGAATGTCAGCGGTTCGATCCCGTTAGCGCCCACCATTTTTTTGCCCATTTTGCCTCAATATTGTAATGGCCCGGTGGTTCAGTTGGTTAGAATGCCGCCCTGTCACGGCGGAGGTCGTGGGTTCGAGTCCCATCCGGGTCGCCAATCATGCCTCGGTAGCTCAGTTGGTAGAGCAAAGGACTGAAAATCCTTGTGTCCACAGTTCGATTCTGTGCTGAGGCACCAATCCAAAAACAGCACCTGCTATGCGGGTGTTTTTTTATTATATGTATATCTATATCTGCTTAAACACATTTTTTAGCCAGCAAGGAGTGTTATCATGTTTGAAAAATTTTTCCATGAAGTAACCGGTCCCTACATCTGGGGTCTGATTCTGCTTTTATCCCTGCGTGCCATCTTCTCTTCCGTGCGCAAAAAGGATTATCCGCACGCTGCTGCTTTTATCGTCGTAGCCATTGCTGCCGCATTTATGACAGCAAGCGCACTTGATATGCTTCCGCCTGCTATAGCAGAAATATTTGCATAAGAAAAAGGCCGCTGCGCAGCGACCTTTTTACAGCTTAAACGCCGCTTTACGCGGCGTTTTTTTGTGCTTATTTTCAGTTGATGCCGGTTACATCAAAGCCGGTATCCTCAACAGCAGTCTTCAAAACTGCATCATCCAGGCCTGCGCCCTCAACAACCGCATTATTGTTTTCCAGAGAAACAACAACACTTGTTACACCTGCTACAGCAGCAAGTGCTTCCTTAACGGCGCCAACACAATGTTGGCAATGCATACCTTCGATAGCAATAGTCTTAGTCATAATAAAATCTCCTTTGCAATTACAATTTTATAAAACGCAGTCTTAGTGCGTTAGTAACAACAGAAACACTGCTGCAGCTCATCGCCGCCGCTGCAATCAGCGGGTTCAGCAGCCAGCCGAAGGCTGTATAAAACACACCTGCGGCAAACGGAATACCGACAGCATTATAAATAAAGGCCCAGAAAAGATTTTCCTTGATATTGGTCATTACACCGCGGCTTAAACGGATGGCTTTTGCCACATCAAGCAAATCGCTTTTAATCAAAACCATATCAGCAGCTTCAATCGCAATATCCGTGCCGGCACCGATAGCGATACCTACATCGGCACGCGCCAATGCAGGTGCATCATTGATGCCGTCGCCTACCATAGCGACAATATGGCCTTCCTGCTGCAGTTTGCGTACCACCGCTTCCTTATCCTGCGGCAGCACCTGAGCAACAGCCTCATCAACGCCTACCTGTGTGCGAATCGCCTCCGCCGTCGCCCGGTTATCACCGGTCACCATCAGCACATGCAGGCCCATAGCCTGTAGCTTGCCGATTGCCTCCTTGCTCGTAGCCTTTACGGTATCGGCAACAGCAATACAGCCTAAAAGCTCGCCTGCACGCACAAAGTATAACGGTGTTTTACCCTGTGATGCCAGCTTTTCATGATGCTCTGTCAATGCGCTTGTCTCAACATTAAGCGCCTGCAGCAGCTTCAAATTACCGGCAGCACATTCTGCGCCAGCGATTTCTGCCGTAACACCTTGCCCGGGTATTTGCTTATAATTGACTGCTTCCGGCAAAGCAAGCTGCTTTGCTTCAGCAGCAGCAACAATCGCTTCACCTAACGGATGCTCTGAAAGCTTTTCCAAGCCTGCGGCAAAGGCCAGCAATTCATTTTCCGTAACCTTTACAGGCAAAATATCCGTCACCACCGGTTTGCCCGCTGTAATCGTACCTGTTTTGTCTAAGATAACGGTATCAACCTTATGCGCCGTTTCCAAAGCTGTTGCCGATTTAATCAGAATGCCGCTCTTGGCACCACGCCCTGTTCCGACCATAATTGCCGTCGGTGTTGCCAATCCCAAAGCACAGGGACAGGAAATTACTAGCACTGAAATAGCTATCGTCAGTGCAAAATGCCAGCTTGCACCCAGCGCCAGCCAGACAGCCGCTGCAATCACAGCAATACTGATAACAGCAGGCACAAAATACCCGCTCACCTTATCAGCCAGTTTGGCAATAGGTGCTTTAGAAGAGGTTGCCTCGTCCACCAGTGCAATAATCTTCGCCAAAGCTGTATCTGCACCAATCGCAGTTGCTTCCATCTTAAAGTAACCGCTTCTGTTAATAGTGCCGCCGATAACCTTGTCACCGATTATTTTATCTACCGGCAGGCTTTCACCTGTCAGCGCGCTTTCGTCCAAGGCAGCGCTGCCCTCAATAATTTTACCGTCCACAGGCACGGACGCACCGCTTTTTACAATCAGCACATCGCCTTTCTCAACCTCCTCTACAGGTATTTCTCCCTGCAGACCATGGCGTTCGACAAGCGCAGTTTTTGGTGTAAGGTTCATCAGTGCCTTAATTGCATCAGAGGTGTGGCTCTTCGCCCGCGCCTCCATAAACTTACCGACAGTAACAAGTGCCAAAATTACAGCACTTGCTTCAAAATACAAGGCATCAGCAAAGCCTGGCAACAAATCAAGACGGTTATGGCCAAAGGCATACGCCATGCCAAATACGGAATACAAACCATAAATAAACGATGCACCGCTGCCTACGGCAATCAGGGAATCCATATTAGGCGCACCGCTTAAAAGATTACGCACGCCGTGGATAAAATACTTGCGGTCGATAAAAAGCACCGGAATGCACCACAGCATCTGCAGCAAAGCATTAATCAGCTCGTTTTCCTGCCCCAGAATAAAGCTTGGCAGCGGCCAGCCCCACATGCGCCCCATATGCTGATAAAAAACAAGACCGGCAAAAATCAGCGAACCGATAAGGCGCTGCTTCATCTCCGCCATCTCCTGCGCCGCCGTATCCTGCTGCGGCACAGGCGTAGCGGCAGCTCCTGCGGCATGCACACTTGCACCGAAGCCCAGCTTTTCAATGCGGGTAATAATCTCCTTTTCATCTACAACGCTTTCATCAAAGGTAACGTGCGCATTATTTTTCAGCAGATTAACGCTCATCTGCTCCACGCCCTGCATCCTGTTGACAACCTTTTCTATGCGTGACGAGCAGGCACTGCAGCTCATGCCCGTTATATCAAGTAACTGTTTTTTCATCGTGACTCCTTTCGCTTGCTATCTGTTTGACATAAAATTTTTTGTCTGCTATTATTATAGCAAACGCTATCTTTATTTCAAGAACGCACTATTTAGATAGATAGTATGCAAAAAGATACTGTAAAGATATATAATTTTTGATGCACAAGGCAGACATATGATTTTTTCATAGCATCATTATATCTTAATCACCTTGCTCTTTGCAGAAAGGAAACTCCAAATGAAAGATACTATTAACGTCAACTGTCCCGTTGCCGCCACGCTGCAGCTTATCGGCGGCAAATATAAGGCCTTGCTTCTATGGCACCTGTCCGGAAAAATTTTGCGCTTCAACGAGCTGCGCCGCCTCGTACCCGAGGCCACACCCAAAATGCTCACCCAGCAATTACGCGAGCTGGAAGGTGACGGCTTAATTGCGCGCAAGGTGTACGCCGTCGTGCCGCCTAAGGTTGAGTATAGCCTGACGCCGCGGGGTGAAAGCCTCTTCCCCATCCTGCAGGCCATGTATGCCTGGGGCAGCAAGCTTTTAGAGGGCGAAGGCATCTGCCCGGAATGCTCCATGAAGCCTGTGGAAGCAGAGCATTGCTGCTGCCACGACAAAAGCGAATAGAAACGAAAAACTTCGGTAGAACGATTATATTTAGCGTTCTACCGAAGTTTTTTATTTGCTGTTCTTTTCATAAACTGCAATTTCAATCAAATTGCCATCCGCATCCCGCAGATAAATGCTTTGCATTGCTCCAAGGGCACCTTGACGCGCCACAACACCTTCCTCAATCGGATAGCCCTTGGCTTCTATTTCTGCTTTAATTGTGCAGATATCCCTGTCAGCAAGCAGGCAGATATCCTGACTGCCGTATGTAGGATGCTGCGCTGCCGGCAAAAATTCTGCCGGTCTGCAGTGAATATTAATCTTCTGCACACCAAAGTAAAAAGCATGCTTCCCATTTTTCAACTCATGACGCAAACCTAAAACGCCTGCATAAAATGCTATGCATTTATCAATGTTGGCTGTTGTGATAACAATATGGTCTAAACCAGTTATACGCATGAAAATCACCTGCTTTAATCTAAATCTCCCAAACAGGAATTATCAAATTATCTCTGTCAAATGCCGTAAACTTATCACTCAGGCACAAAATTCCACCTGTCCCACGCTTTAAGCTGGTCTTATCCAGCACACCAAAAACATTCGTCCAACGTTTGTCCGGCATCATGGTTTTCTTTACTTCGAGCGGATACAATGTACCATTGCGTTCAAGAACAATATCAATCTCCTTATTATCCTTATCACGGTAATAATAAATAAACGGCTCTAAACCTGCATTTTGATAGCTTTTCACAATCTCAGACACAACAAAGTTTTCTAAAATTGCCCCACTCATTGCGCCATTCATCAATGTCTCACTGTCTGTCCACTTCGTGAGATAGGCAACTAAACCGCTGTCATAAAAATATAGCTTCGGCTTTGTCACCATACGCTTCAGCAAATTATTACTGTATGGATGCAGGTAAAAAATAATTCCCAAGCGCTCTAAAATGTTCAGCCAGTTTTTCACAGTAGGCACACTGATTTCTACTGCATCAGCTATAGTTTTATAATTCACCATCTGGCTAGTAAGCGCCGCAACAACAGTGACAAAGTTCAAGAATTTAAAAGAATCAACTCTATCCGCAATCTCCTTGACATCCCTGTCAATATAGGTGGAAATATAGCTGCTATAAACTGCCGCCTGTTCTTTTTTTACTCCACTAACAATGGCAGGCATACCACCACGCCAGATCCGCTCAAAAACCTCCTGTATGCTTGCAGGAGAAACAGCTTTGCTACGCATTAACAAGCGCTCAAAATCAACTGTAAACGGTTCAGACGTACAGCCACATGCCTCTGCCTGCGATAAAGGTGACATGTGCAGCAAGCAAACACGCCCCGCCAAGGATTCCTGCACACCATCCATCAATTTAAAAATCTGTGAACCTGTCAGCCAAAAATCTCCTGCCTGCTGATGCTCATCAACATAAATCTTAATATAAGGAAAAAGCTCCGGTGCATATTGCACCTCATCAATGAATACCGGTGGCTTATGAAGCTGCAAAAACAGTTTAGGATCGTTTTTCGCCATCTCGCGTTCTGTAATATCATCAAGTGTAACATATTCGCGATTTACATCCTCTGCCTCAGCCAGTCTTTTTAACATAGTTGTTTTGCCAACCTGCCTGGGACCGGTCAATAGGACAACAGAAAATTCCTGCGCCATTCTTTTAAATGTCGCCTCCATTGCTCGATTAATATAAGCCATAGTCATCATCCTTTCCTTGTATTCTATGCAAAGTATATCCCATATAATACCTAAAAGCAAGCAGAATATCGGCTAAACCATAATCGTCCTTACGATTTAGCCGAACTTTTTGCGTTTCTACTTTAAAACAGCCGAAATATTTTATTCACACACATCTTGCAAATGGTTTTAAAACAAAATAAATAATACAAAAAGCACGCTGCAGCCTGCGCCAAGCGCAAACCACAACGTGCTTGTATAATGCTTAAAATCAGCCGATTTCTGCTTCTTTTTCAGTACCGCGAACGTTGATCGGATGGTTGTTTTCGTCAACCATTACAACCTTCGGTACATAGGTTTTAGCTTCTTCCTCAGTCATGAGGCTGTAAGCGATGATGATAACAGTATCACCAACCAGAACTTTACGTGCAGCAGCACCGTTCAGGCAGATAACACCGCTGCCACGCTCACCGGCAATAACATAGGTTTCCAGACGGTTACCGTTGTTGTTGTCAACGATTTGTACACGCTCGCCCGGAAGAATACCGGACAGCTCCAGCAGTTCGCTGTCAATAGTAATGCTGCCCATATATTCCAGGTTAGCCTGGGTTACGGTAGCGCGATGAATTTTGCCATGGTGCATAGTATAAAGCATATTATTTCTCCTCCAAAACTACATTATCAATCAGACGGGTGGTGCCGAATTTAACAGCTACAGCCAGCAGGTTGCTGCCTGCCATCGGAGCTGCTACAGGTTTCAATTCCGGCAGTGCATAAATTTCAACATAATCAATATCAGACATAGGCTCTTCTTTAATGGAAGCGGTAACAGCCGCAGTAATCTTAGCAGCATCACGCTCACCTGCTTCGTGCTGCTCCTTAGCAGCCTTCAGGCTACGGCTCAGTACCAGAGCTGCTTTGCGCTCTGCTTCATTCAGATAGGTATTGCGGGAGCTCTTTGCCAGACCGTCAGCTTCGCGGACAATCGGCATAATGCGCAGCTGGATGTTGAAGAACAGGTCTTTTACCATGCGTTTCAGAACCTCAACCTGTTGTGCGTCCTTCTGGCCGAAGTAAGCACGGTCCGGTTGTGCCAGGTTGAACAGCTTGGTAACAACGGTAGTTACGCCACGGAAGTGAATCGGACGGGTACGGCCGCACAGAACCTTAGTAATCTCACCGGTTACTTCAACCCAGGTTGCATCCTCGCTCGGATACATTTCCTTCGGAGCCGGAGCGAAAACTACGTTAGCGCCCATGCTTTCTGCCAGCTTGCAGTCTGCTTCCAGAGTACGCGGATAAGCGTCCAGATCTTCGTTAGGACCGAATTGAGTCGGGTTTACGAAAACGCTGACTACAACAAAGTCATTTTCCATGTTAGCTGCTTTAATCAGAGATGCATGACCTTCATGCAAAGCGCCCATAGTAGGCACCAGACCGATGGTCAAACCCTGAGCTTTAGCTGCTGCAACCTCTTCGCGCAGCTCTGCAACTGTATGTACTAATTTCATTTTTAATTACCTCACTTTGTATGTATAAAAGTATTAATATAATTTTTCTAAAACAGCATCGTCAATCTTAAAGGTATGCTCTGGAGCGGGGAAAGTTCTTGCCTTGACATCGGCAATATATTCCTTTACTGCTTCTACTGTAGTATCATGCAGATTAGCATACTTCTTAACAAATTTCGGGCAGAAGCCGGTGGAAACTCCCAAAAGGTCGTTGCATACGAGCACCTGGCCATCGCAGCCGTTGCCGGCACCGATACCGATGGTAGCCATGGTTTTCAGCTCGCTGGTTACCTTAGCAGCCAGTGCGGCCGGAACGCATTCCAGCACGCAGGCAAAAGCACCTGCAGCCTCCAAAGCCTTGGCATCATCAATCATTTTTTGTGCAGCGGCAATATCCTTGCCCTGTACCTTGAAGCCACCCAGCTGATTTACAGATTGCGGAGTCAGACCGATATGAGCACATACAGGAATGCCGGCCTGTGTCAGGCGCTCTACAAGAAGAACTACTTCAGAGCCACCCTCCAGCTTAACAGCAGTGCAGCCTGTTTCCTTCAGGAAGCGTGCCGCATTATACATTGCATCAACAATGCTTGCCTGATAGCTCATAAACGGCATATCGCCAACTACTAAAGCAGTGCTGTTGCCACGCATAACAGCCTTGGTGTGATGAATCATTTCATCCATCGTTACCGGAACTGTGGAATTATATCCTAAAATTACGTTACCCAGGGAGTCACCTACAAGAATCATATCTACGCCTGCTTCGTTAACGTTGCGGGACATTGCTACGTCGTAAGCGGTTATCATCGTGATAGGTTCGCCCTTTTGCTTCATTTCTTTAATCGTTGCGACTGTTACTTGTTTGTTAGCCATAATATCCTCCAAGCAAATTTCTCAGCTCATCAGCTGCATTTTCGTCAATAGTGCCATTAGCAAGGGCCAACGAGGTTGTCGCCAGGCCCAGAGAGCAATAGGCAGGAATTACAGCTGCCGGCAAGGCAGCAAGATGTTTCGCTACCGTGCTGACATCACCGCGGGCAATAGGTCCTGTAAGAACCGCCGCAGGATTTTGCGTAGCTTGCAAATTAGCCGCTGTGCCTTTGAACAAGGGAAGCAGCGCTTCCCAGGCAGCTTCGTTGCTGCCGGTCCAGCGTGCCATCAGCTGCGCCGCCATAGCCTCCACCGCTACGGCGTAGTTAGAGCAGATGCACGCTGCCGCATGGTAGGCCGCACGTTCTTCAGCAGGAACGCTGAACGCTTTCCCGTCAAAAAGCTCTACGAGCTTTTGGCCTGCGTCCTGCGCTTCGCTGTCACCATCCAGCGCCATATACACACCTGCAAGCTGTGTATTGCCGCCGGCAAAGCTTTGCAGCGGATGCAGACTGCCTACGTGTGCGCCCAGCTGCGTAAGCGGAGCCAACGGCTCCAGTCCCACACTGCCGCTCACATGCAGTACAACCTTAGCCGCCGGTGTCACGCTTTGCGCCAGCTCCTCTGCCACCGTACCAATTAAACGATCCGGTACGGTAAGCAACAGCACGTCCGCTGCCTGCCACAGCTTCGCGTTATCCGTCACCGGTACGCCAAACTGCTGCGCCAGCTGTGCGCTGTGCTGCTCGGATGCAGCCGTAATGCCGGCCAGCACGCCTGCTTCACGCAAGCTTGCAGCCAGACGGCTGCCGACACGGCCACCGCCAATAATACCAACCTTCAAGATTGCCCTCCCTTCTGACCACAGGAGACGCTGTGCAAATTCAAGGCTACGGAATTGCCGATTAATGCCGAAGCATATAAAAAAGCGCATTCCGGTACGGAATGCGCATAGTTAGCCTGTTTGCGTCTTCGTCCCGGTCTTATAGATCCAAGCGAGTATTGACTTAAAATTTTTCAGAAGTAAGCTTTACTGTTAACTGCTCCAGCTCATCCTAAATGCTACTGTGCATCAGTAAATTTTACCGCACTTATAATAGCATAGAAACGCGCAGTTTGCAAGCAAAATATGCTATAATGAAAGAAAAACGCAAGGAGGTCATCCCCATGCCCTATGTAAACATCAAAATCACCAAAGAAGGTAACGTTACACCCGAGCAGAAGCGCGCTCTCATCGAAGGTGCAACCAATCTTCTGCACGACGTTTTAGGCAAAAACAAGTCTACCACCGTTGTCACCATCGACGAGGTTGATACCGATAACTGGGGCATCGGCGGTGTACCTGTAACCGAAATCCGTAAAAACGCGGCGGCAAAAAAATAATTTTTTCCTTCATATTAAGATGATTCTTCGTTAACCACAAAATAAGCAAAGATTGACAGCTATAACCACAAAATATAGCTGTCAGTCTTTTTTTATGCAATTACCGTAAAGGTTAACCATAGTATTTTACTAGGTTGACATTAAATTTTTCACAGCGTATACTTAAGCTATAACAAAGTTAACCATACAGAATCTTAAGTTAACCAAAATAAATTACGAAGGTGAAAATTATGAGTAAAGGTCTTTTCATTACAGCAATCGGTACAGATATCGGTAAAACATACGTTACCGGCCTGCTTGTTAAACGCTTGCGTGATGCAGGCGTCAACGCAGGCTACTACAAAGCAGCGCTGAGCGGCGCCGAAGAACAGCCTGACGGCACCTGGCTGCCGGGCGACGCAGCCTTTGTTGCCAAAACTGCCAACATCCCGGAAAAGCCGGAAAACCTTGTTTCCTACATTTATAAGGAAGCAGTTTCTCCGCATCTGGCAGCACTGCGCGAAGGCAATCCTGTAGAAATGGAAAAGATTGAAGCTGATTATCAGGCTTCCCTTGCTAAATATGATTACGTTACCATGGAAGGCAGCGGCGGCATCATCTGCCCCATCCGTTGGGATGAAGAACACATCCTGCTCGAGGACATCATCAAAAAGCTTGACTTGGGCGTACTGGTAATCTCCAACGCAGCGCTCGGTTCCATCAACAACTGCGTACTGACAATCTCCTACCTCAAGCAGAAAAACATTCCCGTCCGTGGCATCATCCTTAACAACTATGACGGCAGCAACTTCATGCAGGCCGATAACAAGCGTATGATGGAAGAAATTACAGCGGTCCCCGTACTTGCCTGCGTACCGCCGAACGCCAGCGAGCTGGATATTGATGTAGAAGTACTCAAAGGATTATATAAATAAAATATTTTTAAGACGAGGGAGAAGGTATTAGATGCAAAAAATATTGACGAAGGCGTACTAGAGGTACGTCGAGGAAATATTTTGCAGCAGATGATGCCTTATCGCTTGTCTTGTAACGGAGGAAGAAAAAATGAACGATAAAGTAGCAGATTTACAAAAAAGAGATTTAGCCCACATCTGGCATCCCTGTTCCCAAATGAAGGACTACGAAACCTTACGTCCTATCATCGTTGACCACGCTAAAGGTCCCTACCTCTACGCTGCCGACGGCTCCGAATATCTCGACATTATCAGCAGCTGGTGGTGCAACCTCTTAGGTCACTGCAACCCCAAAATCAACGCTGCCATCAAAGAGCAGATTGAACAATTAGAGCACGTTATCTTCGTTAACTTCACCCACGAGCCTGCTATCAAGCTTTGCGAAGAGCTTACCGAAGTTCTCCCCAAAGGCCTGAACAAATTCAACTTTGCCGATAACGGCTCCTCTTCTGTAGAAATCGCACTGAAAATTGCCTTCCAATATCAGCTGCAGACCGGTCATCCGGAAAAACAACGCTTCATGTGCCTCAGCGAAGGCTATCATGGCGAAACCATCGGCGCTCTGTCCGTAGGCAGCATGGACCTGTTCGCACAGATGTACAAGCCCATGATGATGAACAACATTCATGTAAAAGCACCTGACTGCTACCGCTGCCCGTTTGCTAAAGACCGCGAGCACTGCCAATGCGAATGCTTCAAATTTGCAGAAGAAGCATTTGCTAAGTATGCCAAAGAAACCGCTGCTATCATCGTTGAGCCTATCGTACAAGGCTGCGCAGGCATGCGTATCTATCCGCCTCTCTACCTGCAAAAGCTGCGTAAGCTCTGTGATGAATACGGCGTACTTTTGATTGCCGACGAAATTGCTACCGGCTTCGGCAGAACCGGCAAAATGTTTGCCTGCAACCATGCCGGTATCACCCCGGATATCATGACTATCAGTAAAGCTCTCACCGGCGGTTATCTGCCGATGGCTATCGTCTGCACCACAGACAAAATTTACGATGCCTTCTATGATGATTACAACAAAGGCAAGCAATTCATGCACAGCCACACCTATGCCGGTAACCCCATAGGTTGCGCAACCGCCCTCGCTGTACTCAAAATTATGAAGGAAGAAAAAATTCTCGAGCATGCTGCGGAAAAAGCAACATACTTCCATAATGCACTCATGGATACCTTCGGCGCTCATAAAAACATCGGCGAAATCCGTCATATCGGCCTGATTAACGCTATGGAGCTTGTTACCGATAAGGATAAGAAAATCGGCTTCGACGGCGACCTGCGTATAGGCTACGAAATTTACAAAAAAGCACTTACCCACGGCCTGCTGCTGCGTCCTTTGGGCAACGTCATCTACTTCAACCCGCCGCTGAATATTGAAAATAAAGATTTGGATAAGGCTATAGCACTGGCTAAACAATCCATGGATGAGGTTTTAAAATAAGGAGCGAATAAATGAAAGATTTGAGTATGAAAGAGCTGACTACTATCGCTTTATTAGGTGTCTTGATTCTGATTTCAGGTTCTTTTAAAATCCCTTCGCCAATTGCCGGTGGCGAATTCCAGTTATCTGCACCAATCGCCGTACTCATCTGCGCCTGCTTCGGCTTTAAACGCTACATTATCGCAGGTATCCTTGCAAGTATGCTCGGTATGATGCTCGGAATGCACAACATCATCAACGTGCTTGTACAGATGGTATTCCGCGTTGTTGCCGGTGGCACCATGGCCCTGCTCGGAACTAATCTGCTTACTGTTGCTGTCAGCGGACCGCTCGGAACCTTCGCTGCCCGCCTCGTACTGTGGCAGGTTACCGGTGTAAACTGGATGGTACTCACCGCCGCAGCCTTCCCCGGTATGATTTTTACCGCAGTTGCCGCCGGTGCATTTTATAAGCCCGCAAAACAGCTGCTTACCAAGGTTGCTTTGCTCAGAGGCTGATAAATAACAGCAAAAAGAGGCTCTCCTTAGGGAGAGCTGGCGCCCGTCAGGGCGACTGAGAGGGGTCTGTATTCTTTGCGCTAAAGAATAACGTGAAGTTTTGCACACCCCTCTCCGTCATCGCTAAGCGATGCCACCTCTCCCCAAGGAGAGGCTTTTCATCAGCTAATTTTGCCAAACACCGAATTCAAAACACAAAGGAGATTCCCTATGCCTTTATACAGCATCAAAATGCGCGCATCCAAAGGTGATTTACATGTCAGCGGCGCAGAACGCATTATCCTGCAACCCGATATCAGCAACGCTGTCAGCGCCCTTACCGAACGCGCTCTGCACCACGGCCTTGGCCGAGCAGACTTCATTAACGTCAAAATGGAAGAGGTCGCACCGGAAAAGCTGCAATACCTCGACGCTCTGCCTGTCAGCAAACGTCCTGCCGACACAGTAGAGGAAACCTATAAAATCATGAAGGAAATGCTCTGCGAGCTGGGATTGGAAGCCAAGGCAGATGCATTAATCGACCTTCTGCGTCACAACCATCCTATGCGCGGTGCAGTTCTCTATGACGTCGCCACAAACTCCAGACTTGAACCCGACCACGAGAGAGGCATCCGCGTAACCTATATGGATGCCGAAGGAGCAGCGAGCAACTGCAGCGGTAAAAACCATTTCCGCGAAGCCATCGTACTGGCCACCAAGGTTGTAAATGCTCCCGGCATTATAGCAGAACTGTGCCTTTCCGATGATCCCGATTACCTCGTCGGCTACCTTGCATCCTTAAAGCATGGTTATGTACGCCTCATGCCGATGAAGGAAATGGGCAATCCTCATGGCGGCCGTGTCTTCATCTTTGACAGCAGCAAGGCTAAGGCCAAGGATGCTATCAACTATCTGGAAAAACAGCGTGTGCTTGTACGCGGACTGCCTGTTGAAAAGCCCGCTAATCCCAATCCGGAGCAGATTTTTGCTGACGAGCTGAAACAGCTCAAGGAGCAGAATCTTTACCGCTCCCTGCGTACTATGGACAGCGAACAAAGTAAGTACGTTGAAATGCACGGACGCAAGGTTTTGATGCTTGCCTCCAACAGCTATCTTGATTTGGCAGCAGATGCCCGTGTTAAGCAATCCGCTGCCGAAGCTGCGCTTCAATGGGGCGCAGGCAGCGGCGGCAGCCGTCTGACTACCGGCAACACCGCCTTGCATGAAGCACTCGAAAGCAAGCTGGCGCATTTCAAGGGCACAGAAGCAGCACTGGTGTTTAATACAGGCTACATGGCCAACGTCGGCATTATTTCCGCCCTCTGCAACAGTGAAAGCGTTATCTTCAGCGACGAATACAATCACGCCAGCATCATCGACGGCGCACGTCTTTCTAAAGCACGCATCGTTGTCTATAAGCATAACGATATGCAAGACCTGGAAGCGAAAATTCTTGCTACCCCCTGCAGCAAAGGATTGATTGTCAGCGACGCAGTTTTCAGCATGGACGGTGATATCGTCGACCTACCTGCACTCGTTGCACTCGGCCAAAAATATCATCTGCTCACCATGATTGACGAAGCACATGCCACCGGTGTTATCGGCAAAACCGGCCATGGTACCGTTGAGCATTTCGGCAACACTGTCCGCCCGGATATTCTTATGGGCACGCTCAGCAAAGCACTCGGCGCCGAAGGTGGTTACGCCTGCGCCAGCAAGGTAATCATTGAATATCTCAAGAACAAAGCACGCAGCTTTATCTTTGCCACCTCCCAAACTCCTGCAACGCTCGCCGCTGCGCTGCGAGCTACAGAAGTGCTGGAGGAAGAACCGCAACGTGCGCAAATGCTGCAGCACAACGTTGAGTTTTTCTTAAACGCATTGCACGCTGAAGGCGTAGAAGCTTACTCACCCACCGCCATCATTCCTATTATCATCGGCGACGAGAAGTCCGCTCTGCAGGTTGCAGACGAGCTGCTGGCAAACGGCGTGCTCGCCCCCGCTATTCGCTATCCAACGGTAGCAAAGGGTACTGCGCGCCTGCGCGTTGCCCTCATGGCAACGCACACCGAAGCGGAGCTGTCGCAGACAGCGAAGCTGATCGGTGCGGCAATCAGAAAGTATAAAAAATAAAGCACAAAAAAGGCAAGGCCTAGGAAACAAACCTTCTAAGACCTTGCCTTTTAATTTTTATAAACCAGCTTATTTATGCTCAGCTATATCCTCGGCATCAAGCACCTTAATTCCATGTGCAGAAAGTAACTTGGCGAACATGCCTTGCCCTTTTATCTTCTTACCGCTGAAGCTGCCGTCATAAATTTCCTTAACACCACAGCTGGGACTGCGTGATTGCAGGATTGCCAAATCCACCTTATTCTCCAAAGCAACTGCCAATGCCTCCTGTGCACCCTTGCGAAATTCATTGTCCACACTTACGCCTTCCTTGTTCGTCATTACGCCGTCAACAATTTCTGCCGGCAAGCGAGGCGTAGATAGTCCGCCCAACTGCTCCGGGCAAACACCAATCACCTCATGGCCTTCGATAAAATCCAGCACGCTTTGATTTAAGTTATTACCACCGTTATACTTACAATTTTTGCCTAATAAGCAGGCACTCACGAGAATCTTCAAAGAAACATTCCTCCGTTATTGTAAAAATAAGCTGCTAACAAGCCTGATGCTAACAGCTTATTTTCATGTTTATTCTTTCTTGCTGATTTCTACAGGAATTTCCGGCATCTTGCCGTCAATGCTGATGTTCTTATTGACCTTAGCATCGTAGGTTTCACCCTTGGCAATCTCCTGCAGATCAATACCGGTAGCACTCTTCACCGTATCGAAAACCTTCGCCATCACGGAAGGCACGTTGCCGGAAAGACTGCCCATACCGCCTTCGCCGTAAAGCGTAATCTTATCCACCTTACTGAGCGGAGCAGCAACCTCTTTAGCAACCTGCGGCAGCACCTCAATCGCCATCTGAGCCATTGCAGCCTGACCATATTTCTTCATAGCCTCGGCCTTCTTATCCATAGCGGCAGCCTCTGCTTCGCCCTTGGCCTTAATCGCAGCGGCCTCTGCTTCACCCTTTACTCTGATAGCATAAGCCTCCGCATCGCCCTTGGCTTTAATAGCGGCAGCCTCCTGCTCCATAGCATATCTTTGCGCTTCTGCTTCACGCTGCCTCTTGGCCTGCTCAGCCAACGCATCCTGTTCAACTCTGTATTTGTCAGCATCTGCCTGCTTCTGAATAGTAGCAGCCAGGATTTGCTCTTTAACCAGCACCTCCTGCTTTTTCAGGTCAGCTTCGCGCTCAGCCTTAGCAATCTGTGCATTCACAGTTGCCACCTCAATAGACTTTTGCTGCTCCTGCTGTTGAATTGCATAAGCAGCATCTGCCTCTGCCTTTTTAATATCGGCAGTACGCTTCAGTTCGCTCTTGGCAATAGAAAGCTCATTCTGACGCTGTGCAATTGCTAAATCAGCATGCACCTGCGCATCATTAGCCTCTTTCTTGGCCGCAGCCTCGGCAATAGCCACATCACGCTCGGCAACAGCCTTGCTGATAGATGCATCCTTGCGGATTTTCGCCGTATTATCTGCGCCCAAATCGACAATCAGACCGTTATCGTCAACTACGTTCTGAATGTTACAGCTCAGAATGCTGATACCCAGCTTTTCCATGTCCTTGGCAGCCTTTTTCAGCACTTCGTCAGAGAAGGAATCACGATCAACGTTAATCTTCTTCAAATCCAGAGTACCGATAATCTCACGCATATTACCCTCAAGAGAATCCTGCAGGCTGCGCGTAATATCTGCCGGCTCCATATTCAAAAAGTTGCGCGCTGCCAGATAAATACCGTTTTCCTTATCAACAATAATCTTGGCAACCGCATCAACCTTAACGTTGATAAAGTCATTGGTCGGAACGCTTTGGCTGGTTTTGATATCAACGGACATCTGCCCCAGATACAGCATATCCACTCGCTCCAGCAGCGGAATTTTAAAGCCGCCGATACCGATAAGGATACGCGGATTTTTCGTAATACCGGAAATGATATAAGCCACGTTTGGCGGTGCCTTTACATAACAGGTCTTAGCCGCAATAATAAATAAAACCAGAAAAATAATAACGAGAAAAACAATTCCGTAAGTCAAAATAATTCCCCCTTTATCATCTAAACGCTTTAAGTAAATCATAGCATAGGCAATCATGAAAGACAAGGGAATTATTCGTTACATTTTGAACATTAGCACAATGCTTTAAAAGTCTATGACAAAAACAGGATAACCTTTTTACAGCATTTAATCCATCAATCAAAAAAGTTTTGGGAAGATTCTTCAAAGCTTTGCGGTCTTGCTAAGTTAGGCAGAGCAACAATTCACAAACACATCAAAATATGTTCCATGTCAACAATTAAATACCTTACGTTGACAACAAAATATGCTCGTGGTAAAATCATCATAATTTATCAGAGGAATTGTAGCGCTCAAGCTATTGAAGTGGGATAGGATTCAAACGAATTTCATCCCGCTTTTTTAGATAAATTATGGCAACATTCAACCCATAAAAGCTCTCATAGCTACTTATGTAACGAAAGGAGTTTTTAACAATGCAAATCAACAAACCCGAAAATACTTTACAAAATATTTCTGTCGGCAGCAAAGAAATCAATGCAGCGCGCGTAGCCTTTTTCCTGCCAGGCTTCGTCATTTCCACCTGGGCACCGATGATTCCTATGGTCAAAGCACGCCTGAACCTTGAAGCGGATGTACTCGGCCTTTTGCTTCTGTGCATCGGTATCAGCGCTTTTATCTTTATGCCTTTAGCCGGCGCACTCGTACAACGCTTTGGCTGCAAAAAAGTCGTCATCACAGGTGCAACGCTGATGGCACTAATTTCCGTGCTGCTTTCTTGCCTGCCAAACATCTGGAGCTATGCCATTGCGCTTGCATTCTTTGGGGCAGTCATGGGCGCAACGGATGTCAGCATGAATACCAACGCTGTTATTGTAGAAAAGCTCGCAGGCCGCAGACTGCTTAGCGGTATGCACGCCTTTTGGAGTATCGGCTGCTTTGCCAGCGCAGGTCTTTTCAGCGTACTGGCATCTTCAGGCTTAAACGTAACGCTCATCGCCACACTGCACTGTGCTATTGTTTTAGCGTTGCTGGCAGTTTTCGGCCGCCACTTACTGGATTATAAAAGCCCCGGCGGTGAAAAGGCCTTTGCTATCCCACGCGGCATTGTTATCGTTTTAGGCATTCTCGCCTGCATTTCCTTCCTTGTTGAAGGTGCAGTTATGGATTGGAGCGGCGTACTGCTCACCGAAGTGAAAAATATGGATATAGCGTTGGCAGGCACAGGTTACGCTATCTTTTCCATTGCTATGCTCATCATGCGTCTTTTAGGCGATAAAACTGTACAATTTTTAGGCGAACAAAAAGCTGTTATCGGCGGCAGCATCGTCACGGCAGCAGGCTTTGCTCTCGTAGTTGTTTTAGATAACCTGTATCTCAATGCCTTCGCCTTCATTCTCATCGGCCTTGGTTGTGCCAACATTGTCCCTGTGTTTTATTCACTTTTGAAATACCAAAAGGACATGCCTATCAGCGCTGCGGTAACTTCTGTAACCAGTTTAGGTTATACAGGTGTTATTCTAGGCCCCGCACTTTTAGGCTTTGTCGCCCACGGTATCAATATCAGCGCGGTGTTTGAACTGGTTGCCTTATTGCTTGTCATTGAAGCAGGAATTGCCAAGTACGTTTTCTGCAAGCTGAAAATGTAAAATGCGTCATATATCAAAACGAGCCGGTTTTAGTCAAAATGCTAAAGCCTGCTCGTTTTTGATTGCAAAAGTTTTGGGAATATTTTTCCCAAAACTTTGCGTTTCTGTATAGTTTTAGGAATTATTTTCCTAAAACTTTTGTATTTACTAAGTTTCAGACTTAAAGGTCGGAATGTTTGGCACACCAAGAATTCTTTATGAAATCAAATATGCGCTCACGCAGTACGTAAAACGCATCAAGAAAAATAAGCTACCAACACGTCACAAGACACGCTAACAGCTTATTTTTAAACAATGTTATGCTTTACCAATTCAACAACATCGAGATTATGTTTCCTGATGTCTTCATCTGCTTCCATCTTATCAATACTCCACCAGGAATATTTCCTATCACCTATCATAAAGCTATCTGCCTGAAGCTTTTTCGGCAGCTTCTTAATATTTGCCTGATATAAAGTATGCGCATAAACCTTCTGTACCTTATCGCTCACAGAATATTTCGTCCGTAGCTCAAATCCCTTGCGTTCAACAGTGATCAGCTCTGGAGCAACCTGTAAATCAGAACTTAGGCGCTTAATGATATTAGCAACATTATCCTCTTCTACTACCTGAGTTTTATAATTAGGGAACAGATTCAGCCCCCATCTATTATCATAATAAAGCAGATAACGGTGAGAATATTTATTAAATGTATCTTTAATAGCGATAAGCGAAAAAGGATGCTCAATTTCATTAAGATTTTCGATATCATGCTGCAGTAAATCTGCATTATATGTATTTTTTATTGCTTTTACCATTGCGCACCCACTCCAATAAAGGCCAAAGCCACCAACAATTATAACTATTACTTTTGCCCACAAGGAAGTTTCAGGCGAGGCAGAAAAACCACCATACATCACGAATAAAGCATTAGCAACGTTACAGCTTTGGTCTAGCTTTTTATATCCAATATCTTCTTGTTTTCGTTGTAAAAGGGCTTCAAGTTTAGTACTATCAATCAGTAACTGCAAAGAACTCTCTCCTTTACACTAATATAGATAAGTATATCACAGAGCCGTAATTGGAGCAAGAATATGATTATACCATGGTACAATACGTCAAATACATCAGAACGAAAAATAAGCTGCCAGCACGTCACAAGACACGCTAACAGCTTATTTTTATTGTTCAAGTTCCAGTTCAACCTCAGCCTATTTTTTGCAACGCCACACTCCGCGCTGCGCAGACCGGAACGGACGACGGGTTCGCCGGCGCATCTTTGTTACGCGAAAATTCACTGGCAACGGACCGACAGGGAATTTTTCGCTGGAGCGTTGACGAACCACTCAGTAAGCATACCTCGCAAAATTCAGCGACGTGAAAAATTCTGCTAATCTAGTCGCCGGAATCCGGCGAAGCAGCTACGCAGGGCGTTTTTTGGATACTTTTTGCCGCCCCGGGCAAAAAGTATCACATACTACTCAAAAACGCTCCCCTGCTACCCACCGATAGCAAGAGAGCGTTCTCTTTATCTGCTTATTTACTTTTCTGCTGCAGCGCTTTTCACAACCGCCTTAGCAGCCTTTTCGAACTTGGTACGCGCCAACATCACAAAATGTCCGCAACCACAGCATTTCATGCCAAAGTCCATACCCGTACGGGTAATTTCCCACTCATCACTGCCACAGGGATGAGCTTTTTTCATTTTGACGATATCGCCTACATTAACATCCTTACCGGAAAGCATTATTCAATACCGTCCAAAGTCATTACGTCACTGACCTCATAGCCTGCTTCACGGATTTGCTCAATGATATCCATACCATTATTATTGAGAGCGGCACGAATGGTAACTTCAGCAGTACCATCACCATTTTGCTTGGTAACCAGAGAAATAATATTAATGCCGTCTTCCTTCATAATGTTAGAGATTTCCGCAACAACACCAACCTTATCAGGTGCTTCGATAGTAATACGCAGGCAGTTGCGGTTCATACCCATAATTTCTACGATAGAACGGAAGATATCGCTGCGGGAAACAATACCGCAAAGCTTATTCTCTTGGTTAACAACCGGCAGAGCGTTAACTTTGTATTTATACAGCTTGTAGGCAACATATTCGATAGTATCATCTGCCTCAACGCTGATAACGCTACGTTTCATAACGTCTTTAACCTTCAAGCGTCCCAGCAGATAATTAGCCTCATAACGGGAAAGTGTACTGCTGTCACTGGGAGAAGCTTTGCCAATATCATCACTGGTAATAATGCCGCGTACGCGTTGCATATCATCTACAACCGGCAGGCTGATAAGTCTTTTGCCACGCATAATTTCGCGTGCTTCCAAAATGGATTGATCCTCACGTATGGTAACAACAGGTTCAGTCATAATATCTTTTACTAACATATGAGTTTTACCTCCTTTGACTATAGAACACAATCATTTTAATATAATCATTTTCACTTTAAGGCAGCTATGAAGCAACCCGACGCATTCGTATATCAATCAGCCGCCGAGATATGCTTTGCGAACAGCCTCACTGCTTGCCAGCTCCTTAGCTGTACCGCTCAGAGTAATACGTCCTGTTTCCAGAACGTATGCCTTATCAGCGATGGACAACGCCATATTAGCGTTCTGTTCAACCAACAGAACGGTAGTACCGCTCTCGTTGATTTCCTTTATTATATTAAAAATTTCCTTTACAAGCAAGGGGGCAAGACCCATAGAAGGCTCGTCCAGCAGCAGCAGCTTAGGACGGCTCATCAGCGCACGGCCCATAGCCAGCATCTGCTGCTCGCCACCGGAAAGCGTACCGGAAAGCTGGTCCTTACGTTCCAGCAGGCGCGGGAATTTTTTAAAGACATCATCCATGTCTTTGGCAATTCCGTCCTTGTCCTTACGCAAGTACGCACCCAGCTCCAGGTTTTCCATAACAGTCATATTAGCAAAAACATGACGGCCCTCAGGAACCTGGCACAGGCCCATGCCAACAATTTTATGCGCCGGTACACCGGCAATGTCATGACCTTCATATAAGATTTTACCGGTCTTCGGTTTCATCAGCCCGGAAATGGTGCGCAATGTGGTAGATTTACCGGCACCATTTGAACCGATCAGCGCTACGATTTCACCATCGGGAACATCGAGGCTGATACCTTTGATAGCGTGAATTGCGCCATAATATACATTGATATCTTCAACAGTTAACATCAGTTGATAACCTCCTCGCCCAAGTATGCTTCAATAACACGCTTGTTGTGTTTGATTTCTTCCGGAGTACCTTCGGCAATCTTCATACCGTATTCCAGTACGTAAATACGCTCGCAGACACCCATTACCAAGCCCATATCATGCTCAATCAGCAGAATGGAAAGATTGAATTCCTTACGAATCCAGCGGATCATTTCCATAAGCTCTTTGGTTTCCTGCGGGTTCATGCCGGCTGCAGGCTCGTCCAGCAACAGCAGCTTCGGCTCGGTAGCCAGAGCACGCGCAATTTCCAGACGACGCTGCTTGCCATAAGGCAGGTTCTTTGCTACCTCATATGCTTCTTCCTCCAGATGGAAGATTTTCAGCAAATCAAGAGCCTTTTGTGTAATATATTCTTCTTCGCTGAGATATTTGCCATCACGGACGATAGCATCAGCCAGATTATAGGTTACGTGCATATTATAAGCAATTTTTACATTGTCAATAACGCTCAGCTCAGAGAACAGACGGATATTCTGGAATGTACGCGCCATGCCCATCTGCGTAACCTGGTAAGATTTTTTACCGCTGCTTTGCTGACCGTTAAAATATACCTTGCCTTCGGTCGGTGTATATACACCGGTAATCATGTTGAAGGCTGTTGTCTTGCCGGCACCGTTAGGACCGATAAGGCCAATCAGCTCTCCCTCGTCGATATGCATGGAAAGATTGGAAACGGCACGCAGGCCGCCGAAAACCATGGATACATTATCTACCTTCAGCAGTTCTGCCATTGTCCTTACCTCCTAATTTAAACATTTTCAAGCTCAATTCCTTGCTGCCGAACAAGCCTTGCGGACGGTACAGCATCAGGATAATCATAGTAACAGAATAGATAATCATACGCCATTCAGGATAATCCGACAAGTAAGCGGAAATGAAGGTCAACAGTGTTGCACCGGTGATTGCACCGGTCATAGAACCAAGACCACCCAAAACAACCATGGTCAGAATATCGAAGGAACGCATGAAGGTGAAGGACGCAGGATGCGCCAGGAAGAAGTAGTGGCTGAAGAGTGCGCCTGCAGTACCGGCAAAAGCAGCACCGAAGGTGAACGCCATTACTTTATATTTAGTAGTGTTGATACCCATGGTATCTGCAGCAATTTCGTTTTCGCGGATTGCCAGGCAGCAACGGCCATAGGAAGAGTTTTTAAAGTTCTTGATGAAGAAGATGATAGCTATCATAATCCAGAAGGTATACGCGAAATTGGTCATACGGGGAATGCCCATCAAACCGGAAGCACCGCCGACATAATCAATGTTCAGGATGCAGATACGGATAATTTCGCCTAAGCCCAAGGTGGCGATTGCCAGATAGTCACCATCAAGACGCAGCGTCGGCAGGCCAATCAAAAAGCCCAACAGACCGGCAGCCAAGGTTGCTGCAATCAGACCTGCCTCAAAGGGCATACCCAGCTTAACCGTCATAATAGCACTGGTATAAGCACCGACTGCCATGAAACCGGCATGACCGATAGAGAACTGACCGGTATAACCGTTAATCAGGTTCAGGCTGACTGCAAGAATAATGTTGATGCAGATAAGGATAATGTTCAGCTCCCAGAAGGGACCGATGATTTCGCCAAAGAGCAGGCCTTGTACGATACCAAAAACGATAACGCAGGCAACTATGGCTTTTAAATCAAATTTTCTAATTGCATTCATACCATGTCACCTCAGACTTTCTCACGAACATTCTTGCCTAATAAGCCGGAAGGTTTATAAAGTAAGATGATAATCAAAATACCGAATGCTGCCGCATCACGGAATGTAGAGGAAATAAAGCCGCTGACCATTGCTTCTACAACGCCCAGGATAATACCGCCGATCATAGCACCGGGGATAATACCGATACCACCGAGAACTGCGGCAACGAAGGCTTTAAGACCGGGCATCATGCCCATCAGCGGGTCAATAGAGTTATAGTAAACACCTACCAGCACGCCGCCTGCTGCTGCCAAAGCACTGCCAAGCGCAAAGGTAGTGGAAATTACACGGTCAATGTTGATGCCCATCAGCCTTGCAGCGTCAGCATCATAGGATACAGCACGCATAGCCTTGCCGGCTTTTGTTTTATTTACGATGTAGGTAAGAACTGCCATCAGGATAATAGCGCTCAACAGGATAACAAGCTGCTGACTGTTAGCAACCAGTGGTCCAAGGTGATATACTGCAGCGCCGAATACAGCGGGGAAGGTTCTCGGCTGCGGAGAAACCAGCAGAATCATGCTGTATTCCAGGAAGAAGGATACGCCGATTGCCGTAATCAAAATTGCGATACGCGGTGCATTACGCATGGGGCGGTATGCAACACGTTCAATAATAATACCTGCGATAGCAGCGCCTGCCATCGAGAAAAGAATTGCCGGAATGAACGGCAAGCCTAATTGGGTAGTAGCGAAGAAGCCAAAATAGGCACCCAACATATAAATATCGCCATGAGCAAAGTTTATCAGCTTAATGATGCCGTAGATCATGGTATAACCCAAGGCGATCAATGCGTAGATACTGCCGAGAGATACACCATTTATCAGCTGCTGAAAAAACTGATGGATCAAAGTCTCCATAATTTACCTCCCTAGAGATTTCAAAAATTTGTGTAAGCGAGACATGCTTACTTAAAGTAAGAGGCTGTTGCTACGCAAAACAACAGCCTCGTTGATTTAATCAGATTAACTACTAATGTAAACTATCAGGGATTAACTTTAGCTTTAAAGGTTTGTTTGCCATCTTTATGTTCGATAATTACAGCACTCTTAATCGGGTTATGCTGTTCGTTAAAGGTTACTTCACCGGATACACCCTTGAAGCCTTTAATCTTAGCCATTGCTTCACCGATTTTAGCCGGATCGGCACTGCCTGCATCTTCGATTGCTTTGGCAACCAGCAGAGCGGAATCATATGCCAATGCTGCGAATACATCCGGGTTGGTGTTGTATGCTTTTTTGTATTCAGCTACGAATTCTTTGTTCAAATCAGAGGTATCGTCCGGAGAATACAGGCTGGAGAAGAAGGTGTTTTCCAGAGCAGCTTTGCCGGCAATTTCAGGAAGCTTAGCGCTATCCCAGCCGTCGCCGCCTGCCATAGGAACGGTGATGCCCATCTCACGAGCTTGTTTAACGATCAGGCCAACCTCCTGGTAATAACCGGGAATGTAGATGAAATCAGGTTTTGCAGCTTTGATTTTTGTCAAAGTAGATTTGAAGTCGGTATCCTTTTGCAGATAAGCCTCTTCAATTACAACCTGACCGCCGTTTTTAACAAAGTTCTCTTTGAAGAACTGTGCCAGACCTTTAGCATAGTCACTTGTATTATCGATATAGATAGCAGCCCTCTTCACTTTAAGTTCATTAGAAGCAAAGCTTGCCATTACAGTACCCTGGAACGGATCAATAAAGCAGGTACGGAAGCTGTAGGGTTTAACCTGTTTAGTTTTAGGATCAACAGTAACGTCCGGGTTAGTGCCCATAGGTGTAATATCTACAACCTTAGCACCATTATTGATTGCACCGGATGCGATTACAGCAGAGGATTGGTTAGGACCGATTACTGCTACAACCTTATCCTGAGAAATCAGCTTTTGCATACCGTTAGTTGCTTCGGAGGCTTCAGATTTGGTATCAGCAACAACTAAAGAAAGTTTTTTGCCGCCCAGCACACCTTTTTCATTTATTTTTTTCAGTGCCAGGTCGATGCCGTTTTTACCGGAAATACCGAAGGATGCGCTGCCGCCGGTCATTTCCAGCAAGCCGCCTACCTTAATGGTATCGCCGTCAGCTCCTTTAGAGCCACCTCCGCAACCGGTCAGCGCGCTCATAAACATAGCGCCGGCTGCTAGTACAGATAACAATTTTGTTACTCTTTTCATGGTTTATTCCCCCTCAGAAATAAATAAAATATATTTTTTATAGAGGGCGCATCCAGTAGACGCGCCCGGTCTAACTTAATAAATAATCCATGGAAATAGAAGTCTTGTTATGCTTTCTGATATTTACTTGTAGAATTTTTATGTTTATTTTTTTATTAACAATTACAGGCTGATTTTTTCAACCAGAGCAGGAGTACCGGACTCCAGACCGATAATCAGAGCAGGCATTACCGGGTTGTGGTTAGCATCGAAGGTGAGCTTGCCGCTTGCAACCGGCAGGTCTTTGGTTTCAGCAATTGCTTTAGCCAGCTTGGTGCCATCAGTGGTGCCTGCACGTTTCAGAGCATCTGCCAGGATCAGGCCTGCATTATAGCCCTGCATTGCGAAGATATCAGGATCTTTTTGATATTTTTCTTTGAATTTCTTGATGAAGTCCTGAACGGATTTGTCTTCGTCTTTAGCATTGAAGGCACTTACATAGTAGCAGCCCTTCAGAGCATCTTTACCTGCGATTTCAGCAAGTTTCGGGCTTTCCCAGCCATCGGAGCCCAGCATCGGACAGGTAATGCCGATTTCGCGAGCTTGTTTGATAATCTTGGAAACTTCTTCATAGTAACCGGGAACGTAAATTGCTTCCGGATTGGATGCTTTGAGTTTAGTCAGAGCGGATTTGAAGTCAACATCTTTAGCCAGGAAAGCTTCCTTAGCAACAATTTTACCGCCTTTGCCTTCCAAGGTTTTTTGGAATACTTCTGCTAAGCCTTTGGAATAGTCACTGGAGGAATCGTAGAAAATAGCTACGTTTTTAACCTTCAGAGTTTTATCAGCAAATACTGCCATTACCTGACCTTGGAACGGGTCGATAAAGCAGGCACGGAATACGAAATCCTTTACCTTGCCGTTTTCTACGGTAATGCTCGGTGCGGTAGCAGCCGGAGCAATTTGAGGAATCTTATTTGCAGTAGTAATAGGAGTTGCAGCGTTTACGCAACCGCTGGTTGCAGGTCCGACAACGGCAACTACTTTATCCTGAGTAATCAGCTTGGTTACAGCATTACCGGATTCAGCCGGCTCGGATTTGTTATCGCTTTCAACTACACTGATTTTTTTACCGTTCACGCCGCCGTTTTTATTAAGTTCGTCTACAGCCAGCTTGAAGCCCTCGTTAATGGATTTACCATAGTTAGCAACATTACCAGTTAATTCGAATGCTGCGCCAACCTTAATAGTATCTCCGGTATCAGCTTGTTTCTTTTCTCCGCCACAGCCTGTGAGCAATGCGGCGCACATCATAGCAGCCATAGCTGCAGATGCTAATTTCTTCCATTTTTTCATTTTGAGTCCTTCTTTCCCTTAAAAATAAAATATAAAACACAGTACCGGGCGTGTTCTCAGATTCAACCACTATCCCAGCAACTTTATGTAACCAATTATAGCCGTTATATTACACTTTTGTCAACGAATTTTTTCATGTTCATTGTATACATGGGAATTTTACACGTAAACTGATACATTTTTTATGTTTTCTATTTTTGCGTTTGTTATTTAGGCATTTTTGTATCCCCCAAATAAACTTTGTAGCTTTTGTGTCTTCTTACTGCCTTTATAGCGCTCTGCCTGCAGATAGTGTATAATATAATGCATAAGAATTACTTGCTTTACAAATACAGGCAAGACTATTTATAGAATGAGAGGTATTTATGAACTTTATTGCTTTATTTTTCTTGTGCGTGCGCATGTTTCATTTCATTCATTCCCGCAGAATCGCCTATCTGCTGCAGCGCTTTTCCCGAATTTTAGACGAGCGCCGTGCCAACCCCGGCCGCAAGCAGGTCATTATTATCGACGGCAGTGCCACCACTTTTATAATTTACTTTCTGCTGGATGTATTCTTCCTGTTATACTGCATCTGGCTGATGCTGCACGACAATACCTGGACACCTGGCTTTCTGCTGCTCGTGATTGCAGCTTTGGAATCGCTCGCTATTCACGCCCGCATCAGCGGTGCCTATGACGAGGACGAGGAAGGCTTTGTCTATCCCCGCACCTGGGTGCGCTACCTCTGCTTCGGCGAGAGTATGTTTATTCTGCTGAGGCTGTTCGAAGGTGCATAAAGAAATAATTTAAAATAGAAACTAAAAATCCCGACAGCAACCTGTCGGGATTTTCTTACACTATCACTGTTTAAATTACAAGAGTCTTTGCTCTTCCTCTGCCAGCGGATAGCTGGACTTACCGTTATCAATATCCTTGGCAAAGCAGCGGCTTTCCTCTCTGCCGTAAATGCTGGTCATAATAATCCCCTTATTGTTCGCATCCGTAAGCAGCAGTGAATAGCTCATTTCACCGCCCATAGCGTCAAAGGCATCATAACGCACAATCTTAATATTCTGCAGACAGTTCTGCACCTGTGCATGCAGCTTCTGATGCTCGTCCTGCAAAACTGCCAGCTCATTCCGCACCGCACGCAGCTCCTGCAGCGTGTCTGTCAGCACAACGTCAATGTTTGCTTCCTTGCCCTGAGTAAAGAAGTCATATTTTTTTTGCAGCTTATTCAGTCTGCCCTGCAGACTGAAGCACATACCCAACGCAACCAACACAATAAGCAGCAGCACAATGATAATTGCTGCCGAATGTGTATTAACCAAAAGATTGGCCTGTTCCATCAATAAAAGCCCCCTCATACCAAAGATTATCTAATCGGCCGGCGCTTATAAGCCCGGCTTTTTTCATATTTTTTACTGTAAAAACCTTCTGAAATCACACATTCAAACGCTTAGGCTCGCCGTTAAGCGGTTTATCCTCATGACGTCCCTGCTGCAGTACCTCATAAATGCGCTCCAGGTCCTCAGCGGAATAATATTCAATGTGAATGGTACCGCCCTGGCGTCCCTGCTCATCCAACTTAGGCACAACCTTAACCTTAGTACCCAAAAACTCTACCAGACGCTGTTCAAAATCATGGCAGAAAATATCATTTTCGGTAGGCTCACGCTTAGGTTTCTTTTCCTTATTATCCTTATTTTTAGCTTCTTCCTCAACAAGCTCGCGGACAATCTTCAGCTTCTTGCCTTCCTTCAGCTTACGCACAACCTCTTCCGTCATGCGTGAGCTCCAGCCATTGGCAATAATAGCCTCCGCCACCTCGCACATCTGCTCCTGCTTCGGCAGTCCCAAAAGCTGCTTAGCCTGGCCCATCGTCAGCACGCCGTTGATAATATGCGCCTGAATCTGCTCCGGCAGGTTCAGAAGGCGCAGAATATTAGTCACGGCACTGCGGCTGCGGCCTACCTTTTCGGCAGTCTGCTCCTGCGTCAGCTTAAATTCCTGCATCAGGCGGCGCAAGCCCTGCGCTTCTTCAATCGGATTCAGGTCATGACGCTGAATATTTTCAATCAGCGCAATTTCCATCATCTTGGCATCGTCATAATCCTTGACAATAGCAGGCACCTTAGTAAGTCCGGCTAAGCCTGCGGCACGCAGACGGCGTTCGCCTGCCACCAGCTCGTAGCTTCTGCCCTTTTTGCGCACCACTACCGGCTGAACAACGCCAAACTCCTTAATAGAAGCAGCCAGCTCCTGCAGCTTTTCTTCATCAAAGTTGCAGCGCGGCTGATACGGATTCGCTGCGATATTTTTAATAAGCAGCTCCTGTGCAGCACTTGCAGGCTCCTGCACCTTTTCTACGGCAGGACTGGTATTTTCGCCGAAAATTGCGCCCAGGCCTTTGCCTAAGCCGCCCTTCTTACTCATCCTCAATCACCTCACGCGCAAAGTCCATATACACTTGCGCACCCTTAGATTTGCTGTCATAGTCGATAACCGGCTGTCCGTGGCTGGGTGCTTCACTCAAGCGCACGTTACGCGGAATAATCGTCTGGTACATCTTGGTCTTGAAGTACTTCTGTACCTCGTTCACAACATCCTGCGACAGGTTTGTTCTGCTATCATACATAGTCATCAGCACACCCTCCAGCTTCAATGCCGGATTCAGGTTACGCTGTACCAGCTGAATCGTGTTCATCAGCATAGTAACGCCCTCCAGCGCATAAAATTCGCACTGAATAGGAATCATTACCGAGCTGGCAGCTGTCAGGCCGTTGATTGTCAGCAGGCCTAAAGACGGCGGACAATCAATAATAACGTAATCATAATTATGCTTTACTCTTTCCAAAGAGTTTTTCAAACGTCCTTCACGGTTCATCAGCGAAACAAGCTCTATTTCCGCACCGGCAAGCTGGATAGTAGCAGGCACCAGGTCCAGTCCTTTATAGGCTGTGTGCTTAATTACATCCTGCATGGGTACTTCACTGATAATCGCATCATAAATACATTGCTTAATATCACGTTTATCAAAGCCAAAGCCGCTGGTAGCATTTCCCTGCGGATCACTGTCAATCAAAAGTACCTTGCGTTCCAGCGCCGCCAGACACGCAGCCAGATTTACCGCCGTAGTAGTCTTGCCAACACCACCCTTTTGGTTGGCAATAGCAATTACCTTTACCAATTCGCTTCACCTCGTAGTCATAGTATATCTATTCTATTTTATCACACTTTACGTGCTCATGGGAAAAGAATTTTTGTTTATTTAATTTTGTACGCTGCTCCAGCGCCTCCCAACAGCAAAAAGCGCAGCACGCTTTCGCTTGCTGCGCTCAGGTTGCATATTACACTGTTATAAATTATACGTTGAAGCGGAACTCAACAACGTCGCCATCCTGCATAACGTAATCCTTGCCCTCCAGACGAACCAGGCCTTTTTCACGTGCTGCAGCCTTGCTGCCGCAGGCTACCAGATCATCAAAGGAAACGATTTCCGCACGGATAAAGCCACGCTCAAAGTCAGTATGGATTTTGCCTGCTGCCTGCGGAGCCTTAGTGTTCAGCTTAATAGTCCAAGCACGGGATTCCATTTCGCCCGCAGTCAGGAAGGTCATCAGGCCAAGCAGCTTGAAGCCTGCTTTAATCAGGCGGTCCAGACCGGTTTCCTCCAGGCCTGCCATTTCCAGATATTCCTTAGCCTCTTCTTCCGGAAGCTCGGCAACTTCGCTTTCCATCTTTGCGGAAACAACGATAACCTCAGCATTTTCTTCTGCAGCATATTTCTTTACAGCCTGTACATGCTCGTTACCGGACGGATCGGCAACCTCGCCTTCAGCAACGTTGGTAATGTACAGCACCGGTTTCATGGTCAGCAGATGCAGCTCGCCCAGGAACTCCTGCTCTTCCTCGGTTAGACCCAGGCGGCGTGCCGGTACACCATCAGACAGGCCGGCCATAACCTTTTCCATTACAGCCTGCTCCAGCTTAACCTTTTTATCGCCGGTTTTTGCCAGCTTCACCAGGCGCTCCTGACGTTTTTCAACAGTTTCCATATCAGCCAGGCACAGCTCGGTGTTGATGATATCAATATCACGCAGAGGATCAATGCTGCCCTCAACGTGGGTAATGTTGCCATCCTCAAAGCAGCGTACAACCTCGGCAACAGCGTCTACCTCACGGATGTGGGACAGGAACTTATTGCCCAGGCCTTCGCCCTTGCTTGCGCCCTTTACCAGACCGGCAATATCTACAAAACGCATAGCTGCCGGAACAATCTTTTTGGATTTAAACATATCGCTCAGAACATCTAAGCGTTTATCAGGCACATCAACAACGCCTACATTAGGTTCGATTGTGCAGAATGGATAGTTTGCTGCTTCTGCGCCAGCTTTGGTAATAGCATTAAACAGGGTACTTTTGCCTACGTTAGGCAGGCCAACGATACCGACTTCTAAATTTGTACTCACGTAAATCGCTCCTCGTCATATATATTTAGTGCGTTAAAAACTCTGTATCTAATATATTTTACAATAATACGCTATTATATGCAATGTTTAGACGCAAAAAGGCGCCCTTCCGCAGCATAAAAAAGAGACAGTCCGCAGACTGCCTCTGATTTTTTGCGCAGGCTTAGAAATATTCCAGCTCTCTCTTGGCAAATGCACCGGTTACCGGGTTCATGTCAGCTTCTACTTTATATCTTGCAGTAATGAACTCTACATCATAATGTACATTGTTGCCTTCTTTTTCGGTTTTGATAACAATATTTCTTGCATCGGGATATGCTTCCAGAACGATTTGTCTGATATCCTCAGGAGTTTTTACCATCATCGTGCTGCCGGCAATATTGCTGCCTTTAATTTCTACTTCTTTAACTTTGGTAGTTGCCAGAACAACCTCTACCTCGTATTCCAGATAATTATCATTATCGCGGAAGTTCAGAACAGCTTCGCCGTCTTCTTCCTTGTAGCCATAAAATACAGCAGCAGCAGGAACCTCGGCACGTGCAGCATCAATAACCATCTGCTGATGGCTTTTAGCAGGTGCAGCAAAAGCTACTGCGCTCATTGCCAGCGCAGCCAGCATAGAAAGCAAAACTAATAATTTTTTAAACATAAGTATTCCCCCTTTGAAAAAATATAATCAGCTTACCAGACTTACTGTCTTTCCAAAAGTCTGTTAGCGTAAGCACGCATAGAAGGATTAGCAACGGCCTTGAAATCTGCAGGCGGCAGAGCAAAGGCAGTTGCCTCATCCACGGTATTGGAAACCTCAAGCACCTTAAAGATAGGCAGATAACTTACTTCGTAGCCCTTCCAGTCAGCTGTATCCTTTGCATAATAGAAATTCAGGCTGTTGGTGCCCTTGGTCATCTTGTCATAATCATAGCCGGTAACTGCATCATTACCACCCTGTGGACGTACATTGAACCAGCTGATCAGGGTTTCGGCAAAGGGCATGCTCATGCCCGGCAGCTCAGGAACTCTGTCATAATTTTTATTGAGATAGTCAATAGTGTACCAATAACCGTTCTTCACAAAGGAAACGGTATCCTTGATTACCTTGCCGTCACCATCGGTAGTAGTGATGCGCTCGGCGTTAATGCCATTGGCTTCATTATATTCCGTACGGTTGGTGCGCTTTTGCTGTGCAGTCGGCAGCTTGGCATAGGCTTCGGCAGTCAGCACCTCACGCATATCAATCGTCTGGGTTACAACCAGATGTACAGGATGCTTGTCACTGTTCAGAGTTTCACCCAACAGATGGATGGTACGCTGACCGGGATTATAGGCAAAAGCCATTGCTGTGCAAAGCATCGTAAAAACAAAAGTCAAAAATAAGGTTCTCAAAGATGTTTTCATGCAATTCACCTCGTATGTATATTACTACTAATATTATATCATGTTAACGCCTGCGTAAATAAGTAAATTTTTTGTGATTTTTACATAAACGAAAACCCCGCAGCCTAACGGCTACGGGGTATAAGTTTCGTTTAAACCGCCGTGCGAATTATTCGCAGGTGAACGGCAGCAAAGCAACGCAGCGAGCGCGTTTGATTGCTACGGTCAATTGGCGTTGGTGCTTAGCGCAGGTACCGGAAATACGGCGCGGTAAAATCTTACCACGTTCGGTGATATAGCGTTTCAGCTTATTTGCATCCTTGTAATCGATTTCTTCAACTTTATCAACACAGAAGCTGCAAACTTTTCTTCTAGGTCTTCTGCCTCTTTCGCGTTTCATTGCATAACCTCCCTTAAATTAGAATGGAATTTCCTCATCAAAGGGAACCTGTTGTCCGAAACCACCCATACCGCCGTCTTGAGCCGGCGCAGCAGAGCGAGTCGGATTGCTATGAGCAGCAGCGGCATCAGCTTTGCGCTCAATGAACTCGAAGCGATCAGCGATTACTTCGGTTATCCAGCGTTTATTGCCATCCTTGCCATCATAGCTACGGATTTGCAGGCGGCCTTCAACAAGCGCGCGCTGCCCTTTGGTGAGACTGTTACCGCATGTCTCAGCTTGTTTACCCCAGATTACTACCGGAATAAAATCAGCTTCTCTTTGGCCTTCCTGATTGGCAAAAGGTCTGTCTACTGCAAGAGTAAACTGACAAACAACTTTACCGGTCGGCGTATAACGCACTTCCGGATCTCTAGTAAGTCTGCCCAACAGAATAATCTTGTTCATTGATTATTCACCCTTTCTGATAATCATATGGCGCAGTACTTCATCGGTAATTTTCATAACACGATCAAGTTCCTTAACAGCAGCGGCGTCAGCCTGGAAGGTTACGAGAACATAGATACCTTCATTCAGGTCCTGGATCTCATAAGCAAGGCGTCTTTTGCCCCAACGATCGGTTTTTTCTACATTACCACCGTTTGCAGTGATGAGTTTCTCGAATTTAGCAACAACTGCTTCACAAGCCTCATCCTCAACAGGTTTAACGATGTACATGACTTCGTATGCGTTCACGAAATCACCTCCTCCTTTGGACTTTGGCCCCCGTCTCTCCGGGAGCAGAAGAAGTATATATAGTTATATACAAGCTTAATAATTATATCATTGCTTACGCTGCTTTGCAAGCTTTTTCAGAAAAATTTTCTTATTATTTCTGCTTGCGACACTGCGGACAATAGCCATACCATTCCAGGTTATGTCCCACGATGGCAAAATCCGTTTTATCCGCCAGCTGTTCCTCAAAATCAGCAATCGGGCAATGGTCTACCTCCACAATGCGATGGCAGCGCAGGCAGATAAGGCGGTGCCTGTGCCCCAAGGCGTGCAGCACAAAGCCATACTTGCGTGCATCCGTCAAAAAGCTTTTTTCCGTCAGTCCCTTTTGCGTAAAATTTTCCAGAATGCGATAAACCGTAGAGAAATTTATCTCTGCGCCCTGCTCACACAGCTGCTGATAAATGTCCTCAGCCGTCAGCACGCCCTCGCTCGCCAGCAGCAGCTGCAGAATAAGCTGTCTGTGACGGGTATTTTTTAATCCGTAGCGATGCAGATAATCGCGATAATCTGCTGCAGAACTTGTATCAGTCATCTTTCTATCCCTTCTTTATAAGACAGCACGTATTTCTTTATAAATGATAATCAGCAACAGCAAAGCCACCGAAACCAAAGCAGTTACACCGCCCGGTGCCGCACCCAGCCAATAGGAGGTCACAAGGCCTGTGATAATGGCGATAAAGCTCAGCACCATAGCTGCCAGCATCGTCACCTTAAAGCCCTTGCCCAACTGCAGGGCCGCCGCCACCGGCAACGCAATCAGCGAGCTGATAACCAGAATGCCCACCACACGGATAGAAACTGCAACCATAGCTGCCACCAGCAGAGCAAAGACATAATTAATCAGACGTGTTTTTACCCCGGCAATTTTAGCTCCATCCTCATCAAAGGCCAGCATTACCAGCTGCGGATACAACAAATAGACAGCAATCAGCGAAATTACACACAGCACTGCTACCGCCAGCACATCATCAGGCGTTACGGTCAGAATGCTGCCAAACAAAAATGCTTCTACATTAGTATGTACCATGCCGCTGCTGATAATCGTAATCGCAATACCGACAGACAGCGAAAGGATGATAACCAGTATAAGCTCCGCATAGCGGCGGAAGCGCTGACGCAAAACCTCAATCAGCACAGCAAAGACAGAGGTTACGGCAAAGGCGCTGATAATCGGGTTCACCTTAACCAGCAGGCCGACAGCCACACCGGCCAGCGACGCATGTGCCAGCGTATCACCAATCATGGAATAACGGCGCAGTACCAAGAACATGCCAATCATGGGACACATTAAAGAAATCAGCACAGAAACCAGCAAAGCGTTCTGCATAAAAGTGTATTCCAGCATTATTCCGCACCTCCTACATTATTCTGCATATATTCCTGCACATATTCCTGAGGATTGCAGAAATGCCCGCGGCCGTTCATGACATGATACATTTTATCAGCATTACGCGCCGCAAATTTCAGGTTATGCTCTACTGTAATAATCGTAATACCCTGCTCATGCAGCTCCTGCATAAATTTGTACAGCTCCTGCTGGCTCTTGACATCAATGCCGGTAGAGGGCTCGTCAAAAATCAACAGCTGTGGGCTGCCCAGCAGTGCTCTGGCAATCAGTACCTTCTGGCACTGGCCGCCGCTCAGCGTACCTATAAGACGGTCACGCAGGTCATAAACATGCATCTGCTCCAGGCAGCGGCGCACTGCCTGTTTGTCCGTTACCTTTAATATTCTGCGATAATATTCCATTACCTCATATACAGTTATCGGAAACTGACTGTTGAGTGTTTCAAAACGCTGCGGCACGTAGCCGATGCTGCTAAAAGTATTCTTCAATTCACCTTTTGACGGCTCCAGCAAGCCCAACAGCAGCTTGACCAGCGTACTTTTGCCGCTGCCGTTTTCGCCAACAATGGCAATATATTCGCCGTCATTTACCTGCATATTGATATCGCGCAGCAGCTCGCTGCCGGATTCATAGGCAAATTCTATATGCTTCAGTTCTATCATATTGGCTCCTTTATTTACTCACGACAGCCTGTGCTGCCTTTTTGTTGCAGTAAATATTATAGACCTCGCTCGGCAAATATGCAAGTCATTTGCATTTAGCTTGACAAGAAAGTTCACGGGTGTTATGATAAAATTCGTTATAATATGCAAATCATTTGCGTTTATTTGTGCTTAAATGAGGAGGAGAGCCTATGAAAAAGCTCAGTATTATTTTTTGTATTTTCACTCTGCTGCTCTGCAGTCTGCTGGCAGGCTGCGGCAGAAAGGAGCCGGCACCTGCTGCGGACCACAAGCTGCGGGTTGTAGTAACCTTTAATGCTATGAAAGAATTTACTCAGGCCGTAGGTCAGGATAAAATTCATATAACTTCCCTGATTCCCGACGGCACAGAGCCGCATGATTTTCAGCCTACTACTAAAACTATGCAGGCGCTGAGCAAAGCAGACATCTTAATTTACAACAGCACCGGCATGGAGCGTTGGGTGGAGCAGGCAACACAGGCCGCCGCCAACCCCAAGCTTGTCATTGTAGAAGCAGCCAAGGGCACCGACCGCATCAGTCTTACAGAGGCTGACGAAATCAGAGCACACGGCCAGTATGACCCGCACACCTGGCTGAGCCTGAGCTGCGCGCAGACCGAGGTAAAGAATATTGCCGAAGCACTGGCTGCTGCAGATAAGGCTAATGCCGATTTCTACCGCAAGAATGCCGCAGAATACAACAAAAAGCTCCAAGCGCTGCTTGTTACCTACCAGAAAAAATTTGCCAAACTGGAGCAAAAAAACTTTGTCACCGGCCATGCTGCCTTTGCTTATCTTTGCCGTGACTTCGGCCTGCAGCAGCAAAGCATCGAGGATGTTTTTGCCAGCGGCGAACCAAGCGCGCAAAACCTGGCCAAGCTGACAGCCTACTGCAAGGAGCACAATGTAAAAACTATCTTCGTAGAAGAAGCGGTAAGCCCCAAAACATCAGAAACACTGGCGCGCGAGGTTGGTGCCACTACGCAGGAAATATATACTATTGAATGCAGCAACGGCGAGAAAACCTATCTTACCCGCATGGAAGAAAACCTAGACGCTATTTACCAAAGCTTGAAAAAATAAAAAGGCTGCCATCTTAGCAGCAAACAAAATTATCTACGCACAGCAAAACGCCGCGGCTTACGCAGCAGGTCAAAGACCTGCTGCAGCCGCGGCGTTTTTAGTTGCAACATGCATCGTCAGACAGGCTGCAAAGCTAATTTGCTTTTTTGTTCTTAGGCAGTACATCCTCATTCTTAGACGAATAAGGATTGATATTCTTCAGTTGCTGATTGGGACGGTAATTATCGCGCGCCGACGAGCCCCAAATAATCATCCAGGTCAGAGAAAAGCCCATCAGGAGCCACAAAACAGCCATAGCCGCTGCCGGATACCAAGAAAGATTGAACCAGTAGCTAAAGCCCCAGAGCAACACCGCGATAAACCCCCATTCCCAGTTCACTATCAGGTTAGCAATGAAGCAGATAAAAAAGCCCGAATTGATAGTCGTCCTGCGCATAATAACCTCCTGCTAAAAAAAAGCGGCCGCGATAAACAATCGCAGCCGCAAAAGTATCAGCTCATTGCAATATCAGTAGCTGCCACCGCCGCCGCCATGATCACCATCAGAAGAGCTTTCGCTTACGGAACCATCGTCACTGCTGTCGCCGTTGGATTTAGACTTCGGAACAGCAGAAATATTGGTGTACAGATAAGTATCATTGCTGTGCGTCAGCGCAAAGGTTTGCTTATCCAGATAAGCATTTGCTTCAACAGCCTCACGCACGTTGCTCATGCCACTAATCAGCAGAGAACGCCAGCCATAGGCTGCAGCACCGCCGATACCGGCAGCAATCAATAAAGCAAACCAGTTAAAGCCTGCATCAGGATCCCACGGCTCGCCTTCCTTTTCGTAATACTCAAGGAGCTCGCCTGCTTTTTGAGCATAGGTGATGTATCCTTGGGCATAATCATTTTTCTTGAACTGAGCAACCATCGGCTTGCTCATATACTCAATGCCTTCATTGCCAACGATAACCTGCTTCAGCTGTTTATCGGTAGCAATGTACCATTTACGGGTATTGGTAACCTGCAGCAATACCATATTGCCCTTTTGACCGTCATTATAAACGTCATCGAGCAGCTTATTGGCATATTCACCGGGAACGGCACCGCCGATTGTCTTCATAGTTACAACAGCAATACGCACATTATGCGCCTGCTCCTGCTTGTGCAGCTCTGCCAGAACCTCCTGACGCTGCTGCGGCGTAAGAATCTTGGCGTTATCCACCAGACTGGGCGCAGCAAAGGCTGTTACACTGGCTAACATAAGGGCTGCCAGCATGGTTAAGATTGCAAATAACTTTCTCATTCCGGCACCTCCTTATAAAATGAACTTCACAATGAAGTAGCTGATAATTGTTACAATAATAAAGGTCAGGGCAGTGTAATTACGCAGCTTGCCATAGTCAATCGGCAGACTGCCGACAACCTTACCGGTCTGACCGTTCATCATAAAGGTATAGGGCTTGCCCTCAAAGCGGGTGGACAGAATCCATACCGGCACCATTGCATAATGCACGGCATTTTCATCCTTAATAACTGCGCAGTCACCATTGCTGGTTACACGGGTATAGCCGGTAACGGTGTCTGCCAGGCAGCCCTCGGCACTTTTGACAACGCGCGCATCAGCACGTGTTACAGCAGCCTCGGCATCTACATCATATTTATCTGCCAAAAAGCCTGTCAGATAAGCTGTGCTGAAGGGAACCATTTCGCTGTAATCAAACGGTTCGATGCTTTCCATAAAGGTATCGTCCATCTTCTCGCTGCCATCTACAGGGATGCGCTCAAAGGACATTGTGCCTTCACGTTCGCAGTTATACACAACGGTAGTAGTAATAATCTCGTCATCGGTTTCAACAACACTGTCGCTGGCACCTTGATAGCTGCCGCTGGCGCTAACCTTGGAGTCAAACAGCCAGAACGGCACATACATGGCCTGGATATCCTCCACACGGTTATTGGCCGTAAAGGAGTTAGGCAGCAATTTTCTTCCCTTGTAGAATTCCTTGAGGGCAGCAACCGCTTCCTCCTTGGTTTTCTTGAATGGGATGATGAAGTCCGGCTTCAGCATACCTTCGAAGCGGCTCGGCAGCATAGTCGGGCTGCCGCAATAGCAGCATTCTGTTGCCATGGTGTTGCCGTCGCTCACAATCTGCGCACCGCAGCTGGAGCAGGTAAAGGCCTTCATCTGCTCAGCTTCTTCAGCTTCCCACTCGCTGCCGGCAGCAGAGGTATCCCACTTAGCCTCCTTGGCAGCCTGCGCTTTAGCAGCAGCGGCCTCCTTGGCGGCATACATTTCTTCTATAGTCTTAACTTCCAGCTCGGTACCGCAGTATTCGCAGGTCACCTTATCATGACCGGGCAAAAACGTCAGCGGCGCGCTGCAGTTAGGGCACTTATAGCCTACAGAGGTTTCAGCCATAATATCACCTCGTTAAAATATAGTTTCGTAGATTCCGGAAAGTAATCCCAAATCCTTTCATTCAACTAACGTAAGCAATTAATATATCGTGGAACGAATAGCAATTTTAGCAAATGAGTGTATGGAACCATAGAAGTGTCGCAATTGTCTGAGCGATAAGCCTGCTGCTATAGCAAAATCTCTTTACATAGCGCGAGTTTTGCAGCACTTCGTCCTGGTTCCACACGAAATTTGCGTCATGTCCTGCGGACATGGGAAAATTGCTTTGACTGAAACGATATTTAATTGCGACGCTACTAAAATACAATGGGAAAGAAATCCCGAATATGTAAGTTATTGTTTGTCGTTATCGTCGAAAATATCGCCGCACTCAGGGCAGAACTTAGGCGGATGGTGCGGATCTGGCGGCTCCCAGCCACACTTATCGCACTTGAACAGCGGTGCTCCCTCAGGCTTCTTGCCGCCGCATTCAGCGCAGAACTTGCCTTTGTTTACAGCGCCGCAGCTGCAGGTCCAGCCATCCTCTGCCGGTTTGTCTTCCGGCTTCTTGCTGCCGCAGTTAGCGCAGAACTTACCGGTATTGGTAGTGCCACAGCTGCAGGTCCAGCTGCCCTCTGCCGGTTTCGGCTCAGGCTTCTTGCCGCCGCAGTTAGCGCAGAACTTACCGGTGTTGGTAGTGCCACAGCTGCAGGTCCAGGCATCTGCTGCCGGTGCTGCTGCCGCAGGGGCGGCAGGGGCGGCCGGCGGCGGAGTAGGAGGTTGCGGCTGTTGCGGATAAGGCGGTTGTCCGTAAGGAGGCTGTTGTCCGTAGGGATTCTGCTGAGCATACATCTGCTGCTGTTGTCCTTGGGCAAACAAGCCAGCCACATTTGCGCCACCGGCCATTCCGGCCATATTCATGCCAACAAAACCGCCCATTGCACCCATGCCGCCTTCATTGCCAGCTGCAATACGCATAGCGTCTGCAGTAGCACCAGCCATAGCTGCTGCTGCACGGTTCGGATTGCTGAGCATCTGGATATCTTTCAGACGTTGAGCATCTTCCTCAGACATGGTTACGCTTGCCAGTGCGAAGGAATAAACCTCTACACCGCGGCGGTCACGCCATTGGTCGCTCAAATCTTCATTCAAAGCGTTAGCGATTTCTTTGCCATGACGCGGCAGTGCGCTGTAACGCATACCGTTTTCCGTGAGCGTGCCGAGTGCAACGCCCAGGCTCATCATGAGCTCGCTCTTCATCTGGCTGTCAATCTGGTCACGACGATATTCGTCAGTGATGTTGGAGCATACATTGGTGTAGAACAGCAGCGGATTAGTAATCTTATAGCTATATTCACCGAAGCAACGGATACCAACTTCCCAATCAATGCCCAAATTGTTGTCAATCAGGCGTACAGGAATCGGCTGAGCAGTGCCAAACTTGTTGCCGTAAATTTCCTTCATATTGAAGTAATAAACGCGCTGGTCCTTGCCGGGGTCACCGCCAAAGGTGAAACGTTTACCGATCTGACCGAAAATCGCCTTTACATTATCCTTCAGATCGCCGGTAAAGATAGACGGTTCGGTAGAAGTATCGTATACATATTCGCCGGGCTCGTTGCACATATCTACAACCTTGCCCTGCTCAACGATAATCATGCACTGACCTTCGTTGACAGCAACAACGCTGCCATTACTGATGATGTTGTCTTCTGCAGAAGTGTTGGAGCTGCGTCCTTGGCTGGACGTACGCTTCATACCCTTGGTTACCAGAACCTCGGGAGGCATGCTTTCGCAATAGAAAAACTCTTTCCATTGGTCGCCCAGTACGCCGCCTACAGCGCCCATTGCCGCTTTAATTAAACCCATAATACAACCTCCTTTTGTATCACTAAAAAATTAACAATTATATTTTATCAAATCCCGCTTAATATTAACAGGACTTTGAACGAAACAGCTGTACACTTATCAGCCAAGAAATTGTAAAATATTCATCTTATACTTATCTGTAGTAAAAAGCTATTCACTAATACTTTGATTTGTAATAAACTAATTGTTAGACAATCTTTGCAAATTATCTGTGCAGGTAAGCTGTTTTCCGCTTCCTTGTCTTAAGTTTAATATAAAAACGGTATTTCGTCACTACACCAAAAGTTAAATTCGGGTAGGATGAGGGTAAATTTTCCTTATTTTTTACCTTTTTTCTCTAAAAATACTCTTTCAGGAGGTTTTTTCACGTCCGTTGTATCAAAAAAATTTTCTGCTTCCTTATACAGTATGTTGGTGCTGTTACTGCTCTGTCTTGTTACCGCTTTCAGCAGCGGTTGCGGCAATAAGGCATCACTCGACCCGGCCAAGCCGGTAACGCTCACCATCTGGCACGTTTACGGCAACCAGACCAATTCTCCGTTTAATGATACAATTGAAAAATTTAATGCCGGCGAGGGCAAAGCCCAAGGCGTCATTGTCAAGGTTGCTTCCGTGAGCAGCTCCAATGTTATCGACAAAGCTTTATTCGCCTCTGCCAAGCAGGAGCCTGGCGCTGTGCCGCTGCCCGACCTTTTTACCGCCTATCCGCGTGTTATCCCCGCAATGCACGATAAGCTGCTGCATTGGGACAAATACCTTGATAAAGAAGATTTAGCTGTTTACCAGCCGGAATTTTTAGCCGAAGGCTATCAGGATAAGGAGCTGCTGATGCTGCCGGTAGCAAAATCCACCGAGCTGCTTTTTGTAAACCAGACATATTTTGACCGCTTTGCTGCGGCAACAGGTGCCAGCACCGATGATTTCGCCGATTATGACAAGCTTTTTGCGCTCTGCCGCAAGTATTATACCTGGACCGGCGGCAAAAACATGTGCCATCTGGATGATTTCTATAACTATTACCTGACGAGCATGGCTTCCTTGGGCGACCCGTTAATCAAGGACGGCAAGCCGGACCTTGCCAGCTCCAACTTCAAGCGCATCTTCCGTGCCGCAGCCGAGCCTCCTATCGCCGGTGGTCTGGGCATTGAAAAGGGTTATGCGGCCGATGCCTGGAAAACAGCCGATTTAATCAGCAACGTCGGCTCTACCGCCGCCATTCTTTATATGCGCGATTACGTCACTAATCCCGACAACACGCGTGAAACTATCGTTACCAACTATTATCCCTGCCCTGTTTTCAGCGGCGGTAAGGTAACACTGCTGCAGCGCGGTGTAGGATTATTTGCCATCAAAAGCACAGACGAACGCAAAAATCTTGGTGCCGTTGTTTTTGCAAAATGGCTGGCGCAGGAAAACAGCAATTTGAATTTTGCTATGCAGGCAGGCTACCTGCCAACCAATAAGGAAGCACTGCCAAAACTGCTGAATAATCCGCAAGATGTGCATAACTTCAAATATCGCAAGCTGTATACCTGCATGCAGCAGGTATACAAACAAGGCACCTGGCTGCATCTGCCGCACAATGCTGCCGAAATTCAGCAGAATCTGGAATACGGCAGCAAAAATATTCTGCGCGCTGCCCATCAGCAATATTTACAGGAAATTGCCGGCGGTGCCAATCCACAGCAAACGCTTGATAAGTTAGTAGAAGAAAGTTATCAGAAGCTGCTGAATTACAAGCAATAAGCCAAAAAAATCCTACCAAGGAGGCTCTTAATGCTCAATAAGCTCACCAAAATAAAAAGACTGCTGCTTATAGGCAAAGAAATATGGCATAACAAACGCTCTATGCGCGGCCGTTTCATTATTTACCTGCTGTCACTGGTGCTGCTGGCAGGTTCTGCTATGCTAATCCTGTTAAACGTTATCGGCATAGTACAGCCGCCCAGCCATGATATCGACCGCTTTCTTGAATATGAGCTTAACACCCGTACCAACGATATCAAACGCCAGATGAACGCGCTGGCTGCGCACAATATCGATTTGTCGCAGCAGCTGCAGAATGATATCGACCGCGTTATGCTGGAGCAGGGCATTTACAATAATTATGATGCCTTGAACAACAATCCTGAGGCTTTGACAGCGATTCAGCAGGCAACCTACCAGACTCTTGCTGCCAAGATGCAGCAGGCTCCGGCCAGCGGTGCCTTGTATCTGATTAACGCCAGCGTCAACACGAATCTGTTAGAACCAACCTATAACGGTCTTTTTCTCAAATTTACCAATATCTATTCCGAAAACACCCTTTTCAATGAAACATGTATGTTCCGCGGCAACCCTCAGGTTGCCCGCAATAATAACATCAGCCTTTACAGCACCTGGCAGCTGGAGCTTAATGTCCACGCCTATCCGCAGGCCGATAAGCTGCTTCATGCCAAGGAAAATAATATTTCCCAACAATATATCCTGACAGACGTTGCCCACCTCAAAGAAAGCTGGGAGCAGTCCCGTCTTTTCCTGATGCCTATTAACAGTAATAACGGCAGGATTATCGGTATCTGCGGCTTTGAAATCAGCAGCGTTTACTTCCAACAGCGCACCAAGCAGGCCAATTACAAGGGCTATCCGCTGATTACCTCTATTCTCGATAAAAAGGCGGACAACGAATACCAGGGACAGCTTTCCAATCCGGCCTCCTTCGTCAATTCTACTATAAAAACCAGCTCTGACGGCGAGCACGAATTATTTACTGCCGGTCAGGAGCGCTTCATCGGCTTCACCGCTCCCTTGACGGTCGGTGCCTCGGAGCACAGGGTAGCAGTCATGTTGCCTGCCGACAGCTATTATCATCTGCAGGGGCAGGCAAAAATTCGTCTGCTGATAATGCTGGGTATTATTCTGCTGCTTTCATTGCTGTCTGCCGGTTATTTCAGCAAAAGATATGTAGACCCGCTGGTAGCGGATTTACAGCAGCTGCAGCAAAATCCCGATGCCCCTCCGCAAGCCAATGTACTGGAGCTTAACCAGTTCTTTGAATTTCTGCAGAACCATTCCGAACAGCAGGCCGAAAAGCTGCGCCAGCTGCAAAGCGAAAATAATCAGGTACAAAAGCAGTACGGTCAAGCGGCTGTGCGCTTACAGGAAGCACAGGAAAAGCAAAAGCAGACTGCCAACCAATATATTCAGCTGGAGCAGCAGCTTGCTGCCCTGCAGGACGAAATCACGCAGGTACGCCTGCAGATGGAGCAAACGCAGCAGGAAAAGCTGCAGGCTCAGCAGGAGCGTGAGCAGGCACAGCAGCAGTTCAACTTTGCCCAAGCTGCTCTGGAAAAGGCTATTGAAAAGAAGCTGGAATCCGTCGATCCTGACAGCTATAAAATGTTTGTCGATAATCTTGCTACGCTGACGCCGAAGGAGGAGGACATCTTTAACCTTTATGTACAGGGCTGCTCTACCAAGGCAATTATCAGTCAGTTGGGTATCACCGAAAATACCTTAAAATATCATAATAAAAATATCTACAGCAAGCTGGGTGTAAAAACCCGTAAGGAGCTGCTGCAGTATATCGAACTGATGCGTAACGCAGAGCATTGACGCACCAAAGCAAGCAAAAAGCCTCCGGCGAGTTTATTCGTCGGAGGCTTTCGTTATGGGTTAGGGGTTGCTATTTCAATATTAACTTTATCGCTCATTTTATCGCTCATTTTATCGCCCACATTATCGCTCATTTTTATGCCATATATAGCCATACACACTGCTAAAACCAAATATCCAATTTAAGCTATAATTCAAACACCCCCAAAATATAGCTTTCGGGGGTGTTCAAATCTTTATTTCTTAAATTTTACAGCTTCTGTCGTACCTTCTACCCTACATTACAGCTGCAGGATGAAGAATTCATCTTTAATATTTTTTCTATCATTGCTGAGGGCAACCAGAACTCTGTTATCAGGCATATTTGCCAGGTTTACACATGCACCGATGCTGGTTTCCTTATTATCGGTCAAATCCTTATAGCTTACAGTACCAACCAGCGTGCCGGTATTCTTTCTGTAAATCTGCAGCTGCTGCTTGTCTACAGAGGAATCGCTGACTACCAGATATTCATCAGTCAAAGCTATATCGGTTAAGGAATTGATGGCCTTGCTGTCTTCACGTTTTTCCTTGCCGATGACGCGTTTTTGCTTGCCATTGAAATCATAAACGCTTATCAGGCCTACATCCTGAGTACCGATACGCGCATTGCCGCCAACATAGAAATCACCGTTTCTGTCTGCAACAACGCTCTGCGGAATATTGATTTTATCCTTGTCCTCAGCATCACGGCTTCTGGATTCCTTACGTACTGTGCCCAAATCCTTGCCTACTCTGTAGCCGTTGCGAAGATCAACCTTTCTCATTTCGCCCTGGTTCATCCAAATCAAAGCCTTGTCCGCATTGCCCTTAGGAATTACAACAAGGTTATTGAAGCGTCCTTGTGCCTCTTCAATACGTTTGGTTTCGCTATCGAAATAGTTGAGTCTCATTCTCTTATTGGTATAGAAAATGCCTCTGGTGCCGTCGGAAGAAATCTTAGCATTACCTGACATAGAATCAACATTATTGTCCAACACGCGCAGACCATCTTTATCCCACTGCATCTGCACGAGTCTGTCCTTAATGTTGGCATAAATCATATCTCTGCCGATAACAGCCACCCTCATACCCTTGCTATAAGTATTTTGCAAATGCAGATTAGGATTATTTTTCAGAGTAAAGAGCTTAAATGTATTAATGCCGACCTTAACATCCTTATTCGGCAAATCCTTCAAATCAGCAGCAATCGGTTTCGGTTTAGGAGGCTCGCTGGTGCCTTTGTCGCCCCCGCCGCAGCCGGCAATAAAGCTGCAGGCCAGAAGTCCGGCCAAAATTCCCATCGCCATACGTTTCTTCAACATAACAATCATCTCCTTGTTTTATATAGAACGCTCTTTATTTGATTACAATACGGCCATCGCCGTAAGGATTCGCATATTGCTCGCCAACCTTGCCATTCAGATGATTCTGCAGATATTCCATAATCGTATCTGCGTCACTCATCATTTCGTCCTGTACCAGACGTGCGCCCTTGAACATCGTGATGCCGTCGCCACCGAATTTGAGCATGTAGGAGGTTCCGCCCACGGTGTATTTTTTATTAACGTCCAACAGTTTGCCGTCAATCTTAACATCGCTTACGCGACGGGCACCGGCAACACGCACGAAGTTGCCCTTGGCATCAAGCTCGATAGAGGAAGGAACAGAGCTGTCAATCGTGTAGCTCAGTCCGGATACCTGCATAAAGCCGCCGCTTTCTTCAGGATAGCTGATAGCGCCCATCTCCAGCGCATCCAGAATCTGTTGGCCGGTTACCTCTAAAACTACGCACATATTACCGAAGGGGAAGGCCTCAAGCAAATCGTTGTAGCTGATTACGCCGGTTTTGATTTCGTTGCGGATACTGCCGCCGTTTACCAGAACTACATCGCAATCCAGCACTGCTCTATAAGCATCGGCAACAAAGTCGCCCAAGCTGCATTCACGGTTACGCACGATGCGCTCACCGGTCGCGGGGTCATTACTGCGCAGCTGTACCAAGGCTTCGCCCACAGGCTGTTTCAGCAAAGGCTCATAGGTCTTTATTTCCTGGGCAATAACTCTGCTAATAGCAGCGTCCTTGCCGTTGGATTTAGTAAGCAGCTGGCTCTTCAGCTTGCCGTCAGGAGTAATTACCAGCTCGCCTACAGTTTTGAGCTTAGTACCGGTCTGTGCTAACAATACATCCTTGCCAACCTTATTTTTAACCATACGGGTGAAGCGCTCATGAGAATGGCCGTCGATAACAGCGTCTACACCCTGAGTATTTTTAGCAACGCTTTCACTGCTCCACTGCGGGGTAGTGCCGTCCATGCCCAAATGGCCAACGATAAATACGTAGTCTGCGCCTTCCTTGCGAGCCTTATCAATATTCTTCTGCAGCTGCTTGTACAGCTTATTGCCGCTCTTATCTTCGCAGAAGCTGTAGATATACTGTCCCTTCTCATTTTGGAAGAAGGTCGGCGTAGAGGTCGTCAGGCTTTCCGGAGTGCTTGCGCCGATAAAGGCTACCTTGGTATCCTCATATTGCATAATCTTGTAGCCAGGCAGAACCTGCTTGTTGTTGCCGGCATAAACAAAGTTAGCGCAATAGTAGCCTGCACGCTGCAGCGGAACCAGCTCCATAAAACGGTCCATGCCATAGTCAAATTCATGGTTACCGGGAATGCAGAAATCATAGCCCAGATAATTCATGATGCTGACAACAGCCAAACCACGGGAAAGCTTACCAATCGGTGCGCCCTGAATGGCATCACCTGCATCAACCAGCGCTACGTTCGGCGTTCTGGCCAAGGTATCGCGTTTAATCTGCGCCAGGCCATCAAAGCCGATATTATCATTAATACCACAATGGATATCGTTAGTATGCAGAATAACAATGTCATGCTCCAGCGCCCACGCCATCAGCGGAGCGGAAACAGTCATCGCCGCAGTCACTAAAAACAGCGATGTTTTTTTCAGGAATTTTTTCATATACACCACTTCCTTCCAGCTTTTGTACCTTCATTATACCCTCAAGAAAGCAAAAGCACCCTACCCGAAAAGCTGATTTCGGGTAGGGTGGCAGGAAATTTTACAGATTTTCAGGCTATTATGGCAAAAAAATACAGCTTCCCAGGTGGCAGGCAAGTAATTTTGCTTGCTGCCACAGGAAAGCTGCCTGCTTTATGCTACACTGATTTTCTCAGCTGCACAATTCTTAAGACCACGGATCATCTGCTGCCGGAGTTTTAATGCCGCTCAGCAATCCCTTGTAATCCCACAGGAACCATTCGCCGGTAGAAGCCTTTTGGCGTACAGTCATCGGACGCGGGCTGTCAGCGCCGCCGCAGGTAATCATAAAACGTGCATAGCCTTCTTCCTGATAAGTATAGGCATTAGTTTTAACCTCTACGGTATAAGGCATATCCGGCTGATAGTTGTTTTCCGGAGCTGCGCCCATGAAGTAGGAGCGCATCAGATATTGTCTGCCGCGGAAACGGTCTGCCAGGAATTGTTCATCTCTTTTAGGTAACGGTCTTGGTCCCAGCAGCTTATTGAGCATTGCAATTGCCTCTGCCGGATTGGTTTCATAGCGAGCCAGTGCTGCTACAGTATAAGCTGCAACCTGCTGAGCATCGGTTTCCGGTCCGATTTCAGCTGCCGATTGCGGCAGGTTTTGGAAAATTACACGTCTGGTTTTTTCTTGCTTCTCCACTTTATTCACCGCCCTGTTAATAGTATTATCAATGGTTCTGTCAATCATTCTGTCTACGCCAATTCTTCTGTTCCAGTCAAGAGCTTCTGCAGATTGCAATTGTCCCGCCAAAAGCATTGCGCAGCAAGCTAATACAATACCTTTTTTCATTTGTTGCACCTCCTCAGAATTATCCTGCGTTTTTAAAACCGCAGGCATGTTTCCTTACAAGCTCATTGTACAACGGAATGTGCTAAAGCACCCCACCCAAACTGCCGATTTCGGGTAGGATAAGTAAATTTTTTTGTTTTTCGGCTAAATTCCTGCCAAAAACGCAGCTCGTACTGCTTTCATGCTTATTTTCCCGGCAATTCCCTGAACAGCCTAAAGCCACGCATAGGATGCATCTTCTCATGGCCTGCATCACGCTTCTGTTCATGCACCTGCTTAGCCAGCCTTTGCAGCTCACGCAACAGCTCCTGCTGCTGCTCAATGTCAGTACGGCATACCAGCTTTTCGCCCGTTGCCGTCAGAAGCGTCAACGAAAAGCTGCCGCAGTCGCGCACCTCAATCATCTCACGCGGCAAATTCGCAGGACGAGATGCCGAAGGCTGGCGCAGCTGCCATGGCAGCTGCTGTATTAGCTTATCCAGCGGTGTAAGCTCCTCTGCCGTAACAGGTACCTCGTAAAACTTCAGGCGCTCGCCATCTGCAAAGCACTCACTGTCAAACAGCAGCTCCTTATCGCGTCGGCAAAGGTTAAATGAATAACAGCTTGCTCTGCTCATACCTCTGCTGCTCACAGACAGCTCCTGCCAGTCAACCGCCCTTTCCATAGCCACACCTCCCGATAGAGGACCTGCTGCACAAAGCAGCAGCCCCAGCATTGTCATACACAGCAATCTCAGTAACCGCATCAGCGCCACCCCCATTGCCAAAATCGTGCGCAAGCATCTGCTGCTTATTCATTGGCCAAATCGTAAATTTTCCTTACCGTGCCGTCATCGGCAACATTATAAATCAGCCTGCCGCTTTTCTCTACCAGATAGCGTGCATCCTTAAACTGCACCGGATTAGGAGCATCCGGATCTCCCGCCTTAGTCATAGTATGATAGCTGTAACGCTTGTCAACATCAGGATACAAAGCCTTTTCTTGTTCCCACTGATAATCCCAGAAGCTGAAAGAGCCGTTGTTTCTGTCCAGTAAATTAACATTCGGCTCCAGCACCAGCTGCAAAAACAGTTTTGCTACTATCCAAGGCATTTCCGTTTCACCCTGCACAAAGCGAGTACCTCTTTTGTTACTTCTTTCATAGGTACCGGTCAGGGACGGCAGCACCCGATTATTACCCTCAGGCTCACCCAAAATCCAGGCACCGTACAGCTTGCTCTGCGCCTGATAGCCCTGCGGATTACTCAAAGCATATTTTTCATAAAGCGGCATACTATATCTGTACTGAGAAGGATAACCCATACCATTTTCATAGCTTGCAAGACTCGGCACATGCAGATAACCGATAAAACGCTCACCGTCATGCGCAAAACGCACCACACCGCTCGCCTCGGTCTCAAAGCGGTAATGGTTGTCCTGCCATTCACCGCTGTGCACCTTCAAATCCATTAAAACGCCGCGCGTAGTTTCATACACCATAGCACCACCCTCAACATGGGTAGCAGGATTATACATCTCATAATAATCAGCCCGCACAACCGACATACCGCCGAATAGCAGCAGCACACCGCATGCCAAAGCACACAAAAGCTTCTTCATAAGCTCACCTCCAGAAATACAACCCCCTTTCGCCTCACTTCGTTCGGCACCTTCCCCGAGGGGGCAGGCAAGAAAGGTATCACCAAAGATTAAACTGAGCAATTAATATATCGTGTACACAACCCTCAGTCATCGCCTACGGAGATGCCAGCTCCCTTTCAGGGAGCATATAAAGTTAGCTAGAAACTGTTGGTCGTGCTAATGTCGCTTGCGACGCAGGAAGCATATAAAGTTAGCGAGAAACGAAATTTAGAATTTCGAAACACCTTTATATCTTCCCTGAAAGGGAAGGTGGCTGCGAGCTTCAGCGAGCAGACGGAAGGGTTGTAGCGCGATATTTAATTGCGATACGCAAAACATTTTTCAGCGTATAAAAAAGGCCCCTGCTCCGCAATATTAACTTACGTCGCAAGGACCTCAAACTCAACTCACTGCCTCAACCCACAGCATCATTGCTGCACAGCATCTTAACCTCACCATCAACCGTCACACGATACGCATCCCACAAATTCGGATGCACATAATAAGTCATAACCAGCTCATCGTTCTTATTATACACATAGACCCCAAAATAATCGCCGGCATCCTTCGGCATATACGAATTAAAAACGCTGTTCGGATCCTCGGCAAAACGACTGCCATAGCCAAACCAATAATCCCTACTGCTCAAATCCAACCCGATATTCTTCACATTCAGCTTACGCAGAAAATACAGCGCCATAGTATAATCCTCTTCCACCTGCATTCCCTCAAGCCTATAAGTACCGCCGATATCAGGCTCACTCACCTTAGCAATACCCATCTCGCGTGCATCAACCGTCGGCAGCAGCACAACCTGCTTACCCTCTTGCACTCTGGCCTCGCAAACAAGCGGCTGAGAGCCATAACCAAAATAACGTGTATCCTCACCATGACGGCCCACGTCAAACGAATAATCCTCCAGCACCAGCGAACCGTTCTCCAGCATACCCACGCCCTTAAACATCGGCGCATTACCGTCCTGCAAATCATAAGTAACAACAGAAGCAAAAATGCCGGACTGCGTATAAATCAGATGCAAAGAAGCATTATCTCTGCCATTCGCACCATAACGCATATACGAATACGCACCATAAGACGCTGCCATCGCTGTTGCACTGGCAAGCAGCAGCAGGCTGAACATCAGCAAGCTAAATAATCTCTTCATTGCCCGCACCTCTATCTATCAACCTCGCTCAGCAGCAGGCTTCCGTCCTCACCGCTGATAGCAATACCAAAAATACGCTCCCTGCCCAAAGAATCGCGCACCGCAATACCGTTGCGTGGGAAGGACTCGGAATCACGCATCACAATAATAATCGGCTCCGTTGCACGCAGGAAATCCTTATAATAAACAGACTGCACATTAAAAATAGGATAGCCTTCCTCAGTCACCTCACGCAAATCCAGCGCCACCACCTGAAAATCCGGGAAATCCACCGAGCTTGTCACCACAGCCTTCGCCGGCTCAAAAGCCTCCGGCATCCGCACAACCTCGCAGGCCGCAGGATTAACATGAGCATCCTTCAGCCAGCACACATGCAGCATGCTTTGCGTAGGCTCCGCCACACTGTTGGCCTGAGCACTGCCCCAACCGCCAAACAAACCAATACCAAGCGCCAATAACATTGCACCTAAAAATCTTTTACGCATAAAAAACACCTCCAAAGTTTTTTACATCATAGCTTAATTTAAGCCTCTTCAGGCATTTTACCTTAATCAATCTCCTGCAGATAAATACTGCCGTCCTTACCGCTTTGCAGAATCGCAAACCTGCGCTCCCTGCCTGCATCATCCTTAAAGCTGATACCATTCTTGGGAATAGTTTCCAGGCTCTCCAGATGCAACACCAGCTTTTCATCAGCCATCAGCAAATCCTTGCTGTAAACGCTCTTGCCGGAAGCAAGCTCCAGCAGACGGAACTCTTCCAGATTTTTCGTACTGCGGAAAATCACATCCGCACCCTTAAAGGGATTAGGCACGGAAACCTGCTCGTACTTGGAAAGATCAAACTTTGCATCCTGCAGCTCATGTACGCCCATGCATTCCAGATACTGCATCGCCAGCCCCTTAAAGCCTCGTTGCTTATATTCCTTCAACGGCAGCAGCTCAAGCTTAACACTGTCACCGGCCATCTCTGCGCCCATATCAAAAAAATCATCCGCAGTCATATTAGTCTTTTGCGAAACAGCAACATCAGCTCTGCCCACATCGTTGCGGTAAACATCAAGACCTGGTTCATTATTGCTCTTCGAACGGGTAAAGTACATATCAACGCATCTTTTATTACCGTTCGGCAGCAAATCCTCCAGCGCCAGCACATAGTCAGCATTACTGCTATTGCCGCGCGTCAGCAGCATATTGTTCGCCAACAGCTTAATATTGCTGCGAGCCCATCCCTCATCAACAAATTTTATTTTGCCGTCTACAAAGGTATAAATAGCATAGATATCCTTGCCATAATAGCCCTTACCCTGCTTTTCGTTATCCAAAATAGCAAAAATCAGCTCCGGCACCTTGTCATTATTGATATCCTGCAGCGTATAACCAAGAATGTTCAACGCATCAGCGTAACCCATACGGTCACGCAGCTCATAAATTCCGGTCATGCCCTGCTGCGGCACCTTATCCATATTGCCATCATTCACAAAATTATAGATACCCTCCACCAGCTTGCCGTATTCACGCTCATAAGCAGGCACCTTCGCCACAGCCGCAGCTGCTTTCTCCACCTTCGTGGTCTTAGGCTGCGTTGCAGCAGCCTGCTTATCCGACCCACAGCCATTCAGCAGCATTGCCAATGAAGCCAGCAGCATTGCTCCCACCAGGACATTTTTACAGCTTTTCTTCAACATCTCCATCCCTCCGCTTCCCGCCGCCTGCTTTGCAGCTAATCTTTTATACCTATATTGTACCCTAAAAAAAACTAAAACGCCCTACCCGAAACAGCAAATTCGGGTAGGACGCAAGCTTTAAATCGGCAAAATTATTGCTTACAGCTTGTTGAATACATCCTCAACCATCTTCCAAACCTTAGCGCGGTCTACAGCGTAAACAATCTTCGCATTCTGAGCACCCTCAGGAGCAGCGCCGCGGAAGCCCATAGTCTGGCCGTAGCCATAGCCGTATTGGTCATCAACATCAATCGGCAGAGTTTCGGATTCCAGAATTACGGACGGATCAATTGCTACTGCTGCTGCCAGAACGTCCCAAATGTAGTTCTTGAAGGACGGATCCTTGCGGAACATCGGAGTAGCATAATGGCTTTCCCACATAGCCTTGAAGCGGTCGCTCTTAATGCGGCTTTCCAGATCCTTAAAATCATTGTGGCTCATCAGTTCCTTGCTGCAAACATCCAGCGGCAGGAAGATTTGCTCCTTCCAAGGAGCGCGGTAAGCCTTTTTAGCGGTTTCCGGATCAATCCAAACGTTGAACTCGGAGGTCGGCATTACGTTGCCTTCGCAGAAGAAAGCGCCTGCCATATAAACAACGCGTTTAGCCAGCGGAGCAATTTCCGGAGCCTTGTCCAAAGCAGCTGCCAGGTTAGCACCACTGCCGATAGCAACGATGGTTACTTCGCCCGGATGCTTTTTGATAGTATCAATGATGAAATCAGCAGCATGTTCCTTTTGCGGGTTCATAACAGGCTCATCATTATAATTTTTGCGGTATTCAGCCTGCCAGGATGCCGGCTGTGGATAGCCTGCAGCGCCCAGATGGGAGTCATGGCCACGGCCGTAAATGCGTTTTTCTTCCTTCATGTTAGCGAAACGGTCCTTGCGGACGGTTTCATTAACGCCCATATATACAGGGATATCGGTGCGGCCGATGCCCTCCAACTGACGGATAGCGGAAGCGGTACCGGTTTCAACCCAGGTATTGCCTATAACGATGGTAACACCCTTCAAATCCATTTTGGGAGATTCGGCAAGCATCATCATAGCGATGCCGTCATCAAACAAATCCACCATATCTGCATCCAGAATAACCTTTTCACGTGCTGCAGCCTCAGCAGACAACGGAGCAGTCATAGCACCAACGCCCATGCACATGGAAAGCAACAGGCAACCACATAAGCTGGTTAATTTTTTCATTTTCATCTTTATTACCTCCTTAATTTCCCAACCTTATTTTATAAATTTCCGCACAAAATGCAGATTTTACCTTAATCAATCTCCTCCAGATAAACACTGCCGTCCATAACCTTCGCCCGAATCGCAAACTTGCGCAGGCTGCCGGTGTCGTCCCTGAAGCAGATACCGTTCTTGATAACAGTTTCATAGTCAAGCTCGGGATCAGTTTCAAAGCTTTCCAGATGCAGTACCAACTTTTCTTCCGGTTTCAGCAGTCCTTTGCTGTAGATAACTCTGCTGCTATCCCCCTGCAAATCCAGTACTTCAAAGCTCGCCAGAGAAGTATTGCTGCTAAACAATACTTCTGCTCCCTGAGAGGGATTATCCGCGTAAACATGCTCATATGCGGAAAGATCTACCCTATTATCCTGCAGCTCATGCAAGCCCATACAGTTAAGATGCTGCATTACCAGTCCCTTAAAGCCACGGCTGCTGTATTCCGCAAGCGGTAAAAGCTCGAGCTTTTGGGCACCAAGGTCAATATTCATCATATCGTCAAAGTGCATAGAAGTTTTTTGGGTAACAAAAGTATCATTTACATCTAAATATTTTCTGTAAACATTACATCTGCCATCCTCAACCTTTGTATAGAAGGTTTCTCCCTGACGCAAACTGCCGTCCCGCAGCAAATCCTTCATTTCCAGCATCCATTCCATATCGTTATCGTCGATACAGGTGCGCTTGCTCAGCATATCTTGAGGAAGCAGACGCAACCGGCTGCGCGACCAACCCTCGTCAACAAATTTTATCTTACCATCCACAAAGGTATAGACAGCATATATATCCCGGCCATAATAGCCCTTGCCCTCAGGATAATCAATCTGGCCAAAAATCAGCTCCGCCACCTTATCATTATTGATATCCTGCAGCGTATAGCCGACACTGCTTACACCCTGACCGGGATCATTATGGCCCTCCAGCTCCTCAAAGCCTGTCAGTCCCTGCGCCGGCAGTCCGGCAGTATTACCCGTGGTCAAATAATCGCAGACACCAGCCACGATTTTCATATATTCCTGCTCGTAGGCAGGCATAGCAGCGGCTTCTGCCTTAGGCATAACGAGCAGCGAGTCTGCTTTTTTGTCGGAGCTGTCATTGGCCAGAAACAATGTCAACCCGGTAAACAGTAATGCTCCCAGCAAAATGTTTTTCCAGCTTTCTTTCAGCATATCAATCCCTCCGCTTCCTGCTGCCTGCTTTGCAGCTGATTGTTTACACCTATAGTGTAGCCTAAAAAAAGCAAAAGCGCCCCACCCGAAAGGGTGATTTCGGGTAGGAGGAGGGGGGATTTTTGGGATATTTTTGGGTTTTTAGGTTATATTTCCGCTAAACTTCCGACGTGCTTGCGCAAAAAATACGAAAACCCCGTGTTTCACCGGGTTCGGTAAAACACGAGGTTTGATTTTAATTATTCTCTTTCGTATCAGACTTGTTCTGCCTTTAATTCTTCTATTTTCTCTATTGGCAATGTAGTAGCCTTGGCGATATCCTGCACAGAAAGGCCCATACTTATAAGACGCTTGGCGGTAGCAATGTTCGCTTTTGCTTCGCCCTCACGCCTTTCATCTAATAAACGTGCTTCCATTAGCATATATTCTCGCCTCACTTTCGTATCCAGCTTCAGATAGCTGATTTCATCGTCAATCTGCTTGGTGAAATCGCTATTTACAATGTGGTTGTTTACATAATCATAAAAGCTTTTGATATCCTTGGAAATATCGCCATGCGTACCCTTAGTATTCAACAGCATGGTGGTTGCTTCATCCTGAAGCTCCAGCTCCAGATTTTCAAGGCAACGCTTTTTAAAGGTGTAGACATAATTACCCTTTGCAAAGAAATCAAACACACAGATAAAAATTACATAGGTCGGTGGCAGCAAATCATATTCCTGTCCCTGCTGCAACAAATCAATATCAAGCAGCGCCTGATAATAGCGCGAACGCTTGGGCAGGACAAAGGCTTTGGTGTGGGGATTTTTATTATTCTTTACCTGCATTTCCAAATTGTAATGCGTGTTTTTGTCATCCTCCACTATTATATCCAGACGGATGCCACGGCTTGTGTAGTCGGGTTCAAGCGATTTTTCGGCTTCAATGTAGTTGATATCAGCAATCTTAATCTGCAGTAATTCCTCCAACAGATGGATGCAAATGCGCTTGCGCGACATTACCTTCTTGAAGATAAAGTCGCTTTGGATTGTCAGATTCTCAAATTTTTTTGCCAGGTCTTGCATAAGATCTCTCCTTTCATTTTAGCACAGATACAATAAAAAATACATAAGCAGTTATCAAGGCGCAAAAAAACAAAAAAGAGCAGTACGCTGACGATTAGAAATCGTCAGTATGTACTACTCTTAGAATGTACCATGTAAATGGCCTTGCTTAAGCTTCTGCAGATAAGGTGTATCTGCAGGATATACTGCTTATTTAATTGTCCGCAGGTAAATCAGCCCGAAGCGAAATTTAGTTGCAGTTTTCAAGAACTTAATTTAAGTTTACTTGAACTTGAGGTAGATGTCAAGAGAGAACACTCCTTGTGCCTGCCCCTCAGGTAAGGTGCCGAACGTAGTGAGGCGGAAGGGGGCCACAAAACGCAAAAGAACCGCCTCACGGCGGTTCTTTGCCGACAGCGCCGGAGCGCTGCCGATTTTAGGAAGTTTTTGTATGAAGGTTTATCAGAAAGTGAAGGTTACGTCAGTCCAGAAGCGATGGTCTTTGGTACGATCAAGATCAGCAGCAATACCAGGAAGCTCTTTCATCAGCTTGGATTCGGTGTTGTAGTATGCAACGTTAGCTACGATGTTTTTAGCAAGGGTGTAGTTAGCGCCAACGCCGAAGCCCTTGAAACCGGTCATGCCAAAGGTGTTAGCATCAGTGGTGTGTGCAACATAGGTTTGTGCGCCTTGGTCATAGTATTTAGCCCATGCGCCCCAGCTGCCTGCATCCTCAGCCTTAGCACCCTTATAGGACAGGCCGATAACGAAGCCGTCATCATCAAGATATTGATCAATAGCGTTGTTAATATCGATGTTACCAATATTATTAGATTTGTCAGCAGACAAATCACCCTTCAGATACATAGCGGACAGATTGAAATGACCGATATCATAGCTCATGCCTGCATGCCAGATGCCATTGTCAATATCAGTTTTTTCTGCTGTTTCTGTTCCCATATCTTTGAATTTAGTATAACCGGCAGTAGCCTTCAAGCCCTTCGCCAACTCGCCTTCAAGAGCTAAACCCCAATACTTACCGCCATTAGTAATATCACCAGTTGATAAAGTTTTTTCCTCTGGCATTCTCTGAATATGCATGTATGGTACAACAGTGATATCATCAGTTGCTTTGCCCACGAAGCCTTTTACCTTAACGTTATTGCCATAAGACAGCTCCAAGCCATCAGCACGTGTATCATAGATATTACCATCAGCAATTACCAGATTATAACGGCCTGCGCGTACTGCCATGCCACCCAGCTTACCGTCTACATAAGCGCGTTGGAAGCTTGTATTTTCATCACCAGTGTTATTATTCAGGTTCTGCACATTCTGCAACATGCCGGTATATGTCCAGTCATCATTAATCATGCCGTTAATCCAGATGCGGGAACGGATATCTGCTGTATGGTTAGATTTATTGCCCCAAACTTCATAAGACTCAACATGATCCGGTTTTGCCATTGCACCGTCTTGGTTAACATAACGGAAACGAACTTCACCAGTAATCTTTACGTTGTCAGCCTTTTTCTCCAGGTTAGCTACGCGCACGCCCAAATTCTCCAGCTCGTCAGCAAATTCAGCTGCCAGTCTTTCTACGCTAGCGCCCTTAGCCATTGCTTTAGCAACGATTTGTGCCATTTCATAACGAGTCATCAGCTTGTCGCCGCCAAAGGTGCCGTCGCCGTAGCCATCGATTACGCCTGCAGCTGCCAGCTTGTTGATGCTGTCATATGCCCAGTGTCCGGCAGGAACGTCGCTGAACGGGTTAGCAGCGTAAGCAGAAGCGGTTACACCAAGAGCCATTGCCATTGCGAGTACTAAAGATTTTTTCATGATAATTTCCTCCTCTTTAAGTAAAGTATTCTTTTACCTTGCGGAGGCTTGCGCTGTTTGCTGCCAAAATTTGCCTTGTTTCATTTTAGCTTTTGCAGTGCTTGCTCCGTTTGGTAAAGCCGGAAAAGCAAGAAGGATTAGTTGTTTTTCCTTTGCTTCTGGCTGTAGTATAACGAATTTTTAGTAACTTGTCCCTACCCGAAATGGCAAATTCGGGTAGGATGAAGGGGAAATTTTTAGGTTTTTTTAGAATTTTTGGGGGATTTTTTGTAATTTCTGTGAAATCGTCAGAAATTAGCACTCAACGCTTGACAGTGCTAACAAATAGTGGTATAACATAATCAACAAAGGAAATGAGCTACAGGAGTTGCAAGAGCAGCACCCGCAAAGCACAAATCCCGCGTTGGCAAATCAAATCAATACTTGCTGCATCAACATTAAAATGACTACAACAAGCGCAATAAAATTGGAGGAATGACTTATGATGATGCCTAGTGTATTTGGTGAAAGCTTATTTGATGATTTAATGGATTTCCCGTTTGAGAAAGAGTTCTTCGGTCATCGCAATCCGCTGTACGGCAAACATGCCCAGAACGTTATGAAAACCGATATCAAGGAATCGGATACCGCTTATGAAATGGATATCGACCTGCCGGGCTTCAAAAAAGAGGACGTCAGCGCCAAACTGGAAAACGGTTATCTGACCATTACCGCCGCTAAAGGCCTCGACAAGGACGAAAAGAACGATAAAGGCGTTTATATCCGCCGTGAACGTTACAGCGGTCAATGTGCAAGAACCTTCTATGTCGGCGAAGCAGTTACCCAGGAGGATATCAAGGCTAAATTCGAAGACGGTATCCTGAAGGTTACTATTCCTAAGGTTGAGCCTAAAAAAGTCGAAGACAAAAAATATATTGCCATTGAAGGCTAATACATCAAAACCACATCATCCTTTCAAAATGAAACAGCCGCCGGAGCACTAGCTTCGGCGGCCGTTTTGTTGTTATGTTAAATTAAATGTTGTTTCTCGGAACCAGGTCTTCGGACTTCAGAGTGCCTTCCTTAGCGCGCTCTGCAAATTCGGCAGTTGCGGTAAAGAGAACGTCACTGGAGCTGTTGAGCGCAGTTTCGCAAGCATCCTCCAGTACGGAGATGATGAAGCCAACGCCAACAACCTGCATAGCGATATCATTGCTGATGCCGAAGGAAGCGCAGGCAACCGGAATCAGCAGCAAGGAGCCGCCGGCAACACCGGAAGCACCGCAGGCACCAACGGTAGAAACGATGCACAGCAAGAGAGCTGTCGGCATATCAACATGAATACCCAGAGTATTGGCAGCAGCAAGTGCCAGTACGGAAATGGTGATGGAAGCACCGGCCATGTTGATGGTTGCGCCTAACGGAATGGAAATTGCGTAGGTATCAGGATTCAGGCCCAGGCGTTTGCACAGTGCCATGTTAACCGGAATGTTAGCAGCGGAGCTGCGGGTAAAGAAAGCGTATACGCCGGATTCGCGGATGGTTGCCCAAACCAGCGGATACGGATTGCGACGGATGTTGAAGTAAACGATCAACGGATTCATAACCAGCGCTACCAGGAAGTAGGAGCTGATGAGCACTGCCAGCAGGTGTACATAGCTGGAAATTGCGGACAGACCACTGTCGCTGATGGAGGTTGCTACCAGGCCCATGATGCCCAGAGGAGCGAAATGGATAACCCATTTAACAACCAGGGTGATTGCCTTTGCAACATCATCCAGAGCATTTTTGGTGTGCTCGTTGGCAGCCATGTTCATAGCAATACCGAATACTACAGCCCATGCCAGAATGCCGATATAGTTGGCGTGCAGCAGAGCAGCAATCGGGTTATCTACAACACTCAGAATCAGGTTATGCAGAACCTCAACGATGCCGCTGGGCGGGTTGAGCTTAGCATCTGCAACCTGCAGGTGCAGAGTGGTAGGTGCCAGGAAGGACAGGGTTACACCAACTAAGGATGCAAAGAAGGTGCCTACAACATATAAGCCGATAATAGGCTTCATATTTGCTTCGCCGCCGCTTTTCTTTTTAGCCATAGCGTTCATAACCAAGAAGAAAACCAGCACCGGAGCAACGCCCTTTAATGCTCTTACGAACAAGTCACCGAAGATGGTAACAACAGGTACCGCTTGCGGTACATAAAGTGCCAGCAAAACGCCGATTACGAGACCAACGGCAATTTGCTTGATGAGTGCGACTTCATTGATAATCGCAGCAAATTTTCTAAACATAATGAATTCCCCCTAATTTATACTCCCGTATACAACGATGTTCATAGTATATATCATAAGCTAAACAATGTCAAGCCTACAATGAGTAATGTATTTGTAGAGTAGACACGTAATTTATCCGTACTCATAAAAGGGACTAACACCCTTAAAATGTAAATAAGTGTTAAGCTTGTTACAAAATTGTGCAGACTCTAAAAAAGTCTCACGTACTATTGTGCAATGAGAGAATATAATCACCGGCAGTTGACACACTGTTCAAGATAAACTATGCTATAAGTATACAAAATACATTTTTACTGCACAAAAAAGCGCTATAATATTATAGAAGGGAGCTGCTTACATGTCGGTAAGAGCTGATTTACATATACATACTACGGCCTCGGACGGCACCTGGACACCGGCTGAGCTGATTGCCGAAGCGCAAAAGCAACAGCTGGGGCTGATTGCCGTAACGGACCACGACAGCGTAGCCAACGTTGCAGAAGCGATGACACTGGCAGCGGCTGCGGGCATTACGGTACTGCCGGCAGCCGAAATCTGCTCCACCAAGGAGGATTTATCGTTTCATATTCTGGGCTATGGCATTGATATCCATAATAAACAGCTGCTGGAATTAATGCAGCACAACGAAGCGCTGTTAGAGCAAAAGGATGTGGACAGCATTCATCTGCTGGCGCGCGACGGCTGGCCTGTCGATGAAGCGGAGTTCGCTCGTTATACCTATGACAGACGCCGCGGCGGCTGGCGTGCCCTCGCCTATTTGATTGACAAGGGACTGTGCACCGGCGTGGGCGATTTCTTTCAGCGCATCTTTACGCCGGAGCATGACCTGGGTTTTCCGGAATTTCCTGCCATCAGCGAGGTAATCACAGCAATTCACGCTGCCGGCGGCGCAGCACTGTGCGCGCATGCCGCCAGCGGCTTTCACGGTCCCGGATTGGAGCGCGTGCTCGACATCCTGCGGACGGAGAAATTCGACGGCTTTGAATGCTACCACTCCAACCATTCGGAAGAAGGAACGCAGCGCCTGCTCCAGCATTGCAAAAAGCACGGCCTGCTTATCAGCGGCGGCAGCGACTGCCACGGCACCTTTGTGCCGGGGAGACGTTTGGGACAGCCTTTGGTCACTGCCGATATGCTGCGCTTGGACGGCCTTTTGCCGCAAGACGTAAAATAATCCGAAAAATATTTGTTAAAACATGAAAAACGTTCGACTTTTTCCTCTGACTGTGCTATGATATTACCATAAAATATAACAAAGTTAACACTGACAAGAAATTCCGGCACTGAGCCTGCATTTACTTGTTGAGAAATTTTTAGGAGGCATTAAAATGCAAGAGTACAAACCGTTTAAATCCGGCAAGGTTCGTGAGATGTATGATGTTGGTGACAGCATTATTATGGTTGCCACTGACCGTATTTCCGCATTTGACCATATTCTGAAAAACATGATTGTGAAAAAAGGCACTGTGCTGACTCAGATTTCCAAATTCTGGTTTGATCTGACTAAAGACATTGTTCCTAACCATATGATTTCCGTTGATACCAAAGATATGCCCGAATTCTTCCAGAAACCCGAATTCACCGGCAACAGCATGAAATGCAAAAAGCTGAACATGCTGCCTATCGAATGCATCGTTCGCGGCTACATCACCGGCAGCGGTTGGGAAAGCTACAAGAAAACCGGCGAAATCTGCGGCATTAAGCTTCCCGAAGGCCTGCAGGAATCCCAAAAGCTGGCTGAGCCTATCTTCACCCCCAGCACCAAGGCTGAAATCGGTGACCATGACGAAAACATCAGCGTAGAGCAAAGCATCGAAATCCTGGAAAAACTGTATCCGGGCCGTGGCAAAGAATATGCTCTGAAGCTGCGTGACTACACTATCGCTATCTACAAAAAATGTGCTGCTTATGCTCTGGAGCGCGGCATCATCATTGCCGACACCAAATTTGAATTTGGTCTGGACGAAAACGGCGAGGTTGTACTGGGTGACGAAATGATTACCCCGGACTGCTCCCGCTTCTGGCCGCTGGAAGGCTACAAGGTTGGCCAAGGCCAGCCCTCCTATGACAAGCAGTTTGTCCGCGATTGGCTGAGCGCTAACCCGGATGCAGGCTATGAGCTGCCGCAGGATGTTATCGACAAAACCATCGGCAAATACATCGAAGCATATGAACTGCTGACAGGTCAAAAGTTTGACTTTTAATTCTGAAAATGCTTTAAAACTGTAACTTTTGTTGCAGTAGCAACAGGCTCAGGAAAAATTTAACGCTCTTTACAAAAAAATTGTTTACAACCATGGACATTGGTTGTATAATTTCACCATAAACAACAACGGAGTTGGAACAGCGCAAGCTGTCTGTTTCCGTTGTTGTTTTTTGTTTCTCCGATCACTGCAGATACAATACATTAGTGTAAGAGAATCCGTAAATAAAATAGTGCTTAATCGCGTAACGCATCACCACCGTAAAAACAGAGAAGGTGGTTCGTGGAAGCGGCCAATTGAGGGGACTTTTGGAAATGCTAAAAGCACAAAGCACTGACGGCTGAGGGGCCGGACAGCAGTTACGCGAAATAAAAACGCCCGCGGCAAGCGGGTTTTTTATTTTGTCACGAAAAGTAAAATTCCGGCTGATAAAACATGTAAACTTCACTAGCAATTATCCGCATAAAAAGGTATAATTAATGTAATAAATGTACGAAAAAATTTCCTATTTAGGATAGTTGGAGGTTTCATAGTGGCAATAGACACGTCATTACCTAAGGATATAAGAATTTTGCAGGCAGCGGAAGAAGTTTTTTCGCAGCATGGCTATGAAAAAGCCACGCTCGATGAAATAATAGCCCTGGCTGACGTAGGCAAGGGAACTGTCTATAAATACTTCGGCAATAAGGAGCACCTTTTTTACAAGCTGGTTGCCGATAAAAATGCGCCCTTTTTGGAAAAGTTGCACCAAGCTGTCGATAGTGCAGACAGCTTTGAGGACAAGCTCAAAAAGTATTTTGAGGTAATGGTGCATTTTTATGTTGCCAACAGCACTCTGTGGCAGATTATCTGCTTTGAAATGCTTGGCGGTACCAATGGCTGCAGAGTTAAGCCTGACGGTGACGGCTTTAAGGTTGTTCCCCGCTATAATTCTGTAAAATTGAGCGAGGAAACGATTGAACGCATCCTGCGTTATCACAAAATCCTGCATGATGAATATGATATTTTAGCCAAGCTTATCGAGCAGGCAATGCAGGACAATTTGCTTAAAGAAGACACGGTACCGGAGATTACCACTAAGTTTGTTTTCTTCGGTGTAGCCATGAGCATCTTTAACCAAAGCGACGATATTGCTGCTGATATGACAGACAAGGAAGCAGCAAGAATAATTACCGACCACTTTTTACGCGGCAACGCACGTTGACGCGCATAGTAAAAGCAGCTGCCGCATTGCGGCAGCTGCTTTTGCGTTTGTTACAGTTCTTCGCCTGTTATTCCTCTACATAAGCGGCAGTAATGATACCGGTGTAGCAGGTGTGCCAATCCTTGTTAGCATACCATTTCTCGCCTAGCTCCTTGTCGAACTTATCCTCCGCCATGGTGTAATGCTCCACGATTTTGCATTCCAGGTGCAGGCCGCAGCCCTTGATAACAGGAACGCTGACGGTCTCGCCTGCTTCCGTGGTTAAGCCTGCAGCTGCAAACTTGTTCAGATCACGGCCGGACTTGCTGCCGCACAGACCAAGAGCCTTGGCAAAGCCCTCTTTTACCGGGAAGCTGACGGTAAATTCCGGATTAGCGTCAATCAGCTCCTTGGTATAACGGCTTTGGCGCACCATAACAGTGAAGGTCGGCAGGCCCCACTTAAAGCCCAGGCTGCCCCAGCCAATGGTCATGGTGTTCTGCTTGCCTTCGGCAGCAGTAGTCAGAAATGCACCCTTGGACAGAGTTTTTAAAATTGCTTCGCCTTGCTCAAAGGCGTTTATTTTTTTCATAGTCATAACAAAAACCTCCTCATTTGCTTTACATAAATATTATACAGCGTTTGCGCAAATGATGTGTAAATTTTTGAGGAACTCATCGGGAAGCAGGCATATTATAGTGCAAAAGCCACGCAATCCCCTCGCCTATTAGGCACACTTTGCAAAAGTCGTTGGAAAAAGTTGCGAGTTGGTACAAAAAAGGCTCCCCTCCTGAACGTTGCCGTTCAGACGGGGAGCCTTAAAATTTCGCATATAGTTCACGCCATAGCACACATCCTATTAGCACTCAACGAAGCAGGCGGTGCTTTATGGACAGGCGTGCCTTATTGCATTTTTTCTTTGAGCATTTTGGTAACCATGCCCGGGTTAGCCTTGCCGCGAGATTTTTTCATAATCTGGCCAACGAGGAAACCGATAGCCTTATCTTTACCGGCCTTGTAGTCAGCAACGGATTGCGGGTTCTCAGCGATGGTTTCTTCAACCAGCTTAAGGATAGCGCCTTCATCACTAACCTGCTCCAGACCGAGCTTCTTAACGAGAGCCTTCGGAGCTTCGTCCTCTTTGAGCATTTCGGCAAATACCTTTTTAGCCAGCTTGCTGGACAGCACGCCGTCTTTAATCAGGTTAACCAGCTCTGCTAAGTGTGCAGGGGTTACCTTGAAATCGGCAATGGTAATGCCTTCGTTGTTCATGTAAGCAGATACATCGCCCAGCAGCCAGTTGGAAACTGCTTTGCTGTCCTTAGCGGTCTTAACTGCTTCATCAAAGTATTCAGCCATAGCCTTGGTGGAAACGATCTGGGAAGCATCATATTCCGGCAGACCATGCTCGCTCATCAGGCGTGCCTGACGTTGAGCCGGCAGCTCCGGCAGAGTTTCGCGAATGCGCTCAATCCAAGCATCGTCCAGCTGAACCGGAACGAGGTCAGGCTCAGGGAAGTAGCGGTAATCATGTGCTTCTTCCTTGGAACGCATGGACAGAGTTACGCCGTTAGCTTCATCCCAGGTACGGGTTTCCTGAACAACGTGGCCGCCGTCCTCGAGAACCTCTTTTTGGCGCTCAACTTCATAGTTGATAGCGCGTTCCAGAGCACGGAAGGAGTTCAGGTTTTTGATTTCGGCACGGGTACCGAATTCCTTAGCGCCTTCGGGCATGATAGAGATGTTAGCGTCGCAGCGCAGGCTGCCTTCCTGCATTTTGCAGTCGCAGACATCGGTATATTCCAGAATTGCTTTCAGGTTTTCCATGTAAGCACGAGCTTCGGCAGCACTGCGCATATCCGGCTCGGATACAATCTCAATCAGCGGTACGCCTGCACGGTTGTAGTCAACTGCGGAGGAATCGGATGTGCTGATGGTTGCGCCGCTGTGGTTCAGCTTGCCTGCATCCTCTTCCATGTGGATACGGGTAACGCCGATACGTTTATGCTCGCCGTCAACAACGATGTCGATATGACCGCCCAAGCAGATAGGCTTATCAAATTGGGAAATCTGATAGTTCTTGGACAGGTCAGGATAGAAATAGTTTTTACGGTCGAATTTGTTGTATTTCTGGATATCGCAGTTCAGCGCCAGGCCAGCCTTGATAGCGAAATCAACAACCTGCTTGTTCAGTACAGGCAGTGCACCGGGCATACCCAGGCAAACCGGGCATACATGGGTGTTGGGCAGGCTGCCGAAGGCAGTGGAGCAGCTGCAGAATGCTTTAGTTTTGGTTTTCAGCTCGGCATGAACTTCCAGGCCGATAACGGTAATATATTTAGTCATTATTTGTTACCTCCCAGCGGTGCGAATACTTTATGATATTCGGTTGCCTGTTCAAAGGTATAAGCAGCACGCAGAATGGTTGCTTCGTCCAGAACCTTGCCGATCAGCTGCATACCGATAGGCATGCCGTCATCAGCAAAGCCGCAAGGAATGGAAATACCCGGCAGACCGGCCATATTTACCGGAATAGTGGTTACGTCAAGCATGTACATGGTCAGCGGATCCATCTTGTCGTTGATGCCGTAAGCAGGAACCGGAGAGGTCGGGGTCAGCAGTACGTCGCATTTCTCAAAAGCAGCTTCAAAGTCGCGGCGGATAAGGGTACGAACCTGCATAGCCTTGTTGTAGTATGCGTCATAGTAACCGCTGCTCAGTACGTAGGTGCCCAGCATAATGCGGCGGCGTACTTCCTGACCGAAGCCTTCGGTACGGCTCATGGTGGTCATTTCCGGAGCGGAGGTTGCATCTACATTACGATAACCGTAGCGAACGCCATCGAAGCGTGCCAGGTTAGCGGAAGCCTCAGCCGGAGCGATGATGTAATAGGTAATTACAGCATATTCGGTATGCGGCAGGGAAACCTCAACGATTTCAGCGCCCAGCTCTTTATATTTTTCAACGGCCTTCATGATTTCAGCCTTAACCTTAGCATCAACGCCTTCACCGAAATATTCTTTCGGCAGACCGATGCGCAGGCCTTTAACGTCATTTACCAGTGCTTTGGTGAAGTCGGGAACCTCTACGTTCAGAGAGGTGGAGTCCATCTCGTCCTTACCGCAGATGGTGTTGAGTACCAGAGCAGCGTCGGTTACGTCTTTGGTGATAGGTCCGATCTGGTCCAGAGAGGATGCGAATGCTACGCAGCCATAACGGGATACACGGCCATAGGTCGGTTTAATACCAACGCAGCCGTTGAAGGATGCCGGCTGACGGATAGATCCGCCGGTATCGGAGCCCAGAGTCCAGATAGCTTCGCCTGCAGCGATAGCAGCAGCGCTGCCGCCGGATGAGCCGCCGGGAACGCGATCCAGGTTCCAGGGGTTGTGGGTTACACCAAAATGAGAGGTCTTGGTGGTGGAGCCCATAGCAAATTCATCCAGGTTGGTTTTGCCCAGGAAAATGGTTTCATCAGCGCGCAGGTTTTTGATAACATGTGCGTCATATACAGGAATGAAGTTCTCCAGCATTTTGGAGGAACAGGTAGTGCGCAGGCCTTTGGTAGAAATATTATCCTTGATTGCGCCAGGAATACCTGCCAGCGGAGCGATTTGCTCGCCTGCGGCAATCTTGGCATCAACCTTGGCAGCCTGTGCCAGAGCGTTTTCTTTATCCAGGGTTACGTAAGCGTTAACCTGGTCTTCAACTGCGTCGACACGCGCAATAACAGCGTTAGTTAATTCGACGGAGCTTACTTCTTTGTTGACGAGCTTTTCATGCAGCTCGTGCGCAGTAAGTTTATACAAATCCACAGCGTTTGCCTCCTTCTTATTCGATTACGCGCGGTACCTTAAAGCCGTCATTGTGAACAGCAGGAGCGTTCTTCAATGCTTCCTCGTGAGATACGCCTTCTTTGACAACGTCCTCACGCAGTACATTGCTTACCGGCAATACGTACGGGGTAGGTTCGATACCTGCGGTATCAATTTTTTCAAGAATGTCGGCATAGTTAAGAATCTGGTTGAACTGCTCGGTGAACACTTCCATTTCAGAAGCAGGAACAGTCAAACGGGAAAGCTGTGCGATATGCTTTACGTCTTCAGCAGAAACTTTCATTTTTTCACCATCCTATAAAAACTCGTTTTATTTTTACAAATAACCTGTTTTATTATAACACATTTACTGAGCAAAGTACACTGAGTAAGGCGGTTTGAACGCTGTTGCGGGGATATTTTTAGGAAAAAGCTGCTCCTACAAAAAGAACCGCCTCACGGCGGTTCTCTAAACTTAAAGCAATAGGCACTATTTCACCTCTCTCTGGCTCACCTTAACATACAGCCTCTTTAAAATATCCAACGCCTTATCCTGCTGCATACTGCTCAGCTGCGGCTTTACCTTGCGTCTGTTCTTATTTTTATAGCTGCCAAGAGCAATATAAAACTCTGTTGTCGTCGCATCGTGCGCAAACAGCATATCCGTCTGCTTCTGCTTCTGCTTTTGCTCCTGCTCCGTAAGCGGCAGCTTCTGGATAAAAGCATCCAGCTCCGCCAAATCCTCACTTGTCACCTCTGCCGACGACAGCAGGCAATTCCCGCCCTTTTTATCGACAAAAAAGCAGCTGAAGGTAGCCTGCCCTTCCTTAAAGGGATCATAATTAACCTCAAACCTGTAGCACAGGGTGCGGAACTGATGGTTCCGGCTCATATAAAAAGCAGACCATTCTACGTGTGTCATCTTATCTTCTCCTTTTACCGGCGCACAACCTATATTAACTGTCAGCAGCACAAGCACCGCCAGCAGCATTTTGGTGATTTTCCATAATTTACTGTGCATACCGTTCACCGCCTTTGTTAAGCCTTAATTGCGAACCGGAGCTCTGTCCTTAGCCTTCAGGTACAGCTGCAGAAACAGCTTTTGCATTTCCGCTCTTTGCTCCCCACTCAACGGCGCCGTCAGCTTCTTGACGCTTCTATCCTTATAGTTGGCGATACACACATCAAAAATCTCCATGGTTTCATCGCAAACAAACAAATCATCATCTACCGGCGCTGGTTCCTTGGGCGGTGCCAACGGCAGTCCTTGGATAAGCGCATCAAGAGGCGCAAGCTCCTCACGCGTCACGGGCACGCTCTCCAGCTCACAGCGCCAGATTTCGTCATTGAGATTTGCCGGAGCCTTAAAGCTGCAGTCATAAAGCATCTGCCCGCTTTTGGCATCCAAACGCAACGCATAATTATAGCTATAATCATAATTCGAGCCGTTTCTGTATAATTGCATACTCGTCCATTCTATACGTCCCACACTATCGCCTCCCCGTACTTGGGCATAAATCAGCTTTGCTGTCAGCAGCAGAAGCGCTGCCAATAACAGCAGGTGAATAATTCTCAGTTTATTGCTTTTTTGTTTGCGCATGCTGCTCACCGCCTTTTGCTAGTCTTCTGATGATAGCATAGCGTATTTTTAGCAGCCTGTCCCTACCCGAAAGGCTGATTTCGGGTAGGAAGCCAAAGCTGAAAGCTACTTTTTTGCAAAATAAGCAAAATTTTGCTTTATCCTACCCTAATTCACCATTTGGGGTGTGGTGTTTTTCTGTTGTCTGATATATAATACAGGTGTAGAAAAGAATCGGCTGATAAATTATTGTAATATTTTTAAAGTTTTCTTTATGTTGGCCGATTTTAAGAAAGGTGGTCTTGTTTATGCAACGCAAAAAATTAATCTCCAAAACCCTGACAACAGCTGTAATGCTTGCGCTGTACATTGGGGGGGCACAACCATCCATAACTTCTGCACAGGAATATACTGACCAGCTCACCGGTGCTAATGACGCTTATGCAGCTCATGGCATCCGCACTACTGTCGGTATGGAATCCACTTATACCTTCGCTGAGGGTGACGTAGTAAAATGGACTAACGCCTACCCTGCTGTTGAGATTTGGGGCGAAGGAACACATTTAAAATTTACTACGCCGCTAAATCTGCAGCTTGATGTTAAAGATGGTGCTACCAGCGGTATTCATGCAGCAACCTCTAACTACGATACTCCCGGCAGGCTCACTGCCCAAGATGTGAATATCACAGGTCAGTCTACAGGCTCTAATTATGATATAAACAGAATCTATATTTCCGGCATTGATACTTATGCTGCCGATATCAAGATGGAAAACCTCAATATCGACATTACTGCTGACGGTAAGCCGAAAAGTATTGCTGACGGTATTTTCATGGGCCGCGATGTTGAGGATGAAGACAGTGAGCATACTCTGACCGTAACCGGCGCTGCAAATATCAAGGCTGTTTCTAAAAATGGCTATTATGCCTGGGCTGCAGGTATTGAAGCCCAAGACCAAGCCAAAATGAACTTTGGCAAGCTGACAATCGCTACCGAAGCTATGGCTGAGAATTTAGCCCGTACTAACGGCATCTTTGCAGCAGGCAACTCCGAAATCAACGCCGGAGAAACGCATATTAACGTAAAAGGCATTTCTCCGAATCCTGATGAATCAAGCTACAGCTATGGTCTGAATTCTATCCACAGCTCCACCATTACTCTCGGTGACAACAGCACTATTCACGCTGAAAGCAGCGGCGATGGTGCGGTTATGACCGTTGGTGTTCGTGCAGGGTACCATTCCGAGGTCAACCTGGGCATTACGGATATCAGAGCTGAAAACAATAGTGCCGAAGGTACTGTTGATGTACTATTTGTCGAAGATGGCTCCGTTCTTAACATGGCCGGCGGCAGCATAACCGGCGCCAACAACGCTAACAATGGCTCGTTTAACGCTATCAATGCTTACGGCGAGGATCCGGATCCGACTTGGCATACCGACACTATTGTCAACATCAACCAAGGTACTGCTAACGATGTTGTAATCGTTGGCGACGTACATGCAGCCAACACCGCCTTCGTTAACCTCAACCTGAACACTGATGCTTCCAGCATTACCGGCAATCTCGACCAAAGCGGTCCTTATGTAGACAAAGAGGATTCTGCCGGTAGCATTAACCTCACCCTCGCCAACAAAGCTACATGGCATGCCATGGGCCAATTCGGCAACGGCTACAGCTATCTGGAAAACCTCACCCTGAATGATGGCAGCATCACTATGACCAATGAAGAGGCGCAGAACATTGACGTTATGCACCTGCAGGGCACCGGCGGTGAGCTGACGCTGGAGGCTGACGCAAACCTCAATACAGGCTTCTTCCGCGTAAACAACGCTGACACCGACGCTGCCGCAGTACATACCTCCTATGCAGGCATCAATGCTGATAACGTGAAGGACGCAGCAGGCTTAGAAGGCCTTGTTAAAAACAGCCTGAAGATTCACGATGACAGTGCGGCAAAATTTGACGTTCAGGTAAACGAAGGTCTGCTCATCGGCCAGATGCAGGCAGATACCATCAACCATATTGACGGCAACGTAATCGCCAATGTCAAGATCGCACAAAGCACTACTGTGGATGCTATCAGCCATCTGCAAAACGCTGCAGCACTGTCCTGGAGACAAGAGGACGCTACTCTCAGCAAGCGTTTAGGCGATTTGCGTCAGGGTGATGGTGACCAGGGCTTCTGGGTACGCTTGAACCGTGGCGAATTTAAATATGACAATGCCAAAAACCAGAATAATTTCTTCCAGATGGGCTATGATAAGGCTGGCGGCGATTGGCATTACGGCGCTGCTATCAGCCGTAACAGCGGTAAGACAACCTACGGCGATGCAACAGCGAAAAACCGTAGCCTGGCACTTACTCTGTACGGCACCTGGCTGGGCGATAAGGGACATTATGCAGACATCGTACTCAAGGAAGGCCGTCTGAGCAATGATTACGATATCTCTGCACCGATTGGCTTCACTCACGGTCAGTATAAAACCTGGGGCAGCAGCATCAGTGCGGAATACGGCAGAGAAATCGCTATGGGTGACAAGGCCTACTTCACTCCGCAGGCACAGCTTTCCTGGCTGCGTATTGCCGGTAAGGATTACACTACCGCCAACGGCATTGCTATCAGTCAGGACAGCCAAAGCAGCACCATCGGCCGCTTAGGCTTCGAGCTTGGCAGCAGACTTGGCGACAACGGTAATGTATACGCCAAAGCTTCTGTACTGCATGACTTCGGCGGCAGTGCTGACACCCGCCTGAGCTACAACGGTGTATCCACCACCTACAGCAACGATTTGGGCGACACCTGGTACGAGGCAGGCATCGGCTTCAACCTCAAAACCAAGGATAACAGTTATCTGTATGCAGATGTTTCCAAAGCCTTCGGCGGCGACTACAAGACACCTTGGCAATGGAACGTAGGTATGCGCTGGACCTTCTGATAGGTTATAATTCTTCAACATATAATCACATCCTATGCTGTAAGTAAACAGCAAAAAAATTGTGCGGTCGTAAAAAGCCGCACAATTTTTATTGTCATAACCAGTTGCAAAAGCTCTGCACCACTTGCACCACTTGAACCACTACTTTTGGTGCAAGCGCAAAAACCGCTCCACTAACCCTAATATATATCCCTGTAAGTAAAGTCTTCGTAAGGGTTCAAAGCCTTTATTTTATTGGATTCACAGCTAATTCAAGACATTTTTATTTATAATATATTAAACGCTATGAGCTGCAGATTTTTTAGCAAAAACGCTGAAAAAAGTGGTGCAACTGGTGCAAGTGGTGCAAAATGCACCGGTCAATACCAAATAGTTAAGCAGCCTGCTCTGTCTCCCTTTGCTCGCCGTACTTCATACACACCATCCGCGGACGATAGCATTTATTGAAGGTCAGATTCAGCTGCTTGGTAAAGCGTCCCGCATCAGCTTCAATCAGCTTAGCATCACGCAGCAGCGTTTTAATGCTTTTCGCCGGCTTGCCGAACTGCTTCAAAAAGCCATTAAAGACCTTGCTGTTGATATACACATACTCACCGTGGAAAAAGCCATAAGACTTATAGCCGGTGCCATTGACAACTTCCCTGCTGTCGGCAGCAAGATAACCGAAGCAGTCATAGTTCGCACTGACAGTATCCACCAATGCCTCATGGTAATAAGCTCCTCCTGTTCTTCGGTATTTTCCAGCTCATCAGAAACAGCAAGCACCATTGCTTCTGCATCGGCCAGCAGCGGAGTAAGCTGTGCAACATCAGTACGGCCTGTCCTTACTAAGGCAAATAAAACATCAGCCAGAAGCACCAGGGCCAACACCATCAGCTGTGTGCCCTCACGCTTGCCATTATCCAGTAAAAACAGCCTGTCACAAGCCTTTTCGTACAGCTCCTGCCACACTTGTGACGGATACGCCTCCAGCAAATCCAGCATTCTGCGTCCTGCCAGTCCATAGCAATGCGCACTCGTTTTGTTGCACTCGCCGATAAGCTCACGCTCCAAGGCCTCCGGCAAATGCAGCTCCAGAATACGCCTTGCGGCACCGCCGTAAAATTCCGGTGTAACCACTGTTGTTTCGCTGCTTAAAATATTCAGCGTCTGCCAACGGTTAAGCATCGCCGAGCCAAGCTCCTTCGTTGCCCGCTGCTTGCCATAGCCATTGAAAAGCATATAGATAAACGACTGCATAAATTCGTTAAAGTCCGGTCTGCTGCGCATCAGCTGTACATCATCAAGAAAAAACGGCAGACCGCTCAACAGCTTAGCCCTAAGCTCAAAGCCGTTGAGCGTACCATTACAGGGATAGAGAAAATTATCATTGCCCCAGACAGAAGCAGCAAAGCGCATCAGTGTGCTTTTACCGCTGCCCCTGCTGCCGTAAAGCAACACCAGCGGACTGCCCTTAAAGCCAACGCGCTCCAAAAGCGGCGCAGCCAAAGCACAGCTTATAATAAAACGGGCAACCATACTGCTGTCACACAGCTTGCTATAGGTTGACAGCCATTTTTCCCAATCACCCTTAGCCTGCGCAACTGCCTGATAAAGCTCCCCGTCCGACAGCATAAAAACAGTATCATCTATGCCACGCCCCGGCAGGTAGAATTTATCCTGCTCCCAACCAAGATATTTGCACAGCCTTTGCTGGGGTAAAGCCTCCTGCAAACAGCTGCGCAGACAGCTCAGATAATCAATCACCTGTCTGGCGTTACTGATATTGATATCAACATTATTATTGGCAAGCGTAATAAGCGGATTGGTACGCGAAATCTCCTCCAATGTTTTCAATGGCAGCTTATGCCACGCCTGCGCATGATAAAGCTCCAGCTGCACGTAAGTAATATCGGCCTCAGCTTCATGAAAAAAGCCTGTTATCAGCAAAGGCTTATGCGCAATCAGCTGCTCCTGAAAAACACTTCCCTGTTTATCGCGATGCAGAAGATAGATGCCATCAGCCTTAAGCTTATATTTTTGGCAAAGCTCCGTTGCATTAACCTCCGGCGTAAAAATCTGCTTACACTTAGTAATAAAATTGTCTGTTTCGTTTTTTGGCATAAAAAAATGCACTCCTTCCATTAATCTTTGGCAAGGGTGCTTTAATTTTAGACAGACTCCACCCTTGCACTAAAAGCAAGGATGTTGTCACTTAGATGTTTCAGAAGCCGACGCAGGTTCCTCAAGCATACTCATTATCATTTACTACAGATGAGACTCTGCCTAGCCTTAACTCCTACTTTATCCGGATTACATCATGGTTTCGAGAATTCCCAGTCTCTTGCATAACCCTGAGTTTAGCGTACTCCAAGCAAGTTTTTTACATCTCCGCTTTTAATGCAAAGACGTCGGCCATAAGGCACATATAACTGCTGATACTACTTCTCAAATATATAGCTTAATTATAAACGATACCATTATTATAGTCAACAGAATATTTTTTCTATTGCGACTATTTTTCTTCTTTTAAAACAAAATACCCCCCATCCTACCCAAAATTCCCCTTTCGGGTGGGGCGCTGACACTCTTTTTGCGCTATAATGAAGGCAAGATAAGGAAGGGAGATGTTCCTATGTTTAAAGAAAACGACGAATGTTGTGCTATACAATGCGAAAAATGCGGAAGCTGGGACACGTATACTTCATGGAGCCCTTGCCGGAGATGCTCAAAAACAACACCCAAAGCATCGAAGATAAGCTGGGCGTTTTCAGCGCCCTCAGCACCAAGGTTTACGAAGAAAGCCACACTATCAAGCTGCCCTGCCCGCTCTGCGGTGCCGATGTTACCGGCGAATCCACGCAGACTATTTTTACCTGCGAATACTGCGGTCACCGTCTGACGCAGGAGGAGCTGAAGGCCGGCGGCTACAACAAGGACCAGCTCATCGGCGCAGGCTCCCGCAGCTACCCCTCTATTGCCCTGCCCTTCAAGCTCACTAAGGAGCAGGCCTTCGGCAGAGCACAGCTGCTGATGAAGCGCGAGCCTATGTCCTTCAAGGGTGCGGAAAAGACCATCAAAGAAAAATTTACCGCCTTCTATACTCCCTATACACTGGCGGACCTGCGCGTCAAAGCGCAAATCTCCAGCAACAAGGGTGACTGCGAAATTTATCAGGAGGTTTTAAACTGGGTATATCCGCAAACCTATGTCTTTGACGAAAACGCCGTCGATATGGTTGCTCCCTGGAACTTTGATGAATTCGCCCCCTTCGACCCTGTATTTCTGGAGGGTGACGTGCATATCACCACCCGTAGCAATCTTTTCCCAGTACAAAAATATCTTGACCGCATGATCAACGAACAGCTTTGCAACAGGCTCTGCGAAAATTACGGCTTAAAGAATGTTACGATTGAAAAATGGGCACGCAATATCCGCAAGCATTCTGCTGACATCATGCTGCCGATTTATTATGTTGACTATACCGACAACAGCGCCGGCGAACGCTTCGTCATTGTAGTCAATGGCCAGACCGGCGCTGCCAGTGCCCGCTTCGTCAACAGCAAGGATAAGGTGCGCAGCCTGCAACTGCCAGCCAACAGCAAGCTGCCGCGCTTTGCCGAAACTACTATGCGCACGCCGCCGATGATTGTGCGTTATGTTAAGCCCAAATTCCTGCATGAGGTAATTCCGCCGGAGAAGGGCTTCAAAAAGAGTCTTTTCCAGATGCTTAAATTCTGGTAAAAATCCGGCTTCGACCGGAGCATAATAAGCCACCTCCTTGTACAAAAAAGCAGAGAGCCGTGTTTCACGTGAAACACGGCTCTCTGCTTTTATCGTTACTGCAGGAAGCTTCCTGCTTTATCATTTTCAGAACAATGGCTTGCTGTTGCCGCCCTTCGGCTTCTTCTGGTTCTTGATGCGGACGCTGACGATGACCTCATCGCCCTCCACCGTCTGCTCCATATTAACCGGAATGCCTACATCCTTAATAGCGTTGACAACCTGCTTAATACTGTTCAGGTAAATGCGGACATCGTTGACAATCACCATGCGACGGCGTTTTTCCTGCTGGTTGTCCTCCAACAGCTTGCTGATATATTCCTCTGTCTGGCGCACACTGTAATTCCTGGCAACAATAACCTCCAGCGCCTCCAGACGTTTGGTATCATCATCCAGCTTCAGCAGTGCACGCGCATGACGTTCGCTCAGACCGGCATCCACCAGCACCTTGCGTACGGCAGGCGACAGGCGCAGCAAGCGCAGCTTGTTGGCGATAGTAGACTGCTTCTTGCCTACGCGCGCAGCCATAGCCTCCTGCGTCAGATGGAACTGCTCCATCAGCTGCTCGTAGCCCTCGGCTTCCTCCAAAAAGTGCAGGTCCTCACGCTGCAGGTTTTCAATCAGCGCAATTTCCGCAATCTGCTGCGTAGTATAATCGCTGATAATAACCGGTACCTCCGTCAGCTTCGCCATGCGGGAAGCACGCAGACGGCGCTCACCGGCAATCAGCAGATAACGGCCGTCCTCCGCCGGTGATACCAAAAGAGGCTGCAGCACACCATATTGAGCGATGGAAGCAGACAACTCCTCTAAGGCTGCTTCATCAAAGCTTTTGCGCGGCTGATACGGGTTCGGGAAAATCTGTCCGATGGGAACCTTGACTACCTTCACCTCATTAACGGCCTTACGCTCGCCGATAATACCGCAATCTGTATCCAATACCGAAAATCCATCATCTACTAACATATGCTTTCCCCCTATTTAGCACCTAAGGGCTGTTTTTCCGGCGTACCAGCCTTACGCGGGTATTGCGCCGGTGTGCTTTTGATTTTAGCTATCTTTATTATAGCACGTCCATCATCCAGACCGGGTAATTTTACAGGCTCCGCACTAATAATTTTGCCGCCAAGAATTTTTACCGCAGCCTCGCCCTCGGTAATTTCCTCTGCAAACTTGCTGCCCTTCAGAGCGATAAACTGACCGCCCTTCTTAGCCAGCGGCAAGCAATATTCGCTCAGCACGCTCAAACGTGCCACAGCGCGCGCCGTTACATAGTCATATTTTTCGCGGTGCTTTTTATCACGTCCCGCATCCTCTGCACGCAAGTGCTCGCAGCGGATGCCCTTCAGCCCCAGCTCCTCAATCACCTGCTGCAAAAAGCGCAGGCGCTTGCCCAGGGAATCAATCAGAGTTACCTTCAGCTCGGGGCAATAGATCTTCAGCGGCACACCGGGAAAGCCGGCGCCCGTGCCCACGTCTGCCAAAGTTTTGCCGCCCATCTCCGCCTCGTAGGCCAGCAGGCTGTCTACCATATGCTTTACGGCAACCTCCTCAGGCTCGGTAATAGCGGTAAGGTTCATCACTTTATTGGTTTCCACCAGCAGCTCGTAATAACGGCTGAACTGCTCCAGCTGCAGCGGCGTAAAGCTCAAACCGGCCTCCGCACCCTTTTCGGCTAAAATTTCTGCAAAGGTCATTCTTCCTGCTCCTTTCGGCGCTTCAGCTCCAACGCAATCATCAACACACTGATATCAGCAGGCGAAACACCGCTGATACGCGATGCCTGACCGATATTCGCCGGACGCACCTTGTCCAGCTTTTCAGCGGCCTCACTGGAAAGCTCCTTAATCGCACGATAATCTATATCATCAGGCAGGCGCTTGTTTTCCAGCTTCATAAAGCGCTCTACCTCCTGACGCTGTTTCGTAATATAGCCCTCATACTTGGCAAAAATCTCTGCCTGCTCAGCTACCTGCGGTGCCAGCTCCGGCAAACCAAAGGGCTGCTGCAGCTTGCTGTAGGTAACCTCCTTGCGGCGCAGCAAATCCAAAAGACTGCTGCCGCTGCGCAGAGGCGCCGTACCCATAGCCTCTAGCTTAGCATTGTTTTCCGCACTGGGAGAAATATTCTGCTTGCCCAGCTCGCTCACCGTGCGCTCCAAAGCAGTGCGCTTTTCGGTGAAAATGCCGTAGCGCTTATCATCAACCAAACCAATAGCTCTGCCCTTTTCCGTCAAACGCAAATCAGCATTATCCTGACGCAGCAGCAAACGGTATTCCGCACGCGAGGTCATCATTCTGTAAGGCTCGGACGTACCCTTGGTAACAAGGTCATCAATCAGCACGCCGATATACGCCTCATCACGGCGCAATACCAACGGCTCGCGTCCGTTAATCTTCATCATCGCGTTAATACCTGCCATCAGACCTTGGGCAGCAGCCTCCTCGTAGCCGCTGGTACCGTTGGACTGACCGGCACTGAACAAGCCGCTGATAGCCTTATGCTCCAGCGACGGACGCAACTGCAGCGGATCAAGGCAATCGTAATCTATGGCATAGCCCGCACGCATCATCTTGCAGTGCTCCAGTCCGGGAATCGTCTGCATAAACTGCAGCTGAATGTGCGCCGGCAAAGAAGAACTCATGCCTTGTACATACATTTCATTGGTACTGCGTCCCTCCGGCTCGATAAACAACTGATGACGCTCCTTATTGGCAAAGCGCACAATCTTAGATTCGATAGACGGGCAGTAACGCGGGCCGACGCCCTCAATCATGCCGTTATACATACCGGATAAATGCAGATTATCGCGGATAATTTTATGCGTAGCCTCATTCGTATAAGTCAGATAGCAGGGAACCTGCTCACGTGTTTTGATATCGCTGATAAAGGAGAAGTTGCGCACCTCCTCATCGCCATATTGCGGCTCCATCTTGCTGTAATCCAGACTGCGGGCATCAATACGCGCCGGCGTACCGGTCTTGAAGCGCATCAGCTCCACACCGTTCTCCAGCAGCGAAGCAGACAGATTCTGCGCACTGCGCAGACCGTTTGGACCGCATTCATAATTAACCTGACCGTAAACAATACGGCCGCGCAGATAAGTACCGGTGGCCAGAATAACACACTTCGCCTCGAAAATCTCGCCGGTTTCGGCCTCTACGCCAACAACCGCACCGTTTTCCACCAGCAGCTTATCAATCATCAGCTGCTTCAGCTCCAGATTCTCCTGGTCCTCGACAATCTTTTTCATCAACGTGTGATAAAAAGGCTTATCCTCCTGACCGCGCAGAGCATGTACGGCATAGCCCTTACCGGTATTCAAAAGACGCATCTGGATACACGCCAAATCCGCACTTATACCCATCTGGCCGCCTAAAGCATCCAGCTCACGCACCAGATGGCCTTTTGCCGGACCGCCGATAGACGGATTGCACGGCATCAGCGCCACATTATCCAGCGACAGCGTCGCCAGCAGCGTCTTGCCGCCCAGGCGGGCGGCAGCCAGCGCCGCCTCCACGCCTGCGTGGCCGGCGCCCACGACAATTACATCAAATGTATCTGTAATATAACTCATCTTAATAGACCTCTTAAAAATATATGTACCGGCTATCACCCTTTTACATGAGAGATAACCAGAAAATTAGCAGAAAACCCTAACGAGCAATTAATATATCGCTTACACAACCCTCAGTCATCGCCTACGGCGATGCCAGCTCCCTTGACGCTAAGACTCAGTTTGTCGCAAGCTATGCGCCGCGAGAAACTGCTAGTCGTGCTAATGTCGCTTTGCGACGCAGGGAGCATATAAAAGGCTAGTAGTTGACACTAACTTAAGCAATTAACATATCGTGTAAGGAATAGCAATTTTAGCAAATGAGTGTCTGGTACCATAGAAGTGTCGCAACTGTTTGAGCGCTAAGCCAACTACTTTAGCATAATTTCTTTGCATAGCGCGAGTTTTGCGGCACTTCGTCCTGGTTCCACACGAAATTTGCGTTATGCCCTTTGGGCACTGGAAAATTGCTGCTGACTGGAACGATATTTAATTGCGGCGCGCAACCCCCTTCCGCCTCGCTACGCTCGGCACCTTCCCCAAGGGGCAGGCAAGAAGACAGAAATAAATGGAATTCCTTGGTTCCCCCTCGGGGGAACTGTCGCGCCAGCGACTAAAGGGGGCTTATCATCAGAACACAACCCCTACTTACCGATACAGAACCTCTCAAAAATCTCATTGATAATCTCATCCTGCACCGTGTCACCCGTAATCTCACCTAACAGGTCAATCGCCGAGCGCACATCAATCACAATGCAATCATACGGCAAATAATCCTGCGCCGCAGCCTCCGCATCCTTCAAGCCTGCCAACGCCTCACGCAGCAAACGCTCCTGACGCGCATTCTGAATATAAGCGCCATCCTCCAGCGTACCCTTGCTGCCGTAAACATAGCTCTTCAGCCAGGCAGTAAACGCCTCAATCCCAACCAAAGTCTTGGCGGAAAGCGTCATCACCTTATCAGCGCCAAAGCGCTCACGCAACTGCGCCAAATCAACCTGCTGCGGCAAATCGCTCTTATTCACAATCACCACACAGGGCTTGTCCGCCGCAGCCTCTAAAATCGCCTCATCCTCATCCGTCAGGCCCTCGCTGCCGTCAATCACGCAGATAACCAGCTCCGAATCCGCCAACAGCTGACGGCTCTTCTCCACGCCGATTTTCTCCACAAAATCATCGGTAGCACGAATACCCGCCGTATCAGCCAGCACCAACGGCACACCGTCAAGCAGCAGTTGCTCCTCAATAACATCACGCGTCGTACCGGCATACTGCGAAACAATCGCACGCTCCTCCCGCAGTAAAGCGTTCAGCAAGCTCGACTTGCCCACGTTCGGACGGCCAACAATAGCTGTACGCAGGCCCTCGCGCAAAATCTTACCCGTATGCGCATGCGCCAGCAGATGCTCAATCCCGCTGCAGACAGTGCTCAGGCTCTCCTGCACCCTGCCATAGGTAACATCCTCGATATCCTCCTCCGGATAATCAATCACAGCCTCCAGATTAACAACAATATCCACAAGCTGCTTACGCAAAGTGCGCAGCTCGCCTGCAAGCTGTCCCTGCTGCTGACGTGCAGCCAGCTTCAGGCTCGCCTCACTGCGCGAACGGATAATATCCATAACCGCCTCAGCCTGCGTCAGATCAATCCTGCCGTTCAAAAACGCACGCTTCGTAAACTCGCCGGCCTCCGCCGGACGCGCACCGGCAGCAAAAGTCAGCTGCAGAATCTTCTGCAGCGGTTGCACACCGCCGTGACACTGAATTTCAACCACATCCTCCGCCGTATAGGACCGGGGAGCACGCATATACACCGCCAGCACCTCATCTACAAGGCTGCCGTCCGTATCATAAACATGGCCATAAGCAAGCGTATTCACAGGATATGCACCAAGCGCCTTGCCGGAAGCCGCCTTAAACAAGGTCTCACCCACCGCCAACGCCTTTGGTCCGCTAATACGCACAATACCTACAGCACCTTCGCCAAGAGCCGTAGTAACAGCACTAATCGTATCCTCAGCCATATGACCCTCCTTCTTTTATCCGTACTGCATAAAAAAGCTCAGTACGGAAAAAAGGCTGCCGCAAATAAGCCTCTGATTAACTTAACGCGACAGCCTTGCTTTGTATTTTATTTTTTCAGCTCAATAACCACATGACGATAAGGCTCATCGCCCTCGCTCAGGGTAGTAACACGACGGTCACCCTGTAATGCCATATGGATAATCTTGCGCTCGTGCGGATTCATAGGCTCCAGGGCTACGCGCTCACCGGTACGTTTAACCTTATCTGCCAGACGTGCTGCCAGACGGTTAAGAGTTTCGATACGGCGGTCGCGGTAATCCTCAACGTCAATGATTACACGCACACGCTCGTTGCTATTCTTGTTAGCAACAAGATTGGTCAGGTATTGCAAGCTGTCTAAGGTCTGTCCATGCTTGCCGATTAAAATACCCATATCATCACCATGCAGGCGGAAGGTAACACTGCCGTCATTTTTGTTGATAAATTTTTCCATAACAACCTCAATATGCATAGCATTGAAGATTTTCTGCAAAAATTCCTTAGCAGCAGCAACTGCCTCATCACTTACATTGTATTTACGCGGTTCGCGGTTCTGACGTTCGCGACGCTCGCTCTTTAAAGCATTCAGCGCTGCGATAGCGTCATCAACGGCATCATCCTTAGCATCTGCAGCCTTCTTCTTGAAATCCTCGGCAGCTACAGCTGCATCGGCCTTCACAGCATCAGCCTTTTTAGCCAAAGCACCGGCAGCTACGGTTGCAGCCACCTTTACTGCAGCTACAGCATCGGCAGCAGCCTCGCTGACGGTTTTTTCAGCAGCGGGTGCAGCTTCGGCAGTTTTTTCTGCCTCTGCTTCTGCAGGTTTAACGCTTACGCGTACACGGGCATCCTTACGGCCAAAGCCTAAAAAGCCCTTTTTTGCTTCCTCTAATACTTCAACAACAGCCTGGTCGGCAGTAACATTCAGTTCTGCCAAAGCTGCTGCAACAGCTTCGTCCACGCTCTTACCGGTCTTCTCAACAAAAGCCATCTTTACCAACTCCTATACGCTTACACGCTTATTTAGCAGCAGCTCTGTTCATAATAGACTGCTGTGCAATCTGCATAATATTCATAACAACCCAGTACAGTACCAGACCTGCCGGGAAGGTCAAGCTGATATAACCGATGAACAGAGGCATAAAGTACATCATCATCTTGTTCTGTGCACCACCGCCGTTTGCCGGCATAGTCTGCTTGGTCTGAATAAAAGTAGTTAATGCGGAAAGCACCGGCAGAACATAGGTCGGATCTGCCTTGGAAATGTCAGCCAGCCACAAAAAGCTGGTAACGATTTCCGGATGTGCTGCATAGTTGTAATCACGGATACCGTAGAAAATACCAATCATAATCGGCATCTGGATGAGCAGCGGCAGACAGCCTGCCAGCGGATTAACGCCTTCGCTCTTATATAAATTAGCCAGCTCCATATTCAGGCGCTGTTTATCATCCTTATATTTTTCCTGTAAAGCCTTCATTTTCGGCTGAATTTCCATCATAGCCTTAGTTGACTGAATCTGCTTTTGAGTCAGCGGATACATAATCAGCTTAATAATAATGGTCATTAACACAATAGCCAGGCCAAGGTTCGGTATACCGACGCTCTCAGTAAAATTGTAGAGCACAGTTAACACCTGTTGTACGATATTAGCGAGAAAATCCAAGATATCACTCCTTAAAAAACAAAGTGTTATAGCTTAATAGTATGCTTATGGCACAGGGTCATAACCGCCCGGATGAAAAGGATGACATTTTGCGATACGCTTAATCGCCAGCCACGTTCCCTTTACAGGACCCTTCTTCTGAATCGCTTCAATAGCATACGCTGAACATGTAGGATAAAACCTGCAGGTCGGCGGTTTCAGCGGTGATATAAAAATCTGGTAGAATCTTATACACAAAATCAGTAACCTGCTCATAGCCTTCTATCCTTATTACTGCAGCAGAGCTGCTCTTTTTGCCAGTCTTAAAAATACACGCTCAAAAGTCTTGTAATCAGCCTTTGTCAGCTTCTTGCGAGCTACCCAGACTATATGGTAACCCTTTTTGAGTTCTGCCTTATGCATGCGGAATACTTCACGCATCAGACGCTTGACATGGTTGCGCACCACAGCACAGCCCAATTTCTTGCCTACCGCCAGACCGATTTTTATATCTTCGCCCTGATCCGGGAGAATATAAAAAACCGACATAGCATCGACAACAGTGCGTCCCTTTACATAGACAATCTGAAAGCTTTTCTTCGATTTAAGTCGATTTAATTTTTTTAAAGTAAACTTTTTCTTTTGCATCAAATGCACACCTGCCCGCATGGAAAAAATAGGCCACTTGCGCGGCCTATTTTATAATGTTATGCAGACAATTTCTTTCTGCCTCTAGCACGTCTTCTTTTGAGAACTTGACGACCGCCCAAAGTTTTCATTCTTTCTCTGAAACCATGAGTTCTTTTTCTTCTGAGATTGTTAGGTTGAAAAGTACGCTTCATTCAGTATTCCCTCCTTATCCACCGCAAAATTTTATCAATTTCTAATTTATGTGAATATTGATAGCTGTTATTTGCTCTACCAACGCAGTAACAATGCGCCTTCATCAGCACGTACTGCACCACGCAAGGTATTACTAACTTATTATATGGGAAAATAAAAACTTCGTCAAGTAAAAACAGCCATTTTTCTGCCATCTCAGAAATTTTTCTTGAAAATTTGCGAAGTTATCCACAGTCTGATAAAATATATGTGTATATCTAGCTTCACTTAAACCGGCGCTTACACCGCCCTTCCGCGGGCAATGCAGGCTGTCGTTTTTATTTTTCTAAAATCAGCGAGAAAGGATGTATCTATATGAATTCCTATGATTTAGCGGAAATCTGGGTCAGATGTAAGGACAAATTAAAGGAATCCTTTAATGAAAAAGTCTTTAATGTCTGGATTAAGCCGATTATGCCGTTAGAGGTGACAGATACCTACTATAAAGTAGCTGTCAAAAACGACTTCTTTAAAACAATGCTGGAGGAAAACTACGCTCAGGTTATCGAAGGTGTCCTGGCCGGCATTATGAGCAAAAATATCAAGCTCATCATCGAAACCATGGACAACGGCAGCAGCGGATCGGAAGCAGCTGAAGAAATGCCGGCTGTACCTGCCAAGCGCGAACAGCAGCAGCTGTTTAATGAAAACACCTCCGTACAGCAGCCCGATGAAAGCAACCTCAACCCCAAGTACGTTTTTGAAACCTTCGTCATCGGCAACTCCAACCGCTTCGCCCATGCGGCAGCGCAGGCAGTAGCCAACGACCCGGCACATGCCTACAACCCGCTTTTCCTGTACGGCGGCGTTGGTCTTGGCAAAACACACTTAATGCACGCTATCGGCAACCGCATTAAGCAGAACAACCCCAGCATGAAGGTGCTCTACACCTCCAGTGAAAAATTCACCAACGAAATCATCAATTCCATCCAGAACAAAACTACTGAGGCCTTCCGCCAGAAATACCGCAATATTGACTGCCTGATTATCGACGATATCCAGTTTCTGAAGGGCAAGGAGCAGACGCAGGTAGAATTCTTCCATACATTTAATGCACTGAAGGATGCCGATAAACAAATCATCATCTCCAGTGACCGTCCTCCGCGCGAAATCGAAACCTTAGAGGACCGCCTGCGTTCCCGTTTTGATCAGGGCCTCACAGCAGATATCCAGACTCCGGATTTGGAAACACGTATGGCAATCCTGCGTACCAAAGCTGCATCGGACAATATCGTCCTGCCGACCGAGGTCATTACCCTGCTGGCCACCAACATCGCCACCAACATCCGTGAAATTGAGGGCGCCTACAATAAAATAGTAGCATACACCTCCCTCATGCACATGCCCATTACCGTAGAAACCGCACAGAAGGTTCTTTCCGACATGGGCAACGATATCAAAACAAGAACCATCACCTACGAAGGCATCATCAAGGTTGTCGCCGATCACTACAATGTTAAGCAGGACGAGCTGTTCAACAAAAAGCGTACCCAGAACATTGCCTTCCCGCGTCAGGTAGCTATGTATCTTTGCCGTGAGCTGGCAGATTTATCCTATCCGCGTATCGGCGAGCTCTTCGGAGGACGTGACCACACGACCGTTATCCATGCTTACGAAAAAATAAGTAACTTCAAAAACAGTAACCTCGCCTTCCAAAACGAGCTGCAGGAAATCATCGAAATCCTGCGGCAATAACAGTTAAAAAGTTATCCACAAAAACTGTTGATAACTCACCCTCAAGCTGTGTATAACTTTTAGGCATAAGTTGATAAAATTTCAGCCTGTAGATTGTGTGTATATTATTTCCCGGTTATCAACAGCCTTATATACATGGGAAATAAGGCATCACAGCTAAGTTAAAAGCACTTTTCCCCACAACTAACAGGCCCTACTACTACGTCGACTACTTTTTATATATTATAACAGTATTAAAAAACCAAGGAGGACTGTGAACAAATGATAATTTCCTGTAATACCAACAGCTTAAATAAAGCAATTCAGACAGTTCAAAGAGCAATTATTTCCAAGCCAAGCACACCTATCTTTTCCGGTATCCATGTTATTGCAGCAGATAACAAGCTGGAAATACAGGCTATGGATTTAAACATGGCTATTTCCTGCACTATTGATGCAGAAATCAGCGAACCGGGGGAAATAGTTGTTTCTGCAAAGCATTTTGCAGACCTTATCCGTAAATTACCTGCTGAAAGCCTGACCATCAGCAAAAATGAAGAGAAGCACTCTATCAAGGTAAGCTCCGGAAAATCCGAATATCAGCTCTTCTTAATGAATGAAGACGATTATCCTAAATTTCCCACCTTTGATGCAGACAGAACCATTGCTCTTGATGACAGCATGATTAAAGAGCTGATTAAAAAGACTATCTTCTCCTGCTCTACCGATGAAGCAAGACCTCTGTTCACCGGTATTCTAGTAGAAGCTAAAGACGGCAAAATTACCTTCGTCGGCACCAATACCCATCGTCTGGCTATCAAATCTCTGCCCTATGAGGGAAATGAAGAGCTCAGCATGATTATTCCGTCCAAGGTTCTGGGCGAAATTTCCCGTAACCTGACAGGTGAAGTACCGCAGCAGGTACTTATTTCCCTGCTCAATAACCAGATTATGGTTGTTATCGATAATATAGTTATTGTTTCCCGTCTGATTGAAGGGCAGTTCCCTGATTATCGCCGTGTTATTCCGCCGAAATTCGCTCTGACCAGCAAGGTAAACATCAAAGAGCTTGCCGGCGCTGTTGAGCGTGTAGCTCTCTTCTCTACCGACGGTGATTACAGCATCATCAAAATGAGCGTAGCTGCCGATGAAATTACTATTACCAGCAGCAGCCCGGATGTCGGTACCGGCCTGGAGGTTGTTTCCTGCCAGACTGTCGGTGACCCGCTGAATGTTGCCTTTAATGCCAAATATATTCTGGATATCCTGAAGAACCTGGAAGCAGAGGAAGCTGTTTTGGCCATGAATACCTCTCTCAGCCCGGTATGCGTTACCTGTGCCGATGAACCGGATTACACCTACATCGTAACACCGGTACGTGTTGTTTTCTAAGGAGCGGCATTATGCAAAAAGAAACTGTAGAAATCACAACAGAATTTATTACTATGGATAAGCTGCTGAAGTTTTCCGGTGTTGCAGATACTGGAGGCCAGGCATTTCTGATGGTTGAAGATGGCGTTGTCCGCCTGAATGGCCAGCTGGTAACGGAAAAACGTAAAAAGGTACATCCCGGCGATGTAGTAAATATTGATGACCAGATAGAGCTGACCGTTGCCAAAGAAGCTTAATGAAGATCAACAGTCTTTATGCGGTTAATTTCCGCAACTATGAAAGCTGCAAACTGCAGCTTTCATCTATGATTAATGTTTTTTATGGGCAGAACGCCCAAGGAAAAACTAATCTGCTGGAGGCTATTTTTTACAGTGCCTTCGGTATGTCACATCGTACTTCCGCCGAAGAGGAAATGCTGAAAATGGGTGCCGACGCTATGGCCGTAGGCGTGGAATACGCCAGCTTCAGCGGCAGCCATGAGGTAAAAATAAAAAAGTATCGTCAGCATGAGCGCTGGCAGAAGGAAATACTGCTTGACGGTGCGCGCGTGCGTCCCAAGGAGCATTACGGTGCCCTAAATGCGGTGATGTTTTCGCCGGAGGATTTGCAGCTGGTCAAGGGCGAGCCTGCATTGCGACGCCGCTTCTTTGATATGCAGATTGCCCAGACTGATCCTGTCTACTACGATTTGCTGCTGAAGTATAACCGTGTTCTGCAGCAACGCAACCGCCTTTTGAAGGAGCTGCGCGATAACGGTGGCAGTCCTGAGGTATTGCAGCCCTGGAACGAGGAGTTCATCCGTCTGGCGGCAGCTATTGTACGCAGACGTTTGGCGGCGTTGGGCAAACTGCAGGCTATTGCCGGAGAGATTTATTTATCCATTACCAAGGGCAGCGAAATGCTGCAGGTGCGCTACGAGCAGAAGGCTAACAACAGCACTCTGCTCTATCCGCAGTCTGCCGCGGAGGCAGCAGAGGATTTTTACCGTGAACGGCTGTCGGAGCGTCAGCGCCTTGATATCCTGCGCGGTAACACGGGCATCGGTCCCCACCGCGATGATTTGCAGCTATTGCTCAACGGTCTTTCCTTGCGGGCCTTCGGCTCACAGGGACAGCAGCGCAGCGGTGCTCTGGCACTGAAGCTGTCGCAGCTGCAGTATGTCAAAAATGAGCTGGGCGAGTTCCCTGTCCTGCTATTGGATGACGTAATGAGCGAGCTTGATAACAGCCGCCGCGCCCAGCTGCTGCTGTTTATTGACGGCAGAGTGCAGACCTTTATTACAGTAAATGACCGCGAGCTGATACCGGAGCTCGCCGGTAATGCTTACTTTAAAATTTCCGGTGGCAGTATAAGCGAGGCCTGATTATGTATGCTGAGAATTTAGAGGCTGCGGAGGAGGTTATCCGCCGTCTGTTTGATCCGCGCCGCACCTATAAAAAGGCTTATATATCGCCGGAAATCAAGCTGGCTTATCTGCAGCATTATCTGGAAAGCAGATGGACGGAGATTGTGGGCGAAAATCTGGCGCGCAGCTGTGCTATCGAAAAAATCAGCGGCAGCGAGCTTTATGTGCGCACGGCCAACAGTATGCTGGCCAACGAGCTGTATATGATGCAGCAGCTGTTTCTGCAAAAAATCAACTCCTTTTTGCTGGGACGCGTGCTGATTAAAAAGGTTTATTTTCATACCGGCAGCTTTTTCAGAAAGCAGCAGCAAAAGGAAAAGCAGGCCGAGCCGCCTGCCCCGCCTGCGGAATATACCAAATGCCCCGTATGCGGTGCCCAAATGCGCAAGGGCCTGGATATGTGCAGCGTCTGCGAGCGCGAGCAGCGCGAGGAGCTGCGCAGCAAGCTGGCGGAGCTGCTGCGGATTCAGCCCTGGTTAAAGTATGAAGATTGTCTGGCCTACTATAAATGTGATAAAATATTATTTACGGCTGTAAAGGAAAACTTACAAAGCTACTATTTTGAACGGGTGCGCTGCGGCTTTGCCGATAAGAAGGAAAGGTTGCTGGCGGTAATGTTTCTGCTGGAAAAGCAGCCTGAGGATATTACCCTTGCACTGTATGAAAATGCTTTGACTTATTTAAGGAGGGATCAGGGTGTATCTGCATTTGGGAGTAGATTACATGGTAAAAAACAGTGAAATCATCGCTATTTTTAATTTGAATCACCCTCAGTCAGTAGTTTATGACGATTTTGTCAAGAAGTACGGCTCCCGCTATAAGGTTGTCGATGCTTCCGGTGGCGAAGGCTATTACAGCTGCGTTCTGACCAATGATACAATGTATTTGTCCTCGATTTCTTCGGTGACTTTGAAAAAACGCGCTGAAACAGGTTTTCTGGACGGCGCTGCCTATACTAATTTAGAAATTTTAAAACGGAGGTAAATATGACCCAGGATATTGATATTGAAGAAGCTACAGCGGTCAAGGGTAACTATAACGCGGAACAGATTCACGTTTTAGAGGGCCTGGAGGCTGTACGCAAAAGACCTGCTATGTATATCGGCAGTACGTCCTCCCGCGGTCTGCACCATCTGGTGTATGAGGTTGTGGACAACAGTATTGACGAGGCTTTGGCCGGCTACTGCAGTGATATCAAGGTAATTATCCATAAGGATAACAGCATTACGGTTATCGATAACGGCCGTGGCATTCCCGTGGATATGATGAAAAAGGAAAAGAAGCCTGCTGTTGAGGTTATCATGACAGTATTGCATGCAGGCGGTAAGTTCGGTGACGGCGGCTATAAGGTTTCCGGCGGTCTGCATGGTGTCGGTGTTACCTGCGTTAACGCTTTGAGTGAGCATATGGAGGTTGAGGTGCGCCGCGGCGGCAAATGCTACGGCATTGAGTTTGCTAAGGGCAAAACATCGAAAAAGCTTTACGAAAAGGGCGATTGCGAAACTACCGGTACTACAGTACATTTCAAACCGGATGCCACTATTTTTACGGAAACGGAATACAGCTATGATACTCTGCGTCTGCGTATTCGCGAGCTGGCCTTTTTGAATAAGGGCATTACCATTTCCCTGACCGATGAACGTGCAGAGGATAAGAGTGAAACCTTCCATTTCGCCGGCGGTATTATCGAATACGTTGAATTTATGGATAAGGATAAGGATAAAATCAATCCGAAGCCGATTTATCTGGAGGGTGAAAAGAACGCTGTTATCGTTGAGGTTGCAATGCAATATTGCGATACCTACAGCGAGAACATTTTTACCTATGTCAACAATATCAACACCGAGGAAGGCGGTACTCATCTCAGCGGCTTCCGTAAGGCGCTGACACGCACAATTAACGCTTATGCGCGTAAGACCAACATGCTCAAGGAAAATGAGGATGCACTGAGCGGTGATGATGTGCGTGAGGGCTTAACCGCAGTTCTGAGCCTGAAGGTGCAGAACCCGCAGTTCGAAAGCCAGACTAAAATTAAGCTGGGCAACAGCGAGGTTATGCCTATCGTTGATAACTTGGTCGGTGATACTTTGGCCGAGTTTATGGAGGAAAATCCGCAGGTTGCTAAAAAGCTGGTGGAAAAGGCTATTATTGCTGCACGCGCCCGTCTGGCAGCACGCAAGGCGCGCGAGCTTACACGCCGTAAGAACGCTATGGATCTGGGAGGACTTCCCGGCAAGCTGGCTGACTGCAAGAGCCGTAACGTTGAGGATACCGAGATTTATCTGGTCGAAGGTGATTCCGCAGGCGGCAGCGCTAAGCAGGGACGTAACAGTGACTTCCAGGCTATTTTGCCGCTGCGTGGTAAAATCCTTAATGTTGAAAAGGCACGTCTTGATAAGGTGCTGAGCAGTGAAGAAATCCGCAATATGATTACTGCCTTTGGCTGTGGTATCGGCGATGACTTTAATCTGGATAAGGCACGTTATGGCAAAATTATCATCATGACAGATGCCGACGTCGACGGTGCGCATATCCGTACGCTGCTGTTGACCTTCTTCTACCGTTATATGCAGCCCCTGATTAAGGAAGGCCATGTGTTTATTGCACAGCCGCCGCTGTATTTAATCCGTAAAAACCAGAAGCAGCATTACTACGCTTACAGCGATGAAGAATTGCAGCAAATCCTCGACGAGGTTGGCCGCGATACTAACCCGTATGTACAGCGCTACAAAGGCTTAGGCGAGATGAATCCCGGCCAGCTGTGGGAAACAACTATGGATCCTGCGGCACGTACTATTCTGCAGGTTCATCTGGAGGATGCCGCAGAGGCAGACCGCATTTTCTCCATTCTGATGGGCGATAAGGTTGAGCCGCGCCGTCAGTTCATCGAGGACAATGCTAAGAAGGTACGTAATCTGGATTTGTAAGCCTGATTGTTGCATAAAAAGAGGTGCTTAAAATGGTTAAGATAAAAAAAGGACTTTCCGATGCAGATATGCTGAAGGGCTTCAGCGAGGAGCTGACCTTTGAAAACGGCATGTATGCTGACGAAAAGGTTAAGCAAAGCAAATTAAAGGGTGCTAAGGCACCTGCTAAAAAGGAGTTGCTGTTGCCTGAAGATACACAGGAGCGCCTGAACCGTTTTCTTCTGGAAATCAGCATGGAATGGCTGAAGAACAAGAATGGTGACTGCACCTGGAAGGTTCTCAAGGAAAACGGCCAGATTGTGATTAAGCCTGTCGCTGTAGCGAAAAAATAATGGCTGCTAAGCTTTTTGTACTGCCTGAGCTGGAGCTGCGTGTGATGTTTCACGTGAAACATCACGCTGCTGCGCTCTCCCCTGCTGACGCTTTACTGGTGGTTGCAGGCGGACGCGGACCTAAAACTGAGTGGCTGCACAGCATTAGCAGCGGCAAGAAAATTTACTGCGCCGACCGCGGCGCTGAGTATTGCCTCGCGGCCGGCTGTGTGCCGGTGGAGCTGTTCGGTGATTGCGACAGCTCGTCACAGGCTGTTTATCAGCAGGCGCGCGCTGCAGGTACTGCGGTGCACAGCTTCAATCCTGCAAAGGATGATACCGATTTACAGCTTTTGCTGCACAATCTGCCTGAGGGAGATATTCTTGCCAGCGGCATCTGGGGCGGACGCTTCGACCATTTATACAGCAACGTCTATACTCTGCTGGGAGTAAAAAAGCAGCGTGGCTGTCAGGTGATATTGGCAGATGACAAGGAATTTATGCTGCTGCTGACGGAAGGAGAAAGCGCAGAGCTGAAGCTGCAGGCTGCGGCGGAAGCTGTTTCCCTGCTGCCCTTAAGTGAAAGCACGACAGTAGATTTTACCGGCGTGCGCTGGCCCTTGCAGCAGGCAACACTGCGTCAGCTCTATCCTTATGCTATCAGCAATGAGGTTCTGGAAGGTGCCGAAAAAATCTGCTGCACCTGTCACAGCGGTGCTTTAGGACTCTATATCCGTTGGGCGGAAGGCAGTAAATAGTTAAAAGTGAATAGTGTATAGTGTGCAGTGATTAGTAAATAGTGTATAGTGAAGGTCGTTAGCATGATATACCGGCAACCTAAAGCTAACCACTAATCACTAACAACTAACAACTACGCACCGGAATGAGGGGTATTTTTTGGAAACTTTTGTGGCGAATTTAGATACTACGACAGTTATTTTCCTGATAGTTTCAGGCTTTATAGCTTCGTTTATTGATTCTACTGTTGGCGGCGGCGGTTTAATTTCCACCCCTGCCCTGTTGAGCCTGGGCTTGCCTGTTCCCTATGCTTTGGGAACAAACAAGCTGGCAGCCTCTATCGGCTGCTTTACCAGCGTGCTCTCCTTTTGGCGCGCCGGCAAAATAAAAAAGGCTGCCTTTACACTGATGCCGCTTTCCTTTATCGGTTCAGCCTTAGGTGCCTATGTAGTTTATCTGCTGCCGGAGCAGCTGATGAAAAATATCATCGTCGTGCTTTTGGTTGCTGTTGCTGTTTATACCTATCGCCGTAAGGATTGGGGCGATGCCGGTACGATAGAAAAGCTTGGTATGCAGGCTTTGATTGGCGCCATAGTTATGGCGTTTGCCATGGGTTTTTATGATGGCTTCTTCGGTCCCGGTACAGGCTCCTTCCTGATTTTTGGCTTTTTGTATTTAGGCTATGACTTTGTAACGGCTGCCGGTAATGCCAAGGCGTTGAATTTTGCCAGCGGCGTGGGTGCTCTAGTATCCTTTGCTGTCAGCGGCACGATTGTCTGGAGCTACGGCCTGATTATGGCTGCGGCAATGATTGCCGGTGCTGTTGTCGGTACCCGTCTGGCGATTAAAAAGGGTGCTTCCTATGTGCGTCCCTTGTATTTACTGGTTACTACCCTGCTGATTGGCAAGCAGGTTTATGAGATATTATTAAAATAACCTGTGCTGAGGCACTCTGCCCCGGTTATCTGGTTGTGATATTGTTTTTTGTAAAGGAAAGGTGATAAAGTGGATTTAGAAAATACCACTGGTAAAGTTCTTCCCGTATATATCGAAGAGGAAATGCAAAAATCCTACATCGATTATGCGATGAGCGTTATCATCCAACGTGCTTTACCTGATGTCCGCGATGGTCTGAAGCCTGTACATCGCCGTATTTTATACGCAATGCAGGAAGCAGGCATGACTCCGACGAAGCCCTATAAAAAATCCGCTCGTATCGTCGGTGACGTTTTAGGTAAATATCACCCTCATGGTGATAGTTCTGTATATGATGCAATCGTGCGCCTGGCGCAGGATTTCTCTACCCGCTATCTGATGGTAGACGGCCATGGCAACTTCGGCAGCATTGACGGCGACAGTCCGGCAGCAATGCGTTATACCGAGGTGCGTATGGCTAAAATTGCTGAGGCAATGCTCGAGGATATCGAAAAGGATACAGTTGATTTTGTACCTAACTATGATGAATCCTTAAAGGAGCCCAGCGTACTTCCTTCTAAGGTCCCTGCTCTGCTGATTAACGGCAGTGCCGGTATCGCAGTTGGTATGGCTACTAACATTCCGCCGCACAATCTGTGTGAGGTTGTTAACGGCCTTGTTATGCTGATTGATAACCCTGATGTAGAAATTCCGCAGCTGATGACGGCTATCAAAGGCCCTGACTTCCCAACCGGTGCCTGCATTTTGGGCAAGGAAGGCATTACCAGCGCTTATAACACCGGCCGCGGCGTAGTAAAAATCCGTGCCAAGGCTGAAATTGTGCCTGCCAACAAGGGTAAGCACCATATCGTTATTACCGAAATACCCTATCAGGTTAATAAAGCTAACCTGATTAAGGATATTGCTAACCTGGCTAAGGACGGCGTAATCGAAGGCATTACCAAGGTTGATGACTTCTCCAGCCTTAAAGACGGCATGAAGATTGTTGTTGAGCTGAAGAGCGATGCTGTTCCTGATGTTGTTCTGAACCGTCTGTACAAGCATACCGCCCTGCAAAGCTCCTTTGGTATCATCATGCTGGCGCTGGTTAACGGCCAGCCGCGTGTCCTGAACCTTAAGCAGGTGCTGGAATACTATCTGGAGCACCAGAAGGACGTTATTACCAGACGTACCCGCTACGAGCTGGGTAAGGCCAAGGACAGAGCTCATATCTTAGAGGGCTTGAAGATTGCCCTGGATAATATTGATGCTGTAATCAGCACCATCCGCGGCAGCGCAACAGCAGAAATTGCCCGCACCGCTTTGATGGAAAACTTTAAGCTGAGCCAACGTCAGGCACAAGCTATTCTGGATATGCGTCTGCAGCGCCTGACCGGTCTGGAGCGCAAGAAGATTGACGAAGAATATGCCGACCTGCTGGAAACTATTGACTGGCTGGAAAGCGTATTGGCAGATGAGCATAAGGTTATGAACATTATCAAGGAAGACCTGCAGGAAATGAAGAAGCGCTTTGGTGACGAGCGTCGTACCGAAATTTCCATCGACAGCTCCGAAATGGATATCGAGGATCTGATTGCCGAAGAGGATATCGTTGTAACCATCAGCCATCAGGGCTACATCAAACGCCAGACTTTGGATAACTTCCGCAGCCAAAAACGCGGTGGCGTAGGCAAAACCGGCGGCAGCGGCAAGAAGATTGATGATTCGGCAGAGCATCTCTTCCTTTCCACTACTCACCATAACATTCTCTTCTTTACCAACCGTGGCCGTGTATATCGCCAGAAGGGCTATGAAATCCCCGAAGCAAGCCGCACTGCCAAGGGCACAGCTATTATCAATCTGCTGGCTTTAATGCCAGGCGAAAAGATTACGGCTGTTATTCCGGTGAAGGAATTCAGAGAAGAGCAGTTCATGTTTATGGCTACCAATAAGGGTACCGTCAAGAAAATCAACCTCAAGGATCTGGAAAGCGTCCGCAAAAACGGCATGATTGCTATTAATCTGGACGATGATGAGGACCTGATCGGTGTAGAGCTTACTGACGGCAACAGCGAAATCATTTTGGCAACCCGCAACGGTATTGCCATCCGTTTTGATGAGCAGGATGTACGTACCATGGGACGCACCGCGCACGGTGTAAAGGGTATTTCCCTTAACTACGGCGATGAGGTTGTAGCTATGGACAGCGTTTCCGATGAGGATTCCGAGGTACTGACGGCAACCGAATTCGGTATGGGAAAGCGTACCGAGGTTAAGGAATACCGTAAGCAGACTCGCGGCGGCAAGGGTATCATCAATATGAAGATTACCGAAAAAACCGGTCTGGTAATCGGCATGAAGGTTATTAACCCGGCGCAGGAAATCATGATGATTACTGCAGCCGGTCTGATTATCCGTACCGATGTGGACCAGATTTCCCAATATGGCCGTAATACCCAGGGCGTAAAGCTGATGACCTTGAACGATGATGACAAGGTTGTTTCTCTGGCAGCAATCCATCATGAAGAGGATGCTGAATAAATTTGTTTATTTGTTTTAACGTATATGTTTTCTAGAAAATGAAGAGCTTTAATGATTCATTAACAAGTAAATATTTGCGTATTGCCCTCCCCGCTGCGTTGGAGGGCATTTTTATGACCTTTCTGGCTGCGGCTGATTTGATTATGGTAGGCGTATTGGGTGCTAAGGCCATTGCTGCGGTAAGCATTTTTCTGCCGCTGCGTCTGGTGCTGCTGACAGTATCACGCTCATTGGCATCTGCAGTTACGATTCTAACGGCGAATAAATTCGGTTCCGGACAATATTCAGCTATTAAGGTTTTGCTGCGCCAAAGCTTTACTGTCAGCAGTATCCTGCTTGCAGTGCTGCATCTGCTTTTCTATGGCTTTTTTGAGAAGCTGGTGGTGCTGATGGGTGCGCAGAGCGACTATTTGGAGCTGGCGCTGGCTTACGGCAATATTGCCGTAGCTGCAGTACTGCTAAACTCCCTGTCACTCTTGCTGCAGGGAACCTTGTTGGGTGTAGGCCGGACGAGCGCTATTATGAAAAGCAATATTGTCGGCAATGTAGTGAATATCGTCTGCAATTATTTTCTCATTACAGGCTTTGGCAGCTTTGCCGGCTGGGGTGTGCGTGGTGCGGCAATCAGCACGATTATCGGCTCTATGTGTACTCTTGGTATCACCGTCTGGATTATGAAGCATGAGGGCTTTTTCAGTGATGGTCTGCTGCAGCTGCCGGACAAAGTATTTTGGCGAGAATTTATGCCGGTATTCGGCGGTGTTTTCAGTGAGCTGGGAGCGGAACGCATCGGTATGCTGGCCTATGGCTGGATGACTGCGCGTCTTGGTACTCTGCCATATGCAGTACACAGCATTTGCTATAATATCTGCGATTTTTCGTATGATTTTATCTTCGGCTTCGGTAAGGCTAATATGGTGCTGGCCGGGCAGATGCGCGGTGCCGCTGATTATGCAACCTGGAAGCGCTGCCGCAGCATAGGCTTTAAATGGGGCCTGGGACTTTCCGTTGCCTCTTTTATTATCCTGTATGCCGCACGCGTGCCGATTTTCAGCGTTTATTCGCAGGATGCGCAGGCACTTGCTCTCAGTGAGACGGTAATGTTCTGGGTGGCAGCCGTTTGCATACCGCAGGGGCATACGATTATCACGGCAGGCATATTGCGTGGCAGCGGTCAGACTACTGCCGTTGCTGTTTATTCCTTTGTGCTGATTACCGTTCTGCGTCCATTGATGACGGCTTTCTTTATCTATTATTGCAAGCTGGGGATTGTGGGCGCCTGGGTACCGATGTTTTTGGACCAGTCGCTGCGCAGTCTGTGCTTTACCTGGAAGGTTATGCGGATACGCGGGCTGAAGGATTTAATAAAATAAATATGCCGTGAAGGTTATGCGGATACGCGGGCTGAAGGATTTAATAAAATAAATATGCCGTATAAAAAGCAAAGCAGCTTCTGCATCACAGAAGCTGCTTTTGTCGTATAAAAATATAAAATTACTTTGTTGCAAGGTTACAGCGGGCTTTAGTGCTTACACTGCAAAGCTAGTTCCCAGCTCTTTTTCCGCCAGACGGATGAAGGCACGGATTGCCTCCTCCAGCTGCGGCTGTGGGGTATTTTCTTCCTTGCAGTGAGAAATACCGGGATCGGACTGAGCGAACATCATTACCGAAGGTACAACGGCATTCAGAGGCACGGCATCATGCAGCGGTGCGGAATATATGCTGTTTCTTGCACCTGTTTCCTCCTCTACGGCAGCGTTGCAGTCCTCTACCAGCTGCTCATCAAACAGAATCGGTTCAGCATGCCAGATAGGCTCAAATTCTACAGTGAGCTTACCCTCCTGTGCATGCTTCTGCGCCGCAGCCTTGGCTTCTGCAACTATCGTTTGCATTGTTTCCGGCTTAATGCTGCGCTGGTCCAGCGAAATGCGGCAATAGCCCGGAGAAATAGTAGTCAGGTCAGGCTTTACCTCGATATTGCCGACAGTGCAATAGGAATCATATTTAAGCGCAATTTCACGTAAGTCAAGGGTGGTCTGCGCTGCCGCAATAAAGGCATCCTGACGCAGGGCAACAGGAGAACCGCAATGGCCCTGCTGTCCGCGGAAGGTGATATACTGGCGGTTGCAGCCGCAGACGCCGTAAACGCAGGCTACGCTTTTTTTGGCTAAAGCCAGCAGCGGTGCCTGCTCGATGTGCAGCTCCAGGTAAGCTTTGACCGGCAGCTTGGCAAAGGCTGTGTGTGCCTCCCCTATTCTGTTGGCATCAAGGCCGTATTCCTGCCAGACATCGCTGAAGCTGCGGCCGTTTTCCTGATGGATTAAGGGCAGCACATCTTTGCTCGTGACAATGCCGCTGACAGCACTGCTGCCAAGACAGCTTTTACCGAAAGCTACACCCTCTTCATCTGCCCAACCGACAACGTAAAGAGTTTTGGCAGGCTTTTTATCTGCCAGACCGTAGGCACCGATACCCATGCCTGCTACAACGCCTAAAGCGCCGTCGAGCCAGCCTCCGTCTGGTACGGAATCGAGATGGCTGCCGATAACAATGCACTCCTCGCTTTCGCCGACAAATTTGGCCCAGCTGTTGCCTGCAGCATCTGTCCATACCTCGGCACCTGCGGCCTGCATCTTTTTAGCAAACCATTCCGTTGCTTTCTTGAATGTAGGTGTCCAGGCAATGCGGTGTGCACCGTCTGCATCAGAGGTTAAGGTTGCCAGCTCCTTAAGATCGGCAACAATATTTTTGGCTATTTGTTCACGCTTCATATAATGCTCCCTTCCTGCTTATTTACGCCTATGCTTGACAGTAAATGCGCAAAATGCAAGTTTATTATATTTTATTATTTTCTGCTACAGCTTAAAAATAGGTTTGTTTTACCTTGCTTATCTATTGAATAAGGATAGTGCTGCAAACAAGCATAGAATAGCTTATTTGCATTATATACAAATCGACGTCAATTTACAAGATAAAATAAAGAGCCTGCAAAAGTATAGCGAAAATAAAAATAAGCTGCTGCCTTCACTTTGGTTACAGAGGAGGCAGCAGTTTTTTCAGTTACATCGTAGAAAGAATGGAATTAATAAAATTAATTTAATTCATGAACAGCTTGCTTCAGCTGCTCAAGTCCATGTAATAATAGCGCACGGGGGCAGGCAACGTTGATACGTTCAAAGCCTTCTCCCTCTTTGCCGAAGATACCGCCGCCGTCAAGCCAGAGGTGTGCTTTATGCCAGAGCCACTGTTCACGTTCGGCAGCTGTAAGGCCTAAGGCGCTGCAGTCGAGCCAAATCAGATATGTCCCCTCAGGCCGGAGCAGCTTAATCTGCGGCAGGTTCTGCTTCAGATAAGCATCAACAAATTCAATGTTATCTTCGATATAAGCCTTAACCTGCTGCAGCCAATCTTCGCCATAATTGTAGGCTGCCTGGCAGGCAACAAGGCCTAAGGTGTTTACCTGGCTATAGCCTGCTGCCGCTACCTGCTTGCGGAAGCGGCGGCGTAAATTATTGTTGGGAATGAAAATATTGGATACCTGCAGGCCGGCTATATTGAAGGTTTTGCTGGGCGCAGTGCAGATTACGCAATTTTGCTCATACTGCTCACCTAAACTGGCAAAAACCGTCTGAGAGTTATTTCCCCAGACGAAATCGCCGTGAATTTCATCACTTACGGTAATTACACCATGTTTAAGGCAGATATCGCCTACCTTTTGCAGCTCAGCGCGAGTCCAAACACGCCCTACGGGGTTATGCGGTGAGCATAAAAGGATCAGCTTAACATTGTTAGCGACGATTTTTTCTTCTAAATCGGCAAAGTCCATTTCATAATGACCGCTTTTCGGAATAAGCGGTGAATTAATAAGCTTGCGTTCATTATCCACGATAACCTCGCTGAAAGGATAGTAAACCGGCTGCTGTACAAGTACGCCCTCACCTTTTTGGGTGAAGGCCTTTACTGCCATAGCAAGGGCAAAAACTATGCCGGGAGTTTTGATGAGCCATTCTGCTTTGGGGCTCCAGTTAAAATGCTTAGTATACCAGTCGCGGACAGCGTGAAAATATGCTTCTGTACTTTCGCTATAGCCGAAGATGGCATGCTGGCAGCGTTCAACAAGTGCTTCCTGTATTTCCCGGGCAATAGGAAAATCCATATCTGCTACCCAAAAAGGTAAAACATCAGCCGGACGACCACGCTGGATGGCAAAATCGTATTTTAGGCAGTCTGTATTACGTCTGTCGATTATTTTGTCAAAATCATATTTAGTCATAGTCTATCACCAAATTTTATTCTTACAAATTATTCTACTGCAGCAAAGGCCTGTGCCAAATCGTCAATAAGATCCTGCGTTGCTTCGATGCCTGTAGAGAAGCGCAGCAGACAATCTGTAATCCCCTTTTCGGCACATTCTTCGGCAGTAAGGTCGGTATGCGTCTGGCGAATCGGATAGGTTATCAGGCTTTCCGTACCACCGAGGCTTTCGGCAAATTTGATGAGCTTGACGCCTTCCAAAATTTGGCGTGCTGTTTCGGCGCTGTCTACATCAAAGGAAATCATGCCGCCGAAGCCGGTGGTCTGCGCTTTGTTGATTTCATAACCGGGATGATTTTCCAGACCGGGATATAAAACGTATTGTACACGCGGTTGCTCTTGCAGCCATTTGGCAATGGCAAAAGCGTTTTTCTGGTGCTGCTCCATACGCAGCGGCAGAGTTTTGATACCGCGGATAACGAGCCAGGCATCAAGTGCTCCCAGACAGGCACCGGTTGTTTTATAAATCAGACGTAGCTTGTCGGCAATAACAGGGTCCTTGGCTACGGTAAAGCCGACGAGTACATCGTTATGGCCGCAAAGATATTTTGTTCCGCTATGGATAACGATATCAGCGCCAAGGTCCAGCGGTCTTTGGAAATATGGTGTCAGAAAGGTATTGTCGACGATAACCAAAAAGTTATTTTCGTGGGCGATTTTGCTGATAGCGTGTAAATCACTGATTTCCATTGTGGGGTTGGTCGGTGTTTCCAAAAAGATGGCTTTGGTATTGGGCTTAATGGCAGCCTTAATTTCTTCTAGCTTAGAAGTATGCACAGAGGTGAACTCTACGCCGTTTTTGGCGTTGAGGTTGCGGAACAGACGGAAGGAGCCGCCGTAGAGATCGTTGCCGGTGATAATGTGGTCGCCGGGCGCGAAAAGATTCATAACCGCATCAACTGCAGCCATGCCGGAGGAAAAAGCCAAGGCATCGACACCGTTCTCCAATGCTGCCAGAAGTTGTTCCAGACGTGCACGTGTCGGGTTGGATTCACGTGTATAATTAAAGCCTGTAGTGTCCCCCAGCTTGGGGTGTGCAAAGGTTGAGGAAAGATAAATTGCCGGGGTAATGCTGCCGGTTGCGTCAGCTGCGCCGATTTCATGAATACATTTTGTTGCAAATTCCATAGTGTCATCTTCTCCTTTCAAGGTCAGGCGGCAAGATACCGGATATTGCATCGGGACTGCAGCAAGCAGTTTTATGCACATTGCTGCATTTTTTTTCCTCCGGAATCTTCTCACCTGTTGAGCGTGATATTGTCAAATTTTTTATTCGTGAAACAAAATCAACAAGCAATGCTTGTGTGATGTTGCTTGATAATTTACATGATAAAGCCTAGTTTGTCAATAGGCAAATTTACACTTTTTATTGTATTTTGGGGCGCTATAATGAAGAAATGTAAAATAAAAATAATATTTCTGTTGCAGGGGCCAGAATAGCAGTTGTATAAGCAAGTGAATTGTGTAACATCGTTTACAAATCTACTAAAATACTAGGCTTTGAGAAAAATTTTCCTGTTTTTTGTTGACAGATGCTTTGACAAGTTGTATATTTTTACTCACAAGTTCATATACGAGCGATGAAAAGAAGAGTACGCAAGGAGTACTGCCACAGAGAGCTTTCGTTTGGTGCAAGGAAGCGCAGGAGACTTTGCCGAAGATGGTCTTGGAGCTGATTGGCTGAAGCGCAAGTTTAGGTCGTCCGGGAGCACCCGTTACAGTGCTGAAGTATTAATGGCTTAGTCCGGCGTACTTGAGGAGGCTGCTATCGTGAGGTAGCAGTGAAATTGGGTGGTACCACGAAGTTTGCTTTCGTCCCTTACTGCATAATGAAAATGCGGTATGGATAAACGAAGGCTTTTTTTATTTTAGTTTTATAGTTTTACAAAGGAGACGATGAATTATGTTGAAAAAATTATTGGTTATTGCGTTATCTGTAGTGGCACTGGCGGCAGCAGGCTGCGGCGGCGGTGATAAGCAGGCGGAAACGACGATTAAGGTTGGCGCTACTGCAGGTCCTCATGCTGAGGTTGTGGAGGCTGCTGCCAAGGAAGCGGCAAAAAGTGGCTTGAAGGTACAGGTTGTGGAGTTCTCTGATTATGTTACCCCGGATAAGGCTTTGGCGGATGGCGAGCTTGATTTGGTAAGCTATCAGCATAAGCCCTTCCTGGATAACTTTAACAAGACCAACAAGACTGACCTTGTGCCCATCGGCAACGCTATTTTAATGCGCATGGGCATTTACAGTGATAAGGTGCATGATGTGAAGGATATTCCGGATGGTGCAACGATTGCGATTCCTAACGACCCGACAAACGGTGGTCGCGGTCTGTTGCTTTTGCAGCGCGCCGGTTTGTTGAAACTGAAGGATGGCGTGGGCATGAAGGCTACGCCGAAGGATGTTGTCGATAATCCCAAGCATCTGAAATTTAAGGAGTTGGAGGCAGCACAGCTGCCGCGCAGTCTGGCTGATGTAGATGCTGCAGCTATTACCATGAACTATGTAATGAGCGGTGGCTTAGATGTTAAAAAGCAGAATATCTTCCTTGAGCCTAAGGATGAGCCGCTGGCTGTAATGATTATTGCTGCCCGCAACAAGGATAAGGATAAAGAAGCTTACAAGGCTTTTGTGAAGGCTTATCAGTCCGAGGCTGTGAAGAAGTTTATTGCCGATAAATATAAAGGCACCATTGAGCCTGCATTTTAATGTAGAAAATAAAAATATATAGAAAAGCTCCCCTTGATATCAGCTGCAGCAAATGTACAGCTATATTAAGGGGAGTTTTTTATTAGTCGGTATAGTTTGCCGTTATTATTTTTTATTGTTCTCTTTCATACGGAAGCAGAAGGTGCAATGACCATCTGCATACATGATATGGTCATGTACACATTCCATATTTTCGTTATAGCCTTCTGCGATAGCAGGATCGATGTTTTCGCAATAGATGCGACCGTATTTTTCTTCACCTGCATCCATCCAGGTTTTGGCAAATACGCAGCGGTGAAAATCCTGGTGAATGCCGTCTTGCTTATAAACAGTATCATAACCGAATTCTTCGCTGCGTCCCATATCGTAGTTATCCAGATAATTTTCCAGTGTATTTTCTTTGCCGTTGGCTTTGGCACGGGCAGCAATGTCCTTGCCACGTTCAATACCAAATTCTTTAACGCTGTCCTCTAAGACCTTCAGGCCTTTTTCGCCAAATTCTTTTTCCAGATTTTTGGCGGTAATAGAAAACATCCTGGCAAATAAAACAAACATGGAAACCGGTTCTTTAACTTCTTCTTGCATTTTAATAATCCCTCACTTGTTTTGCATTGGACTATATAGAGAAACCTATATAGCTCATATGCATTATACAAAAAAGTCGCAAATCATACAAGACGAAATTGCAAATTTAAAAACGACAATATCGTGAAAAAGAAAATCTCGTTACTTGCGTAAGGAAGCAACGAGATTAGTACAAGGTTTATTTTTGCATACCGATTAAACCGCCGACCTGATCGGCAATCTGCTTCAGGTCATGCACCAAGTTTTTTTCCAGACGGGGCATGGCACTGGCAAAGACAGTGACGCTGACGGTGCCGATGAGGTCTTTATTTAAATCAAAAATCGGTACAGCGATACTGCCTACATCCAGATTAAATTCTTCTTTTTCTACAGAATAGCCTTTAGCCGCAATTTCGTCGAGCTGAATTTGCAGCTCCTGTTTATTTTTTAAGGTATAAGGCGTATAGGGCTTAAATTCGATATTGTCCAGATAATCAGGGCGTGCGGGAAGCAGCACATGCGCTAAAAGCAGCTTGCCGGATGAGGTAACATATTCCGGTAAAGGCGTATATTCGGACAAGGTGATGTAATAAGAGGTGCTGACGGGATAGGCACAATAAATCGTGACAATTTCATCCTGATTGACAATCTGCAGGCTGGCAGTAATATGATATTTTTCTGCCAACGCATTCATCAGCGGTTTACAGAGAATGATGTAAGAGCGAATTTGGCTTTGGATAATGCCAGCTTTGCTCAGAAAAAAGCTGCCCAAGCGGTAATGGTTGGTGTTATGGTCTAAAAGCAGCAGATTGTTTGCTACCATTGTATTGATAAGTCCACGGGCTGTGTTGACGTTCAGTTTTGTTTTGGCGCTGATTTCATTGATGCTTATTTCAGGGTTACTGTTGGTGAAGCAGTTGAGAATATCAATAGCACGCTGGACTGATTGAATTAGCTTTGGTGTAGTAGTAGTCATGATAATGCTCCTTCGATATCTTCGATACATTAAATATATTATAACATATATTT